>Ga0126373_10000001_pt1 | contig 381604 bp, 337 predicted proteins | sample PanSoiMetPlot_11_FD_92545 | JGI IMG/M metagenome (GOLD analysis project Ga0126373, IMG submission 92545) | Tropical forest soil microbial communities from Panama - MetaG Plot_11 | ecosystem: Environmental > Terrestrial > Soil > Tropical forest > Bulk soil | place: Panama | collected 2016-02-17
TCCGTCTCCCCACTCATCCTGATACCCTGCTTCATGCTGGTCTCCTGCAACTCAAGATTGCGTCCAGCCGCAGAGTACCGCTGCGGCCGGAGACCAGCACTCTCATCCCATCTCAGGAAGACAATCCTAAGGTTGCGCGATTCCCGATCCCACTCATTTCGCGATGAAGCTGCGAAATGAGTGGAGCACCCGGAGGCTGCTCCCCCGGGCGGCGATCTGTTGACTAATTCTGCCTGACCTTCAGGAACACATCGTACGCCTTGCGCCCGTCCTTTGAACGCTGGTGCAGATCGCAACATGCTTCGCCCTTGGCGTTGCGTGGCGTCGTCGCTGCGTCCGGGTTTAGGTACGTCCAAAACTTAAAGTCGTTGCCAATTTTATCGGTCTGCTCTGAAGAGTCCCAAACGAGAGAGATCGAAGTCATCCCGAAATCTTCCGGGTGGTGTAGCTCTGACGGCAATGAGACGCAAGCCTGATCCGGGTTCTTGTAGCAATGCTCATCGATCCACAGCCGGAGGTACGGCCAGATCGCGTCACGCTTGTCGATGATAAGATTCCCGTCGCCCCCGTTCTTGGGCTGGTCATACCATGTCAGGGCGTTGAATCCGTTGGGATTCGGGTAGTCCGCAATGTCAAGATCTGCATGAGCCGTGTAGTTGCCAAAGAGTTGATGACCGCTCGTCACGTTCCCGTCACCGTCAGGCAGGGCCAACCACGCGTTGCCGCTTCCGTGCTGGGGCCAACTGACCTTGGCTAGACTGCCGTCTCCCTTAATGTCGAAAGACACGTAGCCATTGCTGGTATTTGGATCGGTAAAGTGGAACCCAGCGTTCTTCGTGTCGATGATGACAGGGGAAGCCCCGGCATTGTCCCACACGCATGTGTACGGGTTCCAGCTCCAGTACGCGGACCCCTGTCCCTCGTTGTACGGCGGAGTTGGGGGTGTCGGGTCAGGGCATACGACTACCTGAGTCTCTTGCGCGAGTTGGTAGTTCTGGCATGAGTTTGTGTAGTGGTTGTCGTCACCCCACAACACAGTCGGATTGCCCGTAAAGTTGACTGTGAACCCGCCCCCAGTGCCGCTACCAGTGACCTTGATATCCGGCGCACCGCACGGGAGTAGCACACAGGAGTTGACCCCGAACGCACCTTCGGAATCTGTCGTCGCCACAGCTCCAGCCTGGGCAGTCGTATGTCCTTGACCGTCCTTGTAATTAACGCTGTGCGTGTACGGTACGGTTATCCCCGTATCTTCCCCACTGCTGGTAGAAGCTGCCCAAGACTCCGGTGTACACAACGTATTTGTGGTGTACGAACCTTGACCGGTGTAGTGGCACGTTCCCGAAGTGCTATCGTTTCACGTATGCCCGTCAATCGAGTGTTGTTGTGTGTTGATGTTCTGATACAGGAACGGACCTTTGGTGGTGTTGAGCTGAGAGCAATCTGTTTTGTTGGCCGTAATTATCTGGGCGCCGGCGACTGAGGTGACGAGACCCCCGAAAAGGGTCGCGACGATAGACCATTTCCCGAACATGAGTGTTCGCTCCTTGTGGTTTCACATCGTGTAACTGCCGGCGTACACGCCTCCAGTAAGGTTACTGACTCTAGCGGTCCTTGGGGTCGCGTGCGAGGGTAGCTCAAAGCCCACATGCGGCAACACTTGGAAAAGAATTTAAGGGCTGGAAATCATTCTGTCGCTAATTCAAAAGCATGTCAACAATTACTTGCTGTCAACACGTTTGTAACTAACCTGAGTCAAGCACAATGATGTGTTTGTTGCGCTTTGTGAAGTGATATCCACCTTGTTCCATTCCATGCTGTATTTCCGCAGGTCCTCTACGCCGAAGAGCATTGGCTTGCGGCGGCGGTTCTAACCGCGCTTGCGGCAAGAACAAGGACGATTTGAGGTGGGCGCCAAGTTTTAGTCGTTGTCGGTGATCTTCTTCCAGGGGCCGGAGATTTGCGCGGACTCGGGGAGGCCGCGGAGGTCGATGCTGGTGCGGGGGAGGACTACGAGGTCGACGCGGCGGTTGTTGGCGCGGCCCTGCGCGGTGTCGTTCGTGTCGACCGGGTGGAACTCGGCGTAGCCGGCGGCGGAGAGGCGCTCGGGCGGCACGGCCTGAAGCGCTAGAAGAATGCGCGCGATGTGGTTGGCGCGGGCGGAGGACAGCTCCCAGTTGGAGTCGAATTGCGCGGTGTGGATGGGGATGTTGTCGGTGTGGCCTTCGACGCGGAGGTTATAGGGCGTTCCGGCGAGCGAGGCGGCGATCTTGCGCAGGGTCACGATGGTGTCAGGGTGCGGCGCGGCGGAGCCGGAATCGAAGAAGCCCGCTTCGCGAAGGCTGATGACGAGGCCGTCGCGGCCCATGTGGATGGAGACGGTGTGCTTGGCGACCTGGTCGGAGAGGCGCTGGGTGAGATCGCGCTTCATGCGGTTGAGGTCGTCTTTGACGACTGCGGGCGAGAGCACGTCTTCGCCCATGACGATGTTGACGGGGACCGCGGGAGAGTCGACGCCGTTCGAGGCCTGGCGGGGGCCCTTGGGCGAGGCGGTGGTGAAGAGGCCGAGGGATTTGAAGGCCTCTTCGATGGCGTCGGGGATCTGCGCCTGCTGCAGCTTGTGCTCCTGGCGGTCGGCGGCGTAGAGCACGACGAAGAAGGCGAACAGCAGCGTGATGAAATCGGCGTAGGAGACGAGCCAGCGCTCATGGGTGACGCGGCTGCGATGGACGCGGGCCCTCATGCTGCGCGCTCCTGGGGCTGCTGCTGCTGGGCGGCGGGGCGATTGAGGAATCCGCCGAGCTTGACTTCAAGCATGCGGGGGTTCATGCCTTCGAGGATGGACACGACTCCTTCGAGCATCATCTCGCGGCGCTTGACGTCATCGCGCAGGCGGATGCGCATTTTTCCGGCGATGGGAAGAAAGAAAAGGTTGGCGATGCCGACTCCGTAGATGGTGGCGACGAAGGCGACGGCGATGCCGCGGCCCACTTCGTTGATGTTGTCGAGGTGCTGCATGACCTGGATGAGGCCGAGGACGGCTCCGAGGATTCCGATGGTGGGTGAAAAGCCGCCGGCGGACTCGAAGACCGCGGGCAGGCGCTCCTCGCCCTCGACGCTGGAATCGAGCGAGACCTGCATGATGTGGCGGAGGTCGGTGGGCTCGGTGCCGTCGACGGCGAGCATGACGGCCTGGTGAAGGAACGGGTCGCGGATGGTCTGGAGGTCGGCATCAAGAGAGACGACCCCGTTGCGGCGAGCCTTGTTTGCGAAGGCGATGAGCTGGCGGATGAGCTGGTCGTCCTCCTTCTGCGGCGCGACGAAGAGGTGCATGATGCCGCGGAAGGCGGAGAGCACCGTGGAGATGGGGAACTGGAGCAGAACCGCGCCCATGGTGCCGCCGAAGACGATGAGGGCGGCAGTGGGCTGCAGGATCTGGCCGATGTGGCCGCCTTCCATGATGAGGCCGGCGATGATGCCGGCTATCGCCAGGATGACGCCGCCGATCGAGGACTTATCCATTGTTGAGGTCTCCTGCTGAGGGCTTTTTTTGAGTGCTCAGGGGCTCTGTTGAGAGCGTGGTTCGTTTTTTGTCTACCGGGTGAATCCCGGCTTGGGCTTGGCTGCGGAAGCGGAGTTGCCGGACAGATCGGCTTCCTGCAGGCCGGCGATGGAGACGACGCGCTGCAGGTCAACGCCCGCGGGCAGGCGGCGCGCGACGACTGCGAGGAGCTTGGCGCGGTAGTCGAGGACGCGGTCGGTGACTTCGGCGCAGGACTCGCGGACGATGAGCTTTTCGCCGGTGATGAGAGTGAGCATGGTGTCAGGGGATGCTTCGGCGGTCTTGATGAGATCGCTGTTGAGCGCCATGGTATTTCCGTTGAGGCGGGTGACTTCAATCATGGGTCAGAATCCTCATGGGAGTGTATCGGCGGCGCGCGGTAAAGATTGAAGGATTGGAAGGTAATAAGTGGGGAGTGTCCCGCGGTGGACACTCTGGCGGGGGGCATAAAGTCACGCCGTGGGGGGCCGAAAAAGGGGCCAGATGCGACGGTACCACCCCGCAGCAGCAGCCCAGGGCAGCAAATAAGAATGGGAGCTTAGCATCCGGGGATCAGGGCCGCAATTTCAACGCATCACAAGGAGTGACCCATGTCCCTGGGTGTCTTGAATAACCTGTCCGCAATGTATGCGGCCAACAACCTGAACAACACCAACAACAGCCTCTCCAAGACCCTCCAGCAGCTGTCATCCGGCTCGAAGATCAACTCGGGCGCCGATGACGCCGCCGGTCTTGCTCTTATTAACGGCCTCCAGGCCAACGCGACCGCTCTTACGCAGTCGCAGACCAACGCGCAGGAAGGCGTGGGCCTGCTGCAGGTGGCGGACGGCGCGCTTTCGCAGGTGACGAACCTGCTCAACCGTGCAGTCACGCTGGCGGCCGAGGTCTCCAACGGAACCCTCAACAGCGCGCAGCAATCGGCAGCGGACCAGGAATACCAGTCCATTCTTTCCGAGATCAACAACATCGGATCGACAACCACCTACAACCAGAACAAGGTCTTCGGGTCCGGCAACGTTGGGATCTATGTGGGCGACTCGTCAACATCGGGCGCCTCGATCGACCAGCTGAGCATCTCCGCTCTGTCTTCGAGCAACCTCGGCGACACGGGCGGCACGATGGCCTACAGCACGGGCCAGAACGTGTTCCTCGATCTTTCAAACGGCACGGGCCAGACCACGAATGCTTCTCTCACGGACACCCTGAAGTCCACGACGCTGACCATCAACTACAAGAACCCCGATGGCTCGGCCGGCAGCGTGGTGACGACCGCGGCAACGACCGTGGGCGGCCTGATCAGCGCCATCAATGCTTCGGGACGCGGGCTTTCTGCGACATTCACAACCGCGGCGCAGGCGGGATATGCAGCCGGCGGAAGCCAGACCGGCATCATGATCTCGGGCAACGTCGCCACGGCAGCGCCGACAACCAGCATGCAACAGATCGCGATCACCACCGGTGGTTACGACACGTCGCAGGCTGCGACCGCAGCCGGCGCAGGCGCTCTGCAGGCCGACAACACCGGCGGCATCGCGACCATCAGCTACTCCGCGCTGGGCACCAACAGCCTGGCCGGATCGAGCCTGACCTCGCAGGGCAACGCAGAATCCGCCCTGACGAGCCTGAACGCGGCAATTTCATCCGTCGCCGCGCAGGACGGCTACATCGGCGCCCAGATCAACACGCTGAACGCAGTGAGCTCCGTGATGAGCACGCAGCAGCAGAACATTGTTGCAGCGCAGAACGCGGTGCAGGCGACCGACTACGCGACGGCGAGCTCGAACATGTCGAAGTACGAGATCCTGAGCCAGACCGGCATCTCGGCGCTGGCGCAGGCCAACAGCATCGAGCAGGAGGTGACGAAGCTGCTCCAGTAAAAACGCGGCGCGAGCCGCATAGCCGGAAGGGGCGTCCCGCGTGGACGCCCTTTTCGTAGTTTCAACGGCGTGAGACGGTTCTAATCCGCTGAGCGGCGGTATGGGCATTCTGCTGCATGCGGGGAATACGGAGACTGGCATGGGTACAGTAGGACTGAATTTCGGGTCGCCCACGAGTGGAGCAGGATTTGACGTGAGCGCGACGGTGTCGCAGATCATGGCGAACCTGGAGAATGTGGAGACGCCGTGGAAGACGCAGTTGAGCGCGCTCGAGAGCCAGGACACGGTGATCTCGAACCTGGGCACGCTGCTCTCGAACCTGTCGAATGACGTGAGCCAGTTGACGGACTTTACGGGGATCATGGCGCAGAAGACGGGGTCGAGTTCGGACACGGGCGTGCTGCAACTGACTTCGGCTTCGTCGGCCGCCGTGGCGGGCACGCACTCGGTGGTGGTGCAGAGCCTGGCGCAGACTTCGAGCGGATATTTGACCGAGGTGCCGAGCGCATCGACTGTGCTGGCGGGATCGATCACGCTGCAAGTGGGCAGCGGCGCAACGCAGACCATCACGCTGAACTCGAGCAATAACACGCTGGCGGGGCTTGCGGCGGCGATCAACTCGTCGGGGGTGGGCATTTCCGCGAGCGTGCTGACGGATGCGACGGGGTCGCGGTTGAGCCTTGTGTCGGGGACGTCGGGCGCGAACGGGAACATCGCGATTACGGGCAACAGCCTGACCGCAAACGTGAGCGGCATGAGCACTCCGTTGAGCTACACGCCGGCAGTGGCGGGGACGAATGCTTCGCTGACGGTAGATGGAGTGAGCCTCAGCAGCGCCTCGAACACGGTAACGGGACTGATTCCGGGATTGACGTTTCAACTGCTGGCGCCGAGCCAGACTGGCGGAGGCGGAAGCCTTGTGCCGGTGCAGGTGATCATCGGGAATGACAACACGGGCGTCGAGAGCGTTGTGAACCAGATGGTGAACGATTACAACTCCCTAATTAAAGCGATGAACACGCAGCAGGGGAACGACGCTTCGGGCCACCCGGAGCCGCTGTTCGGATCTCCGACGCTTTCGATGCTGCAGCAGCAGCTTTTCTCAAGCCTGAACCTGCAGAACCCGAACGGGTATCTTGCGCCGATCACGGTGAATGCGAGCACGGCGCTGGCGGGGTCGATCACGATACAGGTGGGCGGCGGTGCGCCGCAGACGGTGAACGTGCCGGGCGGCGACACTTCACTGCAGGGAATGGTGAACGCGATCAATGCGGCGAACATCGGGGTGTCGGCGGGAATCTCGACAAAGTACGGGCAGTCGACGCTGTCGCTGATGTCGCGGACGGCGGGCGCAACGGGAGCATTGGCGGTGACTTCGAACCTGTCGGCGACTACCCAGGAGGCTCTCGTGTGGGCGGGGATGCCGGGGAGCGGCAGCTCGAACTCGCAGGGAGTGCTGGCGCAGATTCCGAACGGGAGCGACGTGCTGGCGGGGTCGATCTCGATCCAGGCAGGGAACGGTACGGCGCAGACGATCACGCTGGACGCGTCGAACAACACGCTGCAGGGGCTGGCGGACACGATCAATGGGACGGCGGGGCTGGGCGTGACGGCGACAGTGACGACCAACGGCGACGGGTCCGCGTACCTGACGCTCGTGTCGCAGACGGCGGGCAGCGCGGGGAACCTGACGGTGACCTCGAACCTGCTGGACACGGCGAACGCGACGACGACGAACATGGCGTACACCAACTCGTCGGACATTTCGACGCTTGCAAACCTGGGCATCACGGTGTCGCAGAGTGACAACGGAACGCTGACGTTCGATGCCAACACGCTGGACGCGGCGCTGAATTCGGATTTCAGCGGCGTGGTGGGGTTCTTTCAGAACGTAAACAGCTGGGGGCAGAGCTTCGCGACGGTGCTGAACAACGCGGGCACGAGCTCGTCGATCGGGATGCTGAAGCTGGCGCAGAATGCGAACTCGAGCAGCGAGTCGACGCTGAACGCGGAGATCTCGAAGGAAGAGAGCATGATTTCGGCGCAGCAGAAGAAGCTGACCGCGGAGCTGACGAGGGCGAACGAGATCATGCAGGCGCTGCCGACGCAGTTGCAGGGCATGGACGAGCTGTATTCGGCGATCTCCGGCTACAACCAGAGACGTGGGTAAGGAGCTTCAACCATGGGCAGTTACGGGACACATGCGCTGCAAGGCGCTTCGGCGGTGGAACTGGTTGTGGCGCTGTACGACGGGATCATCCGGTTCCTGTATGCGGCGTGCGACGCCGTGGACCGAGGCGACGAGGCGGGCCGGAGGGCGGCAGTGCGGCGCGCGCTGGACATCATCATCCATCTGCAGGCGCGGCTTCGCCCGGATGTGGGAGGAAGGCCGGCGCAGGCGCTGAGCGAGTTTTACGCATCGGTCTTCGCGGAGATATTGCAGGGTTCGCAGAGGGCCTCGCGGGCACAGTTTGAACATGCGATCGGGTGCGTGCGCACGGTGCGCGACGCGTGGAAGCAGGTGGCTCGCGACCCGGGGCTGAGCGCGGCAGCGACGGTGCAGGTGGACCGGGCGAGGCCAGGCGCGGGTGGCGAGTACGAGGTGCGGGCGGGAACAATGCGTTGGAATGCCTGATCCAGCAGGTCGCCCTGGGATGTGGCGAATTCAGCCGGCGACGGTGAGCTCTTCTTCGAGCTGCTGCTTCTGATACAGACTGGCGTAGTAGCCGTCGCGTGCGAGCAGGTCGTCATGGCGGCCGAGCTCGACGATGCGGCCGGCGGCGAGCACGGCGATCTGGTCGGCGTTGCGCACCGTAGAGACGCGGTGCGAGATGAGGATCGTGGTGGAGTTGGCGGTGTAGCTGTGCAGTCCGCCGAGGATGCGCTCCTCAGTGTATGTGTCCACTGACGCAAGGGCGTCGTCGAGGATGAGGATGGAGGGATTGCGCAGCAGCGCGCGGGCAATGGCGGCGCGTTGCTTTTGACCTCCGGATAGAGTAACGCCGCGCTCGCCGACGACCGTTTCAAATCCCTGCGGAAAATCTTCAAATTCCTGGCGGATGTGGGCTGCCTCGGCGGCGTCGAGCATCTGCAGCTCGGTGGCGTCGGGTGCACCGAAGCGGAGGTTCTCGCGCAGGGTTTCGCTGAAGAGAAAGGTTTCCTGGGGGACCATGCCGATGTTGCGGCGAAGCACGCTGAGTGGATACTCGCGGACGGGGCGGCCGTCGATGAAGAGCTTGCCTTCAGGGGCTTCGTAGAGGCGCGAGATGAGGCTGACCAGGGTGGTTTTTCCGGATCCGGTGGGGCCGACGATGGCGAGGCTCGTGCCGGCGGGAATGCGCAGATTGATGCCGTGCAGGACGGGCGTGTTGTTGTAACTGAAGCTGAGGTTGCGGAATTCAATGTTTCCATTGAGGACGGCCGACGGGGAGATTGAGAGGTCTGCGTCGCGGTCGTCGATGGAGGGCTGCTGCCTCAGGAGCTCGTCGATGCGCTTTACCGATGCTGTGCCGCGCTCGAAGATGTTGACGACCCAGCCCACGGCGATGATGGGCCAGATGAGCAGGATCATGTAGGTGTTGAATGCCACGAACTGGCCGACGTCGATGCGGTGCTGCAATACGAGGTGGCCGCCGACCAGCAGCGTGATGAGCAGGGAGATTCCGAGGATGAACTCGAGCGTGGGCCAGAGCATGCCCATCAACTGGACCAGACGGAGAGCACGGGCGATGTACTGGCGGTTGAGTCTCTCGAAGCGGCCGATCTCGGACTCTTCGCGGGCGAAGGCGCGGATGAGGCGAACGCCGGAGTAGTTTTCCTGGGCCTGCGCGGAGATGTCGGAGAAGCTGGCCTGAATGCGTTCGAAACGCGTGTGGATGCGGCTGCCGAAGTACTGGATGAGCACGCTGGCGAGCGGCATGGGAGCCAGAGCGACGAGCGTGAGGAACGGGTTGATGCGGAGCATGAAGACGAGCGCGAAGACCGAGAGGAAGACCGTGTTGGCGCTGTACATGAGGCCGGGGCCGAGGACCATGCGGACGGCGTTGAGGTCGTTGGTCATGCGCGCCATGAGGTCGCCGGTGCGGTAGCGCTGGTAGAAGCCGGTGTCCTGGCGCTCGAGGCCGATGAAGAGGTCGTTGCGGAGGTCGAATTCGATGTCGCGCGAGATGCCGATGAGGACCCATCGCTGGATGTAGAGGAAGATGCCCTTGCCCAGCGCGATGGCGACGAGAAGAAGCGAAAGAAGAAAGATGTGCTGGAAGGTGGTGCCCTTCTCCAAGCCTTTGATGGCGCGGTCGAGGACGCGGGGAAACTGAACCCAGATGGCGTTGGTGAGGATGCATGCGAATGTTCCCCAGGCGTATCCCCAGCGGTAGCGGCGCATGTAGCTGAAGAGGGGGCGCAGGTCGCGAAGCATAGTCCTATTGTAGCGATGACCGTCGCCCTCGATTGGATTCGTCTAAGTTGGGGTTCTTAACAAGAGATAGCCGCCCATGAGGCCGAAGAGGATGTCGCTGGACCAGGCGGCGAGCGGGGCCGGCAGATAGTTGACGTAGCCCATGGCGCCGAAGAGGCCATCGGCAAGCCAGTAGGCAAGCGCGATCCCGATGGCGACAGCGATGCCCGTGAGCGAGCCGCGGCGGCCCATGGAGAGCGCGAACGGGATAGCCAGCATGGCCATGATGATGGCGACGAGCGGGTAGGCGAGCTTGTGCCAGAGCGCCACGCGGAGACGCATGGTGTCGAATCCGCTCTGGCGAAGGTCGCGGATGTAGCGGTCGAGCTGGCCGAAGTTCATCTCCTGGGACTGCACGCTTTCCTTCTTGAAGTAGCCTGGTTCTTCGTGGATCTCGGCGAAGGTCGTGTTGATGAATTCGCGGAAGTCTCTTTGATTGGCTCCCTGAAAGTCGCGCTCCCACCCGTTCTGGAATCGCCATTCGTTGTGCGCGGGGTCCCAGAAGACCCGGCCGGCAAAGATGCGGCGGGTGAGCGCGAAGCTGGAGGGATCGAACTCGAAGACGGAGAGGTTGGCGAACTCGTCGAGGTCGCGGTCAAAGAACTTGTAGTAGAAGATGCGGCCGGGCTCTCCGGGGCGCGGCTGGCCGAAGATCCACGTCTGCTCGGGACGAAGAACAGTTTGCGCGGGACGGCCCTTGATCTCGTTGCGCAGCGCTTCCTGGCGCCGGTTGGCCTGGGGCAGGTAGAACTCGTCGAAGACAAACAGCGCGACAGCGAGAATAGCTGCGATGGAAACGATAGGCACGATGAGCCGGTAGAGGCTGATGCCCGTGGCCTTCATGGCGACAATTTCGCTGTTGCGGTTGAAGACGCCGAAGGTGACGAGCACGGCGATGAGCACGGCCAGCGGCGCGATTGTGTAGAGCATGCTCGGCGTGAGGTTGACGAGATAGAGACCGACCTTTGTGAGCGCGATGTGGTTGCGGATGATGTCGCCCACGAGTTCGAAGAATGTGAAGACGAGCATGAGCAGCACGAATCCGCAGAGGACCATGACGAACATGGTGAGGAACTCGCGGACGACATACGAATCGAGAATGCGCGGAAAGGAAATCCGCGAGGGCCGTCGAGCGGGGCGCGGTTGCTGGAGATTGGTGAGGAAACGGGTGAGGCGGGCGCCGTTTTCGTGCGCAGCCGGTTCCGCTGCGGGCGTGCGCGCACTGAGGCTTACGATGGCGGCGAGGATGCGGCCTCCGCTGGCCATTTGCCAAAGCAGGAAGAGGCCCGCGGCGGCGAAGACGATGTTGGCAAGCCACACCGCGAGGACGACGGGAAGCTTGTCCTGCTTGGCGAGCGCTACGCCGGTATAGGAGAGGACGTAGTAGAGAACGACCAGCAGAAGCGTAAAGACGAACCCCGAACTTTTGCCGCCGCGACGGGAAGCTACGCCGAGCGGCACGCCCACGAGCATGAGCACAAGGCAGGCGGCGGGATAGGAGAAACGGTTGTTGAGTTCGATGAGGAAGCGTTTGGAGTCAGGCTGGCGGATCCGCTGGAGGAGCGTGCGCGTGGGAATCGCGTAGACGGCCGTGTCCATGCGGCCGAGGTGAACGTCGCTCTGCGGACTGAGGGAGAGCGGCAGGTCGGTTGTGGCAAAGGTGGAGACGTTGTACTGGTCGGGCTGGCCGGCATCGGTTTCATGCTGTTCGCCGTCGTGCAGGCGCATCTGCAGCTCCTGCGAGGACTCGTTTGCGACGGTGGCCGACTGGGCGGTGATGATCTTCGGCGAAGCCGGATCGCTGACGTCGGCCATGAAGATCTGCTTCCAGTTGGCGGCGCCCGTGCCGGAGCGCACATCCTGCACGTAGAGGACAGCGTTGTGAAAATCCTCGTAGAAGACGCGCGGCTGGATCTCATAGGAAGCCTGCGAGGCTGCGAGCGCCTGCTGCAGGTCGAGGATGGATTGGTTGGCGCGGGGGGCGATCCAGAGCGAATTGACGATGCCAACGAGCGCTCCACCTGCGGCGACTATGGATGCGACGCGCACAAAGTAGCCGATGCCGAGGCCCGAGGCGCGCATGGCAACGATTTCGCTGTCGGCGGCGAGGCGGCTGAGGCCGAGCAGAATGCCGACCAGCACCGACATGGGGATGGTGACCCAGAAGAGGTTGGGCAGGGTGAACAGAAACGCTTCGAGGACCGCGGTGAGGGAGGAGCTGTTGCGCACGACCATCTCAAGGATCAGCGGGAGACGCGGCATGAAGAGGATGAAGGTGAACAGGGCGCATCCGATGAGGGCGTGGGAGAGGATTTCGCCGAGGATGTAGCGGGTGAGGATGCGCACGGGGCTGGCCTGCAATCAGTTTATCGCGGGGTTGCGATGGCGTCAGGCGGGATTCCAGCGGCGGAGGCGGAGGCTGTTTGCGAGTACGCTCACGGAGCTGAAGGCCATGGCGGCGGCGGCGATCCACGGGCTGAGGAGGATGTGGAACGCGGGATAGAGCACGCCTGCGGCGAGAGGAATTCCGAGGAGGTTGTAGCCGGCGGCCCAGGCCAGGTTCTGGCGCATGACGCGGAGCGTGGCGCGGGAGAGCGAAAGCGCGGCGGGAATCGCAGAGGGGTTTGCACGAAGCAGGAGCACGTCGCCGGCCTCCTGGGCGAGATCGGCGCCGGTGCCCATGGCGATGCCGGCGTCGGCCTGGGCGAGCGCGCCGGCGTCGTTGATGCCGTCGCCGACCATTCCGACGCGAGAGCCGGTTTGTTGAAGCGCGCGGATGCGAGCGAGCTTGCCGGCGGGGTCGAGGCTCGCTTCAACCTCGGTGATGCCGGCCTGCTGGGCGATGGGTGCGGCGGCGGCCTGCGAGTCGCCGGTAAGGATGAGGATGCGCAGGCCCATGGCGCGCAGGCTCGCGATGGAGGCCGCGGCTTCGGGACGGAGGGAATCGCGCGCGTCGAAGTAGCCTGCGGGTTTGTTGTCGATGGCCATCCAGAGGCGCGTGACGCCGGAAGCCGGGGGCGCGATGTTCGCGGGGAGCTTGACGAGAAACTCCGCGAAGAGCGCTTTGTTGCCGAGCATGACGGAGCGGTCATTGACGGTTGCCGTAACGCCGCGGCCGGGGAGGATCTGGACGTCGGCGGCGGATGGCCAGCGGAGTCCGGCTTCGCGGGCGCGATCGACAATGGCGTGGGCGAGCGGATGGTTGGAGCGGTCTTCGGCGGCGGCGGCGAGGCGGATCAGTTCGCGCTCATCGCGGTTGCCGAGGGCGTGGACGGATTCGAGGACGGGGCGGCCGATGGTGAGGGTGCCGGTTTTGTCGAGAACGAGAACGTCGAGATTGGAGAGGCGCTCGAGGGCTTCGCCGCCTTTGAAGAGCACGCCGAGCTGCGCTCCGCGGCCAACGGCCACCGTGAGCGCGGCGGGGACAGCGAGGCCCATGGCGCAGGGGCAGGCGATAACGAGAACTGCGACGGTGTTGGCAAGCGCGAGAGGGAGCGAACGAGCGGCGGCGAGCCACGCGATGAACGTGATGAGCGCAAGGCCGAGGACGACGGGGACGAAGATGGCGCTGGCGCGGTCGGCGAGGCGCTCCATTGGGGCGCGGGAGCCCTGCGCCTGCTCGACCATCCGGGTGATCTGCGCGAGGACCGTGTTTTCACCGAGCGACTCGGCGCGGCAGGTTACTGCGCCGTCGTAGTTAAGCGAGCCGGCGAGGACGCGGTTGCCGGGGGCGCGGTCGAGGGGCGTTGACTCGCCGGTGAGCATGGATTCGTCCACGGTGGTGCGGCCTTCGAGGATGGTGGCGTCCACGGGGAAGCGTTCGCCGGGGAGGACCAGCACGTTGTCGCCGGGGAGGATTTCATCGAGGGGGACGAGGGTTTCGAGGCCGTCCACGACGCGGCGCGCGGTGACGGGCTTCATGCGGCTGAGGGAGTCGAGGGCGGCGAGGGCGCGGCGCTTTGCACGAGCTTCGAGAGCTTTGCCGAGCAGGAGAAAGCCGAGGATGAGCAGCACCGCGTCGAAGTAGACTTGCAGACCGCGGCCGGGCGCGATGGTTGCGTAGGCGGAATAAAGGAAGGCTACGCCGGTGCCGAGTGACACCAGCGTGTTCATGTTGGTTGTGCCGTGGCGCAGGCCGCGCCAGGCGTTGATGAAGATGCTGCCGCCGGCCCATGGGACGAGGACCGCGGTGAGGATAAGCAGCGACCAGCGCAGGACGCCGGGGGGTGCAGAGTAGAGCCAGGGAAGCGCGCGCATGAGCGCGTGATCGAGCGAGCCCATTTCGTTTCCAACGGGCATGCTGAGAAGCATGGCTGCCGCGCCGGCAAGAAGCATGATCCAGGCTTTTCGCGCGGATTGTTTCGTGGCATCTTCAGCGGCGGCGGTGGCTGCTTCGGGGCGGGGAAGCGCAGCATCGTAGCCTGCCTGTCGGATGGCGGCGATAAGTTTTTCGGGCGGGGCGATGGCGGGGTCGAATACGACTCGGGCGCGATGCGCCATGAGATCGACGCGCGCCTCGGCGACGCCGGCGGTGGAGCGGAGGGCATTTTCGACGTGGCGCTGGCACGCGGCGCAGGTCATGCCTACGACTGGAAGCGTGACCGACTCTGTGGCGTGCGCGGCCATGTCAGGATCCGGGCTGATCGGATTCGGCGTGCGCTTTGTAGCCGGCGGCGGAGAGCGCGGCGATGGCTCGGGCGATTGCGTGATCGGGGGGAGCCGGATCGTCCGCGGAGGCGATACGGGCCGCGCCGATCCGGACCTCTTTTACGTCGAGGCCCTGGGTCTGCGAGAGCGCCTGGCTTACGCGGCGCACACATGAGCCGCAGGACATTCCGTCGATGCGCAGGGTGAATTCGGACACGACGAACCTCTTCTATCCATGATGATAGTCGGCGGGAAAGGATGCAGACACCACGATCAGGAGGGCTGAATGCGCGAACCGGTCAAGCGATATAGGCCAGGGTGCCGAGCAGGATGATGGCAATGCCCAGGAGCGCAAGCCACCGTGGGGCGCGAATTGCCACCGGGTGGATCATTGAGCGAAAGCGCGAGGATGTGTGAATCCGCAACAGCGCTGCGGTGGGAAACGTGGATATTGCGTCTGCGGCTTTCTGGAGGATGTCCGGGGCAAGGCCGAAGAGGATAAGGATCGCGCCCATCCAGAGGCCGTTGACGAGTTGGCCTGAGTTGATCACGGGATGATGATAGCGCGTATCGGCGGGAATTTTGATAAGGCCGTATGCTTTGGCGCAGAGCTATCGTAGAGACATGCTGCAGCGAGAGTATCCTGTGTCGCCGCTGGTAGGGGTGGGAGCGGTGATCGTCAACAAAGGGCGCGTGCTGCTGGTGCGTCGCGGGACCGAGCCGATGCTTGGGCGGTGGACGATTCCGGGCGGGCTGATCGAGGTGGGCGAGGCTTTGCACGAGGCGGTGGTGCGCGAGGTGCGGGAGGAGACGGGACTGGAGGTCGAGCCGGTGGAACTGGTGGAACTGCTCGATCGCATTCATCGCGAGGAGGGTCGGATTCGCTATCACTACGTGATCGCGGATTACCTGTGCTGTGTTACCGGCGGCACATTGCAGGCCGCGTCGGATGCGGCCGAGGCGCGGTGGACGGAACGCGCCGAGTGGAACAGCCACTCCGCGCTGGCGATCGATCCGATCACGGCGCGCGTGGTTGAGGCGGCGTGGCAACGCGTGCAGAAGCTGAACGAGAGGGCGAAATGAGGCCGTTGCGCAAAGCATGGTGGGTGCTCGGTGTGTTCGTCGCGCTGATTCTCGCGCTCGGGATCGGGTTTTATCTGCGGCCGGTGAGCTACTTCAACCGCCTGCTCTACGTGCAGATGGACATGGCCGGGGCACGCAGCCGGTGGATTACGGTGAACGGGATTCGCCTGCATTATTACGACCGAGGGCCGGAGAGCGGCGAGGCGGTTGTGCTGGTGCATGGACTCGGCGGCCAGGCGGAGGACTGGCGCAACCTGGCGCCCTACCTGGTGCGCGGCGGCTTCCGCGTGATCACGCCGGATCTGCCGGGGTTCGGACGAAGCGAGCGGCCGGCGGATTTTTCGTATTCGATTCCGGACCAGGCCGCGACGGTTGTGGCCTTCATGGACGCGCTTGGCGTGAAGCAAGCCGATCTGGGCGGCTGGTCGATGGGCGGGTGGATCGCGCAGCGCATCGCGATCGACCATCCCGATCGCATCCGGCGGCTGATGCTGTTCAACAGCGCAGGTCTCAACGAAAATCCTGCATGGAACACGGCGCTGTTCAGCCCGACTAACCGTGCTGAGCTCGATCAGCTCGACGATCTGCTGATGCCGCATCCGCCGCAGGTTCCGGGTTTTATCGCGGACGATATTCTGCGCATCTCGCGGGGCCACCGGTGGGTGATGCGGCGCGCGCTGGATACCATGCTTACCGGACGGGACACGACGGATGGACAGCTGCCGCAGTTGAAGATGCCTGTCCTGCTCGTGTGGGGATCGGAGGATCGTATCTTCCCGCTGGCGCAGGGAAAGAAGATGCACGCGCTCATTCCGCAGTCGCAATTCGAGGTTGCCGAGGGGTGCGGGCATCTTGCACCGGTGCAGTGCGCAGAGAAGATGGGGCCGGAGGTGGAGGGGTTTCTTCGGAAATAATTCCGCGGCTGCATGTGAGAAATGCGAAGGCAAGGGCAACAGCAGATTCCCTCCGGGAATGACAGAAAGAAAAGCAAAGGCAAGGACATGGAGCCGCGCGTGCTGCTGGGTTAGAACGAGAGGCGCGCGCTGAGCTGGATTTCGCGGCCTGGCGTGGCGGCGTCGGTGATGCTGCCGAAGCTCGACGTGTTGACGAAGCGGTTGGGGATGTCGAGATTGGTGTGGTTGAGCGCGTTGAAGAACTCGGCGCGCGTTTCGAACTGCGCCTTCTCCTTGATGCTGAAGGAGCGGACTACGCCGATGTCCATTGTCTGCAGGCCGGGACCGTAGACGGAATTGCGGCCGACGTTGCCGTAGGAGTAAGCCGGCGGCGTCGCGAATGCCGCGGGATTCCACCAGGTGTTGGCGTTGCGCGTTCCGGAGCCGAAGATTGGCTTGCCGGTGAGGTTGGCGCGGATGGGGTTCTCGCCTACGACTGTGCCGGCGTTCGCGGTATCGCCGAAGACCGAGATGGTGATCGGCCAGCCGGTTTGCGCCTGATAGACGACGGAGCCGAGCCAGTTGCGCGTAAGGGCGCGCGTGAAGCTGTTGAGGTTGTAGGGGTGCGGGTTGTAGACCGCGCTGACCGCGACGCGATGGCGGATGTCGCATCCGGGGCCTTTTTCCGCGTTCAGGTTGTCGTTGTTCTGCGGCGTGGCAGCTTCGAACATCGCAGAGCGAAAGTCGGGCGCGTTCTGGAGCGCCTTGGCGAAGGTGTAATTCGCCAGGAAGCTGAGCCCGTTGCTGTATCGCCGCCGCGCGACAACGTAGCCCGCGTCATACCAGCTCTGCGCGGAGTTCTCGAGCAGGTTCATGGTGCTGACAGGCGTGAGATGGTCTGTATCGAACGTGGGGCCGGTGGCCACACCAGGAGGAAGAACCGTGTTGTCAACGAATTTGACTTTGGGATGCGGACGGCGCGGCTGGATGAGGCCAGGGCCCGGCTGCGCGTTGTTGATGAGGTGCGAGCGCTGCAAGTGGAAGCCTCCGGCGCCAAGATACCCCAGCTCGATCGTAGTGTGAGCACCGAGCTGCTTTTCGACTGACGCGCTCCACTGCTGGACGTACTGCGCCGGCGCGCGGAGTTCAAGCCCGGTAAAGCTCACCACTGACACGCCCAGAACCGGTTTGGGGAAAAGGAGGTTGGGGATGCTGGGAGTGAACGGATCGCTTTGTGCGGTCAGCGGAAACACGTAGGGCACATTGTGGCGCTGGTTGCACCAGGTGTTCATGTCCACCGGGGTATAGAAGATGCCGTACGCGAGGTGCGCAACCAGTCCGAGGTGAGGAATGCTTTGCGCGAGGCCGAGGCGCGGCGCGAAATTCGCCCTGTTGGGATACATCAGGCCGCGGGGGTACCCATTCTGCCCGCCGATGAAGATCTGAGGAGCGGCGCCGCTTAGGTCGAGATTGCTGTTGGTGTAGTGGATGTCGACCAGCGGGTCCATGTATTCGTAGCGGACGCCGTAGGTGAGCGTGGTCGTTGAGGTCATGCGCCACGCATCCTGCCCATATCCGTCCAAATACCACTGTCGCAGGTTCATCTGCGGAACGCCGGCCTGGCCCTGCCGCGCCGCGGGAAGACCGAGCTCGAAACTCGCGAGTGCCGCCCCGGAGACGCCGTCGTTCAAAGCGTACTGGGTGGTGAAGCCGTTGGTGAACTGATAGAAGCCGCGGTTCTGGAAGAAGCCCCACATGGGCCAGATGAATTTCCGGTAGGAGCCGCCAAACTTGGTGCTGTGCCGGCCAATCTGCCAGTTCACCGCATCGCGGCCTTCGACGACCGTGTCCCAGGCGTGCATGGGGGTGGCGAGGTAGCTGTCGCCGAATGGCGAATAGCCCTGGACCGTAAAGTAAGGCGCACCCCACGCGGCAGGACCGCCGAAGCCGATGTTCGGGCTGAGACCGAGTTCGGTGACGATGTCGTTGCGGTTGGCGCTCTCGGTGGAGTGCATCATGGAGAGCCGCGAGATCGCGCCGGAGAACGAATTGACAAGGTGCGGCGTAAAGATGTGCGTCCAGGCCAGGATGCCCTGCTGCGACAAATCATCGTGGTAGAAGCCAAACCCGGGCAGGCCCTCCGGCATAAACCCGTGCTCGCCGCCCGCCGAGTAGCGGAAGAAGACGTCGTCTCCGTTGGCGAAATCATGATCAATGCGAATCGTGCCCTGGTCGGTGTTCATCCGCTGTTTGCGCTGGTCCAGGTAGTTGTTTGCGTCGTTGCCCGCGCCGATGACGGTGGGCTGGCCCATCATGTTCATGCCGCCCATGTTCATGGTGTTGGGGTTCGGCGTGTACTTGTTGAGCATGATGGAAGCGGCCTGAACGATGCGGTTCGGAGGAATGACATTCTTCTGGCCGTTGTATTCGAACTGCTGGCGGATGAACTGCGGGTTGGTCTTGCTGATGGGCAGCGAGGGGTTGTAGCCGGGGTTGGGCTGCGTGGTGGCGGGGTCGTAGATGTTGACGCCGCTCTGGCTGAAGTCGCCGGAATCCTCGGCCGCCGTCGGAACCGTGTCGATCATGCTCATTGTCTGAACATTGCGCAGGCCTTCGTAGTTCACGAAGAAGAACATCTTGTGCCTGCGCCATGCAGGGCCGCCCACGGATGCGCCAAAGTTGTTCTGGACCAGGAAGTTGTTTCCCATCGAGTTGAAGCTTGTGGCATCCATCGCGCCGTTGCGCAGGAATTCGTATGCCGTGCCGTGAAAGTTCTCCGTTCCCGAGCGCGTGACAATGTTGATCTGGCCGCCGCCAGCGCCGCCCATGTCGGCGGAGTAGCTGCCGGTCTGTACCTTGAACTCCTGCACGGCATCGGGCGATGCGCTCAGGTTCTGCGCATTGAATGTGGGATCGGTGTTGGTGGCGCCATCGAGCAGGAAGTAGTTGGCGTTGGGCCGCTCGCCGCCGATGCTGACGGCGGAGCGCTGGCCGGGGCGCCAGTAAAGCGGGTTCATATCGCCGGTTGAGGCGCCGTGGCTGATGTGCGCGCCGGGTACGGTGAGCACAAGATCGATCAGCATGCGGCCGTTGAGGGGGAGGGATTCGACGGAGCGCTGGTCGACAACCTCGCCGACGCTGGCATCCTGTGTCTTGAGCAACTCGCCCGCCAGGGCTTTCACTTCCACGGTCTGGTTTTCGCCGGCGAGGACGAGCTCGATATCGACAGTGGCCTGCTGGCCGACTTCAAGATCGATGGCCTGGTTGCTCGGCCTGAAGCCGTTGCTCTCCACGGCGATCTGGTAGCTGCCGGGCTGGAGGCTCGCGACTTCGTAGAGGCCGGCGGCGTTCGAGACAACATCGCGGGCCGCGCCGGTTCCAGTGGACGTGACGTGGACGCGCGCGCCCGGGATCGGGCGATGCTGCGGATCGAATACCGATCCGCGTACCACGGCGTAGTTGCTCTGGGCGAGTGCGCCGAGGGCGGCCAGGGAAATGGTTACGGCGAGTAAGGCGATTCTGCGAATCATGGCTCTCCGGAAAGACCGCTGCTCAGCGATTGGCTGGGCAGGCTGCAATACCCATACGCTGTGGGTTTTATTCGCGCCTGTCGACGTGTCTCGTTGTAACGGCGGGGATAGACACGAACGAAATGTCAGAACTTCAGGCCAGTTTGACGGCCCGGGAGTACTACCGTCATCCACCATTCGATGGAGGAAAACGAAGGCCGTTCCCCATGAGGAACGGCCCGATTGGCTGAATGTGTCGAGGCGGGGTTAGACGCCGATCACCGCGCAGAGTTCCTTGACGGCGGCGGCGCTCTTTTTGAGCTCGGCGTCTTCTTCGGGAGTGAGCTTGATCTCGATAATCTTCTCGAGGCCGGCCGCGCCGAGCTTGCAGGGGACGCCGATGTAGTAGCCTTCGATGCCGTATTCGCCCTGTAGATAGGCGGCGCAGGGCAGGATCTTCTTTTTGTCCTTGAGAATGGCTTCGACCATCTCGACGGTCGCGGCCGAGGGGGCGTAGTAGGCGCTGCCGGTCTTGAGGTACTTTACGATTTCGGCGCCGCCATCGCGGGTGCGCTGAACGAGTTGCTCGAGGCGGTCGGGCGCGATGAGTTCGGTGATCGGAATGCCGGCGACGGTGGAGTAGCGGGCAAGCGGAACCATTGTGTCGCCGTGGCCGCCGAGCACGAACGCTGTGACGTTTTCGACGCTGACGTTGAGCTCTTCGGCGATGAAGGCGCGGAAGCGCGCGGAGTCAAGCACGCCGGCCATGCCGATGACGCGCTCGCGATTGAAGCCGGCCTGGCGAAATGCGGCCTGGGCCATGGCGTCGAGCGGGTTCGAGACGATGATGAGGATCGACTCGGGCGACTGGGCTACGACTTTGGAGACCACGTCGGACATGATCTTGAAGTTGGTGTGCAGCAGGTCATCGCGGCTCATGCCGGGCTTGCGGGGAATGCCGGCGGTGACGATGACGATGTCGGAGTTGGCCGTTGCGGCGTAGTCGTTGGAGCCGACAACGTGCACGTCGCGCTTTTCAATGGGCATGGCTTCGAGCAGGTCGAGCGCCTTGCCCTGCGGCACGCCTTCCACCACGTCAATCAGAACTACATCGGCCAGTTCTTTCGAAGCGATCCAGTGCGCGGCCGTGGCGCCCACGTTGCCGGCGCCGACAATGCTTACTTTTTTACGCATGTTTTTTCTCCTGAGGAGTTCACAGTTCTTAGCTTTTAGTTCACAGTTCGCAGTTCGTAGTTCACAGCCGGCCCGCTTAGAAGCAACAGCAGCTTCCCTTCGGGAATGACAGAAAGAAAAGCAAGGACAAAAGCAAGAGCAACCGCAGATCCTTCGGCTCCGCTCAGGAGATTCCCTTTGGGAATGACAGAAACAAAAAAACTGCGAACTACGAACTGCGAACTATGAACTCTGTTACATGTTCCCGATGATTCTCGTTGCAAACTCGCTTGTGCCGACCTTCGTGGCACCGGCGGTCTGCCGCTCGAAATCGTAGGTGACGAACTTCTGCTGGATGGTCTTCTCCATGGCGTTCTCGATCATCTTTGCGGCTTCCTTCCAGCCGATGAAGTCGAGCATCATGACGCCTGAGAGAATGACCGAGCCGGGGTTGATGACGTCCTTGTCAGCGTACTTAGGCGCGGTGCCGTGCGTGGCCTCGAAGACTGCATAGCCGTCGCCGATGTTGGCGCCGGGCGCGATGCCGAGGCCGCCGACCTGCGCCGCGGCTGCGTCGGAGATGTAGTCGCCGTTGAGATTCGACGTGGCGAGAATGCTGTAGTCGGCGGGGCGGATGATGATCTGCTGGAAGATGGAGTCGGCGATGCGGTCGTTGACGAGGATCTTCTTCTTCCACGCGCCGTTGCCGTGCGTCTTGCCGATGGCGGAGAGGGTATCGCGGATCTCGGCGTAGAGCGCGTCGCGGAAGGCCTGGTTGCCGAACTCGAGGCCCGGCTCGATCAGCGCTGCATTCTCCTCAATCGTGATCTTCGGGTTCGCGTCAACGTTGCCGAGAATCCAGCTTTCGCGCTCGGTGATGGTGTGCTCGCGGAACTCCTGCGTTGCGACTTCGTAGCCCCACTCGCGGAAGGCGCCTTCGGTGAACTTCTGGATGTTTCCCTTGTGCACGAGCGTGACGGTTTTTCGGCCGGTTTCGATGGCGTGACGAATGGCGTAGCGGACCAGGCGCTTGGTGCCGAAGATGGAGATGGGCTTGATGCCTACGCCGGAATCCTGGCGGATTTTTTTCTTGGTTTTGGACAGGAGATCGTCGTTCAGGAAGGAGATGAGTTTTGCGGCATCGGGAGAGCCTTCCTTGAACTCGACGCCGGAGTACACATCCTCAGTGTTCTCGCGGAAGATGACGATGTCGACTTTTTCCGGATGCTTCACGGGGCTGGGCACGCCCTGGTAGTAGCGGACGGGGCGGACGCAGGAGTAGAGGTCGAGGATCTGGCGCAGCGCTACGTTGAGCGAGCGGATTCCGCCGCCTACGGGCGTTGTGAGCGGGCCCTTGATGGAGACGCGCAGGTCGCGCGCGGCATTGACCGACTCATCGGGAAGCCAGGTGTTGAACTGGCGATAGGCCTTTTCGCCCGCGTAGATCTCGAACCAGCGGATCTTGCGCTTGCCGCCGTAGGCTTTTTCAACGGCAGCGTCAAACACACGCTGCGAAGCCTTCCAGATGTCGCGCCCGGTGCCGTCGCCTTCAATGAAAGGAATGATTGGATGGTCAGGAATGGTGAATTGGCCGTTCGAATACTCGATGGGCTGCCCGTCTTTTGGGAGCTCCAGCCCGTTGTATGAGTTCTGCATGATGTTCGATGTTTCCTTCAATGAATTCAATAGGAAGGCTAACACCTCGAATTTGCGGTGGCAATCGTGCAGGGACTTTCGCCGGCTCATTCCGGCAGAAGAGTGACGGACGTCACATGCGCGATTATCGAATCGAACTCAGATCGTCGCCGTCGAATTTCGGAATCCCGAAATGCCCGCGCAGGTGAAGCAGGTCGACCGGGCTCAGGTCGCCTTTGACGGTGACCAGGGTGACGGATTTGGGCGTCTCGGTGAGCACCACCGCACCGCGCAGGTTCACACCGTCTACCACTACCCACACGTCGGTCGTGCCGTCTTTCATGGGTCCGCCTCGGTCGGTGGTCGTGACGATGTGCTTCCAGCCGCGCAGATGGTACGCCTGGCGGATCGCATCGACTGTGGTCTCGTCAGGAACGCCCTTGTCGCCGAAGCGCAGCAGGTGGACGCTGACTCCATCGAGATGGCCGATGGCCTGCTTTGCGGGGGATTCGGAATCGGGAAGCGTGCTTGCCGCGGCGCCGAGCAGGCTGCGGTCGAGCATGAAGCTGTTCCTCACGGCGGCCTGGGAGCTCAATGCCGCGAGCGCGGGCGGGGTCCAGTCGAGAACCACGGGGCTGTCGTCGGCGGGAGTTGAATCGGCTACCGGCGCGGGGCGGGGAGCCGGCTGCGGCCATGCGGTCGACGCCAGTGCGGCCGCCGCGGCCACGCCGAGGAACAGGCGGTTCTTCATAAGCGGCCTTAACACCGGCGCGACGAAAATGTTTCGCCGAAATTTGTAATTTTACTGGCCTCACCCGCCAGAACGGCCGAAGCGGAAAGGAGCGCGATAGCGGTCGTTCGCGCGGGTCGATCCGCGGGGCCGATTCAAACTCGGCCAGGAGTCGAATCGCGCGGGAATAATGCGCCGATCGAATCGCCACCCCGAACCACAATCGTGAATGAAATATAAATTCATGATGCACCCTCGGTTGCGCGTTCAAATGCGATAAACTCAACCGGGAACGTCTCGCACGATCTGACATTTTTTTTGTTACGGAGGGTACATAGAAATTGGGAAAGAGCATGGTCCCGAAGAAGATTTTTTTCACCAAGGGCGTGGGCAAACACAAGGAGCGTTTGACGTCGTTTGAGCTGGCCCTTCGGGATGCGGGAATCGCGAGCCAGAACCTGGTGCGCGTGAGTTCCATTTTTCCGCCGCGCTGCAGGGTCATTCCGCGCAAGGAAGGCCTGAAATACCTGAACCATGGCGAAGTGGTGTTCGCGGTGATCGCGGAGAACTCCACGCGCGAGCCGCACCGACTTTGCGTGTCGAGCATCGGCGTGGCAATTCCGGCTGACCGGGACACCTACGGCTACCTGAGCGAGCACCACAGCTTCGGGGAAACCGAAGAGCAGGCCGGCGAATACGCCGAAGAGCTGGCCGCCGAGATGCTGGCCACGACGCTCGACGTCGATTTTGATCCTGACAAGAGCTGGGACGAGAAGAAGGAAATCTACCGCATCTCGAACAAGATTGTCCGCACGAGCAACGTGACGCAGTCGGCTGTTGGCGACAAGCGCGGGCTGTGGACCACGACGATCGCGGCTGCGGTGTTGATTCTCGACGAAGACTAATTCCCGCGTTCTGCGGACTGAGCAGGGGGCCAATTCCGCCCGGCGGAGTTGGCCTTCTCGCGTAGGGGTGAAAGGGCTCAATGGCGAATCCCCGGAAATACAAGATCGGGCTGGTGCAGATGAGCATGGGGCCCGATCCGGAGGCGAACTTCGCCGCCGCGCTGGGCTACGTGCGCGAGGCGGCGGGGCGCGGGGCGAACGTGGTGTGCCTGCCGGAGCTTTTCAAGGCGCAGTATTTCTGCCAGCGCGAAGACCTGCGGCTATTCGATCTTGCCGAGGCGATTCCCGGGCCTTCGACCGAAAAGCTCGGTGATGTGGCGCGTGAGGCGGGCATCGCGATCGTTGCGTCGCTGTTTGAGCGGCGCGCGCCGGGGCTCTACCACAACACGGCGGTGACGCTCGGGCCCGATGGAAAGATCGCTAGCGTTTATCGCAAGATGCACATCCCTGACGATCCGCTTTACTACGAGAAGTACTACTTCACGCCGGGGGACCTCGGCTTTCGGGCTGTCGATACGCCGTTCGGCCGCATCGGCACGCTCGTGTGCTGGGACCAGTGGTACCCCGAAGGCGCACGGCTCACGGCGCTGCAGGGTGCAGAGGTGCTGTTTTATCCCACTGCCATCGGCTGGCATCCTGCGGAGAAGGAGCAGTACGGCGAGGCCCAGTACGAGGCGTGGCAGATCATCCAGCGCGCGCACGCAATTGCGAATGGAGTTTACGTGGCGGGCGTGAATCGCGTAGGCCATGAGAATGGCGATGTGCTCGGCAATCGGGCCGAGGGGCCGGGGCTCGAGTTCTGGGGCGGCAGCTTTCTGGCGGATCCTTTTGGGCGTGTGATCGCGAAGGCGTCCCACGACGCGGAGGAGATCCTTATCGGCGAGATCGACCTCGCGCTGATGGAGGAGACGCGGCGCAACTGGCCGTTTTTGCGCGACCGCCGCATCGATGCGTATGCGCCGATTACGGCGCGGTTCCTGGATACGCCCGACGGAGACGCGAAATAGCGATGGCCGACGAAGCTGTGCACACGCCGCACGCGCTCGGATATCGCATGCCGGCCGAATGGGAACGCCACGAGGCCACCTGGCTCGCATGGCCGCACAACCCGGAGGACTGGCCGGGAAAATTCGCGCCGATTCCGTGGCTCTACGCGGAGATTGTGCGGCTGCTGGCTGAGCGAGAGCGCGTTGAGCTGATTGTGCAGGACGAGAAGGAGGAGCGGCGGGCGCGGGGAGTCCTGAAGCGGGCCGGCGTGAATCTCGAGCTTGTGCGCTTTCATCGCTGGCCGACGGACCGCGTGTGGACGCGCGACTCCGGGCCGATTTTTGTGCGCAACCGCGAGGGTCGGGTCGCTCTGACCAACTGGAAATTCAACGCGTGGGCCAAGTACGACGACTGGCATCTCGATGTGCAGATTCCGGGGCGCGTGAAGGAGCTGCTTGGATTGCCGGCGTGGGAGCCGACGATCGATTTGCCGGACGGCCGGCGTCGAGTGGTGCTCGAAGGCGGGTCGATTGATACGAATGGGCAGGGAATTTTGCTGACTACGGAAGAGTGTTTGCTGAGCGAGGTGCAGCAGCGGAATCCGGGGGTGAGCCGCGAGCAGCTTGAACAGGCATTTCATGATTACCTCGGGATCGAGCAGGTGATCTGGCTTGGACGCGGGGTTGCCGGCGACGACACGCACGGGCATGTGGACGACATCAGCCGATTCGTTGGACCGGAGACGATCGTGACGGCGGTTGAGCCGGACGCGAGCGATCCCAACCACGAGCCGCTCCGTGAAAATCTGGAACGCATGCGGGCGGCGCGGACGCTGGATGGAAAGCAGTTCACGATTGTCGAGCTGCCGCTGCCGAGGCCGGTTGTGTTTCGTGGCCAGCGTTTGCCGGCGAGCTACGCGAATTTCTATACCGCGAATGGCCTGGTGCTGATGCCAACGTTTCACGATCCCAAAGACCGTATCGCGCTCCAGATTCTCAGTGAGTTGTTTCCCGATCGGGAAGTGATCGGCATCCATTCCGTCGATTTGATCTGGGGCCTCGGCGCGCTGCACTGCATGACGCAACAGCAGCCGGCAAGTCAGGTACCATCGCAGCCATGATGTGGAATCCACCACCGCCGTTTTCAGGAACCGATCTCGAGGCGATGCAACTGGCGCTCGCTGAAGCTCGAAAGTCAGGCGAGGCGGGCGAGGTTCCGATCGGCGCGATTGCCGTGACTCCTGGATACATCGTTGGGATCGGACAGAACCGGGTCATTCGAGAATTCGATCCTACGGCACACGCTGAGTTGGTGGCGCTGCGCGAGGCAGCAGCAGTTCTGGGCAACTATCGCCTCAACGGAGTCACGCTCTACGTCACGCTCGAGCCTTGCGCTATGTGCGCGGGAGCCATGATTCATGCACGGATCGACCGGCTCGTCTACGCGGCTGCTGATCCTAAAGCGGGGGCGGCGGGGTCGGTGCTGGATGTGCTGAACCATCCACGGCTCAACCACCAGATGCAGGTGGAGCAGGGAATTCTGGCCGATGAATCGGCGGAGCTTCTTCGTACCTTCTTCCGCGAGCGGCGGTAAACTGATTGCTCAATCCAATGCAGCACGCCTCAATTGATATCTCTGAAATCTGGGACAACGCGGAATTCTTCGCGGGCGTATTTATTGCTCTGGGGCTTATTGTCCTATCTCTGCGAATTCGCCGGCGCTGGATTCGTTATCCAGCCATTCTGCTCACTTCGCTCCTGTTTTTTGGTGCCAGCGGGCTGGCCGTCCTTATCGGATGCGACATGGTCGAGTCCAATTCCCGAATTCCGAAGATTCCATCTCCTGATGGCAAACATGTCGCGTTGGTCCGTTGGTGGCTGGGGGGCGCATTAGCCAGCGACATGGTTCATGTATCAATTCGGCGAGCTTACAGCCCGTTTGCAACGGAGGTCCTGGTCGATGATGGAGAACCCCCCGAGTCTGTAGGCGGACTTCCCGACCCCAAGGTGGAGTGGCTGGATAATCGGACACTCCTGATCACATACCGGGACGAGGGGACCATAAGGCCATGTTCGACATCCAAAGGCAAGGTCGACGGGATCAAATTGCTTTGCCGTGATTAGTTTCTCGTCAGCGCCCGAATCCTCTCGGCCTGCTCCGGCCATTTCGCTGCAAGCTCTTCATAGCTCCCGCTCGAATAATCCGCGTAATCGAATCCAGGCGAGACTGTGCAGCCCAGCAGCGCGAACTTGCCTTCGCCGATGAGGCGCGTGCCCTGCCATACGCCGCCGGGGACGAGCAGTTGGACTTGCTCGCCGGCGGACAGATCGGGGCCGAGACGGATCACTTTTGATTCGCCCCCGGGCCACAGCTGCAGCATCTCCACTGGGTCGCCGAGATAGAAATGGAACACTTCGTCCGAGGGCAACACGTGCATCTCGCTGAATGTGCCGGGCTCCAGCAGGTAGTAGATCGCTGTTCCTGCGCTGCGCTCGCCCTGCGGCGCGGCAAACCGCAGTTTTGAAACGTAAGTCTGGCGGAAGAACCCGCCCTCTTTGGGGTGCGGCTGGAGTTGCAGCAACTTCCTGATCTCGTCGGCGGTCATGCGCTTTCCTATCCCGGATTGTGAATCGGCCTGCGTATGCCCTGCATCCTATTTGTATACGCAGACAAACCGGGTTCCCCGCTTCTGCAACAAAGCTTGTGGCAAATGCCGCGGCAGAAGCGTTTCGTCGTGCGCATTTCAACTCGCGGAGACCTCGGATCGATGCCCCAGAATGACAGCGTTACAATTGCAGCGATGAAAATCAAGATGTACACGGCTTCCTGGTGCCGTGACTGCCGGGCCACGAAGCATTTCCTCGACTCCCACGGGATCGAATACACCGAGATTAACGTCGACGCCGATCCCGGGGCATCGGCCGAGGTGGTTCGCCACGTCGGCAAGCGCGCCATTCCTCAGCTGGTGATCGACGGCGAGTGGTTTCAGCCTTACCGGCCGGGGCGCGGGCTGCTCTACGACGAGTTGTTCCTGCGACTCCGCATCGCCCGCAACTGATCCGTCCAGCCAGGTCATTCGGCAGCATTAAAATCGAGGGTTGCCCCGTCACTGATCACATTCCACCGATCACTGACCACTGGAGACCATGATCGATCGCTACACGCGCCCGGCTATGGGGCGCATCTGGACCGAAGAGAATAAGTACCGCTGCTGGCTCCGCGTTGAGTCGGCGGCGTCGGCTGTGCTTGCCGGGGATGGGATCATTCCGGCGGCCGCGGCGCGGGCTATTGAGCAAAAGGGCGCATTTTCCGTTGATCGAATCCAGGAAATCGAAGCCGAGGTCAGGCACGACGTGATTGCGTTCACGACGGCGGTTGCGGAGTCGCTGAAGGAGCAGGGCCTGGGCGAGGAGTCGCGTTGGCTGCACTACGGGCTTACCTCGAACGACGTGGTGGATACTGCGCAGGCGCTTCAGGTGAAGGAAGCGTCGGAGAACATCCGCAAGGGGCTTGGGGCGCTGCTCGAGGTGCTGAGGCGGCGTGCGCTCGAATTCAAGCACACGCCGACCATCGGGCGCACGCACGGCATCCACGCCGAGCCGACGACTTTCGGCCTCAAGCTGCTCAACTGGTTCTCCGAGATGCAGCGGAATCTTGTGCGCTTTGACGCGGCGGCAGAAGACATGCGCGTCGGCAAGCTGTCGGGCGCCGTGGGCACGTTCGGCCATCTCAGCCCCGAGCAGGAAGAAAAAGTTTGCGCGCGGTTGGGGCTCAAGCCGGCGCTTGTGGCCACGCAGGTGATCCAGCGAGACAGGCACGCGGCCTACATCGCCGCGCTCGCCATCATTGGCAGCACGCTCGACAAGATCGCCGTCGAGGTCCGCCACCTGCAGCGGACCGAGGTGCGCGAGGCGCAGGAGTACTTCAGCGAGAAGCAGAAGGGCTCCTCTGCGATGCCGCACAAGAAGAACCCGATCACCAGCGAACAGATCAGCGGGCTTGCGCGGGTGCTGCGCGGGAATGCGCAGGCGGCGTTTGAGAATGTTGCGTTGTGGCACGAGCGTGATATCTCGCACTCTTCGGTCGAGCGCGTGATCTTCCCCGATTCGACGATCCTGGTGGATTACCTGCTGGCGAAGACGGCGGACTTGATCGACCGGCTGCTCGTTTATCCCGAGCGGATGAAGAAGAACCTTGAATCGACCGGCGGGTTGATCTTCAGCGGGCAGTTACTGCTGGACCTGGCCGAAGCGGGGATGCTGCGCGAGGATGCTTACCGGCTGGTGCAGAGCCATGCCATGCGCGCGTGGAAAGAGGATCTAAACTTCCGCGAGGAGGTCGGGCGCGATCCGCAGATTTCCGCATTGCTCTCGTCCGAAAAGTTGGAAAAAACCTTCGACTACACTCGGCAGTTGGGCAACGTGAATGCGATCTTCAAGAGGGTGTTAGGTGAGTAGTCGGACCCGCCCTGGTAGTTTGATCGACAGGATTCTCGGGCCAATATTCCGATTCATTATCCTCCGTTCACGCCGAAACTCACGACCAGTAACGTGGAAGGCGCCGGTTTCTCGTTTGAAAAGACAACTGCCTTGGACCATGCGGGAACTGCGGCCGCAGGTCACTAACATTCGAGGACGATCGAACACCCATTTTCGAACATTTGGGCTTGTATTTGAGCATTTCCGCTTAGAAGTCGTCCTGAGGGGCAACGAACCAGATGAGCTCAGGATTATGGGGCTGAACGATTCTGTCGGAACAAGGATTGACGAGGTCCAGCGGGTGCTGGCGCTGAGGGCAGGAAAGAGCCAATTTTCGCCGCTTGTCGCGAATTACGAAGAGCTAGACGTGTTCCTCAGAGAGAACCACGAAGCGCTTAAGAGTTTCTATGGCTGGAGTTCTGGAGTGCCGAAGAAGTGAATTTGACCCCGGCCATGGCGGCACGTCGAGCGCGGTTTTCTCCCGGAAGATGCTTCGCTCGCTGAAGGCTGATATCGTGTCCTGAGCAGGGAGGTCTGAATGAGATTTGCTGTTTGCATTCTCCTCGGGTTGACCGGCGCGCTCGCCTTTGCGCAACAACAGCCCATTCAGCCAACGGACGCGCTGAACAAGCTTTCTTTCATGCAGGGGAGCTGGGCGGGCAAGCAGAATTTCAATACAAACGGCGGGGCTGCGATGGTGGGCGATGCTACGGATCGCATCGAACTGGGCATTGCCGGCAAGTATCTGTGCGAGATGCTTTCGACGACGCTCCAGGGCCGCAAGCCGACTGACACGCGGCATTTCATCTCCTTTGACAAGCAGACAGGGAAGTACACGGCGTGGTGGTTCAACGACACTGCCTACCGCCCCACGCAGTTTTCGGGCGACCTTACGGGTAGCAAGCTTGTGCTGATGAGCGATCCCGCAGCGGCGGGGCCGGTGCTGCGGGCGACGTATGAAAGTCCGACTCCCGACAAGCTGACGTTCCAGCTGGAGATGAAGAACGGCGATGCGTGGACGAGCCTTTTTGTGACGACCTACGCGAAAGATGCGGGCAAGCAATAGGGCGCGGACAGCTGAGGGAAGGGAATTCGTTAATGGACGGTCTCAGTCTCACCGTTGCTATCACCGGCGCTTCGGGCGCGGTCTTCGGGCGGGAGATGCTGCGCGCGCTTGAGGCGGATGATCGCGTGGCTCGAGTGCACTTCGTCGCTTCGGAGAATTCGCTGCGGGTGATGGCCGAGGAACTCAGTGTCTCGGGTCGCAACGACCTGGTTGAGAAGCTGCTTGGAGCGGCGCCGCGGAAGATCGTGCAGCATGCGGACGCCAATGTGGGCGCGGCGATTGCATCGGGCAGCCATCCTTCAGATGGCATGATCATTCTGCCGTGCTCCATGGGCACGCTCGCCGCCATCGCCAACGGACTCGCCAACTCGCTCATCGCGCGGGCCGCTGACGTCACGCTGAAAGAGCGGCGTCCGCTCATTCTCTGCGTCCGCGAAACTCCGTTCAATCGCATTCACCTGCGGAATATGACGCTCGCCGCCGAAGCCGGCGCGGTCATCTTCCCCGTCATACCTGCGTTCTACAACAAGCCTGTCGATTCGACAGAAATGGCGCGGCAGTTCGTGTGCCGCGTGCTCGCGCACATCGGCCTGCCGCAGCCTGGCGCGTACGTGTGGAAGCCGGGCGAATAGCGATCCGGAACAAATAATCACGCGCCCATCTTCTGAGGAGCCCATCTTTTGCATATGAGCACTGTTCTCGTTACCGGCGGTTCGGGCTTCATCGGCAGCCACGTGATTCTGCAAACCCTCGCGGCGGGGCACGACGTCCGCACCACGGTGCGCAACCTGAAGCGCGAGCCGGAAGTCTGCAAGATGCTCGAATCAGCGGGGGCCGACTCCCGCGCGATCGACCATCTTCGCTTCTTCGCAGCCGACCTCGACAAAGACGAAGGCTGGGCCGAAGCCGTCGCCGGCTGCGATTACGTTCTGCACGTGGCCTCGCCGTTTCCCGACAAGGTTGTCAAAGATAAAAACGACCTCATTCGCCCCGCGCGTGACGGCGCATTACGCGTACTGCGCGCGTCGCGCGATGCCGGGGTGAAGCGCGTCGTGCTCACCTCGTCGTTCGCGGCCATTGGCTACGGCCACCCCAACCACTCGCGCGTTTTTGATGAGACGAGCTGGACGAATCTCGATGGCGACGATTTGACGCCTTATGTGAAATCCAAGACGATCGCAGAACGCGCTGCGTGGGATTTCATCGCGCACGAAGGCGGAAACCTCGAACTATCGGTCGTCAATCCCGTGCTGGTTTTCGGGCCTGTGCTGTCGGGCGATTACTCCACGTCGATCATCGTTATCCAACGCTTTATGGACGGGGCGATCCCAGGCTCGCCGCGCCTCACATTCGGCATTGTCGACGTGCGCGACGTGGCCGACCTGCACCTTCGCGCCATGACGAATCCAGCAGCGAAGGGCGAGCGTTTTCTCGCGACGGCTGACGAGTTTCTGGCCATGTCTGACATCGCGCGCATCCTGAAAAAGCGGCTCGGACCGCGCGCCCACCGCGTGCCCACGCGCGAGCTGCCGGACTGGCTCGTGCGCATGTTTTCGATCTTCGATCCGGCGGTCAAACAGATCACACCTGAGCTCGGAAAGGTGAAGAACGCCACCAACGCGAAGTCTCGGCGCGTTCTGGGATGGTCGCCGCGCACCAGCGAGGAGGCTGTGGTGGCGGCGGCGGAGAGCCTGGACCGGTTGGGGCTGCTCAAGCCGTGAAAGGGATGCGTCAACAGCAGATTCCCTGCGGGAATGACAGAAAGAAAAGCAAGGGCAAAGGCAAAGATGAAACGCAGTAACAACTCGCGTGTTGACATGGCGCGGGGCGCACCGCGATACTCAAACGCAATGCGAATCGCACCCGATCGCGCGATGGAGGTCATGGCCATGTGTATGTGCATGCCGAGGGGACCGGTCCGTGCGGCTCAGATGCGAATGCGATAAGCGCAAACGATCTTGAATCAGGCGGCCCGGATCCCTCAGCAGAGGATTCGGGCCGAGTTGTTTCCAAGCGAGCTTGAAATCGGAGATTGAAGGAGCAAGAGGAAAATGCCTGAAGAGAAGAAGCAGCAGTTTGCTACGCTTGCCGTTCACGCGGGCCAATCGCCCGACCCGGCTACCGGCGCACGCGCCGTTCCCATCTACCAGACCACGTCCTACCTCTTCCAGGACGCAGACCATGCCGGCCGGTTGTTCGCGCTCGAGGAGTTCGGAAATATCTATACCCGGATCATGAACCCCACCACGGACGTTTTTGAAAAGAGGATGGCGGCGCTTGAGGGCGGTGCGGCGGGGCTTGCCACGGGATCCGGCCAGGCTGCGGAAACTCTTACGATCACCACGCTGGCCGCGGCCGGCGACGAGATCGTCTCTACGGCCTCGCTCTACGGCGGCACGTATAACCTGTTCCACTACACTCTTCCGCGTCTCGGCATTAACGTGCGCTTTGTCGACGCAGACGACTTTGATGCTCTGCGCGCAGCCATCAACCCGAAGACGCGCGCCGTATACGCTGAGACGCTGGGCAATCCCAAGCTCGACGTGACCGACCTCGCCACATTCGCCGAGATTGCGCACGGGAACGGCGTGCCTTTCGTCGTCGACAACACGGCGACCTCTCCGGCGCTGCTGCGGCCCATCGAGCACGGCGCGGACATTGTGGTGAACTCCGCTACGAAGTTCATCGGCGGGCATGGAAACAGCATTGGCGGAATCATCGTGGACGCGGGAAAATTCGACTGGGCCGCGTCGGGGCGCTTCAAGGAATTCACCGATCCCGATCCGTCGTACCACGGCCTCTCGTACACGCAGACCTTCGGGCCGCTTGCGTTCATCCTGAAGTGCCGCATCCAGGGATTGCGCGATACGGGCGCGTCGCTCTCGCCGTTCAACGCGTTTCTCTTCCTGCAGGGCCTCGAGACGCTGCACCTGCGCATGGAACGCCACTCTCAGAATGCGCTGGCAGTCGCGCGGCACCTCGAGCAGCATCCGGGCATCGAATGGGTCAACTTCCCCGGCCTCGAATCGAGCGCCTACTACGCGCGCGCAAAGAAGTATCTGCCCGATGGCCAGGGCGCGCTGATCACGTTCGGCATCAAGGCCGGAACAACGGGAACCGCCTACGACGCGGGCAAGAAGTTTATCAACGCGCTGGAGATGTTCTCGCTGGTGGCAAACATCGGCGATGCAAAATCGCTCGTCATCCATCCTGCTTCGACGACGCACCAGCAACTCTCCGAGGAGGAGCAGCGCGCGAGCGGCGTGACGCCGGAGCTCGTCCGCCTGTCCGTGGGCATCGAGGATATTCGCGACATTCTCGACGACATCGACCAGGCGATCGAAGCTGCCAATGGGACCACCTCAGCGAGACAACCGGAAACAGCAAGCAGCCAGGCACGATGAGCGCGACGGCCGGAGCGTCCACGAGCGCCGGAACCGCGCCCTTGCGCGCGCAGATTCCGGCGCCCACCTATGAGGGAGATTTCGTGCTCGACGAGCACGCGCTCCTCGACTGCGGGCGCACGCTCTCCGGACTGACGCTGCATTACGCGGTATACGGGCGGCTCAATGCGGCGCGCGATAATGCCGTGCTCGTGTGCCACGCGCTCTCAGGCTCGGCGCTGGTGGGAGCGTGGTGGCCGCAGGTATTCGCGCCGGGAGCCATGCTCTCGCTCGACCGCGATTTCGTCATCTGCATCAACCTGCTTGGGTCCTGCTACGGCTCAACCGGCCCAGGCTCGGTCAATCCTGAGACCGGCAAGCCATGGGGGATGGACTTTCCGCTCGTCTCGATCGCCGACAACGTGCGGGCGCAGGCGCGGCTGCTCGATTCGCTCGGCGTGCAACGCCTGCGCCTCATCATGGGCGGATCGATGGGCGGCATGCAGGCACTCGACTGGGCGATGCTCTTTCCGGATCGCGTCGAGAACGCATATATCATCGGCGCCTGCCCGGTCGGCGCCATGGGGCTCGCTCTCAACCACCTTCAACGCCAGGCCATCCAGAACGATCCAGAGTGGATGGACGGGCGCTATCTGACCCAGCGGCCGCCGCGCAAGGGGCTGGCGCTGGCCCGGCAGATTGCGATGCTCAGTTACAAGTCTGGTGAGCTGTTTGACGAGCGATTCGGCCGCAACCCCAACCGCAACGGAGAAGATCCGTGGGCGCTGGACGACGGCGGCGGTGGTCTCGTCGGCGGCAGATTCGACATCTCGGGATACCTCGATGAGCAGGGGCGGCGCCTGGTGGACCGCTTCGACGCGAATGCGTATCTCGCCATCCTGCGCACGATGGAAACCTGGGACCCATTGCACGGCGGCAAGTCGCCACATGAGGTGTTTGGCGGCATCACAGCCCGCCTGATCTTTGTGGGCATCAGCTCCGACTGGCTGTTTCCGCCGGCCGAGGTTCGGCGGTTCGCCCAGACAATTCGCGCCGCGGGCGCACAGGCCGAATACCGCGAGATGCAGAGCGACCACGGCCACGACGCCTTTCTTGCCGAGCAGGCCGAACTGCTACGATTGCTTCGGTAGACGGTTCCCGGCGCGCTGCATCCAACTTTCGGGGAACAGTTTTCCTGTTGATGGTGTCCAACCGGGTAGGCGGTCAGTCAAAGAAATTAGTGGACGGAGCACGGTCGCCAACTGGATTTTTGCCGCAAAACTTCCAGTTTGACGGCTGCCCGGAAGGTCGCATAGTAGGAGGAGAACCGCTTCCGGACGGGCAACCTGGCAGCTACGGGCCGGCCGCGGCACACGCGGTTCGAAGCGCAGTCCGGTGGGTATGTTGCAAACGGGGCGAGCCGCCGAATGACTGGGGTATGAGCGAACTTGGAACGGAAATTTGTCTGCGGGGATGGAACCCCGCACCGGCGCGGCGAGACGCCCGCCGCACGCATGCTTGCTTACCTCAAGCGGCGGACTCCCATCTATCTATGCAACATCGCTTGTCAGAGGGGGCGCGGCTTTCTATAATCCTCCCAACACCGCAACGGAAGCCGTGGTACCGCATCCCTTTCCATCGCGGAGCAGTCAACCGCAACAGGCTGTACGGTTGTCTTTTGACGAGCGAGTGCTTGAATTGCGATCCCATTTCGAATTTTCCCAGGAGCACTGAATAATGAAGAAGTTTCTCTTTGCGTCCGTGATGGCGCTGGCGAGCATGAGCCTCGTGGTCGCGCCCAAACTTCAATCGCAGGATTCCGGCCAGTCCGGCACGATTTCCATTAAGGACCCGGCGGAGTTCAACGCGTACTCGCTGGCGATCACGCAATCCGATCCCAAGGCCAAGGCGGCCGCCATGGAAGCCTTCCTCAAGCAGTATCCACAGAGCGTGGCCAAAACCGACGTTCTCGACCGTCTCGTCGACGCCTATTGGGGGTCGCAGGATCAGGACAACGCCCTCAGCGCCTGCAGGGGGCTTCTCCAGGTGGAACCGGACAGCCTGAAATGCCTTCTCTACTCCGTCGTCATCAAGAAGGGCCAATGCGCCAGGACCAGCGACGCGCAGACCTGCGATGATGCCGCTGCAATGGCGCAGAAGGGGCTTACGGTCACCAAGCCCGCGGCCACCTCGCAGGATGAGTGGGACAAGCTGACGCACGCAGCGGCCCCGATCTTCCGCTCGACGATCGCGCTCGATGACGTGGCGTCAAAGAAGGACTACAAGGCCGCGCAGGACGCGTACGCGCAGGAGCTCAAGCTCTACAGCCCCGATGAGAGCAAGGTGCAGGGCCTGAACGATACGCTGCTCCTTGCCCAGGCCTATGCGCAGCCCGGCACCTCGCAGAATCTTCCGCTGGCCTGCTGGTACTTCGCCCGCGTGTGGAACTTCGCGCCGGCGCAATACAAATCCCAGATCGAGCCCAAGCTCGAGTACTACTACAAGAAGTACCACGGCAAGCTGGACGGCCTGGACGAGGTAAAACAGCAGGCCGCGGCGTCAGTCGATCCGCCCGCGGGCTGGACCATCGCTCCGGCACCCAGCCAGCAGCAGGTAATTCACGACCTGCTCGCCACCACTCCCGACCTGAACACGCTCGCCCTCGCCGACAAGGAAACCGTCCTCGCGCTCGGCAGCAAGGAAGACGCCGACAAGCTCTGGGCGCTGCTTCAGGGCAAGGAGACGCAGGTCCCCGGCGTGGTGATCGCGGCTACGGCGGACCAGGTGCAGGTGGCCGTCACGCAGGATGCCAAGGATGCCAAGGTGGCCGACTTCATTGTCAACCTCAAGAAGCCGCTCACCGACGCCGAACTTAAGGTTATCCAGCCCGGATTCGAATTCAAGACCGCTCCGGACGCAGAACTCGCGGGCACCTACGACACCTACAAGCAGGTTCCGGCCACCGACAAGACCTCGCAGGCCGCCGAGATCGTGCTCAAGGATGGCGAGTATGTCGCGCCGGAGAAGAAGAAGCCGGCCCCCGTGCATCGCCCGGTGCACCGCCCGGCCCGCTAATCCGGTCTGCAATCCGGCCGCGGCGGTTTCACAACGAATCTGCCGCGGCTCAATTCTCCTGGGAAAAAAAGAAGGGCAGCCTGCAATGGAGGCTGCCCTTCTTTCTTGCTGTCCCGGTATCCGATCCTCGATTTCGTTCTGGACCCGCGGCTTGTAACAAAAAATTATTTTGCTACTCAGCGACACCCACGCGGATCGAAACCAGGTTACGCACCCAGCGCGCGGGGCGCTTTTCCCCGGTTGCCACCACTTGAAACGGACCGTTGCCGCCCAGGGGTTTGCCATCCATTGAATCGGCGACGATGATTGTGGCGTCGTGAACATCGGGCGTTGCCTCGGCCATGGAATAGACCACCTGGTAGCCATCTGAGCCTTCCGCGATGAAGTAAAGGAGAAATTCCTTTCCCTTCGGCTTTTCGGGAACGCCGAGAGGCTTGAGAAGCTCGATCACCGGAATGCCGGAGTACGTCTGGCTGGCCTTGGCGTGCTCGTTATAGACCTTGACGGTCACGTGGGGAAGCGCAGCAAGGGATTGTACTGTCAAGTCGGATTGCGTTTTACCGACGATGATTCGCAACGGTCCGCCGCCCGTATTGCTGGCATGGGACATCTCCTCCTGAATGCGCGAGGTATCGGGCTGCTCAACACCTCCCATGGGTTTCGATTGCTGGCCGGGGACCTGGGCTACAGCCGGCGAAATTGCGATTGTCGCGAGCAGGAAGAATACAGTGGACAGGGAACGCGCCATGATTCGGGTCTCCATGCCTCAAGCGTATACTGGCGTTATGTCGATTGTGCGCAACATCGCGGGCATCGCCAAGGGCATGAGCATCACGTTTGGCGAGATGCTTCAGCCTACGCAGGTGGAGAACTACCCCGATGGGCCGGGGCCGCTGCGTGGGGCCAGGTTCGAGCAGCGATATCGCGGCGCGCACGTCCTGCAACGCGACGAGAACGGACTCGAGAAGTGCGTGGCCTGTTTTCTGTGCGCGGCAGCCTGCCCGGCAAACTGCATTTATATCGAGGCGGCAGAGAACACCGAGGAGCAACGCATCTCGTCCTCGGAGCGCTACGCCAAGGTCTACAACATCGATTACAACCGCTGCATCTTTTGCGGCTATTGCGTCGAGGCGTGCCCGACCGACGCGATCACACATGGGCACGGATTCGAACTCGCAAGCCTGAACGCGACCAACATGGTGATGCGCAAGGAAGACATGCTTGTGCCAAACCAGGCCCTGGTCGAGACGAAATAGAGACTTTGCGGCGCCTTCCCGAGCGCTTCAGGGCGTGGATCAATCATTTCCCAGATTCGCCCCCGAAAGTAACTATCGCAGGATGATCTTGGCTTCGCAGGATGCTGACTCATTCTCATTGCCGGGGCCGGTTGTCAAGAACACAAGCCTCGCAGTTATTTTTAAGTGCCTTAGTTTCAACCGCAAGTGATTGCGCCGCCGGAACTGCAATAAGTTCCAAGGGTATAAGCTGCGGTATCTGGACTCTTGTAACAGGCACTTGAAAGGTGCGATACATGGTTACTTCGAGTGTCACCTTGTTTAACAGTTTTTTGCCTTCTCATAGCAATCATCAGCTAGTATTGGATTTGCGGCGGGTTCGTGCGAGCCGGCCGAGAACATTTCCCCCGATCCCGGGCCTTCTTTGTCCCCTTGGCTCAGGTAAATCGCACTCACCTGGTGCACAATTCGCAAATTAACGAATATCTGCGTCACATTTTCTACATACGAAATACATTCTTGCAACGGGAGCTGAAATGGGTGCACAACCGTGGTCAGCGCTTCAGGTAAAAACCAATCAGGAAAAGAAGGTCGCTCAGCATCTTGCCATCCGCGATATCGAGCACTATCTTCCTGTCTACTCCGAGCGTTCGCGGTGGACTGACAGGACTGTAACGGTTGAGCGGCCGCTGTTTCCGGGATATCTGTTCGTTCGCTCCAGCCGCGACGTCAGGGTTCCGATCATCAGTTCTCCGGGAGTCTTGCGGCTCCTTGGAAACGGAGAGACCGACCTGCTGACCGTCGAGGAAGTCGAGCGAATCCGCATCGCGTTGAGCAGCGGCTACGTTCTGCGGCCGAACCCGGGACTGAGCGTTGGGACCAGGGTGCGCCTGCTCAACGGGATATTTGCCGGCATCGATGGCACGGTCACCGAGCTTCGCCGCAAATGCAACGTCGTGATCGCCCTCTCCAACAGTGCCCAATCCTTCTCCGTCGAGGCCGATATCGAGGATGTCGAGGTCCTCGAAGAGGTGCTTTGCCACTGATTGCATTCGCCGTAGCGGACGTACTGTTCCCCGGCGGCGGAATCCGGATTTCTCCACACTATTCGCGCGTCCTCTGGCAGAATCAAGCTGCGCGGCCATTGCGGCCCGCATAGCCTGGAGGATCCGGAATGGCGGGTGCCGTGCCTCAGCTCTCTCACGAAGCGCGCCTTTACGCGCTCGGCGAGCTGTGCCGGCGTGCCGGATTGCGCGATGACGACAGGACGAGCCGGTGGAGAGCCAAGTTCGACGCGAGCGCTCGCGAGTTGCGATTGCAGGGTCCGCCGCCGCTGTCTGGCCAGGTCGTATTTCCGTCATTTGACGCGGAATTGAGCCCGGAACTCGCTGTACGCAAGCCGTGGGCGCGCCCGGCTCCAGAGGCCCTGCGTGACGTCGTGCCGGATTTCATCGTCCCCTGCGCGCGCTTGGCGTCAAATTCCGCCGAGCCGCTCTTCGTTGAGGGTGCGCCCGGAACCTTTCGCTGCACCGAAGACATTCTCGCTTCGACGGTGCTGCTCTTGTCCCGCTATGAAGAGATCGGCGCGGCGAGCAGAGATCCTCACGGCCGCTTTCGGGGCGCCGATTCCATGGCCGCCCGCGACGGCTACCTTGAGAGGCCGGTCGTCGACGAATACGGGTTGGCATTGCAGCAGATCATGCAGATGCTGGACCCCGCTTTTGAACCCTCCCCGCGCGCGCTGCGGGTGAAGGTGAGCCACGACATCGACGACGTCGGGATTCCTTTCAGCCTGCGCGAAGCCGCCGTGCAGTTCTTCGGCCGAAGAAAATTCGCTGCCGGGCTGCGCAACTTGTCGAGTTTCGCCGGCACAATGCCCGGATCGTTGCAACTGGTGATGGACGTCTGCGAGTTATGCGCGGAGCATGGCCTGCGCTCCACGCTGTACTGGAAGGCGTCGCCCAGTGGGCCGCACGATAGCGGGTATGACATTGCCGACCCACGAATCGCCGGGGTCATGGACTGGGCTCGCGCCCGCGGGATTGAAATGGGCGTTCATCCCGGATATGACACGTATCTCGCCCCGGAAAGGCTTCGCGGCGAGGTCGAGCTGTGCCGCGCCGCTCTTGGGGAAACGCGCATCGGAGGGCGGCAGCATTATCTGCGGTGGAACCCCGAGACGTGGGCATATTGGGAGTCCTGCGGGCTGGCCTACGACAGTAGCGTCGGCTACGCAGATCGCGTCGGATTCCGAGCCGGCACGTGCTGGCCGTACTTGCCGTGGCTGTGGAAGGAAAACCGCCCAGCGGACCTGCTTGAACTCCCCCTCATCGTCATGGATCGCACCCTGGTCATCAAGGAGTACATGGGCAAGTCGCCGGAGGAGAGCCTATCGCTGTTCAATGACCTCAAGCGCCGGTGTGCAGCCGTTGGAGGCGTGATGACGCTCCTGTGGCACAACACCTGCATCGGTCACCCGTGGTCCGCGTACCTTTCGGGGATCCTCGACTCGCTCGCGGGACTTGAAAATTACGATTGGGAGAGTGATGTCGCGTCCATGAACCAGCGCAGCAGCGCCGTTCCCGTTGAACCCTGACGCTGCTGCGGCATAAATTCCGTACCCGGACAGGCAACCCGGCGCCGCCCCGGATCGAGCAACCTTTCGCCCCCCTTTGGGTCAAAACACAGTAGATGGACCCGGGGCTCGGGGCATATCCTACCGTTGCAACCCGAATAGATTCCGCACCATCCGCTTTCGCCCTGTATCGCTGTGGATCACCTCTCTTTGCCTTGGAAGCCGACAGGACCCCGACGACACCAAAGAGCCGGGAGCCTATCAAAACCAAGGAGCAAGGATTCTATGCGGTCGAAAAGACCTCTGATCGCCCTTGCCGCAGCGCTTTTTCTTGCGGCCCCCTTTTCGTTGTTTTCCCAGGTGGTTGAATCCGCGACAGGGCCGGTCGGGCGTCCTCTGAGCGTCGGCGCGGGTATGTCGTACAACTTCCTCGATCTCTCCAAGGACAGCCACATGCCAGGCATTGCCGTCTGGGCTGACTGGCGTTGTTTCGGCGGCGATCACTGGCTCAACCGGTTAGCAATCGAGGCCGAGGGCCGCGACGTTCACTGGAACCCTCCCCCCGACCTGCCAAACCTCCGCGTGGACACAATTCAGGGCGGGGTCAACATTCTTATCCTCTCCGGCAACCGCACCCGTTTTTATGCCAAGGGGCTCGCCGGCGTCGGCAGCGCCGATGTTCCGCCGGACCAGTTCAACGGAGTCGGCCACAAGACCGAGGATATCTACTCTCTTGGCGAGGGGCTCGATCTCCGGCTGAACAGGTTTTTTTCCGCGAAGCTCGAAGTGGAAACCCAGATCTGGCCCCACTTCTTTCCGCTGGGTTCGGCCCTGACGCCGTCTTCGATCACCGTGGGCGTGCAGCACACCTTCGGCGGGATCCACCGCGAAGCCCATGCCTATTAGAGGGAAATCCGGCGGCGCCCAGTGTGGTGGAAGGCACGAGGATGCGGCGTGGAATCATGGGGTTATGGGCGATTTCGATATACCCCACTGAAGCCGCCAGAAAAGGGAAGCGCGCGGCGGCGTGAACAAGAGTACTCTGATAAGTGGCGGTTGCAATGGGTCCCCAAATCTCTCCCCGGCGCGTCCTCATCGTCGATGACGATCCCGTTGTCGCAGAGTCCCTCGCCCTCATCCTATCCGGGAATCGATACGAAGTTCGGGTCGCCTATTCGGCGGAGTCGGCGACGCAGATCATCGAGCGATGGATCCCGGAAATCGCCATCCTCGATGTCCTGCTGCCCGGAATGAACGGGCACGATTTCGCGGGCGTGCTCCAGGCCGCCTGCCCCGGCTGTCCGGTACTGTTCTTCACGGCCTTGCCGGGCGGCGCTGCTGCCCAGGAATTCGGCTTGTGCGGCGGCCGCGAGTTCGACCTTCTCGAGAAGCCGGTTCCACCTGCCGAAATGCTGAACAAGATTGCAGATCTGCTGGCGAAACAGCCGGGCCGTCTGCCCGTTGCACAATAGGCGGGCCACACGAGGTGGCTTCCCACCCATTTCGCGATGAAACTGCGAAATGGATGGGGCACGCTTGCTATTCGTCTCTCAGCAGGATCAAGGGATCGACGGCAAGGGCGCGGCGGGCTGGAATCCATGCCGCTATCATGCCGAGCACAAGCATTGTGACGGTGACTCCGCCGAGAACGAGCGGGTCCTTGGGCGTTGCCTGATAGACGATGTAGGAGAGCAGCTTGGTCGCCATGAGGCCGAGGACAAGGCCGGCGACCGATCCGGCTGCGAGCAGCCGGAATGCGCGGCCGAGCGAGGCCCCGAGAATCTCTCGCCGGCCCGCGCCGAGCGCAACGCGAATGCCGAGTTCGCGAAGACGCTTGCTGACGGTGTAGGAAGCCATGCCGAAGATGCCTGTGATGGCCAGCATTGCTCCGAGCAGGCCGAGCGCGCCGAGGGCCACGGTGGCCACACGCGGCGCAAAGAGCGCGCCCTCGAGCTCCACGGGCCACGGCCGCACGCCGACGGGAAGCGAAGAATCGAGACGATGGATCGCCTTGGTGATGGACTCGGCCGCCTCGCCAGGCGGATGCGCGTAGCGCACGACCATGAATGTCTCGGAGGACGGGTGCTGAAGGTACGAGAAGAACATCGCCGACTGCTGATCCTCGGTCAGGGTGCGGTATTTTCCGTCTTCGACGACGCCGATGACTTCGGCGCGCTGGTCGCCCCAGAACTTGAAGTGCCCGCCGATCGCCTTCTGGACTGATCCGAATACCTTTTTGGCAAATGCCTGGTTCACGAGCGCGACCTTCGGCGCGGTTTTGTTGTCGTCGAGCTGGAAGTCGCGGCCCGCGAGCAGTTTCGTTCCCGCGGCGTCGAGGTAGCCCGGCGAAATCCTGTATTGCATCGCATCGGTGATGTAGTTTGTGGGCTTGAAGTCCGTTGTCGCATCGGTGTAGACGTAGGAATCGCTACCGCCGAGGTTGAGCGGCGGGCTGTTGATGTATCCGGCGGACTGCACGCCGGGTAGCGCCGTTAGCGCGTCGAGCATGCGCTTCTGCATCTGCGGAATCTGATCGTCGGCGTATCCGGCCATGTGGAGGTCGCTGCCGAGCAGCATCGTGTTTTGCGGATTGAAGCCGAAATCGGCATGCAGCGAGCGCACCATGCCGCGAACTGCAACGAGCGACGACGTGACGAGCACGGCGCAGATGGCGATCTGGACCACCAGCATGATGTCGCGGAAGCCGAAGCGTTTCGTCTCGGTGCCGCCGGCCATGCCGGTGCGGATCATCTGCCAGGGGTCGGAGCGCATGACCTGGCGGACCGGCACGATGCCGAACAGAAATCCGCTGACCAGCGCCATGAGCAATGCGACGACGTAGGTTCGCGCGTCGGGATTCACGGGCACGTTGATGGGCACATTCGGTACGGGCTGCCATACGCTCAGGCCGCGCAGGATGACGATGCCGCCGGCAAGGCCGATGACGCCGCCGGCCAGCGCGACGAGGACGGCCTCTGTGAGCAGCTGGCGCATGATCAGAGCGCGGCGCGACCCGAGAGCGAGGCGGAGAGCGACTTCCTTGGCGCGGTCTGCGGCGCGCGCGGCGAAAAGGCTGCCGAGGTTGGCGCATGCGGCGAGAAGAATGAGCCCGGCGAGGAGCATGAGCGCGGCCATGAAGGCTTTCGCTGGGCCGCCGAGCATGTCGCCGACCAGGCCGGGGCGCGCGAGGCTGAACTTGATGCCGTCATCGTCGCCGGGATAAGTCTTTGCGAGCCACGATCCGATCGAGTTGAGGTCCGCGGTTGCCTCGGCGGGCGTGACGCCGGGCCTAAGGCGGCCGACAACCATCGGCGAGTGGTCGCCGCGCTGAACCAGTTGGTCGTAGCCCTCCACCTGCGGCTGTTCCACGATCGGAATCCAGAGCGCCGGGACGAAGAAGAGCTCGGTGCCGCGAAAATCAGGCGGGGCTACGCCGATGACGGTCATGGGGCGCTTGTTGATTTCGATGGGCTTGCCGATGACGTTCCTGTCGTCGTGGAAGTAGGTGTGCCAGAACGTGTAGCTCAGAACGACGTAGGGCGCGCTGTTTTTGCCCTTTTCGTCCGAGGCGTGAATGACCCGGCCGAGGTAAGGCTGCACTCCGAGGGCGTCGAAGTAGTTCCCGCTGACGAGGTAGGGCCACGCCACAGTGGGGTTCCTGCCCGCGTCGATTCCTATGGGGCCGATGATCTGAAACGTAATCATGCTCTCGAAGGTGCGGTTGCGGTCGCGCAGGTCGAGGTAGTCGGGATAGGACTGCGAGGGATATTTGAACCGCTGCACGGTGTAGAGGTTCTGCGCATTCGGCACGTTTACCGGACGCAGGACCAGCGCATTCAACACGCTGAAAACGACGGCGTTCGCGCCGATTCCGAGGGCCAGGGTGACAATCGCCGTCAGCGCAAATCCTGGCGACTTGAGGAGTTTGCGCACCGCGAGTTTGAGATCGCTGAGCATGATGTTCATTTTTACGCGGATCGAGGCGCGGCGGTTCCCCTAATTATCCAATTGGGCGGGGGAGAATTGGAGCGGGACTGGTTCTGGGGTCAGCCGGCGTCAGGCACGAGGGCCAGTGCGGGATCCGGGGCGGTCACTGTGCTGGGTACGCGCCGCAGAGTCAGAACCGTGATGTCGTCGTCCTGACCGAATTCCTGGGCGGCGTGGGCGATTGCTTCAGCTGGCTGCGCGCTGATTTCGGCTGTGCGGGCGAATCCGAAGAGAGCGCCGTGCTGGTCGCGCGCTTCAACGACGCCGTCCGTGACGAGGGTTAGCTGCGCGCCGTTTTCAATGCGGAAGGCGGCTTCAGGATACGAATCAACGGGAGCGATGCCGAGGGGCAGGCCGCTTTCGACTGAGATTTCTCGGCCATCGAGATAGGGACAGAGGTGCCCGGCATTGGCTGCGGTGACGGTGCCGTCAGGGGAGATACGGAGGACGAGGCAGGTGGTGAATCCGCCGCTGTTGCGGCCGAGCATGCGGTGGTTCATTTCGGTGAGAATTTCGCCGGGACTCTGGGTGAAGTGCGCCAGCGTACGTGCGGTTCCCACGAGGAGAGATACTGTCATTGCGGCGGGCATTCCTTTGCCGCTTACGTCGCCGACCACGGCGAGCGCGCCGCCGCTCGGCAGCGGCAGAACCTGAAAGAAGTCGCCCCCTACGACGCCGGCGGGCTTGTAGACGGTTTCGATCGCGAGGCCCGGAACGGACGGCGTTTCGGCGGGGATCAGGATCTGCTGAACGCTGCGCGCGGCGGCCACTTCCTGCTCGATGGCGCGGGTGCGGTCCTGAATGCGCCGCAGGCGGAAGGTCATGGCGATGAGCATGACGACGGCGAAGAGAAGCCAGGCAACCGGGCGCAGATCGACTTGCAGCGAGCCCATTTGGAGATATTGAGGAAAGCCCATGCCGAGGGCCCATCCGGCTTGCCATCGCGCTTCGACGAGGGTGAGAAACAGGATGGCGCCGCCGATCCAGCGCATCTCGGCCAGCTTGCTGCGGAAGCAGGTGGGAAGGAGGATCAATTGAGTGAGAGTCGCAATGAGGATGGTGAAGCCGAAGGAATAAGACGATAGCGTTTCCACGGTGGCGCTGAAGTGAACGTGCAACAGGGGCAGGATGCTTGTGAGTGAGAGGGCGCCCCAGACTTCGACGATACGGTAATACCAGGGCACGCGCCGGCCCAGGAACGAGAAGATGAACTCGATGATGATGGCCGTCTGGATGCTGTTGCCGACGCTGTAGCAGACGACGCCGAGCCAGACAGGAATGCCAAAGTCCACGATTGAACCCAGTTCTCCAATGCGGAACGAGAACAGGAGGCACAGCAGGGCACCGAGCCAGAAATACTCGCGCAGGCGCGTGTTGACGGAGAAGAGAAGGAAGAAGACGAGGCCGACGCATCCGAGCAGCGCGAAGCACAGGTAGTGCTGCCAGCTCGCGCGCACGTAGGAGAGCGTGTCTTCGTCCATGATGATTTTCGCCTGGTCCATTGGTGCAATCGCGGGGGCGAAACCTTCGGGGCGAAGCGAAGTGTGCACGTTGCGCTGGCGGATGGCGATGACGGCGCGCCCGCCGGCAATAAGGTTGGAGGGAAGCTCGAGGAGGGTGCGGGAGTCCTGCGGGCCCTCGCCGGTGGGGAAGTCTCCCGAGCCGCCAACGAACTGGCCATTGACGAAGACCTGGTAGATCGGGTCTTCGCCTTGAACGATGAGGCCAAGCCGCTGCGTGCGCAGAGCGGCCGGAAGGTCCACCTCGATGCGCTGCCACTCGGTGCCGTATCGGCTGATGTCGTAGTAGTACTTCTGCGTCGTGCAGGCGGGGGCCTGGATAGCGGCGCACCCCGGGTCGTCACCAATGTGCAGTTGCCACTGATCCCAATGAAGGCGCACCACGCCGGGCTGCTGGGCGAACGCGGGCGCTGTGGACGCGAAGAGCGTTACAACAGCCAGGATGAGAAGGATCTTGGACTTTGGGCCTGTAGTCACTCCAGCCAGTCTCCCGAAGAGCGGAAGAGCGCAGCCGGGCGGTGTGCCTCTGCCGGAGATGAGAAGTCAGGACGCAAATCGGCCTGACCGCTGGGAGATTCTGTGTGACCAGGGAACATGCGACAAGGATACTATGCTCTTCGAAAATTGAGTCGCGGCATCCGCCGGCCCCGCGCAATTTAATTACGATGCGAGTCGCGGCCGCGGTTCCAAAACGAACGTGCCCGGAGCCGCCTCTACTCCGGGCACGCTGTTGAACGTCCATTCGCGTCTGCTTTGTCGAGTTATAGCGTTTGCTTGCTGTCTATTTCAGCAGGGCGAGGTAGACGGTCGATGGAGAATCATTGGCGGCGGACTCGCGGGTCAAAGCGCTCTTCTCGGTCCGGGAGGCGAAGAATTTTGCGTTCATGTGGCTGCTGCTCGCGAGGATTTCATGCAGGAAGTATTGGTCGCCGACCTTGTGAAAGACCAGTTTCCCCGAGCCTGCGCGGGCGTCGTCTGGAAGGGTCTCCACCACCACGGCATTGTTCCAGTCCGCGTTTGCGACCGTTATCAAGCCGGCATGATTGCTGTCGGAGCTCAATGTGTATGTCCCGGAGGGCATCCAGGTGTTGTCCACATAGAAGTTGAAGGGGATAATCGCTTTCGTCTGGTGGTCTTGCGCCGCGGCGCTGCCGGCAGCGGCGAGGCTCGCGAGAAGAACGATGATTATGGCTGGGATCCGTTTCATGAGGGCTGTCTCCTTCCGAGGCGGTGTTTCCAACTCACCTCTGACCTTGTCGTTGTGAGTCCGTTATGAGATTTGCCTGATCTTCGAGGTCCTTTTCCTCAAAGTTCAAACTGCCCGAGTTACTGCAAGCCCACTGCCAAACGTGGGCACGCAATCTCCGCGGCGAGTTGATATCGTGGCCGATTCTCAAGAGAAACGAGTTAGCAGTCGAGAAGATGTCCACCGGGCTCCGGTGGATGCGTGCGGGCGTGACGAATTGGTATCCGAAGCGATACCGCGGAGTAATCGACATGCTCCCGGCGGAGGCGAACTCGAGTGCGCCGGGATGACTCGAATAAGGTCCGTCTCGCAGGCTCCGCGGTCTCCTCGCGACATAGCCGGAAACTTAAGCCCCTTCGCGCCGTCTATGACTTTGAGGACCTGGAGACCGACGGCGGGACTTTCTTGAAAGTGGTTCCGACTGGACACTCGATTCTGGAAGAAGGTGACAGGATCCGGGTCGGCGATTCCGAATTCTAATTTGTGCTGGATTGAGACGCTTCAGTTGAGGGCTTCGCGGGTGGGGGAGAGGTTCAGCCATCAGCCGCAGAGGTGAAGACGATCGGCGTGGACCATGCTGTGCTTCAATCCGATTTTGAGACGCACGTTGGAAGGATGGCGCGGGATCTTGCAGCCTTGCTCAAGATCAGCAGCGTGATCAACTCGATTCGCGATATCGGGGACTTGCAAAGCGAGATTCTGCGGCTCATTCTCGAAGTGCTTCCCGCGGCGGAAGGGGCTATTGTCCTGATGGCTCCTGCTGACGAGCCCTCGGTTTCAGGCTGGAGCCGCAAGAAGGATGACCGGCACGCGGTAAATGTACAAGGTGAAATCGTGCACCGGGCTTTCTGGGAGCAGTCAGCCGTGATGACGGAGGCGGGAGAGCACCCGGACGGATGCCGGCACGTATTGTGTGTTCCTCTCGTCGCCGTGCAAAAAACAATCGGAGTCATTTATCTCACTTCACCGGAGCCGGCTTCGCCATTCCGGGACGACCATATCCATTTTCTGAGTTCGGCTTCGCGCATAGCCGCTGTTGCTTTGGAGAACGTTCTGACCCTGGATGAACTCAGTTCCGAGAACCGGCGCCTCAAGGAACAGGCTCTTTCAAGCAAGCTGGTGGGCGAGAGCCTTCAGATTCGCAAGGTCGACGCGTTCATATCCCGCGTCGCGGACGAGGATGTCACGGTACTCATCCGCGGCGAGAGCGGAACGGGAAAGGAACTGGTTGCGCGTGCAATCCACCTCAACGGTCCGCGCGCCGACCGGCCATTCGTTGCGATCAACTGCGCGGCCATTCCTGAAGCCCTGCTCGAGAGCGAACTGTTCGGGCACGAAAGAGGCGCGTTCACTGGGGCCGCGATTCTGAAGAAGGGAAAGTTCGAGTCCGCCGGAGATGGGACGCTATTTCTCGATGAAATAGGCGAGCTTGCCCCGATGCTGCAGGCCAAGCTGCTCAGAGTGTTGCAGCAGAGGGAGTTTGAGCGACTGGGCGGAAATCGCCCGCTCAAGTTTGCCGCGCGGGTGATTGCGGCCTCCAACAAGGACCTTGAGAAGGCGATCAAAGCAGGCGAATTCCGGCACGACCTGTACTATCGGCTGAACGTGGTATCGGTCACGGTGCCCGCGCTGCGCGAGCGGAGGGAAGATATTCCGTTGCTTGCGCTGTACTTTGCAAGCATGTATGCAGCTCGTCGAAAACGGCCGTTCAAAGGGATATCAGCCGAGGCGCGGGCGATCCTTATGAGCTATGGCTGGCCGGGCAATGTGCGAGAACTTGAGAATGCGATCGAGCACGCGATGGTGCTGGGCGTTTCCGAGGAGATTCTTCCCGAGGATCTTCCCGCTGCGCTGCTCGAGGTCGCGGGAACACCGGACGCGAGTTCCCGGTATCACTCGGTCGTCAATAACGCGAGAAGGGAATTGATTCTGGAGGCTCTGCGCAATTCTTCGGGACGGTTTCCCGAAGCAGCGAAGTCGCTCGGGATTCACCCCAAGTATCTCTTCCGCCTTGTGCGAAACCTGAAACTGCGAACAGATTTGAGATAGATAGTCAGACGGACACTCACTTCCCAGTCTGCGTGTCGAGTGCGAGGTTCAGCTCGAGTACGTTTATGCGCGGCTCGCCGAGAAAGCCTAACTGGCGGCTCTTCACGTGGCGAGCGATGAGAGCGCGCATCTGGTCTTCGGTGTATCCGCGGGCCTTGGCTACTCGCGACGCCTGGAAGTACGCCGCGTCAGGAGTGATGTCGGGGTCGAGGCCGGAGCCGGATGTGGTTACGAGATCGATCGGGACGGGCTTGCCGTCATTTTCCTTGCTGAGCCTGTCAATGTCTCCCTGCATGCGCTGCACAAGCTTGGCGTTCGATTGCGCGAGATTCGATCCGCCGGAGGATGTTGCGTCGTAGCCGTTTCCAGCCGCGGAAGGGCGAGGATGAAAATATTTGTCGCTGGTGAAGCTCTGCGCGATGAGCTCGGAGCCGATGACCTGGCCGTTCTTCTGAATCAGGCTGCCCGCGGCTTGATACGGAAACATCATGCCGGCAATCACTGTGACGAACAGCGGATAACCGAGGCCAAAGATCAGCGTGGCGATGATCGTGTATCGGATCGAAGTGCCCCACACTGAATGCCTGCACTGGGCGGCGGGAGCAACGGCCGGGTTGGAAACGTAAGGCTGAGTCATGACCGAATGCACGTGTATATCTCCTTCGTACCTTATGCAAGGTGAAGCGCGACAAGGCACATGTCGATCGCCTTGATTCCGATGAACGGGACAATGATTCCGCCGACACCGTAGATCAGCAGGTTGCGCCGCAGCAGCGCGTCAGCCGGCTTCGGCTCGTATTTCACGCCCTTCAGGGCAAGCGGTATCAACGCGACAATGATGATGGCGTTGAAGATCACCGCCGAGAGAATTGCGGAGTGAGGCGAGCGGAGGTTCATGATGTTGAGCGCGTTCAGAACGGGAAATGCTCCGGCGAACATTGCCGGGATGATGGCGAAATACTTCGCGACGTCGTTCGCGATTGAGAATGTGGTCAGCGCGCCGCGGGTCATGAGGAGCTGCTTTCCGATCTCGACGATTTCGATGAGCTTGGTGGGGTTCGAATCGAGGTCGACCATGTTGCCAGCTTCTTTTGCAGCCTGCGTGCCGGAGTTCATTGCTACGCCGACGTCGGCTTGCGCGAGCGCGGGAGCGTCGTTGGTGCCGTCGCCGGTCATCGCGACAAGCTTGCCTTTGGCCTGCTCGCGCTTGATCAGGTCCATCTTGTCCTTGGGCTTTGCTTCGGCGAGGAAGTCGTCGACGCCCGCTTCGCGCGCGATGACGGCGGCGGTGAGGGGATTGTCGCCGGTAATCATGATGGTGCGAATTCCCATGGCGCGAAGGCGGGCGAGGCGGTCTTTCAGTCCGCCTTTCACGATGTCTTTGAGGTGAATCACGCCGAGCGCCGATGAGTTCTCGGCGACGACGAGCGGCGTTCCGCCCTGGCGCGCGATGCCTTCCACGGTGTCGCGGACTCTTTTCGGAAGCGACGATCCCTGGTCTTCGAGGAAGCGCGCGATTGCATCGACCGAGCCCTTGCGAATGCGCACGCCTGGAAGGTTCACGCCGCTCATGCGCGTCTGTGCAGTGAAGGGCACAAATTCTGCGTGAATATCGGCGATCTCGCGGCCGCGCAGGTTGTACTTCGTCTTCGCCAGCACCACGATGGAGCGGCCTTCGGGCGTTTCGTCCGATAGAGACGACAACTGCGCCGCGTCGGCGAGCCGTTCCGGGCTCACATCGGGAGCGGGAATGAACTCCGTTGCCTGGCGGTTGCCGAGGGTGATGGTGCCGGTCTTGTCGAGCAGAAGGGTGTTCACGTCGCCGGCGGCCTCGACTGCGCGGCCGCTCATGGCGAGAACGTTGTACTGAACGAGGCGGTCCATGCCTGCGATGCCGATGGCGGAGAGCAGGCCGCCGATCGTCGTGGGAATGAGGCACACGAGGAGCGAGACGAGCACGAAGACGGTCTGCGGGGCTTTCGAATACATCGCATAGGGCTGGAGCGTAACTACCGCGAGCAGAAAGACGATCGTCAGTCCGGAAAGGAGAATGCTCAGCGCGATTTCGTTTGGCGTTTTCTGGCGCGTCGCGCCCTCGACGAGCGCAATCATGCGGTCGAGGAACGTCTCGCCGGGATTCGAGGTGATCTTCACCTTGATCCAGTCGGAGAGCACCCTGGTCCCGCCTGTCACGGCGGAACGATCGCCGCCGGCTTCGCGAATCACAGGAGCGGACTCGCCCGTAATGGCCGATTCATCGACGGATGCGACGCCTTCAATTACTTCGCCGTCCCCGGCAATGTAGTGGCCAGCGGCGACGTAGATCACGTCGCCCGCTCGCAGCAGTCCGCTCTGAATCTCTTCGAAGCTGCCGGAGGCGGTGTAGCGCCGCGCGATGGTCTCGCCCTTGGCTTTGCGCAGCGTGTCGGCCTGGGCCTTGCCGCGGCCCTCCGCCATGGCTTCGGCGAAGTTTGCGAACAGGACCGTGAACCACAGCCAGAGCGTGATCTGCAGATTGAAGCCGAAGCCGGCGCGATGGTGAATTGAATCGTCGATCAGCAGCAGGGAAGTGAGCACGCTGCCCACTTCCACTACGAACATCACAGGATTCTTGACCATCGTGCGCGGGTTGAGCTTGCGCATCGAATCGATCAGCGCCTGGCCCAGAAGTTCTGTATTCCAAAGACTCTTTTTTGCAGGCATCTCAGTATCCGTCTCTCATTGGTTCCGATTAGAAAAGCTGCCCGGCCTTCAGCAGCAGGTGTTCGAGAACTGGTCCCAGGCTCAGCGCGGGGAAGAACGTCAGGGCCCCGAGAATAAGCACCACGCTCACAAGCAACACAGCGAACAGCGGCGTGTTGACGGGGAACGTTCCGGGCGACGGAGGGATGCTCTTTTTCATCGCCAGGCTGCCGGCGAGGGCAAGCATCGGAATCATCATCAGGAAGCGGCCGATCAGCATGTCAAAGCCGAGGGCAGTGTTGTACCACCAGTTCGGCCCGAGACCGGCAAATGCAGAGCCATTGTTGCCGGCTCCAGAAGTGAACGCGTACAGGATCTCGCTGAGTCCGTGCGGGCCGCCGTTGGAAAGCGTTGAGAGGCCCGTGTTGGGGAGGAGCGCAAAGACGGCGCTGAGCGAAAGAATGATCAACGGAAAGATGAGCACATAGAGCATGGCCATCTTCACGTCATACGCTTCGATCTTTTTGCCGAGGTACTCCGGCGTGCGGCCGACCATCAGGCCCGCAATGAAAACCGCCTGCACGACGAACATCAGCATTCCATAAAGGCCGGCGCCCACGCCTCCGAACACAACTTCGCCGAGCATGATGTTGGTGAGCGGAACCATTCCGCCGAGCGGAGTGAAGCTGTCGTGCATTCCGTTCACCGCTCCGCAACTGGCGTCTGTGGTCACCGTTGCGAACAGCGCTGAATTGGCAATGCCGAAGCGCACTTCCTTGCCTTCCATGTTTCCGCCGGGTGCGGTTGCGGTTCTGGCTTGTACGGCATTGTGAATCAGAGGATGGCCATGCGCTTCAGCCCAGTATGCCGTCGTGAAGCCCGCGGCAAACAGCACAAACATCGCGGCCCAGACTGCCCAGCCATGGCCGGGCGATCCCGTCATGCGGCCAAGCGTGTAGGTGAGTCCCGCGGGAATGATGAAGATGGACAGCATCTCAAGGAAGTTTGAAATGGGCGTTGGGTTCTCAAAGGGATGAGCGCTGTTTGCGTTGAAGAATCCGCCGCCGTTCGTGCCGAGCATCTTGATGGCTTCCTGTGATGCGACAGGGCCGTGACCGATGGTCTGAGCCTGGTTTTCGAGCGTGTGCGCCGCTGTGTAGGAATGCAGATTCTGCGGCACGCCCTGGGCTACGAGCAGGAGCGCGTAGATGATCGACGCGGGCAACAGGATGTAGAGCAGGGTGCGTGTCGTATCCACCCAGAAGTTGCCGATGGTGGGCGATTGCGCGCGCTTGATGCCGCGCACGAGCGCAACGGCCACAACGATTCCTACAGCCGCGGAGAAGAAGTTGTGCGTCGCGAGGCCGACCATCTCGGTGAGGTAGCTCATGGTGGACTCGGGAGTATAAAACTGCCAATTCGTATTGGTCGTGAAGCTGGCTGCGGTGTTCCATGCGAGATCGGTGCCGACGGCGGCGAGTTTCTGCGGGTTCCACGGCAGGAAATGCTGAAGCCTTTCGGCTCCGTACGTAAGCAGCATTGTCACGGCGGAGAATCCGAGCACGCCAAAGGCGTACTCGCGCCAATTCATTTCGCTTTCGGCATTCACTCCGGCCAGTTTGTAGGTGAGGCGCTCGACTGGGCGAAGGATCGGGTCCAGCCACGTCTTCTGCCCTTCGAGCACGCGCATCAGGTAGAGGCCAACGGGTTTGGTGACTGCCAGCAACACCAGTGAAAAGAATCCAAACTGGAACCATCCATTTGCCGACATGTCAGAATCTCTCCGGGTAGAGCATCGTCGCTACGAGATAGCCAAGGAGCAGAATCGACAGCACCAGGGCCACGGCTGATATCAGATCCATTTATTTACCTCAGTTTTTGACAGGCCTTGACGTAGAGGAATGCCAGCGCGAAGAAGACCGCTGTAAAAAGCAACATCAATACATCCTGCATTTCGGTTTCGGCTCCGGCGCGAAGTTGTCGAGCTTCGCGCATGACCGGTACCGCGGCCTGCGCACATTCGCCGCCGCATTCCGGCCCAGTTGTGATCTTCAGAGTCAGGGGCTAGAAAAAGTCCAAGGTTTTCATAAATAATCCGTAAGGACGCGATTCCTCAGCACGGGCGAAATCGATTTATTCCTACTGTTCGGGCCCAGCCCACCCTTCGGGGACAAACCGGTATCCTACCCACGGCTCCGTCTGGATATATTGCCGGCCGGTCTCTTTTTCGAGCTTCTTGCGAAGCTGGCCGACAAACACGCGGAGGTATTCCGGTTGATGCACGGATTGCCCGCCCCAGACTGCCGACAGAAGCGCGCGATGCGTCATGACTTTGCCGGCGTTTCGCGCCAGGTGCGCAAGAAGGTCGAACTCCTTGGGCGTGAGGTGAAGATGCTTGCCCTGCACGGTGATGGCGTGCGCGGCCGTGTCCACAATGAAATCGCCGAGCTCGAGAGGCGCCGTTGTCCGCTCGGGAGCGCGACGAAGATGCGCCCTCACGCGCGCCAGCAACTCCTGGATCCCGAAGGGCTTGGTGACGTAATCATCCGCGCCGGCGTCAAGCGCTTCAACCTTCGCGCGCTCGTGCTCGCGCACCGAGAGCACCAGCACCGGCGTTGCGCCTTGCGAGCGCACTGCGCGGCAAACATCCACTCCGGTCATCGTGGGCATCATCAGGTCGGTAATGACGAGATCGGGGGGCCACTCGCGAAAGACTTCGAGGCCCTCGCCGGGGTCGTTGGCGGTGCGCACGTCGAAGCCCTGCGCCACGAGCGCGGCCCGCAGCACGCGCGTGATCTGCGGCTCGTCGTCGATTACGAGGATCCTGCCCGGCATCGTTCGCCTCTTCCATCACAGAACATATCATTCACCCATGCCACGAGCCCGGCGGCGCTATGATGCAACCTAGCAAGTTCCATGAGATTCTCCTTCGACCAGCCCTCGCACGACGATCCCCAATGGTTCGAGGTCCTGCGCTGGGCCGGGGCCGCGGCGTGCATTGTGATTGCAGACGTGGCGATGACGTATGCCCGCATGAAAGAGGCGACTGCGGGGCTTGTGTTTCTCACGCTGGTGGTGTGGTTTGCGGCGCGCGCGGGCATAAGGCTGGCGCTGTTCGCCGCGGCCTTGTGCACCATCTCGTTTGATTACTTCTTTCTGATCCCGCTGCACACGTTTCGGCTGCAGGGAGCGCAGCAGTGGATCGAGATGTTCTCTTTTCTGATCTGCTCGGTGGTGGTGGGCCAGCTTGCGGAGCGCGCACGCCGCGAAACCATGCAGGCTCAGCAGCGCCGCGACGATGTGGAGCGGCTGTATACGCTGAGCCAGGAGATGATGCTGCACGAAGATGCGGCCCGGCTCATCCGCGACCTGCCGCAACTTGTGGCGCGCAGCTTTGCGCTCGATGCGGTTGTGCTCTACGTGCGCGACCAGGATCAGTTTTACTCAACTGATTCGGAGGTCCAGCCCAGCGTGCGGGCCAGCCTGCAGGCCCTGACGCAGGGGCATGGCGGGACAATGTCGGGCCCGAATGAACTCTCCTGCCTCGCTCTGATGCTTGGCCTGAAGCCGATTGGGGCGCTGGCGTGGAAGCCGGAACGCCTGTCGCGCGAGGTGGCTACGGCGATTGGCGCTCAGGTTGCAATCGCGCTGACGCGCGCGCTGGCGATTGAGGCATATACCCGCGCGGAAGCCCTTCGCGAAGGCGAGCGGCTGCGGACCGCCCTTGTTGACTCGCTCACGCACGAACTGCGCACGCCGCTCACCTCGATTCGGGCGGCAGCGACTACGCTGCTCGCTAGCGAGGGGCTCGATGAGGCCGCCCGGCGCGATCTCGATTCCCTGATTGCCGAGGAGAGCGCCAGGCTCGACAGGCTCATCGGCGATGCCGTCGAAATGGCGGAGATCGACGCGAAGGTCGTGCAGGTTCGGCCCGTTCGCGAACAGGCCCGCGCTCTTCTCGATCTTGCCTGCGAGGAGTCGCGCGCTGTTCTTGAGCAGCACCGGGTTTCGATTTCGGTCGACGGCCCGGATTCTCCGGCATTGTTCGACATGCACCTGCTGGGACGCGTGCTGCGGCATCTTGTCGAGAATGCGGCACGATATTCGCCACGGGGCAGCCGGATCAAGCTGCGGACGTGGAGGGCCGGCGGGCGTCTCGAGTTCAGCGTGGAAGACAACGGACCCGGGATCGATGCGGCGGACCTGCCGATGATCTTCGAGAAGTTCTACCGGGGCAGCCGCGCGGCCGCTGCGGGCAAAGGAACCGGCATGGGACTCGCGATAGCGCGCGCAATCCTCGAGGCCCACGGCGGAGGAATTGATGTGAGCAGCACGCCGGGAGCAGGAGCAATTTTCCACTTCTGGGTTCCACTTGTCGAACGCGAACAGGACACGGCGTGCGATGCCGGTACGCAGCTCCAGGATTAGTTTTTTCCAATCTCACTGTCCCATCTCTGGTCACGTCCCTGCTTATCACAGCAGCATGTCGACTGCCCCACCCCCCTTGCTTACCGAAGTGCCGCAGGCGGAGCCGGAAGTTGAAGTGCCGGCTGCCGAGGTGGCGCTGATTCCGTCGCCGGCGCCAGAGGCGACGTTGGATGAATTTCTTCCGGAATCGCCCGTGAACCGGATGCTCGTTGAGGTGGATGTCGCCGTGCCGGTGCGGAACTTCAGGGTGCGCAACCTGCTCGCGCTGGAGCGGGAAACCATCATCGAGTCGCAGTGGAAGCACGAAGAGGACCTGCCGCTTTCCGCGCCCGGGGTGCAGCTTGCGTGGACGGAGTTTGATGTTGTCGAGACGCAGTTGGCAGTACGGCTGACGAGGCTGGCCTAGGACGATGGGGAAAGACGAACGCATGAATTGCGCGCCGGGTGGACTTGAGTCGAGAGGGTGGGCCGGTTGGCTGATCTCGCGGATGCGCGGCGGAACGCGCCCCGAGGCCAGGCTCGCGCTGCTCGAGCGCATCACGCTGGCTCCGCGCCAGACACTGGCGCTGGTTGAAGCGGAAGGAAGGCGTTTCCTGGTCGCTTCGTCAACGGACGGAGCGCCGGCGATTTACCCGCTCGACGGGCAGGCTGAGTGTTCGGCGGAGATGGATCAAGAATCTGCGCGGCCGGCGAGGGCGTCATGGTAGCTACCTGGTTTGCCGCGTTCGCCGCTCCGGCGGCTCCGCTTCTGCCGGATTTGAATTCGCGGCTTCGGCCGTCGGATTCGACTCCGTGGACGATTGTCTTTGTTCTCACATTGATCACATTGCTGCCCGCGATCCTGATGGCGATGACGCCGATGGTGCGGCTGCTGGTGGTGTTTCATTTCCTGCGCCAGGCGCTGGGAACTCAGACGGCGCCGTCGAATCCGACACTGCTGGGGCTGGCGCTGATGATGACGTGGTTCCTGATGACGCCGGTCCTGACACAGGTGGATCAGCAGGCTGTGGCGCCGTATCGCGCGGGCCAGATTACGGGAATGGAAGCGATCGACCGTGGATCACAGCCAGTGAAGCGATTCATGCTGCACTACGCGCGTGAAAAGGACCTGGCGCTGTTCACAGCGGCCGGACAGGTCGCGCGGCCGAACACGCCGGATGACTTGCCGCTGCGGGTGGTGGTGCCGGCCTACGTGCTCTCGGAGCTAAAGGCCGGGTTTGCGATCGGCGCAGTGTTGTTTCTGCCGTTTCTGCTGATCGACATGGTGACGGCTTCAATTACGACTTCCATCGGAATGTTCCAGTTGCCGCCTGTGGTGGTGTCGACGCCGCTCAAGATTCTGTTGTTTGTGATGGTCGATGGGTGGAACCTGCTGGCCAGTTCTCTGCTGAAGAGCTTTTAGGGGAGGCGCGATGAATCCCGACATGGTTGCGGAGCTGCTTCGCCAGTTAATGAGGGAGGCGATGCTGCTGGCCGCGCCGGTGCTGGTTGTGGCGGCGCTGCTGAGTTTTGTGCTGAGCCTGGTGCAGACGCTGACCAGCTTGCAGGACCAGTCGCTGACATCGGTGCCGCGGCTGCTGGCGATTGCGCTGCTGCTGCTGGCGGGGATGCCGTGGTTCCTGGGACGAATGACGGATTACACGCGCATGCTGCTGATGGATTTTCACCGTTACCTGGGATAAGAAGAGCGGGGACCAAGGGAACAAGGGACCAAGAAGGCAAGGACAGAGGCCAGACCACCAAGGCGCTTGCAGCTGTGAACTGCGAACTGAGAACTGACAACTGAAAACCGCAATGAACGACTGGAGCATATTTCTAAGCGCGATGGTGCTGGCCCTGGTGAGGGTGAGCGGGATGGCGGTGTTCGCCCCGTTTTTCTCCTCGAACGCACTGCCGGTGCGGGCGAAGGCGGTGTTTGTGCTGGCGGTGGCGTACCTTCTGGCTCCGCTTGTGGCCACGCTGCCGAATGCGCGTGCCGAAATTTCGTTCGCGTCGATTCTCGGCGAGGTCGCGGTTGGCCTGGTGTACGGGCTGACGCTTGCGTTCCTGAACGAAATGATGCTCTTCGCCGGACAGATTGCCGGCGTGCAGTTCAGCTTCTCGCTCGTGAACCTGATGGACCCGTCATCGCAAATTGAGACGCCGCTGATGGGCGAGATGTTCCAGCTCATGGGCACGCTGGTTCTCATTGCCGCAGGGCTGGATCGCATTCTGCTGGCGTCGATGGTGCGGAGTTTTCACGCTGTGCCGCTGGGGACCTATTCGCTGGCGCCGGCCTCGGCGCTCGGTGTCGTTCGCGCCACAAGCGGGGTGTTCATGGCGGCGGTTGAACTGGCGGCGCCGGTGCTTGCGGCGACGATCCTTGTCGAGATTTCGGTCGCGCTGCTGGGCAAGCTGAGCCCGCAGCTGCCAGTGATGTCTCTGACCGTCCCGCTGAAGACCCTGACCGGCTTCTTGATCCTTGCCGGATCGCTGGCTCTCTGGCCGCGGTTCATCGAAGCGCGCTTTGATTCGCTTCTGGATCTGGCCCAGAAACTCGTCACGGGCACCGCTCCCTTGACGGTTGCCGGAGGTTAGCGAATGGCCGGCGACCGCACAGAACAGGCAACACAGCACCGGCGCGAGAAGGCCCGCAAAGATGGCGACGTTCTGCACAGCCGCGAGCTGACCTCGGCGTCGGGGACGCTGGCGGGAGTGGTGGCTCTGGGCCTGCTGGGCGGCAGCGCGCTCATTGCGTGGCGCGGAGCCTTCGCTGCGTTTCTCGACCTTGGCGCTCCGAGCCACTGGGAGCCGAATGAATTGGCTCCGACGATCATCGTACTGCGCCGCCTTGGGCTCGCGGTGCTCGGACCGGTGGCCCTTGTGATGGCTGCCGTCGCAGCAGGTGCGCTTGCTGTTGCAATCACGCAGACAGGCGGCGTGAATGTGCACCCCGGCGCGGCGGGATTCAAGCTGAGCCGCATCAACCCGCTGGACAACATCAAGAACCTCTTTTCGCTGCGCGCGGCGGGGCGGCTGGGAAAATCTCTGCTTCCCGCGGGGCTGCTTGCGGTGTTCGCGGTGCAGCGCATCGCGCGGCAGCTTGCGATTCCGCCCTTTTCGACGGCGCGGCTCGAAGTCCTGGGTCTGGATGTGTTCGGCTTGCTGCAAGCGGCGGCGTGGCTGCTCTTCGCGTGGGCCGCGGTGGACTATCTGCTCGAGTGGCAGAGCCGCGAGTCGCGCCTGAAGATGAGCCGCGAGGATTTGCGCGAGGAATACAAGGAGACCGAGGGTTCACCGCAAATTCGCAGCCGCATCCGCGGATTGCAGCGGCAGATGCGCCGGCGGCGGGTGAAGGCCGACGTGAGCCGCGCGGCCGTTGTGCTGACGAACCCGACCCACTACGCCGTGGCGCTGGGCTTCGACTTCGCGACCATGGATACGCCGAAGGTGCTTGCCAAGGGCCGCAACCTGCTCGCCGAGGAGATCAAGGCCGAGGCGCGATGGGCAGGCGTGCCGATCATCGAGAATCCGCCGTTGGCGCGTTCGCTCTATCGAACGGTCGAGGTGGGCCAGGGCATCCCTGTGGACCTGTACGCGGCGGTCGCCGCGATTCTCGCATACCTGTACCGCCAGAGGGTCGAGAGCGAAGTGCGCGAGCGCAGGGCGCGTGAAGCAGCCGCTGCACGCGCACGCAATGCGCGCGCGGCGCAGCCGAATTCCAGAAGAGGCGTGGCGCCCGATCAGCCGAACAGCCGGCCGCTTAGCCGGCCACCGAGTCAGTCACCCGGTCCGCGAGGTTCCCAATGAGCACTACTGCTGTCGTTCCTGCACCATTCAATGCCTTTGCGTTCGTTGCGCGGTTCAAGGATTACGCGCTTCCGCTCGCTGCCATCAGCGTGATCTTCGTGATGCTCGTGCCGCTTCCGGCGGTGGTGCTCGACCTGCTGCTGGCGCTGTCGATGGCGGCATCTATGATCGTGTTCCTGGCCTCGGTGCAGATACGGCGCGCCGTGGAACTGAGCGTGTTCCCGACGCTGCTGCTCCTTCTCACGCTCTTCCGCCTCTCGCTGAATATTGCATCGAGCCGCCGTATCCTGCTGCACGGGTCAGAGGGCACAGGGGCCGCGGGGAAGGTGATCGAAGCCTTCGGCCAGTTCGTGGTCGGCGGAAATTACGTGGTGGGGTTCGTTCTGTTCCTGGCCCTCATCGCGATTCAGTTCCTTGTGGTCTCGCACGGCGCGGTGCGCACGGCGGAGGTGACCGCGCGATTCACGCTCGACGCGCTGCCCGGAAAACAGATGGCGATCGACGCGGACATGAATGCCGGCTTGATCGACGAGGCCGAGGCGCGGCGGCGGCGGCAGGCCATAGCGCGCGAGGCGGAGTTCTACGGCGCCATGGACGGCGCGGCGCGGTTCAACCAGCGCGATTCGCTGGCGACGATCCTGATTACGGCGATCAACATCATTGCCGGGCTGTTGATCGGGACCCTGCAACAGGGGATCGGGCTAAGCGAGGCTGCGCGCACCTACACGATTCTCACGGTTGGCGACGGGCTGGTGACGATTATTCCTTCGCTGCTGGTATCGGTGGCCGGCGGCATCACGCTTACTCGCGCCAACTCGGCGGGGATGCTCGGCGGGGAGATACGGCAACAGCTGCTGGCGAGGCCGGCGACGCTGTACCTTGCGAGCCTGGTGACTGGAGCGCTGTGCCTGATTCCGGGACTGCCGAAGCTGGCCTTCCTGATGGTTTCGGGCGGGCTCTTCCTGATAGGACGGCGGATTGCGGCCAGCGCGGCGTCTGCTCTTCCGGCTGATGGAGCCTCGGCTGAAAAGAAGAAGACAGAGCACGCGCACGGTTCCGAACTCGCCGCGCTGCTCAAGCTCGAGGATCTGTCGCTCGAGATCGGGTTCCAGCTGATACCGCTGGTGGACGAAAAGCAGGGCGGGCAGCTGTTGAATCGCGTCCGCACGCTGCGCCGGCATCTGTCCGCAGAGCTTGGGTTTCTCATTCCGCCCGTGCACATCTCGGACAACCTGCGCCTGAAGCCGAGGGAATATGTGTTCTCGCTGCGAGGCCTCGAGATCGGCCGCTGGCAGACCGAGGGAACGCAACTGCTGGCTGTATCGGGTGAAGCGGGTCGGCGGCCGTTGACGGGGAAAGAGACGCGTGAGCCGGCCTTCGGGGTTCCGGCAATCTGGATTGCCCCGGCGCTGGAAGAACAGGCGATCGCAGCGGGCTATTCGGTGGTGGACCCGGTCACCGTGATGACGACGCATCTCGGCGAACTCATCCGGCAGTATTCGTGGGAACTGGTCGGGCGCGCCGAGATCAAGCGGCTCATGGACTCGCTCAACGAGACGCATCCGAAGCTCACCGAGGAACTGGTTCCAAAGCTGCTGACGCTGGGCGAGGTGGGCAGGGTGCTGGAGCAGTTGCTGCGTGAGCGGGTGTCGATCCGCGACCTTGGCGCAATTCTGGAGGCGCTGCTCGAAACCGCGCCGGTAAACAAGAGCCTGGAGGCTCTGGTCGAGGCGGCACGGCAGTCGATGGGCAGGAGGTTGGTTCAACCTCTGCTCGATTCGCAGGGCCAGCTGCCGGTGCTGCTGCTTGATGGTGCGCTTGAAGACGAGATTCTGGCCACAGTTTCTCCGGACGCGGGGCAGAGGCTGCTCTCCAGCGCTTCCACGCCGACCGTTCCGCTGGTGCGCCGTCTCGCGGATTCTTTGAAATCGCTTATCGCCTCTTCGTCCCCTGCGGCCCCGCCCGTGCTCCTTTGTCCGAGTCCTGCGCGGTATCACGTGCGCCGCTGGTTGGAACCGCTTTTCCCGCGCCTGGCGGTGGTGTCAGCGGGAGAGATTCCGCCCGAAGTCCGGCTGCTTCCGGTGGGCACCGTGCGCTGACATCGGGCGGTACAAAAAGCGGAATTACGCGCTGCGGCCTTCATGGCCGGAAGGCGCTTTCGGGGCAGGGGAGCGAACAGATTTGCAGTTGCGAGAGGTGGCGATGCTGGAGGCGGCGGCAACACAGACGGAATCAAGAGCAAGACGAAACATTGCTCTCACGGGCGGATATCCGCCGGTGGGCGGCGTCGGAGGAATGACCCCGGAGCAGGAGCGGGTTCTGCTCGAGCACCTGCCGATCGTGCGCTTCCTGGCACGGCGGATCCACGAGCGCCTGCCGCAGCACGTGGACATTGAGGATCTCGTCTCGGCCGGAGTGGTAGGACTGCTGGATGCGTTCGCCAAGTTCGATCCGGAAAAGAAGGTTCAGTTTCGCAGCTACGCGCAATTCCGAATTCGCGGGGCAATCCTGGACAGCCTGCGGGTGCTCGACTGGAGCCCGCGCGAGCTGCGGCGGAAGGGCCGCGCAGTCGAGGAGGCGATCCGCGTTCTGACCGCGCGCATGGGGCGCCCGCCGAACGAGGCCGAAGTGGCGAAGGAGATGGACCTGAGCCTCGACGATTACCAGCAGCTGCTCGGCGACCTGAAGGGGCTCGAGATCGGCACGCTTCACATGGAGCGCAACGAGGATTCCGGCGAAGAGGAACTGGCATACGTGCCGGGCAAACCGGAAGAAGATCCGCTGTTTCGCTGCCTGAAAGGCGAGCTGCAGGAGCGGCTGACAGAGGCGATCCAGGAACTGCCAGACCGCGAGCGGCTCGTGATGACCCTCTACTACTACGAGGAGATGACGATGCGGGAGATCGGGCTCGCGCTGGGAGTAGTGGAGTCGCGGGTATCGCAGGTTCATGCCTCGGCAGTGGTGCACTTGCGCGCGGCACTGAAGGATTTGGCTGCGCGTGGCGCTTTCGATCGCGGCCGGTCAAAGCAGCGGCAGGCGCGCCGGGCGAATGCCGGGTGACGGCGCTGGATGAAGGGGTAAGCCATGGAAAAAACGCTTCGGCAGGATGAGATCGACGCGCTGTTTGACGCTGCCCACACGCAGTCTGAGGCGAGCGCGCAGGCGCAGGATCACGTGCGCGCAGTGCCCTACAGCTTCAGCTCTGCCGGGCAGATCTCCGGCGAGCAGCTTCGCGCGATCAGCGTGCTCAACGATCTGTTCGCGCGCAACCTTACTCACAACCTCGCAGCCAGCCTTCGGACGAGGTTTCAGGTCAACCTGGTTTCGGCGGAACAGATACCGTTCAACGAATTCCTGCTGCGCATTCCGGAGATCAGTTACGCGGCGTCGGTGCGCCTGGAACCGCTTGGAGCGCTTGCGGTGTTGCAGCTGGAGATGTCGCTGGCTCCGCCGATCGTCGATCTGCTGTTGGGCGGCGATGGCAAGGAAGGTCCGCTGCGCGAGCTGACGGACATTGAAGAGGCAATTCTGGGCAGTGTCGTGGAGATCATCTGCCGCGAACTGACGTCGGCCTGGCAGCCGGTGGGGCTCACGTTCAACTTTGAGCGGCGGCAGATGCTGACCCAGGTGGCGCGCGTCATCAGCGTGAACGAGAAGACCTTGTGCCTGAGCTTTGAAATCCGCATGCCGCACAGCTCGGGATTGCTCAACCTGGCGTTTCCGGCGGTAGTGTCGAACACGATTCTGCGCAGGCTGACGGTCGATTGGGGCCGCTCCCGGCGCCACGCTCCGGAGATCCGGAGGCGGCTCCAGGATTCGGCTCGGCAAATACAGTTCGGCACGTCGCTGCAACTGCCGAGCGTGCGCGTTCCGGCAACGACGATTGAAAGCCTTGAGCCGGGGTCTGTGATCCGCCTCGATCTTTCGGCGGCAACGAAGCCGCTGTGGTGCGCGGCCGGGCAGGTGCTGTGCGAAGGACAAGCCGTACAACAGGGCCACCGGCGGGCGGTGCGCCTTGACACGGGGCTCATCGGGAGAGAAGAAGCATGACTTACCTTGATTGCTGGATTGCAACGGCCTCGGCGCTGTTCTCGCAGGCGGTGGCCGGAGAGCCGGAGTTCGTGGATTCGATGCCCAGGCCGATGGAGGGCGGAGCGGTCGCATTTTCGGCCCGGATCGGCGGAGACGAAGAGGGCCGCTTCACGGTGGCTCTCGACCAGGCCATGCTCGCGATGCCGCTGCTCGGCGAGGGAGCGGATCAGAAGGCGGCATGGGGCGAGCTGCTGCGCGAAGTGGCCGATGCCACCGCGGGCAAAATGCTGGCCGAGGAAGGGAAGAAGTGCCACGTCGAGGCGTTCGAAGAGAGCCCGGGCGAGGCCAAGGTCTCCCGCGCGTTTCAACTCAAGTTTGCCGATTGGTCATGGACCCTGCTCGTGCGCGATGAGGTGCGTCCTCCGCGGCCGCCCAAGGCTGAGCCGGTTTCCCGTCCTGCGGAGGCTGTCATTCCGGCTCCCGTGCCGGCCGGCCCGACGAGCGCGGGGATTGAGCTGCTGCTCGACGTCGAGCTCGAAGCCACGCTGCGTTTCGGATGCCGCGAGCTGCCGCTTGGCGAGATGCTTGAACTCGGGCCGGGCGACGTGGTGCACCTGGACCGGCACATTACCGAGCCTGCGGACCTTATTGTGGGGGACAAGATCGTGGCGCGCGGCGAAGTCGTGCTGGTTAACGGGAATTTCGGCCTGCGTGTAACCGAGGTGGCCGCGCCACGCAAGCGGCTGGAGACGATACGATGCCTATTTTGAGCAGGAAGTCTACCGCAATTGAGCGCGCTTCGCAGCCGCCTCTCGAAGAGTACTGGGGAATGAATGCGATAGCCCCGGCGGAGGAAGCTTCGCAAGGGCGGCGCTCGGCATGGCTTACAACCTGCGCAAATCCCGCGTGCGCATCGGGATGGCTGCAGATCTGGCGGAGCCGTTCGTCGCCGGTGTTCGAGGGCGGATGGAACTGCTCGCCCGAGTGCACAGAGCATCGCCTGAGGGTGGCCGTCGCACGCGAGCTCGATGGCCGCGGAAGCGTGACGGAACCGCACCGTCATCGCGTGCCGCTGGGCCTGCTGATGATGGAACAGGGGTGGATCACCGCCGACCAGTTGCGGAACGCGCTTGAGTGCCAGAAGACCAACAAGGCCGGGCGTCTTGGGCAATGGCTGATTGCCCGCGAGGGAGTGAGCGAACAGCAGGTGACGCGGGCCCTGGGTCTGCAGTGGAGCTGCCCGGTATTGCCGCTCGAATATCACGATCCCGAAGGGATGGCGTCGCTCGTTCCGCGCTTTCTTCTCGATGCCTTTGGGGCTCTCCCGCTGCGCGTGGCATCGGGAAAACTAATCTATCTCGGCTTCGAACACAGGCTGGACCCTGTGCTGGCTCTTGCCCTGAAGCGCATGTCCGGACTCCGTGTAGAGACAGGCGTGGTGCAGGGGTCTCAGTTCGGGCCGGCGCACGCGCGCATGCTCCAGGCTAAATTTCCGCCTGTGGAACTGATGGAGGCGGCCTCTGAGCCTGCCCTGGTGCGGGCGCTCACGCGGACAATCGAACGGGCTCGTCCGGTCGACGCGCGCCTTGTACGGGTGCACGACACACTGTGGCTGCGCATGTGGCGCAAGCCTCAGACCACGCCGGTGCCCGAAGTTGCGAGCGTCCAGGATGTGGTCTGCACGCTTGTCGGGTAAGGCGATCCCACGATACGGACCCTATTCGGGAAACTCCGCCCGATGAGGCCCGAAAGCGTGATTCAAGGCGAAGGTTCGGCAGCCGATAAGAGGAGCACAGGGGAATTCATGAGCGAGATACGTGCGCTGATTGTCGATGACTCATCGGTCATGCGGAAGATTGTGGAGCGGTCCCTGCGGCAGGCAGGGCTCGAGTCCCTCGTTGCGTTGGAAGCGGCAAGCGGCGTGGAGGCCCTGGACTTATTGCGCGCCGGGCCGGTTGACCTGATCCTTTCCGACATCAACATGCCGGCGATGGACGGCCTCGAGTTCATCCGCCAGGTGAAGGCGCAGAACCTTGCGCCGGGCGTGCCCGTGGTGATGATCACCACGGAATCGAGCGAGGAGCACGTCAAAGAGGCAATCCAGGCCGGGGCCCGCGGGTATATTCGCAAGCCATTCACGGCAGAGCACGTGAAGGAACGCGTTTTGTCGCTGCTGAACGCGGCCTGATCGATCGAACGGCGGAGACGTCAAGATGCTCGGTTGCCGGGTTTTTGTGAAGAGAGTGGAGAATAAAATGCCGATTTCATTGCGGGAGTCTGTCAGCCTGATCGCTGATCCAGGAAACCTGGATGCCAGCGTGGAGGAGGTCTTCAAGCTGATGCTGGGAGGAGGTTGCCGGCGCGAGAGCAAGCCGCTCGTCGAAGAGGACGAGTCGGTGACCGCGGTGGTGGGATTCGGCGGATTGCTGAGCGGCGCATGCGTCGTGCGCTCGGGCGGCAGCGCGGCGCGCAAGCTGGCGGCGCGCATGACGGGCATGGAGTTTGACGAGATCGACGACACCGTGAAGGACGGCGTTGGCGAGATCTGCAACATGCTCGCCGGATCGTGGAAGGGAAGGGTCCCCGAGCTGGCGGCGCATTGCGGGCTCTCCGTACCGGCTGTGATCACCGGCAGCGACTATACGCTGCACGTTCAGTCGCCGGAGTTCAGCCTGAAGCACATTTATGCCTTCGACGACGTGCGGTTCGAAGTAACCATCGTCTGCGACGGCTTGCAGTAGCGTTCGGGGTAGGCAAGGCCGGCCTTCCGCGCACCAAAAGCGGGGGCCGGCCTTTCTCTTCTTTGCACTTTCTGAGCTGCGACGATGCTCTGCCCCGATTCTGTTCTCATTCGAGACAATTTCTGATTCCGCTCTAATCTCACCACGCTGATTCCGGCCCCCCGTCTGCAACCTTCCGCTCACATCGGAGAGAACCGATGGACAGCGGATACTACGCAGCAATGACGGGATTGACGGCGCGCACCCAGGCGCTGGACACGGCCGCCTCAAACCTCGCCAACGCACAGACCCCGGGCTATCGCGCAGAACGCGAATACTTCAGGTCGGTGCTGATGGGCGACGACGCGGCCAAATCACAGCTGGGCCTCACAGTGAATAACTTCGGCCTCCTGGGAGGCGATCACCTTAATCTTGCCCAGGGACCAATCCAGCAGACTGGCAACCCGCTCGACCTCGCAATCGAGGGCCAGGGATTTTTCCAGATCCAGGCACAGAACGGCATCCGGTATACCCGTGACGGCAGCTTCCACCGCTCCCCGGCGGGCATGCTGCTCACCGAGAGAGATGAGCCTGTTCTTTCGAGCGCGGGCAAGCCGATCACGATACCTCCCGGCGAAGTCTCCGTGGGGGCCGATGGCGTGTTGTCGGTCGCGGGCGGGGCAGTGGCTACTGTTGGTGTCTTCTCATTCGCGCCCGGCGTTCAGCTGAGCCCCGAAGGCGCGAATCATTATGTTGCGCCTGCGGGCGCGACGCCGGTGCAGGCAAAGGGAGCCGCCGTTCACCAGGCCGCAATCGAGTCGGCGAATCAGGACGTGGTGCAGGGAACGCTCGACCTCGTCGTGATGCAGCGCCAGGCCGAGATGATGCAGAAGGCCCTCACCATATTCCACACGGAGTTCAACAAGTTCGCCAGCGAAGACCTCGCCCGCGTGTAGCGGACCGGATTCGAAACGGCAAAGAGCACGCCGACGCGAGAGCGGGAAAGAGACGAGAGGAACGAAATGATCAGAGCGTTATACACGGCAGCCAGCGGCATGAGCGCACAGCAGATGAACCTCGATACGATTGCCAACAACCTGGCGAACTCATCCACGACCGGATTCCGGCAGTTGCGGCTGCAGTTTCAGGACATGGTCTACCAGAACCTTGTGACCCCCGGCGCGGCGCAGAGCCAGTCAACCGTGGCGGCCGGCCTGCAGATCGGCCTTGGCACGAAGTCCGCGGCCACTGAAGTGATCAACACGCAGGGTTCCCTGAATCAGACCAACAACCCGCTGGATGTGGCGATCGAAGGAAACGGGTTCTTCCAAGTGCAGCGGCCGGACGGAACCATCGCGTATACGCGCGCGGGGCAGTTCCACCTAAACAGCCAGGGGACGATCGTGACCACGGACGGCGACCCGCTGATTCCGACGATCACCATCCCGCCGAATGCGACGTCGGTAACGATCACTCAGTACGGCGTTGTCAACGCAACGCTGCCCGGGCAGCAGAATCCTTCGCAGCTGGGGCAGATCCAGCTGACGACATTCCCGAATCCCGGCGGCCTCGAGAGCATGGGGGCGAACCTGATGCAGTCGACTCTGAGCTCGGGCGACCCGGTGCTTGGCAACCCCGGCGGCAGCGAAGGCCTGGGCACCCTGCAGCAGGGATATCTCGAGAACTCGAACGTGGATGTGGTGACGGAGTTCGTGCAAATGGTTCTGGCGCAGCGGGCCTACGAATCGAATTCAAAGGTCATTAAGGCTGCGGACGACATGTATTCGCAGGTCAATAACATGACGCGGTAACTGGGAAGCCTTCCATGAACTTTGGCATACACATCTCGATGGCGTTACTGGCGGCTGTTGCAGCCGTGGCCCCGGCGAAGGCCGGGTTTGGCCAACGGGTAAACTCCGCCTCCGGGCAGCCTGCTGCGAGCGCGGACGCGAAGACCGATCAGCAAGTGGTCGTGCGCGAGTTGGACGATCCCCACTCGGGCGAGCGCTGGATCCTTGTTCCCGCTCTGGATCATTCCGCGGGACCGGGACGCTGGATCGTAGATCCCGCGATGCCGGCCGGCGCATTGGGGCGCGCGGGTTCGGAAAAGGGCGAGGCTATTGCAAAACCCGTGATTCGAGCCGGCGACGCCATTCGAGTCGAGGAACACACGGCGCTGGTTGACGCGACGCTCGAAGCCCTGGCGATGGGAGACGCAGTTGCCGGCGCTTCGCTGCGCGTGAAGCTGAAGGCCGGCGGACATGTTGTGCGCGCCATAGCCGTGGGGCCCGGCCGCGCGAAGCTCGCTCCCGGACTGGCTTCAGGATTGGCTTCTGGACCGGCTTCCGGACTGGCTTCTGGAGAGGATGAAGGCCGATGATTCGCGTTAGTCAGTTCGCCGCTTTTGCGGTTGCGGCTTTGATGATTGCCGGGAGCTCGATTCCGGCGGCGGGAAAGAAGCTGAAGTTCCTTGCCTCATCCAACGCTCCGACTCCGCCCGAGGCTTCGCTCACCGCGTATGTCGAGCGGGTGCGCGCGCAGCAGGCGGCGGAGGTGCGCAGTCCCGGCTCGATCTGGAGCCCCAACGGACAGCTCGTGCGACTGGGGACGGACGTGAAGGCATTTCGGCTGCACGATGTCGTCTCCGTCGTGGTCAGCGAGAGCCTTGCGGCATCTACGGACGGGCAGGTCAAGAATTCGCGCGCGTCGAACGCGAACTCGAGCATCACCGCGCTGTTCGGCGCGCTCAAGCCGAGCAACGCACTGTCGAACCTCGTCACCCAGACTTCCACCTCGGGGTTGACGGCGCAGGGGCAGAGCACCACCAATTCGAGCCTGGCGACCACGTTCGGCGCGGAAGTTGTGGACGTGCTGCCCAACGGGATGCTTGTAGTGCAGGCGACGCGCCAGCTCACGTTCTCGCAACAGACGCAGTTGATCAAGCTCCGCGGGCTGGTTCGGCCGGAGGACGTGAGCGCACAGAACCAGGTGCAGTCCACTGCCATGACCGACCTGGAACTTGAAGTGACGGGGAAGGGCATCATCAACGACTCCACTTACCGGCAGAACCCGCTCGTGCGGCTGCTGCAAAGGCTGATTGTGTTTTAGGACGGGTGGCGGGATGCAGGATCGAGACCGGAAGATGAAGCGGAATTCATGGATGGCCGAGATGCGCAGGTTTGCGATTGAGTCGGGAAAGATTGCGTTATGGTTTGTGCTGGCGTTGGGCATTGCCATTGGCCAGAGCTCGCACCAGCAGGCGCGGGTGAAAGACGTCGCAACAATCGAGGGCATTCGCGACAACCAACTCGTCGGGTACGGGCTGGTGGTTGGCCTGCGCGGGACCGGCGACAGTCAGCAGACGATCTTTCCGTACCAGACGCTGGTTTCGGCCTTGCAGAGGATGGGGATTACGGTTCCTCAATCCGGCGCAATCAGTGCGGCCAACATGCAGGTGAAGAATATGGCGGCGGTGTTCGTGGTCGCCACTCTGCCGCCATTCAGCCGACCTGGGTACAAGGTGGATGTGACCGTTTCCTCCGCCGGAGATTCGCGATCGCTCGAAGGCGGCATTCTGCTGATGACGCCGCTGTATGGGCCGGACGGGCAGATTTACGCGCAGGCGCAGGGTGCGATGGTGCTTGGCGGCTACTCTGTGGCCGCCGCGGGGAATGTTCACCAGATGAACCATCCGACGACCGGGCGCATTCCCAACGGCGCATTGGTGGAGCGGGCGGTGCCGTTCGACCTGAAGCAGATGCAATCCGTCAACGTGATCCTGAACGATGCTGATTTCCATACAGCGGAGCGCATGGCGGCGGCAATCAATGGCGCCCTCGGGTCCGCCCGCGCGCATGCGGTCGATAGCCGCCGGGTGGAAATTGTGGGCGCGCCGGACGAGGACAGGGCGGCCCTGCTCGACAAGGTCGAGGGGATCGAGGTGGACATCTGGCCGCGGGCGCGGGTCGTTGTGAACGAACGCACCGGGACCGTGGTGATCGGCGGCACGGTGCGGCTCCAGCCGGTGTCGATTCTTCATGGCGGGCTCTCGGTCAACGTGATCTCGGAACCGCTGGTGTCGCAGCCAAATGCGTTTGCCGGCGGATCGACGGCGGTGGTGAACCAGACCACGATCCAGAGCCAGGACAAGCCGGTGAACCGCATCGAGCTCAAGGCCGGGGCGACTGTGGAGGATCTGGTGCAGGAGTTGCAGCGCACGGGAGCGGGGGCGCGCGACGTGATTTCGATCCTGCAGGCGATGAAAGAGGCGGGCGCGCTCGAAGCTGATCTGGAGGTGCTCTGATGATCGTTAACTTTACGAATCCGGCAACGGCGAGCCAGGGGGTTCAAGGCAGTGCTCAGCCGCGCTTAGTGCAGGCAGCTCATGAGTTTGAAGGGCAGATGCTCAAGGAATTATTGAAGCCAATGACCGCCAGCGACGGGCTCACGGGCGGGGAAGATGGCTCTGATTCGAGCTCCGGCGAAGCCCTCGGGGAGTTTGCAACCGAGGCGCTCGGGAAGGCGCTCAGCGAGCAAGGCGGATTTGGAATTGCTAATCAAATCGTGCGTCAGCTGTCCGAATCTGGCACGAAGCTTGCAACGTCAAAGGTAACTACGAACCTGCGCATCGATACCGTGATGGGCAGCCACAAATGACTAAGGTGATTTGAGATGACGCCGATAAATGCGGCAAGGAGTGAATCATGGGCATTCGCAGCGGCTTAGATGGATTGAAATTATTGTTGGGCGCTTCTCCAGCGACCCAGTCCGAGCCCCATCCGGAGCCTGTGAGGAGCGAGGCCGCGGCGGGCGCTGAATCGGTTCCTGCCGATCATGCCACGCTGAGTAACGTGGGCAGTGAGATGTCCCAGGCAGCCTCTGACGACAGCGTTCGTATGGACAAAGTTGCGGCCATTCAGTCGGCGCTGGCGGCTGGCACATACAACGTACCGGCGTCTGCCGTGGCTTCCCGTGTCATGGATGTCATGCTTGGGGCGAGCCGGTAGCAATTAGCCCGGCGACGGCATGCCAGGCCCGAGAAGCCTTGAATATCGAACCCTGAATTGAGTCCGGAGATCGAGTCCAGTCAGGACCTCCGGAGAGGAGCGAGTGAAGTCATGCAGGCCGGGAGTGTGCGCCGGAACGATCCGGAGCTGAAGCAGATCATTCGCGAAGCATCGCAGGCTCTTGCCCTGCTGGATGCTTCACGGCTCGGGGAACTGGCCCTTTGCTGCAGCGCGTTGAATCGCAACCTTGAAAGCGCTGGTGCACCCGAGCGAGCAGAGCTCGCGCGACAGGCGCGGGGAGCAGCCGGGGATCTGGCCACGTTTGCCCGTGTTCTCGATGCCACGCGCGCAAACTTAACCGTGATGCAACGACTGCGGGAACTTCGACAGGGGCAGCTTGAATACCGTGATGCGGCGTTGCGGCCAACGAATTGGGAACCGCCGGAGACCAGCCATGGGAACGATTAACTCAGCATTCAGCCTGATCTCGGGAGCCCTCGATGCAGACCAGTCGGGGCTCAGCATTATCGCGGGCAACGTGGCAAACGCGAATACGCCGGGGTACTCCCTGGAGAACCCGAACTGGCGGGAGAACGTGCCTGTCACGATCAACGGCACTACGTATGGAACGGGAGTGACGGAGACGGGGGCGACCTCGGTGCGGGATCGCGTTTTGCTCGAGCGGCTGGACCAGCAGCGGCAGATGGCCTCCGCGTCCTCCACGAGGCTCTCGGCGCTCAACACGCTGCAGACCCTGTTCACGCCCGACTCAGGCACCGCCAGTTCGCAGGCCGGCGATATCGGCAACGACATCACCAATTTCTTCAATTCGTTTTCGACGCTCGAAGCAAGTCCCGGGAACAATGCGTTTCGTCAGCAGGTGCTTTCGACCGCATCGATTCTCGCGTCCGATATTTCGAATGCCGCGGCAAGCGTGAACATGCAGCGCGGGGCGCTGGATCAGGAAGCTGTCGCCGTTGCCGGCCAGGTGAACGCGCTCACGGCTGCCCTGGCGCAACTCGGCAAGCAGATCCAGTCGGCCTCGCCGAATGCCGCAGCCGGCACTCTCGAGGATCAACGCCAGCAGGACCTGAGCCAGCTCTCGCAGCTGATCGGAATCAATCAGATCACGACCGAGAATAACGGCCTGACCATCACCACGACATCCGGGCAGACGTTGGTTGCGGAGGGGACGAGCTTCAACATCACCGCGGGAACTGTCGGCGGCGTAACGCACTTCTTCCTGGGTGGAACCGATATAACGGCTCAGTTGATGACGGGCGGCGGGTCGCTGGGCGGATATCTTACGGCGCGCGACCAGGACCTGACCAATGTGATGAGTTCGCTCGATCAGCTCGCTTATGGAGTATCCACCGAGGTGAACGCGCAGAATCAGGCGGGCGTCGACCTGGTTGACCCAACTGGCGCCGACGTCAACGCCAAGGCGATATTCTCTCAGCCTCCGAACGCCGCGAATGCCACCACGAACCTCAGCCAATTGGCTGCGGGGGCCGCGCGATCGATGAGGGTTACAATGACGGACCCGAATCTGATTGCCGCAGCATCCGCGGGGCAGGCAAGCGGCGACAACTCGAATTCTATTGCGCTCGCAAGCCTGGCGACGTCGTCAAATCCGCCTATCCTCAACGGCCTCCTTATCGGCAACGGGCAGCCGCTGCCTGCCGGCCAGACCCTGCTGAATGGGCTTACGCCGAGCAATTACTATTCGGGCTTTGTCACCAGCCTGGGCTCTACGGTGTCGGAAGTCGAGACGGAAAACACCGCGCAGAACGCCTCGGTGATGCAACTTCAATCGCAGAACAACGCGCTCAGCCAGGTAAATCTCAACGACGAGGCGTCGGCCTTGACGACGCTCGAGCGGAGCTACCAGGCTGCGGCCCAGGTGTTCACGATGCTGAACACGCTGATGGCTGCTGCGCTGAACCTCGGCGAACAGGCGACGGTCGGGTAGGCTGAGCGCGCCCGGCCTCGAAGATCCCGCCGGTTGACCAACGTTAAACGGAGACATGAATATGCGAGTCGACCCGAGTTATGTGACGAACCTGGTGAGCGCGCTTGACCAGTCGCAATCGAACTCCCAGCAGTTTTCCTCTGAGCTTGCTTCCGGGGTGCGCGTCACGTCGCTGAGCAGCGATCCACTGGCTGCCGGTGAAGATGTGCTTTTGTTGAACCAGATGCACCAGGACGACTCGTTTACGCAGTCTTCGGGCCTGGTGACGGGACAATTGCAGGTGGCCGATTCGGCTCTCGGGCAGGTTGTTTCGCAGCTTACCGAGGCGATCTCGCTGGCGACGAGCGCCAGCAATGGGACCATGAACGCGAGCGACCGGCAATCCATATCGAACGAGCTCGCCGGCATCCGCGGCGAGATTCTTTCGCTCGCGAACTCGAGCTACCAGGGGCAATACATCTTTGCCGGCGGAAACAGCGCCACGATGCCGTTCAGCCTCAATTCCGCCACATCGCCCGCCACGGTGACATATAACGGCGATGCCAATGTGAACTATCTTCAGACGCCGAGCGGCCAGCAGATCCAGCTCAACGTGCCGGGCGATCAAATCTTCGCAGGCGCAGGCGTCAATAGCGTGTTCGGGGTGCTCAACAGCCTGGTTGCTGACTTTGCGCCGGGCGGCACGGCTGGCAACGCCGTCGCGGACACCACTGCTTTGAGCTCGGCGCTCAACTACGTGTCGCAGCAGCGTGTCACGATCGACAACTCCATTACCCAGCTCACGGCCGCGTCCACCGCCGCAAGCACCGAGCAGACCCAGCTGACTTCGGCGCAAACGAACCTGATGCAGGCCGATGTCGCGCAGGTGGCAACCCAGCTTTCGCTCTCACAGACCCAGCAGACCGCGCTTGAAGCCGTGATCGCGCAGCTCGGATCGGGTAGCCTTTTCGACAAACTGCCGATCGGATAACCTGCGGTGCATCGCAGCGACGAAGCTTGAGCGCGCCGAACAGTTCGCGCTGCTCACGAAGGGTCCGCTTCTCGCTATACTGGATGCAACAGGACCCATCTTGTTCGAACCGATCCGTTTTTTGTGGAACGCGACGCGCGGCTCCCGGCTTACTCCCTGGCGCAGCGACTATCTTCGCTGGAGAGTGGAGACGTACTCCGGGAAGTGGGCGGAAGACCTCACGATGCGCGACTTCCTGGGCTTCATGTGGACGTCGCGCTGGGAGCTTCTGAGATACCTCTTCTGGACCGGCCACGTTCAACGCGAGGCGCGCCGCAAGCCCTGAATGTACAGGCCATCTGCGGAGTGGCGGATTCGACGCCCGATGGGTGAAGGACGGGCACACCCATGAGTAGAAGTACCAGGAACAACTGGACGCGTCGTGACTTGATCAAGGCATCTCTCGCGGCTGGGGCCGCGGCGGCACTGCCCGGCTGGATTCGAGCCGCGGATGCCTCGGCGAGACCGATCCGGTTCACGGGTTCCGATTCGCTGCGCGAACATGCCGAGGCGCGCGGGTATTTGTTTGGCGTGGCGGTGAATACCGCGCTTCTTGATGTGGACGGGATGGCCGCGGGGAACGTATCGGACACATACACGCAGCTTGTGCGCTCGCAGGCCAACATTGTCGTTGCGGAAAACGCAATGAAATGGGGTCCGCTGCGGCCGACGCCTGCCACCTACGACTTCGTGCAAGCCGACCGCCTTGTTCGCTTTGCCGGCCTCGCCGGCCAGCGCATACGCGGGCACAATCTCTGCTGGCATGAGCAGTTGCCTGCGTGGTTCAAGACCACGGCCAATCACGACAATGCGGCTCAGCTGCTGGCCGATCACATCAAGACAGTTGCGGGACGGTACCGCGGCCAGATCCATAGCTGGGACGTGGTCAACGAGGCTGTCGAACTGAAGGACGGGCGCGCCGACGGTTTGCGCAAGAGCCCCTGGCTCGAACTTTTGGGACCGGACTACATCGAGCTTGCATTCAAGACGGCGGCCGCTGCGGATCCCAAGGCAAAGCTTACGTACAACGATTACGGCATCGAACTGGACACGCCGGACGACAGCGCCAAGCGCGGCCAGGTGCTTCTTCTGCTGCGCCGCCTCAAAGCGCGGAATGTGCCTCTTCACGCGGTCGGGCTTCAAAGCCATCTTCAGGCCGCCGGACAGCAGCCGGGAGCGGGGCTTGTGGAGTTCATTCGCGAACTGAAGAAGATGGAGCTCGAAGTTTACGTGACGGAGATGGACGTGAACACGCGCGGGCTCGACAGCGGCCCCGACGCCCAGGATGAAGCGGTCGCGCAAGTCTATCGAAGCTACCTTGGCCTGGTTCTGCCCGAGCCGAACGTAAAGGCTGCGCTTACATGGGGCATCAGCAACGCGCACTCGTGGCTCAACCAGACGAAGTCGGAGTGGGCCAGGCGCAAGGACGGGGCTCCGCAACGGCCGCTTCCTTTTGACGACAAGTTCAACCCGACGCCTGCGTTTGTTGCAGTGCGCGAGGCCATCGACAAGGCGCGGCCCATCGTGAAGGCGGCGACCCCCGCGCTCGCTCCGGCGGACGTTCCAGCATATCTCTACAAGGCATTTGCGGTGCAGGGAAGTCCGGCGGCGGCTCGGCCTGTTGCCGCCAGATCATTCGCCGGTCCCCAGCTGCAGTAGCCTCGCGGCTGGCGGATGCGCTGATGGGTATGCGGGTTCAAGGATCAAGTTGCGCATGTCTGCGCAGAAATCTGTTGACTTTGAACTGGCCTTGGGCTAATCTCCACCAAGTTTCATAACCCCCTAGTTTCCAGGGCTAAGTGGGATCCACGCGAGTTATGCGCCAGTTCCCAATTCCAACCCTGTATAACTTCCCTGGCTCTCCCAAGTTTCCTTCCGGCATTGCGCACAAGCGCGTTGGTCAAGCCGGTCCCTCGACGACTAGGCATTGATTTAATAGTCCGGCCCTGGTCACCCCTTATACCTGCGGAGGAGATCGAATCGGTATGAACGTCGCCTCGATTCTTCGCCTCGAGATGTGGGGCTTTCTGGTTCTTCTCGGCGCGGTCGTCTTCTATCGTCTGATCACCCGCCAGATCAATCTCAAAGGCCTTCTGATTCGCAAGAGCGGAGCGCGCGGCGTAAGCCCGGAACGGATCCAACTACTTCTGGCGACCATTGCAATGAGCGCGAATTATCTGCACGGCGTTCTCACGTCAACAACCGGGAATCTGCCTGATGTTGACGCCAAGTGGCTCTACGTCTTTGGCGGAAGCAGCGCGATTTACGCCGGGGGCAAGGCTCTGACTGAATTGAAAACCCTGAAAGGGGATCTGGAGCGACAAGCATGAGCGCATTTATGACAACCGTCTGCGGCTGGGTGGTCTGCGGGTTTATCGCCTTTCTGGCGGGCACGATCATCTGGTTCATCTGGAAAGACAAGATCGACCTGAGCGCGCTGGTGAGCGAAACGAACGGCGACGCGAGCCTTTCGCGCTTCCAGTTGCTGATCTTTACGTTTGTTGTCGCCATCAGTCTGTTTTACCTGGTGGAGAAACGCACCGACGGCACGTTTCCCGACATTCCTAGCGGCGTGCTCACCCTCGTTGGCATCAGCGCGAGCACGTATGCGGTGGGCAAGGGTATCTCGTACAGCCGCGACGAAGGGGTGACTTCGCCGGAAGAGCGTGAGAGTGTCCGCCAGACAGCGCAAGCGCTGTCCGGAACGGGCGCCACTGCCGCGGTGAGCCCTGCCGCAACCGTTACGACGGGGGCCGCGCAGCCGCAACCCCCCGTGGGCGGCCAGCAGTAAGGCTGCCGTGACCGGTCCGCATAATTCTGCGTGCGCCTGCACCGTCGCTTAATGGCGACAGGGAGGGATTCAGTGCCTGCCAAAAAGAAATCCACTTCGCCGAGCGATCCGCCCGCAACCAGGCGCGGAGCCGCGATTCGCACGTTGGCTCCGGCGGTTCCGCTCGCGATTGCGCTGGCTCATTCCGCGCTCACCAACCAGCCGGCTACTACTACGACGGCAAACTCTTCGGCAACGGCCACGCATCAGGCAGCGCCACCTTCCGCCGGCATCATGACCAAGCTCACCGCCTGCGGCGGAGACGGACAGGCGGCATGCGCGGCGCCGTATCCGATGCTCGCCAAGGGCCATCCGGTGGACTGGTGGTTTGTGTTCAAGCTCAATGTCTCCAAGTTTCCGAGTTGCGGAGGCGGCACCGTGCAGTGCGCGTTCGGGGGCAGCACGCAGAGCTACACTCCGGGCCTGCAATATGCATACGCGAGCAGCGAAGTGGACACGCTTCAGCCGGGCGGCAAGGATTGCCTGGGCGACGGGACAAACGATCCCGTGGGCGCGACGTTCGACCAGGTGTACAACGGCAACTTCCACTACCTGATCTGGAACGACCAATTCTACGGAGACCCTGGCGGCAGCGTGAGTTGCGGCGGACAGGGCTGCGACGCGCCATGGGGCCACTCGAAGGGGATGGTGGCGTGGAACGACGCCGGCGAGGGCATGGTGATGCAGGTTTCCACGCCTTCGTGGCCCGCGGCGGGCAGCGCCGCGCATGCGCGCAAGGACGGCAACACGCTGGGATGCGTGACCGACGATGACGTGAAGGTGAGTCAGCACTTTTTTTCGCTGCGGCTCTCGCACGACGACCTCATGATGGTCCTCGACGGCCTGGCGAACGCCAGCGTCGTCACTGATCCGAAGAACGTGCAGATCGTGAGCAACGGCGGCCCTTCGGATGTGCAGGCGAAGGTGAACGCACTGGGCGTGAAGTCATCCAACGCCCAGGCGACGGAGGCCGTGCTTTCGAGCGGCGTAGAGCTTATCTCCAAGCCCTCGGCGCTGCACGTGGCGCCTTGGCAGATGGTGTCTTCGTTGTTAGGCGGAGTGCCGCTCCGGACGGCGACGTGGTGGGCAAGCCCAACGATTCCATCGACGACCGGCGGGGCTCCTGAATGCTGGGACAACTCGCTCAAGACGCCTCCGGGGGCCGTCGAGATCGCGACGTCGGGCACGTGGAACTCGACGACATTCAGCCTCAAAGGGGGTATAAGCCCCGACGCTAATCATGCGAAGCTGGGCGTATCGACTTCGGCCAGCGATCCGTTTGTAATCTTCGGCGATGAGAATCAGCAGGGGGCGTTAAAGGGCAACTGCGGCAGCAGCCAGAACGGGCGCGGCGGTACGTTCTACGTGATGACGGAGCCAAATCTGGCGAAGAGCGTGACCGGCCTGATCGCGGGAGACACGGCACCGCAGTAGGCTAACGTGCGCATGCAAGGGCCTATCATCGGAAGTGGAGACTCTCTACTCGCGATGAATACTCGCCGGGTCCTCTCTTGGATTGCTGTTGCGGCACTGGTTGGATTCATGAGCTCGGCGCGGGCTCAGCAGCAACCGCAGCAGATTCCGCCGCCTGAGCCGCCGTTGCCCATGCCGGGATCGCACAACCAGCAGCCCACGCTGCGCATTACGACGCAGGAGGTGCTGGTTCCAACACTTGTTGAAAAGCACGACGGCAGCGTTGTGTACGGGCTGAAGGCGGATGACTTCGTGCTCGAGGACAACGGCGTTCCGCAGAAGGTGCATGTCCAGGAAGAAATGGACACGGCGCCGGTGGCGCTGGTTGTCGCGGTCGAGCAGGGCGGCATGAGCGTGCTCGAGTTCGACAAGGTGGCGAAGCTGGGGCCGCTGCTTGAGACGTTCCTTTCGGACCCGCGCAGCGAGGCCGCGCTGGTTGGATTCGATTCCGTCCCGCATCTGCTGAACGACTTTACGCATTCGCAGGAGGACCTGAGCGAATCGCTGCGCACGCTGCAGCCGGGCGATGGCGGCGATGCGATCCTCGACACGGTGAGCTACGCTGTCGATCTGCTCGAGTCGCAGCCGAAGGAGTACCGGCGCGTGCTGCTGCTCATCAGCCAGGCGCGCGACCACGGAAGCAGGCACACGAAAGTGGATGGGCTGATCCGGAAGATCGGCGAGTCGGATGTGCTGGTGCTTACGGTTTCGTTTTCGCCCTTTGAGGCGGAGCTTGCGCACGACATCAAGGACTCAGGGCAGGAGCGGACGCTCGACATGATGCAGGCGCTTGTTGCACTGGTGAATGCGTTCCGCAAGAACGTGACGAAAGAAGTCGCGAAGATGAGCGGCGGAGAATACACCACGTTCATTACGGACAAAAAGTTTGAGCAGAGGGTAGTGGATGCGGCGAAACATGCCCGCAACCGGTACCTGCTGTCGTTCCGGCCATCGGACCTGACTCCGGGGCTTCACTCGGTTCGGGTGCGGCTGGCCGAGAACATGAGCGTGCGCATTGTGGCGCGCGCAAATTACTGGATCGGTGATGTGCCGGGTGAGCCCTGATTTGGACGCCGGTTCGGCATGAGGAATCCGACGGCGACGATCCAGATGAAGCCGGGGAAGCGCGTCAGGGGAATCAGGAACAGGAGCTTCGGGCTCAGGAAGTAGAAGAAGCTGAGCTCTCCGGCTGCGGCGAGAAGCAGGCCCAGGACGATGAGCCATTTGGGAAGGAGCTTGCGGAAGGCCGAGGTGGCGGAGACGCCGGCCATGAGAAGTCCCATAGGCATGGAGAAGCCCGGGCCGCCGAGGGCGAAGCCGAAATAATAGAGGCCGAGAAGCACGGGCGCGCTCGCGGCCACCGCGGGATTGATCGAAGCCCAGGTGGAGAAGGCCGATACGAGGCCGTCGAAGACTGTGAGGAACCCTCCGAAGAGCGCGATGTGGACGCCGGCGGCGCGGACACCGAGGAAATGGAGGCGGCTGACGACGACCGCGGTAAAGAGGCCGAGACAGATGGTTGCGCCGATCTGAAGGAAGATACAGGTGAGCACGCGCGGGGCCTGGGTCTGGAAGAAGTGTGTGATGACAGCGGCGGGTTCCCACGGGCCAGGCCAGTACGGGAGGCCTCCGAACATGGTGACGGGCACAAGGCCTGCAATGAACAAGACGGTATACAGCGAGGCCGGAAGCCAGAGGGGCGGGCCGGCGTGCTTTGCGGTGGCAGCGGCGCTTTGGAGTTGAGTTGTCATCGGGTTCCTCCGCTTATGGGAGCTGTAACGGTGAGGACGGGCGCGGTCGAGGTTTGGGACGAATGGGCGCGCCGAGCGAGGGAGCGAAGCCAGACTTCGAACACAATCACGTTGACCGAGAAACCGACGGCCATGGCGATTCCGAAGAACTGGCGGGGCTCAAGATGGGTGAGCGGGCTGGTGGCGAAGAAGACGCCCATAACGGGGCGGGCGGTTGCGACGCCAAGCACTGCGGCGATAGCGCGGAGGAGCCAGCGGCGGGTGAGGGCCGCGTCCGCACGGCGCCAGTGCCGGAAGGCGCGGACCAGTGCGTAAAGAAACCAGGTATTGAAGATGAGGATGACGATGCGCTCGGTCCATCCGCCGATGGCGTAGACATTCATTGCGTATGCGGTGAGGCCGACGATTGCGGCGGTCGGGAACAGCATCCTGAGGGGCCATTGGAGATGAGCGAAGCGGGCGAAGACGGCGAAAGGGGAGATGAGGACGAAGAGGATTGCGGGGACGATGTGCGAGAGGGTCAGCACAGTGTGGGAGGCGAAGATGGTGTCCAGGGAGGCCATCTGCTGGGGCCTGCCGGTTGGGTTTGATAGCGCGATGAGGCGCAGAACCACGGCACCGGCGCCGATCAGCACGCAGGCCCAGAATCCGACGCGAAGAATGATGGGGGACCGCGTTTCGCCGGGAAGTTTGAATTGAGAGGGGGCGGCCATTTTCGACCTCCGGAACATGATTGAAAATGATCCTATATTTCAATTGACAATATGTCAAATTAAACTGGACAATCGTGCAGAGGGAGTTTGTGGATCAGCAAGTTAACGACCGGCCGTGCAAGCGCCCCTATGACCTGGGCAGGCGGCAGGAGGTGTCTGACCGGACACGGGAAGCGGTTCTCGCGGCGGCACGGGCGCAGCTTGAGACCAGCGGTGCGCTCACGATGGAAGCGCTGGCGAAGGCAAGCGGCGTGTCGCGCCAGACCATCCACAACCTTTTCGGAACGAGGTCGAGCGTGCTCGAAGCGCTCTTCGATCGCATGGCAGTGGACTCTGGCATGATGCGGATGGCGGAGGTGATGACGGCCCCAGACGGCGAGCGCATGTTGGCCGCGATGGTGGAGGTTTTCGCAGGCTTCTGGGCGAGAGACCGGATGCTGCTGAAACGGATTCACGGGATTGCCGCGATCGACGAGGAGATGGGGCGGTTAGTGGAGGCTCGGAACCGGCGACGGGTGGGGATCTCAGGACGGGTGGTGGAGCGGCTATTTGCAGGGCGTTCGAACATGAATTCGGACGAAAGGGCAGGGAAGGTGGCGGCGCTGACGGCGATGACGTCGTTTGAGTTTTTCGATGCGCTGGCGGAGAGCTGCGGGAATGCGGAGACGGCGGCAGCGATGATGCTTCCGCTGGTCCGGAGGGCGGTGGAGTAGTTGTATGTTGTGGAAGGGACATTTTGCCGTGAGAAGTGTGGCATAATGTCCATATGAGTGCACCTGCTGTCATCCCGGCATCTCCACCGCCGTTCAACTATGGGTGGCGGGAAATTGAACGCGGATTACCGCTTTCGGCCTTGGATGAGTTTTCCGCGTACTCGGGGATCACAGTGAAGGAGCTTCTGACTGCCGTAATCCCGCCGAGGACGCTCAAGCACCGCCGGGAACGCAAAGAACCGCTGAATCTCGAAGAGTCCGACAGGCTGGCGCGTGTGGCGAAAATCTATGAGCTCGCAGTTAAGGTGTACGGCGACCGCGATGACGGCAGGGACTTTCTGCTTCGGCGGAAGCGCCGTTTCGATGAGAAAACCCCACTTGAAATCATGCGCACGGAAAAAGGCGGAGAAGCGGTTCAGGAAATGCTCATTCAAATTGCAGAAGGCATGGTCGTCTAGCCGGACAGCTCGAAGACTCCGCACCCCATGAGAACGTTGTGGCGAATCAGCAAGTATGCCGACTTGAGTGGTGACGGGGCCCTATATGCCTCAGGGCGCTGGCACACCAAAGGCAACCCGATCGTCTACCTCGCCGAGACTCCTGCTGGCGCAATGGTCGAACGACTCGTTCATCTTTCTGACTTGGAGGGGCCGCTTCCGAGAACCTACGACCTTCTCGAAGTGACGGCACCGGACGAAGTTGGAATGCGGGAGCTTCTTCCACTCGCAGATGTAGATTGGAGGGCCCGTTCCGATTCGACTCGCCGTCTCGGCGACGCGTGGCTCACGTTACTTGAGACACCTTTGGCCCGGGTGCCTTCGGCTGTCGTTCCGCGGACCTGGAATGTGCTTTTGAATCCTCTTCATCCGGATGCGGTACATTTGAGGGTCGTTTCCGTGGCTCGCGAGCGGTTTGACAACCGTCTATTCCGCTTCGGAGGGTATTGAGAATTCAGCACTTCCCGTCATTGCCCTGAACCGACGCGGGTTTCGTTTCGGCACCGTTTCTGTTACTCTCAAACCAGACACTTGAGAGTGGACTTGAGAACACAAGAGGAGTAACACACGCCGTGCTGGCGACCGCAAAGAAGACCGACCTGATACAACGCTTCCGCACCCACGATACGGACACTGGTTCCCCCGAGGTCCAGATCGCGATTCTGAGTGAGCGGATCGGCGAGCTGACCGAGCATTTCAAAACACATAAGAAGGATCATGCCTCCCGGCGCGGCCTTCTGATGCTGGTGAGCAAGCGCCGCCGCCTGCTGGATTACCTGAAGACACACGACGCGGATCGTTACCGCGACGTGATCGGCAAGCTGGGAATCCGCAAGTAAGACCCATCACCAGAAAGCCCATTTTGATCCGGAAGCGCCCAGACCGCTGGTTGGTCAAGGCCCCTGCAGCCTATGGATTCGGGGGCTATTGTGTACCTGGCGAAATCCCCTTGATGCCAGGGCCGATGCCGAGTTGTCGCTTCAGCGAGGGATTGTCCTCGCTGCCAGAGCGAGATCGCGCGTGCGCTTCGCAGCATTCCCATAGCACGAGGATGGTTTCGACCGCGATTGTCGGGCCGGTGCGCGTCTCCACCCCAGCAAGCCAAAGGCGGGCTCGCCGGGGGCCCCGGGTCTGGAGACCCGCACTGCAGCCGGTTATGAGACCGGCGGTACTCGCTGCCCAATCAAGTTTCCCAAGCGAAAAAATGAAAAGAGGACACTATGTCTACCAAGCATGAAGTAGCCGTCGAGCTTGCCGGCGGCAAGCGTCTGGTCTTTGAGACCGGGCGCATGGCCAAGCAAGCCTCCGGGGCCGCGCTCGTCACGACCGGGGAAACCGTCGTACTGGCAACCGCTGTCGCCTCTCCCGATCCGCGCGAAGGCATCGATTTCTTCCCCCTGACTGTGGATTACCGCGAATACACGTATGCCGGTGGTCGCATCCCGGGCGGCCTTATCAAGCGCGAAGGAAGGCCGAGCGAAAAGGAAATTCTGACGGCGCGGCAGATCGACCGCCCGATCCGGCCGCTGTTCCCCGACGGCTTCCGGAATGAGACGCAGGTGATCGCGCTGGTCTTCTCCGCGGACAAGGAAAATGATCCGGACGTGGTGGCGATCAATGCGGCCGCTGCTGCGCTGGCCCTGAGCGATATCCCATTTGGCGCGACGGTTGGTGCGGCGCGCGTTGGACGCGTGAACGGCGAGCTGGTGATCAATCCCACGTACGCCGAGCGGGCCGAGTCGACGCTGAACATCATGGTGGTCGGGCACAAAGACGGCATCGTGATGATCGAGGCGGGCGCGAAGGAAGAGACCGAGGCAGTGGTTCTCGGCGCGATCGAGTTTGCGCACGGCGAGATCAGGAAGATCGTAGCCGCGATCGATGAGCTGGCATCGAAGGCCGGCAAGCAGAAGCGCGCATTCAAGGCGCCGGAGCACGACGAGGCTTATTACGGCGACCTGAAGTCGAAGATCGGCGACCGGCTGAAGGACGCGCTGGACACGAAGGCGCACGGCAAGACCGAGAGCTACGGGCTGATCAAGCAGATCAAGGACGAGCTTGCGGCTGCGATTCCCGCCGACGACACCACCGGGGCGAAGAAGAAGCTCAGCGAATACTACGAACTGCTGCGCGAGCGGACGTTCCGCGAGCAGGTGACGAAGGAACGGATCCGTCCGGACCGTAGAGCGTTCGACGAGATCCGGCCGATTTCGATCGAAACGGGCGTCCTGCCGCGCACGCACGGATCGGCGTTGTTCACGCGCGGCGAGACGCAAGCGCTTGTGACGGCAACGCTGGGCACCGCGGATGACGCGCAGCGAATGGAGAGCTACGAGGGCGAGCAGAAGAAGGGCTTCATGCTGCACTACAACTTTCCGCCGTTCAGCGTGGGCGAAACGGGCCGCATGACGGGCGTTGGCCGGCGCGAGGTTGGCCACGGAGCGCTTGCGGAGCGGGCGATCTCTGCTGTGCTGCCGAGCAAGGACGAGTCGATTTACTCGATCCGCATCGTGTCGGACATCCTGGAGTCGAACGGTTCGTCGTCGATGGCCTCGGTTTGCGGCGCCAGCCTGGCGCTGTTCGATTCCGGCCTGCCGCTCAAGGGCGCTGTGGCGGGCGTGGCGATGGGGCTTGTGAAGGAGGGCGACGACTACGCCATCCTGACCGACATTGCAGGCGCGGAAGACCACTATGGCGACATGGACTTCAAGGTGGCGGGCACGCGGAAGGGAATTACCGCGCTGCAGATGGACATCAAGATCGGCGGACTGACGCGGCAGATTCTTGAGCAGGCCATGGAGCAGGCGCGCAACGGCCGGCTGTTCCTGCTGGACAAGATGGATGCAGAGCTGAGCGGGCCGCGCACGGAAAAGTCGAAGTATGCACCGCGCATCGAGACCGTGCAGATTCCGACGGACAAGATTCGCGACCTGATCGGCAAGGGCGGGGCGACGATCCGCGGCATCGTGGAGCAGACAGGCGCGAAGATCGACGTGGATGACACCGGCAAGGTGAGCGTGGCGTCGAGCGACGCGGAAGGCCTGAAGCGCGCGCTGGCGATGATCAGCGACATTACCGCGGTGCCGGAAGTCGGCAAGGTGTACCTGGGCAAGGTGGTGCGGCTTGCGGAGTTCGGCGCGTTCGTGGAGCTGTTCCCGGGAACCGATGGTCTGTTGCACATCTCTGAGATCGCGGAGCATCGCGTGAAGGAAGTGAAGGACGAGCTGCGCGAAGGCGACCAGGTAATGGTAAAGGTGCTGGCCATCGAAGGAAACCGCATCAAGCTGAGCCGCAAGGCGCTGATCCGCGAGCAGAAGGCAAAGCTGGCGGCAGCGAACGGCGGCCCTGAGGCTGGCACGGCGGAGGGCGATGTGTCCATTTCGGCGTCGGCGGCTCCGGCCCCGGCGGCGCAACCGCAGCAGCCTCGGCAGACGCGGCACGAATTCGACGACAAGCAGCCAAAGTCGAACCAGAGCACGATCCTGATCGAGGGCGGCGAAGACTTCGATGAAGAGGGCGAGGAGTTCGACGAGGAGAACGAGCCGAACTTCAATCGCGCCGACGGGACGCCGGCCGCGGCGAACCAGGCCGCAGGCGGACGTCCGCAGGGCGGACCCGGAGGCGCAGGCAACAACAACCGCCGGCGCCGGCGCCGGCGCGGCGGACGCGGAGGCGGCGGCCACCAGGGATAATCGCCCCAGTGTGAACCAGAACGAAGGCCCGGAACTTCAAGTTCCGGGCCTTGATCTTTGTGCGTGTGGCGCAGCAGTTTGCGAAGTCTGGGCCTTCAGGACGTCATTTCGACGCCCTCGCTTTCGAGGGTCGCCAGAGACTGAACTCGTTGCGGCGGGACTGCACGGTCGGGGTCCGATGCGCCTCGTTTGTGGTCGTACATTCTGAGGTCGGCCCGGATGCAAAGCTGCTCCATGTCGTCGGCGTCCTCAGGGAACACGGCCACGCCGAGGCTGGCATGAGCCTGGACCTGGCGGCCTTCAAGCAACAGCGGTTCGACGAGAAGTTCAAGGAGGGTATGGCCGACGTGCCGGGCTTCGGCGTGGCTTGTGGGTCCTTCGAGGATGACGGCAAACTCATCGCCGCCGGTGCGCGCAACCGTGTCGGAGCGGCGCACGCGCCCGCTGAAAAGCTCCGCCACCTTTTGCAGAAGGATGTCGCCGACGTGATGGCCAAGCGTGTCGTTGACCTGTTTGAAGTGATCGAGGTCGAGCATGAGCAGGGCGGCAGAGGTTTCGGTACGGCGGGCGCGCTCGAGCGTGCTCGCGAGACGGTCCTGGAATAGGCGGCGGTTGGGCAGGCCGGTAAGGGCGTCGTGAAGGGCGAGATGCTTATTGTGCGCGATCTGGTCTTCGAGGAGGACGAGGATCATGCCGACAGCGACGACGTACTTGGGCAGGTTCCAGACTTCGCTCTCGAAGTGGACCTGCGGGTACCGCGCCATCAGGATGGGAGCAACGGTAAAGACGTTGGCCCAGAGAAGAAATCCACTGATGGTTATGAAGGCCCCGGCGGACGCGCGGCGGTACATGTGCCAGAAGTGGACAGTGGCGCCGAGGTAGACGGTGAACAACACCGCGTTCAGGGCCGTATTTCCGCCATCGGGCCGGTTTTGCACGGCGAGCAGGAATACAGCCAGGGCACATTGCAATCCCACGGTGAAAAGGCGCAGTGACTGGTTGAGCTGGCGAATGGAAAACAGGCCGACGGCAAGCGGAGCCGCGCCCAGGAGGACCGCAGCCATTTCGAGTAGCCGCGGGGACGGGTTCGACTCCAATACAGCGACGTAGATGGTGTAGGACCCAAGGAGGGCGACGAACATCGCGCGGCTGGAAGCTTCAGACCTATACGGAACCGACGCGCGCATGAAGAGGATGCCCGCCCAGATGAGCGACCAAAGGCCGAGCAGCCCGGCAGCGGTTCCGTAGAACCCGGGCAGTCCCAGGAACATGAATGCGAAGAAGTGGAAGACGATCAGGACCCAACCCGTGAGCCAGTGAGCGGAGACAGGAGTATGGCTCTTCCGGGCCACCGAGGCAAAAGCGCCCGCCAGCAGCCCCACCGCCATTACGTCGGGAAGCTTACTCCAATCCACTCAGGCACCTCAGGGTCGCGACGACGAGGCAGGTTAGTCCCCCAGATAGATCGACCCGATTTACAAAAAAATTATATGTCCGGGAGCCCCCTTTAGTACTGAACTTTTGAGTACGCTTCCGTAACTAAAGTGGGATGGGTCGGATTGAGCCGGATGGAGCCGTGCTGGATTGGATGACAGGCATGGCATTTTCGTTGGCGTCCCGGGGATTCGCGGATACACTTATCCCACATGGCGGCGAGCCTATACATCGTCGTGGAGGGCGAAGATCCGGGCTTCGATATCTTTGTAAACGGGCACGCCCTCGCTCGAAACGAAGATGCCCTTGAGCGGCTCGCCGAGCGCCTGCATGTCAGCCCGCTGCTCGAATTCTTCTCGGCCGATGAGAACTCGATGGCCCTGCTGCTTGAGCAGGGGGCGGGCAATCCGGAGTGGGCGAGCAACCTGCCCGCGCCGCAATGGTTCTACCCCGCGAACGGCCTGATTACGGTGTGCGCGCTGATCGAGTTCCTAGAAGCCACGCCTGCTGCGCTGGGGTCCGAGACTGGACCGGTCTTGTCTGAATTGCGGGAGTACGAACGCGTTCTTCGCAAGGCTACGCACCGGGACCTGAAGTGGCATTTGGCGGTGAGCTGGCGGTGATAGCTGCAGGGGTCAGGGGTCAGAAAAGTTGCGGTTGCTGTGTTTGGCACGGCACAACCGGTGAAGCCGGCTCAATGGAGATCGAGTCGCAATGGATGGCCTTCAGGCCGGGCGATCAAATGCCCGCAGTGATGCGGGACCGGTTGAGATCCGTGGCTTCCCATCCTTAGCGCAATGAGACTGCGTCAAGGATGGGTCGCCCTCGGTCGTGGCACGGTGGGCTAGGAAAGGACGGGGCTGGGCCATCCACCACTTACCTCATAGTCACGATCCCAACCTCGCCAGTACTGGGTATCGTGCAGGCAGTGCCTACAGGTTGTGCGTCCGCGATTGGATAGAGCCACCACGCACCTGAAGGCGCGCGGCACATGTTATTCCACCAGACACCATAGACATCCCGCCATGCCGGTTGTGCGTCTGCGATTGGCGTAAGCACCGACGCAGTAGCCAACAAAGCGATGATGAGACAGAGCAGCTTCCTAATACTAAATTGGCTTTGCATTGTAACCTCCTGATCGTCACATGAGATTTCCTGGACTTGAGCACCGGGTGATCGTGCATTCCAGGTTCTCTGCTCATTAAGGCGTAAAGACGGCGCGGGATGGGACGGGGACCGTCACCGATGGACATGAAGCCTGGGGACATCCATGCTATGCAAGGGTCAAGCCGAGAAGGAGATCTCCGCACGGCGGCCGCCCATCCTACATCAACTTCCAGTCCTCCCACGATTGAGTGTGCCCCGCTCTTTGATTGCATTTTGTTCGAAGCGTGAGGCGCGCGACCGCTTGGCAGACCCTATTTGGCCAATACCGGTATCGAGTCGCGCCAACATGTCCAAGGGAATTGTCCGATATGATTGCGCGCACTGAGATCGATTGCCTCCCACCTTTGACGCGATGAGGCTGAGTAATGAATGGGACACAGCGGGCCGGGAAAGAACAAGGGTGGGCCACACGCCAGCTACAGAACCTAATCCGGACCCTGAAGCCGACAGCTGATTCCAATTACGCCATGGCTTCTTCGGCCTCGGGGGCGGGAACGTTGCTTACTCTTGCGATTTTCGCGCCGACCTTTCGGAGCTTCTGCTCGATGCGCTCGTAGCCGCGGTCGATGTGGTAGACGCGGTCCAGGATGGTCTGGCCGTCGGCGACCAGGGCGGCGAGCACGAGCGATGCGGATGCGCGCAGGTCGGAGCACATGACCGAGGCGGCTGAGAGCGTTGTCCGGCCGCGGACGGTGGCAGTGCGGCCTTCGACCTTGATCTGCGCGCCCATGCGCACCAGTTCCTGCACGTGCATGAAGCGGTTCTCGAAGATGTTCTCTTTGACCACGCTTACGCCCTCGGCCTGCGTGGCGAGCGCCATGTACTGCGCCTGCATGTCGGTTGGAAAGCCAGGGTACTCCTCGGTGGAGATGTCGCTGGCGCGCAGGGAATGGTGATTGCGGACGCGGATGGCGTCGCGGCCGAGAAGGTCGAGGCGAACTCCGGTTTCTTCAAGCTTCGAGATGAGCGCGCCGAGATGCGCGGTGTTGCAGCCGGAGACGATCAGATCCCCGCCGGTGATGGCGCCGGCAACGAGGAACGTGCCGGCTTCGATGCGGTCGGGGAAGATCCGGTGGCGCGCGCCGTGCAGGCTTCTTACTCCCTGGACGCGGATCGTGCCTGTTCCCGCGCCTTCGATCTTCGCGCCCATGGCGATGAGCAGCGCTGCGAGATCGACGACCTCGGGTTCGCGCGCGCAGTTCTCCATGAGCGTTTCGCCTTCGGCGAGCGTGGCGGCCATCAACAGGTCTTCGGTGCCTGTAACGGTGATCTTGTCGAAGACGATGTGCGCGCCTTTCAGCCGGTCAGTGCGCGCTTCGAGATAGCCGTGCTCCTGCTCGATCTCAGCGCCCATTTTCTCGAGGCCCTTCAGGTGCAGATCGATCGGCCGGCCGCCGATGGCACAGCCGCCGGGCATGGCGACGCGGGCGATTCCTCCGCGGGCAACGAGCGGCCCGAGGACAAGCGAGCTCGCGCGCATGGTCTTTACGATTTCGTATTTGGCGACGGGGTCGGAGAGAGTTGCGCAGCGGATGCGGGTGCGGCGAGTTGTGCCGTCGTCCCATAGCTCGACCTCGGCGCCCATTGAGGCGAGCAGGCGGCGCTCTGTGTCGATGTCGCGCACCTGCGGAATGTTTTCGAGGATCACGTCCTCTTCAGTGAGGATGGCGGCGGCCATGCAGGGCAGCGCCGAATTCTTTGCGCCGGATACGTGGATGGTCCCTGTAAGTGGCTTGCCTCCGGTGACGAGGAACTTATCCATGAGATCTAAACAACTCCTGAAAGCACAGTGTAATTGCAGCGAATGGCATGAGGCAGCCGAGGCACACAATCTTTTGATTCGTGTGGTGACCGCAACTCGCGGGACAAGTTGACGTCTATACGGTGCGAGAGGCCGGAAGGGGCCTCGGGAGGATTCAACCGATATGTATACACGCAAGTTCGCACTCGCGCTGGGCGCGCTGCTTTCCGCTGGAGTGCTGATGGCGCAGGCGCCCGACCAGACTCAGTCCACTCCGCCGCCTGCGCAGACTCAGGCGCCGGCCGCGCAGGCACAGCCGGAAGGGCCGCACGGACATCATCGCAACCGGCAGATGCGCGAGATGAAGAAGAAGCTCAACCTCAGCAACGAGCAGGTGGCGCAGATCAAGCCGATCCTTGCCGACAGACGGCAGCAGATGCAGGCGCTGCGCGCCGATACTTCGCTGAGCGACCAGGACCGCCGCGCGAAGATGCAGGGCATCGCGCAGGACAGCAGGTCGAAGATCGAAGGAGTCTTGAACGACCAGCAGAAGCAGCAGTTCGAGCAGATGCAGGCCGAGCGCCGTGCTCACCGCAAAGGACAGCAGGCGCCGCAGGGATAGGGCATCTACAGAGACAGCGAGCTACGTGCCGCCTGAATCCTCGAAGACGGGCGGCGGGTAGATAAAAACTATAGTCAGGCAGATTCGGCCTGGAACCGGGCGAGCACCGCGGTTCCAGGCCGATTGTGTTGGAGATGAGTTATTGCACGGTGTAAGAGACGCTGGATTTGTGAAGCACATTGTAGTTACTGTCCAGGTCAGTTACGGTGACGGTGTGCGAGCCGGCTGAAAGCGAGTAGTACTGGTTGACGTCCGAGCTGGTATACCGGCCAAGCTTGACGCCGTTGTCCCACACCTGCACCTGGCTGATGGGGACCGACTCGTTTGCCTGGGCGACGACGTGAACAGTGGTGGCGCCGAGCGATTGGCTGGGCGTGGGTGAGATGATCTGGACGCCGTTGACGAGCGCCCCCACCGTGTAAGTCACCGAAGATTGATGGATGGCTCGGTAACTTGAATCGAGGTCGACGACGGTGGTGGTGTGCGTGCCCGCGGCGAGATTGTAGGTGGCGTCGATCTGGTCGCCGTAGACGCCGAGCTTTTTGCCGTTGTCCCAGACCTGGGTCTGGCTGATGGTCTGGCTTTCAGACGCCTGGGCGACAAGCTGGACTGCTCCGGTGACAGTGGCGCCGTTTCCGGGACTGGTGATGGTGACGCTGTCGCTTGGTCCGGAGGTTGTTGACCCCTTGAAGAAATCAGCCATGGGCGCAGCTTTTTGAGCGATGCCGGGGCAGGTTTCGAGGCCCATCGTGGCGCATACGGTTGCGAGCACGTTTTGCGGATGGTAGGTGATCGTGGATTTGTAGCCGGACTTTACGCCAGGCCCTATCACAAGCGTGGCCACGCGGCCGCCGCAGCCTTGTGAGACGGTTGCAGAACAGCGGTTGTCGGAATACAGAGTGCCCTCATCCCAGACGATGAAGAGGATGCCGTCGCCCCCGGACGAGAACTCGGGGCGCGCGAGGATTGTGGGGAGATTCGCCTGGAGCCACTGATCGGCGGCCTGCAGCGTGCCATTGTGCGAATCTTCGTCGGCGTCGGGAGTGATGTAGGCGAAGTTGACGGTATCGTTGGCCGCAAAGTCAGTGGCCATCTGCGAGTAAGGGACGCTCTTCTTGTCCTGGCCGGTGCCGGGGCAGACATCAGAAAAGTCGATGAGCGGATTGTGGCGGCGATAGTACGAGTTGTTCGTGCCGCCGTACAGTCCCTGGTACCCGGCGGAGGGAATGTTTTCCTGGTACGAACGCCAGGTGTAGTTCTTCTTGAGCACCTCGCGGACGACATTGTCCGAGGAGTGATAACAGGAGGTGGTGTCGTTGTTGGTTGTGACCTGCGCCCCGGCGACGAGCCACATGAGCGCGGGAAGGGAACTGTGCTGGTCAGAGTAGTACTGGGTGGCCAGGCCGTATTGCTTGATGAGTTCGTTGTAGTAGGGCATCTGGGAGTTGCCGACTACATCTTCGTAGCTATGGTTTTCTTCGGTGATTATCCAGACGTGAGACGAGCGTGGAACGCTCTGGGCTGAGGCGGTTACGGCGACGAACAGGCAGGAGAGCAGGCAGAGAATCTTGGAGGACATGGGGGAGCCCATCCTTCTAATGGATCTAGACTTTCAAGATAGAAATCTTGGGAAGAGTGTACGCCGGAAAAGGCGAAGCGCCAAGAATTAAATGTGAATTGGCGAAGATTTTCGGCTGGCACTTTTGCGCCATTGCACCTGACAAATTGGCTGCCGGCAAGCCGGATCGCATCGGCGAGGATTGGCTTTCGTCGGTGGCCGGAGGCCACCGAGATTGGCAGTCAGGCGGAGAAGTACCACCTATGGCCGTACGCGAATCCGGGCCCAGATCATCTCAAGAACCGCAGACGTATAAGTATCTTGCGCCCTCAGCAACCTGTGGTGACGAATACTCCGGGTTCGCTGATAGTTTCATTACCGTCGCAATCGTCGGACGACCACTCGGTGGACATAGGTTCCCCATTCCCATAGTAGATCCCAGACATGACATATACATATCCGAGAAGGTCATATCCTATGATATCGCCGCAATCGTCACGCTCCGGTATCTCCCAGTAGGAACCGAGGCCATTTGCTTGATAGACGTACGCATCTTCGCACTCCAAGAAAACATATTGTTGCTGACTAGGCCGATTCCCGTCCTGGCAAGTACCAACCATCTGCGTCGAAATGTAAACATTGCTGCCGGTGCCGGACTGGTTGCAGTTGAAATCTCCCACTCCGTCTGTGACGACAGTGATGGGAGAGCCCGATCGGTTGTAGCAAGAAGCCGCCGTTAAGATGTTGCTGTAGAGTGTCTGGCTGCACGCGGTTTTTCCACAGAAGGACACCGCAACGAGAACCACCAGGACTGCTGCCCACTTAAAAGGTCCCATATTTCCCTCCTAATTCACTTAACGGTTTGTTTGCCTTGTACCGATCACTTCTGCAGTGGGTTGCCTATTGCCTTGTTCATCTCTCACCAATTGGACTTACGTTCGAACAACGGAGGGACGGGTAAGGCTTCCAAATACCTAACCCCGGCGTCAAATTGTGGGCCTCGTGCCAACAGTTGTATGGCAAATCGGCTTTCCCACTTTGCTTTGTAATCAGAAGTCGGATCGTACTTTGTTGAGCTTAGTTGCTTTAAAATAAGCTGAGCGTCCTCGCCATTTGCAAGCGCATTTCTGATGACTGACGCGAGATGAACTGCTGCGGCGTGACGGCCAGTGATCTCCTTGTCAAGTCCACTAATATTCGGGCCCCACACCTCGCCATTCGAATAGATGACACTGTCAACAGAAGCGCTTACGGATGCGGCGCTCTTAATTCTTTCAGCGACACGGTTTTGTTGCTGCGCGACGAGATCCGAGTTTATGAGATGAGCCTCGGGATCCTCTGGCAGCCAACCTCCGGGCGAGACCGCTAATGAGCCCCCGGGGTTAATAACGATATTGCGGTTCTTCGAAAGGAACTCGTCCATCATTTGCGTCGTTGTGTGCGACTTCCCCTCGGCGTCGGTGATCCGCCATATTACGGCTATTCCAACAACTTCCTTGGGATCGTCGTTGTGGATTACAAAGGCACTCTGATGTAGGCGATCGTCCAGGGCGCGCTCAAGCGGCGTTTGTAGCTGTACTGGGCGGTTCGACAATAGTGAAACCCTAATATGTGAGTACGGGGGAGATGGAAGTGTGCCATACATCTGCGCTCTCGAGTGAGAAGACATAATTGAGATCGCAAGTGTAGCATACGCTGGGATGCATCGAGCATGTCGCAATAGGATTGCCATATAAATCACCTCCGGGAAGTGTTTCTGCACCTGTCATTTGGTTACGAGAAATACATCGAAGATTTTGCGATCGACGAGATCTCCCCTCGCAGGGATTAGGCTTCCTCTGAATCGAAATGAGTTTCCGTATTGGTCTGTGTGTCGCGATGGTTCATATTGCAGCGGGATACGACGAATACCTATTTCTTCAAGTGTATGTAGCTCTTCAGGTTGAGCTACCCCATCATGATTTACATCGATCCATAACCGGAGCTTCGTCCACACAGCATCTGCCGGATCGATGACGCCATCGTGATTTCCGCCGTAAGCGGGTAAATCATAAATTGACAGTGCAGCAAATCCGTTAGGCGGGTGTGAATTGCTTAGAGGTTGGGCAGTGATATTGCCGAACAGGTTTCGCGCACTCGTTATTTGCCCGTCCACTGGAAGCGCCAACCACCCATTGCGAGAACCCTTGGCAGTCCAAGCCATCTGGATTGGTTTGCCGTCTCCGTAGAAATCGAACATCACCCCGTCCTCGGCGGAGGTCAGCTGAAAACCGGTGCCGTCCGTGTCGATTACGATTGGTGTCGGATACCCGTAACCTGGCTCTTGCTCCCATTCACACGACGAATAACTCCAGACCCAGGTGTATCCATTCTCGGGAACCCCCGAAGGGGACCCAACTGGGTTGCACTGACATTGACCCAAAAGCATGGACGTTGAAGCGAAGACAAGGATAGGCGCGCACATCAGACGCAACATGAACCCCTCCGTAGTTCAACACCAGCAGTGTTGAGAGAATGTTATGGCACCGAACAATACAATCGATTCGGCGCACACTGTGCGGAGCCAAATTGACGAAGAAGAAATAAACTGAGAGACGGTGCGGGGGACGTGCTGGGGAGAAGCAACGAGTGCGGAAGCTGTTTCTTGTGACTTGGGAGATTTGGACCTATGCCAGCTAGCTGGCGTAGGTAACTACGCCCTCGGCGCTGAAAATTTGTCAAGAAATATTTTAGGAGGTGCGCAAGTCTGTGAAATAAAGTTACTAAATAATCGCTTTCATACTTTTCTCGCCGGTTTGCTCTGAAATGTTTGCATCGAAAAACAAAGGCAGCATCACCCGAGAAGTCCGTCGACGAAGGCTTCGGGGGAAAATTCAAGCAGATCAGTCATCTTTTCGCCGACGCCCGCGAAGCGCACTGGAAGATTGAGCTCGCGTGCGATGGCGACGGCGATGCCACCCTTGGCCGTGCCATCGAGCTTGGTGAGGACGATGCCGGTAACGCCGGCAGATTGCGTGAAGAGGCGCGCCTGCTGAAGGCCATTCTGGCCAGTCGTTGCGTCCATGACGAGAAGGACTTCGTGCGGCGCTTCGGGGATGAGGCGCTTCGCGGTGCGGCGCATTTTGTCGAGCTCGTCCATGAGTCCGGTCTTGGTGTGCAGGCGGCCGGCGGTATCGACGTAGAGATCGGCGATGCCGCGGGACTTGGCCGCAGAGATGGCGTCGAAGAGCACAGCTGCAGGGTCGCCGCCTTGGCGGGTCTTGATCATTTCGACGCCGGAGCGCGCGGCCCAGACTTCGAGCTGCTCGATTGCTGCGGCGCGAAAGGTGTCCGCGGCACAGAGCAGCACGGTGCGTCCCTGGCCGCGTGACCAGGCCGCGAGCTTGCCGCTGGTGGTGGTCTTCCCGGTTCCGTTGACGCCGACGAGGAACGTAACCTTGGGCGGTGCGGCGGGTGTGGCGACGGGCTGCTGGGGCGTTTCAAGAATGGATTTAATTTGCGCCTTAAGCAGTTCGCGCAACTCGGCGCCGCCCTCGATGGCCTGCCGTTTTGCGCGCTCGCGAAGGGCATCGATGATTTCGGTGGTGGTCTGCACGCCGAGGTCGCTGGTGATGAGCGCGGATTCAAGTTCTTCAAGATCGCCCTCGTCGACCGTGCGGGTCATGGCGACGATGCCTTCGATCTTCTGGCTGAACGACTGGCGCGTGCGCGTGACAGCCTGCTTCATCCGACTGAAGAAGTTTTTCTTCTCGCCGCCTTGCTCTGGCTCTTCGGGCTTTTCGGGTTCTTCGTTCAGGCTGCCAAAAAGGCTGATAAAGGACATACAGGTTCAGTCTAGTGCAATCGGCCATCACCTCTTGCACGCAAACGTTGATATCAACTATATTCGCGGTGTAGCGCGATTTTATCTGCACACTCTTGCCCGGCCGAGGTTGGTGCGGTCACAATGGCAGGGCAGCTTCCTCAACCCGAAACACAGCGGCCGATACCAACATCCCCATGGCCGCCGGAGGTCAATCGATGAGTTCTGTTCGCGTTCTCGCAGGCACGCACAAAGGCGCCTTCATCATGGAATCCGACGGCAAGCGCGACAAGTGGACGGTTTCAGGGCCGCACTTCGCGGGTTGGGAAATCTATCACTTGAAAGGCTCTCCGGTTGATCCCAACCGGATTTATGCGTCACAGACGAGCGGCTGGTTCGGGCAGATATTGCAGCGCTCGGACGACGGCGGCAAGACGTGGCACCAGCCTGGCCTTAAGCCGGGCGAAGGGGTGCCGCAGTTTCCGAACAAGTCGCCGAACCGCTTTCTCTACGACACGAGCGCGGAGACGGGGAAGCCGCTGACGACGCATATGTGGTACGACGGGACGCAGCATCCGTGGGAGTTCAAGCGCGTGTGGCACATCGAGCCGGGAACCGGCGACGCGAACACGGTGTATGCGGGCGTCGAGGATGCGGCGATTTTCCGCTCGACAGACGGCGGCGAGAACTGGCAGGAGCTGCCCGCTCTGCGCGGCCACGACACTGGCCCAAAGTGGCAGCCGGGAGCCGGAGGGATGTGCCTGCATACAATCCTGATCGATCCTAAGAATCCGGACAGGATTTACATTGCGATCTCGGCGGCGGGAGCGTTTCGAACCGATGACGGCGGCAAGACGTGGAAACCGATCAACAAGGGCCTCAGGTCGCAGTTCATGCCGGACCAGGACGCGGAGGTGGGACACTGCGTGCATCACGTCGCGCTTCATCCGTCGCGGCCGGACACGTTGTTCATGCAGAAGCACTGGGATGTAATGCGCAGCGACGACGCCGGCGACACGTGGCACGAAGTGAGCGGCAACCTGCCGACGGATTTCGGTTTTGTAATCGACGTCCATGCGCACGAGCCCGAAACCCTTTATGTGGTTCCGATCAAGAGCGATTCGGAGCATTTCCCGATTGACGGCGCGCTCAAGGTGTTCCGCAGCCGCGGCGGCGGCAATGAGTGGGAGGCGCTGACGAACGGCCTGCCGCAAAAGGACTGCTACGTGAACGTGCTGCGCGATGCGATGGCGGTGGACAAGCTGGACGATTGCGGCATTTATTTCGGCACGACAGGTGGCCAGGTGTATTGTTCGCCCGATGGCGGCGACACTTGGAAGCCGATCGTTCACGATCTGCCGGCGGTGCTGAGCGTTGAAGTGCAGACGCTGGATTAAGCTGGCAAAATCGGGAGAATGACAGCGCTCGCCCCAATCCGTGTTTGCCTTCCGTACCATCTGCGGAATCTTGCCCAGGTTGGGACCGAGATCACGCTGGAGGTCGCTCCTCCGGTTTCGGTCCGCTCCGTTCTCGATGCGCTCGAGGCCCGCTATCCTATGCTTCGCGGTACGATCCGCGACTACGGAACCCTGCAACGGCGGCCCTTTCTGCGATTTTTCGCCTGCGAAGAGGACTTCTCTCTCGAACCGATGGACAGTCCCCTCCCTGACGCCATCGCACAAGGCCGGGAACCGCTCCTGATCATCGGGGCGATTGCCGGAGGCTAGGCTCAAGCGCGTTTTACCTCCTCCACGGGCCCGGCACAGAAAAATTCATCCTCCCTGCGATAAAACTCGGGCTAGAATGAACAGCTAATCAGAAAAACTGCGCGGTCCGCGATGCTCTTTCGAGACTGTTCTCGGTCTAGGCCGCTCTCCATCGACGCTGCTGCCATTTGAGGCAGCGCTCGATTGGGGCGACGCACCTGCTTTCGAGCCGAGACCTCGTGGTCTTCGTGCAAGCGCAGTGGATAATCCGGCGGAGCGCGATCAGCCGTGCGAACTCCCTGGATTGCAGGGAGAGTCTATGCGCTGCTGGTCTTGTTTCATTCCCCGGTTGTTTCTGCTCGCTGCTGCTTTCATTGCATTCGCTCCGGATGGATTTTCCGAACCCGCCCATCCCCCGGCGGAAAGGAAGGTCGCGGACATGCGCAAGCAAGCGGAAAGCGGGTATGTCGATCAACAGATTGCGCTCGCCGCCGCGTACTTTGCAGGCCGCGGAGTGCCACAGGACTTCGGCCAGTCGGCGCACTGGTATGAAAAGGCTGCGCAGGCGGGGAGTCCTGAAGCGCAGAACCAGATCGGCTACTTCTACCAGCAGGGAATCGGCGTTCCAGTAGACATGGTGCGGGCCGTTCACTGGTTCCAGTTGGCGTCGGCCGCGGGGATGCGCCGCGCCAAAGTGAATCTCGGAGTGAGTTATCTGAATGGGGAGGGGGTCAGGAAGAATCCCGCGATGGCGCGGAAACTCTTTGAGGAGGCGCTGGATAAGGGACTTGGCCTCGCTGCGACTTACCTTGGCGACATGGATTATTTCGGGGTCGGAGTTCCGGTAGACAAGGCGGCCGGCGAAAAGTGGTTCGAGCAGGGCGCAAAGCTGCACGATCCGGAGTCCGCATATAACCTTGGGGATATTTATTTTCAGGGCGAGGGTCATGCGCACGACATGGCGCGTGCGGCGGAACTGTTGCGCTTCTCGGCTGCAAAGGGCTATGTTCCTGCGAAGCATCTGCTTGGGCTGTTGCTGGTCAACCATCGTGAGCTTGCGCAATCTGACCAGGAGGCGCACGCGGCGCTCCGGGAGGCTTCGGATGCGGGCAGTTGGAAGGCTTCTGTGCTGCTCGGGGTCCTTGCGCGCGATGCCCGCGGCGGTGGCGCAAACCGTTCTCTTGCTTACTACTACTTTCATCTTGCGGCACTGCAGTGCGGTGACTCGTGCGCGAAAGTGCTCGCTCACGACGTGAAGATGCTCGAAGAAGGCCTCTCGCGGGAAGAACGCGCGGCTCAGGCAACTCAGGCCGAAGCGTTCTTTGAGAAGCACCGGCAGCAACTGATGTTCGTGTACGCGGAGAAGGACCAGGATCCCGACTTTCCGATGGCGGCGGTAGCCGATCCCGCCGCACGGCCGTAAGACAGAGGAGGCTGCGGGGAGGAAATTTCTTCGAACGTCTATCAGCCGGACGGAGAATGGAGCGATACTTAGTGTGACAGGAGTTCCCCCAATGCTAGTTCCTGTTTTCTTCTCCTTGCGGCGCCGCTTAGGTTCTGTGCCTGGAGTTATGGCGCTGGCCGCGATTCTCGCATTCATGACTCCGTCGGCGCGCGGACAGAATACCGCCACGACGGTGACTGTCACCACGCAGAAAAACCAGCACCCGATCAGCCGCAATATCTATGGCGTTTCGATCATGGATTCGGCGGGCGCGCCGGACATCAAGGCGCTGAACGATCCGAATAACCGGATCGGCGGCAACAACGTGAGCACATATAACTGGGACGTTGCCGCTCATGCGCCGGCAGGCGTGAAACTACCGCCTGGCGACGCGCTTAATCTTGACAACGACTGGTACTGGGAGAGTTATCTCGAGTCGAACGCGCCGGGCGGGCTCTACGACGGAATCATCGCGGCAGGAAAGACGGCCGGAGTGGGCACGCAGACTATGGCCACGATTCCGATGATGCCGTATATCGCGACCGTGTCGCCGAGCGCGACGACGAGCGCAGCGTCGCTTTGGTCGTATTCGATCAAGAAATACGGGGCGCAGATCGGAAATTCGTGCTCGGGCGGAGACTACCTGGGCGGGAACGGGTACGCCTACGACGAGTGGCAGACGGATGCGGGGTCCGGTGTCGCGACCATGAACGGATGCACGCTGAACTACGTGACGAACAACCCCGCCGACGCGTATGTGAAGAACAGCCCGGCGATCCAGCAGGCGTACGTCGCGTACCTGGTGAAAAAATACGGAGGCGCGGCGCACGGAGGCATCAAGTACTACATTCTCGACAACGAGCCGTCGATCTGGTCGGGCACGCACCATGACATCCATCCCGCGGCGGAGAGTTACGACGAGTTATGGGCGGACATCCAGGCTTATGCCGGGGCGATTCGCGCGGCGGATCCGCAGGCGATTATCGTGGGGCCGGAAGAGTGGTCGTGGTGGGCGATGTGGGAGAGCGGAAAGGACCAGGAGGGAGTTACCCCGTCGGATTACTCAACGCACGGCAACATGTACTACTACCCATGGCTGCTGACACAGCTTGCCGCCTACAAGCAGAAGAACGGAATGAACCTGATCGACATGCTGAGCGTGCACTGCTACGACGACGGCGGCGCTCCGCCGAACGAGGCCACGCGCAAGCTGTGGGACCCGGGTTACTCTGACCCGGGTTGGTATGGTGACATCGGGCTGATCAGCGGGCGGGTGATCGATTGGATTCCGCTGATGCAGAAGTGGGTGGCTGCGTATAACCCCGGAATGCCCATCGCCTGTTCGGAGTACACGGATTGGGACGACGAGTCGACGCTGAGCGGAGCGGTGACGCAGGCCGATCTGCTGGGAATCTTCGGGCAATACGGATACGGACTGGCGAGCCACTTCGGCGTGCCGGGACACCCGGCGTATCTTGCGTTCCAGATGTACACGAACTACGACGGAAAGAACTCGGGCTTTGGCGAGACGGGCGTTGCGAGCGCGGTTGCGAATCCGGATAATCTCTCCGCCTTTGCCGCGCTGCGGGCGGCTGACGGCGCGCTTACTGTGATCGTGGTGGACAAGCAGTCCGGGAAGACGCCTGTGACGATCGCGCTGCCGGATTTCGCCCCCGCAGCGAATGCGACGATGTACCAGATCACGAGCGCAGGACAGACGGCGATTTCAGCGCCGGTGAGCGTGCCCGTGGGTGGCAGCGGCATCGCGGAGACTCTTGCCGGGCCGAGCGTGACTCTCTTCGTGATTCCGAAGGGAACAGTAACTCAAAAGCCGGCGACACCGACGGCGCTGAGGGCGAGTGTCGGCAACAAAGTGGTGACGTTGAACTGGAATGCGGCGGTGGGTGCCGCGAGTTACAACCTCTACCGCAGCACGGCAGCGAGCGGGCCCTTTACCACGGTGTATGCCAGCGTGCCGAACACGGCAGGAGATACGTATAACGACACCGCGGTAAGCGACGGCACCACTTACTACTACGAAGTATCGGCGGCCAATACATTGGGACAGAGCGCGAATTCAACGCCGCCGGTGGCTGCTACGCCGCTGCTTCCTCCCCTGTTTACGTCGTCGGCTACTGCATCGCCGAACCCCGTGACGCAGAACTCAACTACAACAATGACTGCGACGGTGACCTGCACGAGAAGTTCGTTGACGAACGGCGTTGTGGAGGTGATCGCGCTTGACCCGGCGAACAAAGTTGCTACGACGAAGATATTTACTGGCGAGAGCTTTGCTTCTGGGCAAAGCCGCACCTTTACTGCGCCGCTGACTCCGTCCGCGACCGGGACATACACGATTGAAGTTGAGGTGATGAGCGCGAGCGGCCAGCGATGGAGCACGAATGCGAATGCCGGATCGGTAACGGTAAATTCTGCGCTTGCGTTCACAGCGTCGGCGACGGCTTCGCCGGCCACCATCGCGGCGAGTGGATCCTCGACCGCTTCGTTTTCCGTGAAGAATACGGGCAGCGCCGCGCTCACAAATGGGAATGTGGAAGTGCAGGTGTTCAATTCAGCGGGGACCGCAGTGGGGACCGGCGTCTTCAGCGGCCAGAATTTTGCCGCGGGCCAGACGCAGAACTACTCGTGGACGTGGACGCCAGCGAATCAATCGCCGGCGGTGACCGCGGCGGGGACATATACCGTGGAGATCGGCGTGTTCGACGGCGCGTGGTCTACGAATTATTACTGGAACGGGAATGCCGCGACGGTCAAGATTCAGTGACGCAATGCGCCGGCGGACGATCAGCCCAGGTATTTGCGCAGCGGGTCCCAGTAGTGCTGGTTCCAGCCTTCGTATAGGTGATCGTAGAGGCCCTCGGCGAAGCCGGAGTGGTCGAGCGCCACGGTTGTACGCGCACCGGAGCCATTGAGCTCGAAACGCACAACGGAATAGACGCCGGAACCCCACGAAGCGGGCCTCCACGCCTGGACGATGCGTTGCGCGGGAACGACTTCTATGGTGCGGCCTTCGACGAGGCCGGAAAAAAGTTTGAACGCGCCGCCGGGGGTGGGGTCAATTTGCGCGGACATCCCGGTGAAGGCTGCAAATTGTTTTGAGTCGAGAAGGATCTCAATGATGCGCGCCGGAGATACGGCGTAGTCGATCTCCTGGTGGAGCGACGTGCGTGAGCGGTTGGCGGAGGAAGACGGCGCCTGCTGCATGGATGGCTGCTGGGCATGGGCGGCGACGGTTGCTCCGCCGAGAAGAATGCTTAGCTGAGCCAGGGTTTCGCGGCGCGTGCGCGGGAGAGACAAGGGATTCATGCGGACCTCGCTGGAGGAGGGTCCCGGGGTGATGATCCATAAGATCACGCGCGGCGGGCGCGGGCAAGTGGGTTAGTCGCCGGCTTTCGACGAATACGCATCCCGTCCTGGGATGCGGGGAAGGCAGGTAGCCCATCCTGCGGCGCGCTTGTTTCTCGAGCGGCGGGCGCGCAGCGAAAGGCCGTCCTTCCTTCTCTCGCTCATTCGCTTCTCCAGGCGGGTGGCGCCGTTTTCGGATGCCGAACCGGAGCTGTGCGGCGGCTCCGGACCTGAAACGCTGAGCTCGAGCTCGTACGCCTGGCGGTAATGCTCGAGGGCGCTCTCGGCGAGAGTCAGTTGCAATTCGAGGTCTTCGACCTCGTCCACACTGAGGGGTGGCTTGTCCAAACGATCGCGAATCGAGCGGATCGTGTTTTCCAGGTACATCACGTGCGCGTGAAGAGAATGTCGCATTGGCTCGGGGAAGTTCCGCAACAGTTGAACCTGACTCCAAACAGTCTGAAGAAACGTCCGTGGGACACGAATGTCCTCACTCTATGTGAGTGGGATGCCGTTCAATTCAGAAGAGATGCCGCCGAAGTGGGACGAAAATCCGGCAGAGACAACAACGGCCTGGGAGAGTTTCCCAGGCCGCTGGCGGTGAAACTGTTGGGATTGGACTAAGGCCATCGCGCTTCCGCGAGAGCCCAAGGCCCGGCGGTGTGATCCGCTGGGGACTTACAGGGTCTGGGGCGCGATGCCCTAGGCCTCAGTCACCTCACGTATCGAGCAACTATGTGAATCAGATTTCATTGGCTGGATCAACCTCCTTTCCCGTGTAACAACAGGGTAGCGGTGGCGGAGGGAGGCGTCAAGCCAATGGTTCTGGTGCTTATGGCTGTGGCTGCTGCGGGCGGTCGTTGTCGCCCTGGCCGCGGTTACGCATGCGCTGCTGCATCTCCTGCTGCATGGCCTCGTATTTCTTCTTCTGGTCGTCGTTGAGGACCGCTTCGATCTTGCTGGTTGCGTCGTCGCGGATGGCCTTGGCCTTGGTGCGCCGGTCGTCGCCGGTCGAGGACTGATCCTGCCGGAGGGCCTGCATCTTCTGCATCTGGTCCTCGAGGATCGGCTTGATCTGAGTCTGTTGATCGGAGGTGAGGTTGAGCTCCTGGGTGAGGCGCGCAAGCTGCCGGTCAGGGCTCATCCCGCCGCCGCCGCGATGACGCTCGCCCTGGCCTTGCTGCGGATTGTCCTGGGCCTGGGTGGTGATGCCGGCGCCAAGCGAGAGTACGCCTGCGAGTGCGAGTGCGAGAAGGGGAGTTTTCATGATCGATTTCCTCCGAGAGAGGCTCGCGTGCCGAAGCCCGCGAGGCAGCGATGCTGTCGCGGCGGCAGGCCCGGGATTGGACCCGCCGTTGTCCGGATTAGACGAAAAGCCAGGGCAATGGATGAGGCGGGACGCGAGGCGTCGTGCCATCGCGGAGAATTGCAGGGGCCCGGAGGCCCCCGCTACAGCCGGTTTGGAGACCGGCGGGAGGAAGGTCTAGCTGAGGGCGAGGTTCATGTTGTCGATGGCTTCGTCGATCTCCTGGTTGCTCTTGAAGCCCACGGTCGCGCAGTCGATCTTCGCGGTCTGGAAGGCGAAGCGCATGGCGGCAACGCGATCGTCATGGCTGGTAAAGTTTCCGTTGCCGATGAGTTTCATGCTGACGACGCCCATGCCGTCCTTCTTGACCTGGTGAACGTGCTGAACCACTTCGGGCACGTCCTGGGGATTATTGTTGTCGTCCCACGTGGGGCCGTCCATGCGCGTGCCGTTGTGGTTCATGCGGATCATCGCCACCTGGAGCCATGGGTTGCCGGGCATCTGGCGCAGGGCAGGCAGTCCGTGGACGCTTGCGCCGCGGGAGCGGATGGCTTTCTTGGCCTGCATCTGGTCGACGCCGTCCTGCCAACGCTTGGTTTCCGAGACCCACTTGTCGTCGTGCTGCCAGTGCAGAAGCATGATGTCGAAGTATTCCGTCTTGGAAGTGCGGAGCATGTCTTCGAAGCGATCCTGAGGGTCGCCGTGGTCGGTGGTGACCTTGCTCATGAGCACGTAGCTGTCGCGCGGGTAGGGCTTGAGCGCTTCGCCGAGCATGGCAGGGGTCACGTAGGATTCGGCTGTCTCGTAGAAGCGGATGCCGCGCTCGTATGCATAGGCGACGAGCTTCGAGAATTCCTTCTGGCCAAGCGAGGCCTGCACGTAGCCGTTGTTGGATCCGGTGCCAAACGCAAGGCGCGTGACCGATATGTTCGATTTGCCCAGCGTGACCTTGTCGAGGGCGGTGCGCTTTTCTGCCTGGAGAATGGGAGCGCCCACGCTGGCAATGGTTCCGGCTGCAATGCTGGTCTTGATGAAATCACGACGGGAGTAGCCATTCATGGACGACCTCCGTGGATTGGCCCTCGGGGAAGCCAATTGCGGTCATGGTAGCACAAGGCAGGGACAAAGGGACAAAGGGACATAGGGATGGGGAAGCGATTCTGGTACGATATGCGAACAATTAACAACGCATTGGATTGGAGGCGCGATGAAAGCGGTGGTCTACCTTCGTATTGCGTCGATTTTGACGCTGATTCACGCGGTGCTGCATACGGCTGGAGGAGTGTTCGGGAAGACTCCGCCGGGACCGGCGAGCGTCGCGTTGGAAGCAATGCGCGCGAACCAGTTTGTGTTCATGGGCGCTTCGCGGAACCTCTGGGAGTTCTACCGTGGGATGGGGCTGGCCGTGACGATCTTCCTGACGATTGAAGGGATTGTCTTCTGGCAGCTTGGGTCGCTCGCGAAATCGGGAGCGCGCTTGCGTCCGGTGCTGGCAGCGTTTGCGGTGGCGTATGTGGCGATGGCGGTGAATTCCTACTACTACTTCTTCACGGCTCCGGTTGTGGTGGAACTGCTGATTGCGGCGTGCCTGGTGATGGCGATGGCGAAGATGAAGGTTGCCGTGGCCGAGTGATCGAAGTCTAGTGGTGCGGGCCTGGACGGAATCCTGGCCCGGGAATCCCGCCTCGCGGCACTATGGCCAAACTCCTCATAAACAGCGGCGAATCTGTATAGTGTCAACATCGAAGCTATTTCTAACAAAGGTCAATTGAATGGCGCGAAAGATTCGCCTGTACTTTATTGCTGCCGCAATCGTTGCGTGTTCTCTTGGTTCCGCGGCACAGTCGCCTCCTTCCCGTCCCGATACGAATCCGCGCCACTTCGACGCACGGTATGTCGGTCCGAGGGCCATGCTCGGCCCGGAGTGGCTCTTTTCCGGCGACGACAATCCTGCGTACTCGTCACCTGCTTACGACGACTCCGGCTGGAAAGTGGTATCCACGGGCGAGCCCATTGAGTCCTACGCGAGACCCAATCTTCGGTATGCGTGGTATCGCATCCACGTGCAGGTAAAGCCCCATGGACGCTTTGGCGCGCTCGAAGCTCAGTACATCCATGGCGGTTGCGAGATCTTCCTGAACGGCGCGCGCATCGGCACCATCGGAGACATGCACTCGGCGCACCAGGAACAGGATTACATGACTTCTTACGCCATTCCCGAAGATCTGATCGGCGAAGGCGACGTGGTCATTGCCCTTCGCGTTGCTCTCAATAAGACCGGCCGTAACGGGTCCGGAATAATGACCCCGCTCCAAATCGGCAGCATCATGCTCTCCACGAAATTTGAGGTAGAGCAAGATGCGGGCTACGTCACGGTGCATCAGACGTTGATTCCCTCGGTGCTTTCCGGGCTGGGCTTCGTGGTGGGAGTGGTGGCTTTCGCTCTCTACCTTGCAATGCGCCGTCAGACTGAATACCTGGCCATTGCCGTCTCCCTTCTTGCGAGCAGCTTCCAGTTGCTTGAATACGTCCGGTACCACGTTCACCTTTTCGATGCACGGGCCGCCTTTTGGGAGACGCTGTGGCTCGGCATCGCCAACGTCGCGCTTGTCGAATTCGTGCGACTGATTCTTCAGCTGCGGCCCATGCGATGGCTGCTGGCGCTTGAGATTGCCCTGTTTCTCGGATACTTTGGCCCGAACTTCGCAATGCTGGGGATGCTTTCGACCAGCGTGACCATAGCCGCGTACTTTATTCCGGCGCTGGCCGTTTATGCAGTTCTGCCGGTGCTGCTTGTGCGGGGCCTGCTTCGCGGCAACCGTGACACGCGCGTCGTTCTTCCGGCAATGGCGGTGGTGAGCGCCGCCAATTACTGGAACTTCGTGGCGAACGCCGCGGGCTACGTGCATCTGCCTTTCCGCATCCCCCCGCTTCCCGATGCCCATATCGGAACCTATGTAATCAACTTCTGGGATGTGTGGAACGCGATCTACTTCGTGACCATGCTGCTGTTCCTTGTGCTCCGCACCATCGGAATCGCCAGGGGTCATGCGCGTGTCTCGGCCGAACTCGAAGCTGCGCGGACCGTCCAGCACGTTCTCATTCCCGAAGATATTCCCGCTGTTCCGGGCTTCACGCTCCACAGTGTCTACAAGCCTGCCGGAGAAGTCGGCGGTGACTTCTTCCAGATTCTCCCCACTACAAGCGGGGGCGTCCTGGTTGTGATCGGCGACGTCAGCGGAAAGGGCATTCCCGCCGCCATGACGGTTTCATTGCTTGTCGGCACATTCCGCACTCTCGCCCACTACACGCAGAGTCCCGCCGACATTCTCGCGGCGATGAATTCCCGCATGCTGTCTCGCACTCACGGAGGATTCACGACCTGCCTCGTGCTTCGCGCGGACGCTGACGGCACAATGACCGTTGCCAACGCCGGACACATCGCTCCCTACCTTGCGGGCAAGGAGTTGCAGGTGGATAACGGCCTGCCTCTCGGACTTTCTGCAACGGCGAACTATGTTGAATCCACATTCCACTTCAACCCCGGCCAGCAGATCACTCTGATCACCGACGGCGTTGTCGAGGCGCGCGACAAGACAGGCGCGCTCTTCGGCTTCGAGCGAACCGCCGGCCTGAGCATCCAGCCCGCTGAAGCGATTGTCAGGGCCGCCCAGACATTCGGCCAGGAGGATGACATTACCGCGCTCACACTGATGGCTTCGGGGGTCCCCGAGCCGGCGGTTGCATAACCTAACCGGTATTATTCGGCGGGCTTTTATGCGGGAGTGCGGCTGATCCGGGTGGCGAACTGGTCTGCGCGGGCGGGGTCGAGCTCAGGCGCAAGCAGATAGCCCTGGCCAAGTTCGCATCCGAGCTCCTGCATCACGCGGAGCTGCTCGTGGGTTTCGATGCCCTGGGCGAGCATTCGCGCTCCGACAGCTCTGCACACGTGGAGCAGCGATTCGACTGTGGCACGCTGCTTGGCGGAGCCTGTTGCGGCGGCGGTGAGCTTTGCATCCAGCTTGACGATGTCGAGAGGCAGGCGCAGCAGGTGATTGAGCGGGGCGAGATTGGCGCCAAAGTTATCGAGCGCGACGCGGACGCCAAGGTCGACCATACGCTGGAGGACGGAAACGGCCTGGTCGGGATCTACGTTGAGCGTAGCCTCCGATACGTCGAAGATGAGCCGCTCAGGATTAACCGCGGCGGCCGAGATGATCCTGCCGAGTTGAGGAACCTGGTCGCTGTGATAGAACTGCCGCCCCGTGAGGTTGATGCTCAGCGACAGGCAGTTGCCGGGAATGAGCTGGTTCCAGTGAAAGAGCTGCCGGCAGGCTGACTCGAGCGTGTCGCGGCCGAGGCTGATCGAAAGGCCGGACTCGTCGGCGAGCGGAAGCAAGTCGCGAAAACTTTGAAACGCTCCACTGGGCGTGGGCAGGCGAAGCAGCGCCTCGAAGCCTTCGACGCGGCCGGCCTTGAGTTCGAAGACTGGCTGATACCAGAACTCGTATTCGCGCTTGGAGACAATGCGCCGCAAATCGGCTTCGCGCTCCTGCTCTGTGGAGGCAAGGACTTCCATCTGCCGGTCGAAGATCGTGAAGCGGTGGCCGCCCTCCTGCTTGGCGCGATACATGGCGAGGTCGGCATCGCGGACCATGGCCTCTGCGGTGTTGTGTCCCTCGCGTGCGATGGAGACGCCGATGCTGATCGGCGCAAGGATGCGGTGGCCGAGGACGTCAAACGGGCGGTCGAGCTCGCCGAGGACGCGCCGGGCGACCGCCTCGAGGTCGCCGATGACAACGATGTTTTCGACGAGGATGGCGAACTCGTCGCCGCCGAGGCGCGCCGCGGTATCGTGGGGGCGAAGAACGGATCCGATGCGCTCGGCGACGGATACGAGCAGGATGTCGCCGACGGCGTGCCCAAGGGTGTCGTTGATGCTCTTGAAGTGGTCGAGGTCGAGGAACATGACGGCGCACGTCTGGTCGCGACGCCGCTCGCGCCGGCTGAGCGCGAGCTTGAGGCGGTCCATGAAGAGCGCGCGATTCGGAAGGCCGGTGAGGACGTCGTGCATGGCGTCGTGCTGCAGCTTGATTTCAACCTGGCGGCGCTCGCCGATATCGCGGCAGGTGACCACGTAGCCGGCTTTGTCGCCGTTGACGCGGAGCGGGGCAACGTGAAGCGCGACGTCGATGAGGTCGCCATTCTTGGTGAGGCGTACGGTTTCGAGCGAGGCGCGTCCCTGGTCGTCGACTATTTTTTCGAGCATCGCGGGCTCGTGCATCCGGGTCTCCGGCACGGTGAAGTGGCGCAGATCGCCTCCGCTGACCTCGTCGGAGGTGTAGCCGAACATGGTGGTGAATGCGGGATTGGTATAGAGCACATGTGAGCCGTGGGTGATGATGACGGCTTCCGGAATGCTGGCGAGGACGTCTTCCATGAGGCGCGGCCTGGGAGTGCGATCGCGGCCGCCGACCTGGGCGACGATGATGCCTTCGCGGAGTTCGGGATTGAGAATGCTGTAGGTGCCTTCAACAGCCGTAAGGCGACCGCCCTTGCCGGCAAGGGTGGCGTGAAAGGGACTTCCGCGGTTGCTGCCTGTGAGCGCCGTGCGAGGCTCGGCAGTGCCGGGGAACAGTCCCCAGAGCACATCCTCCACAGGGCGGGAGACCCAGTCGCCCTCATGACCCATTGCGTGCTGAGCCTCGATGTTTGCGAACACAATCAGGCCGGCGCGCTCGAGGAAGACGAGCACGGGCAGCGCATCGAGGATCTCGCGCTGTTGGCGCGAGTCCGCATTCTCAGGAAGATTCAAACCTATCTTGCTCCATGCAAGCGCCGCCGCCATGGCTTGCCCTCCTCTACCAGCCTGCTGCGGCGTCGCCTTGCCCGATGGGGGATTCCGGGCTTTACCCGGTTTGAAACTAGCCCGCAATTCTACCGTCCCCTTTGGTGACGATCACCTGGGATGACGTTTAAGGCAATCGTAGCGGCGCGGTTGCGGGCCCATCCATCCCTCGAAGTGGGTAGGCTGTGATACGAAGGTCGGGCGCGGCTGCGAGGCAGTTCCAGGGGCAGGGTTTCGGATCCAGGAGGGACTGCGCAGGCGCTACGCCGGCGTATTCGCCGTGGCAAACGCCTGCGAGGCAGTCTCCGGCCGTTCGTCCGGCAAATCTAAGGAATTTCGACCAGTTCCATCTGGCCGTCGCGGCGGCGGTGGAGGACGTAGAGCTCTCCCGCAGCATTGCGGAAGACGAGAAGTTCGCGGTCGCGGAATTCGGCTTCCTTGACGGCCTCTTCCACGGTCATTGGGCGAAGTGCGATGGCTTCGCTGCTCTTGATGATGTGCGGTTCCACGACGGCGCGAGGAGCGGGAAACGAGTGTACCGGAATGGCTGCGCGTGGCTTGGCCGATCCTGATCCATTCGGAGTCGTTGCTTCAAGAGGCGGCTCCGGAGCGCGCGTTTTGGGACGCACGGCGGGCGGCGCCGCGGGAAGCTTCTCTTCCTTGGGAAGGCGCTTGCGGGTGAGATGACGGTCGCGATAGCGCAGGGCCTGCTGCTCGGCGTGGGCTATTGCGGCGCGCAAGGCGGTCTCCTGCGAGTCGGCTTCTCCGCGCGCGGCGATCGTGTGCATGCGCGCTTTGACGGTGAGCTCGGCGATGTGAAGATGGCGCTGTATGCGAAAGGTGATGGCTGCACTTGCGGTTTTGCCCAGGATGCGGGCGATGCGGTTCATACCCTCCTCGGCCTGCTCGCGCAGAGCCTTGGGGATTCTTACCTGCCTAGCGGTCAACTCGACTTCCATGGTCAGTCCTCCGCACTTCCTGGCTTTCCCGGGACGATAACTCGTTCCGAGAATCTAGGATTCTACTGCAAAACGAGATGTTGCGCCTACTAACGGATTTTGAGTTATTTGCGGCGTCGTTCGAGCGCGTTCCGGAATGAGATGAGTACTAAAGCGAGACTTTGATTTCATCGCGTAAGCGCTTGAGTCAAGTATAGTTCGAGCCTTGCATTTCTGGTTCAGGGGCTCCCAGGCTAACCCTTTGGCACCGCAGCCGGGCCGGGACCGCCTGCCGCAAACAGCCGCGGGATGCGGTCGTCGGGAGCGGGAAGCGCCGGAAACTGCGCATGCGGCTCGGTCTGATACCAGTAGGCGACCGAGTAGAAGTTGTCCGACCGGTGGTTGGCGTGGCCGTGCTCGATGGTGACGCTGATGGATTTTTCAAAGGTGATCGGGCTCTCAGTGTGCCAGCGGTAGAGGCAGTAGCGGCCGTTAATGTGCTCGCCGCCTGTCATGAAGGGCGCGCCGTTGTGCAGGTAGGCGAAGGGCTGGCCGCCGAAGTCCCAAGCGCCGTTGTAGTAGTCCTCCGTGCCGGTGCCGTTGATGGTGGGCATTGTGTCGCCGTCGATGAAGATCATGTCGTCGCCCTCGCCGAACCAGCCTTCCTGGTTCTGCTCGACCGCCTGCGTGACGCCGATGAAATGGCCGCGGCCCGTGGCTTCCATGAAGACGTAGTTGCCTTCGCCGTTGAGGTTCTTTTTGTTGTTGACGGATGGATCGCCGTTACCGGCCCAGTTATCTGTCCAGCCCTTCGCCGGAGCAGCCTGGCGGTACTGGGCGTGGAAGCGTGCGGCGTCATCAGGCAGCGAGGGAAGCGTCACGTAGTCGACAGCGAAGTAGAGGCTGTTGGTGCGCTGCTTGCCTTCGTTGGTGAGGGTGAGTTTCGCGGCAGACGAAAAAGGCATCTCGAAGTAGCAGTTGAGAGCCTTCATGGGGGCCACCGCGGTGAGGGCCGACTGGTAGGTGAAGTACTCGCCCAGGCCGAGGCCGTAGAAGTCTCCGATCGGAACCTCGATCGAGGGAGAAGATTCGCCATCCCACCAGGCGCGCAGGACAAGGTGCTTGAGGTGGTGCGGATCGCGCGAATCGATGGTGAACCAGATGTGAGTAATCACTCCGGCCCCTGTGACATCCAAGAGCGTGGCGGAGGCGCCAGGCTCGACGGGAACGGCATCCGCGTTGCCGCCGGTGCGGTCCCAGCTTGAGGAGCGGCGGGTTTTGTAGCTGCGGAGGCGGGCCAGCTTGAGCAGCGCTTCATCGTGCGTACTTTCACTGCCGGTTGGCGCGGGCTGCGCAGTGCTTGTTGATGAACCCAATCCCAGTGCCGCTCCCGCCGTCAGCATTCCTCCGAGCAGCTTTCGCCGCGTCGTATCCTTCTCGATTCCGCTCATTGTCTTTCTCCCGTGCCTAAATGTTGCGAACAGGATTTTTAGAATCGCGGACGGTGGTCTGTCAAATTGATTTAGCTTCGGCGCTATTCGAAATTCAATTCGCGCCGCAGCAACTCCACGATCTGATTGCGGGCGTCGCCAAAAACGCTCCAAACAGAGGCGCACCACCGATGGATCATGGCGTCGCGCTCAGGCCCTGGCGCTGCTGCCATGACGTGCCGCACGCCGATCGCGCCCCGTTCGAGAGGAAGCGGCGGCATGGCCCATTTCCGGTGGTCTTCGCCGAGTTGCATGTGCACTCGCTGCACCTGGCGGCCGGTGAACCCACGCTCGACGTGCAGGTAGAGGCCGACCAGTGCGAACACCGGACCAATGGGCTTGCCCGACTCGTGCGCATGCTGGGCGGCGTACGCATCCACCACGTGCTGATGCAGAAAAGCGGGATCGCCGTGCCCCAGCGTATAGGCACAAAGCTCGTGGTACAGGCTTTCGTCTGAGGACCCGCGCTCTTCCTCCGGCAATTTTTCGGCTTCCGGCATGGTCTGCCCACCATAATATTCCGGATTGCGCCGCACGCCCGGCGGCCCGGTTGGCGGGCAGCCGCAGTTCCCGCTTCGGCGAGGTGAGGCAACTTTGTTATGGTCAGTAGGAACCTTGATGAATCCACCATAGGAAACCGAGCCCATGTGGAAGCGTTGGCGAACCCGGATACTGCTGTTTCTGGCCGTGCTCGGGCCGGGGTTTATCACCGCCAACGTCGATAACGATTCCGGGGTATCCTCACCTACAGCCAGGCAGGCGCGCAGTTCGGCTACACACTGCTGTGGACCATGCTGCCCATCACGATCGCGCTGATCGTGGTGCAGGAGATGTGCGCCCGCATGGGCGTGGTAACGGGCAAGGGCCTGAGCGACCTGATCCGCGAGGAATTCGGGCTCCGGCTCACGTTCGTGCTGATGGTGGTGCTGGTGGTGGTGAACTACACCAACGTGGTGACTGAGTTCATCGGGGTCGCCGGATCTCTGCACCTGTTTCACGTGACCAAATTCATCTCGGTGCCGGTGTGCGCGGCGCTGGTGTGGTTCGTGGTTGTGAAGGGGAACTACAAGAGCACTGAGAAGATTTTTCTGATCGCTTCGCTCGTGTACATCTCTTACATCTTTGCCGGCGTGCTGTCGCAGCCGAGCTGGCACGAGGCGCTTGTGGCCACGGTGAAGCTGCCCGCCAGGTCCTCGTGGCACGACAAGGCCTACATTTACACCGCAATCGGTGTGGTAGGCACGACGATTGCGCCGTGGATGCAGTTCTACCTGCAATCCTCGGTCGTGGAAAAGGGCGTGCTGGTAAAGGACTACCCGGCGTCGCGGCTCGACGTGATCGTGGGCAGCTTTTTCACGGACATTGTCGCGTGGTTCATCGTGGTGGCGTGCGCGGCAACGTTGTTTGTGCACGGCATGGGCGCGATCCAGGTGGCCTCGGACGCGGCTGAGGCGATGCGGCCGCTGGCGGGCGATTACGCATTCCTCCTGTTCGCATTCGGGCTGTTCAACGCGTCGGTGTTCGCGGCGTCGATTCTGCCTATTTCGACGGCATATACAGTCTGCGAAGGCATGGGCCTCGAATCCGGCGTGGATAAGAGCTTTCGCGAGGCGCCATCATTTTACTGGCTGTTTACGCTGCTCATCGTGTTTGGCGGGGCGACGGTGCTGGTTCTTCCCGACGCCGAGCTGATCAACTTCGCGATCCTCTCGCAGGTACTCGATGGCGTGCTGCTGCCGGTGATCATCATCCTGATGCTGGTGCTCATCAACCGCAGCGACCTGATGGGCGAGCACAAAAACTCCCGGCTGTGGAACGTGATTGCGTGGGCCACAAGCATCATCATCATCTTGATGACGTTCGTGATGCTTTGGGGGATGATGCCGGGACACTGATCCCGACCGAAGGTGCAACCGGTTAGAGCAGCTTTCCCGAGGCGAGGTCGCGGATAAGGCCGCGGTCGGCGGGCAGAAAGTCGTACCCAGGCAGGTCTTCGAGGCGGGCCCAGCGGAGTTGCGCGAAGATTCGATTGTCCAATTCGCCCGTAAAGTCCTTTACGGCGAAGAATTGGAGATCGACGGCGCCGCCATGCCTGTAGTTGTGCCGGATGCGGGTGACGAGCGGACCGATGCGCGCCTGGATGCCGAGCTCCTCGTCAAGCTCCCGCGCGAGCGCCTGTTCGGGGCTTTCGCCCTGCTCAATCTTTCCGCCGGGGAACTCCCACTGGAGCCCCATCGGCTGCTCCGGGCGGCGTTGGCAGATCAGGACTTCGCCTCCGCGGACAATGAGCGCGGCAGCTACAAACCGGAGCGCCGGGGCGGGTGGTTTGCCATTCGAGCCCTGGGCGAAACTGTCCACACTGGTAGTGTACCCGGAGTCAAAGGATAGGCGAAGTTGCGGCGCGGAAGTTGAAGTTGCGGGTGAGGGAATTAGTGGCCGGTAACGTCCGAGAGGGGAGTTTCGGCTCCCACTGGGCGGTAATACCCCCAGCCATGCACGGCCGCTGCCTCGAGCAGGGCCGGCGAAGGGTTGATCGGGAACGGGTTGATTGCAATCTCGAGCATGGCCAGATCGTGGATGGAGTTTCCGAATACCGCTTCGGGCCGGGCGAGTCCTGCGCGGGCGAGCGCCGTGGCCTTTCCTTCGTCAGTGGGGACATCGATGAGATCGCTGCTTATGATGCCCTCGCGGACGGCAACCTCCGCCGCGAGGACGCGATTTTCCGGGATTCCGAAGGCGCGGAGGCCCTCGCAGATAACCCACTTATTGGTGGAACTCACCGCCCAGATCTCGACGCGCGCGTCGCGTAAAGTCTTCACCAATTGCGCGATCTCGGGGAAAATGCGGGGAACCACGAACTCGCGAACGTAGCCCGCAGCCACGCGGCGCAGCTCGTCTTCGTGAAGGCCGGAGTAAATCTGCACCATCTCGCCGCAGATCTGCACTTCGCTGACGTTCCCGGCGCGATAGGCGCGGTGGCGCGTGTCGATCCAGTCGCAGGTGGAGCGCGAGACGATGCCGTGCTCGAGCGACCAGTTCATGAAGCCGAGGCCGGCATCGCCATCCCAGAGGGTTCCATCGCAATCGAAGACGGCGACCTTAGGCGCCGCATCAAGCACCTTGCGTTCAAGTTCGTGGCGGGTCCACTGCACTGCCTGAAGAGGGGAACTGGTCAATTTCTCCTCGTCCTTCTCGATCGGCTCAATTGAATGCACACCATTATTTTCTCCGATGTGCGCGTATTTTGCACGCGAACGCCGAACCCCTGCGCATGGTTCGCCTGTATCCAAGCTGCTTTGTAACAGAGTCTTAATCAATGCAGCGAACGTCGGCGTGGTGAATGTACCGCCTGAGTACCAGTTCGGATACGCTGTCCCGCATTGAGTGCGGCTTCCGTTATTGACCGCTTTGATTCCGTGACGAACGAGGTTCGGTAACGTGCGCCGCGCCGCTTATGCGGAGCCGCACACGCGGATAATCGGATTGTGAACGATACCGGCAATAATCTACCCCTGCTCAGGGATTATCAGGCTTATCTTCGCGTGGAAAAAGGACTCCGGCCGCTTACTTGCGAGGCTTACCTCAGTGACTTGCGAACCTTTGCCGAGTTTCTGGAGGGGCGGCATGGGGTGCTGCTCAGCGCAATGCAGGAGGATATTGCCGCATTCCTCGAGAATCTGAATGTGCACGGCGCGGAATCTCGGAGCGCGGCGCGCAAGCTGAGCTGCCTGCGCGGGTTCTACAAGTGGCTGCTGCTCGACCGGCGGATCCATCATGACCCCACGGTGAATATCGAATCGCCGAAATCGTGGAAAGTGCTGCCCAAGTCCCTGGCCGAGCCGGAAGTCGGCGAGATGCTGGAGCGCGCTGCAATGGCGGCGTCGCATCCCCAGGCAAGGGCAACGGCGCTGCGCGATCGCGCGATCCTTGAGCTGCTGTATGCCGGAGGGCTGCGCGTCTCTGAGGTTGTGGGGCTCTCGACGAGTGATCTGGCGCTCGATGCGGGGCGGGTGCAGGTGCGCGGTAAAGGCGACAAAGAGCGCATCGTTCCGCTGGGGCGCGCGGCAATCGAGGCGCTGGAGGCGTATATGGCGGAAGGGCGCCCGCACCTGGCGAGGATTCGCACGGTGCGCAGCGCTGCTCCGCGGGCGGATGCCGCGCGGCTGTTTCTTTCCCTTCGAGGAATGCCTCTGACGCGGCAATGGGTGTGGCACCTGGTCAAAGTTGCCGACAATTCGGCAAGCCCCCACATGCTCCGCCACAGCTGCGCCACGCACATGGTGGAGCACGGGGCCGATTTGCGCAGCGTGCAGACGCTGCTGGGTCACGCCGACATTTCAACCACGCAGGTGTATACGCATCTCGCTCTCGGACGGTTGAAGGCTGTACATCGCATGCATCATCCGCGGGCGACGAGGCATTACCCCGGAGCAGCCGAGGAACCGGAAGCTGACGGCGACGCGCTCGAGGAGACGGCATGAGCTCGGATACCACCGAGCGTTCCACGAGTCTCGGCGAACTGGTTCGCGACTATCTGCGCGTGCTTGCGAATGAGCGCGGCGCGTCGAACCACACGCTGCGAGCGTACGAGCGCGAGCTTAACTCGTTTGCCGCATACATGGTTGAGCGCTATGGAGCGAACAAGGCTCCAGGCGGCATTGAGCACACGGACATTCGCGCTTACCTCGGCGCGTTGTACGAGCGCGGCCTATCAAAGGCGTCGACGGCGAGGGCGCTGGCCGCGATACGAAGCTGGTTCAAGTGGCTCGCGCGCACGGGTCACGTGCAGCAGAATGTTGCTTCGCTTGTGGCGACACCCAGGCTGCCGAAGCATTTGCCGCGCGTGCCTTCCATCGAACAGATGAATCGCGCGGTGGACAGCGTGAAGGACGACGCGGCAAGCTGGCCTGCGCGTGACAAGGCGATTCTCGAGCTGCTTTACGGCTGCGGAATGCGGAACGCGGAGCTCACGGGGCTCAATGTGCAGGACATTCATTGGGCCAACGAGGCGATCCTAGTGCGCGGAAAAGGGAAGAAGCAGCGGTATGTGCCGCTCGGGGATGCGGCGGCAGCGGCACTGCGCGCCTATCTTTCGGAGCGGTCTGCACGCCTGGCCGCAGGCAGCGGGACCACGCCGGCAGTTTTCGTGAATCTGCATTTGCGCGGGCTGGGGCGGCCGGGCGGAGACGCGCGCCTGACGACGCGCAGCGTGGCGAGGGTGGTAAAGCGCGTTGCGATTCTGCGCGGACTCTCATCGGACGTGCATCCGCATACGCTGCGGCACGCTTTCGGAACGCATCTCCTCGAAGAAGGCGCTGATCTGCGGGCGATCCAGGAATTGCTTGGGCACGAGCGGCTCTCGACAACGCAGCGCTACACTCAGCTGACGACCACGCAGTTGACACAGGTGTACGACCGTACGCATCCTCGGGCGAAGTAGAGCGAAATCTCAGATATCCTGATACGCAAAGCTGCCTATGAGCAAAGCGATTATCAAGCGCGAGGACCTGCCGTACCTTGAAGTCGACTCGATCCATGAAGTGCTCATTCCCGCAAAAGACGGTCAACCAGAGCAGAAATTGTGGCGATTGCGAGGGACTATCTCCGATCTGCGCATCGTTGACACGACTTCATGGTGCGCACTGCTTGGACCAAACCGGAATTGCCTGTATGGCGATTGGGTGGCTCCTCCAGGCTCAGGCCACAAGGTCCAATTCGAAACAGGAAATGAGCCGAACGACGTGTTCACTGGGACCCAATTGCCCTACGCCGGAAATCTTTATGCTCGGGCCGCAATCTTGGTTGGGGACGGTCCGGAGGCCTGGCAGGAGCTCATCTTTGAGTCCAGTGACGCCGTGGCCACGCGATTCGTGGACGAGGACGGAAAGGCCTGGCGACAGCTCACTGAATCGAAAGAAGGCAGGCCACTCGAGCCGGAAGCGGAGATTTTACCTGATGCCTGGGATCACGAGCATTGCCTCATTTGCAATGCGCACATCGATCCCGATGACCGGTTCTACCGTCATCAATATGAAAACGAATTTCTTTGTGTTGCGTGCTACGAGAGATATTTGGTCACAGGTGATCTGAGCTTCCTTATCAAAATCGATGAAGGGCCACAGCCGCCAGAGACTACTTCAGAAGCTCACCGCAACTAAGCGTGTCGCATTGCTCGTCCTGCACCTGTTGCTCGGGCCTCTTTTCGAAGTCTCGGCTGGAGTAACCCCTTCCCCTTCAAATAGGCTTCCATGTTGGTAACCGGGTCATTGTGCGTGCGGCCTCTCAGCCGATACTCCGCGCACTCGATCAGCGTAGGGCCGCGATCGCGCCGGGCTCGCTCGATTGCCTCGTGCGCCACGCGATAGACAGCCACCACATCGTTCCCGTCGACTGTGATCTGTGGTAGCTCCGTTCCCGGAGGAAGCTTGCGCCTCACCTGCGCGTGGTTGCGCTCTTCCCTGGCGAGGTCGATCGTGCTTGCGAAGACGATGGGCAGGGAATGCAAGCGCGCGGCTTCGAGTGCATTGCGCCAGGCATCGCTGTTTCCATCCGCCCCAAATACGAGCGTGACCTTGCGGGTTTTTCCGGTCTTGTGTGTGAGTGCGGCGCCGAGCGCGGAGTGCAGCATTGTGGCGAGGTCCGCACGGGAGCCTCGCCCTATGCGCGGTCCTGCGGCCGGCTTGCCACGGAGAGACTCGATCAACTCCGAGCGTGCTGTCGATGTCACGTGATCATCACGGATCAGGTCATTCGCAAAAGCTACCACCACAGCGTCATATTCGGCGGCATCGTGCGAGGCGCGCTGGGCCTGCCTGAGGCGGCGCGTTTTCGCGCGACACAGCAGCAGGTTGCGATGGAGCGCAAGCAGCGTGTCGCTCGAGATCAGTGAAAACTCTGCAGGGGATTTCCGCGTTGCTCTCGCGCTCTTTACCTTTTTTTTCATTGCATAGCTTCCAATATGCGGCCGACAAAGCGCAGCCAGAAACCCGTTTAAGTTGAGTAGTCTGCGTTGATGTGCACGTACTCCGTTGTAAGGTCCGTGGTCCAGAAGACGCACGCGCCATCGCCCTGGTTCAAATGAATTGAGATGGAGAATTCCTCCTGCTGGAGGTATGCGTGCGCGGCTGCCTCGTCGAACTCTTCGGCACGGCCGCCGTCCCGGCAGATGCGCTGATCGCCGAACCAGATATCGATGCGGTCGGGATCGATCTGCGCGCCCGAGTAGCCGATGGCGGCGACAAGGCGTCCCCAGTTGGGATCGCATCCCGCCCACGCCGTCTTGACCAGCGGCGAGTGCGCAATGGCTTTCGCCGCCTTGAGCGCGTCAGCATCGTTGGCTGCGCCGTCGATACGCAACTCGACAACGTGCGTGATACCTTCGCCGTCGGCGACGATCTGCCGCGCCAGGGATGTGCAGACCTGGGTCAAGGCAGCGGCGAAATCGGAGTCGCCGGGGCCCAGGCTGGCGCCGCTCGCGCCCGACGCGAGCAGAAGCACCGTGTCGTTGGTCGAGGTGTCGCCGTCGATCGAGATGCGGTTGAAGCTCACTTCGATGGCATCGTTCAGATACCGCTGGAGCACGGCAGGTTCGGCAACGGCGTCCGTGAGAACGTACACCAGCATCGTGGCGTGCGGGACTACCTGCGGGTGAATCATTCCCGCGCCCTTGCACATGGCGGCAATGCGGACCTCGCGAGCATTTCCATCCGCACCTGTGATTTCGCACCGCGAGAAAGCGGTCTTTTCCACCGTGTCGGTAGTCATGATGGCTTCGGCCACCTGGTGGAAGCGATCCGATTCCGCGCCGAGGCGCCCCGCAAGTTCCGGCATCGCAGCGACGAGTTTTTCCGCGGGCAGCGGCACGCCGATGATTCCGGTGGAAGACGGAAAAACCTCATCCGCCGAACACTTGAAGACTTCCGCCGCTGCGCCGCAGGTCGCGCGCGCCGCGTCGATGCCCGGCTGCCCGCATGCGCAATTGGCATTGCCGGCGTTGATGGCAACGACACGCACTTTTCCGTTGCTCGAGCGCAGATGGTCCTTGTCAACGATGAGAGGAGCTGCGATGACGCGATTGGACGTGAATGCGGCTGCGGCGCTGGCCGGAGTGTCCGCGACGATCAGCGCAAAATCCGGGCGGCCGCTGGCCTTGAGGCCCGCTGTCGTCGCCCCGAAACGGAATCCCCGGGGGATGAGAAGTTGAGAGATGTCGCTCATTGTCTCCGGATACTGGGCGGCATGACGCAGCGCCCGGTTGTGAATGGTATCAACAATTTAATCTAGCAGGTGAGGGCGTAATGACGGAGAGCGCGAGAGGCGCGTCGATCGGCAGCGGCGAGCACGAGTTTCTGGAGATGCGCAACGTGAATGTCGCGCGCGGCGATCGCATCGTCCTGCACGACGTCAATCTCTCCATCCGCACGGGGGAGCACGTGATCATCCTGGGGCCGAACGGGTGCGGCAAGTCGACGCTGATCCTGACCATGAGCTGCCAGATCTACCCGATCGTGCTGCCCGGAATGCACGTGTGCATCTTCGGGCGCGAGCGGTGGGACCTGACACAGCTTCGCAAACACTTCGGCGTTGTAAGCGCAGGCACTCGCGGGTTGGATCTTCCGGGCGAGCGCACCGCGGTAACTACCGGACTCGATGCCGTCATCGCGGGATTCTTCTCAGCTTCGACGTTGTGGCCCAATCTTCACGTAACGGAGGAGATGCGGGCGCGCGCGGTGGAAGCACTGGAGCGAATGGAGGCTCTGCACCTGGCTGAACAGCTGGTGGGCGAAATGTCCGCAGGGGAAAAACGTCGCATCCTGATTGCACGCGCGCTGGTGCACCGGCCTCGGCAACTGCTGCTCGACGAACCTTCAAACGCGCTCGATCTGGCGGCGCAGCGGGAACTGCGCGACACCCTGCGCCGGCTCGTGGCAGAAGGCACCGGCCTCGTGATGGTGACGCATCACCTGGGCGATATTCTGCCGGAGATCGAACGCGTGATCCTGATGCGCGGCGGGCGGATTGCCGCCGATGGAAGCCGCGACGAATTGCTCACCGAGCAGCGGCTGAGCGACCTCTTCAACGCGCCTGTCCGCATCGGGCGCGATGAAGCGTGGCTGCATAGCTGGTAAAGATCTCAGGCAATGGGCCGGGTTTCGATCAGCCGTTCGTCTTGTGCGAAGGCGCAGCACGTCGGTACCGCATTTAGAAGAGCTTCGCGGAACCAAATTCGTTGTACGATGGGCCATGGCGCAATCGGACATCAGCCGCCCCCCCCTTGTGCATCCGGTCTCCGGCAAGCCCGCCAAGGAACTGGTGATTGTGACCGGCATTTCGGGCTCGGGCAAGGCATCAGCGCTGAAGGCATTTGAGGACCTGGGTTTTCACGCAGTGGACAACCTGCCTCTCGAACTTCTTCAGGATTTTGCCCAGCTGGTCGAGAAATCGTCCGAAGTTGAAAGCGCAGCCATCGTGGTCGATATTCGCGAAGGGCAGACCCTGGACCGGCTGCCGGAGATCCTGAAAAGCGTGAAGACGGTGCTGCCCACGCGCGTCGTGTTTCTGGATGCGCAGGATGCGGTGCTGGTGCGCCGGTACTCGGAGACCCGGCGGCCCCATCCGTTGCGCAAGTCCGATACGGTATCGCGTTCGATTGTCGAAGAGCGGCAACTGCTCGACCCGATTCGCAACGTGGCCGACACTCTGATCGACACGTCGAACTTCAACGTGCACGAGCTGAGGGCTCACATCCAGGCGCGCTTCGGGCATGAAGAGCAGACCAACCGGCTGCTGGTCTCCTTTTTGAGCTTCGGGTTTAAGAATGGCGTTCCGCTCGATGCGGACATGGTGTTTGATGTGCGCTTTCTTCCCAATCCGCATTTTGTGGCCGAATTCAGGAAGAAGACCGGCAAGGATCCGAAGGTCGCAGCGTATATTACGAGCTTTCCGCAGACAGAGGAGTTTATCGTCCGCGTAATGGATCTGATGCTGTATCTCCTCCCGCACTATATCGATGAAGGAAAGAGCTACTTGACAGTGGCATTTGGATGCACCGGCGGCCAGCACCGGAGCGTGATGATGGTGGAGGAGCTGGCAAACCGTCTGCGCGGAGCGGGCTACCAGGTCAAGGCCCTTCATCGCGACATTCCGCGCGAATCCTGAAGCGCGCAATTCTGCCTCGGCGCGTCCGCTAATAAGTCTTCTTGATCAGTGCGTCGATCGCGAACCCCCCGTTGGGATCGTGCGTGGCGCTGACCGACACTTTGGGCGAAATCCGGTACTGGCCCTGGATCACCTCGCTTTGCGTATTCGCAGTATTGGTGGAAAAGGTGATGAACAGGTTGCCTGTGACGCGCTGCTGAATGGTGATGTTGGCGCCGGCGCCCTGGGTTGCCGAGTTGCCGAGCACGGGGCTGATCGAAAGCTGCGAGATACCCGCGACCTTGGAAATGCGGCTCGTGATCTGGCTCGAAACCTGGTTTGCGATGAGCGACTCGGCCTGCTGATTAGGTGACGTAGCGGGCGCCTTGGCCGCGGCTTCCGTAGTTTCGCCGAACGCGAGCAGGTGGATGATGTCGGCCTGCGGGAGAGACGGGTCGGACGAGTATTCGGTCATCATCTGGTCTGTCGGCCCCTGGAAGTGGAGCGTGATGTTGTACTGCTGAATGGTCGTGGTGACAGAAACATTGACGACCGGCTGCGTCTCAGACGGATTGACAAACTGAATCGTGCCTCCGGTGAGCATGAAGCGATCGCCGTTGATGATGAGGTCGCCGCCGCTCAGGTCTACGCGGCCCAGGATCACAGGTTCGACTGCTGTGCCGCGCACCTGGAGGTTCGCGTCCCCGTTGATGCTCATCGTCCGGCTCACCAGGTTCACATTGTTCGTGGAACGCACCGCGAGGTTGAGCCTGATGTTCTGGGCGATGCCGAGCGATGGAGGCGGCTCGACGCCGCTCGAGAACTGGCTCACAAAGCTGTTGAGGTCGAATGCGGGCGTAAACGACAGGTTGGTGAGGTTCACCGCGCCCCCGAGGGTCGCGTCTTCGGTGGTTCCGGCAAGATGAATGTGCGCATCGATGCTTTCGCGCATGCCTTGCGGGTAGATCATGCGGATGTTATTTGCGGCGAGGCCAAGGTCGAACTGCAGCGATGGGCTGTAGGCTACGCCGCCCGATGCGGTCACTTTGCCGCCGCCGATGGTTCCTTCAAAGCTCTTGATGTTAATGCGGTCGGTGGTCAATGTAAGCACACCGTTGCCGTGCGAGAGCCCGACTGGCAGGTCGCCGGAGGCAAAGCCTGCGTCCACGATATCGATTTCGCCCCCGATGTTCCTGCCGCTCTCTCCATTGGAGTTGATGTTGAAGCGCAGTTCGCCGGTGGTGCGTATTTCGGGATCGAAGAGTTGCGCGAGCTGCAGGTTGACGTTGCCCTGCAGGCGCAGCGACATCGGCCCCTGAACGCCCACAGGGATAGAGCCCTGAAACTCGAGATTTGTGTCTGTTCCATGAATCGCGCTGTGTTGAAGCGTGAGCACGCTGTTCTTGTAGTCGGCGTGGATAGGCGCAGACGCTGCAAGCTGGATGGTGTTGCTGTAGGCGACGTTGAGGTAGGGAATTGTGACGTGCGCTTCAAGCGCCGCCTTGTTCTTGAGCGGGCCATGCAGCGTAGCGTGCAGTTCTGTCTGGCCGCTGAGCGCCGCGGCATTGGCAGGCGAATAGAGCGCGACGATGGGCTGCAGCGGAATGTTCTGCGTGTCGATGGTTGCGTCGGTATCGTAGCCGCCGGTGAGATTCACGCGGGCCTTGGCCTGGATCGACGTGTTCATCGCGGATGAGTTCAGCGTCGCGTTGGCCACGTGGTTGGCGACGTCCGCCTGAAGGTTGACGTTCGCGACGGTCTGGTTCTGCACGGTGAGGGACGGGATCCGTACCGACGCGGTCAACTGCGGGTTGTCAAAGCTCCCCTGGCCGCTCGCGTTGATTTGAACCACGCCGGTAGCGTTCAGGTTCTTTGCCTTGACAGTTTCGAGCTTGTCGATCTGGATTCCAGTCGAGCTGAGTTGCGCTGTATAGGTTTTATCTTTGGGGCGGACGCTGACTTTGCTCGCGATGGCGCCGGCGGGTAGCTGCAGCGCGAGGTTGGCGTGGGCCTCGTCGCCCGTACCATCAAATTTGACCTGCAGCGAAGTGATGGGCTCGTTATAAGCGCTCGCGTTGGTGATCGAAAGATTCCCGTTGCCGACGGGATTCAGCTCCGATCCGTGCAGCGTGACGCGGGTGTTGAGCGTGCCGGTCACGGGAACCTGCTGGCCTGCGAGCTTCGCGAGGCTGGCGACGTCGAGGCGTGAAGCGTCGAGATCAACCTGGATGGGGCTGGTGTTGCTGAATGACCAGTGGTTGAGGCCGACGCTGGCGTTCAGGTTGATGCGGCCCTGGGGCAGCGGCTCCAGATCGGCGTTCAGCAGCTTTGCCTGCGACGGGCTCACGTCCACATTGGTGCGCAGAGCCTTCACCGATTCGCCGTTCACCTGGAGATTTGCTGCCGAGAGCTGGCCGGTGAGGTGCGGTGCGGTGATGGATCCCTGCACGGTGCCGGTAAAGTTTGCCGAGCCCGAAAGGTTGAGCTGTTGCTGCGGCTGGCCGGGCTTCGGCGCAGCGAACATATTGGCGATAACGGCGGCTTCGCGCAGGTCGCCGGCCTGAAGGCGAAGGGCCAGGCTTGAATGCTTGCTGATCACGCCGTTCATCGTCAGCGTGGTTGCCGGGGTGCGAAGGTAACTGTCGGTGAGAGCAAGCTGCTGGTTTGCGTTTGAGTAGTTGGCGTGGATTTCGCTGTTTACGGGCAGAGATGACGGAACGGGAGCGGCCGCATTTGTGGCTCCTGTGGCCGGTGTTGGCGGAGGGCTCTTCGCGGCGGCTTTAGCGCGGATGGTCGCGTCCGCCTTGGCAACGAGATCATCGAGTGTTTCCCCCCAGGAGGCCTTCGCATCGGCGTTCAAAACTCCGGTGAGGGCGATCGGCTGCTTTGAGCTGCTGCCGGCGAGTCGAGCGGCCTGTGTGACGGAAATGTTGCGAAGCCTGGCGGTGAGGTCGGTGTGGGAATTGCCCGCGATCTGCTTCATTGTGCCCTGGGCGGTAAGTTCGCCGCCGAGGAGGCCGGCGCGAAGATCGTGCAGCACGGCATCGCCGTTTGCGAGCGAATAATGTGCGGCGATGTTAGCGATTGCAGCCTGGATTGACGAAGACTTCACGAGAAGCTTCTGGCTGCTGAGATCGCCATTGACGGTGAGCGACTGGAGGAACGGCTGATTTGCGACATCCTGCCAGGTAGCGGAACCCGAAGCATCGAGCATGCCTTGCGGAACGGTCGGGTTACGGATAAGCCGTGCGACCTGCGAGCCGTCCACCTTGATGTCGTACTTTACCTGAACGCTGGGGGTATTGAAGTTGGTAACAGTAGCGACGAGATTCACCAGCGCCGCTGCGCTTGTGAGCTGCGCGCGATGCAACTGGAAGGTAGTGGGCGTGAGATCAAATTGCGCGTCGAAGTTGTGCTGGAAGGGCTCGTAATTGCCGAAGAGCACGCGGCCGTTCGCATACGCCAAGTGGCCGGAGTACATCTGCGCGAGAGCATTGTATGTCGAGAGGAACTCTACATCGCGCAGGTCGGCTGATAGGGCGCCCGGTTGTGAGTTGTAATAGATCTCCCCATGGTCGAGGACCGCGCGGCGGATGCCGAGATCGAAGATGGTTGTGTTGCTCTTGCTGTTGCTCGGTTTCGGGCTGGGGATATTCGAGACGCCTTTCTTATCGACGACAATCTGAACGACAGGATGATCGAGCTGAACGCTGGACAGGTACCACTTCTTCTGGAGGAGAGAGACGATGCGGAAGCCGACCCTCGCGTGCTGAAGCTGAAGGACGGGAACGTTCGCGTAGGGAGCCGCGCCATGAATCGTGACTCCGTACACGTCGAGGCTCAGGGTCGAGAATTGGATGGCATAGTTCTGCAAATCCACGCGCGCGTTGAGATCTTCGGTGGCCATGCTTTGTACTTTTGACAGGACGAAGTCATGGAATCTCTTGCTACTGAGAAGAACGGCGACCGTAATGGCAATGACGACCGTCAACAACAGCCATATGCCGCTTAGCCACGCGAGGACGTGCCTCCAGCGATGTTCGGGCTTGCGCGGCAGTGGCGGCATACGTTGCGGACCGGGGTCCGGGGGAAAGAATGATCGTGCCGTACTCATATTATGAAGCCCTCATCTGAATTGCCTGGCTGGTTAAAATGCCTGGCCGATGCTGATAAACCAATTTGTTGCCGGAATGCCGTGAATCGGATTGAGATTCTGCCCGAGGTCCACGCGAATCGGACCGATGGGCGTTGCATAGCGCGCGCCGATGCCGACGTTGTTTGAATAAAGCGAAGTGAAGTCGTGGAACCCAACCAGCGGAAATACGTTCCCGCCGTCGTAGAAGGGCACAATGCTCAGTCCCTTCACGAAAGGAAGCGGGATGCGGGCCTCGGAGTTGATGATCAGCATCTCGTTTCCGCCGGCCGGAACCGTGATGAAATCGTTGCAGCCGCTCACGCCGTTGTTGCACACTTCCACCTGCCGCTGCGGCCCGGCGCCATCGAGCGGGTAGCCGCGGAGCGAGTTCCCGCCGCCGGTGAAGAACGCTTCGCTCACCGGGACGCGGCTGTTGAACAACGGTTGCGCCAGGCCGATACGGATGCTGTCTGCCCAGACAATGTTGTGGAACTTCTGCTTGTAGAACGCGGCCTGCCCGGTGAACCGGACGAAATCGACGCTGGAGCCGAGCGCGCTGGGGTTGAAATCGAATTCTGCTGACTCGAGAACGCCGCGGTGCTCGTCGAGCGGATTGTCGCGCGTGTCGCGTGTCAGGTTGGCAGATAAGGTTGAGAGGCGAACGTGCTGATCCTCGGGCAGCACCAGGTCTTGGATCAGGATGTGCGTGAGGTCGGTTCGCGTGTAGCCGTAGCGGAAGAAGAGAATGTTGTGCATTGCGCTGTCGATGGGCCGTTGTATCTGGAAGGTGCCGAGTTCCTCCTGTGAGGAAAAGATCGGGTTCTCCTGGTTTCTCTCATAGGAAAGGGAACTGGTGGCCTTCCAGTGCGACCAGCGCAATGTGGGATCGATGTAATAGACGGCGGCGCGCTGATCGAGGCGCCCTGCGAAGCCGGTGAAGGAGAACGACTCGCCGGTGCCGCGCATGTTGTTGCGCGTGTATTGGAACGAGCCGCGCGGTCCCCAGAACGTCACCTGGCTCGTCTTGAAGTTCGAAGGCAATCCCACCGGCGGTACGCCGGGAACGGCAACCGTGCCGCTGGGAACGCTGCCGCCGCGGTTGATGACTTCGAAGCCGATGCCGTAGGTGATGCTGTTGCGCGGCGCTTCGTGGACCTTGACCAGCACGTCTTCGACATCCTGGGTCGTGATGGGGCGCTTGGGATCAACTTCAGCCCAGTCGAAGACGCCGGTGTGGTCGTACAGCTTTGTGCCGGCCGTGAGAAGGCCTGTTTCAGTGAGCGGGCTCTCGGGCTTGATCGTCTCGACGTCGCGATCGATGAGCTTTTGCCGAGTATGCTTGCGGCCCAGGGTGATTACGTCGCCTGCGAGAACCCGGGGCCCTTCGTAAATGTGGTAGACCACGTTGATGTGATGCGGGTCGTTTTTCGAGACCTCGCTCGCCGTCTCGCGGAAGCTTGATGTGAGGTATCCGGCCTTGAGATAGTTCGCGACGATCGTGTTTCGATCGGTTGCAACGTGCGCAGCCGAATAGGGCTGGCCGGAAGTGACCTTAAATCCCTGCGGCGCGTAATCCGATGCCGGAAAGGTGTCCGCGCCTTCCACTCTCAGCGAGGCAACAACGTCCCGCGGGCCTTCGGTGACTGCGAATGTCACGTCGATGTCGCCGCCGCTGTTCTTAACCGTAGGAACCACGACAACGCTGCTGAAGCCTTCCGACTCGTATACGCCCTTGAGGTTGGCCACGCTCTTGCGGACCAGCTCGTCGCTGAATTTCCCGTGAGAAAACAGGTGTTCCTTCTGGACGGCGAGGTGAGGCGTGAGCTCGGAGGATCTCAGCACGCGATTGCCGGTCACGGCAACGCTCTCGACCTTGTGCTTCTTGCCGCGCGCGATCTGGTAAATGACGACGTCTCCATTCGGCCCTTTGTTGAAATTTTCATCAACCTTGACGTCGAAGTAGCCCTTGCTCTGAAAGTAGGATTGAAGAGCATCCCGTCCTTCCTGCACGGTTTCCTCATCGACGCCGACGCCTTGGTACATGGGCAGGGTTGAATTGCGCGTCCAGCTCCACAGGTGCGCTCCGGCGATCTCCACCTTCACATTCGGACCCGGGTTCACGTCGAAAACGATGTTCGCTCGATTTGTTGAAGCCTGATATTCGGCGCCGGAGAGCTTGACCTCCGCGCCAAGGAGGCCTTTCTTCTCAAGCTGAGACTGAAGGTACTGCGTGGCATGGGTCAGGGTGGAGTGGTGATAAGTCTTGCCGGGACGCACAGCCGCCTGGCGCGCACGGGCGAGCAGTCCCTTCAGTTTGTCTTCAAGCTCGTGTTGCTGGTCATTCGGCAGGCCGTTGATGGTCACGTCGCCGAACTTCGCTTTACGTCCGAGCGTGGCGCGAAAGACGACGTTTGCGATGCCGTGCTGCGCATCCACCTTGACCTCGGGGTTCACCGTGGCCTGAAAGTATCCTTCTTCGCGAAAAAAGGCGGTCAGGGCTTTCTGGTCGCGGTCAACCGCGGAGTGGCTGAAGGGCGTCTGGACGGGGTAGTTTGCCACCTGAACGAGGCGCGAATAGGGAAACTGCTGCGCGCCGGGGAACTCGAAGATGCCGAAGTAGACCGCCGGCTCGGCGACGAGCAGCACGCGAACGCCGCTTGACCCTGGGTTTACCTCGATGCGGACTTCCTGAAACTTGCCCTGAGCCTTCACAGCGGCAGCCGACTGATTGATCTTGTCCCTGGAAAAGGGCTGGCCGGCTTTCTGGGCGAGAGCCGATTCGAACTGCGCGGGTTGGATGTCCGGCTGCCCGGCGACCTCGATCAACGAGACATTCTGCCCCTCATAGGAGGAGAACATCTGTTCGGCGGCGGTTGTGGTTTTGGGCAGCGAACGGTTGGCGCGGTCCTCCCCGGGGCGGACCTCCTGCGCTCTGGAATAGGCACAGATAAGCAGGCATAAGAGCGCGAGCTGAAGGACATGACTGAAGGGCAGGCTGCCGCGCTTGCATCCATCGAGCATTGCGGTCGATACCCTGGCAGTCGATCTCGGGGCAGTCGAATAATGGCAGAATACGGAGATTCCCACTCTCGATCAGATGCCGTCGAAAAGTGGTTGGTTGACCCCTTCGCACCTGAGCCGCGAACAGAGGCGCGGGGACAGGCCCGCTCGCGGGACCACCGATTTAATTGCGGCCGGCATCCATCCAGTCAAGCAATTGCACGGGAGCGCCAGGCCGCCCCGGGGTGTGTATGTCGACTGCGGAATCCGGCGTCGATCCTCGACTGAGCCCCCATGGAATGAGCCGCCATGAACGGCACATCTGGGAAATGGTTTCACTCTCTCCGGCCAAAAGCCTCTGGGACCTGAGGGATGTGCCGGCCTGGGAGATCGCGAAGCGGACGTGGAAGGCGATTCTCGAAGACAATCTGTTCAGCCGGGCCGCGGAGCTGGGGTTCTATTTTCTGTTCGCGCTGTTTCCCACCTTGTTCTGCGCAAGCGCCATCCTGGGTCTGGCGGCCAGGTCGGCCGCAAAGATCTATGACCACCTGCTTGCCTATATGGCACTTATGATTCCGAACTCGGCGCTCGAGATGGTGGTGCACACATTCAACCAGACGACCGCATCTGCGAGTTCGGGAAAGATCACCTTCGGCCTGGTCACCGCCATCTGGTCGGCATCAGTGGGGATTTCGGCGGTGCAGGAGACGCTGAACGCCGTGTACAAGATCACGGACCGCCGCTCCTACGTCAAGGCCCGGATCCAGGCCATCGGCCTGACGATGCTTCTGATCGTCACGGTTTCGCTGAGCCTGGCCGCGCTGTTCGGCGGCGACTTCCTCGTCAGCTGGGTTCATCTTCGCCTGCACGGGCGCTTCATGAGCGACCCGACGGCCATCTTCCTCAGAATCTGCGGATGGGCGCTTGCCGCATGCTTGCTCGGGCTCTCGCTATCCCTCACCTACTGTTGGGCGCCGGATCTTCGCAAGCGGCGGTGGCACTGGATCACCCCCGGTGCCGCACTGGGAATCGTGGGATGGCTCCTGGCCTCCCTGGCGTTCCGCGTGTACCTCAACTTTTTCAACACCTATTCGGTCACGTACGGGTCGCTGGGCGCGGTCATCATCCTGCTGATGTGGTTCTACATTACGGGACTCATGCTTTTAGTTGGAGGAGAGTTCAACAGCGAGCTGGAAGCCGCTGCCATGGAAGTGAAGCTGGACCGCGAAATGGCGCAAAAGGAAGGCGCGCCTGATCGCATCGTTCCAGCGGCCTGAACAGCATATACCCGCCTGCCCGGGCTGGGTTGAGCCGGCGTCCGGGCCGGACCCCGCGCCTGCAACTATCAGGTGCCTTTATTCGTCTGAAAAAGAGCGTTGGAAAGCAGGTTACGGGACCTGGCTCTGGGAATCGGCGCTGAACGTTTGTGCCCCGTTTCCGGTGCAAGGTTCACGTATGCGGAACCATTCGCCGGAATGGTAAACTTGGCGATTCGGAAGCCTTTTCCTCGTATCAACGGCCCGATGACCGGCTCGCAGAAATTCACCCGGTTTTTTCGACGACACCAAACGAGAAAAAATGGACGCACAATCATCTGCTTCGCACGACAGCCAGACGAATTACCCCGGCGGAGAAACATATCCCCCGGTTCGCAAACGGCGTCACCGCTGGATCTGGGCGGTAGTGCTGGTGCTCTTTGGGTTGCTGTTTTACTGGGTGCTGCACCACGAACAGAAAAGCCAGGCCGCTACCGGGGGCGGTGGCGGGCGCCGCGGCATGATGGGCGGCGTGGTCCCCGTCACTACCGCGACGGCGCATTCCGGCAGCATCGGTGTCTATCTTGACGCCATCGGCACGGTAACGCCCACCTATACAGCCATGATCACAGCCCAGGTAACGGGTGTGATCACCGCGGTGCATTACCGCGAAGGGCAGATGGTCCGCAAGGGAGATTCGCTGATCGATATCGACCCACGGCCATTCGAGGCGACTTTGCAGCAGGCCCAGGGCACGCTCGAGCGCGACCAGAACCTGCTGGCCCAGGCGCAAATGGACTACGAGCGCTACAAGCTGGCCTGGTCGAAGAATGCCATTCCCCGCCAGACGCTCGAAGACCAGGAAAAGCTCGTCGCGCAGTACCAGGGAACGATCAAGAACGATGAAGGCCTCGTGAAGTACGACCAGGTGCAGCTCGGTTACTGCCACATTACTTCGCCAATCGATGGCCGTGTGGGGCTTCGGCTCGTGGATCCCGGCAACCTGGTGACAGCCAATTCATCAACAACGCTCGTTGTCGTGACAGAAATTCAGCCGATTACGGTGGTGTTCACGCTTGCCGAGGACAACCTGCCGCAAGTGCTCGAGCAGACGCGCCGTAACAAAGTTCTCAAAGTGGAGACTTACGACCGCGGCCAGCAGGGGCATCTTGCCACGGGGAAGCTGGGTTCGATCGACAACCAGATCGATACGTCCACCGGAACGGTGAAGCTGCGCGCGGAATTCGACAACCGCAACGGAGTTTTGTTCCCGAACCAGTTTGTGAACACGCGCCTGCTTGTGAACACGCTCGAGAACCAGACCCTGGTTCCGTCTTCGGCGATCCAGCACAACGGCAACACGGATTACGTCTATGTCCTGAAATCGGCCTCAACCGGCCAGTCTGCGGCGGAGGGCCAGTGCGGAGAGCAATCCTCCGGACGCCAGCAGGGCCGCGGGCAGGCAAATGCACAGGGTGGCGGACAGGGTGATGCCCAGGCGAACGAGAAATCCGACGCACAGCACTCCGGCGGGCAGAAGGGCCCGCAACAGGGCGCGGCGCCGAAGGCAGAATGCAAAGTCGAGATGACGACAGTGAAAGCCGGAAACTCAGACGAGGGCCAGACAGCCGTGCAGGGCATTACTCCCGGTACCCTCGTAGCCGACAGCAGCTTCGAGAAGCTGCAGAACGGGTCTGAGATCAGCATCTCGAAAACCAAGCTCCCCACCACGTCTGACAACTCAGCGAGTTCCGCGCCATGAATCCGTCCCGGCCCTTTATTTTGCGGCCGGTGGCGACTTCGCTGCTGATGGCCGCGATCCTGCTCGTAGGCGTGGTCGCTTTCCTGCAGTTGCCGGTCTCGGCATTGCCGGAAGTGGACTACCCGACGATCGAGGTGCTCACCTTCTACCCGGGCGCAAGCCCCGACGTGATGGCGACAACCGTCACGGCCCCGCTCGAACGTCAGTTCGGCGAAATGCAGGGTCTCAGCCAGATGACGTCGACCAGCGCCGGCGGCGTCTCGGTGATCGTCTTGCAATTCGACCTCGCCCTTGGCCTCGATGTTGCCGAGCAGGAAGTGCAGTCGTCGATGAACTCGGCGCAGACATTTCTTCCTTCCGACCTCCCCACTCCGCCCATCTACAGCAAGACGAATCCGGCCGATGCTCCGATCCTCACGCTTGCCGTGTCCTCGAACACCATGCCGCTCTCCGAGGTCGAGGACCTCGTGGATACGCGCCTCGCTCCTCGCATTTCGCAGCTTGCCGGCGTCGGCCTCGTGAGCATCAGCGGAGGACAGAAGCCAGCCGTCCGCATCCAGGTGAACCCCACAAAGCTCTCCGCGTACGGCATCAACCTTGAGGACGTGCGAACGGCGCTCGTGCAGTCCAGCGTGAACGCAGCGAAGGGCAACTTCGACGGCCCGCGGCAGAATTACCAGATCGACGCGAACGACCAGATTACCGACGCGGCTGAATACAAGAACGTAGTCATCGCCTACAGCAACGGTGCGCCCGTCTTCGTAAAGGACGTAGCCAACGTCATCAACGGCGTTGAAAACACGAAGCAGGCGGCGTGGATGAACACGACGCCGGCCGTGATCGTGAACATCCAGCGCCAGCCCGGCGCCAACACCATCACGGTCGTCAAGCGCATCAAGCAGATTCTGCCGCAGCTCGAAGCCAACCTCCCCGCGTCGATTACGGTCACCACCATGACCGACATGACCACGAGCATCCAGGCCTCGGTGAACGATGTCGAATTCGAGTTGATGCTCACCGTTGGCCTCGTGGTGATGGTGATCTTCCTCTTCCTGCGCAGCCTGTCGGCCACCATCATCCCCAGCGTTGCCGTTCCGCTCTCGCTGATCGGCACCTTCGCGGTGATGTACATGCTCGGCTACAGCCTCGACAATCTTTCGCTGATGGCGCTCACCATCTCCACCGGATTCGTGGTGGACGACGCCATCGTGATGATCGAGAACATCTCGCGCTATCTCGAAGAGGGAATGCCTCCGCTCGAGGCGGCGCTCACCGGCGCGGGACAGATCGGGTTCACCATCGTATCGTTGACGGTCTCGCTCATCGCTGTGCTCATTCCGCTGCTTTTCATGGGCGACGTCGTCGGGCGACTCTTCCGCGAGTTCGCCGTCACCCTCGCCGTGACCATCATCATCTCGGCAGTCGTCTCGCTCACGCTGACGCCTATGATGTGCGCGCGCATCCTGCATCACAACCCCGAGCAGCAGCAGACGCGCTTCTACCGGTGGTCGGAAGAAATGTTCAACCGGATGATCGCGTTTTACGGCCGCACTCTCCAGGTCGTCCTGCGGTTTCAGACCATCACTCTTCTCGTTGCAGCGGCCACGCTCGTCCTTACGGTAGTCCTCTACATCGTGATCCCCAAGGGGTTCTTCCCGGTGCAGGACACCGGCGTGATCCAGGGCATTTCGCAGGCTTCGCAATCCATCTCCTTCACCGAGATGTCGCAGAAGCAGCAGGAACTCGCAAGGATCATCCTTCAGGACCCCGCCGTCGCGAGCCTGTCGTCGTTCATCGGTGCCGACGGGCAGAACACGACGCTGAACAGCGGCCGCATTTCCATCAACCTCAAGCCGCTGGCGGACCGCAGCCACACCAGCGCCTCCGACATTATCCGGCGGTTGCAAACGAACCTTGCCCAGGTGGCCGGCATTCACGTCTACATGCAGCCGGTGCAGGACATTACGGTCGACGACCGCATCAGCCGCACGCAATACCAGTACACGCTGGAAGACCCTGACACCGCCGAGCTGAACGCATGGTCGGACCGGTTCGTTGCGGAACTCAAGAAACTGCCGTCCTTCGAAGATGTTGCCACCGACCAGCAGACCGGCGCGCGCGCAGTGTCGCTGACAATCGACCGCGTGACCGCATCGCGCCTCGGTGTCGCTCCCACGACCATCGACAACACACTCTACGACGCCTATGGCCAGCGTGAGATCAACACGATGTACACGCAGGTCAACCAGTATCACGTGATCCTGGAAACGGCGCCGGAGTGGCAGCGGAACCCCGCGAATCTGAGCTCGCTCTACCTTCAGTCGAATGCCTCTTCAGGAGCCACCGGGGCAGGCGCGGCGACTTCGTTCTCGTCCTCGGCATCGGCGGCCGCCGGGTCCAACGCTCTCACTACATCGATCAAGTACACGCCATCCTCCAACGTGCTCACTCACCCCGGTACTGTGCTGGCCGGCACTACCTCCGGCGGCGGATCGTCTCCCGTGACCGGCGTGACAGCAGGAACGACGCCCAACACAGCCACCACTTCCGTCGGCGCAAGCGCGATCCCGCTGGGCGCGTTCACGCACATGGAAACCACGACGGAGCCGCTTTCGATCACGCACCAGGGCCAGTTCCCGGCGGTAACGGTCTCCTTCAATCTCGCTCCGGGCGCGTCGCTCGGCACCGCCATCACTGACATTGACCAGGTGGTTGCGCGGCTCAAGTTTCCGCCCACAATCCAGGCAGATTTTCAGGGCACCGCGGCCTCCTTCCGTAACTCGCTCTCAAACGAGGCCGTGCTGATCCTCGCTGCTCTCGTCACCGTGTACATCGTTCTCGGCGTTTTGTACGAGAGCTTTATTCATCCCATCACGATTCTGTCCACGCTGCCTTCCGCGGGCGTTGGCGCGCTGCTCGCCCTCATGCTCTTCCACGAGGATCTGAGCGTCGTCGCAATCATCGGCATCATCCTGCTCATCGGCATCGTCAAGAAAAACGGCATCATGATCGTCGACTTCGCCCTCGAGTCCGAGCGCGAACGCGGCAAGAATTCTACTGACGCAATTTACGAAGCCAGCCTTCTGCGCTTCCGCCCCATCATGATGACCACAATGGCGGCGCTTCTCGGCGGCATCCCGCTGGCATTCGGCACCGGCCTCGGCTCCGAGTTGCGGCGTCCGCTTGGCATCGCCATGGTCGGCGGCCTGCTGCTCAGCCAGGTTCTCACGCTCTACACCACGCCGGTCATCTACATCTTCTTCGACCAGCTTGGAATGCGCCTCACAGGCCGCCGGCCGTCGCACACCGCGCCGCGCAATGAGCCGCCGCCCGCGGGAGCGGAGCCTGCATGAACCTTTCGTCTCCATTCATCCGGCGTCCCGTTGCCACTACGCTGCTCACCGTAGCAGTGGCAATCGCCGGAGCAGTTGCGTTCACGGTGCTTCCGGTGTCGCCGCTGCCGCAGGTGGATTTCCCCACGGTCAGCGTGAATGCGTCCCTCCCGGGAGCAAGCGCGGAGATCATGGCCGCATCCGTGGCGACACCCCTGGAGCGGCAATTCAGCCACATCGCCGGTGTCACCGAGATGACGTCCTCCAGCTCGCTCGGCGGCACCAGCGTGACCCTGCAGTTCGAGCTGAGCCGGAACATCGACGGGGCGGCCCGCGACGTGCAGGCGGCCATCAACGCAGCGCGCACCTACCTGCCCATCAACCTTCCGTCGAATCCGTCGTATCGCAAGGTCAACCCGGCCGACTCGCCCATCATGATTCTCGGCCTCACCTCCGACAAATACGACGTCACCAAGGTCTACGATCTCGCGTCCACCATCCTCACGCAAAAGCTTTCGCAGATTAACGGCGTCGGCCAGGTATTTGCCGGCGGCGGAGCCACGCCCTCGGTACGCGTGGAAGTCGATCCCAAGAAGCTCGAGAGCTATGGCCTCACTCTCGGCAGCGTGCAGGGAGTGCTCAGCCTGCAGAACTCTCACTCGCCACGCGGCCAGTTGGCTGATGGCGAACGAACCGCCGACATCATCACCAACGACCAGATCTCCCAGGCCGCCGATTACAAGCCGCTCATCATCGGCTACCACAACGGAGCCGCGGTGCGCCTCGAGGATGTGGCCGACGTAATCGATTCGGCCCAGGACCTTCGAACGGCCGGATACACCGATGGCGTCCACTCGGTGTCGGTCATCATCTTCCGGCAGCCCGGCGCCAACATCATCGATACGGTCGATCGCATCAAGGCGCAACTGCCTTTTCTTGAAGCCGTGATGCCGCAGGGCATCAAGACCACCATTGTGATGGACCGCACCACCACGATCCGTGCCTCAGTGAAGACCGTCGAGCGCACGCTCATCTTTTCCATCATCCTTGTCGTGCTGGTCGTGTTTGTCTTCCTGCGAAGTCCCCGCTCCACGCTCATTCCCAGCGTGGCCGTTCCGGTTTCACTCATCGGCACCTTCGCCGTCATGTACCTGTTCGGCTACAGCCTCGACAACCTGTCGCTGATGGCGCTCACGGTGGCCACCGGATTCGTGGTGGACGATGCAATCGTCGTGATGGAGAACATCACGCGCCACCTCGAGGATGGCATGGAGCCGTTCGCCGCAACCTTCCTCGGCGCAAAGGAAATCGGCTTTACTGTGTTCTCGATCAGCATGTCGTTGATCGCCGTGTTCATCCCCATCCTCATGATGGGCGGGCTCATCGGCCGGCTGTTCCGCGAATTTGCCGTGGTGCTCTCCACCGCCATCGTCATATCGATGGTCGTTTCGCTCACCACCACGCCCACCATGTGCGCGCACCTGCTCAAGTCGCACGGCGAATACGAGCGCCATGGCTGGTTCTACCGCACCAGCGAGAAGGGCTTCAATTTTTTGATTGCGGGGTATCGGGGCTCGCTGAGCTGGGTGCTCGATAACCCGGTGCTGATCCTTATTGTTCTCGCCCTCACGATCGCACTCAACTTTGTCGTGATCTATCGCATTCCCAAAGGGCTCTTCCCCCAGCAGGACACCGGCGCGCTCGTGGGCGGCGTGCAGGGTCCCCAGGATGCATCATTTCCGTTCATGAATTACTCGCTGCAGCAGATCGTCAGCGTAATCAAGGCCGACCCCGCCGTGTCGCACCTCAACGCGTACTCGGGCGGCAGGGGATCGAGCAACGGAGGCTTCGTCTACATCGCGCTCAAGCCGCTGGGCAAGGGAAAAGATGAACGGATGACATCGGCTACGGACGTGATCAACCGCCTGCGCCCCAAGCTCAACCGCCTCCCCGTCGCCTCTGTTTTCCTCCAGGCCGCGCAGGACTTGCGCATCGGAGGCCGCGGCAGCAACGCGCTCTACCAGTACACAATCCAAACCGAGAACGTCGCGGACCTCGCCCACTGGGGCCCGATCCTGCTGGCGAACATGCGCAAGCTTCCCGGCCTCGAAGACGTGAACAGCGACCAGCAGAACGGCGGCCTGCGCGAGATGCTGACGTTCGACCGCGCCACCGCCGCGCGCCTCGGCCAGACTTCGCAATCGCTTGACCGCTCGCTCTACAGCGCCTTCGGCCAGTCGCAGGTCTCGGTGATTTATACCCAGCTGAACCAGTACTACGTAGTGCTTGAAGTTGCCCCGAAATACTGGCAGGATCCCTCCGGACTCAAGAATATTTACTTCACGCCCGGTGGCTCTGCTCCGCGCACAGGGCCCACTGCGGTCGTTCCGCTCATGAGCCTGATGAAGCCGCAGACCGGGACGACCCCGCTGCAGATCAATCACACGGGCCTGTTTCCATCGGTGACGGTGTCGTTCAACCTCGGCAGCGGCTATTCCTTGAGCGACGCTACGCGCGAGATTTCTGAGATGGAGCAGAGCCTGGGCATACCGTCAACGGTCCACGGGTTTTTTGCAGGCACTGCACAGGCGTACCAGCAGACCATCTCCTCCGAAATCTACCTCGCCATCACCGCGATCCTCGCCGTCTACATCGTCCTTGGAATTCTTTATGAAAGCCTGGTGCACCCGTTCACCATCCTCACCACGCTGCCTTCGGCCTCTGTCGGCGCCATGATCGCCATGATGTTGTTCAAGATCGATCTCGACATCATTGCCATCATCGGCATCATCCTTCTCATCGGCATTGTGAAGAAGAACGCCATCATGATGATCGATTTCGCCTTGATGGCCGAGCGCGATGAAGGGAAGAACACCCGGGAAGCTATTTTTCAGGCATGCATGCTTCGTTTCCGCCCCATCCTTATGACGACAACCGCCGCCATCATGGGCGCTTTGCCGCTGGCATTTGGCTCCGGAACAGGCTCCGAGCTGCGGCGGCCATTGGGCATCACGATCGTGGGCGGCCTCGTGATGAGCCAGCTGCTCACGCTCTACACCACGCCTGTGGTTTACCTGGCCATGGACCGGCTCCGGCTGAGAGCACTGGGCCGGTCGCGCGATTCGCTTGTCCGGCGTCCAGTGGAAGCATCATCCTGACGCGAGAGAGGGTATGAACATTTCTTATTCAGAGCGGCGCAAGGTAAGGCTCGGAGCGAGGGGCGGGCTTGCACTCCTGCTTGCGCTTCCAATGGTGCTGTCAGGCTGCCGCATCGGCCCGAAATACACTCCACCCGCCGGGCCGGCTGTCACCGCGCCCAATTACAAGGAGTCCACCATCAACTTCCACGATACGGAAGGTTGGAAGGTCGCCAGCCCGAAAGACGCGATGATCCGCGGAAAGTGGTGGGAGGTCTTCAACGAGCCCGAGCTCAACACGCTCGAGGAGCAACTCGACGTCAACAACCAGAACATCCAGGTCTCGTTTCAGAATTTCATGGCGGCCCGCGCGGTGATCGCCGAGGCGCGATCGCAGTATTGGCCCACCGTCACCTTCGCCCCATCGTGGAACCGCGCCCGCACTTCGTCCAACGCATTCGGCAACGTGGTCAACAACGGCTCGGCCAGCGGTGGCAACAATGCCCGCACCACCGGCCTCTGGTCGCTCCCCATCGACGTCTCGTGGACGCCCGATCTCTGGGGAAAAATCCGCAACCAGGTTCGCGAGTCCGAATACACCGCGCAGTTGGACGAAGCCGATCTCGAGCTCGAAAAGCTCACTGAACAGGCATCGCTCGCGCAGTTCTACTTCGAAATCCGCGGCCAGGACATGCTCCAGCAGATCCTCGACCAGACGGTGAGGGCCGACCAGCAGGCGCTCGACTCGGCCCAGGGCGCATACGACGCGGGCACCGGCGATTATATATCGGTCGTCGAAGCCAACTCGACGCTGCAGGGAGCCAAGTCTTCGCAGATCAACGTCGGTCTTCTCCGCGCACAGTACGAACACGCCATCGCGATGCTGGTGGGCAAGGTCGCCTCGGACTTCTCCATTCCTGTGAAGCCCATGATCTACACCCCGCCGGCCATCCCCACAGGCATTCCATCGCAGCTTGCGGAGCGCCGGCCTGACATTGCAGCCTCCGAGCGAAAAGTGGCTGCCGACAACGCGACAATCGGCATCGGCTACGGCGCATTTTTCCCGCAGGTCACGCTCTCCGCCTCCGGAGGCCTCCAGAGCCTGACCTTCAAGCACCTCTTCGACATCAGCAGCCGCACATGGTCGGTTGGGCCGTCGATTTCGCAGGTGCTCTTCAACGGCTTCCTCTACCGCGCGCAGTTGCATCAGTATGAAGCCCTGTACAACGCCGACGTGGCCACCTACAAACAGACGGTGCTGACGGCATTCCAGCAGGTGGAGGACTCGCTGTCGGCAACGCGAATCTATTCGCAGCAGATCTCTGCCCAGCAGGAGGCGGTGAAGTCCGCACGCACATTCCTCGACCTGGAAATGCAACGCTACCAGTCGGGCGTCGACCCGTTTGTAAATGTGGTCACGGCGCAGACAACGCTGCTCGGCGACGAAGAACAGCTCAACAGCCTGCAGGTCTCGCAGATGCTGTCAACCGTGCAACTGGTCCAGGCGCTTGGCGGCGGATGGGATGTCTCGCAGCTTCCGACCCCGCAGCAGGCCGGCGCAAAGGTGCCAAGTTCCGCTTACACCATGCAGAAGTAAGAGCACCGGCAGACAGCCCGAACCGCCGGTCTCTTGACGGGCTGTCGCGGGGGTCTCCCGGCCCCCGCAATGAAGTCGCTGCTAACTGACTTACTGACCCGCCGACTCTACGACCGCCAAGTCTTGTCCTTCGAGTGGCAGAGCGTCTCGAGGTTGCACTCGTGGCACTTCGGGTTCCGTGCGATGCAAACCTGGCGCCCGTGATGGATGACCTGGTGCGAGAACGCGATCCACTTGTCCCGCGGCAGGATGCGCATGAGGTCCTGCTCGACCTTTTCTGCGGTCTCAGACTTGGTGAGACCGAGCCGGTGCGCAATGCGGAAGACGTGCGTGTCGACTACGACGCCTTCAGCCTTGCCGAAGCTGACGCCGAGGACGACATTGGCCGTCTTGCGCGCCGCGCCGGGAACGGTGATCAGCTCGTCAAGCGTCTCCGGAACTTTGCCGCCGAAGCGGTTCGTAATCGCTTCCGCCGCACCTTTGATCGATTTGGCCTTGTTGTTGAAGAACCCGGTAGTGCGAATCAGTTCAACCAGCTCGGGAATGGAAGCCTTCGCCATCGCCGCCGGGGTAGGGAAGCGCTTGAACAGCTCCGGCGTGACCATGTTCACGCGCACGTCCGTGCACTGCGCTGAAAGAATCGTCGCCACCAGCAACTCCCACGGCGTGCGATGATGCAGCGCGCAGACCGCATTGGGATACGCTTCATCCAGCTTCTTGAGAATCTCCGTCACCCGCTCCGGCGCCAGGTCGCCTTTCGCATTCTTCGTGCGCGGCACAGCGTTCGTTGAGGGCTTAGCAGCACGCTTTGTCGGTGACTTCTTTGCAGGCTTAGCCGTCGGCATGAATAGGAGTTTAATCGCCTGGCCCGCTCAAGACAGCAGCCGCGCGCGGACACCTTGTGACTTCAGCAGCTTCACGGCATCTTTATCGAAGCTAACGAACTCCTCGGCGCCGAGCCACTCGCCATCGTGAGCGATGACTCCATCGGCGAAGTCGCCTCCGGCTTCGAGGGTAGCAAGACCCGCTTGAACCGCCGCATCGTCCGTGACCACATTCGAGCTGCTGATGAGAGTACGAATCGACTGCCCTATGTCGGAGTTGCGCCTCTTATACCCGCGCCTGAGCACCCACACGAACTCGCAAAGGACGGACACAGGGACGGCAACAAGTTCCGCTTCCCGGAGGATTCTCTTTGCCAATGGCCATTGGTGAGGATCGTCGTGGAGAACGTCCCTGAGGAGAACGTTCGTATCGGCGGTGATCCTCATCGGATCCCTGCCCAACCTTCCTCAGTAATCTCCTTGATCTGCTCGATCGTGAGCGTCGGCCCGTTGGGGTCCGCCAGAGATCCACTGAATGCGTCGATGGATCCGGTGGGCCGCGCGGCGCGGATCACGACGCGCCCCCCTGGCAGACGATCGACTTCGACCTTCTCTCCGGGAGACACGTTGAGATGACTCAAGAGCTCCTTCTTGAGGGTGATCTGGCCCTTTGCGGTGACGGTGAGCGTAGACATATGAGACGCCTCACAAACCATTGTAAGGCAAATTTACCTTACAGTCCAGCGTCCGCCATTGAGAGCGGTCGCGAGTCGTTCATTGCCTTTCTTATAGCGTGCCGCTCAGCCACGCGCCCAGCTTCTCGACTGGCAATCGCAGCCCGATAAAAAACTGCCCGAACAACGCATATTCTGCGCTGACTTCATCAAAGCGCATTTCGTAGATCAGCTTCTTGAACACCACCGGGTCGTCGGCGAACAGGTCCACGCCCCACTCCCAGTCGTCGGTGCCGATGGAGCCGGTGATGATCTGGCGGACTTGTTCAGCGTAGCGGCGGCCGATCATGCCGTGCTCGTGCATCATGCGCTGGCGCTCGGCAAAGGGCACCGTGTACCAGTTCTTTGTTTCGTCGCGCTTTCGGTCCATGGGGTAGAAGCAGAGGTACTTCGCATCGGGCACGGCTGGCCACAGGCGCGGCGCCATAGCGGCTGAAGCGCGTTTGAGCGACTCGGCAACATCCGCATTCCACTCCGGCGAATGCGGCGCAAATCCCTTTTCCGCGGCAGCCTCATACGTCTTCCGCGTGGACTCGTACAGCCCCAGTTCGACGATGGAGACATAAGAATGTGTCTGTGTGAGGTAGTCATATATCGGAAGCTGTGCGAGGTCCAGCTCCACCTGGTTCAGTTGCTCAAAGTTGTCGCGGAAATGGATGTAAATAAGATCGCCCTTGTGCCCAAGCTGCGAATAGAGCGCCGATCGCGCCGGAGTTGACGGATCGCTATGAGTCAGCCCCGCCACAGACCCCGACACAATGCGCTCGCGCTCGTCAGCCGGCGTAGCCCGCCACGCCTTCCAGTCAAAACGAAAGAACTGATGCAGGACACTGGCGCCTTCAAGCGTAAGCGGAACGGGAGGAAAATCAGCCAAGAGCACCTCGATAGAGACTGCTTCATGCTAACAAAGCCGCTTGCATCAGTTGCGCAGGTCGCTCTCCAGGCTCGCCGCGCCCATTGCGGCGGCAGCGTACTGCTCACCCCATGCCTTCATGGCCATCAGAATCGGATTCAGCGCGCGGCCCTTGCGCGTCAGCATGTATTCAGGCCGCGGCGGATGATCCGCGTAAAGACGGCTGGTCAGAATTCCATGCGCGGTGAGCTCCTTGATGCGCGCCGAAAGCACGCTTGGCGTCAGGCCGGGAAGGCTGGCCTCGAAGTCCTGAAAGCGCCGCGTCTGGTGAAGGAACAGATCACGAAGAATGAGAACCGTCCACCGGTCGCCGATCACGTCGAGCGTGCACGCTATCGAGCAGCGCATGGAATACTTCCTGGCCATCTGAACCTCGCTTGTTACATATATCATATTGACTATGATATTCATAGACACATGTTGATTTGCTATCCCCTCCAAATCCCCGGAAAACCGCCCATTCTTCCAGGCGCTGCCCTGCATGCACGTTGATCATCACAGGAAATCCCGAACACACCCGCTATACTCGCTAAGGCATGATCGAAAAACTCATTGCGCTCCTGGGAGAGCTCATCAAGACCACCATAGATGCAGGCGGCTACAAAGGCATCATGGGGCTTTTGATCCTCAATTCATGCGGCATTCCCATCCCGTCCGAAGTGATTCTTCCGTTCTCCGGTTACCTCGTTCTGAACGGCCGCTTCAATCTCTTTTTGGTGGCCACAATGGGGGCGATCGGCTGCAACATCGGCTCCGCCATCGCTTATTGGATCGGCGCCAAAGGCGGCAGGCCGTTGGTCGAGCGATATGGAAAATGGGTGCTGATGAGCCAACACGACCTGGACCGGATGAGCAATTTCTTTGACCGCTTCGGTTCCATCACCATTCTGGTCGGGCGAATGCTGCCGATCGTGCAGACATATGTCGCCTTCCCCGCTGGCATCGGCAAAATGCCGCGCTTGCGCTTTCACATTTACACCACGGTGGGCTCCTGGATCTGGTACTTCTGCCTCGCCTGGGCCGGCATGAAACTCGGGGCAGCGTGGGACACGGACCCGCGTTTGCACGATTTGTTCCATCGATTTCATCTGGTGGTTCTCGCGGTATTGGCCGCGGGAGCCTTGTGGTTTGTCTGGAGTCACGTGATTCGAGAGCGAACGCGAAAGTCTTCTTGAGTTTTGCGTTCATATTCATTGCAACAACCGAAGGGAAGGAAATTATTCATGTCAACGAAGAAGAAGAGCGCGCGCAGGCCCAAAGCATCCACCAACGTTGCTCCCGCAAGGGGCAAGCTGGGAGTAATGGTGGTCGGCCTTGGCGCTGTCGCCACCACAATGATCGCCGGTGTTGAAGCCGTGCGCCGCGGGCTGTCGAAACCTATCGGATCGCTGACGCAGATGGGCACAATCCGCCTGGGCAAGCGCACTGACAACACATCGCCGCTCATTAAGGACTTCGTGCCGCTGGCAGACCTGAACGACGTCGTTTTTACCGGCTGGGACATCTTCAAGGACAACGTCTACGAGGCGGCCGCGCACGCTGCCGTGCTCGACAAGGAGACGCTCAGAAAGCTGAAACCATACCTCGAAACAATTAAGCCCATGCCTGCGGTCTTCGACCAGTATTACGTCAAGCGGCTCCATGGCACCCATGTGAAAAAGGGCAAGAACAAGCGCGACCTGGCGGATCAGGTGCGCGAAGACATCCGCAACTTCAAAAAATCCGTCGACCGCGTAGTGATGATCTGGTGCGGATCGACCGAGATCTTTCTCGAGCCGTCAGCGGTTCACCAGTCCATCAAGGCCTTCGAAAAGGGACTTGAGAACGACGATCCGGGTATTGCGCCGTCGCAGATTTACGCATACGCCGCGCTCAGCGAAGGCGTTCCGTTCGCCAACGGCGCCCCGAACCTCACGGTCGATCTCCCTGCAATGATCGAATTGTCGAAGAAGAACTCCGCGCCCATCTGCGGCAAGGACTTCAAGACCGGCCAGACGTTTATGAAGACCGTCCTTGCGCCTGCCTTCAAAGCGCGCATGCTGGGAGTCAAGGGCTGGTTTTCAACCAACATCCTGGGCAATCGCGACGGCGAGGTCCTCGACGAACCGCAGTCGTTCAAGACGAAGGAAGAGTCGAAGCTCGGCTCGCTCGAGTACATCTTCCAGCCTGAACTCTACCCCGATCTTTACGACGACATCTACCATAAGATCCGTATCAACTATTACCCGCCGCGCGGCGACGAGAAGGAAGCCTGGGACAACATCGACATCTTCGGCTGGCTCGGTTACCCGATGCAATTGAAGGTCAACTTCCTTTGCCGCGACTCGATCCTTGCCGCGCCCATTGCGCTCGACCTGGTGCTTCTCCTCGACCTGGCCAAGCGCGCTCCGTCGCTCAAGTCCATCGGCATCCAGGAGTGGCTTAGCTTCTATCTCAAGTCGCCGCAGACACGCGAAGGGCTGTATCCGGAGCACGATCTGTTCATCCAGTCCATGAAACTGAAGAACACGCTGCGGCATATCATGGGTGCGGACCTGATTACCCATCTCGGCCTGGAATACTACGACTAAACCGTCGTACGCCCAAAGTTTGAAAGGCGGCGACGCGCAATTCATGGCCAGCCTTGAGAATTTTCGCCTCGTGGTGTTCCGCGCTGTCGCGGAACACCTCAGCTTTCGACGGGCCGCCGAAGAACTGTATTTAACCCAGCCCGCGGTCAGCCTCCAGGTAAAGGCGCTTGAAGACGACCTCGGCGTCCAGCTGTTCGACCGCACCGGCTCGCATGTCACGCTCACGGCCGCCGGCGAAGTTCTGTTGCGCCATGCGCGGGCGTCGCACGCAGTTCTGCTCGAAGCGGAAGCGGAAATTGCCGCGGCCGTAGGAGAGCACGCCGGGCACCTCGCGCTGGGCGCGTCCACCACCATCGCGCAATATGTTTTGCCGCGGCTCCTGGGCGAGTTTCGCCGGCTGCACCCGCGGATCTCCCTTCGCCTCTTGAGCGGAAACACGGAGCATATCGTGCATGCGCTCGAGGAGGGGAAAATCGCGCTCGGCCTGATTGAAGGACCCGCGCGCAGCCGCGATGTCAAGACGGAACCTTTTCTTCTGGATGACCTGGTGCTGATTGTGCCGTCCTCGCACGAGTGGGGAGACGCGCACAGCGTTCCCGCGCGATCGATCCAGCAGACGCCCCTGCTGATGAGAGAGCACGGCTCGGGTTCGCGCCACGTCGTCGAAGAAGCGCTCGAGAAACACGGAATCCGCCGCAGTGCGTTGAATTTTGCAATGGACCTGGATTCGACTGAGGCGATCAAGTCCGCTGTCGAGGCCGGGCTCGGCGTAGGCTTTGTGTCGCAATGCGCTCTTGCGCAGGATGCGCGCCTGGGCGCGGCGATTCGGGTCGTCCAGGTCGAAGGGCTCCGCATGCAGCGCAAGTTCCTGATCGCGAGTCTCGCAGGACCGCAGCCGCAAGGCCCGGCCAGCGAATTCAGGAGATTTCTGCTCGCGCGCACGGCTGCCGTCAGCCGCGAATCCGGCGCACCGCGGCAAACCCGGCCGCGCACGGATCCGCGAGCGGCACGTAAAAGCGATAAGAAAAGCAAATAGGGCATCAGGACTTCTGCTTGGACGCAGGCGGCGCCGCCTTTAGACACTGGAATCATGTCGAAGAAGTTGTTTTTCCTCGGGATGATCCTCGCAGCGAGCGGCTTCGTGTCGCCGCCGCTGGCGCTGGCGCTCGGGTTGGCGTACGGATTGACGTTTGCGCATCCGTATCATGCCGAATCGCGGCAGTTGTCGAAGTTCCTCCTGCAGGCGTCGGTAGTTGGGCTGGGCTTCGGCATGGACCTGCATCAGGTGATTCGCGCCGGCAAATCGGGATTCGCATACACGGCTGCAAGCATCGCGTTCGCGATGGGACTGGGCTGGCTTCTGGGCAAATCGCTCACCGTGAAGCGCCGCGTCTCGTTCCTGATCTCAGCCGGGACGGCAATCTGCGGCGGAAGCGCGATTGCCGCGGTGGGGCCTATCAGCGAGGCTACCGACGACGAGATGGCGGTTTCGCTCGGCACGGTCTTCGTGCTCAATTCAATTGCGCTCCTCGCATTTCCCGCGATCGGGGCTTTCCTTCACCTCAGCCAGACGCAGTTCGGGCTCTGGGCCGCCCTCGCCATTCACGACACAAGCTCTGTGGTGGGCGCTTCGGCAAAGTATGGAGCCGTGGCCCTTGCCGTGGGCACCACGGTAAAACTCGCCCGCGCATTGTGGATCGTACCGATCTCCGTTGGCACCGCGGCGGCCACCAAAAGCAATGCGAAGATTCAATGGCCGTGGTTCATCGGGCTGTTCTGCCTGGCGGCGGTGGCCAACACCTATCTGCACGTTGGGCAGGCAATGTATCCCGCGCTCAAGCACCTTGGCATCATCGGGCTCACGGCAACGCTGTACCTGATCGGAACAGGGCTGTCGTTGAAGACGCTCAAGCATGTTGGCGCCCGGCCGATGCTTCAGGGCGTGATCCTCTGGATTGTGGTGGCCGCGGGTTCGCTGGCGCTCATCCGTGCGGGGTGGATTCATCTTTGATCGGGTCCGGATCCGGCGCCGATCGGCTCACCTCAATGAACAGGCCTTTGCCGTGAGCGAGCGTCTTGCCTTCGCGGTTCAGAATGCTCGCTTCTGCCCAGTGCTTGCGCCCTTCATTGCGGGTCACTCGCCCTTCGATGCGGATGGGCGCACGCGACGGCACGGGGCGCAGGTAATCCACCTCCATGTGCCGCGTCATGGCCACGATGCCGTGCGAGCGGACACTCTTGGACATGATCTCGTCGAGCAGTGTCGCGATGATGCCGCCATGCAGCAGTCCGTGCGGCCCTTCGAACGTATCGGCAACTTCCGCCATGCAGACAACCCTGCCATCATCGGCGAGAAAGAACTCGAGATGCAGGCCCGTGGGGTTGGCAACGCCGCATCCAAAGCAGCGGTTCTGCGCGGCGTGAGACAAAGGAGTGAGATTTTCGGCGGTCGGTTTCATGGTCGCGTCTGTCAAATGTCGCCGGCAAGGACGTTGCGATACACGTCGCTGTCCACATTGGCGCCGGTGAGTATGATACCGATTCGCGCGCCGCTTTGCTCTTCGGTGAGCGCTCCGGCAAGCGCCGCCGCTCCGGCTCCCTCAGCGAGATTGTGCGTGTCGCGATAGTAGATCCGCATGGCTTCCTCGATTTGCTCGTCAGACACTTCAACGATGCGCGCGACGTTATCCCAGATTCCCTCCATAGCTTTGTCATTCGGCACGCGGCAGGCCAGCCCATCGGCGATGCGCGTCCGCGAGGGAGCCTCCACAATGCGATGCTCGCGAAAACTCAGCGCATAAGATGGCGAAGTTGCCGCAACCACGCCGACAATTTCCGTGTCGATGCCAAGCGCCTTGCGCGCCGCGGAGACGCCGCAGATCGATGACCCAAGCCCGATCGGCACATAGACGCGTTCAAGCCGCGGCGCGCCGTGAAAGAACTCCATCGCATACGTAGCAGTGCCCATCACAAGCCGCTCGTGAAACGAGTCCACCATTACAAAACCTCGTTCGGCCGCGAGTGTGCGCGCAAACTCAAGAGCCTCCTGAAAGTCGTGCCCGTGCTCAATGAGCTCGGCCCCCTGCGCCTGCATCGCGCGGTTTTTCTCGGCGCTGTTGCCGTGAGGAACCACGATCACTGCATGAACGCCATTGAGCCGTGCGGCCATCGCAACACCCTGGCCGTGGTTGCCGCGCGTGGCGGCGACAACGCCGGGAAGATCCGTCTGCGCCCGCCGAAGCCAGTCCATGTACACGAGCGCGCCGCGCAGCTTGAATGCGCCAACAGGAGTATGGTTCTCATGCTTGATCCACGCTTCGCAGCCGAGCCGCTGATTGAGCAACGGCCATGTGTACTGCGGCGTCGGAGGCATGTGGCCATAGACCACTTTCTGCGCGGCCTGGATCTGGTCGAGCGACGGAAGCTGCATGGGTTCAGGATAGCCTGTGGCACGCGGCAGTTCGCCCGCGCGGTATAACAGAAGGAGTGCGCTTTTCAGCGAAACGACCCCTTGCCATGATCTGCACAATTGCAGGACCGGCAATCGCATTGACTTTCGTTGCCGGCTGCCGCTCCCAGCCAAGTCTCACGCCGCAGCAGGCAGATGGCCAGCATCTCTACGAAGCACGCTGCGCGCATTGCCACCGCGACAACGACCTGAACCTGAAGAAGGTCCCGCCTGACCTGCACAACATGTTCAAGCGCTCCACGCTACCCAGCGGAGCCCCCGCCACCGATGCCGAGGTAGAGCGCGTAGTGCTCAGTGGGAAGGGATTGATGCCGTCGTTTGCGGGGCGCTTCACGCAGGATGAGATGAATGACCTGCTTGCCTATCTGCACACAGGTTTGCGTTAAACGCCCCGGGTATCACTCGTACCTCAGCGCAATCGCCGGATCGACAGCGGTTGCCCGCCGCGCCGGAAGCGCGCTCGCCAGCAGCGTAACCAGCAGCAGGGTGAGGGAAGCGGCAAGCATCAGGATCGGGTCGCGCGAGCTCGCCTGGCTCTCCGGCGACCAGTGTGCCATAACGCGGCTGAGCGCGAAGCTCAGCACGAGACCCAGCCCCGCGCCGATGCCGACGCTTCCGGCCATCGACGCCATCACGAGCTTGAGCACATGCGACCTCGTCGCGCCGAGTGCAAGGCGGATGCCAAGCTCGTTGGTCCGCTGCGCCACCGTATAAGACACAACGCTGTACAAGCCCACTGCCGCAAGCGCCAGCGCAAGCGCGGCGAATCCGCCGAAGAGCCACGCGACGAGATGGCCTCGCGCCCACTCCGGCGTGTCGCGGATCCACTGGTCGAGGTCCTCGACGCGGCCGTTGGTCTGCTGGGCGTGGTCGACGGAGTTGACCTTGACCTGAACGGCGTGCAGCAGCGCAAGAGGCGAACCCTGCGCCGACTTCACCAGGATCTGCGTATACATCCCCACAACGAACGTGTAAGGAATAAAGGCTTCAGGCAGGATGGGCTTCGCCAGCCCGTCATCCCGTTTATCCGCCACAATGCCGACAATGAGGATCGGGCCGGACGCAGCCGGTGAGGCGAACATGAAGGGAGGTCGAGAGGATATCCGCGGCACATGGATGGAATGACCGACGGCATCGCCGTTGGGGAAGAATCGCCGCGCGAATGTCTGGTTGATGACCGCCACCGCGGCGCCGTTGTGGTTCTCGTCCGCGTTCCAGATGCGCCCCTGGAGAAGTGGAACGCTCAAGACGCGGAAATACTCGGGGCTCACGAGATTGACGCGCGATTCCTGGTCATTAGAAGATGGTTTGCCCACAATATCGAACGTTGCGGTGTAGCCGTTGTCCGGCGGCGTCGCGTTCGACGACATGCCCGCCATTGCAACGCCAGGCACCGTGCGCACTGCATCGAGCAGCTTTTCGAAATACGGCGCCCGCTCCGCCCATGACCCGTACGTGCCCTGGTGTACCGGAATTCCGACGGACATGACGTGGTGGGGATCGTATCCGAGCTTTACGTTCGACAGGCGCACGAATCCCTCGATCGCGGCGCCGGCCCCGGCAAGCAACAGCAGCGTGAGAGCGATCTGCCCCGAGATGAGCGCGCCGTGCAGGCGCCTCCGCCCGGCTCCGGCCGTGGTCTTGCGGCTACTTGATTGCATCGCTCTCGCCACGTCGGGCCGGGAAAGCTCGAGAGCGGGCCACAGGCCGAAGAGGACTCCCGTGGCGACGGCGAGTGCGATGCTGAAAATGAGCACCGGCATATTGAGGTGAATAGCCGCCTCGTGCGGGAAGGAGAACTCCGGCAGGTTTGCGACGATAATGGCGATCAGCTTCCACGCGAGGAGCACGCCCAGCGCGGCGCCGGTCAGAGACAGCAGCAGGGCTTCCGTCAAAAGCTGGCGCACCAGTCGCGGGCGGCTCGCGCCAACCGCGGCCCGTACCCCGAACTCGCTAATGCGCGAAGAAGCGCGCGCAAGCAGCAGAATAGAGACGTTGCCGCACCCGATGAGCAGCAGCAGGGCCACCGATCCAAACATCAGGTAGAGGGTGCCGCCGATGTCGTGCATGAAGTCGTCATTGAGCCCCACAACGGTGAATTTCATCGGCGTGTCAGGAAAGTGCTTCGGCGTCTCCTTCCGGAAGGCCTCAATCACCGGCGAAAGCGCAGCGTTGGCCTGGGCGTGGGTGATGCCGGGTTTCAACCGCAATCCGACGTAATAGCCGGGCACGGTTTCCTGGGTGATTTTCTTGGGCAGGTAAACGTCGCTGTCATCCCACGTGAAGCGCGGCGCCGCAACGCCCACAACCGTGTAAGCCTTGTCCAGAAGGTGGATGGTCTTGCCCACCACAGACAGGTCTCCGTTGAAGTGCCGCGTCCAGAATTTGTAGCTCAGTTCGGCCACCGGTGCCGGGTCCTGCCCGTCAATCGCGTCTGAAGGCTGAATGTTGCGTCCAGCATAGGCAGGCACGCCCATAAAGCTGAACATGTTGGAGCTCACATTGTCTGAAGCCACGTCTTCGGGCACATCGCTTCCCGTAATCGTGAGGTTCCACGTGCCGTCGGTGAGAAAAGCGTCCTCGACAACCGGCGATTTCCTGATCTGCTGCCATTGGCTTGCGGTCAGTCCGAACCCACGATTGCCGCCATCCGGGGCCATCAGGCGCATGTGAACCATGCGATCGGAATTCGCGTAAGGATACGGGTCGGCGACAATGGCGTACACCACGCTGAATACTGCCGTCGTCGCTCCGATGCCAAGCGCCAGCGAGACGATTGCGGTAAGCGCGAAACCTGGCATCCGGATAAGCTGGCGGAATGAATAGCGAAGGTCCTGGAAAAGTACTCGCATGAAGGTGTCCTCAGGATGAGCATTATGTGGGGGCCCAGGCGACTGCTTCAGCGTGCTGGATGAGTGAGTGCAAGCCGGATGCCATCGGCGGCACGGGTAACTACCAGATTTTGAAGCGGCAGCAGGGAAGCGATCGGGATGGGGAGTGTCCGTTCGGGAGAGGCGGTGTCCAAAATCGGACAACTGCGGTGCTACTCCAAGGTCCTGTGTTCCTCAGAGACGGCTCTGACCGGAGCGAAGGAAGTAGTCGATAGATGTGCGGTTGCTTCTGGGAACTTCGTGCCTGGAATCCGTCCGGGCCGGCGACATCCATGTAGGTCAACTGTCAAGAGAAAACACGAGATCTGATGGCGCGCTCCTGAGAGCGCGCGCTGGGGTAATCGGGAAGAACTTCTGCGCAGATCCGACCGGAACTCTGAATTTTGCGGCGCGAGGGCTGAAGATTCGCCAAAACCAGAAGCAAAACCCCGCCATGGGCTTCATCCCTTTGGTCGGGAAGAAGAACGCGGCGAGGCAAGCGGTTTGAGAGATAAAGAGAGAGGATGCTCGGCTATTTCTTAGCCGCGCCGCTTGGTTCAGGCAGCGAGTACGAGCCTTCTAACTGAGCATCTTCTGGACCGTTGTTGGGCTCCCTGGATGACTTGTACGTGCCCTTGCCCTTCAATCCTTTGAACTTGCCGGTGCCACCCGTAAAGGACCACGAACCTTCGCCGGTGAAGGCCCCCTCTTTCGATATACCGCCCGTGCCCTGGTATCGGGCGTAAACTTTGTCGCCGTTTTCCATCGTAATCACAGCGTAGCCCCGCGCCTGGCCTCTCGGGCCGGACAAATCGAAGGTATCAGCGCCGGTATACCCTGTCGATTTCAACCCGGCTATTTCCAATGAAGGGTTCCAAGAACAGGAGCCCTTCTCAAGAATCAGTACGTGGCCGGCCTGATCTCCGACTTCGACGGATTGCGAGGTGTCTTCCTTGGGGCATTTGATGGTGCCCGAAACCGGGGTTTGGGCCAACGCCGATCCGGCGAAGGCTGCTAAGAGCACAGAGAGTCCAAGTGTCGTACATTTCATCGTTCGTCCTCCGAGGATTGTGGTTTTGGAGTATCTACCTGGGAATCACGCAACGACGGTATGAGACCGTGGGTGAGACTGTCAAATGAGAGAGATCAGCGATACAGGCTGGAAACCGCCGACGTGCTCACCAGGTCAGATGAGGCGTACCAGAACGGACCATGCTGACTGCCGGAAAGATGGTTGTTGGCGAGTGACTGTCGAACCGGAAGTTGCGCCATTACCGCTCCCCATCCCAGGGCATTTTCAGCTGCAAATTTCAGGCAAAAACCGCCCCCCTCCCCCACCAAAGGTAACCTCGAAGAGCGAAATATCCGCTTTACACTCGATCGCTGCATTCGTTAGATTCGGCAAATCCATGCATTCCCCGACAATGAAGTTCCCTCGACTCACCGTGCTCTTGTCTCTTGTCCTGGCCTGCGTTGCCGCAGCCCCGTGCCGTGCCGAAAAGAGGCCGCCCACCGCCCCCGAGCGCGCCATGTTGAACAACTACCGGGACGTCATCCACCGCATTCTCGACTCGTTCGAGAACGACGACTGGACCCGCGTAACAACCACCGAGTACGACCTCGACGACGACGTACTGGTCTCGAGCGACCCCGACGTTCCCCTCGACGTGGACGAGCTGATCCAACGCACCTACCGCGTCCGCCCCGGTTCCGACTACTACAACCGCGTCTACATGCCAGCCATCGAGAAGATGGAAGCCACCGACGACATGAAGGAGAAGGTGAAGATCGCCAAAACGCTCGAGGTCTCGGAAGTCACCATCATGGTCCACTTCAATCGCGCCGGCGTGTCGCTCGACGGCGACTCCTCCACGCGCGAGAAGCTCAACCTCGCTGGCCCCAGCATGGCCTTTCGCACGCCCAACGGACACGACCAGAAGTCCGTGGCCGTCGAGCTCCTCTACGGCGATTGGGCCTCCGCGGCCAAAAGCGGCGGCGACCTCAAGTACCGCTTCAAGCGCAAAGGCCGCTACCCCGCCATCGAGAACATCTGGATCGAGATCAGCGGCACGCCCTCGCGCATCGACGAGATGCTCCGCAACCTCGACTGGAAGCAGCCGAACACGGGGCTGACACAAGAAAAGTAACCGGTCGCAAGGTCGTCTCAGGCGGCTCGCGAGTAGGATCAAAACGAGGGAATCGAGAAAGAACTTAGGCCTTAGTTCTCTCCGGCTTGCTCGGGTTCGAACTTGGACGATTCAGCTTGGGCTGCTCTCGTCTGCTGTGCGCAGAGCACACCGTCAGTCAGGACACTCCACGATGCGCTTTTCCCTGTGCCGGAGAAGAAGTAAATCTGAACCGAATGAACCGGATAATTCGTGGGCAGGCTGAACACGAAAGAGTGCCCAAATTGAACTCCGCCGACGAATGCCGCGATGTAGTTCTGTCCGAGGTTTCCAATCACATTGGGGGCGGCATACCCCTGGCTGTACCCCGGGCCGGTTCCCGGATACTGGGTTTGCGGCAACCAGTTTTCTGACTCTCCGGTAGCATGGATCAGGGTTCTCGGTCCGTTGTTAACGTCGACTGTGATGGCCTGAGTGCTGGCATTGAAGAGTGCAACCGGAACTCCCATGGGCAGAGTGCTCCTCTCAACTGTCGCCGGCGGGACCAAGTACGGCCACGCCGACTATCGCGCTGCGATTACTACTATTAGCACAAACGCACACTCGCCTCGGCGGCACGCCGCCCGCACCGACCGCAGTCGTATCCGCGATATACTTAGTATTGTTATGGCGCCCGAAAAAACCTTCTATCTTGAGACCTTCGGCTGCCAGATGAACGCCCATGACTCCGAAAAGGTAATCGGCACGCTCCAGCGTGAAGGCTACCGCCAGGTCGATTCCGAGGAGCAGGCCGGGCTCATTCTCTACAACACCTGCTCCATTCGCGATAAAGCCGAGCAGAAAGTCTTCAACCGCCTCAACGATTACAAAAAGCTGCACAAGGCCGGCAAGCGATTCGGCGTGCTCGGCTGCGTGGCGCAGCAGGAGGGCGAAAAGATCTTCGAGCGCGCCCCCTACGTTTCGCTCGTCTCCGGCTCGGCGAGCTACCGCAAGCTCCCCGAAATGCTTTCACGGCTTGAAGCCGGCGAGACGCGCATCACCGGCCTCGACGACCGCCAGACCGACGAGACATTCGAGACCGAGTTCACCGCGCGCCAGAACCCCTACCGCGGCTACATCACCATCATCGAGGGCTGCGACAAGTTCTGCGCCTACTGCGTGGTCCCCTATACGCGCGGCAAGGAGCGCAGCCGAACGTCCGCCTCCGTGCTCGAAGAGGCGCGCCGCATCGCCGACCTTGGCTATACCGAAATCCAGCTCCTCGGCCAGAACGTCAACAGCTACAGGGATCCGGAAGGGAAGTTGAGCTTCGCCGAACTTCTCGCCGCCGTCGGGCAGGTCCCCGGCATTCGCCGCGTGCGCTTCACCACCAGCCACCCCCGCGACTTCACGCGCGACATCGTCGAGGCCATCGACGCCTATCCCACGCTCTGCGACCACGTCCACCTGCCCGTGCAGTCCGGCTCGAGCCGCGTCCTCAAGGCCATGGCGCGCGAGTACACGCGGGACTGGTACCTCGAGCGCATCGCCTGGATCAAGGCTGCGAAGCGGCCGATCTCGCTCTCCACCGACATCATCGTGGGCTTTCCGGGCGAAACCGAAGACGAGTTCATCGAGACAATGAACCTCCTGGCCGAGGTCCAGTACGACTGCGTGTTTGGCTTCAAGTACTCTCCCCGGCCAAATACCCCGGCCCTGGTCATGATCGACTCCATCCCGGATAGTGAGAAGGCGCACCGCCTTCAAGTACTCCTTGACCGGCAGCGTGAGATCCAAAGAATCAATTATGGCCATCACTTAGGGCAAATTGTAGAAGTCATGGTTGAAGGGCAGAATCCGGCGCGCGGCCAGATCGCCGGCCGCAGCTCGCAGAACAAGCCCGTGAATTTCACCTGGCCAAACCCCATTGCGCCGGCGCCGGGCACGTATTTGAATGTGCGCATCACGCAAACGCATCCAAACAGCCTGGTAGGCGAGGCCGTGCCGGCAGCCTGATCGCGCCGGCCCTGATCGCGGCGGCTTTGATGCGGGCATGATCCGCAAACCGCGCACGCCGAAAGGATGTTACCGGAAGATGCGGACCTCAACCGCGAGTTGTGGTTGAATAGAGGTCTACTCGGAGGGATGCCGGCGCGTCCAACCAGAAGGGGGTGTTCATGGACATCGAAGTGCGAATTCGGGGGCTCATGATGGATCCGGCCACGAACATGCCCATCGTTGTCCTCAAGGATCCAACTTCGGACTCCGTTATGCCCATCTGGGTCGGCATATTCGAGGCTAACGCGATCGCAATCGAGCTTGAAAAGCTGGCGGCGCCGCGTCCCATGACCCACGACCTAACTCGAAACCTCATCCAGCACTTGAATGGCCGGCTGGATCGCGTTGTAATTACAGAGATTAGGGATGATACATTCTTCGCCGTCCTATGGCTCCGGCAGGGCGACGACATCGTAATGGTGGATGCCCGGCCGTCCGACGCCATCGCGCTCGCCCTTCGCTCCGACTGTCCCATTTACGTTGCGGAACGGGTCATGGAGTCGGCGAGGGTCACGGCAGGCAGCGCAACCGAAGGCCAGACCGGAGAGCAGCTTCGCGGCTGGCTCGAAGGCCTGAACGACGAGGACCTCGGCCGCTACAAGATGTAAACGGCAGGGAATTCACGGCACCCCCGTCAGCCCGCTCCTTCCGGCTCCCGCGCGGATCGTTTTGCGTACCCGGCGTACATCCACAGATAAAAGACTCCCGCCGCGAGCAGCACAATCGTTGGGCATCGCGCCGTCAGCACAGACGCGATCTTTCCGAGCGCCTCATCCTGCGGCAGCCGCAGGCTCTTGTTCAGCAGCATCAGCAGCGCCACCGGAATATCAGAAGTAAGTACGATGGCTGCCGCGGTCACAAGCAGGGCAGTGATGCGCAGATTCCTGCCTTTCGTACACAGCAGGGCGCACGCCGGAATCAGTAGCATCAGGATCTTCAGGTCGTATTGCCGGTGATAGATGGGCAGCATGCTCAACGCAGCCATCGACGCCACCCCGAGCAGCGCTTCCGGCCGCGAAGACCGCCCGCGAACGGTCACCACCAGCCAGGCGAGCAGCAGCGGAGCGCATACAAGCAACGCCGCCGGGTTATAGAACCCCGGGTCATCCTTCACATAACTCAACACCGATTGCAGGTCGGTCGTCATCCCGAGGTTCATATTGCCCACCGACGACGGGCCGGGGTCGTTCAGGTCGCCGCGCATCGAAGTGGCCGCCACATTCGCATGCCATTCCTGCACCCAATGGGGAGATACGGTCGCGATCCAAAGCAGGCTCACCGCCGCCAGGCCGCCCGCTATTCCGATCGAAGCAAGCGCGCGCCGGCGATAAACGCGCCCCGCCAGCAGAAAGTACAGCCAGATCAACCCGATTTCCTGCGGCTTCAGCGCCATGCCCAGCCCGAAGCACACAATTCCAGCCGGCACGCACCGGTTCCGCAGAAAGCTCCACACCGCGAAGACGCCCAGGCTCACCGCAATTCCAGTTGCATTGCCCAGCTGGAACAGGAATTCGCAGTTGGCCAGCACGATGCACAGCAGGGGAAGCGACATCGTCGCCCCGAAGTCGGCCGCAAGATCCAGCGCCAGCCACGCGGCGATCAACAGTCCGGCCGGCATGAGCAGCATCCACATCAGATGCGCCGGCCCCCAGCCCAGCAGCGCCAGCGGAGCCACCACGAGCAGCGTCGGCGGCAGGTTTACGCAAACCGGAACCACGCGCCAGAAGCTTGGCTGGGAGTTGTTCCGGGGCAGCGGCCCGCCCTCGCGCCGGTAGACCTCGAGATACTCGCCGGACCTGTAAGGGTCATGATGATCCATCACAGTCCGCGCGCCATAGTAAACAGCCGCGAAGTCCTCGAGCCCCGCGTCCTTCGAAGCCTCAATCGAATAGCCCCACCCAATCGAGATCGCAATGCTGACCAGCAGCCACGTCAAAATCGCTCGCCGTGACGTCCGCAGGTGCGGCAGGGCAGATCCGTCCGCGCAGTGAACGCCCTCCGGCGCCGGTCTCTGGGTTGCAAGTGGGATCACGGAAATAAGATACCGAAGGGAATCGCCTCTGGAAAAGTAGGCCAGATGGTGCGGCCCGCTTGGTTGGTTTAAGTTAACAGAATATCTGTTATCAGACATTTGATGTATTGAACTCTCACCTCGGGATCAGCCCCCGAATGGCCCCGGCAATCGGCGTGTCAGGGCCTGGCTTCAGTCGTGCCGAACAACACAAGTCCAGAGATCCTGGGCTTCAGCCCCCGAAGTTTCCATTGTCCCAGCCACGGTGCTTCCGGCTTTTTCCGCGGCCTTCTGTCGGCACATAACAACTCAGGCAGCACACAAAACAACACGCCGCAAACGCGAGCCTCGCGTCTGCCGCAAATTACATCAGGTTGTGCATGAGGTTGTTTGTGCCGGGTAGCTGATACAACGGCGCCAACGTTCGAACGCCCCGGTCATCGGTCGTGAAAGGTCAGCAGAAACAGGGGGAGCAGCGTGAGACCTGAAAGTACTTCAATGGTTGTCCGTGTAAAGGTGGGGCGAGCGGCATTGCAACAGACATCCAACTGCGCCAATCGCCCCCACAAAACAACGGGGAACATGGTTAACTCCTGGGCGCGAATAAAAAAGGAGAACCTAGATGTCCGCGTTGAGAGTCGTGCCGATGGTGGTGAACGCGCTGCTGATGTCACTGGCGAGCGTCTTCATTCCGGCGGTGGCTGCGAGGGCGATCAGAGCGACAACCAGCGCATACTCAACCAGGTCCTGGCCCTCTTCTTGCGTGAACCGATCCTTCAGGTTCTGCATCTTGATGTACAGCTTCAGCATGGTGTCCTTCATGTGTTTCCTTCTCCCCGTAAAGAATTTGTTTTTGAGTTGGCTCGGCGGTTACCGGGCGCTTTGAGAACTGCAATCCCCATGCCAATGTGCGGGCTGTATTGTTTCCAACAAGATAGAGATTTGGTAAATCAATTCACCGCCCCCAGGTGTGACCGCCTGTATACAGAGGAGATGCCTGCAGAGGACGAAACCGCGGCCTCGGGAGCTCCCATCGGCGCTGCGGATCCACACCCGCCTTCCCTGTGCTTCACCCCGCTCCGGTCCTCCGCCCCCGTCGATCAGAAAGGCCAGTTCCCTTCCCATCGATACCCACCGGGCGCCGAATCACCGGGCTGTGAGTAACGAGTGAGGTTCCAACCGCCTGTGAAATACTTGTTGCGGTTCGCTTTTTGTTCGCTATAATTCGCCCATGGCTGTCACTCGGCGACAAAAAGAAGTGATCGACTTCCTCGAGACGTTTGTCAACCGCAACGGCTACTCCCCTTCCTTCGAGGAGATCGCCCGCGGAATGGGCCTCAAGAGTCTCGCGACGGTGCACAAGCACATCAGCAACCTTGAGCAGAAGGGCGTGCTCGACCGCGTGCACAACCGCAGCCGCTCCATCGAGGTGCTGCCACCCGGAGCGCGCACCCGCGCCACGGACCGTCTTCCGCTCGCCGGGCGCATCGCCGCCGGCCTGCCCGTCGAGACCAGCGAAACGCCCGAGACCATCTCCCTGCACGACGTTGTCGGCAACCGCGATGTATTCGCTCTCGAAGTGCGCGGCGACTCCATGCGCGACGAGCACATCATCAGCGGCGACTACGTTCTCGTCGAGCGCACCCGCACCGCGCGCCAGGGTGAAATCGTCGTCGCCCTCGTCCACGGATCGGAGACCACGCTCAAGCGCTTCTACTCCGAAGGCAGCACCGTGCGCCTGCAGCCCTCCAATCTTGAAATGGAACCCATCCTGGTTCCCGCCGCGAATGTGGCCATCCAGGGGCGCGTGCTGGGCGTGCTGCGCAAATACCACTAAGCCGCCTTCGCTGTGCCTATCCCAAGGTCTTCGCTCCGCACTCCTGCGCCGCGCCGCGCAGTTTGTGAGCCGCATCCGCATCGGGTATGCTGAACTCTCCCTATGGCACATGGATTCGATGACTATCGCGTCTTTCTCTCTGCCCCCGGAGACCTCGATCCGGACCGCGCTGCTGTGCACGACATCCTCGCCCGCGTCAATGAAGCCGTGGCGATGCCTGCCAATATCCTGCTCGTCACCGTGGGGCTGCGCGAGAACGGCCAGATCGACGGCAACCGCGCAATCGTCTCGGACAACGTTCGCTGGAGCAGCTATTTCATCCAGCTCTTCCAGGATGACTGGGGACCGCGCGATCTCTTCCGCAAGCTCTTCCTCCTCGCCCTCGAATGTCGCGACAATCCCGAAATGCCGATGCGCGACGTCGTCGTCTGCGTAAAAAACGCTCCGCACGAATCGAATCCCGAAATCCTCGCCTTTCGCAAGGAGCTTCTGGAGATGCAGGGTGTGCGCGCCTTTGCCTACGACACCGTCGAAGAACTGCGCGCGCATCTCGAGCGCGTCTCCACCGAATGGGCGCAGTCATTGATCGCCGCAAGCGCCGGCGCAGGCGCCGCAAGCTGACGGCAGCAAGTCTTCTCGCACAGGCACAAAAAAAGCCCGGCAGCCAGGCCGGGCTTTTCTCATTTCGCTCGCTTCACGCGCTCGCACGATCCGCCGCTGAGCTGCCGATCAGCCGCTGCACCTTCTCTTCGATCACTTCCCGCGCAACGTAGCCCACAATCTGGTCGGCCACTTTGCCGTTCTTGAAGAACAGCAGCGCCGGAATGCCGCGTATGCCGTAGCGCGATGGGGTAGCGCCATTCTGGTCGACATTGACCTTCGTCACCTTGAGCCTGCCCGCGTACGCCTCGGCCACCGCATCCACCGCCGGGGCAATCAGCTTGCACGGGCCGCACCAGCCTGCCCAGAAATCCACCAGCACTACCTGCTCGCTCTTAAGAACTTCCTGATCGAAGTTCGCATCCGTTACTTCCAGAACACTCGCGACAGCCATGATCCTCCTTGAATCACTCCTCCACTTCAGTTTACCTGTGAGAGCACATTCATGAGATGCCGAAGGATGTGGGAAAGTCGCACCCGCCTCAGTACGGGAAAACGCCGCGATTTGCCGGCCGCGCTCTGTTCCGGAAATTAGAAAGCGCCCGGACTCCTAACGGAATCACGGGCGCTAGAGCAGCCCTCCCCCAGAACTGCCCACGCTGCGAATGTAGGGCTAATCGAATCTAAGATCAAGTAATCTTAGGTAACATCAAAAATGATCACTTTAGCGGCATATTTTTGCCAGAAAAAATCTGAATTTTGCCGACTTTCATGGTTACTACTGGTTACCATACCTGCCGGAAAATCGATTTTGAAGCCTCTTTAACAAATCATGCCCGTTAAAAGCCGCCCGACCCGGTACCCGAACCAGTGAAGGCTTGCGCGCCCTGCGCCGCAAACCGGCACACCACTATTTCCGGACTATGGATCCGGCCAACCGCGGCCTCGATCGCCTCCGACGCGGCTTGAACGGCCGCCTCTCCCTCCACGATCACCAGTACCCCGGGTCCCGCGCCGCTCAGCGCAACGCCGAGGATCCCGTGCTTCCCGGCGAGCGGCAGCACCAGCGGCAGCAGGGGGCAGATCGCCGACCGGTACGGCTGGTGAATGCAGTCCGCCATCGCCGTCCGGAGCAGCTCTCCCCTGCCCTGCGCGAATGCCAGCGTCAGCAGCGCAACGGCCTGCAGGTTCGCTACCACGTCTTCCCTGCTGTAACGCTCCGGCAGCACAGCGCGCGCCTTGCTGGTGGCCAGCGGCTCGGTGGGCAGCACGACCATAGCGCGCCACCCCGCCGGAGGCTCGACGCGCGCAACGCTCAGCGCATCACCCTCCCCCCCGGCCGCAACAAATCCTCCCAGCCAGCAGGCGGCAGCATTGTCCGGATGACCCTCGAGCGCCGAAGCCTCCGCAAGAATCCGCTCTCCCGTCCACCCCAGTCCGCCGAAGTGCACCGCAAGTGAGATAGCCGCAAGCCGCCCAGCCGCCGACGATCCGCAACCCATCCCCAGCGGAATCCGGTTGTCCATCAGGATCCGCAGCGGAACAACCTCCCGGCCGCTCTCGCGCAGCACCTTGCGATAAAGCTCCAGCACCAGGTTGCCGTCGGTCCGTCCGCATTGATCCGCATCCCGCCCCGTGGCCTCGATCGAGAACTCGTCGGCCGCCTCGGCCTCGATGTCGAGAAACAAATCAAGCGCCACCGCCGCCGTATCGAAGCCCGGCCCAAGATTCGCAGACGTAGCAGGAAGCCGCAGGCGGAGCCTTCCGCCCACCCCCGTCGAAGCCCCGCTCATTGCGCCGCTTCCTTCATCGCGGCCAGCACCGCCGCCGGCGTCGCGTCCACATTCCGCGCATCGCGCCGCAGGCTCTCCACCCGCGCCTCATTGCCGGCAGTCTCCTCGGCCCTCAGCAGCGTCCCACGGTGAAAATCGATCGTGTAATCGGCATCCTTCAGTGTGTGCCCCGTCAGCACCAGCACCACCGACTCTTCCGCCGCAATCTTTCCCTGCGCGCGCAGCTTCTTGAGCCCCGCCAGCGTCACTGCGGAAGCCGGCTCGCACCCCAATCCCTCCGCACCAAGCTCGGCCTTCGCAATCGCGATCTCGGCCTCCGTCACGTCCAGGCACCAGCCGCCGGTCTCCTGCACCACGCGCGCCGCCTTGCGCCACGACGCCGGATTCCCGATCCGTATCGCAGATGCGCGCGTGTGCGCCTCCACCGGCTCAAGCTTCGTTCCACCACTCGATTCAAAACTGCGCGCCAGCGGATTCGCGCCCGCCGCCTGGATCACCGAGATCCGCGGCAGCCGCGACACCAGTCCAAGTTCGCGCAGCTCGCGGAACCCCTTGCCCAGCGCCGAGCTGTTCGCCAGATTTCCTCCGGGCACGATCAGGTGATCCGGCACATTCCAGTCGAACGCTTCGGCAATCTCGAACGCCGGCGTCTTCTGCCCTTCCAGCCGGTAAGGATTCACCGAGTTCAGCAGATAAATCGGAGCCTCGCGCACCACCTGCATCAGCACCCGCGCGCAGCCGTCGAAATCGGCCTTCACCTGGCACGTCACCGCGCCGTAGTCCATCGCCTGCGACAGCTTGCCCCACGCGATCTTCCCTTCCGGAATCAGCACCAGGCTCCGCATCCCCGCCCGCGCCGCGTAAGCGGCCATCGCCGCCGAAGTGTTGCCCGTTGAAGCGCAAGCCACCCACTCGAATCCGCGCTCCGCAGCCACGCTCAGCGCTGCCGTCATCCCCGTGTCCTTGAACGAGCCGGTTGGATTCATCCCCTGGTGCTTCGCGTAGAGCTGATCCATGCCCAGCGCCTTCGCCGCGCGAGGCAGCGTGTAGAGCGCTGTGTTCCCCTCCCGCAGCGTCACCGCATTCCCAAAGTTGTCGAGGATCGGCAGCAGCTCGCGAAACCGCCACACGCCCGAGTAGTCCAGCGCCTCAGACGAGCACCGGCGCTCCCGCCACAGCCATTTCAGCGCCCCCGGGTTCGGCCGGTCATGACTCTGCCGCCGCTCCCAGCCCGGATACACCACTTCAAAAAGATCGCCGCATTCCACGCAGCGGAAATCCGGCTGGGCGTCCGCGCCGGTAATCCGCGCCCCGCAGCCGAAACAGCGCAATTCGTGCAGATTGTCTTTCATCTCTCTCCTGATAGCCTAGCAGCGTATGCGGCCATCTGCCGTAGCGGAGGCGAAGTTGAATCGCATCGCGTGCGCGTTTTGCCTTCTGGTCATTGCGTTCCCGGTTTTGCGTGCTCAGGGTCCCATCCGCATCGCCGCCGCGGCCGACCTCGCGCCCGTTCTTCCCCCAATCCTCGACGAGTTCAGGCACACAACCGGAATCGAAGCGCAGGCCACCTACCAGGCCTCCGCCACGCTCGCCACGCAGATCCAGAACGGCGCTCCATTCGACATATTCCTCTCCGCCGACCTCGGCTATCCCCAGCGCCTCATCGCCGCCGGCCTCGCCCAGGGCCTGGGAGAAGGCGCATCCGGAACGCCGATCACCTACGCCGAAGGCACGCTCGTCCTCTGGGAGCGGAACGACCCGCATCTCCCGCCGCCCTCGCTCGACCTCCTGCGCAATCCTCTGCTCGAGCGCCTCGCCATCGCCAACCCCGAGCGCGCCCCCTACGGCAAGGCTGCAATCGCCGCGCTCGAAAAGCTCGGCCTCTACGCCGCGCTCAAGCCGCGCATCGTCACCGCGGAAAACATCTCACAGGCCGCCGAGTTCGCCCAGTCAGGCAACGCCGATGCCGGCCTCATCTCGCTCACGTCGGCAATGACACCGCAGCTCTCTTCGTCGGGCCGGTACTTCGTCATCCCGCGCGACCTCTACCCGCCCATCGAACAGGGTGCCGTCCTCGTTGCGAAATCCTCGCAGCGCGTCGACGCCAAAAAATTCCTCGTCTTCCTCATGTCCGCCCCGGTCCAGCAGGAACTCCGCAAGTACGGCCTCACCCCCGGCCGCCCCGTCCCCTGATCTGCTGTGACCTGATTACATGTGAACTGACTGAATCAGACGTGATTCGAAATGATCTGATTCGAAATGATCGCCCTCCCGGCATTCGCCTCGCCGAATCTAGCCGGAGCGAACGGCTTCGCGCAGTATATTGTTGAAGAATCGTATGGATTGGCAGGCTCTTTTCCTCACGCTGCGTCTGGCTGGCCTTACCACCGCCATTCTGCTGGTCATCGCCATCCCGCTCTCGGCTCTAATCGTCCTCGGCCGCGGCCGCTGGCTCGCTGGCCTCGAAGCCCTCGCCGCTCTTCCGCTCGTTCTTCCTCCCACCGTTCTCGGATTCTTCCTTCTCGTCCTCCTCGGCCCCCGCACCGCATTCGGACGCGGCATCATCGCCCTCACCGGCCATCCGCTCGCGTTCTCTTTCTCCGGTCTCGTCGTCGGCTCCGTCATCTACAGCCTGCCCTTCGCCGTCCAGCCCATCGTCGCCGGGTTCGCCGCCGTCGACACGCGCCTCGTAGATGCCGCACGCCTTCTCGGCGCCAACTCGCCGCGCGTGGTGCTCACGCTCCTCGCCCCGCTCGCCCGCCGCTCCGTCGTCGCCGCCGCGGTTCTCACCTTCCTCCACACCGTCGGCGAGTTCGGCGTCGTCCTCATGCTCGGCGGAGACATCCCCGGCGCCACGCGCACCCTTTCCATCGTGCTCTATGACCAGGTCGAGAGCTTCGACTACGCCGCCGCCAATCGCACCGCCGCCCTGCTCCTTGGCCTCAGCCTCCTGGCCCTCGTCGTCTTCTACTCCACCACCAGTGCGCGGAGCGCCCGCCGTGCTTGAGTTCTCCCTCGATGCCCGCCGCGGCAGCTTTCACCTTCAGCTTGACTCCACCTTCGCCGCGCCGTGGACCGTGATCTTCGGCCACTCCGGCGCCGGCAAGAGCACATTCCTCCGACTGCTTGCCGGGCTCGACCGCCTCCACACCGGCTCGGCCCGCGTCGTTCATCAGGGTCGTGTCCTCACCGACACCGCCTCGAATCTCTGGCTGCCCCCCGGCCGGCGTCAAACGGCCCTTGTCGCACAGCAGCCCACGCTCTTCCCTCACCTCAGCGTGCATTCGAACGTCGCCTATGGCCTGGCACATCTCGACCGCGAAACCCGAAACCAACGCATGAACGAAATGCTGCAACTCGTGGGAGCAATGGATCTTATCAATCGTCCAACGTCGAGCCTTTCCGGAGGAGAATCTCAGCGCATCGCCCTCGCCCGGGCTCTCGCCCCAGGCCCTGAGCTTCTGCTGCTTGACGAGCCCTTCTCCGCCCTCGATGGCGCATCCGCCGACACCCTCCTCGCCCGCTTGCACGGCTGGGCCCGCGCGCGCGGCATTCAAACCATCCAGGCCACGCACGACGCCACCGACGCCTTCATCACGGACGCAGAGGTAATGCTGCTCCACGAAGGAAAGATCGCGGCCCAAGGATCAGCCGCCGACGTCCTCGTCGCCGAGCGTGCCAGGCTCCTCTCATGGCTCGAGCCCGATTCCCCCGCCCCGCGCCGCGACAATCTCTAGGTCTCTTGCAACTGGTAATGTTGCTAGTACGCATCTGGATGGGCAAGCCCGTATTAATCGATTTATCAGGCCCGCACGCTTGCCCTTCAATTTTCAGAAGAGGTGGGCGAATGGCCGCCGCAACCGTGATTCACTTCGGGGACGATGACTGCCACCGCGTCGAGGTGTTGCGCGGCGCGGGATATGAAGTCGATGAGTTCAATTCGCTCGATCGCCTCCGTCTGCACCTCGTATCCAGGAAACATGTAGACGCAGTGATTGTGTCGGAGGTGGAGCCGCGCTGCGCAGAGCAAGCGGCTGAGCTTGTGCGCGAGCACAGCGGAGCGGCCCTGATCCTGTTTCGCCGCCCGGACGTCACGCTCGATGACAGTGGATTTGACCGGGTCTTTCCCTCGGTCGCCCGGCCCCCGCACTGGCTCTTCGACACCGCTGTCGTGGTCATGCAGAGCAAGGAACTGCGGGCGCAGTCGGAGCGTCTGCGCGCGGAATCCGAAGCGGCTAGGGTGGGGACTGTTCGGCAACGTCACAGGACAGCGTCACTTATTCGTGAGCTTCCGTCCCCGTGGGCGGATCTCGACGACCCGGACAAGAAAGAGTGAGAGCGCCCGTCGCGGCGTAGCTCGTGGTTTATCAGCGCGGCAGTACGCTCCCCGCTGAGCGTGCTGCCGCGTTCATCACCACTTGCGCGATGTCCTAATCGCCGTCGTGATCGGCGTCGTGGAAGTCGAACAGATCGAACAGGTCACTCAAAGCTGGGCTGTTGGTGGGGGCGTACTTGCTCACCGACGGGTTGTAAGTCGGGTTGGGCAGGTTGTCCCGGCTCCGGCTCGAGATGGTGGGCAGGTTCCAGTTGTGCTCGATGAACTTCAGCACCGAGACGTGATCTGCGTAATCGTGCGAAATGTGTCCGGGCTTCGTCCACGGAGACACCACGATGAGGGGAATGCGCGTGCCGTCGCCGAAGAAATCGAGCGGCTGCACATATCCGGAGTCGTAGTAGCCTCCGCCTTCATCCACGGTCACGAAGATCGCGGTGCTCTCCCACAGTTCCCTGTTCTTTTGAACCTCGTCAACGATCTTCCTGACGAAGCCCTCGAACAGGTCCCACTTGGATGATGCCGGGTGGCCGTCGACCCATCCGCTGGGCTTGACGAACGACACAGCCGGCAGCTTGCCCGTGTGGATGTCTTCGTAGAGCTGTTTGGTGTCGAAGATGTGCGTCGTCCGTACGCCCGGATCGGCCATGATCTGCGTCTGGTACTGGAACCCATTGCAGATGTTGCAATACGAATCGCTCTGTGCGCCGATAGCGCCGAAGAGCTGCTGGTACTTGTCGGGAACGTAGTTGTCCCACTGGTCGTTGTAGCTCTTCCAGGAGACATTGTGCTCCAGCAGCACATCGGCGATGCTGCGCTGCGAGGTCGGCGGAATGGTGAACGGCGTGTTATTGGAATTTGTGTCCTCGTATGCGTTGGAGCCGTCGCCAAAGTAGCCGGGGTTGTAGTTGTTGAGCAGGTAGTAGTGGCCGGGGTCGCAGTTCGGATTTACCGGACGCTTCAGCGAGGCGAGATACGCGAGGATCGGGCCTACGCCGGGCTGCGATGCATCGGAGCAGTTGCTGTAGCTTCCGCCGCCATACACGCCGGTCGATGCGCCGTTGTTGCCGAAGCCGCCGTATCCATCCTGCGTCCACCAGTTATTGGATCCCGCAACCGGGTTCGGGTTCTCGACTTCATCCACCGGGCCTCCGGCCCACGTCGTCTGGTTGTGCGGCGGAGTCAGGTTGCCGTTCTGGTCTTTGAACCAGAGGGCATCGCCAAAGAACAGCATGATGCTGTCGAGGCCGGTGCCGCCCATGGCCGGCTGGTGGTAGTTGTCGCTCATTGCATAGTGATCGGCCAGGTGCTTGGTATACGGAGCATCGCCCTGCTGCATGTTGTAGAAGCCCATCGCGGTTGCGCCCTCACCCGTGGTGGCGCAGCCGGGCGCGTAGTCGGTGCAGAACGGCGTGGGCTGCGTCTTTCCATTCACGTTGGACCCAACGGTCACTTCGGTCCAGGTGAAGAAGTCAGCGAGGCAGCCGCTGGGGTTTGCTCCGGTTGCGTGCGCCGCACTGCAGTCTTCCTGCTGCCACATCTGGTAGAAGCGGTGCACGGGACTGTTTGCATAGGAGATGTAGGGAAACTCGCTCGAGTTCGTGAGTTGGAACGGACCAGCCGGGAGCGTGGAATAGGGCGCGGTGTTGCTCACGCCGGAAATTCGCGAATCGGGCACCTTTCCGGTGAGCCCGGTGCCGCCTTCGAGGAGCGAATCATAGTACTGCGACGGCGGTCCGGGCAGCCCGTCTTCGGTGGACTCGGCGTCGCTCGGTGTGCACATTCCATTATCCGCGCAGACGTTTGTGGGGCCGCCGTTCAGAGGCGCGGGCAGGGTTGCGTAGGGCGCCTTGGCGGTGCTTGGGCTCAGTTGATACGTCGCGCTGCCGGTCACGTCGGCGGAGTATTGCAGCGCTCGAGCGTAGTTCGGGCCGGGCGTGCCGTCGTTGTTCACAATTCCCTCTGAGAGCAGGTTGTTTACCTTCTCGCCATGCCGGGGAATGTAGGTGGCAAACAGGTGATCGAATGAGCGGTTCTCACCGACGATCACGATAACGTGCTTGATCGGACTTGCGGTCCTGGGTCCGTGATCGTGATGGTGATGCTCATCGGGGTTTTCTGCAATCGCTGGCGTAAGCACAGGGCCAACAGCGAGCGTCAGCATAAGCAGTGACGAAGTGATCTTCGTCACGGTGGAGAGGATTTGACTCGGCACGATTCACTCCTAAGGTTGGGGGATGGACGTTAGCGGGCTTCGTGCGAATGAGTTGTTGTTGCGGTCTCCGGAAGAACTCGACTTCCGCCAAGGCATCGTAAGGGAGCGAATGTAAATGCGAGGTGAACCAGGGATGAATTTGTAACCATCAGCCGGCCTGCGCAGCCTGATCGCATTGCGATGCGGCCTCCCGGGACGCCCGCTACGGGGACATCTCAAGCCGCCGATGACTTCCGCAAGAGCTGCAAGGAGGCGCTTGAGGGACCGCGGCCCTAGCGGACGATTGTAGGACTTTGTGCGGGAACAGGCAGAAGCGTAGTCTGGCTTTCGTGGGCGCATCCCTCCATGTTTCCAGCACAACTACGGCACGCGAAAGGGCTTCCGAATGTCAACGACACTAAGAGTTTTGGTTACGGGCGCGGCACGCGGCATTGGAACGGCAACGGCGCAGTTACTTGCCAGCCGGGGGCATTCTGTCGTCGCCACCGACGTATCCCCGTTGAGTGGATCGGAAGGCATCCAGGCGCATGTGCTCGATGTCACCAGCGACGAATCCGTGGCGCGGTGCCTTGAAGAGGTTGGTCCGCTCGATGCAATCGTCAACAACGCAGGTATAGGTGGCTGGGGGCCGGTCGAAGGCTATCCGCTTGATCGTATCCGGCACATCTTCGAGACAAACACGCTCGGCGCGTTGCGCATCATCCAGGCCGTCTTGCCCGCCTGGCGAGAGCGTGGTTCCGGCGTCATCGTGAATGTGTCGAGTGTGAGCGGCCGGGTCTCCACGCCGCTCGAAGCAGCGTACAGCGCCTCCAAGTTCGCGCTCGAAGCCTTCACGGAATCACTGCACATCGAAGTCCGACACTTTGGAATTCGCTGCGTGTTGATCGAGCCCGGAAAAATCGCTACCGGCAGCAAAGCGATCGAGCCTCACATGGGACCAGCCGACTACGCAGGACTCTGGGAGCAGTGGACCGGAGCCCATACCAAAATGACGGGCCCATCGGGTCCAATTGGACCCGAAGCTGTCGCACTGGCCATCGCCAGTGCAATCGAAGACCCCGCGACACCTTTCCGTGTACCGGTCGGCCAGGACGCCGAGATCATTTTGGGCTTGCGAAGAAGCCTCGACGATCAGGCATTCGAAGATGCCATGAGAAAGGCCATTGGGTTTACATGGTGATGAGATGCACGCATCACTGCCCTCTCCTCTGTGGGAGGGATTGGGGGGGATCTGCCGGACGGCCGGCTCACCCCGAGGCTCAACCGATACGTTGTCAATCCCGGCCTTTACGGCTGCTGCACGGATGTGATCCTCCAGCGCCGGCTTGGGCTGGTGGGAACTCTCACGTGGTCAATTGTGGAGCGAGAAAACCACGTTGATCGTTGTTTGGACTTCCGTTGGCTCGTTGTTGAGCTTGTAAGGCTTGTAGCGCCACGTCTGCACCGCGTCGACCGCCGCCTGCCGAAGCATAGGCGGTCCACTCACAACGCGTATGTCCTTGACACTTCCGGCCTTGGAAATCGTGGCCTCTATTTGTACAGTGCCGGATACATGGGCATCTCTCGCTATCGACGGATAGACGGGCGCCGTCTTCTGAATCAACAATCCAACCGCGACCCCCGCTGAAACAGTGGTGGCGGCAGCAGGTGCAATGCGAACAACGGGTCGTGACCCGGTGAATACGCTCCCAATCGTGTTGCCGCCACCGAGAGCTTCAGTCGTGCCAAGCCCTGCCGAAGGAGGAGGCTCATTTTCAACGCCTGGCTTATGAATGTCCCGCGAAATCCGTATGGGTGCAGCCAGCTGTTCGTCCATCATCTTCGATTGCACCCTCGTCGGCTGCACCGTCGGTGAGGTCTCCCCGTTCGCTGCCTCTGTCGACGGGCTGACCTGTGTCTGTCCCGTTTGGACTGGAGTCGTAGATACATTCGGGATAGATGAGGTGGAAGGCGAGGGCTTTTGCGTGTTGCTGTCCGCCCGCGTTCCCTGGGTCGCTGTAAGCCCTGGCTCAACTGATGCATTCATTTTCGATGGCGTTCCCGGCCTGAACAGCCATATCGCCAGGACCGACAGAATCAGAATTGGACCGGCGCCAATGGCCGTAACCTTCACCCACTTTCTTTTTGCTATCGGGTTGTCCGCGGCATTCTTGACGGCGGTCTGAGGCCGAAGCGACTTGCGAAGCTCTTCAATGCTGAATTCTCCCTGGGCCGGGGTCTTCGATCCATTGGTCAGGCCATCTGGCGCAGATACCTTCCGCGGCTGCGGCGAAAGCGACACCTCTTGAGGCACGTGGACAACTTCTTCTGCGCGCGAATTGGAAATGGGCGCCCCGGCCGCAAGACCGCTACTCGATCGTGATCGCCTGAGAAGGGCTGTGTCGTCCTGGCTGACCCTTGCAGGCGAGGGCCACGCCCCAGGACGCAACCCGTATGGCACCGGCGCCGGAGTAACTTCCGTTCGCGGTGTTGACGCAAGTGGTCTTGAAGAGTCTCCTAAAGCGCGGGGAGCCCCAGGGCCGCTGGACTTGTCGGGTCTGGTCACTGGCGCCGCAACCCTTTCCGGTCCCGGCGCTGAAGCAGCTGGTTTTGGAAAGCCTTCCAAACCGCGGGTAGCCTCGAAGTCGCCCGAATTAGCCGGTACAGTCGCGGAAGATGATTGGTTATCCCAATCGCTGAAGTCTTCAGGAAGCGTCTCGGGTAGTCCCTGACCTATTTCTGCTGGAGATGCCATTGGCCATCGTCTCCTTGAACGTAAACAGCGCCCTTGTACGTGCGCGTTTTGTAACGTTTCTCTTGGCTTGGGCTGGACCCCCCGGTCGCCTCGTCGGATTTCGCAGGGGCAGCGCGATTTGCGGTGACTTCGAACTCCACTGTGGCTTGTGCCGCGGTGCAGTTGGCAGGGTTCGATGGGACAAACGAAACCGAGAGGGTGTGCCTGCCCGGTGCGAGCACGACCCCTGCGGGAGGTGCGTATAGGAACGTGCCCTCATTCGAAGAAGTGGCATTCAACTGAGCAGCGTTCAGGGGGACTCCATAGGAAACGGGGGACGGCGTTTCCCAGGTGATCACGGCGGGCGGGATTTCGCTGACAAGAAGTTGCACGGCGACCTGCACCGTTGAGTGATTCAACCTGTCCGTCGGAGTGAAGGTTGCCGAGAGCCTGTGTTCTCCCGGTCCAGGAACTTCGCCGGCGGCAGGCGTGTACTCGAACAATCCAGGGACCGTGGCTGTGGCATTCAGTTGCGTCGAGCTCAGCGCGGTGCCACAGACCATCGGATTCGGCGTTGGCCACGTTACAACCGGCGTTGACTTGCGGACTACAAGGGATACCGCGGTCTTCGCACTCGCGTAGTTCGAATCATCTGTTGGATGAAAAATGACCGAGGGGGAATGTTCCCCTGCGGCAAGCACCGCTCCTGGTCCGGGAATGTATTCGAACGCTCCCGGTACCGATGCTTTAGCGTTGAGATGCTCGGCGCCGAGCGCAGTGCCGTAGGTAATCGGATCGGGCGTCGGCCACGCGACGACCGGTTTCGCCTTGATCACAATCACTGGTACGGTGGCTCGCGCTGGCGCATAGTTCGTGCTGTCGGCTGGGTTGAAGATGACTGTTGCCGTGTGCGTGCCCGCGGAGAGCACTTCGCCCGCGCCAGGAGAGTAGTTGAATGTCCCCGGGATCGACGCCGTGGCATTCAGGTGAGCGGCGCTTAACGCCGTGCCGTAGGGAATCGGATCGGGCACTGCCCATTCGATTGCTGGAATCGCCTTGCCGACCGTCGCCTCAACAGATGCATGAGCTGTTGTGTAGTCTGCGGTGTTCGCCGGGGTAAAGGTGACGGAGAGCGTATGCGTTCCCGGCGCAAGTACTTCGCCGGCCGCAGGCGTGTACTCGAATGTTCCGGGCACGATGGCTATGGCATTCAGCTCAGTAGCGCCGATGGCCGTTCCGAATGCAATGACGGGGGGTGCCGGCCAGGAGATCGCTGGCGTTGCCCTTAAAACTTGGATAATAACTGCGCCCTGCACCGGCAAGTCCTGAGAGTCTGCCGAATTGAATGTGACCCAAAGGGAGTGACTTCCAACCGGCAACACGTAGCCTGCCCCGGGAGTGTAGACAAAGGTCCCAGGGACGGACGTCGTAGCATTCAGCTGGACAGCGCTGAGAGGTTGGCCATAGGTAATTGGATCGGGCGTTGACCAGGCGATAGTCGGAGTCGGCCGCTGGAAGATCGGAGCCGCAGTCGCAATATTCGGCGACTCATTCGTGTTTGAACCGCTCTCAATATGACTCTTTCCGTAACCCCGCGAGACGGGACCATTCTGCGCTTCTCCGGGTGCGGGGGTGCCTGTAATCGACCCCGCCATCTCCAGGCTGATCCGCGAAATGGAGGATTCTACAAGGGACTGGCCGGCATCGGCGTTCTGCAACATGCGCGTGGCGCCCTGATCGTCCGGAATCTTCCACCGGAAGGGCTTCCCGAGGGCTTTGGTGATTACTTCGTCATTCACTGCTCCCAGGGGGTGAGACTCATACCGGTTAAGGACAATCTCGAGTTTTGGACCACCTTCCTTGAAGAACTGTGAAATGAGGCGATTTGAATTGCGCAGCTCGGAGATCCCCGCCTGGGTCACCAAGTAAATACAGGAGGCCTCGCTGAAGAGAGCCGTCCCCATCAAATCGGTCCTCGATCCCACATCGACAATTACGTTGTCGAATACCTGGCGCGCGAGGACCAGCAACTTGTCGATGGCCGTTTTGGGGGCCTCCACCTCGGGAACGTTGCTCGGAGCCGCGAGCACGGATATTCCTGACCGATGCTTCGCTACGAGAGATTGAAGAGAATTCGCATCCAGTTGGTCGATATTTCGCAGGGCATCTTCCGTCGAGTGATTCGCGGCGATTCCCAGGTTGAGTGCGGCATCTCCCATCGGGCGGGCAAAATCGATGATCAGCGTGCGTTGATCCGCATCCTGGGCCAGGGCGATCGCAAGATTGCAGACCAGCGTCGTGACGCCGGAGCCACCCTTGGCGCCCAGAAATACGAGCAGCCTTCCTGTCATGGGGGGGCGGCTTGCCGAACTGCGTAGGGCGATAGCCCGGTCGAGAGCTTCGACGACAGCCCCGGCCTTGAGGGGCACAGAGAGATATTCGCGGGCGCCTGCCGTCATGCAGCGAAGCACATTGTATTGATCGGTCATCCGTGAATAGGCCATGACCGCCGTTGCGCTGTAGCTGCTGATGAACCTCACCAGTTCCAATGAGAAGTCCGGCTTATCGTCTACGTCGATGAAGACGACGTCGAAATCCCGCCGCAGCAGATTCTCAAGGTTGCGTGGATCGGGCGGGTAGCAATCATACTCGACAACTCTGGCCCGGCGGCTCTCCGCAAGAGCTTTGGCCATGGCTTGGCGAAGTTCCTCTCCCGGGCCGATTAACGCAACCGACAGGACTTTGGGAACAGTGAATTCTGGATCCATTGCTCGGGGATGTGTTAATGTACCTTCCTTCATCGCGTTACGTCCTCCTTCCCGACAGCGCTCGGGCCGTTCGATGTCCCGTCAATAAGTCTGTCCGGGGAGGAACTCGGTAGGGGATCTTTCCAAGGCCCTAGCAAAGACGCAGTCCCGGCATGTTCTGGCAAGGCGCGAACCCAGTAGCGCCCACCGACAGCTCTCTATTGAGGGTGATCGATCGTAACATTCGGAGAGGATTAATAGAACTTTAGTGATGACTATTTTATGTTACTAAAGTCTTATTTGGGTGGAGGTTCGGCCGACACGGAGCCCGCGCGCTTCCGGGTATAGGTCTTGGTTTATCTATGGTCTTTTATAGCTGCGAAATCTCCGACCAGGTCGAGAGCATGATCGACGATCCAAAGCCTGTCGTCGTCGTCGAGCTCCGGCGAAGCCGATGCGCTCAGAATGGCTCGATACAGTACCCTTCGGACGCGCTCGGAGGGTTGAGCTTCAAGATGGTGGTTCTCCAAGGTGTCGGGCGTGGGCAGCATGGACACGTGGATGCGCGACGAGGGCATTGTGTTGGCTTGGTGCGGCTTGCGATCTCGAACCGTGACGTGTCCACGGCTTGCTGTCGTGGTGGAGTTCATGATCGCTGCACGGCGAATTTCCAGGTTGGCCCGACCGTGTTGATGCGCAGGCGGCTGTCCTGAGGCGGTCGGCGGAGTCTCAGTCCGGCACTCTTGGCCCTATCTGCGCGTAGTGGTCGCGCGTCGATGGTTCGCAGGCGTGGCTCTGTTCCGGCTTCTCCAGGTCCCCTTCGCAATTTGCGGTGGCGATGGTGGTGAAGCACTCCCAGCAGATTGAATCGAACGTTCCGTCACCGTTGTCGCGGTGGGTGAATTTGACGGGCGTGCGATCCATGGCCAGTCTCCGGAAAGGGCTGAATTGGACCTGGGCGACTGCAGTGCGCGAGGTGGGGAATGTCTGAGTTTGGACACCGCAGAGGTTCAAGCGTAGCAGGGGCGAGTTTCCGATTGCAACAAGGGAGTTCCCTAGGCTCGCCATCATGTGCGCGTTGATGCGTCGCTCAGGCAGGGAGTCGGCTGATTCCGCGGCGTGGCTGTTCTATTGGTCACTGTGATTGAGCTTCGACTCGCGAGCAAGGATTTCAGCAGTCGCTTCTTTTCTTAGCGACTGCAAACAGTCGAGCAGTTCCTTGGGATTGAAGCTGTCTACAGTGTGCTCGCGGTCATGCCGTACGTGCCCACCTGCGGAAACGACGATGGCATCGAGTCTCGGCACGATCGCTCGTAAATCTGAGATTAGCTTCTCAGTCTGCCCGTCGCCTTCCAGGTCCGCGTTGACGACCACTCCGTCCACATTGGGGAAACGCTTCAGGCAGGCAATGGCTTCGGCTCCATCGTAGGCGGTAATCACGTTGAACTTAGCGGTTTCAATCACCAGCTTTCGCGACGAAATACTACCCGGAAAATCCCGGTCCACAACGATGTAGCACGGCCTTTCCATTCGGACGTTGGATGCATGAGTTGAATGTATGGATGCTCGTTCCGGGCGAGTGTGCCATGGGCGGCGCAGGTGCAGGAGCTTGTCACATGGAGCATTCACGTGCGCGTGCTAGGCTTGTCTCTCGATAGGCCAATGCTTGCACTCTTCCCCCGAGGTGCGGCGCATGAATTGTCAAGGTTGTGGCAGCGAGAACGTTCGTGTTTCCCGATTTCGCATTTCGGACCTGTGGACCCTGATCGCGCTGCACTACCCCGTCCGCTGTCTTGCGTGCCTCGAGCGGTGGAGTGTGCCCGTTTGGGCGGCATGGAAGATGCGCGGGCACACGCGCGGACACTGAGCAGACTCGCGCCGGGCCGGGTGAGTGTCTAGCTTTCTTTACCGTGTTGGAGGGTCGTGAAGCGCAGACGCGACCACGGTTTGCAAACGTGCCTTTGTTCAGGCTTCTCTAGCTCTGCCTCGCGGTTCACGGTGGCCACGGTGTCGAAGCATTTCATGCAGATGGAATCGAACGTTCCGTTCCGGTTGCAGCGGTGCGCAAATGGGTGGGTCGATGAGGACTCCAAGGCAAGACTCCAATGTATGTCAGGCTATGGAGGGAATTGTATTCCAAAACCGGCGAAGGTTTCATGGAAATCTGTAGTGTGCTGTGGCGCCTTTGTTGGTTTGCCGCGCGGCGGTCGCGCTCAGCCTACTTTTCGCGCCACAATGACTTCGTAGTAACTGCGCAGCCAGGGGTCGCAGACATGGCCTTGCTCGGACTCCTTTAGTTCTTCCTCGCGGTTCGCGGTTTCTACAGTGGCGAAGCAGTCACAGCAGATGGAATCGACGGTTCCATCCGGGTTGAAACGGTGCGTGAAATGGGTTGTGGGTGCAGGTGCCAAGGCTAAACCTCCGGAGAGGAAAGGGCCCAGCGGGTGTGTCTGTTCGGTAGTGGTGCGAAGTATGAGTCCTTACGCGGTGTTTTGTTTGATGCGCGACATAAGGCAAAAAGTGGCCTGGGTACGACGTCTTGCCGCGCGGTGAAATTTAGGCCGCGGCCACTTCTGCGACAGTGGCTTCCTCAGGCTGAGGCGCGGCGTTCGCATCTGACCGAAGCACGGCGAGTTCTGCGATGAGGCGAAGGGCGAATCCGCGGATCCACAGTCTTTCGGCCTCGTCGACGTCAGGGCACGCGTCGAGGGAGAGAAAGGCTGCGTACAGGGCCTGTTGGATGGGGGAGGTCATCACACGCCTGTCGGGCCCTTTTGGAATTCTTATGTACGATGCACGACATAGTCCGGAAAGTTGCATCCCCGTTGAGAGGGCGGCGCAGCGCGGCTCAGCCCGAAATTTTTCTGCCCTGGCAGTGGTGTTCCTTCAGGTGCTTGCGGAGGGCTCCGAGCGAGCGTTCTTGCTCGCTCATGACGCGTTCTAGTTGCTTGTCGAGCCTCCTGCATGCCCCGTAGTCGCCGGATTGGAACACTTCGAGGTGGCGGGTGGTCAGGTGCACAAGGTGGCCCAGGATGACTTGTACGCAGGCGGTGAGTCGGTCGTACTCCGGGCACTTCGGTATCGCTCGTTCCGATGAAGGAAGCGGTGAGACGGTGCGCAGGCCGGCACTGAACATCAGGCGGCGCGCCTTTCCGGGATGAGACTATTCCCCTCCTCTTTGATCACTTCCAATTCGACGAGGATGCGGACGGCGACTTCCTTGGCCCGCAGACGCCCGGCCTCGTCGAGGTCCGCTGACGTCGAGAGGGTGTCCATTGCTTCGTGCAGGGCGCGTTGTGTTGTCGGTGATAACTGCATGGCTGCACCTGCGCTTGCCGCGGCTCCGGATTCTTTCCTCCGACGATTGCGATGCGCGCCAAAACTGGGCGGGTTGCAGGCCGGAATTTTCGGGTGGGTGGGCTGTGTTTTGCGGCGTCTCCTGCAGCGCTTCGGGCGTATACTCGCGGTGACGTGAGAGGTTTGCGCTGGCTTTAAACTCTCGTCGTCCGTTGTGCGGCTGGCCGCAAGCGCCTGAAACGTCGAGCATCGCGCATATGATCCGCTGCAATGAGCGAGACCGGTTGGAACGTGAGTTACAGGCCGTCGTGGTCGAGCTCTCACACGTCGCGAGAGATGCGTCGGTTTTGGCGGGGGGGGGGGGCGCCAAAGCGCTTCGCGGGTCTTCAGGAGAGTCACGTCACTCTCAGCGAAAGATTCCGGGTGCTGAAGCAATGTCTCGACCTTCACAAGGACTGTCATGGCTGCTGAACCCGATTCACCTGCCGGTGTTGAGGTGGGTGCGATGAATAGGTTCATCCACGAAGAGGTCCTTGAGCAGAGCCGCACCATTCTCAGGCGTTCGGCTGAATGCGTAGCCATCACCCGCTCCGAAGTGATCGACGGCCGTGGGGTTTTGGCAAGCACCATGGAGCGCATCATCCGGACTCAAGAGTGCATTTCTCGCACAGACGAAATCCTGCGCAGTATTCGGCATAGAGTAGGTGTCGGAGGTCCAGCAGATCGGCGAGCTTGAGGCGCGCGAGCCTGAGCCTGCGCCGTGTGGTCGGCTCGGGGAGCGCCGTGCCGGCAGCAATTTGCGAGGTGTTCAACCCGTCGCGGGTGCGGACAGGATGAAGGCCTGATCCTCCGCACGGAACCCTCGATCCTTGTATCAGGCCGCCTCTTGTGGAGCTGCGTCCGGCACAGAAGCCTTCAAACGAGGCCCCGCGCAATCCCTGTGGAAATCTGTGTGAAAAATTACCTGTCAAGTAGGGAAGGAAAAGCGAAATGGAAACAACTCGCTTAATATCACGAGGTTATCCCATGACAAATTATCCTGGAAAGTGGCCGATCCACTTTTCGACCCTGATAAACTTAATAAATAGGGTAGAAACTCTCACCCAAATGCCCGCGCATGCGCGGGCATTTCGCTTTTCAGGGCCGAGGCACACCGCCTGATCTTTCGCACGGTAACTCTGGACCCAAGCCCCAGTCTCCGCCGCCGCATCGGCCGGAAGAGGGGATATCTTTACTACATATGTGTAGGAAACTTACTACAAATGTGTACGACATTTACTGCACATGTGTACGAAACTTACTACAAAGGCTGGTCGGCGACAGCTCCGGCCTCCGCACGATCAAGCCGAAAACTCGAAATTTTCGACCGGGAAAAGTGCTGCTCCCCCTCCCCTGCGGACGATGCCAGACGATCACCGCGCTCCGGGCATGTTAACCAGAAAATAAATACCCCCTACCCCCCCCTCCTGCAACCCCTTCGGAATGTGAGGGGCAAAAAGGATGTAAAACGGTTAATCAATTGATAATAAATAACTTGACTGAGTTTTCAAATGTGCCCTAAAACACCACTTTTTTGCCCCAAATCGCCACTTTTTTCACCCATTTTGCAGGTCTTTCTGCCGGGCTGGATTTGAAGCACATCGCCGGACGCGCGAACCAGGAAGCCGCTTTAGAACCCGATCAGTTCCGGCTCTGGCTGCAGCGCAATCCCGAACCGCTTTTCGACTCTCTCGCGGATCTGCGCCGCCAGCGCAAGGACCTCGCTCGCCGTCGCGCCTCCGCGGTTCACCAATGCCAGCGTGTGCCGCGACGAGATCCCCGCCGCGCCCATCGCATGTCCCTTCGCAAATCCTGCCTGCTCAATCAGCCACGCCGCGGGAATCTTCACGCGACCGTCAACGCCGGCCGGGAACTGCGGCGGCTTTCTTCCCGCGGCAAACCCGATCCGGTCCACCTGGTCCTCAGTAACGATCGGGTTCCTGAAGAAGCTCCCTGCGCTGCGGCAATCAGGCTCGCCCGCAACAAGCAGCATTCCCTTTCCGTGCCGCACCTCGCGCACCGCCGCGGCCACCTCCGCAAGCGCCGGCCGCCCGCCATCCGGAAACATGCGTTGCAAATCCGGGTACTGAATCAGCGGTTCGCCCGCGCGCGCAAGCTGGTAGCAAACGCGCGTAACGATGAACCGCCCTTTGTCCTCGCGGTTGAAGCGGCTCCTGCGATAACCAAATCCGCACTCGCCCGCCCCGAACTCCACCATCCGGTGCTCGCGCGTATCGAATGCCCGCACGCACCCGATCACCGCCGCAACCTCCTGCCCATACGCGCCGACATTCTGCACCGGCGTCCCGCCAACCGTGCCCGGAATTCCCGCAAGACACTCGATCCCGGCGCAGTTCTCCTTCACCGCCCGCTCGACGAAGGCATCCCAATTCTCTCCGGCCTCCACCCGAAATACCACCATGTGGTCGCCGGAGTCCGACTCCTCGATACCCCGCAGCGCAACGTGCAGCACAAGCCCGTCGAAGCCCGAATCCGCAATCAGCACATTGCTGCCGCCACCCAGCACGAACAGCGGCACGCCCCGGTTCTGCGCCCACTCCGCCGCCTCCACGACGTCGGCCTCGGTCTGCGCCTCCACAAACCACCGCGCCCGCCCGCCAATGCCAAACGTGGTCAGCGGCGCCAGCGGCTTATTCTCTTCCATGAGCATCCCCTAAAGGCTACATCACCAGATTTCCCGGTAAAATGGGAACAGGCAATCCTGCCGGAGGACCGTTTCATGTACCCAGAACTGATGGTGATCCCCATGCGCGAAGAGCTCGTGCGCGCCGGGATCAAGGAGACCCGCACCGCCGAAGAGGTGGATGCGGTGGTATCGCAACCCGGAACCACGCTCGTTGTGGTCAATTCCATCTGCGGCTGCGCCGCGGGCAAGATGCGCCCCGGCGTCCGCCTGGCGCTCGCCAACGCCGCCACCCACCCCGACTACAAGATCACCGTGTTCGCCGGCCAGGACCGCGAAGCCACGGAGCGCGTCCGGAGCTACTTCGAGGACAACCCACCCTCCTCACCCGCCATTGCCATTCTGCGCGACGGAAAGCTCGCATACCTGATGCAGCGGTACGTCATCGAACAGGCCACCGCCCAGCAGATCGCCGGCGAGCTCATCCGCGCCTTCGACGAGTTCTGCGCAAAGACCACCGCGTAACACGGCGTCCGATCACACGCAGCAACGGCCTCCCGAGGGAGGCCGTTTGCATTGCGCCCGTGCGCCTTGTTTCAATCCGCCGCCGCAACCTTCTCCGCCAGCGCCTTCTGCACGTGGCTGTGCTTCCGGCTGTACAGGAAATAAATGAACAGGCCGAAGATGAGCCACGATCCGAACCCGATCCACGCCTGCCGGTCCAGCGATACCATGAGCGCAACCGAGACGATCATCCCGCAGACCGGGACCACCGGAACCCACGGCGTGCGGAACGGCCGCGGCATCTCGGGATGCCGCACCCGCATCACCCACACACCCAGGCTGACGATCGTGAACGCCAGCAGGGTCCCCAGGCTCACCAACTCGCCGAGCAGGGTGATTGGAAAGAATGCCGCGAGCGTTGCGGCAAAGATGCCCACCACGATCGAAGTCTTGTAAGGCGTGCAGAAACGTGGATGCAGCTGGCCTACCCATTTCCACAGCAGCCCGTCATGCGACATCGTGTAGAGCACCCGCGACTGGCCCAGCATCATCACGAGCATCACGGAGGCGAGCCCCGCGATGGCGCCGAGATCGATCAGCACCACGGCCCAGCCGACGCCGATTGCGTTGGCCGCGTCTGCGACGGGCGCTGCCACATTGAGCTTTGAAAAGTTGACTACGCCCGTCAGCAGCCCCGCCACCAGGATGTACAACCCGGTGCAGATCACCAGCGACCCGAGAATGCCGAACGGCATGTCCTTCTGCGGATTTCGCGCCTCCTGCGCCGCCGTCGACACGGCGTCGAAGCCGATATACGCGAAGAACACCACGCCCGCGCCGCGCATAATCCCAGACCAGCCGAACTGCCCGAAGCGCCCGGCATTCTGTGGAATGAACGGGTGCCAGTTCGCCTGCATATGCGGCCAGTGGCCGAACGCGAATATGGCCGCAAGGCCGATGAAGATGAGCACCACCGAGACCTTGATCATCACGGCCGCACTGTTGAAGTTTGCCGATTCCTTCACTCCGACGACAAGAATGACCGTGAGAACCACGAGGGCCGAGAGCGCAAACACATCCACCTGAGCCGAAAACGGGTGCCCGAACAGAGACAGGCTGAGCTTCGGCGTTGCGTCGAATGGCAGCGCAACGCCGAAGAAGTTCAGAAGGTTGCTGACGAATCCGCTCCACCCCACCGCAACAGTGGCCGCGCCGAATGCGTACTCGAGCACCAGCGCCCAGCCGATGATCCACGCCACAAGCTCGCCCATCGTGGCGTAGCCATACGTGTAGGCAGAGCCTGCAATCGGCAGCATCGAGGCAAACTCGGCGTAGCATAGTCCGGCAAACACGCACCCGATGCCGGCAATGATGTAGGAGATGACGATCGCCGGCCCCGCGAACTGTGCGGCCGCGGTCCCAGTGAGCACAAAGATTCCTGCTCCGATGATCGCGCCGATCCCGAGTGTGACCAGGTTGATCGGGCCCAGAGCGCGCTTGAGCGAATGTTCCCCGCCGCCCTCGGCTTCGGCCATGATCGTTTTAATCGACTTAGTGGCGAACAGCCCCTTAGGCATGCATATCCTCCGCCTTGTAATCGAGACGCTCACCTAACAGTAGGGCCGGAACGCTCTCTTGGCAACACAGTTCAAACATTGACGATGGATCCCTTCAGGAAAGTCTAACCTCTGCGCTCAGGTGCTCGCCGTTTCTGCCTTTCGCCACGACCACAGGAAATATACAGGAATTCCCAGAATGACGAGCGCCAGGCCAGGCCACGTGTACTGCGGCTTGTAGCGAAACAGAACGTAGCAAATCCATCCCGCCATCACGATATAGAGCGCCGGCAGCACAGGGTAACCCACCGCGCGGTATGGCCGTGGCGCCGCCGGCCACTTGTAGCGCAGAACGAACAAGCCGAGGATCGTCAGGATGTAAAACACCAGCTCCGCAAAAATGATGTATTCGAGCAACTGGCTGTAGGAGCCCGAAACACACAGCACCGCCGTCCAAAGGGCCTGCAGAATAAGCCCCGCCACGGGCGTATTGTATTTCGGGTGCAGCTTCCCCACAGTCTTGAAAAAGAGGTTATCGCGGCTCATGGCGTAGTAAACGCGCGGCCCCGCCAGCGTCAGCCCATTCGCGCATCCGAACGTCGATATCAGAATCGCCGCCGCCATCAGCTCCGCGCCTCTCGAGTGGAAGATCTGGCCCAGAGTCGCCGTGGCCACGCGATCCTCCGTCGCATACTGCACGCCTCGCGCCATCACCGTCGCGCCATGCGGGTCGCCGTGCATCGGCAGCACAAGGATGTACACCAGCGACGCAAGGAAGTACACCGTCAGCACAAATCCAGTACCCAGCACCAGCGACAGCGGAATGTTCCTCTTCGGATTCTTCACCTCGCCCGCCGTAAACGTAATGTTGTTCCACGCGTCGGACGAGAAAAGCGACCCCACCTGCACCGCGGCGAGAATCACCAGCACATTCACCATCACGATCGGCCCGCCGACGCCCACCTCCACCGGGTGCAGCGAGTGCCATCCTGCGTTCTGCCAAAAGTTCGTCCAACCCGGTCCGAAGTTCGCCGCCCACGCCGTCGCATTGCTGCCGATCACAAGCCCGATCACAACCAGCCCCGCAAGCGACAGCGCCTTCGCCGAGGTAAAGATGTTCTGGATGATCGCCCCGAGCTTCAACCCGAAAATGTTCACGAAGGCCAGCAGAAACACGATCCCAATCGCCACCAGGTTGGCCGTGTTCACGCCGATCTCCATGTTCCCCAGGACCATCGCGCCAATGCGGATCGGCGGCACATGCGCAATATGCCACAGCCAGTGCGTCGTCGAAATCGTCGGAAAGAAAACCCCGAGGAATTTCCCGAATGCCACGCACACAGCCGCGATCGTCCCCGTCTGGATCACCAGGAAAAGCGTCCATCCATACAGGAATCCCCACACCGGCCCCAGCGATTCGCGCAGGTAGACGTACTGGCCGCCGGCCTTCGGCATAATCGCCGCCAGTTCGCCGTAGCTGAGCGCGCCAATCAGTGTCAGCACCGCCGTCACCACCCAGGCGCCCAGGTAAAGCGCCGGCGAGTTCGTGTCCCGTGCAATCTCCGAGTCCACAATGAAGATGCCCGAGCCGATCATCGATCCGATCACAAGCGCGGTCGAAGAGAACAGGCCGAGACTCTGCACCATCTTGGGTGCGGAGTTTTTATTGGAGGCGGCATCGGAGCGTGGGATTGTATGAGGGGTCGTCACTGCGTTTGAAATTACTCGCTTCCAGTGTGTTTTGTCTCTAGTTTTTCACGGCGGCAAGTTTCGCAGCCCATCGGACGTACTCCCCCGCCGGATCGGCCGTTTGAAACAACGCCGCAGCCACCGCAACCGTCGTCGCGCCAGCCTCAATCACCAGCGGCGCCGTCTCGAGCGTAATGCCCGCAGCCGCAGTCAAAACCACATCCGGGCCGGCCTCGGCGCGCAGACGCCGCACGCCCTCCACCCCGATAGGACGCTTTTCCGTGTGCTTCGTTGTGGTCGCGAACACCGGCCCGACGGCAAAATAATCCGCCGGTTCCTTCAGAATTCCCGGCAACAGCGCATCGCACCCGCCAAATGTCCCTACAATCTGGTCCGGCCCCACCAGCTTCCGCGCCTCTGCAGGCGAAACGTCGCCCGAGTCCACGTGCACGCCATCAAACCCCAACTCCACGACAAGTTCCGCGCGATCATCCAGAATGAGCCGCACCAGCCCCGCAGGCATCGCATCGCGCAGCGCTGCAGAATCGGCGCGGATCTCGGCATCGCTCCCGGCCTTGTTCCGGTATTCGAGCAACGTCACGCCCGCATCAGCCAGTTCCCTACCCAGCCGTCTCAGAAACCCGTCGCGCCCCGCCGCCGGAAGAAAGGAAGAATCAAGTATGGGATAAATCTTCGGGAACGGCATCATGTGTTCAAGCGTAAAAGACGGGCCGCATACTCCGCCAGGAGTGTGCGGCCGCCTTCTGGTCCCTGATGCCTGGTCCCTGTTCCCTGCCCTGTCACATCTCGTCCGCAGACGGCCCATAACTCCCCGGGATCTTCGCCCCCAGCAGCCGCAAAAACACCCCGAGTTGCGCACGGTGGTGCACCATGTGGTTGATCACCCAAGTGCGCCACACGTTGTACTTCGAGTCGTCGATCCACGTCTGGTCTCCGGCGACAAACTTCCAGTTGGAGTCCCACTGCTCCGGCGTCATGGCCGTCAACGCCGGAATCACGTCTGCCACACGCTGTTCAAATTTGTCGAGGATTTCCGCTTTGCTCCCTGGCGGAGGAGGATTCATCTCCGGCGCCCAGTCCAGCCGGTGAGTTGTCAGGGTGTGCAGCGCCCAGTCGCCGCCCGTATCGGCCAAGTGCCCCGCCAGTTTCCCCAGCGCCATCGACTTCTCGTGAGGCTTCCAGCCAAAATCCGCGCCTTCGGGGAGGGCCTTCAGCATCTTCCGCGTGTTTTCTATCTCGCGGTCATATTCAGAAACGAGTTCTTTTTGGATGTCCATTCGTGCAACCTCCGTGTTGCCGACTCAGCATAAACGATTTCCCTGTTAAGAGGCGAAGAAAAAGCGATAATCCTTGGTTTTGTTGCCAACAGGCCGCTGCCTAAGTTCACACGGCCCAAACTCCTCGTCGCAACCGCCGCAAGTGCCTGATTTCGCATCGAACTCCGATGATGAGATATATAGGGACCTTTAGAAACTTAGTATTGGCCAGCTTCGCAATCGGATTTGTTTATCAGGCAACCGCGCAGCCAAGCGATCCCAGCCTCCCCGACAATCCCGACCCAGCGTCGTCCGTATCCGTCCGCTCAGACAGGCCAACCGATACGCGCGATGCAACCTGGCGGAGTTTTGTGCCCGACTTTTTCCACGACCAGAAGGGCATTTGGATCGCCTATCCGGGTCATCTCGCCCGAGGCCATTACTGGATACCCACCCTCGCCGTTGCGGGAGTCACCGCCGGCCTCATCGTGGCCGACCCGCACATCATGCCCTACTTCCGCTCCCATCAGGGCAACCTCGACGACACCAATGATGTCTTCGACCCCAACATTTCGACCGCCATGATCATCGCCGTGCCTGCGTCGATCATGGCCAGCGGCTACATCCGCCACGATGAGTACGCCGTCAGTACAGCTCTTCTCTCCGGCGAAGCCTACGCCGACAGCATCATCCCCAACCTCGCCATTAAGGCCATCACGCGCCGCGAGCGCCCAGCCGATATCCCATACCCCCAGCCCTTTACCAACACGTTCTTCAATCCCAACAAGTCCGCGCTCAAGGGCAGCAGTTTTCCCTCCGGCCACGCAACCGGAGCCTTCTCCGTCGCCGCCGTTGTTGCTACGCGCTACCGGAACCACAAGTGGGTCCCGTGGGCAGTCTACGGGCTTGCCACCGCTGTCAGTGTCTCGCGCGTCACCACTCTGGCGCACTTCCCCTCCGATGTCTTCCTCGGCGGCGCCACAGGATACATAATCGCCCGCTACCAGACCCTCCAGCCTCGATAAAGACAGGCCGCATTTGCCGCCGCTCGTCTCCACTTGACAAATCCCCTGTAAGGTAAGTATACACTTACCGTAAGCTTGTACTTACTCTTCAAGGGAGGATCTATGTCATCGACAACCGCGAACTCAGCAGCCGCGCCCATCGCGATGATCTTCGGCTTCAGCGACAACTTCGTTCTTCAGGCGCTCGAGGGCCTGACGCACGAGGAGTTGTGGCGCCCGCTCACGCCCTCTAACAATCCGCTTCTCTGGGTGGCCGGCCACATCGTGCAAACCAGGGCCACGGTTCTACAGATGCTCGGCGAGAAAGCCGACTCCGGCTGGGGCCCATTGTTCGACCGGGGCGCAAAGCTCGGCGATCCCACAGATTATCCGTCCGGCTCCGAGGTCGCGCGGGTGATGGGCGAAATCAGCCCGCGCCTGCATGCGGCCCTCGCGGCCTTGCAGGACGAGCAACTCAACAGGCCCGCTTCCCTTCCCATTCCCGGCTTGAAGACACTGACCGATGAGCTGGCATTCTTCGCCTTGCATGACGCCTATCACGTTGGTCAGTTAGCCTACGTTCGAAAGGGGCTCGGCTACCCCGGTCTCGCAGGCTGACGGCCGTGCTGGCTGATCCGCAAACCCCGCCCCAATTGTCTTGGGCACCATATTTGTACATGATTGAATAATGGCAACGGCATTAAGAGTCGAGCGGGCGCTGGACGCGCTGGGAGATCCCACTCGCAGGGCTGTCTTCAAGCGGCTGCGCAAAGGAAACCGATCTGTGCGGGAGATTGCCGACGGCATGGCCGTGAGCCGGCCGGCTGTCTCCCAGCACCTCAAAGTGCTCAAATCCGCTGGCCTCATCCTCGTGCGCATCGATGGCGCGCGCCGTCTCTACGGCATCGATCCGAATGGCATCGAATCTCTGCGAAACTGGCTCGAGGGGTTCTGGGACGAAACACTCTCGGCATTCAAGCTCGCAGCCGAGCGGGAACAGCAAAAATCGGGGAGGTGAGATGACCGGTCACGGCTCGTTCGATCCCAACAGCGTGCGAAAGTCGATTGACGTTCATGCCGCTCAGCAGACCGCCTGGCGCGTCTTCACCGAGGACATGGGGACCTGGTGGCCCCTGGCCTACTACAAGATCGGCAAGGCGAAGGCCATCGACGCAATCGTCGAGCCGTTTTCAGGCGGCCGCTGGTACGAGCGCGGAGAAGATGGCAGCACGTGCGATTGGGGAACCGTGCTCGCGTGGGAACCCTTTTCCCGGCTGCTGCTCTCATGGGACATCAGCGCCGACTGGCAGCCCGATCCTACCCTCAAGACAGAAATCGAAATCCGGTTCATCGCCAGCGGGAACAACTCAACCCGCGTCGAGCTTGAACACCGTCTCCTCGATCGCTACGGCGAGCGCCGTGACGAGATGCGTCGTGTCTTCGACACCGAAGGCGACTGGGGCCGCCTGCTCGCATCCTTCGCAGATGCAGCGGAGAAACACGGATGACGCCGACCTTCTTTCCACCTAATTGACGGTCAAAGCTGGCGCCCCGGGATACTTACTCCGACCGCAGCGTAGCCGCGGGATCCAGGTTTGCGCCGCGCCATGCAGGAACCCAACAGGCCAGCGCCGCGACGATTGCCAGAAGCCCCAGCATGCCAATCCACGACATCGGATCTAGCGTCGAGGTCCCAAACAGCAGCGATGCAATTGCGCGGCTCGCGGCAAATGCTCCCAGGAGCCCGATCCCTATGCCAAATGCGGTAAGGCGCATTCCGTCGCGAAGAGCCATGGCCAGTATGTTGCCCCTCGTGGCTCCGAGCGCCATGCGAACCCCGATCTCGTGGTTCCGCTCCGCGACACTTCCGGACAAAACGCCGTACAAGCCGATCGCCGCAAGCAGCAATGCCACCACGCCGAATGTCTCGAACAGAATCAGAATGAACCGCCGTTGCGCTTCCGTAATTTCCATCAGGCGGTTCATCGCGAGAATGCGCACAATCGGCTGATCCTTGTCGACAGACCAGATGGCATGCTCTACCGCGCGAACGATCGCCGCCGGGGCTCCTCGCGTGCGAATCACGAACGACAACGTGTCATCGGCAAACCATGTCTGCCGGGCGGGTATGTACACCGCGTCATCCTGATCGATCGCAAGAGATGTCTGCTTCACATTGCCGACGACTCCAACCACCGTGTACCACGGGCGATTACGCGGCCCGACATGGAGCCGCCTGCCAATCGGGTTCTGGTCTCCGAAATGGTGCCGCGCCAGCGATTCACTGATTAGCGCAGTCTGCGGCGCGCCGTCAGTATCGCGCTCGTCCAGAAACCGTCCGCTCTCAAGCCGGATCCCCATCGTCTGGCAATAACCGGGGCTCACGGCGTATCGAAACACGGTGTATCCGCTGCTCGCGTCCTGGTCGTCGAACTGTGCGCCATACTGCCCCACCACGGGCAGATCATCACTGAGCGGCAACAGGCTTGTGAACGCAGCCCTGTCGACGCCGGGCACGCGCCGGACAGCATCGAGAGCCTGCCCGAAAAAGCGCCGGCGGCGATCATCGCCGGAGCCAGGGTTCGATTTAAGATCGTCGAACTGATGGCCGGATGTAACAACCTGCATGGTGAGCAACTGCGAAGGATTAAATCCCGACGGGACTGAAACCAGCCTTTGCATGCTGCGCACAAGCAGTCCGGCGCTTACGAGCAGCACGAATGCCAGGGCAATTTCTCCCATCACAAGAAAGCGCCTCGTCCAGAGATGCGTTCCGGCAATGCGGCGAGATGCTCTCTGAACTCCGGACTGCAATTCATTTCGGGAGATGTGAAGAGCGGGCACAGTTCCTGCGGCCAGCCCGATCAATGCCACTAGAATCGACGCAAACAAAAACGCAGTCGGATCGAAGTGGATCGCGTCGAGGCGCGGCAATTCCGGAGGGCTCAGCGCAACAATCAAGCGCACTCCAGCAATGGCCATCACAACTCCAAGCGCGCCGCCGAGCATGGTCAGAAGCATGCTCTCCGTGATGAGTTGGCGAAGAATGCGCACCCGCGATGCGCCCAGCGCTCCGCGAACGGCGAATTCGCCCGTGCGCTGGGAGCTGCGCGCCAAAAGCAGGTTGATCACGTTCACGCACGCGATGACCAGAACAATGATTACCGCCCCAAACACGGCAAGCAGAGCCGGTCTGACCGTGCGGGCAATATCGTCCTGCAGAGTGTCCACGACCAGGCCACGCTCGAGCGACGCCCAGCGCGGCCGCGGAAACTGTGGCCACGGCGTCTTTGCGATGCCCGCGAGTTCCTGAACTGCCTCGCCGCGCGTGACTCCCGCTCGCAGCCGCCCGATCATCCGAAGGTGATTGCCCCACTCCCAGCTATCGAACTCCCGCGCGATCTGGGTCGAATCATATCGATCGGGCGTCCAGAGTTCAGCTGTGGGCGAAAGAACATCCTGGAATCCGCGCGGCATCACGCCGATCACCGTGTAGTTGTCTCCATCGAGCTTCAACGTCTTGCCGACAATTGCCGTGTCGCCATGAAACATCTGCTGCCGAAGCCTGTCGCTGATGATGACGACATTCGGCTTATTCGGCCCCTCGTCGGTGGCGTTGAAGTCGCGGCCCAGCAACGGAGGCACACCCAGCACCCGGAAGAATCCAGCGCTTACCTTCTGGCCTTCAAGGCGTTGCGGTTCGTCACGCCCCGTCATTGTCGGCTGCCACGGCTCAAAGATCGCAGTCGAGTCGAAGGACCGGTTGCGCGCTGAAAGCTCACGCCACGTTCCGAAGGCCACTTCAGAGCGAGCGCCGCGCCAGGTGCTCCAGACCATCAGAATGCGGCCGGAATTGGGATATGGAAGCGGCTTGAAAAGGATTGGATTGACGGCGCTGAATATCGCAGTGCTCGCGCCGATTCCTAGTCCGAGCGTGACAATGCTTACTGTCGCAAACCCCGGGTTCCGGCGCAGCTGCCGCCAAGCGAATCGCAAGTCCGCGAAAAACGCCCTGACCGTGTTCTCCCAGCCGTAGCTGCGCGCCTCTTCCTTGGCTGCGTGGAAGGTCCCGCACTCTCGCAGTGCCGCCCGGCGAGCCTCGTCGTCGGACAATCCTGCGCTTCGATACTCAGCAGTTGCCGCGTCGAAGTAATTCTGAACTTCATCCTCGATCTCCCGCTCGCGCGCGCCGCGATGAAAGAAACCACGAAGACCATGAGTCGCCTGCCGCCAAATCGACATACCTAGGCCTCTTGCTCGAGCAGGCGCGCGATTGCCGACACACGCCGTGTCCAGTCAGCCGTTTCGATCTCCAACTGTTTTCTGCCCGCGCGAGTCAGGGTGTAGAACTTCGCCCTGCGCGAGTTTTCGGTGTTTCGCCAACCGGAGTCGAGCCAGCCGGCGCGCTCCAGGCGCTGCAGCGCCGTAAGGAGAGATCCTGGGTTGACTTTGAAGACGCCATGCGAAACCTGTTCGACACGGCGCGCAATGCCGAAGCCATGCATCGGCTCAAGGCTCAGCGTCTTCAGGATCAGCAGGTCGAGGGTTCCCTGGATTACGTCCGTGTTCTGCTCTGTCATGAGTGGAGCGTAACGCTCTTCATTATGATTGTCAAGATGTGATAGTCAAGATCACTCGCCGGGATACCCGGAGGCCGGAATTCGGTTCTGGACGCTAAGGCCGGTCAAGGGAGAGAATTCCAATATCGACCCTGCCCCTCTTTCCCGCTGTTACCCTATTCCGAGGTGATCGATGCGCTTCACCTTCCACCTCTTCTCGCCCGCGCACCTTGCCATCATCGCCGCGATTCCGCTCATCGCCGCGATCTTCACCTGGATCCAGCGCCGGCTCGGCCGCGAAAGCAACATCGCCCGCTTCGTCCTCGCCGGACTGCTGTTCGCCGTCACCGCCAGCTACTACGCCAACTTCATCCTTGCCGGACAGGCAATTTTTCCCGCGCACCTTCCGCTCGAGCTTTGCGACGCCTCGCTCTGGCTCATGATCGTGGCTCTTTTGCTGCGCAAGGCCGCTGTGTTCGACATCGCTTACTTCTGGGCTCTTGCCGGAGCCACCATGGCCGTGCTCACTCCCAACCTCGCCACTCCCACGTACTTCGAGGCCTTTGCGTTTTTTGCGAGTCACGGCCTCACCGTCGCTGCAGTCCTGTACCTCGTCTGGAGCCGCCAGGCGCGCCCGCGCCGTTGGTCCATCGCGCGCGCCATGATCGGCGTCAACATCATGGCTGTCATCGCCGGCACGTTCGACTACTTCTATCGCACCGACTATATGTTCCTGCGCGCCAAGCCCGCCCAGGCCTCGCTGCTCGACTTCCTCGGTCCCTGGCCGTGGTACATTCTCTCGTGCGAGTTTGTCGGCCTCGCGCTCTTCGTTCTGCTTTATCTGCCGTTCTGGCGCGGCAATTCGCAAGCACACCGGGGCGTGAGCGAAAAGAATGTCGATAAAGAGGTTTCAGTCTAGGAGAGAATCTCCTGCCGCAAGGCGACGCTTCTACATGGGCGGAAAGTAGCCGGCAATCCAGTTCTGCAACAGCCCCGGGAAGCACCCGAGCACCACGACCGCCGCCGCAATCGCCAGCAGCACCGCCAACGTCATTGGATGTGTTCGGATAGGAGTTTGCTCAACCGCCGGCATAACATACGCCCGCTTGAGCACCTGCAGGTAGTAATAGAGCGACACCGCGCTGAACGCGACCGCCAGCGCCACCAGAACGAGCGGCGTCACGCCACCGCCGGCTCCCAGTACCGCAGCGAACAGGTTGAACTTTGCCCAGAAACCCACCAGCGGAGGGATGCCCGCCAAAGAAAGCAGCAGCACAAGCAGCACCGCCGCAAGCAGGGGGTTTCGCTTGCCCAGCCCCAGGAACCCATCCATCCGGTCAGTGCCGGTGGCCCGCTCTACCACGCCGACGACGCCGAACGCTCCCACGGTCGTCAGCCCGTAGGTCACGATGTAGTAGAGGATCGCCTCCGTGCTGCGCGGTGTTCGAGAGAAGTACGCTAGCCCGAGCAGAACATAACCGGCGTGGGCAATGGCGGAATAGGCCAGAAGGCGCCGCACGCTGATCTGCACGAGCGCCGCCAGGTTGCCGAACGCCATCGACGCTGCTGAAAGTATCACCACCACCAGCGTCCACGCGTAGTCGAAACCCAAAAATTCGGCTGGCCGCTGTTCTCCGGGCGCGAAGGACCTGATGCTCACGTGGCCGACAGTGTGGAAACTCTCCCAGAAGTGAAGGCTCGCCACGCTGATCGAAATCAACAGCGCGAAGCTTGCGACCTTGGAGACCGACGCAATAAATGCCGCTGCCGGAGCCGGCGAGCCTTCGTAAGCATCCGGCGCCCAGAAGTGAAACGGCACCGCGGCCACTTTGAACCCGAGCCCCGCAGCCACCAGAACCACCGCGACATACAGCAGAGGCGATCCGCCGTGCGATACGGAGACAAGAATTCCCAGCATCACGCGATTCAGGCTGGTCGAGCCGGAGAGTCCGTAAAGATAGCTGAAGCCGAAGAGCAAACAAGCAGCCGACATGCCGCCAAAAAGGTAATACTTCAGCGCGGCCTCGGCGCTCTTGCCCGAAGCCTTGGCGAACGCAGCCAACACATACAGTCCAAGGCTCAGCAACTCAAGCCCGATAAAGATCACGAGCAGGTCCTGCGCCCCCGCGATAATCAGGCCGCCGGCCGCCGACATCAGCGTCACTGCGACGAACTCGCCCACGTGCCGCGTGAAGCCGGAATCGAGCAGCAGCAACAGCGTCAGCGCAGTCAACACTAGAATTGCAATCTGCGCAACGGACGTATAGCCGCCGCTTTGGAGCACGATCCCGTCGAAGCCGACAGGAATATGAAGTACCCCATCCAGCGACTTGATCTCTGGATACGATGCCGAACGGCCTACACAAAGTATTGACACAAAACAGCCGACAACGCCGAGCGCCGAAGCGAACGCCGCGCGCACTCCGAGAGCCGCCTTGCGCAGGAAAGCGAGATCGACAACCAGCACCAGCAGGGCCGCCACTTCGAGCGCCGTCTCCGGCAGCGTCACGCGGAAGAGGTCTGCGTAGTTCATTGCGCACCTCCCGCGAGCAGCGCCCTGACGGCCGGCTCAATCTGGTCGAGCAAAATTCTTGGATACAACCCGACGACGAGGCTCGAACCCGCAAGCAGAACATAGCCGGCAACCTCAGGCCATGTGATCGCGGCCAACTCGTGACCATGCTCATGAACGTGCGATGCGGCATGCGCGTCGCTGAAGAACGCCTTCTGCAGCGCGCGCCATGTATAGGCCACGCCCACAACAATGCCGACGCCCGCCGCGGCGGTCCACCACGGACTCGATCTCCACGAGCCCACCAGAACCTGCAGCTCGGAGATGAATCCCGAGAATCCCGGCAGGCCCATTGCGGCCATCCCGGCAATCACAAATCCCCACGCCGCGAACGGCAACCGCTTCGACAAGTGCATCCCTTCGAGATCAGCAAATTGCCGCGTGTGCGTGCGATCGTATACCACCCGGCCCACGATGGCGAACAGCAGGCCCGCAAGCACGCCGTGCGAAAACATCTGCATCACCGCGCCCGTCATGCCGATCTGGTTCAGCGTCATCAGGCCCAGCAGCACGAACCCCATGTGGCTGACCGACGAGTAGCCGATGACAAACTTGAAATCGGTCTGAACCAGCGCAACCAGCGCGCCATAGAGAATGCCGATAAGGGCGAGAATGGCGAACACATCGCGCCACGATCCGATGCCAATCACCGTGAATCCCCACGGGTCCATGCCGTGCGGGAACAATCCCATCGCGACCCGCAGGCAGCCGTATGCGCCGAGCTTCATGATCACGCCTGCCAGCACCATCGACGCGGCCGTCGGAGCGGCCACGTGGCCAGTGGGCGCCCAGGTATGGAAAGGCCACATGCCGGCCAAAATCCCAAATCCGACAAACGTCAGGGGGAACGCCCACATCTGAAAATGAGGCGACAACCCCGCGTGCGCAAGATCGATCAGCGCGGTCGAGTGGCTGCCCGAGGCCGCATAAGCCGCGAGCAGCACAATCAGAACCATCGCCGAGCCGACGAATGAATACAGCGCCAGCTTCATCGCCGCATATTCGCGCCGCGTCGAACCCCAGATCGCAATCAGAAAGTACTTCGGCACGATCGCGATCTCATAGAACACGAACAGAAGGAACAGATCGAAGCTGAGAAATACCCCGTACACGCCGCCGATCAGCGCAAGAAAGAACCCAAAGAACTCGTTCGTGCGCAGCTCGATGTTCCAGCTGAAGAGCACGCCCGCCACGGCCGCAAGCCCGGTAAGCACAACAAGCACACGGCTGATACCGTCCGCAGCCAGCGTGTAGTGAATGCCCATCGACGGCACCCACAGGACATCCGTGATCAGCACGCGCCCCTGGCCCGCTTCGCCGGCAAATCCCGCAATGGCGAGCGCCAGCCCCGCAAGCGCAATCACGAGCGCGAATCCGCGCGCGAGCCCCGCCCTGCCCTTGGGCAGCAGCGCCTCAACGAACGCGCCGGCAAACGAGAGATAGATCGTCCACGCAAGCATCTAAAATCTCCAGTGCGCCAGCAGGTTCACCACCGTGGGGTTCACGCTGTCTGTAATGAGTTCGGGCACAAGGCCAATGAGAATCATGAATCCGATCACGGGCGCCATGGAAATTCGCTCGCTCGCATGCAGGTCGTGAAATGCGGCCCAGCGCTCAGGCACGGGCCCGGCAAAAACCTTCTGAATCACGGTCAGGATCACCACCGCGGTGATGAGAATGCCAAGCACTGAAATCGTTCCGGCAACCCACGAGAGCGGGAACACGCCGCGGAAGATCAGGAACTCGCCGACGAATCCATTCAGGCCCGGCAGCCCGAGCGAGGAGAACAGCGCAAATCCCATCAGGCCGGCGAACACCGGAGCGGGCTTGCGCAACCCGCCGAAGTCGTCGATCCCGCGCAGCCCGTCGCTTCGCTGCTGCAGCATGCTGATGAACCAGAACAGTGCCGCCGCGGTGATGCCATGATTGAACATCTGCAATATGACGCCATTAAGCGCTGCGGCCTGGCTCGCCTGCATCGCCGCGCCCGTTGCGGGAATCGCCAGCGCGAAGATGCCGAGCTGGCAATAACCAAGGTGATTCACCGAGGAATATGCGAAGAGCCGCTTCAGGTCCTTCTGCGCAGCCGACGCCCACGCGCCCATCACCACTGTAATGACAGCAAGCACCAGCAGCGGCGTGCGCATCTCTGCAATCTCATGACTGAAGAGCGGCATCGCAATCCGCAGCAGCCCGTAAACGCCCATCTTCGACATCGCGCCCGTCAGCAGCATGGTCACCGGCGAAGGCGCTTCGGCATACGCAGCCGGCAGCCATGTGTGGAACGGCATCAGCGGCACCTTCACCGCAAAGCCCGCAAGCGCCCCGATCGCAAGCCAGATCATCACGTGCGGTCCTAAATGCGCCGTAACCATCTGCTCCAGTTCGCCGGTCGAAGCAAGCAGCGAAAGGTGATGGAAGTCCATGCTGCCGGTCGAGAGAAACACGGCGAGAAACGCGAGCAGCAGCCCAACGGAGCCGGCCAGCGTATAGACAAAGAAATACGTTGCCGCCGAACCGCGCTTCGGTCCGCCCCACAGTTTGATCAGGAAGAACGCCGGAATCAGGCTGAGCTCCCAGTAGAGGAACCAGTGATAAAAATTCAGCGCCGTGAACGTTCCGAACAATCCCGCTTCGAGAAACAACACAAGCCCGAAATACAAGCCCGGCTGCCGGTGCACGCGATGCGAAGCATCAATCGCCATCAGTGTCACGATCGCCGAGAGCACCAGCATCAGCGCCCCCAGCGCATCGACGCCGAGCTGGTATTCGATTCCCAGCGACGGAGCCCACGCGTGGCGCTCAACGAGTCCGATGAATCCGTTGTCCGGAACGCGATACCACACAACCAGCGACACCGCCAGCGAAGCAAGCGCCGTAATCATCGCCACACCGCGCGCATGCTTGCCGGAAACAAGCGCGATGATGGCCCCCAGGATGGGCAGCGCCGTCAGGAGCGACAGTATTGGAAATCCGTTCACCATCTCGCTCATCGTGCGCTGCTCCAGATCAGGATGGCGGCCAGCACGACCACTCCAAGCGCCAGCAGTCGCAGATAGCTCTGCACGCGGCCCGATTCAACGCGCGATAAAATGCCGCCGCCCGCGGCAAGTTCCTCACAGCCTTTATCGAACCCGCCGTTAACCCACTCATTGTCGAGGAATCGATTGAACCGCGCCCACAACCCGAAGAACCAGGTCACGGCCGCGACAATGCCGCCCCAAACCCGCCTGTCGAACCAGTCGGCCACACGCGCCCACCAGTGATAAAACGCGATCACGGTCACGCCGTAAAACTCGTCGACATATAACCGGTTGCTGAGCGCGCGCCACACCGGCGGCATCGCTCGTTCCAGCGCATCGGGCTCGTCGGCGCGCGGCGATTTGTTGCCGTAGAGCGACCAGCCGATGCCGTAGCCCAGCGCGACAATCACACTCGACGTGAGAAGCAGCGCCAGAAACTCACCTTCTCCGAACTTGCCGAACTCGATCGCTGCCGCCTGGTTGTTGAGGAAGCTGCGGAACCACGGCCACGCCGGCGTGCCCAGTACGCCCAGTGCAATTGCAAAGAATGCGAGAATAGCGAGCGGCATCGTCATCACGCGCGGGCTTTCGTGCGCGTGGCCGTGGCCCCGGTATTCGCCGAAGAAGACGTAGCTGACCTGTCGCGTCATATAGAACGCGGTGAGCACGGCGCCGAAAACAAGCAGGTAGTAGGGCCCGTGGCTCGCGTTCCAGGCGTGTGCCGATTCGAGAATCGCGTCCTTCGACCAGAACCCGGAGAAGAAAATCGGGAAGCCGGTGAGGGCAAGCATGCCAACCGCATATGTTGCGAACGTGACCGGCATGAATTTGCGCAGCCCGCCCATGCGGCGCACGTCCTGCTCATCGTGGCAGCCGTGGATGACCGAGCCCGCGCCCATGAAAAGCAGCGCCTTGAAGAATGCATGCGTGATCAGGTGGAACATGCCCACCGCAACGCCGCCGAGTCCCAGTCCCGCCATCATGTAGCCAAGCTGCGAAACCGTCGAGTACGCGAGAATCCGCTTGATGTCGTTCTGCGCCACGGCGATCAGCGCGGCAAAAACCGCCGTCGTCGCGCCCACCCAAGTCACGACGCTCAGCGCGACCGTCGTGCCGCCAGGCTGCAGGCCCGCCGCCATCAGCGGATAAACACGCGCAATCAAATACACACCCGCAGCCACCATCGTCGCCGCGTGAATCAGTGCCGACACCGGCGTAGGGCCTTCCATCGCATCCGGCAGCCAGACGTGCAGCGGCAACTGACCGCTCTTCCCTGCTGCTCCCGCAAAGATCAGCAACCCGATCGCCGTCGCGGCGCTCAGTCCCAGCGCGGCCGGCGCCGCCAACAATCCGCCGAGCGCGTTCGGCTCCAGGTTGCCCGACCCGCTGTTGTAGAACAGCAGCGTCCCAGTCTGCGCAAAGAGCCACACGATCCCAAGCAGAAAGAAAATATCGCCCACGCGCGTCGTGACAAAAGCCTTCTTCGCGGCGGCCGCGGCCGAGGGTTTCTGATACCAGAAGCCGATCAGCAGGTACGACGTGAGTCCGACGATCTCCCAGCACATGAACAGCAGCAGCAAGCTGTTCGAGATCACGACTCCCAGCATGGCCCCTGCAAACAGGCTCAGGAAGCAGAAGAACCGCGTGAAGTTCTCGTCGTGCGCCATGTAGCCGACCGAGTAGATGAAGATGAGCAGGCCGACGAACGTGACCATCACCAGCATCACGGCCGAGAGCGGGTCGAGCACCCACCCAAGATCGAGGTTGCCGCCGCCGATCTCAATCCACGTGAAATTCACCGTCTCGCGCACAGCGTGGCCCGTGGCCCATCCCGCGAGCACATCGCCGAATCCAGCCAGAGCGAGCAGAAACGAAATCGCCAACGATCCGATGGCAAGCGACGAGGCAAGCCTGCGGCGCGGTTGCTTGAGCAACGCAATAACGCCGGCCGCTACAATCGGCAGCGCTGGAATCAGCCACAGAATCTTCCCGATCCACGACGCCACCGCGTAGGGAGTGAACTGAATTGCTTCCTGCATCAGCGGCTTACCCTTTCATCCTGTTCAGTTCGTCGAGATCGGTCGTGCGCGCATGCCGGTAGATCGAGATCACAAGGCCCAATCCAACGGCGGCCTCCGCAGCCGCCACGGCGATTGAAAACACGGCAAACATCATTCCGGTCAAAGCTTCAGGATGCGGTGAATAGCGCCAGAAGGCGACCAGGTTCAGGTTGGCTGCATTCAACATCAGCTCAATGCCGATGAGAACAAGAATTGCATTGCGGCGGGTCAGTGCGCCTGCGAGACCGATGGCAAACACCAGCGCGGCCACGAGCAGATAACCAGCGAGAGGCGTCACTTCGATCCTCCCTTGTCGTGCATGGCAACGATCACGGCCCCGATCATCGCAGCCGTGAGAAGCAACGCGACAATCTCAAGCGGCAGCACATAGCGGCCCATCAGCGCAGCGCCGATCTGCTGAACAGAGACCGCCGGTGCCGCATTTTCTCCCGGAAGCGCCGCTCCGCTGCGCAGCACAGCCCACGCGATCACTGCAAAAACGGCGGCAGCGATTACGAGGCCAGTCAACCATGTGCGGCTGAATACACCCTCGCTCGGCGTCTCGGAACCACGCGTCAACAGAATCGCGAACACTACGAGGATTGCAACGGCTCCTATATAAACCAGGATCTGCGCAAAGCCCGCGAACTGCGCGTCAAGCTGCAGGAACAGGAGCGCCAGCCCCGCAAACGCCGCAGTCAGCGCGAGCGCGCAATGCACCGTATTCTTCAGCGTCACCGCCGCCAGCCCGCCGAGAACTGTAATGATCGAGAGAATCCAGAAGACCGCGTTCATCCGCAGCTCCTTCCCGAAAACACCGCATAGCTATTCGGCATAACGATAGGTCCTCGGCCCAAAACTCTTGCGGCGCATTTGAATCCGGCCCCCGATCACGTACACCGCAACCAAAATCGCCGAACACACAACCCAGCGCAGCCATCCCTCGCCCATGAACCGCCACAGCCCGGCGACAAACAGATTCAACAGCGTCATGGGCAGCACAAACTTCCATGCAAAGTTCATCAGCTGATCCTGCCGAAGCCGGGGCAGCGTCCCCCGCACCCAGATGAACACACAGATGAACACCATCACCTTGGCAAAGAACCAGAGCCACGACGGCACGACCGTCAGAAACGAGAACGGTGCCGACCATCCGCCCAGGAACAGCGTTGTGGCGATCCCCGAGATCGAAAACATGCCCAGGTACTCGGCGATGAAGAAGACGGCGAATTTGAATCCGGAGTACTCCGTGAAGTAACCGGCCACCAGTTCCGATTCACCTTCCGGCAGATCGAATGGCGAGCGGTTGGTCTCCGCAAAGGCTGCAATGCCAAACAGTATGAACGACGCGAAACCCCACGGGGTAAAGACATACCAGTGCGGCAAGACGCCGGTATAACCGGACTGCGCCTCCACGATGCGCGGCAACGACAGCGTGCCCGAGACCATAATGATGGCCACGCTCGACATCAGCAGCGGCACTTCATAGCTGATCATCTGCGCTACCGCGCGCATGGCTCCCAGCAACGAATACTTGTTGCGGCTCGACCATCCGGCCATGAAAACACTGAGCTCAGTGGATGCGCCCATCGCGAAAAAGAACAGCAGGCCGGCATCCATGTCCACCAACTGCATGTTGCGCCCGACCGGCAATACCGCGAATCCCATCAGGACGGCAGACAAAAAAATCAGCGGCGCCAGAAAATGAACCACCCCATCGGCGTGAAAAGGAACCACGTCCTCTTTGGTCAGCGCTTTGATGCCATCCGCCACAGGCTGCAGAAGCCCGAACGGCCCCACGCGATTCGGCCCAAGCCGGTTCTGCATCCGCCCCAGCCCCTTGCGCTCAAGCACCGTGGTGAGTGCGAACAGCGAGGCAAAGACCACAATAATCGCGGCAACGCTCAGCACAGCGCCGGCAATCGGCTGCAATACAACGGGCAAAAAGGAAACGATCCAATGCTTGAGGAGAACGAAGATCTGGTCGAGCGTAGTTGCCATGATCTAGCTTGCTTCTCCTTCTTTCACGGCTTTCGGACCGGCGTCCGGCGCGGGTTTCGCTTCAGCAGCCGGCTTGGCCGCAGCCGGCGCTGGCGCGGCAGCCTTGGCAGCAGCCGCTGCCGCGGCAGCTTTGGCCTTGGCCTCCGCCGCGGCCTTTTCCTGCGCAAGCCGTGCATCCACTTCCGCTGCTTCCGTGGGATGGATCTGGTGGTAATACTCGTTCGATCGCGCGAGCTCCTTCCGGTCGAAGAGAAGTCCTCCGAACCGGTTGTCCGTCGACAGCTCGAACTCCGTGTTCATCTTGATCGCTTCGAACGGGCAAACCTCGACGCAGATCTGGCAGCTCATGCACACCGATACATCGATGTCGAACCGCGCCGGATAGATCTGCAACTTGCCCACGTGATCCGGCTTCTTGTCCTTGCTCTTCTCGATGTAGATGCACTTCGGCGGGCATTCCTTTTCGCAGATCTGGCAGGCCACGCAGCGCAATCCCGCCTCCCAGTCCGCCCCGTCGTACACCAGAAACGGAAAGTTGCGCGACGCCTCCGGCAGCGGATGCCGCTCCTCCGGATACTCGACCGTGATCATCCGCTCTTCAGAGACAAAACTCCCCAGCGCGTTCTTCGCCGTTTCCTTCAGCCCCTTCAGAATGCCTTCACCCAGCATGAAACTCCTAGTGATCAGTACCTAGTGATTAGTGGTTAGTGGCTTTGCATCCAGCTTCCCGAGAATGGCATTGATCATTTTGCCGACTTCCTGCGAAAGAGTATCCGCCTCGTTAATCTGCTTCAGCTCTCCCATTTCCAGGACTCGAGCAATTTCCAGTTGCGATTGAAGCTCGAAATTCGATCCCCTCGCAATGCCAAGAAAGTGCCTGAATTCACCCCTGCTCATTCTTCCTTGTCCCTCAGCGATATTGCTCGGTACCGAAACTGCCGCGCGCCTGATCTGGCTGCTTAGCCCGTAAACTTCCTCGCGCGGGAACTGCCGGGTCATGCGGTACACAATCGCAGCGAGTTGAATTGCTTTCCTCCAGACCACAAGTTCCCGATACGACTTAACACCTGTCTTGCCTTCCATCCGACTTTCAACTCTCCCATCATTCGTCGCAAACTCGTAGTCGCCCGGGCTCTAACCACTATCCACTAACCACTAGCCACTAGCGATCCACTTCTCCCAGCACAATATCCACGCTTCCAAAAATCAGCACCACGTCCGCCACGTTATGCCCTAAACACATATCCTCGAGAACCGTCAGGTTGATCAGGCTCGGCGGGCGCACGCGATACCGGTATGGCTCCGGCTGCCCCGTGCTGATCAGGTAAAAACCAAGCTCGCCCTTCGGCGCTTCGATGCGGCCATACGCCTCGCCCGGCTTGGGCTTGAACCCGCGAATCTTCGCCTTCGGATCCATCACCGGGCCGCCCGGAACGTCCTTCAGCGCCTGCTCCAGAATCCCGATCGACTCCCGCATCTCCAGCACCCGCACCATGTAGCGGTCGAAGATGTCGCCGTGATCCCCCAGCGGCACGCGAAACTTGAAGCGGTCGTATATCCCGTACCGGTCCACCTTGCGGATGTCGTAGTTCACGCCGGAAGCCCGAAGCATCGGCCCGGTCACGGAGGCGTTCACCGCAAGCTCTGGCCGCAGTACGCCCACTCCCTGCGTGCGCGCCAGCAGGATCTCGTTGCCCGTGAGCAACTCCTCAAACTCGTCCACAAACTTCGGCAGCCCCGAAACCACCTTGCGCGCCCCGTCGAGCCACGCGGCCGACACGTCCACCCTGCAGCCGCCGAACCGCATATAGTTGCACATCATGCGCGAACCCGAGAGGCTCTCGAAGAGGTCGAGAATCTTCTCCCGCTCGCGAAACGCATACATCAGCGGAGTGCCGCTCGCTCCCATCTCCTGGATCAGGAATCCGATCGCCGACGCATGATTTTGCACGCGCGTCAGTTCCGCAAGAATCACGCGGATATACTCTGCGCGCTCCGGCACGGCCTGGCCCACCAGCTTCTCCACCGCCAGCGCGTAAGCCCAGTTGTTCGTCATCGAGCAGAAGTAGTCCAGCCGGTCCGTATACGGCATCGAGGCCAGGTACGACTGGCTCTCCGCAAGCTGCTCGTGATTGCGGTGCAGGTAGCCGAACACCGGCTTCAGCTTCACCACGCGCTCGCCGTCCAGCACCACGTCCATCCGGAACACGCCGTGCGTCGATGGATGATGCGGTCCCATCGAAACTTCGAGCAGTTCACCGTCGCCCTCGGGCGCGATCACCGGCGGCCGGTTCCAACCCGGCGCTCTCTCGACCTTTTCGTCCACCAAACTCATGCTCAGCCCTAATCCCTGATCCCTGATGCCTCGCCCTACGCCTGCACCTTCTCTAACTGCTGCTTGTGCCGTTCCAGCACCTTGTCGTGCGCCGTCGGCTCGTATTCGAAATCGTCCGGTTCCACGTAGTCCTTGCGCATCGGGTGATCCTTGAACCCATCCCACATCAGGATCCGCCGCAGGTCGGGATGCCCCACGAATACGATCCCGTACAGATCAAACACCTCGCGTTCCTGGAACTCCGCCCCCCGCCAGATCGGCGTCATCGACGGCAGCTCAACCCCGTTCGTCCGATTCTGTGTTCGCACGCGGAAAATCACAGGCCCGTGCTTCTTCGCCACCGAGAACAGGTGATACACGGCTTCAAGATACCCGGGCTCGACACTCTTGCGTGTCTCTTCGACAGTCTCGTCCACCATCGTCTGAACGCCGTCAACCTCTTTCGGAACCTGCTTCGTGACCTTCACCTTCTCGGTAGTTTCCTTGTCCAGCCAGTCCACGCCGGTCACGTTCGACAAAAAATCCAGCGCCAGTTCCCCGTCATCGTGCAGGAACTTCGCCGCGGCAAACGCATGCTGCGCATCGATCAGCAGTGAGTTCTCGCCGCTCGGGCTGCTGTTCGGGACAATCGTCACCCCTGCGCCCGGAACCGCCGCCTCAATTGCCGCCTTGATCTCTTCAACGCTCTTCACAATTTTCTGTTCCCTGCTCCCGGCAGTTCTGATCCCTGGTCCCTGATCCCTGATCCCTGTCTTTATCGAATAATCGGAAAATGCCAGACGCTCGCATTCGCCGGAGGCTCAATGTCATGCGCGCCGCCTTCCGGCACTGGAAACTCACCCGGCGCTTCCTCGTCCAGATGCCTCGGTCTTCCCTCCCCGGTCAAACTCTGCGCATCAATCTTCTTCTGCAACGTCATGAATGCGTGAATCAGCGCCTCCGGCCGCGGCGGGCAGCCCGGAATATGCACATCCACCGGAATGTAGCGGTCGATCCCCTTCAGAACGTTGTAGCCCTGCTTGAACGGCCCGCCTGAAATCGCGCATGCGCCCATCGCGATCACATATTTCGGCTCGGCCATCTGGTTATAGAGCCGCACCACCTGCGGAGCCATCTTCTTCGTCACCGTACCCGAAATAATCATCAGGTCCGCCTGCCGCGGCGATGGCCGGAACACCTCCGCCCCGAACCGCGCCAGGTCGTACCGCGCCATCGTCGTCGCTATCATCTCGATCGCGCAGCACGCAAGCCCGAACTGCATGGGCCACACCGAGCTGCGCCGGCCCCAGTTGTACAGCTCCTCGATGGTCGTGACGAACACGCCCTGCTTGCCGAGTTCGATCTTCAGATTCTGCTCAACCATTTCGCTTCGCTCGATCCGCTTCGCTCAAGTGACTAGTGACTAGTGATTAGTTTCACGTCTCTGCAATTTCGCAATCTCGTCGCAGCCAAATCGCCGTCTTTCTCTAGCCACTAGCCACTAATCACTGACCACTGTCGTTCACGCCCACGTCAGCACACCCTTGGCCCATGCCCATGCCAGCCCCTCAATCAGCAGCAGCACGAACACCAGCATCGCCACGCACGCGGCCATTCCCAGCCCCGTAAATGCCACCGCAAACGGTAGCAGGAACACGGCTTCTACATCGAAAATCAGAAAAATGATGGCGTAAAGGTAATAGGCAGACCGGAACTGCACCCAGGCATCGCCCTTCGACTCGAGCCCGCACTCATAGATGGCATTCTTGATCCTGTTCGGCTTTGCGGGAGAAAACACCCGCGCCCAGAGCCACGCCAGCCCCAGCGGAGCCAGCCCGAACCCGAGCGCCGCCAAAAACAGGACAGTCAGAGAAAAATAAGGACTTGAAGCCATCTCGGGGACCCGCCACCCTCACTTCCAAGATACAAGTTTGGGCCACGATTTGGCTAAGACGATGTGACTTAGCTCACCACCCGGGAGGCATTTCGCCCCATTCATCCCACTCTATGAACCGCTCGCTGCAAAAGCGCCACCCGACTGGCGGACAAAACGAAGGGAACGGACCCTGCTCTTCCTGGCCATCCACCCGATGTCAGCAACCAGTTGGCTACGAGTAGGCGCTGTGCAATGCCGGATCGCGTGATCGCGTAGTCATGCAGCCCAGGGCGCCGCGACGAAATCTTCAGCGCCATCAAATGCAGCGAAACTCGCAGAGCATCGGCTTTGGCCATACTCAGATGTCTCACATAGATGTTTGAGTATGAGCGTCAGCGGGGAGCTTTTGACGAATTGCGCGGCAGGCGCACCATCCGGATGTCATCCCTTTGTCGCTGACAAAGAGGTGACGACCGAGTGACAACAGGCCCTCATTGGATTGCTAACGCCTCTTCCACTCGGGCCACCAGTGCATTCCTGTTCTCGTCACAAGTGCGAGAACTCCGAAAGAGGAGTTTATGAAGATCGTGCGATTCCTTTCAGGCCAGTGCTCCGCGGTTTTGGCTGCCGCATTGTTCGTCGTTTGTGCCGTTACGCCGGCAAACGCTCAAGCGGGGCCCACCGTCCTTGTGACAAAAACCTCGACCGATGGATTGCTGACGGTAGTTTTATCGTCCAGCAACCCGGCCGACGCAGTCGATGTGAACAACACCTACACCTGGACGGCGACCAACAATTCCAGTGTCGTTACGCTTAACGGAGTCATTCTCGGGAGCCACTGGGGCGACTACTGTGTCGGGGCCAGCGCCACAATCGCCACCACTTGCCCCATCGCTCCTCCTACGGGCCCCACGCTCATCTCTCTTGCCTCGGGGTGCGGCGCCCAGTCGCCCGACGAGTTCCCCACGAACATCGCCGTAATGGGCATCTGGTGCACGCCCAGCACGGGCGTCACACTCCCGCCCGGCGCCAGCGTCAGCGGATCGATCACGTTGCGTCCAGGCACGGGAGGTCCAGCGTTTTACACGGTCTATTCAGGGCACACTCCCCTTTCCGGAAGCGGAACCACCCAGCTTGATCCGGTGATCGATTACCACGGCATGGTCGCGCCGGCCGCAACCGACATCCAGATTTCGGGGTCCGCGAGCACCGGTTCTCCGTCGCTCGATTCCACCTTCACATACACCTACCAGGTCAAGAACGCGGGACCATGGGGAACATACGGCGGCATCATCTTCGCTGATTCGCTCCCGCCGTCCCTAACGTATGTGAGTTCTTCGGTTGTGGAAGGAGTCCTGGATCGCACCACGGACCAGGAGGTGCAGGCAACAATTCCCAATGTATGCAGCGCTGTGGGTCAGACGATAGTGTGCCCGCTCGATGACATGACGAACGGCGGTCTGACCGGTCAGGCCACCATTACGCTCACAGTCACCGCGCCCGGCGTCACACAGCAGATTGTGAACACGGCCTCGGTCCACACGGTTTCTCCTCAAAACGACTCGAACCCGGCGAACAACAGCGTGACCGTAACCGTTACCCCGAGGTAGCAGTCAAGCGTGATGCATTCAGCGCTGCATCACTCTCGGGTGTCCGGGCATGGCTGGAGGACTCGCAGACTCATCGCTTCAGGGCCCCAGCACGTGGAAGTAGAATGGTCGCCAGCCATGCGCCGAACTCAAGTATCAACCGACCGGACTTCTCTGGCTCTGGCCGCACTGCGGATCTTTGTCGGATTGCTGTTTCTCATCTTTGGCGAGTACAAAGTCTTTGGCGCGCAGTTCACGTTGCGCGGGGGATTTGAAGGATGGATCCATCAATTTCTGCAGAGTGGCGCCGCCTATCCGTTTTTTGCACCGATCCTGGAAAAGTTCGTGCTCCCGCACGCCCACACAATCGCCTTCCTCGTTGCTTACGGCGAGCTGGCCATTGGCGTGGCCCTGTTACTGGGCCTCTGTGTGCGACTCGCGAGTGCCTTTGGTCTGGCATACATGCTGTCTCTGCTTTTCGCGTCCAATTTTCCCGGGCATGAAGCTCAATTCTGGCAATACTTCGGAGCCTCCCTCGATCATTCAGTGCTTGCTTTCTGCTTCCTTTGTTTCATCATTGCCCGGGCCGATGAACGCCTTTGCGTGATGAGTTACCTTCGCAAAGAAAAGCCGCGACTCCCACCCCTGTGAACCGCTCGCTGCAGGAAGTCCCAGCGCATTCTGTCCTGGGTCATCCACTCCGTTCCGCTGCAGGATTCGCTCCGCGGTCGATGCGGCCTGTCTCACCGTCCGATCACAAAAATCTTGTAGATCAGCAGAATGACCACGGTCGCCAGGCCAAGCCATGCGGATAGCGCATAGCGCCGGAAGAAGTACAGCACCACGCCGGCCCAGCAGAAGCAGGCGGCGATCAGAGCGCCGCCAACATAGGGCATCGCGGCCGCAACCGCGAAATTCGCCCCACCAACGTGTCTGAGCCGGAAGATCTCACCCAGCGTCCTGACGACGATGAGGAATTGAACCGTAATTCCGATTTGCGCCCAGCGCTCTCGAGTCACGGAGAAAGTGTAGCCGGGAAATGGCCGGTGCGAAGTTACCCCTCATCTCCAGCCTTCTCCCGACCCAGCCTTTCTCGGCCGCGCACAGGTCTCGTTGAACTTCGCCTCACACACCGTGGGAACCGCATGCGTCTTCGCCTTCAAAACATCCAGCAAGGCCGTCGCCTTCTCCCTCGACATCTCCAGAGTCGCCACGTTCGGCGTGTCCTTGTCATCCTTCCAGGTAATCGTCACGGTGTGAACCTTCTCCCGCGCCTTCAGGATACCCACCACAATTGTCCCCGCCACTCCAAGCCTGAACCGGTTCTGCTCCCGGTACTCAACCTTTGTCATCTGCTCGTAAGGAACCTCCAGTTCCGTCGTTCCCGACTGGAATTTCAGCTCCTTCGCCGCAGTCGTATCCAGCTTCCCGGCCGCGCCTTCGTTTATCCCCGGAGCAGTCCCCGCCACGTAAGTCACGTCCGCCCCGTTCTCCGCATTCGCCGGCACAACCGCTGCAAGCACCAGCACGCACAATCCCATCGCAATCAGTCGCTTCATTCGCCTTTCCAGGCCTCCTGACTGCAACGTATCCGCGCTCTCGTTCCGCCGCGGCGTCCACCCGGACACTTTCCCGACTGTCCTTCCCGCTCCACCCTTCGGTGGAGACGCTCCATACCCGTCCCTGATAACTTTCTTAGTGTCCCCGCAGCCAGCTTTCCGACTGACCCGGCCGCGGGAACCCAAGCCCGTCCCCGGAGATCGCCGCACCATGTTGAGCCCCGCACCGCGCCGCTCGCTGCTGACCGTCGTCGCCGCGCTTGCGTGTCTCTCCGTCACATGGGCGGTGCGCGCCGCCACCGATCCGCCAGCGCCATCCGCCAACACTCCGCCGTCCGGTTCCGCCACCCCCATCACAGCCGGCGCAGCCTACACATCCGCCATCAAAATCACCGGACCCACCACGCCGTTCCACGACTACGTCGCCTCAAAATACAACTACGCGTTTGGAAAGGAATCCCCCTTCCTGCCCTCGAACGCCATGTCGTACAACGGCCAGTTCCTCAGCCCCAAGATCTTCCCCACTGCCGAATACTGCGGCCACTGCCACAAGGCCGCCTACCACCAGTGGCGCCAGTCCGTGCACTCCAACGCCTTCCGCGCCCCGTGGTACCTCAAGAACGTCAACGCGCTCATTGACGAGAAGGGCGTGCAGTTCTCGCGCCACTGCGAGGGTTGCCACAACCCCGTCGCGCTTCTCTCCGGCGACCTCACCCAGGGCATGCCCAAAACGCGCCCCTTTGAGGACGAAGGCGTCACCTGTTCCACCTGCCACGCCATGCAGACCACTGACGCAACCGGAACCGGCAGCTACGTCATGGGCTACCCCGCCGTCCTGGTCGATGACAAGGGCGCTCCCATCACCCGCCCCGTCACAGACGCTGAAATCCTCTCCCACCTCGACCGCCACGCCAAGGCCGAAATGCGCCCGCTCCTTCAGAAGCCCGAATTCTGCGCCGCCTGCCACAAGGCCGCCATCCCTACGGAACTCGACGATTACAAGTTCCTCCGCGCCTTCTCTGTCTATGACGAGTGGCAGGGCGCCAGCTTCGGCAAGCAGAGTCCGCTTCCCTTCTACCGCAAGGACGTCGTCTCCACCTGCCAGACCTGCCACATGCCGCGCAACGATGAAGGCGCTGACGATCCCGGCGCGAAAGACGGCAAGTTCGCCTCGCACCGCTGGGTAGGCGGCAACTCCCTCATGCCTGCCTATTACCACTACGACGAGCAGGCCGCGAAGCTCGCCGACTTCCTCCGCAACGGCCCCGACGGCAAAGGCGTCCTCAACGTCGACATCTTCGGCCTCGAGAAAGAAGGCGCCGCTGCAACATCGTCCGACGACGTCCTCATCGCCCCACTGGGCCTCACGCATTTCGCCATCGCCCCCGGCGAAACGCTCGTTGCCGACGTGGTCATCCAGAACAAGGGCATAGGCCACTCACTCGTCCCCGAGCAGCGCGACTTCTACGAATCCTGGGTCGACTTCACCGTGAAAGACCCGTCAGGCAAAATTCTCGTCGAGAGCGGGTTCATTAAGCCGGATGGCGACCTCGACCCTTCCGCGCACTCGTTCACCAATCGCCTCATCAATACAAAGGGCGAGCTGAATGACGTGCACCAGATCTGGCACAACCGCGTCCTCGCCTATAACAACAGCATCCAGTCCGGCCGTTCTCAACTTGTCCGCTACCGCTTCCGTCTTCCGAAGAACGCAAAGGGCGCATTCACCATCACGGCTGCGGTCAAGTACCGCCGCTTCAACCAGCACTTCGCCGACTACGCCATGACGGGCGACCCCTCCATGCCGGCCGGAAAGCATTACCCCGAACCGGTGTTGGTATTCGCGAGCCAGACGCGCTCCCTCAAGGTTGGTGACAACGCGCCTGACACCGCGGCGGCGCCATCCTCGCCGGGGGCACCGTCGCAGACACGTTCGCCCTCCGCGCAGGAGGAGTGGATGCGCTGGAACAACTACGGCATCGCTCTTCTCGACGCGCAGCAGTACGCCGCCTCCGTGCAGGCATTTGAGCGCGTGGCCTCCCTCCGCCCCGACTACGCCGATGCCTTCACCAACATGGCCGTGGTTGAAATCTCATGGGAGCGCTACGACGACGCGAAGGCCAACCTGGCCAGGGCCCTCACGCTGCTGCCCGGAGACCCCCGCGCCCTCTACTACCGCGCCCTCGTCGAGCGCAACGCCGGACAGGTGGACGAAGCCATCACCGACCTTCAGGCTATGCTCGCTAAGTATCCGCTCGCGAAAGACGGCTGGCGCGAGCTCGGCTTCAGCTACTACCAGAAGCACGACTACCCAGACGCCCGCAACGCATACGAAAAGCTCCAGGCCATCGATCCCGACGACCTCGCCGCGCACTACCAACTCGCGATCCTATACCGCCGCACCGGGGACAAGCAGCGCGCCGCCATCGAATCCGCCAAGTTCGCCGACCAGAAGGACGACCCCACCGCGAGCGAATACGCCCTCCAGTTTCTAGGCAACCACCCCGAAGTGGCCGCCGAGAGCGTCACCTGGCATGTCCACGACCTCACCGGCGACAAGCCCAAGGCCCCCCAGAAAATCCAATACACCTACATCCCCGGCGCCGGCGGATAAAGAGCTTCCGCCTCAGTGATCAGCCTGATCGCTCCGGATACCGAAACAATCCGGCAATTTGCAAGATCCCCGAGTTCCAGCAACGCGCGATCGCCCGTGACCAGGAGGTCTGCATGCGCAGCGATCGCAGTACCGATTACCATGTCATCGTCCGTGTCCGGCGCGCTTCCTCTAGCACTAGCTGGAGCCACGAGACTCGCCATCTCCCGATTAGTGGTCGACAAGTTCATCGACACTCAATCCTGATGCAGCCACTTTTGAATGGAATTTCGATCGAGCGAGGACTTCTGCAAGTTCTTCTATGAGGGGCGCGCTGGCAAACAATTGAACTTTGCCTTCTCTCGCCAGCTGAAGCAGCTCCCTCGGTACCCCTGCCCATAAAAAAGCGGATACAACATTCGTGTCAATTACTGCCCGGATCATTCGGCTTGTCGAGCGCGCCTTTCCGCCCGCATTTTCCGAATTTCCTCGGCGATGTCCGCCGGGGGCATCTCCTCAGGTTCAGGTACAGCGGCCATCTTGTCTATAGCCACAAAAAGCTGATCGACTCGCTTGCTCTTCAATTGCTCGCGCAGGATCTTCTCTATCGCTTCTGGGGCAAGCAAGCCCGCGCGTTCAGCCTCCAGCGCCAGCGCATCCGGTAATTGAATCCGAACCGTCGTCATCACCCAGGACCAGCCTTGCAATCATTTTATCCCGTCAACCAATCAACAGCCATGTGCCCGACGGTGTATCCAGCGCTATACTAACCCCGCATGAGGGCCGGCCGCGATCAGGTCGCCGGCCGGGCTCCCATTCCGTATCAGGGAGGACCTATGCCAAATCCCACACCCCCGAATCCCTCGCAATCTCCCATCAAGAGCGACGTTCTGCAGGCCTCGCCGCACCAGCCGCTTTCCGCGGAAGCAGTAGCAAAAGCCGTAGCCCGCCACAAGCGCGAGCACCCCTCCGCCAAACCCGCTCAGCCAAAATCGAAGAAGCATCACTGAAGTCCCGACGCATCCGCAAACCGCTCCGGCCCTATGAGCCCACAGGAGACGATTGCCTCCCCGCTGCAGCAATCCCATACTTCATCTCCAGAAACGGCCGCAGACATCCCGGCAACACGCCGGCCAGCTCCTGCCACGTCAGCACCTTCAGTCGCGTCCGCATCTCCGCTGACCTCACCGCCCGCATCACCTCGAACCATGCCTCACGCAGATCCGGCCGTCGCTCATCGTGGATCACGCAGAAGCTCACTCCCGCAGCATATGCCGCCAGCACATTGCGAATGAGCTGATATCCCACGTACCGCACCTCGCGCGGAGCCTTCTCTTCCGCCGCCGACACCAGCCCCGCCTGGTACTCTCCCGCCACCGCCGCCGTCTCATCGACCGTCAATCCTGACGTATCCTCCCACTCCTGCGTAAAGTCCTCATGCATCTCCGCAGCCGCCCTGCGCCGCGCAATCATCACCTCAACCCGCGGCAGCAGTTCACGATCGAACACCAGGTCGAAATCCCGATACGCCTCCACGATCTCCGCCTTCCGCATCTGAAAATCCGACTCCGTCAGCTTGGCCTCCAACAGTAGATCGCCCCACCGCATATCCACTTCCGTCCGGTCGAACAGCCCCGACTTGAGCGGCACCTTAGCCTTCCATCCAAACACCGGCGTCCCGCCCTCATCGATCCCCAGCATCCTCCGCACCGCCGCCGACTCCGCCACTCCCGGCGTGCAGAACACGTTCATCAGCCGCGCATCCGAGCTCATGCACGAGTCCAGTTCGCGCCATTTCCGCTTCGGATCATCCACCGGCCGCGGCAATGCCCTGCCCTGTGCATGCACCTTGTTCAAACGCTTCGACCAATCCGGCCGCGCGACAATCGCCTTGAACGCAGGCTCAAAGAAGTTGCCGTGGCACCCGCCCTCGGGCGAGTACACAATCACCGGATCGCCGCCGATGCTCTCCACATGCGCACGCCCGCGCGCCCACTCGTGATTGCGCGCCGCCAGTTCGCGCCGCAATTCGCTTGCATATGTTCCCGATCCAATCGCCATCCCAACTCGAGCCTAACGTCTCCACCGTACGCTCACAAATCGCGCACAAAAGCAACGGCCTTCCCGCAGACCTCTTTCGAAGGTCCGCCGGAAGGCCGTGTTGTTCGCCGCCGGTTAGCGGCGGATTCAAGAAATCCTCAGCGTTCGCGCGGCGAGAATCCCAGCTGGAACGTCACCATCACGCTGCGCCCCGGCAACTGCTGAATCGTGTCCGCCGCGCTAGGCGTATACAACACCAGCGAGTTCGACACGGCATTCGCCGGCCCGATCGTCACGATGTCGTGGCTGTCGAGCACATTGTTGAGGCTGAATTTGATCTTCGACTGATCCCACCGCGATCCGTTGCGAATCGTGTAGTTGAAGAAGAAATTGCTCATCGAGAACGGGCTCAGCGGAACGGCCTGGTGGTATGCGCCGTCGTCGTTCCACCGGTCGCCGACTCGCTTGTCGAAAAAGCCCACATCAAACGCCTTCCTCTGATACGTCAGGCCGACGCTCTCCGTATCGTGCGGCGCAAGTGCAACCCACGCCTCGGGAGAGGCCGCAACCGCAGGCGCGGTCGTCGTGGCGGGCGTGCCGTTGCTGGCCTCGTACTTCGCCGACCCGATCGTGCCGTTGGCAAACAAGCTGATCCCCCCACCGAAGTAGACGTTCCCTTCTCCCTCAAACCCATTCGTATTCGACGGCGGCGTCGCGTAGTAGAAGGCGAATCCGGAATCCGGCCCCGAACTCGGCGTGAAGCTCGAGTACTGGTTCACGAAATGAATGTGAAACACGTCCGCGTCCATGCTGAAGCGGTTGATCTTGAACACCGTTCCGCCCTGGTAAGTCGCGGCAACCGTGGGCGGCGGAGTCACCGCAACCTGCGCGCCTGTTACATCGAACACCGCGCTGAAAGGAATGATGCTCCCCCTGCCGTAGTCCCCATACACCGACCATGAGTTCTTGATCCGGAAGTTTGCTTCCACCGATGGCAGCCACGAGTTGTATCCCTGGTCGTGGATAACGTATGCGTTGCCGTTCAGGTTGCCCACCGTCTTGCCGTCGGCAAACTGCTTTAGCCACATGTTGTAGTACGCATCCTTGATTCCGGCTGTGATCGTCCACCGCGGAATCGCCACAAGCTGGAACTCCGCGAAAGGCTGAACCGTCGTGGTGTTGAAGTTCTCGTGGAACTTGATGTTCTTGATTCCCGGCGCGTGCACAAAGCCCTGCGACGGGTCGCTCTTGATCTGGTAGCGGTTGGTCATCGTGTATTCCCACCAGCCGCCCGTACGGAACACGCCATACCGCGAGGCATAGCTCAGCGTCCCAATCTCGCCGATGCGGTTGTACTGGTTCATCTTGTCGATGCCGCTCGTTGCGTTAACCGCCTCCTGGATCGGCGGACTCGCCAGCGGATCGCTGTCCTGCGCGTTCTGGTAGTGCTGGTGGTTCGAGTAGGAGTAGGTGTACGTCTTCGAATCAGCCTTCCACCCCTTCCCGAGGTCCGACGTCAACGTGGCAATCTCGAAGTTCGTCGGCACATGATAGGTGTAGTAGCGATAGTACTGCGCGTTGTACGACCCGTCGGCGTTGAACTGGTTCGAATCAAGCAGGTAGTTGTCCCCGTGGTTCTGGATCTGCCCGCGAGTAGCGTCGTTGTTCGGCGTATTCGCGTCAACAATCACGACCGTCCCTACCAGGGCGAAGTTGGTCTGGTCCGAAATCTTGTTGGTGAACTTCAGGCTCGCTGCCGTGCGTACCTGCGGGCTGTTTGTCAGGTATCCGTCCGAAGTCTGGTGATGCCCCTCGAACCACATGTTGTAGTGCGGGTTCTTGCCGCCGAACAGGCCGGAGTTGAACTCGCCGAGGTACTGCTGCGTGTTCCACGAGCCCACAGACGATGACGCCTGCATCGTCATTCCATCCCCCAGCCGCGGAGAGAACATGTGAATCGATCCGCCGAAGTTGGCCGGGCCCATATCCGACGCCGCGCCGGGGCTGCGGTCGAAATCGACATACCCGATCGCCGGCGCTGGCACGTAGGCCCACGAGTGGTGGCTCGGGTCGTTCGCATCCTCAAACGGAACCCCATCCCACGTCATCGTGTAATCGTCGTCCACAAAGCCGCGAAAATAGATTTTGGACTGGCCATTGCCGATACCGTTGTTGGCCCAACTCACCGTGCCCGGAGCAGCCTGGATAATATCGCTGAAGTCCGTCACAGGCGACGTGTACTCCGTTACATACTGGCTCGTGATCTCCGTGCGCGCCGAGCCCGCGTCGAGCACCGATTTCACCGGAGAAAGCTGCGAGGCAATCGAAGTATCCGCCTCCGCCTCCACCGTCACTTCTTCTGAAACCGATGCCAGCGAAAGCGTGATCGAAACGCTCGTCGCGGCCCCGGCCGTCACGGCCACCGCGTGGTGCACCTCGGTGGCAAAGCCGGTAGCGGAGGTGCTGATCGAATAAGTTCCCGCCGGCAACGCGGTGAACTCGAACCTGCCTTCTGCATTGGTGATGGTGGTGCGCTGCACGTCGGTCGTGCTGGTAACGGCAATCGACGCGCCTACAACAACCTGGCCCCGGGGGTCTACGACAACTCCATGAATCGCGCCTGCATTTGCTTGCCCATGCGAGCGGGTCGTGCCTGCGACAAGAGAGACCAGGCACACAAAGACTGCAGTGGCCACGCGCCACTTGCGGGAGAGCTGCAACTTCATCCAGATGCCTCCGAGCAGATCAGGGACGAAATCAATTTGGTATTTTTGGGAGACTGCAGGTTTAAAATTAGCGGCCAATTGTGAATGCAGGCTTACGCGAACGTGAATTCTCGGTAACAGCGGAACCTGTCTGCGCTCGCATTACGCATCCTTGCATCTCGCGCGCTAAAGTAATTTGATCCGTCGTGCGCATTGATGGCTTCATGACCCGGTCCAGGCCCCTTGTCCCACATCATCCGTTACAATCCGTTGAATCACGGAAATGGCTTACCCGGCCGCACGCAAATTCTGAATCCACCGGAGCATTCTCATGGGCGCAGCCCGCATCGTTTGTGCCGCATCGTTTGCGGTGCTTTCCTGCCTCCCCTCGATCGCGCAGCAATACCCCGCAAACATGCTCACCGCCCTCGAGTGGCGCGATGTCGGCCCCATGCGCGGCGGCCGAAGCTATGCAGTCGCGGGAAACACCGCCCAGCCCGACACCTTTTATATGGGTTCCGTCGGCGGAGGCGTTTGGAAAACCGAGAACTCCGGCCGCACCTGGTTCCCCATCGCCGACGATGCGCAAACCGGAATCCCCATCGGCTCCATCGGAGCGATTGCCGTCGCCCCGTCCAATCCCGACATCGTCTACGTCGGAACCGGCGAGCCCGACATCCGCAGCCAGCACTCCTACGGAATCGGCGTATTCAAATCCACGGATGCCGGCAAAACGTGGCACAACGTGGGACTCGCGGAGACACGCCAGATCGGCAAAATCGTCATCGACCCCTCCGATCCCAATCGCGTCTACGTCGCGGCGCTCGGCCATGTCTACAAAGCGAATCCGGAGCGCGGTGTCTACCGCTCAACAGACGGCGGCGCGAACTGGAGCAAGATTCTCTCCGATACGGACCGTCCCGATGACGTCGGCGCCGTTGACCTCGCGCTCGACCCGCAGAATCCGCGCACCATCTACGCATCGTTATGGGGCACGCGCCGCCCGCCCTGGGCCGTGTATGCGCCGTCGAACCTTCCCGGCGGCGGTCTCTACAAATCAACCGACGGCGGCGACACATGGCACAAGCTCGCAGGCGGGTTGCCCACCGATGATTTTGTCGGCAAGATCGGCGTTGCCGTCGCGCCCAGCGATTCGAATCGCGTCTACGCAGTCGTGGACGATCTCGGCACGCCCATCGCGCCATCTTTCCGTGCCAGCGCAACGCGAGCGCCAAACACGCCCGCGCCCAAGCCCGTCGGCGGCATCTACGTCTCAGACGATGCCGGCGCGACATGGCGCCTCGTCAACAGCGAGCGCCGTTTGTGGGGCCGCGGATGGTACTTCGGTCAGATCGCAGTCGATCCCGCGAACCCCGACCGCGCCTACGACATCAACACCGCAACCTACATGACGCTCGACGCCGGCAAGACCTGGGTCCCCGTCAAGGGCGCTCCCGGCGGCGACGACTACCACCAACTCTGGATCAATCCAAAAGACGGCAATCGCATGGTCCTCTCGAGCGATCAGGGAACGGTTGTCTCCGTGGACGGCGCGAAAACATGGAGCACGTGGTACAACCAGCCCACCGCGCAGATCTATCACGTCGCCGCCGACAACCGCTTCCCCTACTGGCTCTATGGCGCGCAGCAGGACTCCGGAGCAGTCGGCGTAAGCACCTGGTCGCGCCTCGCTACGCTCGATTTCCGCAGTTGGGAGCCGATCTGCCTCGCCGGTGAGAGCGACACCGTCATACCCGACCCGAAAGACGGCAACATGCTCTACGGCAGCGGAGACGAGCGCTGCAACCAGGCGCTCAACGTGCCTGCGCCCGCCGGCGGCAAGCTTCCCCCGCCCGATCCCGCCAATCCAAACCGCAAAACGTGGACCCTCCCACAGGTCTTCTCTCCGGCCGACGACGCGCTCTACTACTCCAATCAATTCGTCTTCCGCTCGCGCGACCGCGGCAAGTCGTGGTCGAAGATCAGCCCCGACCTCACGCGCCTGAATCCTGAAGTCCCGAAGACCCTCGATCCGATCACCGCAAAAGACATCGACGAGCCCATGACCGATCGATTCGGCGTCGTCTACACCATCAGCCCCTCGCCGCTCGACGCGAAGATGGTGTGGGTCGGCACCGACGACGGCCTCATTCACGTCACCCGCGACGATGGCGCCCACTGGATCGACGTCACCCCGCACGAGATGACCGCATGGAGCAAGGTCTCGCAGATCTCAGCCGGCCACTTCGACGCGCAGACAGCCTACGCCTCAGTCGATCGCCACCGCCTCGCCGACGACCGCCCCTACATCTACCGCACCCACGATGGCGGCAAAACCTGGACTCTCATCGCCAAAGGAATCCCCGAAGGCGCGTTCGTCAACTCCGTCAAAGAAGACACCAGGCAGAAGGGCCTCCTCTACGCCGCAACCGAGTTGCGCGTCTACGTCTCGTTCGACGACGGCGGCGAGTGGCAGCCGCTTCAGCTCAACATGCCCGTCACCTCCGTGCGCGACATCATCGTTCACGGCGACGATCTCGCCGTCGCGACCCATGGCCGCGGCTTCTGGGTGCTCGACCAGATGACGGCACTTCGTCAACTCGCGGCGAGCGGTAACAAGATTGAATCCGCCAATGCGTGGCTTTTCACTCCCGGCACAACCTGGGCGATTCACCAGGGCAGCCAGAACGGCACTCCCCTGCCGCACGAAGAGCCGCAGGAAAAGAACCCGCCCGCCGGAGTCGTCGCGTATTACTGGCTCAAGTCCGCGCCCGCCTCTCCCATCAAGCTTGATTTGGTAGACGCAAGCGGAAAAGTCGCCGCCTGCGTGGCCAGCGACACCCCGGTCAAACCAGTCGATACCGAAGCCATCAACGTCCAAGCCTACTGGCTGCAGCCCGTGCCACCTCCATCTGCCGCGCCGGGAATGCACCGCGTGTCCCTCAACGTCGCACCGTCTCGCGGATTCGGCTTTGGCGGTGGCTCTCCCGCAACTCCGCCTGCTGACGCGTGCCATCCGAAAGATGCCGCACTGCCCCCGCCCGCCGAGCCTGGCGCAAATCGCGGCCGCAACGCCCGCGGCCTCGAGCCCGGCAAGTACACCGTCAGGCTCACCGTCGATGGAAACGCGCTCACGCAACCCGTCACCATCCTCCCCGACCCGCGAGGAATCCCCGATACAACGGAAGCCTTACCCGAGCACGGAGACGATGAATAGCGCATCATTCCACAGCAAGACCGCAGAGATCGACCGCTGATTCTATCCTTGAATTAAGCACGAGCCTCGAAAGGACAATCCCGTTGTCGCGCGCAACAATCTATCTCGTCTGCCTGCTCACGCTGTGCGCGCCCAGCCTTCGCGGCCAGATCAGCAGCGGCGGATTGCGTGGCGTCGTCGAAGACGCCTCAGGCGCCCGCATCCCCGGAGCCGAAATCGAGGCCCACATGTCCGCGTGGCATCTCGTGCGCCGCGCCCTCTCCAGCGCCGAAGGCACCTTCCAGATCGAAGATCTCGGCCCAGGCCGGTGGGAACTCGCAATCACTGCCCGCAACTTTGCCACCGCAGACGCACAGGTCAACATCTCTCTCGCCACAACCCGCGACATCACCGTGATCCTCCATCCAGCCTCCACGCAACAGTCAGTGAATGTCCGCGCCGGAGCTTCTTCCGTCACCGAGCAGCCGATCGATTCGGCGAATACCGTTCATCAAAGCGTCATCACGAGCCACGATCTCGAAACCCTTCCCCTCGCCGCGCGCAGCTTCGCAAACATCGCCTACCTCGCTCCGGGCACGGAGCCCGTCGAACCCTCCGACCCCACAAAAGCCCGCATCACCGCCGTGTCAACCGGCGGCAGCTCCGGCCTCAACAACGAACTCTCCGTCGACGGCGCCGACAACTCCGACGACTACATCGGCGGATTCCTCCAGAACTATTCGCCCGACGCAATCGACGAATTCGCCATCCGCACCTCGCAGGAAAACGCCGACACCGGCGGTACCACGGCCGGCTCAATCATCATCACGACCCGGAGCGGAACCAACACCTGGCACGGCAGCGCAGCCATGTACGAACGCGCCGCCGCGCTCAACGCGCGTTTCCCCATTGAGAACCCCGCGCCCGATCCGAAACAGCCGTTCTCCCGCCAGAACTACGACGCCTCCCTAGGCGGTCCATTGCGCAAACACCGACTCTATATCTTCGCCGCCGCAGAATACGTCCATGAGAACGCCAGCATCGCGTACTCCCCACCAAGCACCACGCAATTCGACGCGCTCGCCACGCTGGCCTCCAATGGATTCATCCCCGGCGTCCCCTCCATCAGCGTCCCCGCCAACGTCCCCATCCCCTTTCGCGACACGCTTGGTTTGCTTCGCCTGGATTGGTCGCAATCCTCACGCTCGACCTGGTTCTTCCGCAGCTCCATCGATTCCTACACCACGCACAACGACATGGTGCAGCAGGGCGCGTTGCCCTCCACCGGCCTGCTCACGCACAACAACTACCTCAGCCTCGCCCTCGGAAACCAGTTCCAATACTCCGGCACGCTCGTCGGCAACTTCGTCTTCAGCGCCGGCGGCCTGCATCTCACGCAGGCGCGCTCCTCGAACCTCGGCTTTGCGCTCGCGTTCCCTTTTAGCTCCACGTCGCTCACGGTCTCCGGCTTCGAAACCTTCGGCGACAACCAGTTCGCAACTCCGATCACCTTCTTCCCCTCCGAGCGCAATCAGGAGAAGTACCAACTCCGCTACGACGTCAGCAAAGCGCTGCACAGCCACGGGATCAAGATCGGCGCCAACTTCATCCATGAGCCCGCGCTCGACGGCGCATTCCCCGGCAACACCGAAACTCTCTATCGATTCCCAGAGAACCCCACCGACTACCTCGCCGATCCGTCGCAATTCACCGCCGACATGCAAGCGGGAGCATCAACCTCCAACCTCGGCGGAGGCTTCTCGCAGAACGTTCAGCGTCTCGGTCTCTACGCGCAGGATTCCTGGCGCACCCGCCCCCGCATCACCGTCAACTACGGCCTGCGCTACTCCACCACCTGGGGCCTCTTCACCGGATCCGGCAGAACGCAGGCAGAAAACCCCGGCTTCATCACCCTCGCCGCGCTGCAGATCCCGCTCGTCACAGACCTGCCCCACGACGACCGCAACCAATTTGCCCCGCGCATCGGCTTCGCATGGACGCCAACAACCAGCGCGAACACCGTCCTTCGCGGCGGTTTTGGACTGTACTTCAACGACCTCGCCCAGAACGGCTGGGTCACCGCTCTTCAAGCGGTCAACTCACCGCCGGGTTCCTGCGCCGACCCGGTCGCGAATCCCGCCGCCCCCGAGAATGCCGGCTGCATTCCTGGCCACAATTCCGGCGGCGTCGCCAATCTCATCGACCCGCACTATCGCACGCCCTACGCGATCCACGCCTCAGCCGGAGTTCAGCACGCCTTCAGCGCAAGCTGGTCTCTCTCTGCCGACATCGTCCACCAGCAGGGCAATCACGGTTATCGCGCATACAGCTTTACCGGCGGCGCCAACCTCTTAACGCCTCTCCTGCCCCAGGACGATCCCGGCCAGGCTGCCAATGTACCCGACGTCAACGTCTTCCACTCAGACAATCGCTCCAGCTACAACGCGCTCCTCGTTCATCTGCAGGGCAATGTCGGCAAGCGCCTGAACCTCGTTGCGAATTACACCTTCTCCAAAGCGCAAACATGGGGCTGCGTACTCGGCGAGTTATTCGACTACGTTAACGGTGTCTGCAACCCGCTCGACCCATTCGCCCCCGGAGACTACGGCCCCTCAGGCGAAGACGTCCGCCACCGCTTCGTCTTCGCCGGCCAGTGGCACACCATCGGAGGCGTCGAGCTGAGCACGCTAACGCAGGCCGAGTCCGCACGCCCGTTCACCATCACCACCGCGGACAACAGCGGCCGCATCGCCATCAACGGCATTCCCACCACGCTCGACCAGTTCCGCGGAACTCCCTACATCCAGGCCGACGTGCGCGTCAGCCGTCCCATATCGTTGCGCGAGCGCGTGTCCATCATTCCCTTCGCCGAGTTCTTCAACCTCTTCAACCGCAACAACCCCGGCGCAAACTACGTCACCAACATCGCAACACTCCCCGTGCCTGCAGCCGACGTTCAATCCGGAAACGTCACCCAAATCTGCAGCAATCCCGACTGCTCCGCCGCCACGCCCATCACCAGCCCCGATCAGCTTCGCGTTCCCGGCGGCGCGCTCGGTGACTTCTTCGGCCCCGGAACCACCGTGGGCACTCCCTTCGCCGCGCAACTCGGCCTGCGTGTCACCTTCTGACCCGCATCGATTGCAGTCCGATCCAGGGCGTCAGGGTCAATCTTTCGCTGGAGGCGTTCCACTCGCCGCCATGAGAAAATTACCCTTGTGAATCGTCGGTTAATCTATCTATTCCCCAGCCTTTTTCTGGTCTGCCTTGCACTTCCAGTCGGCACTCGCGCATCCTCGAATAGCGACGAAGATGATGCTAAGGCCGGCGCCGTTCTCTATCGCGACAAGGGCTGCGCCACCTGCCACGGCGAAGCCGGCATCGGCACCACAAAGGGGCCCTCGCTCACCGGCATTCGCGACGACAAGGCGTGGCCGCCCGAAAAAATGACCGACCAGATTCTCAATGGCGGAAAGAAGATGCCGCCCTTTCGCGATGCGCTCAGCGACGAAGAAATCGCCCGCCTCGTAGCCTACCTCCGCGCCAAGGACAAGCCCGCTCCCCCGCCCGCCGGCAACTAACCTCTCTCATTCTTCCTCTGTCCCTCTGTCCCGTAGCCTGCCCTGAGCGAAGTCGAAGGGTCTCTCTGTCCCTCTTCCCTATGTCCCTATGTCCCTGTTTTCAAGCCTCCACCGGCACATTCACCAACCCCTCCGTCCCGAACACCCGCGTATACCGCTCGATCTCTTCCGCCGGCCCCATCGCCTTCGCGTGGTTATCCGATAGCTTCACCGCCGGCCGCCCATCCACCTCCGCCAGCTTGCACACCAGGCTGATCGGGTTGAAACTCTCTTCATCCCGCGGGTTGCAATTGCGGAAATCGTTCGTCAGCAGCGTTCCCCACCCCGCGCTGAACCGAATCCTCCGCTGCTGCACCCACCGATCCGGATCGGCAAAATCCGCCGCGCAGCGAAACTCCTCCGGCCGCGCGCCATTCATGAGCGTGCCGCCAAAGTAAGCGTGCAGCGCAAGAATCCGGTCCGCATCCAGCGCATCCGACGCGATCAGCCGCTTGCGCCGAGGGTCGCGCCCCCGCGCCGTGAGCCACGCAATGTACTCGTCCCCGGCAACAAACGGATCCTTGCTGTCCATGCGCTGTCCCGTCCAGTTCGCCACCCAGTCCGGCGCGTCGCGCAAAAACTGTGTCGTCCCAAACGTGTCCGGCAACAGGATCAGCAGCTCGCCCTGGTACGTCTGCTGCCAAAGCTCCAGCAGCCGGTACTGCGCCGTCTTCAGATCTTCGTCGCTGTTGGCCAGCGCCGCCATTGCCATCGGCAGCTCGTGCGCATTCGTTCCCATCGCTTCCAGGTCGTGCTTGTAGGCGAAATAAGTATTTGAAGTCCCGGTAAAGATCTCGCCCAATGTCTCGCGCATCGCCAGCACCACATATTCCTGCCACAGAAAGCTGTGCCTGCGCCGCGTTCCGAAGTCGCTCAGGCTTAGCCCCGGCACGCCGCGCAGCCGCTCCATCTTCTCCCACAGCCGCGTCTTCGCGCGCGCATACAGCACGTCGAGCTCGAACTCGCTCAGCCCCTTCAGCGCCTCGCGCGTCTTCAGCTCGTCCACGATCGAGAGCGCATAAATCTCCCACATCATCGACTCGGTCCACGGCCCGTCGAAGCGCAGCGCAATCTGCCCGTCCTCAACAGCCAGCTCGAAATCGCACAGCTTAAAGTCGTATTGCAGCCACTCGATGAACGCGGGCTGAAACATCCCTCTGCGCCCGAAAAACGTATTCCCCGCCAGCCACACCAGCTCCGACCTGTGGAACTTGAGCTTCTGCGTCGCCTCCAGTTGCTCGCGCAGCTCATCCACATTCAGCACTTCGCCCAGGCGCACGTGCGTCGTGCGGTTCTGCAGCGCAAACGTCGCCCGCGTCCGCGGAAAATGCTTCCAGATGAACTGCAGCATCAGCAGCTTGTAGAAATCGGTATCGAGCAGCGACCGCACAATGGGATCCAACTCCCAGTTATGGTCATGCGCTCGCCGTGCAAGGTTAACGATCACAGCACTAATGTATAAGACCGTCCCAGGACGTAATTGCCCAATCGCGTAACCGGGCCCGCAATTTCAAAACAGCATCTTCACTATCCGCATCACCAGCTCTTCCAGCGAAAACACCGTCAGCAGCAACGGCACAAACGGCGCCGCCGTCACCATTGCCAGACGCGATATATCTGCCAGCGAGAACGGCACCGCCGTCATCTCCTTTACCATGCCGTAGCTGTTGCCCAGGTCGGCCAGCGACTGAATGTCCCCCGTCCCCATCATCTCCTCGCCGGCGTCCCGTTCCCCACGGATCCACTTCCGCTCGAATCCTTCAACGTAGTCCTGCGCGAACTGTCCGTACATCGCTAGTCCCTTGCGTTTCGCCTTCGCCATCTGCGGCGTAAACATCACCAGCGGCACGAGGATCGCAAACTCGAATAGTGCGATGAACCCGATGATCTGCAGCTTGAACGATGCGAGATTCTGACCCAGGTAAATAACCCGCGTGGCAACCACCCCCGCAAGCAGGGTTCCCTGGGCAAACAGCAGCGGCCCGAAAGCATACACGCTCTTCCCCAGAAACCCGAGACCGGCGCTTCGATCGGGGTGGGTCGTTATCAGTTGGAGCTTGATCCGCGACACCTGCCACAAAAACCGGTACCAGATGAACACCCGCCAATACCACCGCAGCACCACAAACTGGATAATCGGGATCGAGACGAACACATACCAGTACCCGGCCGGCGTCAGGTGCCATCGTCCTCCCGGCGACGCATACCATGTGGCCGATCCGATCGCCACTCGGTCGCCCCAAAGCCACAACCCCAGCCCATACACCAGCGCGATCAGTAGAAGTTCCATCGAAATCGAATTCCGAAGCCGCACTGCGGATTTGATTGCGCGATCGAAAAGCGGCATGTCCTCGTCCGAAATCATCCGCCGCTCCACGAACCTACGCACAACCGGAGTAGTCCGCTCGTGCACGATCATCTCAGCAAGAATCAGGATCGGCAGCGCAATGAGAAAGCGCACATGCACTTCCAGGTCCGTGAAAAACATCACCCGCCCTGCCCGGCCCAGCAGCATTCCCTTCGTCGAAAGCAGCAGAAGCGGCAGCCACGCAATCAGCGGGATCAGGAGCACCCGGCGATACGCCAGCTGCAGCACGTCTCCGCTCAGATGCGCCTTCCTGAAGAGTTGGTACAGCGGCCCGCCCAGCACGAGCGAAAAGTCGTGCTCGCCACCCTGAAAATGAGATTCCAGCCCCACCGAACCCTGAGTGGGGCTCTCCCGCACAGTCGCCATGCTGACCCCTTCGCGTTCCCCGAATTCGCGCCTAGCCTAACTCCGGACTGAGGCTTTCGAAACTGAGACTTCTTCCAGTACGGCTGGAAAGCGCCGCGCCAGCGTCGTCTCGTACTTCTCCCAGTTATTCCCCGCCCAAACCCCGGATACAGTGGACCGCAACCACCGCGGATCAGGAGAGTTCTCCGTTCATTCAATGCTCAGCCGATCCAAACCCGCCGCACCCGCTCCTCAAACTTCCCGGCGGCGCGCGCTCGTCCTTCTTCTCGTCGCTGCAAATCTCGTCCCTTCCGCCTCCGCGCAGTGGATAGGCAAGCAAACCGGCTGCCTCGCGGACCACATCGAAGCCACGCCCAACCGCCCCACTGTCTCCAACACCGCCCACGTCACGCAATACGGAGTCCTCGAAGTCGAGTACGGTTGGGACCGCCAATGGCCCTCCTACGGCCTCCGCCAGACATCCACCGGCGGCATGCTCAAATTCGGAATGCTCTGCGACATCGAACTCGCCTGGGTCAACACGTCGTTCATCTCCCAGGTCGATTCCTCCGGCACATTCCGCACGCCAGGCGACAACGCATTCGGTACGCAGATCCGCTTTCACAAACAGGACCACGTCGTGCCCAGCATGTCCTTTGCCTGGGGCATCAAGGTCCCCACCGCATCCACGCACGACGGCATCGGCAGCGGTCTCGTGGACACCCAATACACCTTCGGCGCAAGCGAAGACATCCACGACTTCACCTTCGACTTCAATGCCACGCGCACCTTCGCAGGCAAGCCCGGCGGCGGCTTCGACACCAACCAGGAATTTGCACTCGCCGGCTCTCACCCCGTCTACCGCACCCTCGGCATCTCGCTTGAGGCCTGGGGCGACACAAAACTCAATGGCGACACTCCCGCCTTCGCTTCATCACTCGGCGCGCTCACCTGGACCGTCATTCCCCGCCTCGTCCTCGACAGCGGATACGAGGCTGGAATCACCTCCGGCGGCCCGCACCGCCATGTCTTCTTCGGAATCGTCTACTCCATCGCCAATCTCTACCAGCACCATCAACCGAAATAGGCGAACCAGCCGGCCGAGTCTAAACGCACCAGTCCACAAAGGAGATATGCCATGAAACTCACCCACGTATTTGGTACGGCATTGCTCTTCACCTTGGCGGCAGCATCATTAGCCGCCGACAACAAGGCAGACGAGCAGGCATCCATTCGATCCATGGCCCAGGACCGTCTTCAGCGCCTCTATAAGGCGCAGCCCGGCGCCCAATCCGCCGTCCAGAACGCCGTTGGATATGCCGTCTTCAGCAATACCGGCATCAAGATCCTCCTCGCGGGATCCGGCAAGGGCAAAGGCATCGCGGTCAACAACCAGACCAAATCAGAAACTTTCATGAAGATGCTCGAGGTTCAGGCCGGCCTCGGCTTCGGCGTGAAGAAATTCACCGTTGTGTTCGTGTTCACCACTCCGGGCGCCTTCAACAACTTCGTGAACTCCGGCTGGCAGTTCGGCAGCCAGGCCTCCGCCGCGGCCAAAACCTCAGACAACGGCGGCTCCATGCAGGGCGCAGCATCCGTCTCCGACGGCGTCTATATGTACCAGATGACCGACAAAGGCCTCGCCGCCGAGATCACCGTCAAGTCCACTAAGTACCGCAAAGACGACGACCTTAACTGATCCACATCTGCATTTGCATTTCTCGCTGTCAATCCCGAAGGGGAGTCTGCTTCTCGCATCATCGGGCACAACTCACAAGCCTCCACTCGTCGTCCACCGCCATATCGAGCAGTCCTCAAAATCCGACGAAGCGTACTCCCCTTCCGGCTGGCTCCCCAATATCCGGTGATCCGCGCGCGCATCCTTCCGCGACCGGTACACCCTCCCGAGAAACAGCCGCGCCAGCCCCCGATTCCGGTTGCGGAACCCCTCCAGCACTCCCTCCTGCTCGTTGTTCACATACAGCAGGTCCACCGCTCCCCGGCCGCCCGCAATCTCCCGCGCCAGCGCGGAAAGCATCCTCCGCATCACCGCGGCCCCAAATGGATTGAACAGAAACAAAACCGCCGGCCCCGCAGGAATCGCAAACGAAGCCGCATCCGCCTGCACAATCCGCGCCGAAGCCCGAGCCCGCCCGGCCTTGCGCCACAATGTCAGGTTTCGTCGCGCAGTGCGCACCAGCGCAGGATGAAGCTCGACACCGACAACCCGCCGAAACCGCATCTCGGAAGCCAACAAGACAGCGCGCCCCATCCCCGCACCGATATCAATGAATGAAGTCTGCTCGATCGCCGCCGCCGGCCGTGTCCGCAGCCACTTCCGGACAAGCTCGTGAAACACCGAAGGCGCAACCCCGTAATAGGCCGTAGCATGCCGGTCGTGCGCATGCCCGCTCTTCAAATGCCGCCCGGCAACCAGCCCGCTCGTCCGCACCCCATGTTCCACATCGAACGGGTGCATCGTATATCCGTCTCTAACCGAAAGCCCCGGAAGCCGCCCGCGTCCGCCTCTATCGCTCACAAGCAGAACCTGTCAATCGAACCAATCACTAACCACTAACCACTAACCACTAAAAATCATGATGCTCATCCATCAGCGTCTCCACCGTATGAGCGTGCCCCTCGCCCGGAATCATGCGGTCGAGCTCCGGCGCATTCGCCAAATTCGCCTCCTCCGCCTTCGCGCGCAGCTTCTGCACCGCCAGCCAGTTGTCCTTCCTCGCCTGCTCCGCGATCCACGGCGGCAGCGGCATGTGGAAGTACGCGCTCAGCGCCTCGGCATAAGGCTCGTAGAGCCGCCGCATCTCCCGCAGCCGCTCCTCCGACCGCGCGTCGCGGCACATCCTTACGCCGCCCTGGCAAAGCAGCCCATAAAGTTGGTTGTATCGCGCCGGCGGCAGCCGGTCCGCCGCGTCAAACACGGGCGGCTGTGAGACCACCTGCGACAAGTCCACCATCGCATGACGCGCCATCGCAAAGGTAAGCTGCGCCTGCCGCGCCTCGTGCCCCTGCACGCCGGAGATCAGCAGCGCGCACGTGTCGAGGATCGACGTAAGTGCGCTAATCCAGCTCTGATTCGTGTGCTGCGAGCGGAAGTAACACAACAGAGGGAATGAAATGTGGCTCTCCAGCAGCTCCGCCGACCACCGCTCCCACTCGATCAGCAGCGTCGACAAGGCCTCCGCCGCGCCCTCCATCGCATGCCGCCGCATCAACTCGGCAGCCGTCGGCGGCGAACCGGCCCGCGCATCCAGCAGAGAAATCGAAACCTCGCGCCGCGAAAACGCGCCATATAGCACCGGAAAATACCCCATCACGATCGCCAGAAATCCAAACCCCGTTCCCGCCTCCACAATCAGGAGGAGCCTCGCGACCTCCGTCTTCGGGCCCGCATCCACCGGGCCCAGCGTGAAAATGGCGGCACCGCTCACATAAAGGTCAGTCAGCAGGCCGGTGGGCTCCCGCGAATCCCAGAACGGCGCCCCGAGCGAAAAATAGATCAGCCCGAACCCAAACAGCATGACCGCGGCCCACACAGCCAGCAGCAGAATCAGCGACGACGGCCCGTAGAAACTGAACACTGTCTCGCGCCGGCGGGCATCGCGAATGCGCTTCCCGAAAAAAGCCCAGGGCCTCCACGTGAGTATGTAGAAGATGCGGGTCAGGCGCAGCCGCCCCGTCGCGCGCCGCGGCAGAATAATCGTCTGGAACGCATCCAGCAGCACAACAAACACGCAGAACACGCCGGCAATCAGCGTAACGATCCGCAATCACAACCTCCGCGTTCATTTCCCTGGGCCATGTCTTCGGCTGAAGCGAATAAAATCTCCCGTCTTACAAATACCCATGTCTCTGCTTTTGCGGTTGCTTTTCTTTCTGTCATTCACGAAGTGAATCTGCTGCTGGAGCGCCGCGACCGCGACCGCCCATCGGCTACCTCCGAAACCGCGTAATCAAATACAGCACCACCGTAAGCACAATGCTGATCAGAATCGACGTGCCCAGCGGAAAGTACACCCGCGCATTTCCGCTCTTCCACGCAAAATCGCCCGGCAGCCGGCCCAGCGGCCACCCCCATCGCGCCGCCAGCATCAGCCCCGCCCCTGCGAGCACAAGCAACACACCGAGTCCGAGAAGCGCTTTGCCCAGTTCCGCCATCTCCGCTCAGCATACAGGCCACGGCGCAGCAGCCGCGAGCACCACTCACCGGGCCGTGCACGCGTACCGCCGGTCTCCAAACCGGCTGTTGCGGGAGTCTCCAGACTCCCGCCCGACGCCCCACGTCGCTCTCACCTACCACGTAGTCAGCTTCACATCATCAATCCATTCGTGAACCGGAATCCCGTTCGCGTTCTGGTCAAGCTGCCACTGCACGCCCATCGCATCCGGCCACGGTGTCGGATTCACCGTCCACGTCTGGTTGAATCCATATCCCTTGCCGTCCACCACCAGCGTGTCGTAGCGGTACTGCGTCGAGTTGATCCGCTCCACGTACCACTGCACGTGGTGCCATGTGCTCGGAGCCCAGCGCGGGCAGGGGACGCCATTCTCGACCCACCGGTTATTGGCGCTGTCCCACGTGTCCCACACGCCGTCGCCAAACGCGCACTGGCTGCCGATCATGAACTCCTTCCCGCCAAGCACCTGCCACAAGTCGAACTCCGCCGACCAGATGTTCGCCGCCGAAGTCGCATCGTGATACACCCAGAAGTCCCACAGGAAATGGCTCGCCGTGCTTGCCGGCATCGTCTTGATGAACAGCACGTTTGTCCACGGCAGGCCGTCGGCGTACAGTTCGCGGCTGCTCCCGCTCTTTGACGGGCTGTTCTGGAACGGCGCCATCCAGTAGTTCGTTGTGTCGTTCATTCCCTCCGCGCAAAGGCTGCAATCCTTCCAGTCGTCGGTTGTGTTCTGCATCTGCGACAACACCGTCGCATTCGAAGGCGGCGTCGGCAGCACCGAACTGCTCGGCGCAGGCGTTCCAACCTGGATCATCAGCGTTGCCGAAGTTCCATAGCTTCCGCCCTGGTCCCACGCCCGCGCATAAAGCAGGTGCCGGCCATTCGTGAGCGTCACCGTGTGCGATAGCGTGTCTGAAACCATGTTCGTCCGGTACGCGATCGCGTCATCCACGTAGATGATCCACCCTGTAACGGCGCTCGAACTGCGCGCCGTCGCGTACACCAGCACCTGGCTGGGGTTTGTGCCCGGCTTGGGGCTCTGCAGCCACACGCTTACGCTGGCGCGAGCCGCCATCGGCAAAGCCGCCGCGAAGGCAAGCGCGAAACAGATAACAACAACTCGATTCAGCCCGGCAGAGAGCTTGGTCATAATTCACCTCTATAAGTCGATTTTCTAAAAGTGGCTTCAAGTGCGCGGACACACGAATCCGCGCCGAAAGGGCTCCGCGAAACTTTGCGTGCCCGGTCTGAACTTGATCGGTTGATCTATTGATCTTTGGCGTACGATCCGTAAGGCCCCAATTCGGCCGAGCTCGGCCTGGGGCTTTAATCCTGTGGGGACAGAGGCGTGGCAACCTTAAATCTAACGACGCGTACAGCACACCGAGCCACCCTGGTGTGCCTTGTCTGGCTCAAGGAGTTATGCCATTGACATTACACGCCGCGGGAGTGTCATGCAACTGCTTCATGACTTGCCGCACTCGCACACGCTCCAATGAGGTACCGCCCTCACCGTGACAACCAGCCTCGGTCTGGGCTATCCTCTTGGCGGACTTGTACGGTGAAGCACGATCCCTGTTTTACTCCGGTTCTTGCTCGGCTTTGGTTCTTGTTCGGTTCCGGTTTTTTACAATCCGTATTTTGAAGCCGGTATATGAAGGAGGAGAACCCATGGCTGCACCTGCACCCAAAAAATGCGCCAATGCGGCATGTAGCTGCGTCCCGCCCGAACACTCAAAATATTGCAGCGCACACTGCGAGGGCGTAGCGCAGAAAGTCGAAATCCTCTGCACCTGCGGCCATCCCGGCTGCTCAATTTCAAGCTAGTTTGCTCCCCCAGACTGCTCCGGTCTGACCCGCCCGCCTTGCCTGGTTTGTCCTTTGGAAAACCGGAAAAAGACGCGCGCCCCGGAAACGGGCCCCGCGATGCAACCCGCGCTCGCGGCTCGACATTTCTGCGCCCTCACATACCCTCAGTATTTGAATTGCTCTTCCTTCTGTCGGTCCCGAAGGGAATCCGCGGTCGAAACACGCAGGCGAGTCGCCCGCTCTCCCGCTCATCATCGGCGGGCCGATCATTGAAAACCCGTGAGGCGTGCCCTGTCACGCCTCACGGGCGCATGCTTCCAACCACGCATGCGATCGCGTCTGGGGAACCAAACCCGGCAGAGTCCAACCAAATCACCAGGGAACGAATTCCCTTGTTGCCCTATCCGGCCGAGTCCGAGACTCGGCAAATGGTGTTCAAGCATTCGCGGGCTAATTGGATCATTGGCACGTAGCTGCCATCGACCCGCCGATGCTTTCGTGGGAAGGGGTTAGCAGAATGGCGTGGACCTTGCCCATATCCGGCCCGCTCACGACCGTTGCCATGCCCGAGACTTGTCCGCGCTCGTTGATATTGCTGGCCGCGACGATGCAGAGGTTGGAATCTTCGGGAATCAGCGTGTTAAGGTCGGTCACCACACCATCCTGCCCAATAAAGCCATGAGACCAGCTCCCGGACTTGAAGGTGCTTCCCACCACCTGGCCCCGGTTGTTGATGCCGGTGGCAAATGCGGCGCCATCTCCCGGCAGAATAGGGAGCGTTGTGAGTCCGTTGTCGTGCCAGATGGAGGGAACGATCGTGGAACGGTCAGCGCTCGTGACATACCCGGCAGCCTGGCCGTGGTCGTTAATGGCGTACGCGGCATTTCCAGTGTTGCCGTTGAGGCCTTTAAGCTCGACGGCAGTGTGGTCTTCCCACAATACCGCGTGAACTGCCAGATTGCCGCAGCTTCCCGTGGAGCCTACGGCCTGGCCTCGATCGTTGATGCCTTGTACGAAGCCGATTGTGTCTTTATCCACCGTAGGAAGGGGTCGCACCTCGCCTCTTTCCCATAATGTCGGCGATATGATCTTGTTGGTCGGGCATCCGGGGTCCTGGGCCCCCGTTTCGGAGATGGCTACGATTTGCCCGCGGTTATTGATAGCGGCGGCCTGCGCGTTATTTCCGCCCAGCGTGGGGAGACCAAAGATGTGGCCGTCTCGCCAATAAAACCCGCGGCACGTTTTTTGTGTGTGAAAGCCGCAAAAGTCTTCACCGTCGGGATCTGGAACAGGTGTTTCGGACATACCGACAGCTTCGCCGCGATCGTTGATCCCGCCATAGTTGGTCCAACTGTTCTCGCTCTCTCCTCCAAGCGTTCCGAGGTCGATGTTGACTCCGTTGATGTTCATTACCGCGCGGCCGCTCAGAACGCTCGTGGAGAGGGAAAGGACGGGCGGCTTTCCAAGCCCATCCATGTTCTCGGTCCAGCCTTCATTGTTGAGTCCCATGACCATGCCAAAGTTGTTGGTTTCGGTCAGAGCGCCCTGATCGGCAATTGTGTAGCTCCTTTGAGCGAACGCATTGCTCGAGCAAGCCAGAACAATCGTCGCAGCCAGCACTAGCCAGTAAATCCGGAACTGCCTTAGCGTATTCATGCCGATTCTTTTCCTCCTGGAAAGTTGCCTTGCCGAAGTGAATTGGCTTACAAGTGGACGGATCCGTGTTGAGCGACAACTGAGGGAGGGTGCGGTCTCGCACCTTGACTGTCTTGGCGTATTCATGTCGTTTCCTGTCCTCCTGGGAAGTCGCCTTGCCGGGGATGGCTGGCAATGTGCGTCAGGTTCGGCTCGGCGTTGTGAGAGTTTGCGTGAAATGAGAGCAGTAATGGCTCGCAGCTTCACAAATTCTTGCTCAGCGGGAACTGAACAAGCGCGCCTCCGTACATACCGACCAGTCTGGACGTTAATTGGTTAGCAAGGCCAGGTCACAATTCTGATCTGGGAAACGCGCCCCCCTCAGTCGAAGGTGCCCCCAGTCCAAATTCCCGGACCGGGGATATCACCCTTTCCAATGCTCGGAAACCCCGCAAAGACGGAATGTTCCTTGAAAGCTGTGAAATGGAGCGAATGCACCACCTGCATGATCGCCGACAATTTTTCGACTGAAGTTGCGAGAGCGCCGGTTCGCCGGCATTCAGGAATGGAATAGAAAGGAATTTATATAATAATCATCAGCCGCTAAAGCGCCGCCTCCGACTGCGCCTTCACAGGCGCAACCCGCGGCCGCGGAGTCATCAGCGCAAACGCCCCTCGGAATATTCCATACGCCGTCAAAACTCCAAACGCCATCGAGCCCACCGACGCGCACACCAGCATAGCCAAATCCATCATAAAAATGCCTCAGTCGAGGTCCTCGCCAAAACAGCAATCGTGCGCGCCACAACCTGCGCTGCCCGCTCGCATGGAGCAACATCTGGCAGCCATTGTCGCAGAGTTTCCGCTTCGTTGACCCTTGATTCTATTGACAACTAGAATACCCCCAGTGTGCTCTTTTTCGGCTACTTATCAAATAACGTAAGTACCGAAACAGAACTTCCTCCGGCTCTTTCCCATTCATGTCCATCAAGCACATTTCGGTACGCGGCGCGCGCCAGCACAACCTCAAGGACATCAGTGTCCGCATCCCGCGCAACACCCTAACCGTTGTCACCGGACTCTCCGGTTCGGGCAAAAGCTCGCTCGCCTTCGACACCATCTACGCCGAGGGCCAGCGCCGTTACGTCGAAACCCTCTCCGCCTACGCCCGCCAGTTCCTCGACCAGATCGAGCGCCCCGACGTCGACTCCATTGAAGGCCTCTCGCCCGCCATCTCCATCGAGCAGAAGACCACCAGCCGCAGCCCGCGATCCACCGTCGGCACCATCACTGAGATCTACGACTACCTGCGCCTGCTCTACTCGAGCGTCGGCACGCCGCACTGCCCCAACTGCGGCCGTCCCATCGCCCGCCAGACACCCGACCAGATCGTGCAGCGCATCCTCCAGCTCGGCTCCGGAGAGCGCATCACCGTCATGGCCCCCGTCGTCCGCGGCCGCAAGGGCGAATTCAAGGATCTACTGGATCAACTGGATCAGCAGGGCTTTCGCGCCCGCATCGATGGTGAGATGCGAGATTTGAGCGAACCGGTCCCCCTGGACCGCCGAAAAAACCACACCATAGAAGCCGTAATCGACCGCATCCTCCTCAAACCGTCGGAGCCGGGAACCACAAAACCCACTGAGTTGGGTGCCCCGGAGCCTGCCCTGAGCCTGTCGAAGGGTCCCTCGCCTTCGGGGACCCGGGAAGGATCTTCACTCCAAACCGGACCCAAAACCGGTAAACCCTCCGTAGAAAAACGCCTCGAACAGTCCGTAACCCGCGCCCTCCAGATGGCCAACGGACTCGTTCTCATCGTCCTCTCCACCGGCGAAGAACAGCTCTTCTCGTCCTCCATGGCCTGCCCCGACTGCGGTCTCGACGTCCCCAGGCTCGAACCCCGCAGCTTCAGCTTCAACTCCACATTCGGCGCATGCCCCGAGTGCCACGGCCTCGGCTCCATGTACGACCTCGACCCCGCCAAAGTCATCACCGACTGGTCCAAGCCCCTCCTCGAAGGCGGCCTCGGCCCCGGCTCCGCGTCGCAGTACCTCCTGCGCCTCATCCACCTTGCCGCCACCCGCTACGACATCAACCTCAAAACGGCATTCGAAGACCTCCCGCCCAAACAGCAGCACATCCTCGTCTACGGCCCGCCCAAGGGCGAAACATCGCGCACCGGATTCCACGGCATCCTCAACTACCTCCGCGACACCATCGACGAGGCCCGCAGCGACGGCTACCGCGAATACATGATGAACTTCATGTCCGCCACCCCCTGCCCCGTCTGCCGCGGCAAGCGCCTGCGCCCCGAGTCGCTCGCCGTCAAGATCAACAACCTCTCCATCGCCGACTTCACTTCCCTTCCTCTCAACCGCGCGCTCTCCGCCGCATACGAGCTCAGCTTCACCGCCCGCGAAGCCCTCCTCGCCGACCGCATCCGCCGCGAAATCATCGAGCGCCTCGAGTTCCTCTGCGCCGTCGGCCTCAGCTACCTCTCGCTCGATCGCAGCGCGTCCACGCTCTCCGGCGGCGAAGGCCAGCGCATCCGCCTCGCCACGCAGATCGGCTCGCGCCTCCGCGGCGTCCTCTATGTCCTCGACGAACCATCCATCGGCCTGCACCAGCGCGACAACTCCCGCCTCATCGAAGCACTCGAGCAGCTCCGCAATCTTGGCAACACCGTCCTCGTTGTCGAGCACGACGAAGAAACCATCCGCCACGCCGACTACGTAGTCGATCTCGGCCCCGGCGCCGGACGCCTCGGCGGCTCGGTCGTCGCCGAAGGCACGCCGGATCAGATCATGGCCTGCCCGCAGTCGCTCACCGGCAAATATCTCTCCGGCGCAATCGGCATTGTTCATCGCCCCAAGCCGCGCCCGCTCACCGGCAAGTGGATCACCGTCCACGGCGCGCGCGAGCACAACCTCCAGGACATCAACCTCCGCATTCCTCTCGGAGTCATGACCGTAGTCACCGGCGTAAGCGGCAGCGGAAAAAGCACCCTCATCAACGACATCCTCTACAAGTCGCTCGCCAAAAATCTCTACGGCTCCCGCGAGGAGCCCGGCAACCACGAGTCCCTCGAAGGCGCCGAGCAGCTCGACAAGGTCATCCGCATCGACCAGTCCCCCATCGGCCGCACCCCGCGCTCCAATCCCGCCACCTACACGCAGGTCTTCTCGCCCATCCGCGACCTCTTCGCCATGCTCCCCGAATCGCGCGAGCGCGGATACAAGCCCGGCCGCTTCAGCTTCAACGTCGCCGGCGGCCGCTGCGAAGCCTGCGAGGGCGACGGACAGAAGCGCATCGAAATGAACTTCATGCCCGACGTCTACGTACAGTGCGAAGTGTGCAACGGGCGCCGCTATAACCAGGAGACCCTCGCCGTTAAATTCCACGGCTACTCCATCGCCGACATCCTCGACCTCACCATCGAAGACGCGCTCACCGTCCTCGCCAACGTCCCGCAGCTCAAGCAGAAGCTGCAGACCCTCGTTGACGTTGGCCTCGGATACGTCCACCTCGGCCAGAGCGCCACCACGCTCTCCGGCGGCGAAGCCCAGCGCATGAAGCTCGCCCGCGAGCTCTCCAAGCGCCAGACCGGCCGCACCCTCTACCTACTCGACGAGCCCACCACCGGCCTGCACTTCGACGACGTCCGCAAGCTCCTCGAAGTCCTCCACCGCCTCGCCGACCTCGGCAACTCCGTCATCATCATCGAGCACAACCTCGACGTCATCCGCAACGCCGACTGGATCGTCGACCTCGGCCCCGAAGGCGGGGAAAACGGCGGCCGACTCGTCGCCGAAGGCCGCCCCATCAAGGTCGCCTCCGTCGACGAGTCCTTCACCGGCCAGTTCCTCCGCCGTTACTACACCTCCGTAGATGGCCGCCTCCAGCCCATTGAACCCGAACAGGACGCAACCGGCCTCGCCGTAGTCTCCGGCGGCGAATTCCCCTGCGCCAACGAAGACGTCAACGACGAACCCGATTCAGACTCCAACGAGTTCGACAAAAACGGAAATGGCCGCAGAGGCCGCGGGCCCGCCGCCGGCGCATCCGCAAAAAAGCGCGCCACTCGCTCCACCGCCAGCCCTTCAGCCAGGCCCAACGGCAGCAAACCCGCCGCAAAGGCCGCACGAAAGAAACCCGCACGCAAATGAGCACGCAGCCCGACCCGCAACCACCCGCCGATCTCACCGAATCGGAGATCGAATCTGCGTCCATGGAAAAACCAACCTCGGATGAGCTTTCAATCCAGGTCACGGCCACGGAATCCGGTCCAGACGGGCTTTGTAACAAGGGCACGGCCGGGGAACCCGGTCCGGAAGGACTGGGTCGCGGGCCACAACAGGCCGCTCGTAAAGATCCGGGCTTTAGCCCCTGCCAATCTGATCAATCCGAGATCGAGGGTGCCCCGGAGCCTGCCCCGAGCTTGTCGAAGGGTCCCTCGCTCTTGGGAACCTGGGAAGAAAATGATTTGACCACCAATGAGGGTGCCCCGGGTCCGGGGTCCCCGGCGACAGGTCTTCGTCGCTGGGGTGGGGATCCCTCGCTTTTGGGGACCCGGGATACCACGCAACCCGTCGAGGAACTCCCCTATCTCTCCACATCCGACGAGATCTCCACACCGACCGACCCGTCGCCATCCCCCACCATCGAACCCTCCTTCTTCGACGCCTACTCCCAGCGCCTCCCGCCCCCGCCGCGCTTCCCCAACATCCTCGACGTCGCCCTCGTCGTAGTCCTGCTCCTCTTCGGCTTCTTTTGCGCCGGCGCGGTCATGGCTTCAGCCCTCCACTTCCACCTCTGGGGAATCTCCACCACCAAGGCCGCGCTCAACGACATCCACTACACCCTCGGCAGCCAGGCGGTCTGGTATATCTCCACGCTGATCGGCTGCATCGCTCTCTTCCCCCTCGTCTGGCACACCGGCTTCTTCGCCGGAGTCGAGTGGCGCGCCGCAGAGGCCCTCCGCTTCTGGCGTCGTCTCCTCACCGCGGTCTTCGCCTGCTTCCTCCTCGCCCTCATCGACGGCTTGCTCCTCCCCGGCCCCGACCACGCTCCCATCGACCAGGTCTTCCGCATGCCCGGCGCCGCCTGGCTCCTCTTTCTCTTCGGAGTCACGCTCGCCCCATTCATTGAGGAACTAGGCTTTCGCGGCTTCCTCCTTCCCGCTCTCTGCACCGCATGGGACTGGGCGAACGAGCGCATCAACCACCTTCCGCCACCCGACCCCCTCCCCGACGGCAAGACGCGCTGGTCGCCGGCCGCCATGATCGGCGCATCCATCTTCACCAGCCTCCCCTTCGCCCTCATGCACGCCGAGCAGACCGCCTGGTCCATCGGCCCCTTCATCCTTCTCATCTGCGTCAGCCTAGTCCTCTGCTGGGTCCGCCTCGGCACGCGCTCCCTCGCCGCCAGCACGGTAGTCCACGCCAGCTACAACCTCCTCCTCTTCATCCTCATGGCCGCCGGCACTGGAGGCTTCCGCCACCTCGACCGGATGTGACGACTTCACGGGATCCTTCCTCCAGCAAAACCACCCGGAGCGGGACGGACGAACAGATGTCAATGGGAAGTGTCGGCGACAATCCTTCCCCGGACACGCCGTGATTTTTGTCCGGGTAACGCCTGGATCGGAATAGGGTACCCACAACGGCACCCCCACCCCGGTCACAATCATTTGAAACACGGATATAATACGGACCAAGGAAATTCAAAATCCATTCATAAAAGCTGACTGCGACGGCAGCAATGCCGGATGAGTCTTGCTATATCCCGGAACACCGACGGGGAGAGACAGCAAAGTTGTAGCAGTTGTGGAAAGAGGAACTATGGAAAACCCAATGGTCGAAATGTTCGCCTGGTTATTTGTCAAGACTGATGAAGAAATCGTTGCGGAGGCAGAAGTTGCGGCCTTGCAATCCATGTTCCTGGCTGAAGACCCACGGTCCGAGCGCGCAGCCAACTAACGGCATTAAGATAAGCCGCGTCGCTTCATGGGAAGTGCGACGCCGTTTCCAGCCCGCCTGTGCCTGCTTGCCACACTTCCAATATTTCCCTTGTGTGCGAGGCGAATGGCCAACGAACGCATCCTGCCGTCGATCTGAACTGAGAAGTAATGAACTATTGGCAGTTGCGCCGTCGGGGTGCCGAGGGCTAGTCTCTCGGGCGGAGTCAGTCGCCGAACGGCGGCAGCCCTCCGGGACACACGAAAGGGTTCGCTACTACTTATTGCGCTAAAGCGAAACCCGGTTGCAAGAGGCATCGGCGCCCGCCTTAGGGCCTGCAAGCCACACTTAGTTCCGTAGCTCCAGGAGAGCCCGGACATTTAGCAGGACGATCTGCGTTCAGACTCAACCCCTCACCCACAATCAAAGGAGATGTAATTATGCCTATCACTGCTGAAGAACGCGAGCAGGTTGCGGCCGAATTGAAACGCTTCGCTCACGACCTCAATCTCAACGACCAGCAAAAGGAGAAGCTCCACTCCGCCCTTGTGGGAGCGCGAGAAAACATTGCTGAATACGTTCAAAAGAATCCAGGCACAACGAGAGCAGATATTATCGGAAAGGTGAAGGAACATCGCGCTGAGCTTCGTCAGCGGGTTGTGAATTTCCTTACGCCCGATCAGCTCACCAAGTGGGACGCCGAGGTGGCGAAAGCAAAGGAGTTCCTCGGCCACAAGATGGAAGCGTGATCGCACGCACTCGGTGAATTTGGTTTCCCCGACTCAAGAGAGTTGGGGAAACCCACCGGGAACCGGCCCCGCGAACCCACCCGCGTTCTTTTCATCTCCCGCTAACAATCCTCAAACACCCGCCTCCCATCCCCGCCGCATCTTCGCGTCGAGAGGGTCCTATGTCGACGACTCCATTCCCCGCTCCCGTCCCCTCCCACTTACGTTTTCTCGACCCGGCCAACATCCGTGTCGGCGACAAGCCGGGAACTATCGCCGACAATACGACAACGACCGCGTCTATACTCGTGGATCATGCGACAGATCACCCAGTACATCGCTCGGCTTTGTCTTGTGTTAGGGGCACCGGCGATCTGTTCCGGTCAGATAAGAATCCCTTTGAGCGATGTGAGGGGCCAAGATAGCCCGATTCGCGTTTCAGGACAAGTCATCTTCCAAGATGACCCGTCGCAGGCAATTCGGTACACTTGGCGCGTCGAAGCCTCGATTGCAAATATGTCAGACAAAGATGTAGTGGTATCGGTAGTTCATTTTGAGGCTAGGGGTATTAACGCTGCCGGACTCGACGACCAGCGTTCAGACGAACGTTTTTTTGGCCAGAAGAATCTTCAAGCTGGCGGAGTGGAAAACATCTCCGGTTCAGTGAGGTTGGGAGCGCCGACCTTAAATGGGAAACCCGTGTCGGAAGAGGTTGCCCCCGATACAATGCCAGCAGCGAGCGCCGAGGTCACGTTCGTCCAATTCGTCGACGGCTCGACATGGGGTGACGCTGATATTGGTCGCCGATTGATCCGTGAACGCACAAATACGTTAAATGAATTGAACTGGCTTGAGCAGGTGCTGAATGAGCGGGGAGCAGGAGCGTTCATTCATGACCTTTCAATTTCTAACCTAGGTCTTCAGTACCCAGCCGTCGGTGCTCTTGTGAGCCACTGCGGAAGCGATGCAGCGTGCCTCATTGATGGGTTGCACTCGATGTTGCAGACAGCCACGGAGCGTCAGGCGGAGATGAAGGACTCCTGGGGCGCAATCCCGGCGGCCTTGGTTGATGGCGAGACGCCTAAGTAGTTAGTCCCGAATGACCGCCAACACAGAAGTTGCACGCGAGCGGAGCAGATGTCCCGCATCCCGGACTGTCCGATCTCCCCACCAGAGGCAGCCCGTATCTCAATTCTGAGAGCCGAAAATCCACCAACGCCCGAACCCTTGTCCCGAAGAGACAGAAGGAAAGTAGCCCAGGCCAAGTCCGCCGACAGGCGGACGCCACCCTGGGAAATCCATCACGAAGCGACCCCCAGCGCGGTCACCCACCACTCGAATTCACGCCCGCTCGCCCCGCGCGCATGACAACCGCCACCCTGCGTCCCCATGTCCCTTTGTCCCTATGTCCCTATGTCCCCATGTCCCCATGTCCCCATGTCCCTGTGTCCCTATTTCCCCTTGCCCCGATTCTTGTGCATTTCTGTCAAGCCCCCGCCTCTCCCAAAAACGCCCCTAACCCCTTTGCCATCTAGCAAACAAATAGTTCCCCAGGTTGGCCGATCCAATCTCCGGCCCCGTTAGAATAGAAGTAGCGTCAAAAAAGCCCCTCGGCCGCCCGAGGGGCTTTTGCTTTTTGGGCCCTTTTCACGAAGCAAAAGACCATACATCGCACGAGGACCGCGCCGTAGGCGCAGAGTTCGTTAGCCCCGCGCTTCAGCGTGGGGATGCCGGCCATTTTGAGGACTAAAGTCCCGTAGGGACGGCGCAGCTGAACCCCTCCGGCCCGAATCATTCACTCTGACGGATCTTAAAATTCCCAACCCACCCGCCGGACACCCAGCGTCCGGTCTGCAATCCATGGCCAGCCCACCCAGGCTGGCCTTTTCCATGCAAGGAGCCATCATGTACCAACCCGAAGTCACCCGCCACCAGGCCATTTGGACCATCAACCTCTGCGTCAAGGCCTACAACGGCGCAATGGACATAGATTCACCCCAGTACTCCGGCAGCCGGGTCAAGCCCGACAGGCTGCAGCGACGCCGCGAGGCCTCCCTCGCCTACCTCTCCAACCTCCCCATCGTCTTCGACCCGCCCTCCTTCCAGCTCTACATCGCCTGCATCTCCCACGGCGCCTCCATCGGCGCCATCGACCCCTCCGACATAGGCCGCTACTGCCATCTCGCCCAGACCGCCATGTCCGCCTGGAAGCTCGCCCACCCCGACCGGAAACAGCAGAAAGGCCGCCACCCCCTCCCCCCCAACGGTAACCACGAAGTCGCCGAGGAACGGTCAGGTGATCGGTCGGGTGCCCCCGGTCCCTCGCATTTGGGGACCGGGGAGGGAAATCTCCCCGCAGAGCAGGCAAATGAGCCGGAAGAGGAGTACCCCCTCCCCCCCAGAGGTAACCTCTTCGAAGACGACGAAAGAAAGAACGAGGTCCTCTATTTCGTCGAGAACTGGAGGCAAGTACTTGAGAAGGACGCTGCCGCCTTCGCCAAAGCCAATTCCGGTCAGAGCACCACTACACCGCCCGAATCCGGTCTGAATCAGCCTTTTCAGGCCGCCTGACGAGCCCGAAGCGAGCCCCGCCAACGCCACTGGCGCCGCCAACTCCGCTAATCAGGGCCTCGCCCCAGACTCCCCATCCCCCACCGAAGCGATATCCCTGCTCCATCGCAATTTCATCGTATGTTTTTCATAAATAAAGTCTTATACAAGATCTATTTGCAAGCTGACAGCTGAGAGCTGAGAGCTAAGAGCGAATACCTGCCGCCTGCCAGCTAGAATCAATCCGATGTCCCAACATGCGCAGCAGCTCCTCTCTCTCCTCGCCCGCACCAGCTTCCGTCTGGGCCAGTTCAAGCTCTCCTCCGGCGCAACAAGCGACTACTACATCGACTGCCGCACCACCACCCTCCACGCCGAAGGCGGCCGCCTCACCGGCCACGCAATCCTCGAACTCCTCGAAGCCAACCGCATCGATGCCGAAGCCGTCGGCGGCCTCACCCTTGGCGCAGACCCAATCGTCTCCAACGTGGCCACCGCCAGCGCCTGGCGCGCCCTTCAGCACCCCGGCTCGCCCCTGCTCCACGGCTTCCTCGTCCGCAAAGCCGAAAAACAGCACGGCACCGGCCGCCGCATTGAAGGCTTCAGCCGCCAGGGCGCCCGCGTCGTCATCGTCGACGATGTGTGCACCACCGGCGCCTCCACCATCGCCGCCATCGAAGCCGCCCGCGAAGCCCGCATGACCGTCGCCGCCGTCCTCTGCATCGTCGAGCGCGAAGAAGCCAACGGCCGCCCCGCCGTCGAAGCCGCCGCGCAGGATGCTCCCTTCCTGCGCCTCTTCTCCGCCAATGAAGTCCGCGCCGAGCACGTCCGCCAGATCGAGTCGAAGTAGCCCGCACAAAAACAAAGCCCCGGGATTTGAAGCCCGGGGCTCTGCGTCTATTTAGGCGGCGTACGGGGAGAACTCCGCTCTAAAAGAGCTCAGTTGGCGCTTGGCGCCGGCTGTGCCTGCGCGCTCTGCGGTGCCATGTTGGTCAGCATCCGTATCTCCACGCGGCGGTTCTTCTGGCGTCCTTCCCGCGTATTGTTCGGAGCCACTTCCTGGTCCTTGCCGATCCCGATCAGGTAGAACCGGTGCGCCGGAACGTTGTACTTGCTTGCCAGGTACTGCACCACCGTATCGGCGCGGCGGTTCGAAAGCGCATAGTTGTACTCGGCCGAACCCGTCGAATCGGTCCCGCCCGTCACTTCGAGAATGTAGCTGTTCGCCGATCCGAACTGGCCGGCAAACTGGTCAAGCTGATCCTTGTCATCTTTCGTCAGATTGGCTTTGTCGAACCCGAACGTCACCGACACATCGCCCATGGACTTGTAGTTATCAAGTCCCTTCACCACCTGGTCCAGCGAATCGGCGCGATGCACAACGTCGTTGGCAGCCGTCTCCGCATCGCCCGCCTGCTTCTGAGCAGTCTGCGCATTGGTGGTCGCGGTGTTGGCCGAAGTCTGCGCCTGCTGGATCCCTGCCTGCGCCCGCTGGTCTACGTCCTTGATGTTGCGATTATTCTCCGCCGTCTCGTCTTCAAGCTTGTTCGTGTGGTCCACCAGCGGCGCCGTCTGGGTCCTCACGTAGTTCTTCGTCGCGCACCCGGTCACTCCCGCCAAAACCAAGGCCGCCACGCCCAAAGCTGGTACGACACTCCCAATGCGGAGCCCGGTGCCAAACCCAAATCGATAAGCCATAATCTTCTTTTCCTCCGTCGCCGGGACTCAACACTGGTCCCGGCCAACACGTCGATTACTCAGTGGGATGCACCCCGCGCGCCAAACGGCAGACCCTCTGTAAATTTCACAAACAGCGGCCCTTAACTCACCGTTCAGGATCCCTCGGCGAACCGGAAACCATGTAAACTTTACCTTTTCTGTAAGGATTGCTCCGCTTCATACGCATCGCTCCCGCGCCTTCGCCGCCCCTCGTGAATCAAATCAATGGATCGCCTACAATAAAGTGCTCCCGTCGCCGCCCCGAGCCATTCCGGCGTCGCTCATCTCATGGACCTCTACGAGAAAATCCGCACCCTGCCCACTCAGCCCGGCGTGTACCTCTACAAGAACGCCGAAGGCGAAGTCATCTACGTGGGCAAGGCCAAGAGCCTGCGTTCGCGTGTACGCTCCTACCTTCTCGAGGCCTCGCAGGCCAACGCCAAAACCGGCTCGCTCATGCGCGAGGCCGTCGATATCGACTACATCCTCGTAGCCAACGAGCACGAGGCCCTCGCCCTCGAAAACAACCTCATCAAGCAGAAGAAGCCGCGCTTCAACATCCTTCTCCGCGACGATAAAACTTATCCCTACGTCAAGCTCACGCTCACCGACCGCTTCCCCAAGGTCTTCGTCACCCGCCGACTCCGCAAAGACGGCTCCGCTTACTACGGTCCTTACTTCCCCGGCAACCTCGCCTACCGCGTAGTCGAGCTCATCCACCGCAGCTTCCTTCTCCCAAGCTGCAAGGTCGATCTCTCGCGCTATCACCCCCGCGCCTGCCTGCAGTACTACATCCACCGCTGCCTCGGCCCCTGCGTCGAAGGGCTCACCTCGCCCGAGGCATACCGCCAGGCCGTCCGCGACGCGCAGCTCTTCCTCGAGGGCAAGCAGGCCGAGCTCGAGCGCACGCTGACGCAGCGCATGATGGCCGCCGCCGAGGCCGAACAGTTCGAAGCCGCCGCGCGTCTCCGCGACCAGATCACAACCGTCCACCAGCTCCAGGAGAAACAGCGCATCGCCACCGCCGAGCAGGACGATGATGCCGACGTCTTCGGCTATCACTTCGAAGCCGGTTCGCTCGCCGTCAACCTCTTCCACATGCGCAACGGCAAAATCGTCGACCGCCGCGAATTCTTCTGGGAAGACCTCCCTGAACTGATGGAAGCTCTGGGAACAGAAGCGCTAGGAGAGTCACAGTACTCAGGTGCCCCGGGTCCCGATTCTGGAACCCTGGATAACGCAACAGCCGAAGCGCCATTCAACCCCGGCGCCGTCTTCTCCGCGCTCCTCAAACAGCTCTACATCGACCAGCCCTACGTCCCGCGCACAATCCTCGTCCCCGTCGACTTCGACGACCGCGAATCCCTCGCCGCGCTTCTCTCCGAACGCGTCGGCCGCCGCATCGAGCTCGCCGTTCCGCAGCGCGGCGAAAAGCGCTCGCTCGTCGATCTAGCCGGCCAGAACGCCAAGCAGTCCTACACGCAGCGCTTCCGCGTCCTCGAGCCCTCGCGCAAGGCCATCCAGGAAGCTCTCGCCGACGCGCTCATGCTTCCCGACTTGCCTAAGCGCATCGAGTGCTTCGACATCTCGCACATCCAGGGCGCCGAAACCGTCGCGTCGCTCGTCGTCTGGGAAGACGGCAAGATGAACAAGAGCGAGTACCGCAAATTCAAGGTGATGACGGTCCTCGGCGTCGACGACTTCGCCTCCATGCGCGAAGTCGTCCATCGCCGCTACGGGCGCATCCTCGAAAACTCAAAAGGATCAAAGAATTTGCGTGCCCCGGGTCCCTCGCCTTTGGGGACCCGGGATACCACTACCGCCACCACCGCCGCTTTGAAGGGGAATGACCTCAGTCGTGCCGATAACGGCACACAGAAAGCCGGGGCTTTAGCCCCTGAGGGTAGCTCTTCGAAGTCGAGCTCGAAAGAACCCTCCAGCATGCCCTCCCTGATCCTCATCGACGGCGGCCTCGGCCAGCTCCACTCCGCCGCTGAAGCCCTCGAAGACCTCGGAATAACCAATCAGCCCCTGGCCTCCATCGCCAAGAAGGAAGAGGTCATCTACCTCTACGGCAATGAAGAGGAGCCGGTCGTCCTCGACCGTCGCTCACCCGTTCTGCATCTGGTGCAGATGATCCGCGACGAGAGCCATCGTTTCGCCGTCGGCTACCACCGCCAGCGCCGCGCCATGCGCGACCGCGACTCCGAGCTGCTCAACATCCCCGGCGTCGGCGCCCTAACCCGCCAGCGCCTCATCGCCCATTTCGGCAGCCTCCGCGACATCCAGCAAGCCACCGCCGAGTCGCTAGCCGCAGTAGTCCCAAAGAAAACCGCCGATTCCATCTGGCGCCATTTTCACCAGGAACAACCAGCGGGTTCATCGTAGTTGACCCACACTGGATGGCTATAATTGCGGCACGCATGATCTCTATCCAATTTGAATTTACGGTTCAGGACTATCTGAACGCCCAGAAGCTCCATCTGAAGCAAAGCCTCATTCAATGGCTTGCATATTGGGGATTCATCCGGGTGGCTGCTCCAATTCTCGGAGCAATCGGTGTTGTTTTCGGTTGCATGATGCTGCGCGGGGGATTCGATCCATGGATCTCCGCTACTTGGGGGGCCTCACTCGTGCTGCTGTTCTTGCCGCTGTTGTATAGATGGAATCTGAAGAGGTGTTACCGCAAAACGAGGTTCAATGACGGCCAGTGTAGTTTCGCTTTTGATGAGAACCTGATCCGGACACAGACCTCGAATTCGCGGGGTGAGGTCGAATGGCCTGCAATCCGATTCTTCAGCGAAGACAACAATCTATTTCTGCTATACGTCGCTCAAGCCAAATTCTTTCCCATCCCTAAGAGAGCATGCAACGAAGAGCAGGTAAATGAACTCCGCGCGCTCTTTCAAGCCCGAATCAGGCCGGCATCCAGCTAGAGACGAGTTGCGTATCGACTACGGCCCTGTCGCTCGTTAAGCGCTCTACAAAGCGCTTTCGCCTGAAGGAGACCCACGCCTCTCCACCTTCCTTTGTGTCATGAAGGCCTTGGGCATTAAGCTAAAGCCGCGCGCCGCATGACTGCATCCGGCCAGCGATGCATCCCGGAACAACCGCCCTCGCCCGCGCGCGCATCGCACTTTGTGGGCGAGGTAAACATCACGCAATGCATGCAGTAAACCGCACAAACCCCATGTGCACGGTGCTTCTAGCCGCCACAGCACTGGCGGCAACCGGCTTCCCGGGCTGTCACGCATCGCATCCCGATGATCGCGCAGCCGTCTACCAGGCGCTTAACCAGCACGATCTCGCAAGCGTCGAAGTCTCGCAGGATCGCGGCAGCGGCGTCATCACGCTGCGCGGCATCGTCGGCAGCCAGGACAGCAAGACCCGCGCGCAGCAGCTGGCACAACAGGCAGCCCCCGGCTATACAATCCAGAATCAACTCACGATCAACAGCTCCGGCCTCATGAGCATGGCAAACCCGCATGCCAAGGCTCCAGAAGTAGAGGAGATGGCGCACCCGCCTGCCAACAAGCCGCAAAAGTAGCCGCAAGGCGCCCTCAACGAAGGATGCGCGCCGCGTGCTACTCTGCGATCACCGCATGAGCGAACCGGTTCGCGCCACTTCTCAGTCACCTTCACCCGCCGACCTGCCCCGCGTTCTCGGCGCCAGCCAGGCCACCGCAATCGTCGTCGGTACGATCATCGGGAGCGGCATCTTTCTTGTCCCGCGCGAGATGATGCAGGACGTCGGCTCCTCCGCGCTCGTCTACCTCGCCTGGATCGTTGGCGGCCTGCTCTCGCTCTTCGGCGCCATGACCTACGCCGAACTGGGCGCCATGATGCCCTACGCCGGCGGCGAATATGTCTACCTCCGCGGCGCCTACGGAGACACAACCGCCTTCCTCTACATGTGGACGTGGTTCGCCGTTGCCAAGCCAGCCTCCATCGCCGCAGTCACCATCGGCCTCGCCCGCACGCTCGGCGTCTTTGCCGCGTTCCACTGGCTGCTAGCGCCCGTCCCCGGGCTGCCGCTCGTCTGGTCGCAGGTCTTTGCCATCGCCGTCACGTGGCTCATCACCGGCCTCAACTATCTCGGCATCAAGAAAGCCGGCGACTTCCAGCTTGTTTTCACCATTCTCAAGGCCATCCTGATCCTCATCGTTGCCGCCTTCTGCTTCGCGTCCGCATCCGGCTCGTGGAGCAACTTCGGCACGTCGCTTCCCCACGCCTTGGGGGGAATCAACGGCTTCATGGCGGCACTCATTGCCACCCTTTGGGCCTACGACGGATGGAACGATCTCACCATGGTCGCCGGCGAAGTGCGCCGTCCCGAGCGCAGCCTGCCGTTCGCCCTAATCGGCGGATTGCTGATCGTTGGCGTCCTCTTCATGGCCACCAACGCGGCAATCCAGTACATCCTGCCTGCCTCGCAGATCGCCGCAAGCGACCGTCCCGCGGTCGCCGCTCTTTCCGTAGTCGCAGGCTCGCGCGGAGCCGGTTTTGTGGCCGCGGCCATGGCCCTCAGCATCTTTGTCACGCTCAACGGAACCATCATGTCCGGCGCCCGCATTCCCTTTGCCGCCGCGCGCGACCGCCTCTTCTTCCGGCAGTTCGCGCACATTCAGCCGCGCTTCAAGTCGCCCTCCACGTCGCTCATCGTGCAGGCGCTTATCTCCACTGTTTTGCTGCTCTTCCTCAGCCAGTTCCAGCAGCATTTCGAATTGGCAGTCTTCGCGGAGTGGCTCTTCTACATGCTTACCGCCACCACGGTCTTCGTCTACCGCCGCCGCCATCCTGAAATGCCCCGCCCCTATCGACTGTGGGGCTACCCAGTCCTTCCGGCAATCTTCGTCATTTCCGCCGCAGCCGTGCTGATCGCGAGCTACGGCAGCAATCTCGAGGGCTCCCTCATCGGAACCGCGCTCATTTTGCTCGGGCTGCCTGTGCTGGCCTGGGTGAGGAAGCTACACGAGATGCCCGGCCGCGACGTCGCACCGCGTGCCTGAGCCCTTTTACTCTAAGGTCGATGAAAATCTACGCGCTGGGTGGAATCGAATTCAGCACGACAAGGTATGCCAGCAATGACCCCACTGTGGCAATCGCCCCATCGCTCACGGTGAACCCGAAACCGAACGCCGCAGCAAGATTGTCATGAAGCGATCGGAGGATTGACGACAATCCAGGCAGAACCTCATTAAAGCGCCCCCAGAACCCGGTCTCGGTTCCGATAACGCCCGCCACAGCTACAAGTGCCCATGTCCCGCACACCAGGAAAGCCCCATCCCTCGTGCACCTTAGAGTCCAGACACACGCCAGCAGGATCGCCACCGTGATCGCAAGAGTAAGGAACGGGCCGGCAAGCGGCCGCATCGACATGGGGATGAGACGAAGCGGAACGGCGCGCAACAACGAATCGTCATCGGCGGACGGCAGGTAGAGAAAATAGACCAGAAATCCCGCCGTGAGCCAAAGCGAGGCGACAACAAGGAGCCGGTCTTGTCCGGCGCGGGATACGCTAATGCTCTGCATGGCTCGCAACCTCCAGCAATTGCCCCATTTAGGGAACTTCGATGGAGTTTTCTAATGAGGCCCTTTATGCAAACCAGGGGGATGAGTCAGTTTCGCCTCGATTTGCAACAATGTCAAGGCAAAATTCCCATATCGAGACAGATACCGCTTCCGCACCAGTGCCTTGCGTCATCTGACCCATCAAAATTACACTCAACCGTAGTGGTCGCCCGCCTTTTCTCCATGCCCTCTGGTGTGCGGCAAGGGCGTTCGCCGAAGCATCGCGAGCCCCACAAGACAGCATCCACGTCGTAGAAATCTGCAGACGAGGACCAGCACCTTGCGAGTTGGCATCTTTACACGCGAGTATCCGCCGCAGGTATACGGTGGCGCCGGCGTCCATGTTGACTACCTGAGCCGCGAACTTTCCAAACATGTCCAGGTTGAAGTGCACTGCTGGGGCAGTCAAAGCTCCGACTCGGGAAATCTGCGTGTTATCGGGCAGGAGCCGTGGGGAGAAATCTCCAACGGCACCTCCGCAAAGTTCAAAGGCGCGCTCGAAGCCCTCAGCCTCAACCTGACCCAGGTCAAAGACCTGGCCGACATCGACATCGTCCACACGCACACCTGGTACGTCTCGATGGCGGGCTACCTCGCGAAGAAACTCTACGACGTCCCGTTCGTCCTCACCACGCACTCGCTCGAACCCCTTCGCGCATGGAAAGCCGAGCAGCTCGGCAGCGGCTACAAAATGAGCTCGTGGATGGAGAGCACCGCCATCCATGATGCAGACGGCATCATCGCCGTCTCGCAGGGGACCAAGGCCGATATCCTCCGCGCCTACCCTGACGTCGATCCCGACCGCATCCACGTGATTTACAACGGCATCGATCTCGACGAGTACCAGAAGACTGCCGACACCACAGCCCTCACGGAATTTGGGGTCGATCCCGCAATTCCATACGTCCTCTTCGTCGGCCGAATCACCCGCCAGAAGGGTGTTACACATCTCGTCGACGCCATCGAGTACCTTCCGCCGGATACGCAGGTCGTCCTCTGCGCCGGAGCCCCCGATACACCCGAAATCGCAGACGAACTGCGCGCCAAGGTGGAGCGCGCGCGCCAAAAGCATCCGCGCATCGTATGGATCGAGAAAATGGTGACCAAGCCGGAGGTCATTCAGCTCTATTCGAATTGCCGCGTCTTCTGCTGCCCATCGGTGTACGAGCCATTCGGCATCATCAATCTTGAAGCCATGGCCTGCCGCGCTCCGGTCGTCGCCAGCTCCACCGGCGGCATCAAGGAGGTGGTGGTTGAAGGCGAAACTGGGTATCTCGTCGCCTTCGAGCAACAGCCCCTCACCGGCTTTCCCGTCGATCCTGCTTCGTTTGCCGAAGACCTCGCCGTCCGGATCACCATGCTCCTCGAGGACCCCGAAAAATGCCAACGCTTCGGCGATGCGGGACGACGCCGGGTCGAAGAAATCTTCAGCTGGTCCGCGATTGCAAAGCAAACCATCGATCTCTACGGGCAACTTATCGACCGGCACAAAGCCACAGAGAAGCCGTGACGCGCGGCGCCGGTGTGATTGTTGGAACCGGCCGAGGACAACTGTGAGCTAAGAACTGTGAACTAACAACTTCGAACTGTGAACTGAGAATTCGAACATGGATGACGGACGCAGACGAGTCGTTATCGAAGCAATTACGCCGCAGGTAGATGCAGGACGATTCCCCGCCAAACGCACAGCCGGTGACCTGGTCCGCGTAGAGGCCGACATCTTCACCGACGGTCACGATGCCATCGCCGCCGGCGTTCTCGCGCACCGCGAGGGCTCCGATCGCTGGATCGAAATTCCAATGCAGCCGCTCGTAAACGACCGCTGGACCGGGTCATTCCGCGTCTCCGAGCTCGGCCGCTACGGCTTCAAGGTGCAGGGCTGGGTCGACCACTTCGAGACCTGGCATCGCGACCTGCTGAAGCGCATCAAGGCCGACAGCGACGCGCCTGTCGACTACCTCATCGGGGCCGGCCTGGTCGAAGCCGCAGCGAAACGGGCCACAGGCGGCGATGCTGCATGGCTGCATGCGCGCGCCAAGGTGCTCGGCGCCGGGGGCGAGCCAAAAAGCCTCCGCATTCACGCCACAGACTCCATGCTCCACGAGCTCGCTCTTCGTTATCCCGACAAGCGATTCGCGACGGACTCGCAAGAATTATTCATCGCCGTCGATCCCGTTCGCGCGCGCTTCAGCTCGTGGTACGAGTTCTTTCCGCGCTCCACTGCGGCAAAGCCGGGCGCGCACGGCACATTCGCCGACTGTGAACGCTGGCTGCCCTCCATCGCCGGGATGGGTTTCAACGTCGTGTACCTGCCGCCGATCCACCCCATCGGCCGCATGTTCCGCAAGGGCCCGAACAACAATCCCGAGAGCAAACCCGGCGATGAAGGTAGCCCCTGGGCCATCGGTTCGGCAGATGGTGGCCACAAGTCCATCCACTCCGCTCTCGGTACCGTCGAAGACTTCCGCCGGCTCGTCACAAAGGCCGATAAACTCGGCCTCTCGCTCGCGCTTGATATTGCATTTCAATCCGCACCCGACCATCCCTATGTAGGCGAGCACAAGAACTGGTTCAAGGAGCGCCCCGACGGCACGATCCAGTACGCCGAAAATCCGCCCAAGAAATACCAGGACATCTATCCCTTCGATTTCGAATCGGAAGACTGGCTCGGCATGTGGCGCGAGCTCAAAAGCGTTTTCGATTATTGGATCGAACAAGGAGTTAAGATCTTCCGCGTCGACAATCCCCACACAAAAGCTTTCCCCTTCTGGGAGTGGTGCATCGGCGAAATCAAGCGCGATCATCCGGAGATACTCTTCCTCTCCGAAGCGTTCACGCGACCGAAGATCATGTACCGCCTCGCCAAGCTCGGCTTCAGCCAGTCGTACACATACTTTCCGTGGCGCAACGGCAAGGACGAGATCGCCGCATACCTGAGCGAGATCACACGCCCGCCCGTCACAGACTTCTTCCGCCCCAACCAATGGCCCAACACGCCCGACATTCTCACCGAGTTTCTGCAGATGGGCGGCCGCCCAGCGTTCGTGATCCGCCTGCTTCTTGCCGCCACGCTCGGCGCAAACTACGGCATGTACGGCCCAGCGTTCGAGCTTATGGAGAGCAAGCCTGTCCGGCACGGCAGCGAGGAGTATCTCAACTCGGAGAAGTACGAGATCCGCCAGTGGGACCTCGACCGCAGCGACAGCCTGCGCCCGCTGATCACCCGCGTCAACGAGGTCCGGAACACCAACCCCGCGCTGCAGACCGACTGGACGCTGCGATTCCACCCGGCCGACAATCCCCTGCTCATCTGCTACAGCAAGGAATCAGAGGACCGGTCGAACCTGATCGTAGTGGTTGTAAATCTCGACCCGCACCACACGCAAAGCGGCTTCGTGGCGCTTTCGCTTGAAGAGCTCGAGATTCCCGGCGACCGCGCCTACGAGGCCGAAGACCTCCTCAGCGGCGAACGCTACATGTGGCGCGGCCCGCGCAATTATGTGGAACTCAACCCCGCGCACCGCTCCGGCCACATCCTCCGCATCTACCGGCATATGAAGGTAGAGACGGATTTCGAGTACTTCCTGTGAACTGAGTCATCGAATACGTAAATGGCGAAAGCAGAACTCGGTCTGCTCGATAACCCGATCTGGAATGCGCTCCGGACAGACCACGCGGCGATTGCCCTTGGCGATGACCGTGCCCGCCGCTATCCCCCTGAAATCGGCCCCCTCGCCGGCATCCCTGAACAAGCCGCCGACAGCTATGAGGCGCTCGGGACTCTCGCCGGCTCCGGTATCATCGCGCTTTTCTCCATAGAACCCTTCCACATTCCTTCGGGCTGGAAGGTGCTTCGCGAAGGCTCGATCGTGCAAATGATTCGCGAACGTGCGCCACAACCAGGCCCTCATGTGAGTTCCCTGGTATCCCAAAGCGTATCTCTTCGCCAACTCACCGCAGCCAATGTTCCCGCAATGGTGGCTCTCGCTGAACTCACCGAGCCAGGACCGTTTCGTTCGAGAACATTCGAGCTTGGCAACTTTTACGGCATCTTTCACAGGGACCGGCTCGTATCCATGGCCGGCAAACGCATGCACCTTCCAGGGCTCGTCGAAGTCAGCGCCGTCTGCACGCATCCCGACGCACGAGGCCGCGGCTATGCTCGGCGGCTGATGTCCATTGTGATCGACGAAATCGAGCGCGACGGCAAAACAGCCTTCCTGCATTCCTTCGCAGAGAACCCGGCCTTAGCGCTATACGCGCAGCTCGGCTTCGTCCTTCGCGCGCAGTTTCAGTTCGCGGCGCTGACTCCGGGTTCCTGACCGGCCCGGGGAGCAATCTGTCCCGCCAGGTAGTCCTTGATCGGGTCGGCAATGTGCGGCGTAACTTGCCTGTCCTTCTTAACGCGGGTCGTCAAGCGCTTCCAGACACCTTCCGGCGCCGCCTGCTCAAAACGGAAATATTCAGCGCCCGCAAGCTGAGGCGGCCACACCACGCGGGAGCGGTATTCCGTCGAAGCCGGCAGCTTCAATTCGAGCGCGCACCGTAGACCGGCCTCGAGCTTCGCCAGCGCGTCATCGATCCCTGACGCATACATCGTGACATACGAATAGAACAACTCATCCTGCTCGCGCGTAACGAACTCGAGGAAGTAATCGTCACACTGCGGTCCCTGGTCGGTGGTGAACTCAGCGATCAGCACAATATCGCGGATCGGAATCGACCACCCTTCTCCCTGGTCGTGATCGTGGCAATGCAGCTTAGCGTCGAATACGTGCAGCTGAACCACGTGTCCTCCTGAGCCGGGCCCGCGTCACTGCTGCTCAAACAATACCGCCATTCGGAGCCGTTTGGCATCTGATCGCTGGTTCGACCGCGTGTCGGCTCGCAGCCCGCAGCCTCGTCTACCATAACAAGGACTGCATGCCCGCCAAACCGAAACTCGGCCAGAATTTTCTTCACGATGCAAGCGCGATCCGCCGCATCGTCGCCGCCCTGGGAGACATCTCCTCGGAGACAGTGGTTGAGATCGGGCCCGGCCGCGGAGCAATCACCGGGGTCCTGGCCGCACACGCCGCACACGTCCTCGCCATAGAACTCGATAGCGATCTGGCTGCTCGCCTGCACGCATTCCTCGGCTCCGAGCGCGTCACGATTATCAACCAGGACGTAATGCAATTCGACTTCGCAGCCGCAGCCGCCGCGGCCGGCCGGCGCCTGATCGTCGCCGGCAACCTGCCCTACTACATCACCTCTCCCATCCTGCTCAACCTCGCGGCAAGTCACGCCTCCATCGAACACGCGGTTCTCATGGTCCAGCGCGAAGTAGCCGACCGGATCTGCGCCGAACCCGGTACGCGGGACTACGGCCTTCTCTCCATGACCGTGCAGATGTACGGACCCGTCGAGCGGCTCTTCACTCTGCCGCCCGGCGCATTCTCACCGCCTCCCGACGTCCACTCCACCGTTTTCCGCTGGCGCTTCGCTCCGCGCTTCTCCCAGCTCCACGTCGAAGAATCGAGCTTCCTCTCGCTTGCCCGTCAATCGTTCGCACAGAAGCGCAAGACTCTCGCAAACAACCTGCGCGCCGCCGGCTACGAGCCGCGCACGATCCATTCGGCTCTCGCGGCGGCATCGTTGCCCTCCGCGGTTCGCGCCGAAGCTCTCTCCCTCGAGCAATTCGCCGCGCTGCATCATGCGCTGGAAAACGAAAAGGCCGCCTCGTTCTCCAAAGCGGCCTTGTCCGGCTGATCAGCCTTCAATGCTATTTGCTGTGTGGACCGGCTGCGGGATGTCCCCCGCCTCCGCCGCCCGCCGGAGCGGACGGACGGCCTCCGCCTCCACCCGCCGGAGGATGATAGGCCGGAGGCGGAGCTGAACGCGGAGCGCTCGGAGGTGGCGCATACGTGGGGCGCGACCCGCTGGACGGATACATGCTTCCTCCGCCCGGCCGCGTCACCGGCATGCTCGGTACTCTTCCGGCCGGCATTTCCGGCGTCCGGACATACCCCGGCCTGCCGGCGTCGATCCTCGGCACCGGAGCAACCGGCCGCACAGTGCTTGCCGGCAGACGGTTATAGCCCTCGCGCGGCGCCTGCGTTACGACCGGGCTCGCAATCGTGTTCCCGATCATCACCGCACGGGTCCTGTCGCGCGGCGGCAATACCGTACCCACTGGCGGCAGCGAAGAACCGCCATCTTCCAGCCGCCGGTTCACTGAAATGATGGGCATTACCGGTGCCGGGCCGACCGGATGGACATTCCCCGCCATTTGCCGATCTGACAACTGGCGCGGCCTCACCGGATGAGGATGAGGAGGAGCAATGGGCCGAATCGGACGGCGATACCAATGGGGCGCGTAGCCAACGTTGATAACCCACACGCTGCCGCCCCACCAGGGCGAGCACGCACCCGGAGCCCAGCCCCAACCAAACGAGTTGTACCAGTTCCAGGCGCCGCACTGGTAAGGCATGTATCCCCACGGCTCCCCGGAAACCCACACATACCCGTACGCAGGCTCATACATCCAGTTGCCGGTACCGTATGGGTCCCAGTCGGGATTCGACGCCTCGTACGGCGACCAGACATTCCCCTGGTCAGGCACGTTGTACCAGGTTCCGTTGTCGTTCAGGTCGGACCACGCAGGGTTGTTGCCGTCTGGCAATCCTCCTGCCGGTGCGCCGGGTCCCTCTTCTGAAGTTGTGATCGCCTGGTCTCGGTCGGAATTCCATGCATCCCACGAGTCCGGTTCGATCAACTGCGCCACTGCGTACGTATTCAGCGGAACGCTGTCTCCGCCGTTCAGATCCACCTGAACGCCATTGCCGCCCTCAAGATGCGCATTTCCCGAGAACACCGCCAGCTCGCCCGGCGCTTCATCCATCTTGACGCGCAGCACACTGAAGCTGCTGCATGTCACCACGTTGGAGCCGAACCGGATGCGCATTGGCGCGCCCTGCCCGCCGCCGTGCACTTCGAAGTACCCCAATCCGCTGTTCAGCGTTACCTCGGTGTCGCCACCAGGCCGCAGCGCCGAAATCGTGATTGAGCTATCGGGAGGAATGCGCGCCACGCTGCCGTCTTCAAACTGGACTTCCGCGCGCCCATCGTCGGCTGTCGATATCTGTGCGCCCTCAAACAGCGGCGAGTTCACCAGCGCGTGATCCGCCACGCCCTGTCCATTCTGGATTAGCTCCACCTGTCCGTCCACGCTGCTAAGCCGCGCCGCGCGCGCCTGTTGCGACGGGCCATCACCGTCGTCCGCGTGCAGAGCCGGCGCGATCATTCCCAGCAGTGCCGCAACAACTCCAACTGCCGCTGCTCTCCGCCACCATACTCCGCCTGGTTTTCTCATTGCGAAACCATGCCTTTCGAAACCACCCACCTTGCTTAGACACCAATTATCCGACGAAAGTCTCGTTGAGTTCGCTTTAATCATTGGCCTTGGAAAGCAAAACGCGCGCCCGGCGCCTCACCCGCTCCAGCACCGCAGGATCCTCGGCCAGCCGCTCCAGAATGTCTCGAATCGATCCAATCTCCTGCGCCCGGCCGTCAGCTGCAGATTCCACCAGCACTTCCGTCTCCCTGTCCAGCCCCAGGCGGTCGTGCTGCAGCAGCATCTGCAGCCGCGCGCCCTCAATCAGGGTCGTCGCGACCGAAACCATGGCGTCGCCAAGCGCCTGGATCTCCGAATCGCGGGAATAATTGAACTCGCACGATCCCTGCCCGTCGGGTCCGGAGTAAGTCAGCTTTTTCATCCCCTGGAACGCAACGTTCAAATGGCTGTCGCAGCCTCCTCGAAACATGTCCTTGCGTTCCACCACCTTGAAGGCATGAGAGGCAAACTGTGAGCTTACGCGAATATCACGATCGATGTCAGGTGGTTCGATCTCCTCGCCCTGGGATCTCGGCGCCTGTCCGCGCACACTGGTGAAATGTCCTGACCCGTCAGGATGAATCTCAAGTTTCCATTGCGCGGGAATGAGTTGCGGATTCGAGAAATCCACTTCGAAAACCGCTCCGGGACCGGCATAAGCGCACACCCCGCCCGCGGCGAGAACAGCCGCCAGCAGCCCGGCCCTCCGATGCCGGTTCATCGCACCTGCTCCTGAAGCGCGAGGGTCTCTGCCGTGTGAATATGGCAAATGGCGATGGCCAGCGCGTCGGCAGCGTCCGCCGGCTCGGGCGGGTCTGCAAGGCCGAGCAGCCGTGCCACCATGAACTGCACCTGCTCCTTTTTCGCCAGCCCGTAACCCACCACGCTCGACTTGATTCGCAGCGGAGCATATTCCGCCACCTGCACTCCGCACCTTGCGGCCGCCAGCAGTGCCACGCCGCGCACCTGTCCCAGTTTCAGTGCAGATTTGGCGTTAACCGAGTAGAAAACCTCCTCGACTGCGACCACATCCGGCTGCCACCTCTCGATCTCGGCAGTCAACTCCAGGTACACCTGCTCGAGCCGCACCGGAAGAGGCTTATTCTTCGAGAGTTGAATGCCGCCCATGGCCATGCAGACCAAGCCGGCTTCGCGGCCTGATTCACAGGTCTCCACCACCCCAAAACCTGTGATTTCCGTGCCACAGTCGATTCCAAACACACGCATGCTGCCGCAAGTTTACCGCAGATGCCGCAGGTTTTCCTCCACCCGGAGGCGTTCCCGGACCTCATTGCAAACGCTCTAGTGAGCAATGTTGATGGCGACTGCGGGGGTGATCGTTTCCGATGTGTTATGACCCGCGGGAATTAGTCGCGCGCCGAGCAGCACGCCGATCCAGGGTTTCCAACTGTACTCTACTGCCGGAGCCAGGCCGTATGCGTCGCTCCAGCCGGAATTGGTGATCACGTCAGCGCTTGGCGGCGCGGCCACCGTTGCCTGCGCATAGGTCCCGCTCACCCGAGTATTTCCCGTGTTTCGGTAGGTTGCGTCCATCGCAAGCACCCACCTCCGTGTCAGGCTGTATTCGACCGAGGCGTCGACGTAGAACGAACTGCCCGGGTGTGCGGTCCCGCGAAAGCCATTCGCGGTGCCGTAAACACTCGCGTCGTGCAGATTCACCGTGGATGAGAACGCGTCGGACAGGTTAAGGCGGGTTCGCAAAATGCGCCGGTTCGGCAGCCAGAAGTACATCTGCGAAAGCAATTCCGGATTGGTGGTCCAGGCGCCCTGGCCCAGGCCGTCGTTGGGGCGGTCGCCGAGGCGATCGTACTTTCCTGTCGGCATTGTCTGTTGCACGGCCAGCGAGACCATCGGCATCCAACGGCATGGCTGGAACTGCGTTAAGCGCCTCTGCAGTTGCGTCGTCAGATCGCCGATGGCAGGCCCGGAGCTGCTGGGCTGATTGGTTTCCCTCTGGTATCCCGCCAACGGAATGAAGCCCAACGATAGGTCGTCTCTAACTCCGTAGATCAGATATGTCAGCGAGTTAAAGCTGTTTGAATAGGGAGCGCTCGAGCGTTTACCGTTCTTGCCGTATGCGCCTTGGGAGACGACGTCATAGAGGTATGAGTCGGCCTGGTAGTGGCCTCGCGGGGCAGTGGCGGCTGTATTGGCAAGCATCGGGCCGGTAAACCAAGCGTCGCTCATTGGATGGCGTTCTTCGCAGGGCGCCGCCACGATGCCCCCGGCAAATGCACGGCTGCACGTGAAAGCGCAGACCAGGAACATCGCGGTCGCCGATCTCATAAACAGGTCAGCATCTCCCCTGCAAAATTCTCTGCGCACTTGCAGCCCGATTCCCGTGACGCCCGACACAATCATTCGGAATCGGGACCATCTTGTTACCTTTTAGGTCGACGGATTTATGCGAGTCATCGTGTTCACCCAGTTCGTCTCCCACGTAATTCCGCCATCGCTTGAAAAAGCCTGGTCGGAGCTAATTTCGTTAGGTGACACTTGCCAGATCCTGAAGCGCACCAGGATGCTCCGGCCTTGAAACGGCTCCTGATCGAAGAACTCGCCGCGTCCATTGCGGAATTCGCCGACGGCCGGAACACTAAGCACGCCCTCATCGTTGGTCACGAAATGGATTCTCCACTGGTGCGCCTGCGGATCGTAGAGCCGCAACGACAGCAGACGAAGCGGTCCCGAGGGTCCGGAGGCATCCACCGTTGCGATATTGGCCTTTCCATTCCAGATCTTCCGCGTGACGGTGGTCCCGTCCAACTCGGTCCATTCATTCGAACCGGCCAGCGGATGCAGCCGCCGCCGCATGTGGATCTTCCATGCACCGAAGTCGAAATCGAAAGCATGCTGCGGGTCTGCCTTCGCGGCGGAATCCGCGGTCGCGGCGGAATCGGCCTGGTTGCTCCCAGCCGCGGGTTCCGCGCTGTGGCCGCTCGCAGCGGCATCCCAGACTGGCGTGTCGCCTGTGCGCGTCTGGTCGGTAAGCCAGTTCACCTCCCAGTTCGTTCCCCCGTCTTCAGAGAACGCCTGCTCGAAATGCGGCGTTGCGCTGGTTAGGCGCGTCCAGTCGAAACGGACGAAGATGACTTTGTTGTTGATCCTGTCCTGCGTGTAAAAGTCGCCGTGACCATCGCGGAACTCGCCGATCTGCGGAGGGTCCAGGATCCCGACCTTGCTGTTGGCCCAATACAGGCGCCATTGATGGGACTGCGGATTGTAGAGCCGCAAGGTGAGCCCCTCGATATGCCCCTGTGAACCGTCCAACTCGACGGTGTCCATTTGAGCACGGTCATCCCACAGCTTGTAGCAGGCGCCCGTGCCGTCGAGGTCGCCCCATGTATTCGAGCCGCGGTAGTCCAGCCGCTTCAGGCGGAACCTCCACGTTCCCACCAGAGGGTCGAAATCATGGCCGCCGTCGCGCGCGGACTGGGACACGGCTGGTGCGGACTCTGTTTGCGGATATGCATGCCCAGCCACGAGCAATTTCCCCGCCACAAGGATCGCTGTTGCAATTCGCCACGCGTAGCGCATCTGTTCCTCCCGATTCATCCCTGGTCGGGCAGCAATCCGATCCACCTGCCCGCACGTCCAGATTGACGCGCGTCGTGGTATTTTCAAAGAGCCGCTTTCTATGCAATTGGCGATACCACTTTCTCGCGCAGGCGAACCGCTCTTTCGGCAGGTCTACAGCGAACTGCGCCAGGCGATCCTCAAGGGATCGCTCAAGCCGGGCGACCGGCTACCCTCCACTCGCGATCTAGCCGAGCAGCTTCGCATTTCCCGAACCGTCGTTCTGCTGGCCTACGAGCAACTGCTCGCGGAGGGATATGCCTCCGCCCGGGGCGGCTCCGGGACATACGTATCGGAGGGGCTGGCCCGCAACCCTTCCACGGGCAAGGAACGTGTAGCTCGCCTGCGGCTCTCTCGCCTTGGCAACTCAGTATCTGGATCGATCGGGACCGTCGACACGCCTCAGCTTCCTGCCACCGCGCCCCGTTTTAACTTCATCTACGGACGCAGCGACCTCGAAACCTTCCCTTTTGCCCAGTGGAGGCGCCTGCTGGTGCGCGAGGCCCGCAAGGCGCCGGCACGACGGTTTGACTATGGTTCCGCCCTCGGCAATTCAGAGCTTCGCGCCGCCATCAGCGCGCATCTTCGCCGCTCCCGTGCTGTTTCCTGCAGTCCTGAAGAGGTCATCGTCGTCAACGGATCGCAACAGGCCCTCGATCTCGTCATTCGCGTGCTCGTGAACCCCGGCGACCCGGTGGCCATCGAGAATCCGCACTACGATGGCGCTCGCGAGGCATTTCGCGCCGCCGGAGCCCGCCTCCGGCCAGTCCCGATTGACCGCGACGGTTTGAATCCCGCGCATCTGCCGGAAGACGCTGCTCTCGCGTTCGTCACCCCATCACATCAGTTTCCAACCGGAGCCATCCTCCCCCTCGAACGACGCCTCGCGCTCCTCGAATGGGCACGGCGGCGGAATGCCGTCGTCATCGAAGATGACTATGACGGCGAGTTCCGGTATGACGACCGCCCGCTCGAGTCCCTCCAGGGTCTCGACCGCGAAGGGCGCGTCGTCTACATCGGCACCTTCTCGCGCACCGTCTTTCCTGCGCTGCGCATTGGCTATCTCGTCGCGCCCCTGTCGCTGATTCCCGCGCTCACCGCCGCCAAGTGGCTCAGCGATTTGCACTCGGCCACGCTCGAACAGCAAACTCTGGCGCAGTTCATCTCGTCCGGAATGTACGAGCGGCACCTCCGCCGCTTGCGTCGAAGAAACACCGCACGGCGCGAAGCGCTCCTCGATGCCATCGGGAAATTCCTCGGCGACCGAGTCGAGGTGACTGGCGCCGGTGCAGGCGCGCAGGTCTTGCTCCGGCCTCGGAAAAGGGTAATGGAGCGGACCATCGCAGAGAGCGCAGCCCGGCTCGGCGTCGGCATCTACGGCATCTCGCACTGCTACCTGAAGCTGCCTTCACCTCCCGGATTCCTTCTCGGCTACGCACGCCTCAACGAGCGCGAAATCCGGGAAGGAATCCGTCTCCTCGGCGAGATTCTGTGACCTAAGTAGTTCCTCTACATTCAATCGGCCTTTCCCTTGAGGCCGCAAAACCATACCATAGGTTAGGAACCCGGGGCCGTCGCCCGAAGGTTGGAACCGCTGCGATAGAAGAACTCGCAAGACCGCTTTAGCACCGCGCGCATGCGACTCAAAACCAAACTCGTCCTGGCCATCACCGCGCTCGTGCTGCTTATCTCAGGCTTGCTGTCGATGGTGTACCTCAGCCAGCTCCTTCATACGTCCTTGCAGCAGTCATACAACGAAAACCGCATGGTGGCGGACCAGGTACGCTTCGCGCTCCAGAACGCACTCCAGACCGGGCTGAAGGACCGCACGGTCGATCCCACTCATCCCGAGCAGCTCAGGGATCTGGTCAAGGAAGCGATTCACAACAGCCAGGAGTTGCAGGCCGTACTCACGTCGGTCAACCGCTACTCGCTCACCGTCTATGACATCAACATCGGCGACAACACCTCCAGCGTCCTGCTCAGCACCAATCCCGACAATGAAAACAAGCCGCTGCCCATTCGCCAGGACTACAACCAGCTGCTGAACGCCGATCCGATCGAGCTCATGCGCGAGGTCTACGGCCCGCCTCGCGTCTTCGACATCACCCTCCCGCTGGAGCGCAACGGCGAACCCTTCGCCACGGTCCACGTAGGCGCGCGCACCACTCTGCTCCGCGCCATCTACGCTCCCTGGCTTGAAGAAGCCGTAACACTGATGGGCTTCGCGCTCGGCACCGCGTTGATTGCGGCGCTGTTGCTTTCGAACCTCGCCCTTCGCCCGCTCGAAGAAATTAGCATGCAGCTCGACTATTGGAATCCGCACCTCGAGGAACTGACCGAGGAAGAACCTCAGCCTCGCCAGGACACGCCGGTACGCGTATCGCATCAGATCGAGCGCATCGGCCAGCGCATCCGCAACGTCGAAGAAGTGTTCTCGGCGTTGAAAGAGAACCTCGACCAGATCCTGTCCAACCTTCAGGACGGCATTCTGCTTTTCACCCGCGACGGCCGCGCCGTTCTGGTGTCGGAGGCCGCGCGGAGATTTCTCCAGCTCGATCGCGACCACGTGCTCGGCGCGCATGCCAGGAACATCTTCGACCGCGCGACTCTCCTCGGCCGCATGCTGAGAGATGCCTTCGATGCGCGCGCCCCTCTTCTCAATGAAGAAGTGAGAACCGAGACCGGCCGCCGCATATCGGTTTCAGTGGACTTCATCCATGACGACGCAACGCGCGAGGGCCTTGGCGCGCTGGTTACGCTTCGCGACCTCGAATCGATGGAGGCGATCGAATCCGAACTCGAGGTGTCGCGCCGTATGTCGGCCATCGGACGCCTCACCTCAGGCGTCGCCCACGAGGTCAAAAACCCCATCAATGCGATCGTCGTGCACCTTGAGCTGCTGAAGAACAAGCTAAGCGGCGCTACTCCTTCGGCATCGCGGCATCTCGACGTGATTGATGCCGAGATCCGCCGGCTCGACCGCGTCGTGCAGACGCTGGTGGACTTCTCCCGCCCGGTGGAGTTGCAGCTTCGCGAGCAGGACCTGCGCGACGTCATCGGCGACGTACTGGCGCTCGCGACCGAAGAGCTCTCCATGCGCAATGTGACGCTGATAAGCCAGCTTCCCTCAAGCCCGGTCATAGCGAACGTCGATGCCGACCTGCTGAAGCAGGCCGCAATCAACGTGATCCAGAATGGCGCCCAGGCCATGCCGGAAGGCGGCCGCCTCGACGTGGTGCTTGAAACCGACAGGAAATCCGCCATCTTGCGCATCCAGGACGAAGGAACCGGAGTCCCCGAAGAGATCCGCGAAAAGATTTTCGATCTGTACTTTACGACCAAAACCGAAGGCAGTGGTATAGGTCTTGCCATGACATATCGCATCCTTCAGTTGCACCACGGCAGCGTGGAAGTACAATCTAGGGAAGGCCGGGGCACGGAGTTCCGGTTTCGTATACCGCTCGCCGTATCAGACTGGGGCCGTCGGCATCTTCAGCCGGCCGCGTACGAACAACAGAAGGGGCTTGGCGAATGAAGTCGGACGCCGCACGTGTGGGATTGCTGTTGGTTTTGGCCCTCACCGCGTGCAATCACAACAAAAATCAGGCGTTGCCGCAACAACCCCTGGCTCCGCCAATTGAGGATACGCCTCCCTCCAAGCCTGATAGCGCCCCCGCAAACCTGCCTCCGCCAGTGATAACGGTGCCGCAACCGCAGCAGCCTGCCACCCAGGCTCAGCAACCTCCGCCACCAAAGCCCGCGCCAAAGCACCACAAGCCCAAACCTGCCCAGGACACCACCGAAACGGCGGCAAACAATGCGCCCCCGGCAGTGAGCGCGGAAGGCACATTCTCTCCGGCCGAACCCGCCGACATGCGCAAGCAGACCTCCGACTCGATCGCTGAGACCGAAAAGGGTCTGAATGGAATCACGCGCAAGTTGAGCGATCAGGAGCAGAAGACCTCGGCCCAGATCCGGGAGTTCCTGAAGCAGGCCAAGACCGCGCTTTCCGGCGGCGACGTGGATGGTGCGCATACGCTCGCGCTTAAAGCCAAAGTCCTGTTAGCCGAGCTTACGACCCCGTAACGGCAGAAGACCTCTCCAATCTTCGCCGGCCTGAGTGACCTGCCGGCTCGCCGCTCTTATCTCTCTCCCCAGCTCAGCTTGCTGCGCAGGGCCTCGAAGAATCCGCCCTCGCCAAGCCGCACCAGGTTCACCGTATGCGGAGACCGGTGGCAGCGGATCTCGTCTCCCACGCACAGTTCAACCGCGCGCTGGCCGTCCACGGTGAGCAGGGCGAGGTTCGGAATCCCCTCGACGCGAACAGACAGCGATGCGTCTCCGCGCACCACGATCGGGCGCAGCGTCAGCAGGTGAGGACAGATCGGAGTAACAACCATCGCATCCACGTCGGGCGTCAGGATCGGGCCGTTAGCAGCCAGGTTGTACGCCGTCGATCCCGTCGGGGTGGAAACGATGACGCCGTCGGCGCGGAACTGGGCGACGATCTTGCCATCCAACTGCACCGCGAATTCGCCCATGCGTGCGATCTCGCCCTTTGTGACCACGATGTCGTTGAGAGCGTCGAACTCCAGGTGTTTTTCGCCCGCGCGATGCAACTCGGCGCGAAGCATGGAGCGCGGCTCGAGCGAGTGACAGTCGTGGCACCAGCTCTCTAGAGTGCGGTAGAGATCGGCAAGCCTGACTTCAGTAAGGAACCCCAGCGTTCCGAGGTTGACGCTGAGAATCGGCGTGCCGGTCGCGGCGAAGATGCGGCCCACTGCGAGAAGTGTTCCGTCGCCGCCGAGCACGATCACCAGCCCCGGTCTGTGCTGCGGCATCTCCTCGCGCGGAACCACCGGCGCATCGGCCGTGTAGCAGCCGCTCTCGGTGTCGAGCAGCGGCTCGTAGCCGTGGGCGCGGATCCAGCCGATAAGATCGGGCAGCAACCGCGCAAGCTCTTCCTTGAGCGGCTTGGAGACTATCGCAATGCGAGTCATGCGGGATCAGTTTAGCGTAGCAGGGCTGGCGGGCTCGGCAGAGCTGCGCGAGTTAGTCTGTTTGAACCTGATTTGAAAGGGCACGGATTCATCGGTGTTGGCCCATCCATTTCGCGAAAGAGTTGCAAAATAGATTGAGACACGGCCGGAAGCTTGTGTTCCGGCCGGATGAATGCTCCCCCAGGATGTAACTCGAGGAAACGCAGGAGGGATTCGCAACCATGCTATTCGCGGTTATCGGAAGCAGCGCCGGGAAGAGTCGTGAAGATCTCATGGCCGTCTTCCCTCGCCACAAGGAATTCCTGAGCAAATTCGTCGCCCGCGGCGAGATCGTCGGCATCGGTCCATTCACCGATGCGGGCGGAGGGAACATGGCCCTGTTTCGAAGCCGCGAGGCAGCGGAGATGTTCGCCCGCGAAGACCCGTTCCTGCTGGAAGGCCTGGTAAAGGAGTATCAGGTCAAGGACTGGGGCGATCAGATGCTTTCGTAGCATCGGACCTCACGAGGTCACGCCAGCCTCGTCGCGTAGAGCAGGAATTCCTGGTTGCCTTCGGCGCCGGCGATGGGAGACGGAATCGTGCCGGCGACCTGCCAGCCGAGCTGGCTCACGCACTCAGCGACCTTCCCGACGGCGAACTGATGCGCTGCTGGATCGCGCACAATTCCGCCCTTGCCGACGTGCTCGCGTCCTGCCTCGAATTGCGGCTTGACGAGGGTCACTGCCTCCCGCAGCGACGGTGCCGCCGCAAAGACTGGGTCAAGAAGCAGCGTGGCCGAGATAAACGAGACGTCCATGACAAGCAGCGTCAGTTCAGGTTCTCCCGGAACGGCGAGCGCTCCCGGTTCGAGCATCCGGGCATTCGTCCGCTCCATGAGCCGGACCCGCGGGTCGTTGCGGAGCTTCATCGCGATCTGCCCGAAGCCCGTGTCGACCGCCGTGACGTGGGCTGCGCCGCGCTGAAGCAGGCAGTCGGTGAATCCGCCTGTAGACGCGCCAACGTCGAGGCAGGCGCGGCCGGAAACCTCGATGCGCCAGTGGTCGAGCGCGCCTTCGAGCTTCAAGCCGCCGCGGCTCACATAGCGCAGGTCTTCCCCAAGCAGCCGAATTGCGGCGTCTGCGTTTACCGTGATGCCGGGTTTCTCGACTTTTTGCTCATTGGCCAGCACGCGCCCGGCAAGAATGAGCGCGCGAGCCCGCTCGCGGCTGGGAACGAGGCCGCGATCGACGAGAAGCACGTCGATTCGCGATTTGGCAGGCATGGTTTCAAGGGTATCGCGAGGATACGGTCGCGAACCGTGCGCAAACGAAAAAGGTCATTCCCGCGAGGGAATGACCCTTCCGGCTTGGAAGAGTTCGGCTACGGCAGAGTCGCGCTTCTGCAGGTGCTTGCGGTGATGGCCGAAGGGCTGAGCACCGTAGGCGGCAGGTAGCACGGCTGGCCGTGGCCCGGCGTGCGGCTGGCGGCGATGGCATTTCCGGCCGCGGCATTCTGCGTGCTCGTGCGCACATCTACGACGTTGCCCTGCACAAGAACCGTTGCGTCAATGATGTCCTGGTCGGTGCGAACGATGCTGACGTACGGGCTGTCGGGCGAAGCGACGTAGACCTTGCCATAGATCGAGTTCTGCGTGGAGACTACGCTGCGCGGATGGCCGTTGACCGGCAGGGTCTTCTCCACGGTGTGGCTGACCATGTTCACAACGCTCACGGTGCTGTCGGCCTGGTTGGCTGCGTAGGCTCGGCTGCCGTCGAACAACACGGTTACGGCCGCCGGGTTCGTGCCCACCGGCACGGTGTAAGTGGTTCCGAAGGTCGGCGAATCGTTGCCGTACTGATCGAGAGTCACATCGACGATGCTCACGGTGCCGCCGTCGTAGTCGGCCACCACGATCTGGTTCGTGGCGGCATTGAACTCCGCATATACAGGCCCGGCGATCGCCGGCACATTGGCGCCGGAAAGGCCGGCCGAAGTAGAAAGCGGAAGGCTCGGATGACACGTCACGAGCTGCCCGTCCTGGTTCAGGAAAGGCGTGCATGCGTCGAGCGTATTGTTCTGGCTGTTGATCACGGTGATGGTGTCGTCGCCTCGGTTGAGGACGAAGAACCGCTTGCCATCCGGCGTCTGAAGCCCATACACCGGGCACTTGCCCACGGGAATACGCGCCGAAATCGTGAATGTGGAGTTTTCAATCGCATCTGCCTCGCCTGCGCCGGAAGCCGTGCGGGGCGATACGTTGCAGGCAACGCCCGAGGGATCGTCGAAATTGTCGGTAAGGGCGTAGTTGCGCAGGCCCACAACGCCGGGCCCGAAGACCGCGACAGGGGTGGGCGCCACCGGGATTGCGAGCTTGAAGCTGGCCGGAAATCCCGTGAGCACGTCGATTACGTCACCATTGAGGTCTGGCGCCCACAGGCCCGCCGACGGCGAAAACAGGTTAACCACGCTCGACGCTGTTGGGAGCGTGCTGTACTGGACCTGCTTCTGCTGAAGAGCCGACGAGATTGGGAAGTTCGTAAGCGTTCCGTCGCTGTTGACCGTGTAGCCGTTCGAGCCCGTTTCATCCATCGTGAAGGTCAGGGGACCGGGGCCAATGGGCGCCTGGGCGATAATCGTGTCGCCGGAGTAATCGAGGATGCTCGCCACGCCGGGAGAAGTGGGCGAGGGCGACGAAACCACTGCAACTAGCGACAAAGGCTGGGGAGGCGGACCGCTGGGGTTTATGGGCGTAACCACCGCCCGGTATCCGGCGCCGCATCCTGCAGCAAAGGCCAGCGCTCCAAGCACAGCGCCCGCCATAACCAACCGCGCGTGCGCCTGGCCTGAACGTAGGAGATTAAGACTCATTCAGTTTCGATCCTGCTTACTCTCGTTGATTGTAAATCAGCGGCCCGGACAATCCGGGCCGGGGAATCCATCTGCAAACGCCTGTGCGGATTAGACGCACTGGGATTGTGGGCGTATCGCGCGGCCGATCAAATGGCCGCGAGATCCGCACCTTCGCCGCGGAATCTTCAGCGGCCTACGATCTCGACGATCGAAGTGTCGGGGCCGGTCCACGCGGCCGCCCCTACGTGGGTGAACTCCTTCTTCACGTCGTCCCAGTGCAGATGCGTAATCGATCCGCCGCCGTTTTCATACGCATACGTTGTGCCGTCATCGTTAAAGAGGGTGAAGCTTGAGTCAGCGCCGGGGTAGACGCGCACCTTCGAAATGGCCTGCTGCCGGTGCGTGCTTTCGACCGCCGAGCCGAGCGGAATGATAGAGCCGGCGCGGACAAAGAGCGGAATGGTGTCGATCGGCGCTGAGACTGTGATGGTCTGGCCGCCCTTCACGAGCTCGCCGGTCCAATAGTTGTACCAGTCGGTGCCCGCCGGCAGGTAAACTTCGCGGCTGGTGGCGCCCTGATCGGTAACGGGAGCGACGAGAAACGCGGGTCCGAACATGTATTCGTCGCGAAGGTCCGCGACTTTGGGATCGTTGGGAAAATCAAGCGGCAGCGCGCGCATGAACGGCGCTCCGGTAAGCCACGTGTGGTAGCCGAGCGAGTAGATGTATGGCATAAGCTCGTAGCGAAGCTTCAGATATTTCTCAAGAATGGGCTCCGCGGCCTTCCCGTAGGACCAAACTTCGTTCTGCGGGCGGCTGCCGTGCGTGCGCATGATCGGCAGGAACGTGGCGTACTGGAACCAGCGCGTGTAAAGCTCCGGATAGTCATCGTAACCGCCAACCTCGGCACGCGCGTCAGACGGGTCGAGCAGCGGAGGATGCGCGGGCTTGTGCACTCGTGGCAGCCACTGCCACCCGCCTGTGTCGTTGGACCAGTACGTTTGCCCAGAAGCTGCAAAGTCGAGGCCGGTCGGGATCTGGCGCTTCAGAGTGTCCCAGGTGGGGTAGATATCCGACGACCAGAAGATGGAGCCGTTGGCCTGCGTGCCGAGATACGCGTCGCGCGAGAGGACGAGGGCGCGCTTATTGGGCTCGTCCTGGCGGAAGCCGTCGTAGAGGGCTTTGGTGTGGAACCAGGGATAGATGTTGAAGTACTGCGTGCCCGGCCCGACATAGTAGAACGCGCCGTTCGGAGGCAGGTCGGGTTCGGTTTCGTCAGCCCAGAGTGAGTCGAAGCCGAGGCTGAGGATGTTGTCGTTCACGGTCTTCCAGTACCACTTCGCGGCGTCGGGGTTGGTGGTGTCGATGTCAGAACCGGCGATGTCGTAGGGCTCGCCGTTGACGGGCTTGCCGTCGGCCAGGTGCTCGAACCAGCCGTTTTTCAGGATCATGTCATAGTAGCGGTCTTCGGGAACGAAGCGCGGCCAGACGCTGATCATGGTTTCGAAGCCCATGTTGTGGAGTTGCTGGTTCATGGCCTTGGGATCCGGCCAGTACTTGGGGTCCATGTCCATCTGACCCATTTTCGTGTAATAGAACCAGTCGACTACGAGCACGTCGGCGGGAAGATGGCGGTCGCGGTAGCCCTTGGCGACGTTGAGAACTTCGGCCTGGCTCTCGTAGCGCTGCTTGCACTGGATGTAGCCGTAGGCGGCCTTGGGCAGCATGTGCGTGGGGCCCGTGAGCAGCTTGTATCCGGCATAGATGTCGTCCACGTTGTTGCCGGCGACGACGAAGTAGGACACGCGATTGCCTGCCTCCGATTCCCATCTCGTCTGCTCGTTGAATCCGGCGTTGATGGTGGTCTTCGACGGGTTGTCCCAGACGAGGCCGTAGCCCTTGTTGCTCACCATGAATGGCACGCAGGTGCTCGGCGCCGCCGCGGCCAGATAGTCGTTCCAGCAGCGCACCGTGTGGCCGCGGTGGTCGAGGAATCCTTCCTGGTTCTGGCCGAGGCCATAGTAGTGCTCGTCGTCGGGCGACGCGAAGGTTGCGCCCATGACGAATGAAGGCGGATCGGTGGGACGGAAGTCATCGGCAACATCGGCGGTGCCGTCCTTGTGGTTGTAGACGGCCTGCTCCCACCCGTTCATTTCGACAAGCTTCTTGCCGTCCGGCGTCCAGAAGGTGATGTGCGCCCAGGGAGCGGATCCGCGAAAGAATTTCGAAGTGCCGGTGTCCCCGAACAGTTTGGTCGGCGCGGGCCCGTGCGGACGGTTAACGACGGCGATGAGGCTGCCGGATTTGTACACGTCCTGGGAGTTGGATTGCTCGGCGGACCATCCGCTCGCGTCAGGCTTGGCAATGACACCGTAGCCAGGCGCAGATTTTGCAGCCGCGTCGTCCATGCTGAGGGTAACGCGCAGGATGTTGGGCGCGTAGGGCTCGAGAACGATTGTCTCGCCCCCTCCGGTGAGTTCGAGACGCTGCGGGGCATTCTGCGCGAATACGCAGGAAGAAATGAGAGCAAGACCGGCAAGAAGGACGGGGGCCGTTGTATACCTTTTCATGCTTCGCTCCGTGAACGGCGTAGAAAGATTGAGAATTGCTGGACAGATGAGTGTAAACCGTTGGGCCTGCAGGGGCCGGTGTAAAACGTTTCAGTTAGCGCCGGGCAGGATCTTCAATTCGCCGGTGTAGCGATGGAAGTTCGAGTAGGTCGCAATCATGCGGTTCGCATTTTCGGCGTCGTGCGCGTAGAAGCGCGACGGCAGCCAGAATGTCTGCTCGCCAAGCTTTTGCGGAGCGTAGTCGATCGCTCCAAAATAAACTTTGTCGCCGATAGCAGCTTCTTCCGGCGAGATGGTTCGCTCGCTGTGGAGAATGCGCCCGGTTTCGGGCTCGGCAATCACGACCCGGCGAAAGCCCGCAGGAATTTTGCGGCACTCGGAGTTCGCCGGATTCGCCTTGAGCGTCATTTCGAGACGGACAGTTCGGCCGCTTTCCTCCGGAGCGACTACGTAGTCAAAACACTCCTTCTGCTCCCACCGCTTGAAACCCACGAGATTTGCAAAGCCGCCCTCGACGAGAAATGGCAAATCGCCCGGCCTCCTGGAGCGATGGCCGTCGACGGATTTGAACTGGCGCTTCTCGATGAATGGGTCGTATGGGTCGTCGGTACGAATCTCGCGAAGAGTAGACTCGACCCTGACCTCCCACTTGACCTTTCCCTTTTTGGTGACGGCCTGGGAGGTGATTGATTCGTCGCATGAGAGCGAGGGCAGCGTGGCCTGGTACTCCTTCGCATAGGCATAGAGCCGATCGAGCAGCACGTCGAGCGGCGGAGGTTGCTGGCACCGGGCAACGGCAGGACAGAGGATCAGTGCCAGCGCAATGAGAGGTTTCATCCCGATTAACGCTCCGATTACAGCACGCGGGTCCGGTCGGCCCCGCACTTATTAGTATGATCGTGTGGATCCCCAAAGCCTGCGCTGGCAATCGAAGCTCGTTCTGCTGATCGTGGTTCCCGCTGTGGCGGCGAGCGTAATCTTCGAGGCCGACGCGTGGGCTGGGCTGGCGCCTCTTGTGGCAGCGTGGACGCTGGGGTTGAGCGCGGCACTTGGCGTGCTCGCGTGGGTGGCACGCGCCGGCACTCCTGCAGCGGCTGCAACGGGGGCGCTGCTCAATGCGAGCCTGATGTTCGCTACGTCGGATCTTCCCTACCGGCCCTGGGAGACGGCGCTCGCACCGGTTCTAATTTTCCTCATCCTCACTTCACTGGCGACACGCTCCGGGTGCACGCGCAAGCAGAGGCTGGGCACTGCGGAGGAACGGCATGGAAGGAACGCTTCGCAGGTGGCTGCCAATCTCGGCTTGGCGGCGCTGGTGTCTACGCCGGCAATGCATATCTGGCTCGCCGATGCATTCCCTATTCGCTATTCGACCCGGCTCCCGTTCTTCACGACTGCGCTTGCGGCGCTGGCAGAAGCGGCAGCGGACACGGTTTCATCGGAGCTTGGGCAGGTGCTTGGGGGACGGCCATGGATGCTGACGACGCTGCGCCGCGTCGAGCCGGGGACTGATGGCGCAATCAGTCTGGCGGGAACGGCGGCTGGAGTTCTCACGGCGGGGATCGTTGCGGGCATTGGGACGGTGGCGATTCACGGGGGCGCGGCGATGCTGTGGGTGAGCTGGGGCGCAGGCGTGTTTGGGCTCTTCTTCGACAGCCTGCTGGGGGCGACGCTCGAGCGTTGGGGTTGGCTCAATAATGACGGGGTGAATTTTCTTTCGACGGCGAGTGCGGCCGCTTTCGCCCTGGCGACCATGACTGCGGCACCCATTCCGGGTGTCGGCTGAGACGGCCGGTATGGCGCTAACCACTGAACACTGATCGCTGACAACTTGGCGCTTCAATCCAGGTGCATCCGCCACAGCGTGTACGTCAAAATCTCGTGCCACATCGGATCGCTTTCCTTGTTCCCTTCTTCCGTGGTAGCGACACGCGGCCGCGGCGAGGTGAACACATCCAGGCCGTCGGCCGAGCAGATGGCGTGAATTCGGAACATGTGCATGCTGTCGCTCACCACCAGCAGCCGGCGCAGGTGGTTGGCGCGCGCAATCACGGCAAGCCGGCGCGCCGATTGCGATGTGCTGGTGCTCTGCGTTTCCGCGATGAGGGCGGATTCGGGAACTCCGGCGCCCATGAGGTATTCGCGCCCGACGCCGCCCTCGGTGTACTCGTCGCCGCCGGGCCCGCCCATCGTGACGATCAGCGGCGCGAGCCCGCGGTCATACAGCGTGTGCGCGTGGTCAAGCCGCGCTCGATACACGGGCGAGGGCTTGCCGTCGTATTCCGCCGCGCCAAACACTACGATGGCATCGGCGGAAGCTGCCTGATCGGTCGAAGCGAAGTATTCGATTTGCGCGGCAACCCACAGGCACCACCCCGCGGCCGCCAGCACAAGCAGCGCCAGCACCGGAATCAGCCATCTCGCGCGACCTTTGCGCCGCGCAGCTTTACCCCTGCTTGAGGCTGGATTGAGCCCGGAGGCGGACATGAGCTAATCCTACCGCTGCAACACCATCACCACTTCGTGGGTGGGGATGGCTCCCTCTCGCAGAATCATCCAGCGGCCGGGACCGAGCGAGAGGTCGACGATCGTAGTAGGCAGCGACCGCCCGGTTGGGCCTCCGTCGACGATCAACGGAATGCGGTCGCCGATCTGGTCGCGCACGCAGGCCGCGTGCGTGCACTCCGAGGCGCCCTGCAGATTTGCCGACGTTGCGGTAATGGGCAGCCCGAATTTTTCCGCCACCGAGCGCGCAATCGGCGCGTCAGGCACTCGCAGCGCGACGTTGCCGGTATGGGCCGTCGAACGCAGCGGCAACCTGCTTCCCGCGCGGACAATGATCGTAAGTGGGCCCGGCCAGAACTTGTCGGCCAGCCGGTCGAAAGAGGTATCGAGATCCCGCGCCAGCGAATAGGCCTGGGCAACCGAGGCGATAAGCAGCGAGAGCGGCTTGTGCTTCTGGCGGCTCTTGAGCTGGTAAATCTGTTCCACGGCGCGAAGGTTCACTGGGTCAACAGCGAGGCCGTAGAAAGTGTCGGTTGGCATGGCGACCATGTCGCCCTTGCGCAGGCACGAAACGATGTAGTCGATCCGGTCTGGTTGAGGCTCGTCGGGATGGACGCGCAGGATTTCCGCGGACAAGAAAGCTACCTCAATTCCCGCAAGTTGCCGTAAAGACGGAAATTATCACAGCACTTGCCCCGGTGCAAGTTGGCTGGCCAATGGTCGGTCGAAAGGCTTGCGTCCGGGTGTCCCCACGGGTCGAAACAGAATAGAATCGCCAGAAGGGTCGAGGCTGGGGATGCCTGTTCGCATTGTACAGAGTAAGCAGAACGCACGGCTGAAGGAGTTGCGAAAGGCGTTGGCGCGTCCCGGTCGCGACACGCACGGATTGGCCGGGATCGAGGGACCGCACCTGATTGAAGAGGCGTTTCGCGCCGGGCTGCGCGTAAAAACGATCTTCGCCAGCAGCAAGGAAGGCGTTGGCATAGACATCATTGACCCCTCACCCGGTGCACCGCATAGCGAGGCCGAAGTCTTACTCGTCCCCGGCGGTTTACTCAATTCGATGCTCGAGACGGAGTCTCCGCAGGCGGTCGCCGCGCTCGTGGAAATGCCTGACTGGACATGGGCGCACATCTTGCACGACCGTGGCGGAAGGTCGCCTTTGGTTATCGTTCTTGCCGGCGTGCAGGACCCCGGCAACCTTGGAACCATCGTGCGGTCCGCGGAAGCCTTCGGAGCGACCGGAGTGGTAGCGTTACCCGGGACCGTGAGCGCCTGGAATCCGAAGGCCGTGCGCGCCTCTGCAGGAAGCATCTTCCGAATGCCTCTGGTCGCGGCTAACGCGAAGGAGTGTTTCGACAAGCTTCGCGAAGCGGGAGCCCGTATTCTCACTACCGACGTTCGCGGGACGGCGCAGGCACATGAAGCGAATCTCACGGGCCCGGTGGCGTTCCTGATCGGCAACGAGGGCAATGGCGTTCCGCCGGATGTGGCGACCCATGCCGATGGGGCGCTTACGATTCCCTGCCCAGGGCCGGTTGAGAGCCTGAACGCGGCGGTTGCGGCAAGCGTTCTGCTGTACGAGGCAAGCCGGCAACGAAGTGCCGCTTCCCACGGCCGTCACAAATTGAGAGGCAGCACTCGATGAGCCTGTTCGACGGCGAGCCCGAAGGCCCGCGCGGCCCGCTGCGCTCCGCGCCTCTGGCGGAGCGGATGCGGCCGCACACACTCGAAGAGTTTCAGGGGCAGGAGCATTTGCTCGGCCCGGGCAAGCCGCTGCGCGTCCAGATCGATCGCGATGACCCGCAATCGATGATCTTCTGGGGACCTCCTGGCGTGGGAAAAACTACGCTGGCGAAGATCATTGCGGAGACCACAAAGGCCAGCTTCATCGAGTTTTCCGCGGTGCTGAGCGGGATCAAGGAGATCAAGCAGGTAATGGCTGCGGCGGCACAGGCGGCTGAGTTGCACTCACGCACAATCCTGTTTGTGGATGAGATTCACCGGTTCAATAAAGCGCAGCAGGACGCGTTTCTTCCTTACGTGGAGCGCGGGACGATCCGGCTGATTGGCGCGACGACTGAGAATCCGTCGTTCGAGATTATTTCCGCGCTGCTCTCGCGCTGCCGCGTGTATGTGCTGCAGCCCCTGAGCGAGGAGCAGATCGCCGCGCTTCTGCATCGCGCGCTCGAGGATAAGGAACGCGGCCTTGGCCAGATGGAGCTGACCTCCGACGAAGACGCCCTCCGATTGATTGCCAGCTATTCAAGCGGCGACTGCCGCGCCGCTTACAACACGCTCGAAGTGGCGGCGCAGCTTGCGAATGAAGGCGACAAGCATATCGACACAAGGATCGCCACTGAGGCGATCCAGCAGCGCGTGCTGATGTACGACAAGTCGGGCGAGGAACACTACAACCTCATTTCCGCCCTGCATAAGAGCGTCCGCAACAGCGACCCCGACGCCGCGCTTTATTGGCTCGCGCGCATGTTTGCTGCGGGAGAAGACCCGCTCTACCTGGCGCGCCGCGTTGTGCGCATGGCTGTCGAGGACATCGGCCTCGCGGCGCCCGAGGCACTGAATCTCTGTCTCAGCGCCAAGGAGGCCATCGATTTTCTCGGCTCACCGGAGGGCGACCTTGCCCTTGCCGAGGCGGTCGTGTATCTATGCCTCGCGCCCAAATCGAATGCTGTGTACACGGCCTATGGCGCGGTGCAGGAAGAAGTCGAGCACACGCGGCAGGAGCCGGTGCCGCTTCATCTTCGCAACGCGCCCACGCGCCTGATGAAAGAGCTCGGCTACGCCAAAGGCTACCGCTATGCGCACGACGAAGTAGACCGCATTGCAGACATGGACTGCCTGCCGGAATCGCTGAAAGGCCGCAGCTATTATCAGCCGACCAGCGAAGGCCGCGAAAAGCAGCTCGCCACACGAATGGAAGAAATCCGGCGGATCCGCGCGGGCAAACGCGGCACGTGATACGTTGAGGGCGGAGGCTGCATGATGCCACTGCGCGCTCCGGTGATGGTGATCCTGTGCGCTGGCCTCTCTCTCCCGTTTTTTCAGGAGGCGCCGATGAAACCTGTTCCCGAAGAAGCCTTTTACGTCGCCGGATACTCCATCCGCACGAACAACGCAAAGGAAGCGAGCGGCCAGGGAGTGATCGGCATGCTCTGGCAGCGGTTTTACCAGGAGAACCTCGGCGCGGCCATTCCCAGCCGAACCGATTCAGCCCTCACAATCGTCTATTCCGATTACGCCAGCGACGAAAAAGGCGATTACACGTACACGCTGGGTGCGCGCGTTTCATCTGTCGATCACCTGCCGGCAGGCATCACGTTCCGCAAGGTGGTTGCGGGAGATTATGCGGTGCTCCCTACGGACACCGGGCCGCTCGTTCAGGTTGTGCAGGCTGAATGGAAGAAGATCTGGGCGATGACTCCGGAGGAACTCGGCGGCAGGCGCGCTTTTGTCACGGATTACGAGATCTACGACAAGCGCAGCGCCGATCCGCAGCACGCCCAGGTGGAGATACACATCGGGCTAGAGCCGAAATAAGGTGGCCCGGCGCGAAGTCCGCTAGTCTCCGTACTTCACCGAGCAACCGTAGGGCCTCGTATACGCAGTGGCCACAGGCTTGCCTGCCATGGACAGACTTAACGCGTCGTTCACGTAGTTATCGGCTCCGCGTATGTCATCGGGATCAGGCGTAGGCCGGTTGTCGATCGCGCCGTCGTAAATAAGCTTGCCCTGCGGATCGATAACGATCATCTGCGGCGTCGTCTTGGCGTTGTAGAGATGGCCCAGCTTGCCTTCGGGGTCAAGCAGCACAGCGGTCGGCACGGCGTGCATCTTGTCCACGTACGCATTTTCCTGGTCCGCCGTCACGTAGCCCTGCGTGCCGGGCGCCGAGGAGATGACCGTGAACCATGCCACGCCTTTCGCGGTCCACTCCTTTTGCAGCGACTGCATGTTGCCGGAGTCGTAGTGCTTCTTGGTGTAGGGGCAACCCTGGTTGTGCCACTCGAGCACGACGTACTTACCGTGATACTGCTGAAGGGTCTGCGTCTGGCCGCGCGAGTCGGTCGCGGTGAAGGCGGGGGCGGCGTCGCCCACTTTGACCTGGGCCATGGGCACGAGCGGAAGCAGCGCGGCGGAAGAGATTGCGATGAAAATGCGGGAACGGAATGTCATGTTCGACCTCGTCAACGGGACCCAGGGGGAATTGAGAAGAGAGCCCGGACTACTGCTTGTTGGACGCAGCAGCCGCCGTTTGAGTTGAATTGCGGGGCAGCGAGTTGATCGCGTCGAGCACGATGCCGGGAGTGAGGGCTTCGGGGAGAAGGCGCGGGTTGGGCTCGCCGGGAACGTAGAGCGCGTAGACGGGAACGCCGCTGCGGCCAAGTTTTTCAAGGGTCTGCGTGATGGCATCGTCGTGCTGCGTCCAGTCGGCTTTGAGGAGCGCGACGTGGCCGTCGGCGAACGCCTTCATCACTTCGGGCGTCGTAAGCGCAATGCGTTCATTCACCTGGCAGCTCAGGCACCATTTAGCTGTGAAGTCGACGAAGACGGCCATTCCTTGAGACTGGTAGCGAGCTACCTTCTCCGCCGACCATGGCTCCCAAAAGCTGCCCGGCGGAACATTGAAAGTGAGAACTTGTCTTGAATCGAACTTGGGCTCGACGATTGACTGCGAATACGCGCTCAAGGCCACCACGCCCACCGCGATAAGGCTCGCCAGCACGGTTGACCATCCCTTCGCCGGCCAGCGGCCAAGGAACCATCCTGCGATCGCCAACAATAGGAAGCTCACCAGAAGCGCAGCAAGCATCTCCGATCCGTAGGCGTTCGCCACCACCCACGCCAGCCAGATCACCGTGCCGAAAATCGGCACCGACACGACCTGGCGCAAGACCTCCATCCACGCACCGGGCTTAGGAAGGATGCGCGTCCATGCGGGTTGCAGGCTCAGAGCTAGATACGGCGCAGCGAGGCCGAGGGCAATGGCCGTGAATACGGCGAACGTGGCAACCGCAGAAGCAGCAAGCGCGTAGCCGATTGCGGCGCCCATGAACGGCGCCGTGCACGGCGTGGCGACGATTACGGCGAGGACGCCAGTGAAGAAGCTGCCGGTGTAGCCCTGCTTTGCGGCGAGGCCTCCGCCGGCGCTCGTGAGCGAGAGGCCAATCTCGAATTGCCCTGCCAGCGAAAGGCCGAGGAAGAACAGCAGGCAGGCCATCAGGAACAGGAAGACGGGTGACTGGAACTGGAATCCCCAGCCAAGGTGTGCGCCGGCCGCTCGAAGCCCGAGCAGAACGCCGACCAGCACCCAGAATGAAACGAGGATGCCGAGCGTGTAGACGAGGCCGTGCGCGCGAAGGCGGTGCCGCTCCTCGCTGCCGGAGTTGACCAGCGCGAGGCCCTTGAGGAACAGCACCGGAAACACGCAGGGCATGAGGTTGAGGATGATTCCGCCGAGGAAGGCAAGGCCGATGATCTTTGCCAACCCCGGGCCGTGCGAGGCCGGAGGCGAGGAGCGTTCGGCAGCCGGAGCGACCGCAACCGGAACCGGCTCTTCTGCGTGTTCTATGTTCGCCGTCGCTGGAACGGCCACAGGTTTCCCTTGAGGCGCGGCGATGTCGTAGGCGCGGCCTCCGCTCAGTTCCAGCACGCCGCGGAGCTGATCAGGAGCGTTGGCGAGGTTTGCGTCCTTCTTTAAATCGAGTGTCAGGCCTTTCGCGGTCGGCGTGGCTGTCTGAGACGCGGGATTGTCGAGGATGTCCTGGTCCGCCGGGAAGAATATTGCCTGCGTTTCGCGTTGGCCGGTTTCCAAGGTGAGCTTGAATCCGGCTGGAGTGGAAACGAAGCCAAGTTTGGTTCCGGCGGGCAGCGATGCAGGAAGCCTATTACCGAGCCGCGCGAACAGGCTCGCATCCGGCTCAACAGGCGTGCCCGGTACATCCGCGACGGTCCGCGTAGCTTCGAGATCGGCCTTACCTGGAATGCAGACTTCGCGGCAGACGAGCCAGTCGACGTGCGCGTGCAGCGTGGCCGGCCCTGACTTGGCGCTCGTATTGGCTGTGAAAGAAAACGGGAACAGAACCTCGTTTTCGTAGCCGAAGTCCATCAGCGGGCCCAGCGGGAGGCGCTGCGGAGCCGGAAACTGGAGCGGCCCCGCTGCGATCCCCTGCGGCAATGTCCACTTGATGTGCGGAGGCTCGCCGGAATCGCCCGCATTCTTCCAGTAGACGTGCCAACCCTGCTCGAGCTTGAAGTAAAGGCCCGCCTGCGCGGCCTGACCTCGGACGAGATTCGACGGCGGCATAACAAGCTGGACATGAAGGTGCGGAACGTCTGCCGATGGCGGTGCTGCAAATCCTGGCGCTCCCGCAATCGGCAGGAGTGCACACGCAAAGACCTTTGTCAGAAGATGCATCAGTCGCCCGTAACCCTTTGGACCTAGTCTATCGAAGGTTTGTCGCAGAATGTGGCGGGTTGGGTAGCCGAATTGATAGGAGTCAATCCGATGCCAACTGTACTTCGAGTTCGTGGATTCCGATTCTTTTTCTATTCAAACGAAGGATCGCCGCGTGAGCCAACCCACATCCACGTTGAAAAAGAACGATCAGAAGCGAAGTTTTGGCCGCAGCCCGAAGTTCAACTCGCCTACAATGATGGATATGACGCGCGGACACTGCGGGAAATAGCCGGAATCGTCCAGGACAACAGGGACTCCTTCGAAAGGGCATGGAATGAGTTCTTCGGTTAGCGCAAGCCAGGTCGAATTCGATGACGACAGCATGTGGGTTACGCTCACTGATGGGCGTGTGCTGGGGGTGCCTCTCGCCTGGTTTCCACGTCTGCTGCGAGCCACACCCGACGAGCGTCGGGAGGTGCGAATCTCTCCCCGAGGGCTGCATTGGGAGTCACTCGACGAAGACATCTCTGTCGTGGGGTTGCTCGCCGGGCGGGGAGATTTCAGCGTTTCAAGCGACACTGCCGCAGCCTAACTCTCGTTAGAACATCTGCGCGTGGCGGCGGTAAATGCAGTCGTTCTGCACGCATTTCACTCCGGCAGCTTCGGCCTTCGCGACGGCTTCATGGTGAACCACGCCATCCTGGAGCCACAGGTTCCTAATTCCGAGACGGATTACGTCGTCAACGATCGCTGGCACGTGCTCGGGCGCCCGAAACACGTCCACCAGGTCGATCCCCATGCCGTTCTGCTCCTGAGCGGCCTTCCCGGCCGCCTCGAGATCGGGATAGCACTTCATTCCAAGAACTGTCTGGACCCTTGGGTTGACCGGAAATACCCGATAACCGTTTTGCGCCAGGTACTTGCCAATGTGATAGCTCGCCCGCGTGTCTCGGTCGCTCATTCCAACCACCGCGATCGTCTTTGACGTGCGCAGCATCTCCTCGATCACCGACGGTTCATTCATTCGGCCTCCAGATCATCATCGCCGGAAGCCGTTACAGCGGTGCCGCGGCGCTTCGCCAGCAGGTAGCCGCGCAGGAACGGCTCAAGGAAGCCATCGAGCACCTTGTCCACGTCACCCACCTCGACCTTGGTGCGATGATCCTTGGCCATCCGGTACGGCTGCAGCACATAAGACCTGATCTGCGATCCGAAGTTGATGTCGAGCTTTGCGTCTTCAAGCTTCTTCGATTCGGCCCGCTTCTTCTCGAGCTCGAATTCGTAGAGGCGCGAGCGCAGCATCTTGAACGCCTTGTCGCGGTTCTTGTGCTGCGAGCGCTCGTTCTGGCACTGCACGACAATTCCTGTCGGCATATGCGTGATGCGCACGGCGGAGTCGGTCGTGTTTACGTGCTGGCCGCCCTTGCCGCCCGAGCGGTAAGTGTCGATGCGGAGGTCTTCCATCTTCAGGTCGACGTGAATCGTCTCGTCAATCTCGGGCGACACGTAGACCGACGCGAAGGACGTATGCCTGCGCTTGGCCGCATCGAACGGCGAAATGCGCACCAGCCGGTGCACGCCGCTCTCGCCCGCAAGCTGCCCGAATGCGTACTCGCCATTCACGGTGAAGGTGGCCGACTTGATGCCCGCTTCTTCGCCGTCCTGGTAGTCGTTCATTTCAGTCTTGAAGCCCTGCTGCTCGGCCCAGCGCAGGTACATGCGCAGCAGCATCTCGGCCCAGTCCTGGCTTTCGGTTCCACCGGCTCCTGGATGGACGGTGACGATGGCGTTGAGCGCGTCGGCTTCGCCCGAAAGCATCGTACGAGCCTCGAGTTCCTCGGCAAATGCCTCCAGAGCCTTGATGTCGCGCTCGAGATCGGCGAGCACGTCCTCGCCTTCGCGCGCCAGCTCGAAGTAGGCTTCAATGTCGCTGGTGCGGCGGACGAGTTCCTCGTCATCGCGGATCAGCGCGTCGAGGCGCTTGCGGTCGCGCATGAGCGGCTGCGACGCTGCCGGATCGGACCACAGTGCCGGATCGGCTAGCTTCTTTTCAATGTCGGCTGATTCCCTGCGGATGCGTGCGGGGTCAAAGATACTCCCGCAGGTCGCGCACCTGGTCGCGCACGGGAGCATAAGCGAATTCGAGATCCTGCAAGGATGCCATTGCTCGTATGACCTGACTTGAATCGGAATGAGAGGTTTCGTCGTCTCTGCCTCTCAAGAATATCACCCTGCCGGACGTGATGTTTGGCCGCACAAGCTGGCGAAGCGAGCAGGCCTCATCCTCTGTTCGCTCTGGTCTAAAGGGTTTCGAGAAGAGATTCTTCAGACTCAAGAAGAGAATAAGCGTTCAAGTTGTACTGGTCGAGCTGGCGCAATGTCACCCCCCTCTCTGTCGATGGAATATCGAACTTCGAACTCTTGCCAGTTTCCTTCACGCGATTTCATCGCTCCGCCTCCTTTATCCGTAAACCACCAGCTCGGGCATGGGATAATGTTTGCGGTTGCGCGTCCACAGCGCGGCCTGGCGGTGAATGGCCGTGGCGGCGATGAGGGCATCGGCGATTTCAACGCCGTGGCTGCGGGAATAGCGCCGCATCAATTCGCCGGCACGCCTTCCGACCGATTCATCGATGGGAGAGCACTCGATGAGCGAGAAGAACTGCTGGATTGCTCCCATCTCCGATGGCCGGGCTCCCGCTTCGATTTCGGCGACGCTGACTGGGCTCGTCAGCACCTGAACATCCGAGGCAGCGAGTTCGGACCATTGCGCAAGAACAAGGTCATCTCGCCGTCGGAGGATTTCGATGATGATGTCGGAGTCGAGCAGGACCGTCATTTGAGTCCCAGGCGCTCCATGCGGGTGTACGCGCGCAGGCGGCGAACCATGGTTTCGGTGTCTTCAAGATCGGTGCGATCCTTCCAAAGGCCGACAATGCCCATCATCGCTTCGCGGCGCTTTTCGAGGTTGCCGAGGTAGCGGTCACGGGCAGCTACACGCACCAGTTCGGAGATGGAGGTTCCATCGAGGGCGGCCTTTGCGTGGAGCGCTTGCCAGAGATCGTCATCGAGGTAGAGTTGCGTCCGCTTCATGATGTATAGTATACATCATTTTAGTTTGAGCTGGAGGCGAGATAAAGCGCCGGCAAGGAGGACAACGGCGACGGCAGTGCACAGCCACGCAAACACATCCCCATGTTCCGTGTAGAACGTCACATCGTCGCGAAAGCCGAACTGCGCCGGAAGCACGTCGGCCTTGTGCCGCGGAATGCTCTGCCGTACGCGGCCGTAAGGGTCGATCGCGGCTGTAACGCCATCGTTCGTGTCGCGCAGGATCCAGCGCCGGTTCTCGATGGCTCTCATGCGCGCCATGTTCAGGTGCTGCCACGGGGCGCTCGTATCGCCGTACCAGCCGTCGTCGCTCAGGTTAACGAAGACCTCCGCGCCATTGCGAGCGAATTGCCTAACCTCGTCGGCGAAGACCGCTTCGTAGCAGATAAAGATGCCGTAGCGGTGCATCTGGCCGTTGGCAGACTGAACGTGAAACACAGTGCGCACGGTTCCCGGTGTGAAGTTCGAAACCTTGCCGGTAAGCTTGCGCGCGAAGAAGAAGAGCTTTGGGAACGGGACGTATTCGCCCCAGGGCACGAGATGGATCTTGTCGTAGCGGCCGGTCTGGTTGCCGTCGGCGCTGTAGACCATGGCGGAAACGTGATCGACCGATGCACCGGCCGCCGCGTCGAAATCCGAACCGATGCCGTTGACGATGAGCGGGGCGCCGCTTGCTCGCGCGATGGCCGACATGGCGCTCTTGAACCGCGGCTCCTGCTCGAAGAACGGGGCCGGAGACTCGGGCCAGGCGACCAGGTCGGGAGGCGCGGGGTTGGGCGTGCAGGCGGTTTCGGCCGTGGGGGCGCCGGTTTGTGGGATTCCGGCGATGTAGGTGTTGCACTGTTCGGCAGCAAAGCGGCGGAAGTCGGCCATGTGCTGGTCCCATTCGCCAGGGCCTAGCCAGTAGCCGGTTGTGTCTACGTCGAGGTTGGGCTGGATGAGGATGGCGGTGGCGGTGGTCGGCGCGTCCTGAAGCGCTCCATGAAAGGAGCCACTTGCGAGGACTCCTATTCCTAGACATAAGGCAACTGTTTGCAACGTTCCGCGAAGACCGCGCTCTCCGAACCCGAATTGACCGCCCAACGAGGCTACCCAGGCTGCATTCACTGCCACGAGAACGAAGCTGACCCCATACGCTCCGGTCCACGGAGCCAAAGCCGCCATGAACCGGTTGTCGACCTGCGAGTAACCCAGTTGATCCCAGGGGACTGAGGTGACGCGAGCGGCGGCAAGTTCAAGCGCGGCCCACAGAAACGGAGCCGCAATGAGCGCCCACCCGACTCCTAGCCTCCGGCGCAGCAATGCGATGAACAATCCGAAGAGCCCGAAGTAGCCGCCCAGCACAAGGCTGAAGAGCAGCAGGATCAGCACGGAGATGGCCGGCGGCAGCCCGCCGTGGATCAGCATCGTGTCGTAAATCCAGTAGCAGTTGCCCGCGTACCAGAGCACGCCGCAGACGTAGGCAATGAGAAATCCACGTCGCAACGGCCGTTTGCCCGACTCAGCCGCACGAAGGACGCCCCAGATGAGCGGCGCGAGTGCGAACCATGCAAAAATGCTGCGCCATGGCGGCATTGGCCCGGCAAGGGGAAACGGCAGTTCCAGCAACCCGGCGCTGAGGACAGCGGCGGCCCAGCTCATCCATGATTTGTGCTGCATCCTCCGCCGAGTGTATCGCAACGACAGTGGTAACCCTGGTCCCTGCCTTTCCGCTACAATCTCAGGCATGATCCTCGCACTTCTCGGCATGCGCATTATCGACACCCTCTTCTTCCTGGGGCTGGCTGGGTCCGCAATCGTCATCCTCATCAGTTTCGTCGAAGATGGGCGAGAGCTCTTTGGCGAGGACTAAGCTGAGGCCGGATAAATACTTATCCCATCCTTATGTGGACCGATTGACTCCCGCGCACTTCGGTTCTAGACTCAGCCAAGGGCGTACGGAAGTTAGCCAAAAACATCGCCCCACGGACTGATAAGCCGGGTTTCCTCGCCGGCGACTTGTGATGGCCTCTTCGCGTACGACCGTAGCCCCACCTTCCGACCGAGTGCGGCTTATCGTGGCATCCTCCGTGATGCTCACGTTCATCTCCTTCTGGCGAGCCGCCGCCATCGTCCTCAACGACCTTGCCTCATCCGCTTTTTACGCCGGCGGCATTGCCGAGCAGGCCATCGGGGCTGCCGCTCCATGGTTCATCCTCGGCATCATGCTGTTCAGCTTCGCCGTGCGGGCGGTGTACGTCGAAAGCTGCTCCATGTTCACCCGCGGCGGCGTCTACCGCGTGGTCAAGGAGGCGCTCGGAGGCACCTTCGCAAAACTCAGCGTGTCGGCGCTGATGTTCGACTACATCCTGACGGGCCCGATCTCAGGCGTATCCGCCGGGCAGTACATCACCGGCCTCATGAACGAGCTGATGGTGGTGGCCAACCAGAGCCACTGGCTGCCGCCTGCGCTCACTGACGGGCATGGCCATCCCTTCCAGTTCGACATGAACCTGACTTCGGCCCTCTTCTGCGCGGTAGTTACGATCTACTACTGGTGGCAGAACATCAAGGGAATCGAGGAATCGAGCGACAAGGCCCTGCGCGTCATGCAGATCACCACCGTAATGGTGATCGTGCTGTTCATCTGGGGGGTCTACTCGGTGATGGTGAAGGGCGTGCACCTGCCGCCGCCGCCCACCCCTTCCAATCTCCACTTCAGCGAAGATGCTCTCGGTTTCCTGAAGCACTCGCACGTGGTTCCGTACCTTGGCCTTTTCGGCATCCTCATGGCCTTCGGGCATTCGATCCTGGCCATGTCCGGCGAAGAGACTCTGGCCCAGGTAAACCGCGAAATCGGCCACCCCAAACTTAGGAACCTGAAGCGCGCGGCCATCGTCATTGCGATCTACAGCCTCGTATTTACCGGCGGAGCAACTTTGCTGGCTTCCATGCTCATTCCCGCATGGGAGCGCACGCATATCTTTCAGGACAACCTCATTGCCGGCCTCGCCATGTACATGGCCGGTCCACGGGCTGCGCGCATCGTCTTCCGCATCTTTGTAGTGTTTGTCGGCTTCCTCATTCTGTCAGGAGCCATCAACACTTCGATGATCGGCTCGACCGGCGTGCTGATGCGCGTTGCTGAAGACGGCGTGCTCACCGACTGGTTCAGGAAACCGCATCGCAAGTTCGGCACGAGCTACCGCATCGTGAACCTGGTGTTCGCGCTGCAGATGTTCACGATTATTGTCACTCGCGGCAATGTGATCACCCTGGGCGAGGCGTATGCCTTTGGCGTGATCTGGTCATTCACGTTCAACTCGCTTGCCATTCTTGTGCTGCGATGGAAGTACAAGGGCGAGCGCGGCTGGAAAGTTCCTCCGAACATCCGCATCGGCAAATCCGAAATCCCAATCGGTCTCATTTGCGTCTTCCTGGTGTTGCTCTCGACGGCGGTGACCAATCTCTTCACCAAGTCAGTTGCAACGGTGAGCGGTGTAGCATTCGCTTTAGCTTTCTTCATCATCTTCACCATCTCCGAGCGAGAAAACCAGCGAAAGCATGCCCTGACCGCGCGGCAGATGAAGGACCACTTCCAGCTTGAGCACCAGGACACCATCAGCCGCGAATCCGTAGCTATTCGCCCGGGCGGAGTCATGGTGACGATGCGCGATCCCAGCAATCCCTTCGCGCTCAAGTGGACCCTGGCCCGCCATACAAGCGATGACACGGATGTCGTCGTTCTCAGCGTGCGCATGATGGGCGCGGGCGGCCCCGAGTTTCTCTCTGCCGAAGAACAGAGCTTCAGCGATCACGAGCAGATGGTCTTCACCAAGGCTATCTCCGTGGCAGAAAGCTTTGGCAAGACAGTCTCACTTCTTGTCGTCCCCGCCGGTGACATCTTCGCGGCCCTTGCTCAGAGCGCAAACTCGCTGGAGGTCGACTCGGTGGTCTCCGGAGTTTCGATCAAAATGACTGCCGAGGATCAGGCTTATCATCTTGGCCAGGCCTGGGAAGCTTTGCCCGAGCCAAAGCGCCAGTTCAACTTCTTTGTCATCGACCCCAGCGGCCAGTCGAAGGTCTTTTATATCGGCCCGCACGCGCCAACACTGAGCGCAGACGATGTCCAGCTTGTCCATCGCCTATGGCTGAACATGCGCCGCGATCCTTCAGTCTCTGACCTGCACCACAGCGACATCATCACCTACGCGCTCACGCGGCTCGCCGGCCAGTACGCGCGTGAGAAAATCGACATCCTGCGCGATCTGCGTAATTACCGGGCGGCTGGCACAGGGGCGGAGACTGTGCGTCCACGGACCGAAGCCCCAACTGTGGAGAGCCCTGCCAGTTCTCAGGAATCAACCCGTCCGAGATAATCGCTCGTATAGCTCGTTGTTGAAACATCTTTCGTCCAGGCCACCCGGCACACTGTTTGAGCCAACTCACACTTCACTCACAACGAAGGTTTCTGGCGCCGTAAGGCCGCTCGCCGCCGCTTTGGGGCCACGAAAATCCAGATCAGTCGTTACCCGGGCTCGAACTTTCGTTATCGCACCAAAGTTGTTAGTAACATGAGCGATTTTTTCTTTGAAAATGTGTGAATCTGTTGAGTATCGTTTCCAATTAGAAATATGAAACACCAGGGCCCGAATCGTAACAACGATTCAAACCCCAAGATGTCAGAGCTCTTTAGGAGGAGCCCGTGGGAGTATCGGAAATTCTTGCCCAGATCGATCGCGAAATAGCCCAACTTCAGCAGGCACGAGCCTTGCTAGCCGGAACCGGAACATCAACCAAAGCAAAAACCGCAAAAGCGGGGCCCAAAAAGAAGAGGAACCTCACACCTGAAGGCCGCAAAAGAATCGCTGAAGCTGTAAAGCGGCGCTGGGCCGAGCAAAGAAAAGCTTCCGGGAACAAGTAGCTTCTTTTCCACAACTTCAACTCAGTAATCAGAGCCGAGTTGATTCTCGAGGCGCGGAGTCAGGTTGTTACTCTACCTTCGCGCCCATGAACAGTTTTGCGCGGCGCCGGGAACTGTCGGCTCAAAAGACATCTCCCGGCGACCACTGCACAACGCGCACTCCGCCATCCACCTGCGACGCCAGTTCCTGCGGCGTTCCTGTGAGGACCGGGAACGTGCCCCAGTGCAGCGGCAGGATCGTCTTCGCTCCCAGGTACCGTGCGGCGAGCGCTGCATCTTTCGGCCCCATTGTGTAATATCCCCCGATCGGCAGCATCGCAACCTCCGGGTGATATAGCTCGCCTATAAGCCGCATATCGCCAAAAACCGACGTATCCCCCGCGTGATATAGAACGGGGCCGCTCTCCGGCTTGATCACGAATCCTGCGGCTACTCCCACGTAGTGGGTTCCGCTGCCGTCCTGTGCGCCCGAGGAGTGCTTCGCTTCCACCATCGTGGCTGTCGCGTCTCCCACCTGCACCGTCCCACCCAGGTTCATGCCGATCGTCTTCTCTACTCCCTGCTTCGCCACATAGTCCGCTAGTTCATAGATCGCCACCACAGTGGAGCCATGCTTCTTCGCTACCGGTGCAGCGTCGGAGATATGGTCCCCGTGCCCGTGGGTGAGCAGCACAAAATCGATCTTTTCTGGGAGCGAAAAGCCTTTCGGATATTTCGGGTTGTGCTCGATGAACGGATCGATCAGGATGTGCGTTCCCCTCGCGGTTTCGATCAACACTGTGGCGTGCCCAAGCCATGTAATCTTCACGCCTTGCTGTCTTGCCATATTGACTTGTCCTCCGCAGGTAGGATGCCACACCGGACAGGATGTCCTTTGCGCTCTCGGGCCTCTCTCGCAGACCGGCGCAAAGGGCCTCTTGACGCCAATCTCCACCGGGTGTACTGTCACCACAAAGGCGAACATATGGCGAAACTAGAGAGCCTCTTCCCCATTCTCGGCGCCGACCCGATCACCAGCCCGCTGGCCAAGGCGGCTGCCGCCGCACCCCTCGATTCGACTGGATGCCTCACCGAGTACCGGCCTCTGCAGACCCGGTCCATTTTGTCCAAGGTAACTTCGCGCCGAGGGCTGCCCTTCACGCATGCCATCAACCCGTATCGAGGCTGCGAATTCGCATGCCGCTACTGCTACGCCCGGTACACGCACGAATTCATGGAGTTCACCCCAGAAGATTTCGAGCGCCGGATCTTTTTCAAGCAGAACGCCGGGTGGCTCCTCGAACAGGAACTCGCTCGCCTGAAACCGGGCACTGAAATCGCTCTCGGAACGGCCACCGATCCCTACCAGCCGCTGGAACGGCGGCAAAAGGTCACTCGGTCCATTCTCGAGGCCTTCGCGCGAACTCGCGGCTTCAGCCTGGGAATCGTCACCAAGTCAACACTCATTGAGCGCGACATCGACCTTCTCATGGAGATCTCGCGCCGGCACAAGCTCACAGTCCACTTCACCGTAACCACCATGAGCATCCGGCTGGCCCGCCTGCTCGAGCCCCGGGCGCCGCGTCCCGATCTGCGCATTCGCGCGCTCGCGGCCGTGGCTAATGCCGGAATCCGCGCCGGAGTCCTCTGTTCACCCCTGATGCCGGGCATCACCGACTCGCGCAAGTCCATTGATGCGGTTGCGCGCGCGGCGGCGCAGGCCGGCGCGCATTTTTTCGCGGCAGGTGCGCTCTTCCTGAAGCCCTGCTCGCTGCCTACGTTTTTCAAGTTTGTCGAGGAGCACTTTCCGGATCTGCTTCCGGCCTACCGCCGCCGTTACGGCGAAAGCGCGTTCGTCTCCGCGGAGTACCGCAAGCGCGTTGCGGATATCGTGGATTCAGTGTGCCGGGAATACAAGCTCGGCAGGCGTTATGCGCTTCCGCGGCCTCAGGACGAGCCGCTCCCGGCCGCAGGCGCCGGTGTCAGCAATGGATTGGTCGAGATTCAGCCCTGGCTGCCATTTGCAAGCGGCCAGCTCGGCTCATGATTACCGCGTCATGATGACTTCCGACAGCGCATCCCTGGCGAGAAACTGCTTGTGCCCGCTCCATCCCGTGAACAGCCGCTCGATGCTGCGGTTCGTGAAGGTTCGCTGGATCGGAAATGGCTCGTTCCGTTGCGCCTCCACCTCGTCACCCTCGGTCACGTGGAAGCGGCAATGAGCGGTTTCCTCGCCCTGCATGCGGGTGTGGAAGAAGGCCAGTACCGATCCGCCCGGATTCATCGAATCGTGCAGCCGCTCGACCACGGGAGACACAAACGCCTCCGGCAGGTAATCGAGAGTCGTCCACAGCAGCACGACATCGAACATTTTTCCGGAGAAATTCAGGCAGGAGTCGAGAAATCCCTGGGTATCCCAGACCGGGTTGCCGTCGTCATCCGACCCCTTCTTCCAGTCGCCCGTGCAGGCGTCGTGGACAAGGTCGGCCATGTAAACGCTGTGTCCAAGGCTGGTCAGGTAATTGATGTTGGTGGACGATGTGGCTCCCGCATCGATGACGCGTAGTCCTGGTTCCGCCTGCAAACGCTTCCGCAAGGCCGACCACCCACCTGAGTAGCGGCCGAACCTCGGTGCCGAGGCCCCGGCTGCCCCTTTTCCTCCGCCCTGCTTCTTGTCCAACCACCGCATCATCAATCGACAAGCCCTTTCCGGCCCGGCACCTGGTGGATCGCCGCCGGAATACCCTCTTACACAATCCCGGCGCCGGATGGCGTCGGAGCCGCTTCAGGCGTCTTCTGCACCGTCTGGGTGAGGTCGACCTTCCCCCGCAAAACCGCATTATCCTCGATGGCCAGCCGATATGCGCGCACATCGCCTTCCACCACGCAGCCGGCGCGCAACTCTACACGGCCGCTGGCCACGAGGTTCCCCTGCACCTTTCCCATTACCAGCACATCGCGGGCCGAAAGATCGGCGGCTACATTAGCATTTGGGCCAACGGTCAAACGATTCTCGGCCAGCTGCACCGTGCCTTCAACCCGTCCATCGATAACCAGGTCTTCGGCGCCCTTGACTTCGCCGCGAATCACAATCGACTTGCCGATGCGCGCAGCAGCATTTTCAACGGCCATAGCGAAAAATCCTTCCGGATCGCAAATTGAATTCCGTGAGTTAAGTGTAGCCCGTTTTCAGCATACCGGTTCCCCCGCCGTTTCTTTTCCATGCAAACTCGGCCGATCCAACACTGAGCCCTAATTGGGACGGGCTTGAACGCGTCAAAGCCCAGTGCCGGAGCGACCCGGTTGCAATTCGCTCTCCCATAATCTATGAATCGCAAACCCGTCGATCACGTCTAAGATGTCAGAAACGCACTTCACCCGAGGCGAATGGACCGATCCAGGTGCGCACTCTTTCCAGCCTGATTGCACTAGCTCTTGCGATCACCACCGCCGCTCGAAGCCAGGCTGCGCCGGCAGCTCCCGAACTGGTCCGCAAAGCGCTGGCGGCGGAGCTTGAAGCGGCCCAGGACTCAAGCCATCCGATGCGCTACGTGCTGCACAAATCCAGCCCGCGCGTCGCCACCACGAAGGAGTTGATCGAAACCCCGGACGGGCTCGTAGCGTTGCTTGTTGCGGTGAATGACCGCCCCCTCTCCGCAGCCGATTCCGTGAAGGAGCAGAACCGACTCAATGGCCTGCTTGCCGATCCCGGAAAGCAGCGCCACCGCAAGCAGTCTGAAGACGAGGATACGGCGCGGGCGCTGAAGGTGTTGCGCGCTCTTCCGGCCGCGTTCATCTACCGCGATGCGGGGCCGGGCGTCTCGGGATCTGTTCAAGTGGAACGCTTCGCTTTTTCCCCGAATTCCGGATTTGACCCGCCCGATCTCGAAACCCAGGTGCTCACGGCAATGGAAGGCGAACTCTGGATCGACCCAGTCCAGGTTCGCGTAGTCCGCCTCGATGCGCACCTGCAACAGGACGTGGACTTCGGATGGGGGATTCTCGGCCGGCTCAACAAGGGCGGCTGGGTCACGATTGAACAATCCGACGTCGGCGGCGGCCAGTGGAGGATCGTCCGGTTCAAGATGGACATGACCGGCCGAGTGGTGATCAAGACCCGGCGCTTCGCGACCGAGGAGGATGAGTCGCAATTCGCCCCGGTGCCACAGGGGCTTACCTATCAGCAGGCGATCAAAATGCTGCGTTCGTCTCCGCCGGCTTCGCAACCGTCGGCGCCGGGCTCTTCTTCACGCTGACCCGCTCAATAGCCGGTCCCACGTCCTCACAGGCGTCCTCACAGGTTTGCCGGGGCGCGGTCTTGCGAAAAAGGTTCAGCCCTCAACATTGGAAGCTGAGGGCTGAAGGCTGCGAGCTGACCGTCGCTGTTAGATCTTCACCTTGGCAAATACGATAACCAGCGTGAACAGAGTGAGTGACTCGATGAACGCGAGGCCGAGCACCAGCAGAAGCTGAATGCCGGCGCGCGCGCCGGGGTTGCGGGCCAACGCTTCGCAGGCCGAAGCGGTCGCCCTGCCCTGGCCGAGTCCGCAGAGGCCTGCCGCGATTGCCATGCCCACGCCGGCGCCGATCGGCACCAGGTTTACCGGCCCGGATGCGCCCGCCTGCGCGAACGCCGGAACGGCAAAGCACAGCACCGCCAGCGTAATGAACACGAATTGAAGTTTCCGCATAGTTCTCCAGCTTCCGTAGAATTGGCCGCCAGTGGGTGGTTGAGGCTCACCGTGCTGGCCCCCTCACGCTTGCGGCCCATCTGTTGATCCGGGGCGGAAGCGGTCCCCGGCAGAATCCTCTTAGCTTTCAGCCGTCAGCTTTCAGCTAGTGGCCTCATCTCACCAGGCCCGCGCTCGTTGTTTCATCGCAATCGAGCGGACGGCTGAGGGCTGATAGCTGATAGCCGCCTCTCAATGCTCGTGCGAAACAGCAATGCTCAGGTAAATCATCGAGAGCAGCATGAACACATACGCCTGGATCAGCGACACGAACGCGTGCAACCCCAGGAAGACGGCCGGAATGGCAACCGGTATGAGCGAGAAGAACACCAGCGTGACCAGGTCGCTCGCAAACATGTTCGCGTAAAGACGGATCGTCAGTGACATCACGCGCGCGAGGTGCGAAATCACTTCAATCGGGAACAGGAGCCACGCGATCCACCAGAGGGGGCCAGCGAACTGCTTCATGTACCCGATGAATCCATTTTCCTTGAGCCCGAAATAGTTGTAGTAGATGAACGTGCAAACGGCTATGCCCAGCGGCACCACCGGCGCGCTCGTGGGCGTCACAACACCGGGAATCAGGCCCAGCAGGTTGTTCGCCAGGATGAAAACAAAGACGCAGGTCGTGAACGCCTGAAACCGCTCGTGCCCGTGGCCGATGATCTGTTCGCCCTGTCCTCCGGTGAACTCGTGGATGAGCTCGGCCACCTGTTGAATCGCGCCAGGCTTCTCCACCGACAGGCTCACCCGCACGATGATGAAGAAGATCACCATGCACGCCGCCACCAGCACTTCAAGCGCGTAGGTGTTGGTAATCGGCGCGGCGGGGTCCGCGGGAGGAACGCCAACCAGGTTCAACAAAGCCGTAACGGGGCCCGCGAACAGGTAGTTCAATAGCGTGGTGATCCAGAACTCGTGAGGCATAGTCTAGCTTTCGAACTTTCTGTCCCCAGACTCGGGACGGCACGCGTGATTTCAGTCCCGTAGGAGCCTGAGCGCTTCCCAGGCAATGGCCACCAACGCCAGGGCCAGGCCGCATAGCAGCGCAATCACCGACCCCCGGAAACATATCAGGCTACCATAAATAACCGCCGCAAACACTAGCAGACGCAGCAGAAAGAAGCTGACAACAAGCGCAGCGCCGCGGGGCGTTTTCTTCTGATCGAGCTTGGCGTTGAACAGGCGGATCAGCCGCTGCCACTCGAGAATGCTTGCTGCGGAGATGGCCGCTCCAACTGCCAGCATGGCGGCGTTCCGCCAGCCTGAAGCGATCCACAGAATCACGGCAGGAATTGCGCCAAGAACGAGCGTCACGCGGATCGCGCGCTTCAGCGTAGCCTCGAGAGCCGCGTCCGTCAGCCCCACTATCGGATGCGTCTCGTCCGTCATAGTTCGCCGCCGCTTCCCTTCCCTTCGCCGTCATCGGTGCTGGTGGCCATCACCAGCCGCACAACATACACCAGCCCCGATATGCCGCCGAAGATGAGCCCGGCAATGCCGATCCACGACTGGTGCAGCGCGCGGTCGACCCAGGCGCCCAGCAGCCATCCGACAAACGCCGCCGAGGGCAGCAGGATGGCGATTTGCATCAGCTTCTCGGCCTGCACAAGCGTGGCCAGCCCGCCCGAGTCCCGCTTCGGCTGCCGGTGCTCCGGAATGGGGTTGTTGAATGGCATCCTTGGTGGTTATACACCGCCAATGGTGCAGGGCGCCAAGCGGCGACTTCACTTCGAGGTGAAGGTGCTCCATCCCGCATCGCGCAGCCGGAACTGCGCCTGCTGCTCCGGAACGGGAACGAAATGGAACTGGTTGTCGGTGAAAACCTGGCTCCCCGGCGCGCCGGGAGGTCCCGCGGACTCGGCCGCTTCGAGAATCGCGGCCTCGAAGTAGTAGGTGTGGTCCGCAGCCGCGTTCACCTGGGCCAGTCCGAAATTCCTGCCGGTGATGTTCACTGCCTGCCAGTTCGCGCAGACTTGATGCACTCCGGGATCGACGTCGAGAACAAAGTAGGAATTGCCCTTGTTCGCGCCCACCCAGCCGCCGTCAACGGCGTAGCGGACAGTGGGGGCAGGGCCCAGGACGCCGTGCTTCTCGAGCGTCAGTATGAAGACGAGGCGCGCCTTCCCGGGAACGGGAGCGGGCATCGGAACAGCGCCTTTCTGAACGGTTACTTTGAATTTGAAGGACTCTTCGCCGCACGCCTCAGGCAACACCCGGGCCGCGGCAGGTACAGACGAGAGCGCGCACAGACACAGAAGCACTCCTAATGCAAAGCGCATGAGTATCCTCCTCTATCGGGGCATCAGTTGGAGTCAATCCGGTGGAATTTTCAGCCATTATGACAGAGCGTGCGCGATTCGGAAAAGCAAAACCGCGACCGGAGTGACGATGTGCTCAACCGATATACTGGGCGTTGTACCTCACCCGGAACCACGCAAGAGGCGGCATGGAGTTCGAATCCGAATTTGAGCGCAATCTTTTTGAGTTGCGCCGGCAGAAACTCGTCGAGATCGAGAAACTGGGGCAGCAGGCCTATCCCAACCAGTTCAAGTTCTCGCACGCCATCGCGGCCATTCGCGCGGAACATGACGCCGCGAGCGCCGAATCGCTCGAGGCCGAGCGGGTGAATGTCGCCATCGCGGGGCGCATCATGGCCATCCGCGCGCAGGGCAAGGCGGGGTTCGCCACGCTTCAGCAAGACGGCCAACGGCTGCAGATCTACGTGCGCCTCGACGCAGTAGGCGAGCAGGGCTTCGCGCTCTACAAGCTGCTCGACCTCGGCGACCACATCGGCGTCGCGGGCTACCTCTTCCGCACGCGCACCGGCGAATTGACCGTTCACGTCGAGAAGCTCACCTTCCTCGCCAAGGCCATGCTTGCCCTTCCGGAGAAGTTCCACGGCCTCGCCGATGTCGAGCTGCGGTACCGCCAGCGCTACGTGGACCTGTTCGCCAACCTCGACAGCCGCGAGGTGTTTGTGAAGCGCGCCAAGGTGCTCAAGGCGCTGCGGCAGTTCTTCGACGACCGCGGATACCTCGAAGTCGAAACGCCGATGATGCAGCAGATCGCCGGAGGCGCGGCCGCGCGGCCCTTTACGACGCACCACAACGCGCTCGACATGGACCTCTACCTGCGCATCGCGCCTGAGCTCTACCTCAAGCGCCTAACCGTAGGCGGCCTCGACCGCGTGTACGAGATCAACCGCAACTTCCGCAACGAGGGCATCAGCACGCAGCACAACCCCGAGTTCACGATGCTCGAGTTCTACCAGGCCTACGCAAATTACCACGACCTGATGGACCTGACCGAAGAGCTGATCCGGTTCGTGGCGATGGAAGTGAACGGGACGACGAAGACGGTCTTCAACGATATCGAGATCGACTTGGGCAAGTTTGAGCGGCTGACGATGCGCGAGGCGATCATCAAATGGTGGCCGGAGGAAGCCGGATCAAGGCCGCTGCTTGAGGACCTAAGCCTCTCACATAATTTGCACGATGCTGTTGAAGCTCTTCGCGCAACTGGAAGGCGTGTGGATTATTCGGCAAAGGAGCCGCAGGGCAAAACAATTGCATCGCTTTTCGAAGCAGTGGCAGAAGAGCACCTCATCCAACCCACGATCATCTACGAATTCCCAACAGCGATCTCGCCGCTCTCGAAGCAGGACCCAAAGAATCCCGATTTCGTCGAGCGCTTCGAGATCTACATCGGCGGATTCGAGATCGGCAACGCCTTCAGCGAGCTGAACGACCCCGTCGAGCAGCACAAGCGCTTCGAGCAGCAACTCGCAGAGAAAGCCCGCGGCGACGAAGAGGCCCACCAGATGGACGAGGACTACGTGCGCGCGCTCATGTACGGCCTGCCGCCCACCGGCGGCGAAGGCATCGGCATCGACCGCCTCACGATGCTGCTCACGGGATCGAAGTCCATTCGCGATGTCATCCTCTTCCCACTGATGAGAAGCAAAGAACAAAGATCAGAGGTCGGTGATCAGGATGGCGCATCATAGCCCAAGCGGATTTCAATGCTCGGTGGCGAAGAAGCGGCGGAATATCGCGCCGTAGGCGCAACGTTTGTTAGCCCCGCGCTTCAGCGTGGGGAAAACGGTCAATTGAGGATTTGAGTCCCGTAGGGACGATGCTAAGAGTTGGAAGGTAAAAGCCAGGAGCTGTAATTGAACATCCTCTTCGTCGGCGACATCTTCGGAAGCGCGGGACGCAAGATCGTCGCCGAGCACATCGGCCACGTGCGCGAGGCCAACGCTGTGGATCTCACCATCATCAACGGCGAAAACGCCGCCGGCGGATTTGGCCTCACCGCGCAGATCGCGGATGATCTCTTTGACCTCGGCGCCGACGTCCTCACAACGGGCAATCACGTCTGGGACAAGAAGGAGCTTTTCGATTATCTGAATTCAGTCCCCGCCGAAAGCCAGAAGCGCCCTCGCCGCATCCTGCGCCCGCTCAACATGTATCCCGGCGTTCCCGGCTACGGCGTCTTCGAGGGCGTCACCTCCGGCGGCGTCCCCTACGCTGTGATTGACCTCATGGGCAAGGTCTTTATGACCGGCACCAACGATCCATTCCGCGCCGTTGACGATGCGCTCAAGGCGATCACGGCCAAAGTCGTCCTCGTCGATTTCCACGGCGAGGCGACCAGCGAAAAAGTCGCCATGGGCTGGCACCTCGACGGCCGCGTGACCGCGGTCCTAGGCACCCACACCCATATCCCAACGGCCGACGAGCGCGTGCTTCCCGGCGGAACCGCCTACCAGACCGACGTTGGCATGAGCGGCCCCTATGACAGCGTGATCGGCGTCGAAACCGAGCTTGTTCTGCACCGCTTCCGCACCGGTCTGCCCGGAAAATTCGAAGCGGCCAGGGGGAATCCCAAGATGTGCGCTGCACTGATCGGCTGCGACCCCGCGACAGGGCGGGCGCACTCGATTCAGCGCATCATGCTCGGAGAGTGACGCGCCTTATTCGGCAGACCCGGCAGCCGTCCGGTACCACTCGACGGTACGGCGAAGACCCTCTCGAAAATCCACCTGGGGTGTATACCCCAGCCGCTCGCAAGCCAGGCGAATATCTGCCTCGGAATGGCGGATGTCGCCGCTTCGCGGTGGTCCGTATGCCGGTTCACCCCGGTAGCCGGTGAGATCGCACAGAATCCGATAGGTCTCATTCAGGGTGATACGCGATCCATTCGAAGCATTGATGGTCAATCCCGAGATCTTTTCCGCCGGCGCAGAAGCGGCGAGCAGGTTCGCATGAACCACGTTGGCAATGTAGGTGAAATCGCGGCTCTGCTCTCCGTCTCCAAAAATCGTCGGCTGCTCGCCATCCAGCATCTTGCGGCAAAAGATCGCCAGCACGCCGGAATAGTGGGATGTTGGGTCCTGGTAAGGCCCGAAGACATTGAAGTAGCGCAGCGTCACCGTCTCCATGCCGTAAACGCGAAAGAAGGATTGCATGTACTGCTCGCCCGCGAGTTTTGCAACCGCATAGGGCGAGATCGGATCGGGCGTCATGTCTTCACGCTTGGGCAGCGTCTGGGACTCGCCGTACACCGATGATGATCCGGCAAAAACAACGCGGCGCACTCCTGCCTTGCGGGCTTCTACTAGCAGGTTGACAGTGGCGTCGACGCAGTTCCGATTCGTGGTTACCGGATCGGCCACTGAACGAGGCACCGACGCCAGTGCGGCCTCGTGAAACACAACCTCGACTCCATTGCATGCCGCGGCGCAAGCGTCGGGGTCTGTGAGATCCCCTTCAAGGAGTTCCATTTCCTCGAGACCGATGAGGTTCTTGCGCTTGCCGGTGATGAAATTATCAATTCCGCGTACCGATTCGCCGCGATGCAAAAGTTCAGCCGCAATTGAACGTCCTATAAATCCCGCGGCGCCGGTTACCAGATATCGAGCCAAACCCGTCTCCCTCTAATTTGTCCTCTTTTATGCAAGAATATCGCGAAATTTTCGGGCGGCGCGATTCCGCCGCCGGCTGGATGCCCGCCTGGCTGGTCGATTACTTTATGGCACGGCAGTACTCACGTCTTCAGGCCAACCCTTGCCTTAAAATGATGAGCATGTCCAGTGTAATCAGCAGCACCCTTTCGGAACTTAAAGAGCGAATCCAGTCTCGGCAGGCCCGCGTGGGAATTGTCGGGATGGGCTATGTTGGCCTTCCGCTGGCCCTTCTGTTCAGCGATGAACGATTTCCGGTAACCGGCTTCGACATTGCCACCGACAAGGTGGAAGCGCTTAATGCAGGCAGAACTTATATTGTGCGCATCCTTCCGGAATCTATCCAGGAGGCCCAGAAGGCCGGTTTCCGCGCCACTTCGGACTATTCGGAAATCGCGCAAATGGATGCTGTCATCATTTGCGTGCCGACCCCCCTCAATGAGTATCACGAGCCGGATCTGAGCTACGTAACGGGCACGGTGAAGTCGATAGCACCGCATATCCGCGAAGGGCAGCTCATCGTCCTCGAGAGCACGACGTATCCCGGCACTACTGAAGACGTAATGGTGCCGCTGCTTGAGAGCGGGAATGCGCGCGGGCTGAAGGTTGCGCGCGGCGCAAGCGAAAAGGGCGTTCACGTGGCGTTTTCTCCGGAGCGCGAGGACCCCGGCAATGACACGGTAGCGCGTCACGATATCCCCAAGGTGGTTGGCGGATGCGGAACGGGCGCTGTCGAACTGTCATCGGCGCTCTACGGATCGATATTCCGCCGCGTGGTCCCAGTAAGCAGCCCGGCAACGGCCGAGATGACCAAGCTGCTCGAGAACATCTATCGCTGCGTCAACATTGCGCTGGTAAACGAGCTGAAGCAGCTCTGCATGCGAATGGATATCGACATGCACGAAGTAATCGATGCCGCCAAGACGAAACCGTTTGGGTTCCAGGCGTTCTATCCGGGTCCCGGGCTCGGCGGGCACTGCATTCCGATCGACCCTTTTTACCTGTCGTGGAAGGCCAAGGAATACGACTTCCGGACGCGGTTCATCGAGCTCGCCGGCGAGGTGAACCTGAACATGCCATATTTTGTGGTGGATCAGACGGCGGCAGCGCTGAACGAACACCGCAAGGCGATGAAGGGCTCGAAGGTGCTCGTACTGGGCCTGTCGTACAAGCGCGACATCGACGATCTACGCGAGTCGCCGTCTCTGACGATCATCGAGCTGCTGCGTGACAAGGGAGTGGAGGTGTTCTACAACGACCCGTACTTCCCCCACGTCGGGCGTGGGCGTCATTACGAACTCAATATGACGAACACCCCGCTCGACAACCTGGGACAGTTCGACACGGTGCTGATCGTCACGGATCACTCCACGTATGACTACGCGGACATCGTCGAGAGATCGCAGCTGGTCGTCGACACGCGAAACGCGACGAAGGGAATCCGCTCGCCGAAGATCGTTCGCTGTTGAGGGCGGAATCCGGCTGGCGGCGGAACAAGCCGGGCGCAAAAAACGAACGGGGCGCACGAAATGCGCCCCGTTTATTTGTGACTGAAATTGTTATGATGCGTCGAGATCTTCCGCGCAGCGTCAAACAGCGAGTTCGGGCGCTGCCTGCTTCGACTTGAAATCATCGTAGGATCTGGTGCCGGTCCTGAGGTGCTCGGGCAGCGGTGATGCCTCGTCGAGATCGAGGCATTGCATCACGCCCAGCTCATTTTGCTTATAGCGCAAACCGCTCTCGGGGCAGCGCATGATCCCGCCGGAATCGGGATCGACGAGACGATGGCCGTGACGGCTCATCCATCCGATTTGCCGCGCAGGATTTCCCGCCATAAGAGCATAATCGGGAACGTCGCTCGGGACGACCGCGCCGGCGGCGATGAAACTGTACTGTCCGATCCGCGTGCCGCAGACGATCGTCGCGTTGGCCCCAATTGTGGCGCCGCGGCAGATGAGCGTCTTCTCGTATAAAGAGTGCCGGTTCACCTGCGAGCGCGGATTCGTGACATTGGTGAGAACGCAGGAGGGGCCGAGGAACACATCGTCTTCAATAACGGTTCCCGAATAAATGGAGACGTTGTTCTGCACCTTGACGCCGTTTCCGATGACGGCATCCCCGGCGACCTGGCAGTTCTGCCCGAAGATGCACTTTTCGCCGATCTTTGCTCCGGCGAGAACGTGGGAATAATGCCAGATCTTCGTCCCTTTGCCGATCTGCGCAGGCTGATCGACGATGGCAGTGGCATGAACAAAGTAAGGCGATTCGGGAGCGTCAGGCCTGGACTGCGATTTCGGCGTCGCAAGCGCTGACTGGCAGGCATGCAGCACGCGAAGCACGCGCAATCCTTCGCGTCCGTCCGTGACCGGAGAGCGCCGCGACTGAATGCAATCGAGGAACTCCTGGCACTCGTTGCGAAGCGGTTCCCCAGCCTCAAGTGGAACCGGGACGGCGCCCCCTTTAACGGCGGTGGGAATGCGGTCCTTCCACTCCACCCGGTGGGGATAGAGGACGAGCTTCTCGGTGGCAGTGTCGTCGAACACTGCCATCTTTTCCGAACCCACCACGACGAGACGCTGCTCCTTGAACGGATGAAGCCAGCTCACGAAGACGTGAGCGCGCACGCCGTTGGCAAACTCGAACTGGCTCAGGGTTACGTCGGAGACGCCCGGGTTGAGGTAGCTTCCGCCCTCGCAGGAGACCGACAGGGGCGCCTCGCCGAGAAGGCAGAGGATGACGCTGATGTCGTGAGGCGCAAAGCTCCAGAGAATGTTTTCCTCGGCGCGGATTTTGCCGATGTTGAGGCGATTCGAATAGATGTAGTCGACTCGTCCCAGGGCGCCATCGCCGATGAGCTTCTTCAACTCGATGACGGCGGGATGATATTGGAGGATGTGGCCCACCATCAATATTCGGCCGTTATTCGCAGCTATATCAACCAGCTCCGCGCCCTCGGCAACGTCCAGCGCGAGGGGTTTCTCGACAAAGACGTCCTTGCCCGCGAGAAGCGCCCGCTTCGCCATCACATAGTGATGAACGGCCGGGGTGGCAAGCACGACGCCGTTGATGTTCTCGTCGCGAAGGACGCGGTCGTAATCGCTGCTGAAGTTTGTTTCCGGAAACTTGGCGCGGGCAGCTTCCAGATTCGCCGGATAGCTGTCGCATACAGTGTGCAACGCTCCCAGCTGATGAAAATTCCTGGCGAGGTTTTTTCCCCAGTAGCCATGACCGACGACTGCAACGTTGACTTGCACAGATTCCTCCCTTATAACGGCTGCGCGTTAATCCATCGGCGCGAACCGGCAAAACCCTTTTTGCATATTCAAGACGAGCTGACGGTGTAGCTACTTCATTCAGCGAGATAGTGTGGTCCGAATTCGCACAAGCCGCCAAAACGAAAAATAGGTGTCCACCGAAACAAGCGGACACCTATTAAGAAGCGTCGCCCCGGTCAGGAAAATGCGCGGCCCTCTCGGTCAGCAGGCCCGGATCGGCCCGGCCGGCGCGCCTTCCAGATAGCACCTGTACCGAAGATTCCGGCGGCTCCCCCTTTTCATATAAACAGGATTCATATGAACAGGCGGCTGACCACGACCAGAACCACGAGAAGCACGACTCCCGCCGTGAAGGTGTACGAGATCAGCTTCCACTCCACCGGGAGCAGCGGCTCGTACTCCTCTTCCATTCTTTTCAGTTCTTCTGAAAGTTTCGGTTCCGGCATAGACTTAACCCTTCACGGTCGGCGGAAGAACTCCGTGGAAGAAGAGCCAGGAGATCAACAGGCCGACCCAGATGATGAATCCAAAGAGACAAAGCACATAGACACCCGCCAGCTTCGCGATGCCTTCCTGCCAGAGCCTGCGGAAGTTGGAGACAGCCCCAATGGCAAAGAAGGTGAGGACGAAGAAGAGCGTGCGGAAGATATTGGCCTCTCCCATGGCAGATTTGATTCTCGGCACGAGATCCGGAAATAGCGCACCCAGAATCAGGACTAGCAGAAATGTGGCGACGTAACCGAGGATGAACTTCGGGAAGCGTTCCCAGATCTGCCGCGCCCTCACTTGCTCATTGCGACGCTCGATCTTAGCCGACCATACCCAGGCGAGGACAAAGGCCCATACACCGATGAAGATATCGATGAAGACCTTCACGGTTGTGGCGACACCGAGCGTCCAGCCAGGTTGAAACTGAAGTCCGGCGCCCAGCGCGCGAGCGTGCACGAGGGAGTCTGCGATGGCGCCGCTGGCTACCGCTGCTCCATCGGTCTTCACCGCCAGGCTCATCCATGCGCCCGCCACCAGCGGTTGCGAGTAAAGGTAATGCCCTGCAACAAATGGCAGCACCAGGATTTCCACCACCGAGAAGACAACCACCAGCGACGAAACCATCACCGGCACCACAGGCCGCGCCCTGATGGCGCTCCCGGTCGCGATGGCCGCTGAGACTCCGCAGATCGATATTCCCGAGGCCAGGGGAGCGGCCCACTCCCGGCTGAAGCCAAACCATCGCCGAGCCACATAGTAGACGACAGGCCAGAAAATTAGATAAGCGCAGACGATCGCGCAGACGCCCTGCATGACAATGGTCGAAGCCAGCCGCTGCTGGGAAAGCGCGGTGATGCCAAGAAAACCGCCCAGCAGGACAATAGCGCTCTTGATATACAGTTCCGGCCGCAGCGCTTCCTGCATCCAGCCGGTAACGCCCGGTAGAAAGTTCGCGACCACGAGGCCTGCCAACAGCGCGATGATGTAACCCGACTCGTTGGTCAGGTTCAGTGACCAGCCGACGCCGAGAGCGTGACGCTTGTCCGGAGTGGCCGCGATATACGCCCAGCTGCCCAGCCACCAGCAAACATAGCTGAGGGCGAAGATGACGGTAAACTTCTGGACGAATCGTCCCACACTGATGCGAAGCGCCCTGGCGCCAAAGGCCAGAACCACCAGCAGAAACGCAAACGTGCCGAGGAGCGAGATCAGATGAGGCACCTTCGCGTAGGCGGCAGAAGCAGGGGCCAGGGACTTACCCGGCACGGTCCACACGGAGATGGTCGTGGCCCAGCCGAGAAGATCAACGCGAAAGAGCAAAGCAAGAGAAACCAGGAAGACGAACAGGCCGATGCAGACGGCCAGCCAGTCCTCGGTCATGCGCGGCTGCGGTGGCGGTGCGCCCGCAGAGGAACTGATTTGCGTCCTTGCGGCCTTCTTGGTCGATGTGGGCATGGTGGTGCGCTCCTTCGGGGAAGCACTCCAGGGAAACTCTGCGCCCCTCTTCGTCGGGAACGCGATTCAATGCATGATCTTCTACGGACAGCGAATTATAAGGCACGAAGCGCCACATTCGTGGCAAAAGATCTCATCGGACCGGTCAGTGCGTAGCGGCCCAGACGTGATAGCTGTCGAAGAGAAAACGTCCACCCAGAATCAGCAGGCAAACCCACAGCGCAAACCGGAGCGGCCGCCGCGGCACCCGCGAGCTTAGAAATGTCCCAACCAACGCGCCGAAGACGCCGCCGGTAACAAGCTGCATCAGAAGATGTGGCCAATGGTTGAAGGAGACCCAGTGAGCGCCGCTGCCCAGCAGCGAAACCAGCAGGCCAAAGGTGATATCGGTGCCTACTACCTGCGCTGGCTCAAGCGCCGTAAGGCTCAGCAGCGCGGCGCTGCCCAGCGCTCCGGCTCCCGCCGACGAGAATCCCACTTCTGCTCCCACCGGAAACATGAGCGCCCCGAGCAAGGCGAGCCGGTTGCGCCTCTTGCCTTGCCCATCATTCTTTCGTTCCATCGGACGGAATGAATAAAGGATCTGCCACGTCGCCGTACACACCAGGATCGCGCCGAGAATTGCGTTCAGCGTGTTCGAGGCCCCTGCGCCGACCAGGTTCTTCAGCAGCAGCGCCCCCAACAGCACGCCCGGCACGCCGCCCACCAGCATGGCGCCGAGTGTCCGCCATGACACGTTGCCGCGCGCGATTTGCGCCGGAACCAGGATCAGCTTGACGGCAGCGGAAAACGTCAATCCGATGCCGACCGCGACTGCCGCCGGAACATTGAGAAACAGCACGAGCACGGGCACGGTAATGGTGCCCGCGCCAACGCCGGTGAGCGCAATGAACAATGCTATGAGGAAACCGATGATGTATTGCATAAGTTGTCGATCAAGAAACTTCGGTATCGGTTCGAAGCATCCACCCAGGTGCGATTGCCGGGGTGACCAAGTTTGCTGTTAACGTGCAGGCGCAGGCTGGATGTGGATTCCGCACTCCACTTTGTGGCCCGCCCATCGGCCGGAACGCGGATCGTTTGGGTCGAGCGGCAAGCTAGTGCAGGGTTCGCAGCCAATCGAAGTGTACCCGCGATCGTATAGGGAGAGCAGCGAGATTTCGAGTTGTTCGCACGCGTACCAGACGTCCTTTGTGGTCCACGCGGCTAACGGAGCGATCTTCAGAACCTGTTTTCCGCCGGGCAGCGTGAACATCGACGACTCTTCCAGTGTGGCCCGCGTGCGCGCCTGTTCCCGCCGGAGCCCGGTGAGCCACACACGATATTGCGCCACGGCCTTGAACAGCGGCTCAACCTTTCGCAGCCTGCAACACTGGTCCGGCGCTGTTTGATAAAGCAGGCCGTGCTCCGCTTCCTGCTCGGCCACGGTCTTCTCCGGCAGCAGGTTGATAAGGTTCAGATTCCACTCTTGCGCGATGCGATCGCGATAGGCGTAGGTTTCTGAGAAGTGATAACCGGTATCCAGAAACAGCACAGGGATCTGCGGCACATACTGAATCGCCAGCTTTGCCAGCAGCACATCTTCCGCCTGGAAGCTGCACGTCAGGCAAACACCATCCGTTCCAGGCGTGTCCTGAAAGACCTTCGCCAGGTCAGTCTTGACTCGCTCGGTTTTCCCGGCCAGCTCTGTCAAATACGCTTCGCTCATCGTTCCTCACGACTGCAGGATTCCGCGGGCCCGCAACTGTTGCAAAATTGACGCGACTGCATCCTCAATGTCGCTGGTATCGATCTCCAGCGCAGGGGATTCGCCTATCTTCAGGTGCGCGGGCGGAGTGCTCTCGTGATGGACCAGCACTATGATTCCCGAGGTCGCCATCGCCGCGTGCATGCCGGGGTTGCGCCGCAGGGCGCGCACGGTCACCGCTCCCAGGTCGAACAGCGCATGCTCGAGCGCATCCGCAATCTCGGGAGGAGCATTCAATTCCACCACTTCGCCCTCATGGCCCCAGCGTTCCGTGCGCTGGGCAGGCGTCACTGGACCCGTACGGTTCGCACGCGGTTCTTCCTTGTAGATTTCGCGGACCATGCCTGCGGCCACGGTGGCATTGGTTTGGTGGTCAATCAGCACAAAGGAGCCGGTGCCGCGAATCTGGGCGTAGCGGTCCAGTCCGATCGGCCGGCGTGTCTCCACTTCTACCAGTCCGATCTCGTTCATGCTCAGGGTTTCAGTCTGGAGCTGTTGCAGCGTGTCCACATCCACGCGATACCGCACGCGCAACTTTGGCACGGGCACGGTGTGGCTCGCATGCTTCAGCAGATAGCGCCGTTCCGGATCCAGGGGATGGCCATCCATCCACACGAGCGAAGCAGCAAAGCGCCTTGAGAGCTGCGCCTCTTCGCCGGTGCACACCATGAGATCGCCGCGGCTGATGTCCAATTCATCTTCGAGAGTCAGGGTTACGGAAAGCGGCGCAGCCGCTTCCTTCAAATCGCCGTCATAGGTCACGATGCGCGCCACGTGCGACGTCCGCCCGGAAGGGAGCACCGTGATCGGGTCGCCCACACAGATCGATCCCGACGCGATCTGCCCGGCGAACCCGCGAAAATTCTGGTCCGGCCGGACTACCCGCTGCACCGGGAAGCGGAAAGCCTCATCGCTCGTATCTTCCGCTCTCGGCAGCGACTCCAGTAGTTCCAGCAGCGACGGCCCGTTGTACCACGGCGTCTCTTCGGAACGGCTCGTTACGTTGACGCCCAACAGCGCGCTCACCGGCAGGGAGTACAAGTCAATGAGTTGCCCATCGCTGTTGATAACCTTCAGAAACTCCTCAAACTCGCGCTGAATTTTTCGAAAGACCTCTTCGGAGTAGCCCACGAGGTCCATCTTGTTCACCGCAACGATCACATGCCGAACGCCCAGCAGCGATGCGATGTAAGCGTGGCGCCGCGACTGGATCTGCACCCCCTTGCTCGCGTCGATGAGCACGATGGCCGCGTCCGCTGTCGACGCGCCCGTGGCCATGTTGCGCGTGTACTGCTCATGCCCCGGCGTATCGGCAATGATGAATTTGCGGCGCGCGGTCGAGAAGTAGCGGTAGGCAACATCGATGGTGATTCCCTGCTCTCGTTCGGCGCGCAAGCCATCCGTGAGGAGCGCGAAGTCAATTTGCCCTGGCGCCGTTGTCCCTTTGCCCCTGATGGAACTCACCTGGTCTTCATAGACAGACTGCGTGTCGTAGAGCAGCCGTCCGATCAGAGTGGATTTGCCGTCATCGACGCTTCCAGCCGTGGAGAAGCGCAGCAGATCCTTCTCGCGCTCCTGGGCCAGAAACTGCTCAATCGGAAAAATCGGGGTGGAAACCATCGCCATTTAGAAGTATCCCTCCCGCTTCTTGATTTCCATCGAGCCTTCCTGGTCATGATCGATCACGCGGTTTGCGCGTTCGGACGAACGGAAGGAGATCAGCTCGGCAATAATCTCTGGGAGGGTCTCCGCATCGGATCGAATGGCCCCCGTGCAGGGGCTGCAGCCGAGGGAACGCAACCGGCACTTCACCATCTGCGGCTTCTCGCCCGGCAGCGCCATAAAATCCTGCTCGATGGGCAGAAGCACATCGCCGCGCACGTACATCGGCCGCTCTTTGGCAAAGTACAGGTCGACCACGGGTATGTTTTCCTCGTGGATGTATTGCCAAACGTCCATCTCGGTCCAGTTCGACAAGGGGAACACGCGGATGCTTTCGCCGGGATGGATTCGCCCGTTGTACAGGTTCCACAGCTCCGGCCGCTGGTTCTTCGGATCCCACTGCCCGGCGTTATCGCGGAACGAGTAAATTCGCTCCTTGGCGCGCGACTTCTCCTCATCGCGGCGCGCGCCCCCAAAGGCCGCCTCGAACTTGTAATGACGAAGGCCGTCGAGCAGCGCCTGCGTCTTCAGCAGCCCGCAACAGCGCTTCGTGTCGAGCTTGATTGGATTCGCGCCCGCAGCGATGGCTGGCTCATTGCGCCACACCAGCAACTCCGCGCCCACCTGCCTCGCTGTCTCATCGCGAAACGCAATCATCTCCCGGAACTTGAATCCCGTATCGATGTGCAGCAGGGGGAATGGAATCGGCCCGGGATAAAAGGCCTTCTGCGCAAGGCGCAGCATGACGGAGGAATCCTTGCCGATGGAGTAGAGCATCACGGGCCGCTCAAACTCCGACGCTACTTCGCGCAGGATATGAATGCTCTGCGCCTCCAGCAGCTGGAGGTGGCTCAAGCGGCGTTCCATCACAGCCTTGACCGTGGAGGGCGAAACCGTGGCTCTGCGGGAACCATTCGAAGTCGAATTGTAAGCTGTGGGATTCATTGTGGAGTGGAATGACCAACTGGTGATCGTAAGCTTTCTGACGGTTCGGGCTGGCTGCGGAAACCAGCGCCACGAATGGGCAATGAGCTAGCTGAGACCTTCGGCTGAAGGATAACTCGCTTTAACAAATCCGTGCTCGGGTTGTAATCCAGGACTATCTCTTTGAGCGCAACAACCAGGCGGGCTACATCGCGGGACGTGCAAATCTCATCCAGAGATTCCAGCCAGCTTTGAATATCGTTTACCGGCATCCCGCTTCCCACAAAGATGCGAATCTTCTCGTGCGTCGTGGGCACCGTATCTTCGAGCAGTGAACTGAGCTCTTCATAAAGCTTCTCCCCCGGGCGCATGCCGACGAATTCAATCTTGATATCTTCGTCCGGACGCAGCCCCGAGAGCAGAATCAGGTTCCTGGCCAGGTCAACAATCTTGACGGGCTCGCCCATGTCCAGAACGCAAATTTGACCGCCCTGCGCAATCGCAGCCGCCTGCAACACGAGCTGGCAGGCTTCAGGAATCGTCATGAAGAACCGCCGCATCTCCGGATGGGTAACTGTTATGGGACCCCCGGCTGCGATCTGCCTCTTGAAGATCGGAATGACGCTTCCGTTCGACCCCAGCACATTCCCAAAGCGCACGGCGACGAACTTCGTGCAGCCGTTCTGCAGGCCGAGAAGCAAAAGTTCGGCAACACGCTTGGTGGCCCCCATCACGTTGGTGGGACGGACGGCCTTGTCGGAGGAGACCATGACAAAGTCTTCAACGCCGTAGTCCATCGCCGCGCTGGCCACGTTGAAGGTGCCGAAGACATTGTTGGTAATAGCTTCGAAAACGTGGGTCTCCATCATGGGCACGTGCTTATAGGCAGCCGCGTGATAGACAACGGAAGGCCGGTACTGGCTGAACAGATCGTTCAGGCGCGAGCGGTTTTGGATGCTCCCGAGTTCCGGGTGGAACGGAATCTCGGGGTGCAGCAGTGTCATTTCCCGATCAATTTCAAACAGAGGCGACTCGGCGGCATCGAAGCCGATTATTCTCGCCGGATGGAATCGAGCAATCTGGCGGCAGAGTTCCGAGCCGATGGATCCCGCCGCGCCCGTCACCAGGACAACCTTGCCCTGGTGAGCGCCGCGTATCTGGTTTTCTTCGAGTTGAACGGGAATCCTGCCCAGAAGGTCCTCTACCGACACCTCGCGGATTTGATTCGCAAGACCATTGCTTTCGATTACTTCGTCCATGCCGGGAATCGTCTTGCATTCCACCTGTGCGGCATGGCACAAGCGAAGAATCCGGGTCATTTCGCTGCCGCTGGCAGATGGGATGGCAATCAGGATCGTCTGGACGCTGTACATCTCCACGAGCGCTTCTACGTCGTCGCCGTTGCCGCGCACCGGCACACCGTTGATGCGCAACCCCTGCTTGTCCGGGCGGTCGTCAATGAAACCAACCAATCGGTATGGCAGCCTTGAATTGTTTCGGATCTCGCGCAGAAGAGTGACGCCGGCAGTGCCGGCCCCGTAGATGAACGTCCGCTTTTCATTTTGGCCGCGGGGGGTTTCTTGACCTTCGCGCAGAATCCTGACAGCAGCGCGAATCCCCGAAGTGGCCAGGAAACAGAGGAACAGATCCAGTATGTAGATCGCGCGCGGAAATCCCGAGGGGCCAAATACACGAATCACCACGAAGGCGGCAAGGGATCCGACGAGGTTGCCAATGGCGATGCGGATCAGATCGTCCATCGAGACAAACCGCCACCAGCCGCGATCCAGCTGAAGCAACCGGAAGACGATCGTCTTGACTATCAGCCACGCTGCCAGGCCAAACCAGAGATGGCGGAGCTCCGAAGCCGGAATGTGCAGATCGAAACGAAGCCAGAACGCCGCAACTCCGGAGCCCGCAAAAAGGCACAAATGGGTTGTCCGAATGAGGAACCGGCGAACCCGGAGGCTTGATTCGACGTCCGTCGTCAATACGCGAATTAGCTGATTCATTGCCAAGAACAGGCCGCCTTATGCCGTACGAAGAATTGCAATCAGGGTTTTGAACAGAATTTGACAATCGAGGCGAAGCGAGCGGGTCCTGAGGTATTCATCTGCTATGTCCAGTTTCATGGGCAGGATTTTCTGAACGTAGTCGCGCAGCGGCTCCTGACCATTTGCAAGCAGCTTCTCCTCGTTGCGAAAACGAATTGAAGCAATATCGGTGATCCCGGGGCGGATCTCAAGAATGCGCTGATACCGGTCATGAAACATATTCACGTACTCCGGCACTTCGGGCCGCGGCCCGACCAGGCTCATATCCCCTGCGAGCACGTTCCAGAACTGCGGCAGTTCATCGAGTTTCGTGGCGCGAAGAAACCTGCCAACTCGAGTGATGCGGGCATCGCCCGCAACCGTGACTGCCGGGCCGCCCGATTGAACCTTCATGGTCCGGAACTTAAGCACGTTGAACTGGCGGAATCCCAGCCCGACTCGCCGGTGGCGAAATAGAACAGGGCTTCCCGAATCGAGCCACACCGCCAAGGCGGCGGCAATCAGAATCGGACTAAGCAGCACAAGTGCCAGCATACTCACCACGACGTCGATGCACCGCTTCAAAAGCATTGGGTCAGACCCCGGCGGCGGCATTCTCAGCAGGCACCTCGAAGGCCCGGTGTGACCGCCCGAGAATCGAACGTATTACGGAAATGACCCGATCCTGATCTGCGTCTGTCATGCGCGTGTACAGGGGAAGACTCACGATACGGTTGAAGGCCCGCGTTGCGTGGGGAAACTGTTCCGGGCGCAGGCCATAGGTGTCGCGCCAATACGGGTGCAGGTGGAGAGGCGTGTAATGAACGCTTGTGCCAACTCCAGCGGCAGCCATCTCATCGATGAACTCGTCTCGCGATATGCCGGCCGAGTCAAGCAGTTGGATTACGTACAAGTGCCAGGCGTGGGCGCCTGGATCCGCCGGCCGCGGCGGCAAAATCATCGGCAGGTCGCGAAGTGCTTCATCGTATCGCTCGGCAAGGGTCCGGCGTCGCGCGTGAAACCGGCGAACCTTCTTCAGCTGCTCGATCCCGAGTGCCGAAGCGACATCGGTTAGATTGTACTTGAAGCCGGGCGCCACAACCTCGTATTGCCATGCCGGCTTGCGTGACGTAAATCGGTCGAATGCATCTTTGCTGATGCCGTGCAGCCGCATAACCGCGACACGTTTGGCAATCTCCGCATTGCGGGTGACAACCATGCCGCCCTCGCCTGTAGCCAGGGTCTTGGTGGCGTAAAAGCTGAACACGGTCGCATCCGTATCCAGCGTTCCTACCAGCTGGTCGTTCCAGGTGGTGGGAAGAGCATGTGCCGCGTCCTCGATTACTTTCAGATTCCGCCGCCTGGCAATGTCGTTGATCGCGTCCATGTCGCAGCACATTCCGCCGTAGTGAACCGGAATGATCGCCTTGGTGCGCGGAGTGATCGCCGCTTCCAGCCCGCCCGGATCCATGCAGAACGTCTGCGGATCGATATCCACAAACACCGGATCGGCGCCCATGTACCGGATGACTTCGGCGGTAGCTGTAAAAGTGTGCGCCGTAGTAATGACTTCATCACCCGGCCCGATTCCGATCGCCTCCACGGCCAGGTGCAGGCCTGCGGTAGCGGAATTCACCGCCAGGGCGTGAGTGTGCCCTCCGAGAAAGGCCGCAAACTCCCGCTCGAATTCCTTGGTCCTCGGGCCGGTTGTCAGCCAGCCTGAACGCAGGGTTTCAACTACAGCCTGAATCTCCTCTTCGCCAATGTCAGGAAGTGCAAACGGGATAAACTCGCTCATTTTAGTTTCTTCGCGATTCCGGGGTTGATTCGTCTCGCTGGCACATGCGGGGGATCAGTGGACAATCTGCGGTTCCGGCGATGCCATGCCCGCGGCCGACCCAGGCAGCGGCATGGCAGCCTGCATAATGCGGAGGAAGTTTCCAGGAGTGATATTGCGCTCATACCATTTGCGCGCAGCCGCTGCCATGCTCTCGCGCAGATGATCGTCATCGGCAAGCCGTGCGATGGCGGTCGCCATCTCCTGGGCATTCTCAGCCGGAACGCCAATTCCGGCCCCGCTCTCCTTCAGCAAATCTGTCGTATCGCCTTGTCCTGCGAACACGAGCGGACGGCCGGCGCCGAAGTACTCAAACGTCTTGCTTGTAAGAGTTCCGCCAAAAAACGGATTGGGCGGCAGAGCCTGCAACCCGATGTCGCACGCTGCGAGAACTGCGCGGGCGGTGTGCCGCGGCAATGCGCCAAGAAAGATCAGATTGGCAACTCCAAGTTCCCGCGCAAGGTCGTTGTATTCCTTTGACCGTTCGCCTCCGCCCAGAATGAGGAATCCCAGATCGTCTCGATGCTTCAGCTCCGCCGCTGCACGGATGATGGTGCCCACATCGTTGACATGCCCGAATCCGCCCGCGTAGCAGGCGACGCATCTGAAACGCTTTCTAAACTGCGCGGCCTGCTCGGGAAGAGGCGAGCCATCCGGAACATTGAGATACGGATCGCCGTTGTAGAGCATGTGGATCTTTTGAGGATTGTGCCCGTAGCTCACCAGCCGCCTCTTGATTCCGGGTGTAGCCGCCAGGATCGACACGGCGCGACGCCGCATAAACTGCTGCATGAGATAAAACAGGCGAGTTATCCAGCTCTCTTTTGCAACTCCTATTGCGATTGCCGTCTCGGGAAACAGGTCCCGCTCGTCGAGGACCATCGGAATGCGCTTGAGAATGGATATGAGCAGCAGAAACGGCATCAGGAAGATCGGATCCGTCGCAGCAAACAGATAGCTTGCGCGTGCCGGAACCTTCCTGAGCGATGCCACGGCCGCAAGGAACGCGAATATGGAGTAGTTGAGAAACCGCCGAAACAGCGAGCGCCGGTGATCGCTAACCGTCCAGACCCGCAGAATGCGGATTCCCTCGCGCATCTCCTCTTGGCACCAGCCGCGTCCGGAACCGATCATCTTTCCGGTCATGTACTGAACCGCCGACGTGATCACGGTGACCTGGTATCCGGACTCCTGCAGCAGCCGCGCCTCGACCCAGGGCCGAAACGCGCCGGGCTCCTCATCCGTCGGCAGGTGGTACGTAATGTAAAGGATGTGCGGCATCTTTACCGAAGTGCTCTCTGACACGGATTTACCTTCGTTCCGGGGGATCTTCGATCTATTGCCTGGCGAGATTCACAGCGTCCACAATACGGCTCACGTCTTCTTCTTCGAGTCCGTGGTGCACCGGCAACGCGAGGATTTGAGTCGCCAGCCGTTCGGTCACTGGAAGCGGCTCATAGCCGTATAGCTCCTGGAAAATGGGCTGCTGGTGCAATCCGCGTGGATAGTGGACGCCGGTCGCAATTCCCTCTTCGTGAAGCTTTTCAGCCAGCTGGTTACGGTCGAGGCCAAAGACAGATGCGTCCACCTGAACACAGTATTGATGCCACGCGTGATCGCCGCCCGATGTGATGCGCTGAGGAGTGATTCCCGGAGTGCCCGCCAGGCCGTCGTTCAGCAACCCCGCGTTGCGATGCCGCGTGGCCAGCATGGAATCCAGGCGCCGCAACTGCGAGCGGCCGATCGCCGCCTCCACGTCCGTCATGCGGTAGTTGAGCCCCATCAGCGTATGCAGGTATTTCCCCGACTGGCCATGGCTGCGCATGAGCCGCATCCGCTGGGCGAACTCCGCGTTGTCCGTGCACGTCATCCCGCCTTCGCCCACGAACATGTTCTTGGAAGGATAAAACGAGTAACCGACAAAATCGCCGAACGAACCCACATCGTTGCCGTGATAGCGCGCGCCGTGCGCCTGCGCCGCATCCCAGACAATCGTGAGACCATGCCGCGCGGCAAACGCCTGAACCGCATCAATGGCGCATGGGTTCCCGAACAGGTGCACGGGAGAAATCGCCCTGGTCCGCGGAGTGACGCGGCGCTCCGCATCCGCCAGATCGATCAGAAATGTTTCCGGATCGATATCGCAGAACACGGGCCTGCCACCCGCGGCGGTCACCATGCTGCCGGTGGCGATAAACGTAAACGACGGAACCAGCACTTCGTCACCGGGTTTCAGAAATGCCATGTAGGCAAGGTGCAGGGCAGCCGACCCGTTCGCATTTGTAACCGCGTGTTTCGCGCCCACGTATTCCGCGAACTCCGACTCGAATGCATCGCTCTGCTTGCCCTGCCGAAGCGCTCCCGAACGAAGAACGCTGACTGCCGCATCAATCTCGCTTTCCGTCAGAGAGATCTCGGATACCTGGATAGGCTTGCGTAATGTCGACGTGCTCACTTCTTACCCCTTGTGCATTTCATCGCAGCCGCTTTGCAACTCCAGCCTTTAACTATGCAAAGCAGCCTCTGGGTTCCGATACGTTATACCGCCGGCCGATCATTGCCAGACGGTTCAAGAAAATACATCGCGTGGGTTCTCAGGAATGGACAAAGCGCTTCAAGCACGACCGCAAGCGCCGCCGAAACCGGGGCGATAGTGCGCAGAAGCGGAGGCGCCAGGTTCAGTGTCCGTGAGACCAGTTGAAAACCGGGAAAGAGACGGTGGATCTCCTTTCTGCCGATGCCCACCGTGTCGCGGTTACCGGGGCGGCTGACCCGGAAATCGAAGATCAGGATGCGTCCGTTGCCATTCAGCGTCCTGGCCATCTCATGAGCTAACTGCTGCCGGGCCTCGCCGTTCGGCACCGACGAAAACACCGTGTGCGCGGTGACAAGATCCATGGATGCGCTTTCAAACGGCAGCTGCCATCCACTGCCGACGCGAAGATCAATGTGCGGACTGAGTTCACGCGCCCGTTCGATTCGGTCCGGCAGGAGGTCGACGCCGTGCAGGTTGTCAACGCGCGCTCCCCACGTACAAAGCTGCCGAAGCCAGTTTCCGCTCCCGCAGCCCACGTCGAGAACCCGCAACCTCGACAGATCCTCCCAGCCCGCTCTGCGAAGACACTCTGCAGCTTCTTTCTGGAAGCGATACACGTTGAGCAGCACGTCCGGCTTCCACCACGCGTAGCGAGAACCTTTGCCGCTTGCATCGCGTTCCCCATAGACAGAGCGGATCCGCTCCTCTTCCTTTGCGATAACCGCGCCAGCCGTTGCGTTGAGCGGAGCTGGTTGTGGCTCATGCGCCAACAGGTTCCCCCAACAGCATTTCCATTACTTCCAGCAGTTGCACGGAATCTTCCAGCGTGCAGCGAGTCGGCGATGTGCGAGTCTGGATCGCGTGGATGAACGCAGACATCTGCGTCTCGAACAAATTCGTCCGCTCGAACTCGAGTCCGGTGCGTCCCTGCTTCCACCCGTCGGCTTCGCGATTGCAATAGACGAACGAGGGCATTTCGCGGTCGATCGACCCCATGAATGTCCCGTTGTCGCCCTGCACTTCGACGAACTGCGTAAACGCAGGCGTCAGCAGATCGGCCTGGCAGACCACCGTGACCCCGCTTTCCATCTGCAACTCGGCCATGATGTAGTCTTCGGCATCCACATCTTCCACCCTGCCGGAGATTTCGCGTTGCGGACGGATCAGCTTTTTCTCCAGAAGCTGCGCATCGCGCACCGGGCCAAAGTACCAGATGGCGAGGTCCAGCATATGCACCAGCATTTCGTTGGCTGCACCGCCTCCGGTCGAGCGGCGGTGCTTCCACAACTGGTGCGAGCCGCGGCCACCGATGCGAAAATGCGCCAGCCGGACCTGGCCAAGCGGGCCGCTCACGCCGGTGATCGGCACATCTTCGAATAGCTGCTTCCCCAGTTCGAAGACCGGCGCAAAGCGGTAAACGTAACCCACCATCCCGATGTTCCGGCTCTTTCGCGTCGCTTCCGCAACCTCGCGCGCTATGGCCGACGACTCGGAGAGAGGCTTCTCGCAAAAGAAATCCTTGCCATTGCGGATCGCCGCGAGAATCAATTCCGGGTGAGAAGGTGTCGGAGTGCAAATGTCGACGGCTTGAATCCCCGGATCCGAAAAAACCTCATCCAGGCTGCTCACCCACTGCAGATTTTCCTTTTCCGCCAGGTTGCGGGCGAACTCCGGGCGCACATCGGCCAGCACAATCTCAACACCGGGTACGCTGCGCAAACCTTTTATATGCTTCGGAGCTTGCTTGCCACAGCCAAGAACCGCGACACGGACTTCATTTGGCAAGGTGCTTCCTCCACGAGAGAGCCAGATTCCGCTCCCGCAATTTTTCAGGCGCAGGAACCGCCCGGCCCGGAACGCCGCGCACGAGGCTGTGAGGCGGCACATCACTTGTGACCACGGCGCCTGCGGCAACAAACGAGTCGTGGCCGATCCGCACCCCCGGCAACACGACTACGCCGCCTCCCAGCGTTACGCCATCTTCGATCACCGGTCCCTCCGGAATGTATTGGTCGCGGAGCTTAAGTGGATAGCGGTCGTTGGTTAGAGTTACGCCTGGTCCGAAGAAAACGCGATCGCCGATGGTCGTGTGCGTCGGGATGTAACAGTTCGATTCAATCTTCACGAAACTCCCGATAGTCACAGTCCCGTCAATCACGGTATTCGTTCCGATGACCACGTGATCGCCGACGATCGTTTTCTCTCTTACCAGCACGTGGTGGCCGGTCTGAAAATCCTCGCCAACAACCACATCGGCGTACAGGATGGCTCCCGCCCTGATGCGCGCGCCCTTGCCGAGCCGGACCGGACCCGCTCCGGGCGCGTACATCAGCCCCACGATTGCCCCTTCCTGGATCTGGCAATCGTCGCCGCACTCGAGATTTGCTCTTGAGCTGACCTGTGAATTCATAGGGATCGAAACCTAGCGCTTCGCAGAAGCTTGTCCCGCGGGTTCGGATTTGGAAGCGGTATTCCATGACACGCGCGGCAGAATCCGGTTCGTGTCAATCCGGTCCCGGTACGAAATCACTTCGGCCAGCATTCCCGCTACCACATCGTCGGTCATCGGGTGTGGTTCCAGTCCAAGCTCAAGCAGCCCGCTGTGCACGGGATTGTAATAATGCTCTTCCTTTTCCTTGCGCGGATTCGCGATGCTCTTCACCTGCACCTTGAGTCCCATGTGATCGCCGACGCGCTGCACCCGCTCGGCAAGCTCGTTCACTGAGAACACCTCGGTGAACTGGTTGAGTATGCGCATCGTGCCTGCGGTCACCGGGTTTTCCACGGCAAGCGCAACGCATTGCAGCGTGTCCTTCAGGTTCAAATACCCGCGGATCTGCTCGCCGCGCCCGTAGACCGTCAGGGGAACTCCCGCCACCGCCTGCACGAGGAACCGGTTTACCGCGGTGCCGAAGATATCGTCGTAGTGGAAGTTCGGCATCAGCCGTTCGTCAAGGTCGGCCTCCTCGGTCGACAGCCCGTACACCGGCCCCTGCATCAGGTCGGTCACGCTCAGCCCGTAGGTGCGCACGTAGAACCACAGGAGATCCGTGTCGAGAACCTTGGTCGTGTGATAGAGACTGCCCGCCTGGCGAGGATAGAGGAATTTGTCCTTGCGGCCCTTGTGGTCGATCTCAATCCAGCCTTCCTCGATATCGATATTGGGAGTGCCATACTCGCCCATCGTGCCCAGCTTGACGATATGACATTGCGGGGCATGAAGGTACACCGCCCAGATGATATTGAACGTCGCGTTCAGGTTGTTGTTCAGCGTCATCGACGCTTCGGTAAACCCGATCATCGAATACGGCGCGGAAGGCTGCTCCGCATAGTGCACTACAGCCTCGGGCACGAAGTCGCGAACAAGGTCTTCAACAAATCTGAAGTTCGCGCAGTCGCCGATCATCACCTTCACCTTGTGTCCGCTCGCCGCCTCGAAGATCTCGGCGCGCGTGTGAAGGTTGGGATTGGCCATCAGCGCCTCGGACCGAGTCTGCTGAGCGATCGTGCGGCGAAGATAGTTGTCCACCACGAGCACCTCGTGGCCGCGGGCTGCAAAATGCATCGCGGTCGGCCACCCGAGGTAGCCGTCGCCGCCTAAAATGAGAACTCTCACAACAGACTCCTTGGAATGTGTAGTTTTGTTAAACCAGTACCTCGGCGGTCGCGCCGTCGGTCGCAGCGAGCTTATCACGCGAGGAAAGTGCCTCGATCGGTTCATGGGGAGCGCCGATCGGAACTGTGGGTTGCGGGCTTGTGACGTGCAGAGACCGAAGCGCCTCGTTCAGCAGCTCGCCCTTGACCAGCAGTTCGCGAAGCTGGTCATGTGACATGACCTCTTCGTTGGCCGAGTTGTAGGCGTGGTCCACGGAATTCTGCACGTGAGAGGGATACTCGTAGGCCACCACGTTATAAATGGGGCGAAGCGCCGGGAGCACTACGAAGTAATTTTCGAGTTCGATGGTGCGGCGCGTCTCCTCATCGCTCATCAGCTCCTCGTAGAGCTTTTCGCCGGGAATCACGCCGATAAGCTTCGTTTCAATTTCCTTGGGATCGTGGCCGAAGCGCGGCGCAAGTTCCTCGATCATCACGGTCGCCAGATCCATAATGCGGGCCACCGGCATCTTGGTGATGAACACCTCGCCACCGCAGGCCAGGAAGACCGATTGCATCACCAGCCGCACCGCGTCCTGAAGGGTCATGATGAATCGGGTCATCTCCGGGTGGGTCAGCGTCACCGGACCGCCATTGGCAATCTGCCGCGCAAACAGCGGAATCACCGATCCCCTCGAGCCGAGGACATTGCCGAACCGGGTGGAAGCGAAGATCGGCCGGTTGCTGCGCCGGGTCGCATTGGCTGAAGTGATCAGGCGCTCTCCCATCAGCTTCGAAGTTCCCATGACGCTGGTGGGATTCACCGCCTTGTCTGAAGACGTGAAGATCACCCGTTCCACGCCTTGACTGGTCGCCGTATCGATGATGTTCTGCGTCCCAAGAATATTGGTCTGGATCGCGTTGCTCGGCGCCTGCTCGCACAAAAACACGTGCTTGTAAGCGGCCGTATGCAGAACAATGTCGATTCCTTCCATGCGCCGCGAAAGCTGCCCGCAATCGCGAATGTCGGCCACGTAGAGATGGACAAAGGGATAGGCAGCGAACTCCTGCTGCAGAAAGAACAGCTCCGATTCATTGCTGTCGATCCCGATGATTTCGGCCGGCTTGCTCCAGACAAGTTGGCGGAGCAGCTCATGGCCGATGGTGCCGGCCACCCCGGTGATTAACAGCCGTTTGCCTAGCCACGGATTCATTGCATCCTCCGTCCTCGAAGTAATTTGTTCTTTCGGGGATCGATTTCTATTGTCACAACTTTAGAAGCGCTGGGAATAACCGCACTCGTGCATGCTTCGTTGTGTTCGTTCAGCCGCTCGTTGGCCGCTCCAATGAAAGCCGGACGCGCTGCACGCGCGCTCCCAGTCCAACTCGGGCCTTCATCCGGCCACAAACTGACGTTCGGGTATTTCGGACGTGATCTCGCCATTTGCGATGCCGCTCAGCGTCTCCGCAATCCGGTCCGCCGCATGCCCGTCGCCAAAGGGATTGGGCCACGTGGGTGCAACCGCCAGCATCTTCTCCACGGCGCGGATGACATTCTGCGGTTCCAGGCCGGCAATCTCGTTCGCGCCAACCTCCACCGTCTCGGGACGTTCGGTGTTGTCGCGCAGCGTCACGCAGGGCCGTTGAAGAATGCAGGCCTCTTCCTGGATTCCACCGCTGTCCGTCATCACCAGGCGGCATTCGGAAAGGAGGAAGAGGAAATCCAGGTACCCCATCGGCCTCACCAGGCGGAGAGTGGAAACGGATTTGGCCAGTTCCTCGAGGCCGTACTCGCGGAGCCGCTCCGACGTCCGGGGATGAACCGGGAAAAGGATCGGCCAGTCCGGATAACGCGACGCGATTCCTTCAGCGGAACGCAGCAGCGACTCGAGAAGCTCCGGCCGGTCGACGTTTTCTTCGCGGTGGGCGGTCAGGAGGAAGTACTTTCGAGGCTGGACGTTGAGCTCCGACAGCAATTCCGAGCGGTTCCGCGCGATCTCGAGGTTCTGGTGGACGGCGTCCACAATCGTGTTGCCGACAACAACGATGTTGCCGCGCACATTGTCCTCGACCATATTCCGCCGGGCCTGCTCGGTTGGTGCGAACAACCACTCGGAGATGTGGTCGATCATCACCCGGTTGTGCTCTTCGGGCATCCTCCAGTCGTCGCTTCGCAGGCCCGCTTCCATGTGCGCAACCGTGATCTGAAGCTTTCGCGCCGCCAGCGCGCCGGAGAGATTCGTGTTTGCGTCGCCGCCGACCAGCAGGACGCGCGGCTTTTCGATCAGCAGAGCGGATTCGACGCCGCGCAGCATCTCGGCCGTCTGCCCCGCGTGCGTCTTCGAATTCCGGACGGTATCCAGGTGATGCAATGGCTTCGGGAGGCCAAGGTCTTCGAAGAATGTGGCATCCATTTCATACGAGTAGTGCTGGCCCGTGTGAATGATGAAGAAAGGCGCCTTTCGCCGTTGGAGGGCGCGCACCACCGGACTCATCTTGATGATTCCGGGGCGGGTACCCATGATGACACCCACCTTGCCTGTCAGTTCTTCGTGCGAGAGTACTTTCAAAGCCATGATTTGAGAAATCTCCGTGTAGTGCTCTGGGTTGTTTTCGCTCCGGGCCTTATTGCAGCAGGGCCTTTGCAGCAGGACCGCAGTTCATCAGCACATCCAGAATCGACAAGTTGGGCGTATAAGCGCCCCAGAGCTGATCGTACGAGGGCGGCTTGTATTGCGAATACGCCACGCGAATGCCGGCTTGTTCGAACAGCGCGTCCTCCTGGTACTTGGGCGCGCCCATCCCGGCAAGGTACTCAGTTGCGCCGAGCGCCCGGCAGATGTTGACCAGCCGCTCCGTACTGACGCCAGGTGGCAGGTCCGCCAATTCAGAAGAGCGCACGCTCCGCAAAGGGAGATCCAACATCGCGCACGCGCCTCGGACCAGCCGGATATTCAATTCCGCCAATGTGGTCTCCGGCTGCAGATCAGCGTACTCACGCTCCACCATTGCAATTCCCTGCTTGCCGTGCGGTGCCCGTCCATAGCAGGAGTGCAGGGTCGCCAGATGCTTGGCCCGCCAGTCCGTCTGCCAAGACATGCTGGTTTCGCAGATATTCTGCTGAAAATGATTGGCGGTTGCGACCGGCACGGTGAGCCAGGCAGGCCCTTTAGGCGTCTTGATCTTATTGCGGTTGATGAAGCTGTTCTTGCTGTACTGCACGTTGTCCAGGAACACGAAGCAATCAGCGCGCAGGATTTTGTGGAAATAACCTGACCACGGAAAAAAGTTAGGCTGATGAATTGCGACGATCACGATCTTTGTTAATTTCCGTTTTGCCAGTCTTTGTAGACGAATACGGTGAAGTCATTCCTCCGGTAACTGTGTCGAAGGTCTACGATTGGCGAAATCTCCTGCATGCACCGCGTGAAGACTTTAGCCGGGTCTGCATAGTAGGACGTCCCGTCGTCTGTGTGACCGCTATATTGACTCAGGAAGTTGGCAGCCATTCCGCAGTTCGCGACCGAGTGCATCGCATGCAGCATTCGAAACGTGTAGTCGCCCCAGTCTTCCGATGCCAGGAAAAAGACACCCGATGCGAAGACATAGTCCGCGTGGGTCTCACCGGCAACGCTGAGAAGATCGGCATTCTCGAACTGTCCTTCCGGATACCGTTCGCGCGCAATCTCCAGCACCCCATCGACGCAATCGAACCCGCGGTAGCTGGAAATTTTCACGCCCCTGTCGCGCAGATATCCGAAAAGATCCCCAAAACCGCACCCCACGTCGAGCACCGATTTGTCCGTGAGGTCGCCGATGGAACACAGCACCTGAAAACGCTCCTCCTGCGAACGCCGGCTGCCCCAGAACGTGCGGACATCGTCACCATAGCGTGCGAAGCGTTCGATGAAGTATTCCTGGTACTCGGCTCGCATGGAGGTCATTCGCTCTTGTCTCTGTCTCCATCCCACACCCAGCGAATGCATTCGTAAGCCTCGGCGTAGCGGGTGCCTATCTGCGTGCCGCGGGTGACCGCCAGGCTTCGAACGAACTCCGCCGAAGCGTAAGGCCGCCCACGCTGTGACTCGTAGCACTCCACCGCTTTGATCTTCTTCTTTAGGTGCGATTCCTTCAGGTACACAAAGCAGTTCGACTGGAAGGTCAGGTTATTCCACGGCAATTCGTATCCAAGAATGGTCGTATCCTTGAAAGCGCGAAAGCCCTCGTTCGAAACCACCTCGTGGTCCTGGTGCGTATCCATTCGGCATGGAAGGAAGACCACTTCGGGCCGAATCTCCGCCTTCAGCTTCAACATGTCATCCAGAATCTCCTGCCGGAACCGGGGGAACTCCCGCACGGGATAGTCCATCAACCGGAGATTCGCAGGCGGCAGGCCCAGGTGCGCGGTGGCTCTTTTCACCTCGAGCTTCAGCGTGTCCGCGGCCCACCCGGGCGGCAATGACTTGATCGCCGAGGAGAACGCGGTGCTGAAGACTTCGCAGCCACCCTCAATGAGCTTGGCAATGGTTCCGCCGCAACCGAATTCGGCATCATCGGTGTGGGGCGCCAGGACTAGAATTCTTTTTTGGTCAAAGAGCATTGTAGAAGGAGATCTGCAATTGCTTCGGCGGCATGACCGTCGCCAAAAAGTTTAGAGCCGTGTCCGTTCTTGCAAAGAGTGGGAACAGCGTCGAATGCCGCGGCGATGGAAGCCCGATCGTGCCCGGCGATTCGCGCCGCCCCTTTTTCCACCAGCTCCCGGTACTCGGTGCTGTTGTCGAGAATGACGGTTGGCTTCCTGGCGTAATATCCTTCGCGGATGACTCCGCCCGAATCGGTAACCAGCGCGTCGCAATGGACCAGTAACCGTATGAAATCGAAATAGCCAAGAGGCGGCAGCACGTGAAGCGCCGGAAGGGCCGAAATACGGTCCCACAAGCCGGTCTCGTGCAGGCGCAGCCGCGTACGCGGATGCAGAGGCAAATACAGCGGGATTTCGCACTCGCTAAGGCTGTCCACGATCGTCGACAGGCGGCCGGGGTCATCCACGGTTTCGGCGCGATGCAGCGTAAGCAGCCAGAAGCGCTCCGTTGGCGCCGGCAATGTAGCCACGCGGTCAATGTTCGACTTGGCCCAGAGAAAGCTGTCGTAGGTCACGTCGCCGGTGAGATGGATACGGTCTTCGCTCAGGCCTTCGTTCCGCAGATTGCGCACAGCCGCTTCGGTGGGGCAGAAGCACAGGTCGGAGCAATGATCGGCGGTGCGCTTGTTCAGTTCCTCGGGCCGCCACAGGTACTCGCGCAGGCCTGCTTCGACGTGGGCCAGGGGCAAATGCGATTTGTAGGCATGCAGGGCGCCGGCCAGCGTCGTGTTGGTGTCGCCGTAGACGATTGAGATATCGGGAGAGATCCTGGACATGACCGTGTCCAGTTCCATCAGGATACGGCCCGTCTGGCAGCCATGATTGCCCGACCCTGCGTTGAGAAAGAACGCCGGCTCCGGAATTTCCAGCTGCTCGAAAAACAGCTTCGACATATCGTAGTCGTAATGCTGGCCGGAATGGACAATTACATTTTCGCAATCCCTATCCTGCAAAACACGTAAAACCGCCGCCAGCTTGATGAACTGAGGCCGGTTTCCAACAACATGCATCAGGGTGCGTTTCATAGTGAGTTAGAGATTCCCCGCCTCAGTTAGTTGCCGCTTGAAACTGAATTTTCACCTTGCTCCTGCCACATTTCACGCTTTGTTGACAGGCCGGAGTAAACCGCGGCAAGGCGCCGCTTTGCCTGCGCGACGGAGTACTGGTTTGAAGCGAACCGCGCGCCCTCTTCAAGTTTCTCACGCACTGCGGGATCGAGCAGCGCAAGCAGGCCGTCCCGGCACGCCTCGGTGGTGAGCTCCGGCATCAGGTAGCCGCATCCGGAGGTGCGCACAACTTCGCCCAATTCCCCGCAGTCGGTGGTCAGTACCGGGCGCGCGGCCGAAATCGCGCTGAAGAGCGTGTTGGGGGTGGAGTAGATCGCAGCCTCAAAGTTTGGATCGAGACCATAATACATCGCGTCGCAGGTGCGGGTGTATAACTCCACTTGCGCTGAGGGAACCATGCCAAGAAATTTCACCCACGGATACCGCTCCGCCCACTCCTTCACCAGTCCGGCGTCTTCTCCCTGTCCCGCAATCAACACAGCCACGCGGCCCGTCATTTTTGCCGCCTCAAGCAGCGGCAGCACCGGCTTCGTGCGGTAAAGCGCTCCGAAGAAACCCACCAGCAGATCGTGCGGCGGAAACTTCAGGTCAGCCCGGGCCCTCGAGATGACATCTTCGGGCAATGCGAATCTATCCGGATCCTTCCAGTTTCCTATGACCGTAACTTCGACAGAGTTTCGAGTCAGCGAAAGAAACCTTCGCCGCATGAATTCACCGACGGTGATGATATGCGAACTGCGGCGCGCCAGGAACCATTCAAGAGGCCGGCTGACGTGGTAGAGGATGGGGCTTCTTTCGCGCTGCATCTCGGGATAGGGCTCGTGGGCATCAAAAACGACCTGCCTGCCGGTCATCCGGCTTGCGGCCCATCCGATCGGCAAGGTGTCGAGATCGTTGCAATGCACAATGTCCCACTCGTGAGCCCTGAGCCACTGAAAGGCCCGGCGGGCGAAGTGAACATATCCGAATCCCTGGCGGGCTCCCTGGTCGTAGGTAGACGGCGCTGAAATGTTGACCGTTTTCCAGGCCTCTCCGTCCATTACCGGCGGCCGTTTGCCGGACCGGTCCCAGCAAAGTATCGTCACTTCGAATCCGGCCTGGGAGGCGCACCGCGACAGCATTTGAACGCGCGCGTCTGCTTCTATCTTTTCATGGGACAGGAGGCTGACTACACGTTTCTGGGAGTTACCTGAAGTCATTCTTCCTCTGTAATGCGATGATCCTGCTTTAGTAACTGGCGGTTTCGGCAATCACTTGGAAACCACCTCGTAGTCTGTTTTCGAACTCGAAGCAGCGGGACTTCCGGTGTTCTTGCGTGACCGCGGCACCGCCACGGCATTCACATAAGGGTGGCTCGGAACCTGCGAAATCGGGAGCATCAGATCCCGCGACGAAGGAACGAGCAACTCGTAATCGAGTTCCTGCAGCATCGAAATCACTTCTTCGCGCGTGCTGCCAAATTGCGCAAGCATCCCCGGATTGATTTCGATCAGCAATGTTGGCCGCCAGCGCTTCAGCGCCTTTGCCGCTCCGCGCAGGAACCGGGCCTCGGACCCCTCGATGTCAATTTTGATGAAGTCGATATGGTCGATTGCTGATTCTTCAACGAACTTGTCGAGGGTCGAAACAGAGACCGACTCGGCTCCGGGTTCATCTTCGCGGGCCAGTCTTGTGTTGGAGAGACTGTCTCCGGGAGACTCGATCAGCCGGGTCTCCGTTACGGTATCCGAGAGCGCCAGGTGGTGCGCGCGCACGTTACTGGCTCGGTTCAATTCGATGTGGCGTTGAAGCTTCTCAGACATCCTCTGCGTCGGCTCGAATGAATGAACCACGCCGGTCTCGCCGACGAGTCGCGACAACAGAAGTGTGAAGTACCCCATATTCGCCCCAACGTCCAGCGCGGTCCACCCGCGTTGAACCGTGCGTTCCAGGAACAGGGTCTCAATCGGCTCGTGCACCCCGACGTAGTAAACGTGACGCTGGTGGGCGTCATTTAAGTCAAGTTCGTAAACGGTGCCGCGGCTGTTGGTGACTCTCTGCTCCGTCCAGGTGCCGGAAGCATGCGCCGCGAGCCTCCGGACCAACCGCCAGTTGCCTGTCTTCCGTCCCAGGCTGAACGCAAGCCAGTCGCAGAAGCGTTGCGAGGATGCCGGTGAAGAGTAAGTCTTTTCCGGAGCTACAGCACCAGACATATAAATTCCCCCCGCTTACCTTCGATTGAAGAATTTCCTCTAAGCGACATATTGCCGTTCTCCTTGAGCGCGCTGCTGCAACGCGGAAGTCATGGAAAGCCTGCGTGCCTCGGCGGTCGCAATGGTGCGGCGGCCTATCTCCAGCGTCAATGCCACATAAACCCAGATCAGGATCGCCAGTCGATTGTTGTTGAGCAGAAACGACGCGCCGAACATTTGCGCGCAGACCAGGAGAACGCCCGAACCCACCGCGCGAAACAGGGTGTCATCGGTTCCCATGCGCTTTGCCGCCCTGATCACCCGCCTGCTGTATTTCGCGAACGCCCTGATGCATGCGACAAGGCCGATAAACCCTACGAGACCAATTTCCGCGAGCCACATGATATAGACATCGTGAGGGTCCGGAAGGGTCGCCCAGTCTCGATACACCATGATCTTTTCGCCCAGGTGCTGCACATCCACGGTGCTCGCGGCGGCGATAGTTGCCTGTGCACGCGGATAGAAGATACCGATGCCCGTTCCGAATATGGGATGGTCCCCGAAAATCCGCAGTCCGATGATCCCGCTTTGAACCCGTGTCAGCGAAGACGCGTTGCGCAGAACTGTATACCGCTGGAAGTACGAACCGACAAAGTCGTAACCCACAAAGATCAGGATGAAGAGCGAAGCCAAAGCGGCGACCCTCAGAGTACGGCCTCGCTTGGCAGTTCCGGTTGTCAGGAAAAGGAAAAGCAACACCGTCGCCGCGGCCAGGCGGGAAGCCTGCAATGCAATGCCGAGCAGCAGGAACCATGGGCACACCAGGTAAGGTATCCGCAACAGCCCGGAGCCCTTCTTTTGCATGTAAAGCGCGAGAGGCAGAATCAAGGAGAGCAGGGCCGCCACTGCGATTGCCGAGCCGATAGCCTGGTTGGGGCGGGCCGAGAACGCCGAGTCCTGCATCTTCCAGCCAAAGAGGCCGTACAATGGCGCGTAATTAAGCACCAGGAGAATATCGATCACGACCACCAGCACGCCGAAGATCAGGAACAGGCGCGTCATCCAATAAAGGTCGCGCGGCCGCCACCCGTCCAGGTGCAGTGCCCACCCAAGCAGGAGTGGCGTCACCACAGGAAATGTGTCTTGAATGAGAGGCCGGATGTTCACATTCTCGAACGCAATCAGGTACGCCTCGGACGCGACTATCCCGCATATGACCAGCAGAACGGCCCCCGAGAAGCCGCGAATCCGGAACGAACCATCCTCGAAGCGTCGAGTTCGTAAACTGCGCAGAAACAGCACAATGGCCATGAAAAATGCGACGAGGTTGAGGAATCGAAAGTGCATGCCTCCAATCGTAAGCAGGAGGCTCAGGTCGAAGCTGTTGGGCAAAAAAATCGTGAGAAAGATCAGCAACGAGACGAGCACAACCTTCAGGGAAATCCGCTGCTTCATATTGAAGGCTCCTCACCCTGCCGGTGCGCGCCCGCGTCGCGGTGGTGCGTGGCGAGTTCTGCGCCTTCCTGCAATCTGGTTTCCCTTCCCCGCCTCCGGGTGATTCCGTGGAGAAAGCGCCGGATCGCCGCCCGCTCCCCGGGTTCATATTCGCCGCTGAGATACAGGACTGCGAAATACACAAGAATTGCCGGCGGGATTAACCAGAGATCCCGGGCCCTGCCTGTCGAATGGCCAAACGACATGCACGCCCAAAGGAAGGCCGCCATGAAGCCCGTGCAAACTGCAGCCCGCCCCAGCGACACAAACGGCAGTGAGATCGGCAGTAACTTGGCTCCGATCGTCCAGCTCACAATGTTCAGTACGACCATGGAGAGCAACAGCGCCACCGCCGCACCGTAATAACCGTAGCGGGGAATAAGGATCAGGTTGAGGACCACGTTTTCAACCGCCGCAAATGCCATGACCCACGTCTGAATCGCCGGTTTCTTCAACAGCTGCGTATACAGCAGCGGGAACTGGGAGAGACCGCTGAGGAAGAAGCTCGTGGCGACCCATGGCACAACGGTCGACGCGGCGGAATATTCCCGCGACGAGAACAGCGATACGATGCTTCGCGACAGAAGACAAAGCCCGACGAGCGAAGGAATCACAATCAGGAAGTAATAGCGGACTCCGACACCGTTGTCGCGAACTGCCTCTTCGGGGGAGCCCCGCTCCCACGAGCGCATAAGAAGTGGATACAGAGCGGCCATTTCAATGTTAAACAGCATGTTCACAGGCAACTGCCCGACCGTGAATCCAAGCGAGTACAGCCCGACTTCGCGGGGATTTCGCACCGCCTCCAGAATGTAGCGGTCCGCGAAAAGCAGCACCTGCGTAAGCAACTGGCTCAGAACCAGCGGGAACCCGAATGCAAACAGGCGGCCCGCCGAAAATTCGCGCAGCTTTCGCAACCAGAACGGCCGCGGCTTGAGTCTCAGCCATATCCAGGCATTCAGAGCGCAGAGCGAAAGCAGCCAGACGATAAAGTAGGCCCTGATGTCCCGCCACACCAGCAGCGCCAGCAGGCCGAGACCGGGCTGAATGATCGCGCCGGCGATCTGCGTGCGTACATAGAGCGCCAGACGGCGCGCGCTGCGGAGATAAATACTGAAGACGTAGTACAGGCTGTACGCGAGCGTCACCGGGAGCGTGAACCAGAGCAGCTGGGCGAGCTCCGCGCGGATCAGATGCGCGAGAACGAGTATGACCGGCACGCCCACAATGGCCGCCAATCCTGCGGCGATCAGGGCAACCGTTGCGGTCCCATCCAGAAAAAACTGCTCCCGTCCGTCGCGCTCGTATGCCGGGTAGAACCGGAGCGTGCCCTGCGCGAGCCAGCCGGACAAGGCCAACATGCCGAGATTGACGAACGATGAGCACAGGACATAGTCGCCGTACACTGCCGGCGGAAACAGATGGGTCAGCGCGGGAATCAGGACCAGCCCGTTGACTACGAGCGCGCCCTGCGACAGCACATACTTTCCGCAATCCTGCACCAGCAGTTTGCGGAAACTGCCAGTGGGTCCCGGGCCGCGACGTTGAGTCTCATCCACCGGCCCGGCTGAAGTCACCGGGGAGACGCTTTCAGGCATGCGACGGCGCCCCGTTCTCCACGGCGCTGCTGAGAAAGTGACCCAGCGCCTCCCGGGTATTGTTCCAGGCATAATCCTTGAGAATTGCGGCGCGGCCATTCTCGCCCATAGCCTGGCGGGCTTTTGGATTCGCGGCTAGATATGCAAGGGCTTCTGCCAGTTTTCCGGCGTCGCCACTGGGAAACACAAGCCCGCACTCATGCGTTTGAACAATGCGGGCAAGAGGAAGAGCATCCGACACAATCACTGGTTTGCCCATATACATATAGTCGAAAAGCTTGTTGGGAATGGTGGTATCCGTGTGTTCGCACCGGAAGTGCGGAACAAGGCCGACGTCGCACGCCTGAATGAATCCCAGGCCGTCGCGAAACGGGACGTGACCCGGCATAACCATATCGTTCGAAACGCCGCGCTGCTTTGCCCGGTTCTCGAGCTCCGATTTGGAGAGGCCGGCGCCCATCAGAACGAACTGCACACGCACCTGGCGATCGCGCAACTCGGCGGCGGCATCCACAACGGTCGGCAGTCCGCGGACCTGGTCGAAATCGCCAAGATACGCTGCCCGCAATTCGTAGCTTGTTCCGTTGCTCGGCGAGATTGTTTGTGGTCTCGGCTGCATCAGCTCAGGCACGGGAACGCTGTGGAACACGTGGATCTTGCGCGGATTCACGCCCATTGCGACAAGGCGGTCCCGGTTTTCCTCGATGACGACGAGGATGCCGTCCGAAGCAAAGCACGAAAGGCGCTCAACCCAGCGTCCAAGCGGACCGGCGAAGACCAGCCTTCCAAGGCGATTCGCCAGGCCGCGCGGCTTTTCTGTAAGCGCCATGGCGACGAGGTTCTCCGCCATGTCCATCACGACAGGGATGCGGCGCGGCAAGATGCCCCGAACGGCAAGCACCAGCGGGAACTCCCGCACGATCACCAGGTCAATTGCATAACGGGCGCAAATGTCCCGCACGGCCCAGGCCCAGACGGGGTTGAGCACCATGCCGTGGGAACTCAGCGCGCGGATGCCGCCGAGATATGGCAGCCGGTGAACCCATACGCGCGGCTGCACCTGTTCCAGCCGCGGCTTATTGGAGAGATTGCGGCAGATAACATGAATCTCTGCGTCGAGTTGCTCGGCAACCGCAAAGAGCCTCTCCAGCCTGCGGTTAAAGCCCCACTCGCGTGGAAAAACGATTGCGATCCGTCGAAGTGCGTGAGTATTCATGATGCTCGCGCGCCTTCGATCGCAGGGTTGCTGACATACAGCGAATTTTCCACCGGCTCCGGACCCGCCGGCGTTGTCTCGTAGGCCTCGCGCTTGCGTGAAACGGGCGCCATCGCGCGCCACCGGCCGTCGAGAAACATCCGGGCCCACAACTCGAGAGATATCCACCGCCATAGGTGCGCGCTGCCCTTGTTACCCTTTGAAAACTCGGTATAAACACTGCGTATCCCGGCGCCGTCCGCCCATTCCCGCCGTGCCATGCGGTCCGAGAGCAGGATGTCGGACGCCCAGTTTCTGAGCGGGCCCCTCAGCCACGAATCCTGCGGCGGAGCAAATCCGAGCTTGTCTTTTCTGTTCCGGATCTTCTCCGGAAGCAGTTCGCCGAGCCCCCGCCGGAGGATGAACTTTCTTTCACCGTCGCGAAGCAACTGGTCAGGCGGGAGAGAAAACAGCCACTCGACCAGCCGGTGATCCAGAAACGGCAACCGCACTTCGCGCGAAAAAGCCATCGAGTTGCGGTCCGCATAGCGCAGGAGCTTCGGCAGGATGCTCCGGGTCAGGGTCTGGTACAGTTCCTGCCGGAAAGGGTCCTTGAACCTCCGCTCGGCCGACGGGCGATTCTGGCTCCACTGCCGGGAGAACTCGGCGCGAATCCCCGCGGTACGCAAGCTGCGCGCCGCCGAACCGCGGATCCCAGCGGGCAAAAAGGTCGCCAGCACGTTGGGAAGGAACTTCCAACCGCGGAATTCGATATATCTCCGAAGTTCACGCGATCCTTGAACCAGGCGCCTGGTACGCAACAGCTGGCGCAGCAGCGGCCCGAGGTAATCGTCATATCCGGCGAGTATCTCGTCGGCTCCCTGCCCATCCAGCAGGACAGTGACGTTGTGCTCGGCCGCGAGCCGCATCACATTCCACTGTGCGTAAACACTGGACGTGAGGAATGGGTGGTCCTGCTGCCAGGCCACCTGCTCGGCCTCTTCTGGATAGCGCTCCGCATCGGGGACCACCCCGTGGTTGGGCAATCCGGTGTGCTCGCATACAGCCTGAATGTACGGGCCCTCATCGAATTTGTCGTGCCCGGTAAAGCGCGCTGAAAACGTCGCCTGACGCCCGTGTCCCTCGCGCGCAATCGCGCATACGATGGATGAGGAATCCAATCCCCCGGACAGGCTCGACCCCACCGCAACATCGGCGCGCAGCCGCAGCCGCACTGAATCCGAGAACAGCTCGAGAAAGTGCTCCGCGCATTCTCTGTCGCTCCCGACTGGGCTTGCCTTGTCCGGCTCGAGGTCCCAATAGCGCCAGATCATGCATTGTCCGGTTCCCGGGTTATATCGCAGCGCGTGGGCGGCGGGAAGCGCCATCACGCCCCGAAATAAAGTCTCCTGGTCGGCATCGATATCGCCGAAGACGAGGAAACGGTAGATCGCTCCGTTGTTTGCCTCTGGTTCCACCTGCCCCGAGCTGAACAGAGCCTTGATCTCCGAAGCGAAGAGCAGCTGCTGTCCGCCCGGCCGGCGGTAATAATAGAACGGCTTCTCACCGAACCGGTCCCGCGCTGCGAACAGTGTCTTCCGCGACTCATCCCAGATCGCAAACGCGAACATCCCGTTAAGGCGGTCCAGGCACGCTTCGCCCCACTCGCGGTAAGCCTTCAGCAGAACCTCGGTGTCGCCGCTCGAATGCAGCCGGTGACCCTTCGCCTCCAGCTCGGTGGCAATCTCGCTGTAGTTGTAAATCTCGCCGTTGTAGGCGATGACGCAGTTCGCGTCTTCCGAAACCATGGGCATGTGGCCGGAGGGTGACAGGTCCAGGATCGCGAGCCGCCGGCTGCCCAGGGTTACCGCTCCACACTTTGACCGCCACATGCCCCAGTCGTCCGGTCCCCGATGAACGATGCTGTCGAGCATCGCCTGCGGAGCAGCCAGGCTGATCTCGCGATCGGGGTCAACGATTCCGATTATCCCGCACATCCAACGGCCGCCTTTTTAACTTGCTCAATTGCCACGCGTTGCGGTATTGACTGGAAACGTCTGCTATCGAGGTTTATGCGATAAAGGGGAGAGATCATGGCAGACCAATCCCGGGAAGGCACAGTGAGTGCCGCAATCAAGTCGCTCAAGCGTCTCAATTGTTCGGATTTCCCAGTGAGCCGCCATGTCGGGCGGCTCAAATCGATCCGCTTCAGACTGGTTTGGCACTCGGCATTTTTGCCGGTGAATGAAACGGACCGGAGGCCAGCGCGCTGAGGAGGTCGGGGGTGAAAAGGTCGCCGTAAAACAGGATCACTCCCTTTGCTCCCAGCTCGCGTGCCACATTGATCTGATCCATGGTCACTGGCACCGTGTTTTGCATTTTGCCGTCCCATCTGAACCCCACGCCCGCAAAGACGGGGCAATCGGGAGACAGATCCTTGATCGTTTTAGTCAGTCGAGTCTGAAATTGAGTGGTGTTGGTGGTATAGATTTCGGGAGAGTAAAAATCGAGCATTCCGGCTTTTGCATGGTGAAGCCATGTGCGGCCGATTTGGCGGTCCATTTGCCAGTCGTGTCCGCCGTCGGTCGATACCATGAGCTTCGGTGATGCGTTCTCGGCGGTCGTCACAACTTCCGCCATCACTGCACTGGTCCCAAGCGTCCGAAAATCCTCTGCAACTCGCGTGTCAAGCTGCCCCGGCAGCGGCGCGCCATAAAGCTGCTGATAGAGCTGAAGACAAAGATCGCAGCAGCAGTAACCGCGGTAGTCGTACCCGTTCTCTTCGACGTGAATGCCGGTTATGAGCGGATAGCGTTTCAGGGTTCGGCCGATGAGAAGGTTCTGCCAGCTGCGAAAATCCGGATGCTGTGGGCAGGCGTCTAACTTTGGATCGGCCTTGGGGTAAGCTGCCGCGAGATTCGGCTGCACTTCCCAGATACTTTTCGCCGCCCATGCGGGATTTCCGCCCACACTCGGATTGAAATCGGGACTGCCGGGCGTGCGATAACCGACGTACGAGTACCAGAGGTGCGTCTGGAGGCCGTAGCTGTGCGCCGTCTCGGTAATAAACCCGAGTATGTCCCAGCTCGTGGTCGGGTGTTCGTTACGATATCTCTGGTTCTCCACTCCGTAGAGAAAGCCGGAAGTTGTCCAGGGAAGGATGAAATTGAATCCTGCCCTGGCCCACTGTTGGACTGTGGCCTGAACCTGCGCTTTGCCCTTGGCAGGGTTCGCGTCGAACATGGCTTCCGGGTGAAACCATAAACCGCGCCCTTCCACCGCCGAGGGCGGCGCCGCGACCGCCGGCAAGCCGAGTCCCGCAATGGCTGACGCAATCGTTGCCGCCTTGACAAAATCACGTCGTGTTGTCGTTGATCCAGGGTTAGCAGGGCCGCGAAGTTCCGCCATCGTCATCGACCTCCAGTCGTAGGTTGGCGCGAGATTCTCGACTACCTCATCGAGCGGGGCTCAGAACACGCCGCTGCGTTGAAGCGAGCGGCCCCCGTTCGCGCCTTCGTCGGTTGACGTTGTTTCGAGCAATACGTCCTGAAACATCCCCCGTCAGTACGGCCCGAATTATATCTCAACCGGCGCAGCTGGGTAGCGCCGTTTATTCGTCCGGCCTCTTGTAGTACGACGTGGAGTATTTTCCGTAGTAACCGTAGTAGGGGTAGTAGCCATCCGCCGAGGTATACCGGCTCGTCTTGTTCAGGATCACGCCGATGATGTTGGCGTGCAGGCGCCGCAGGGTGGAGACCACCACCGAAACGGCCTTTCTGCGCGTTTCACCAGCGCGGCTCACAATCAGCACTCCATCCGCGGCCGACACAATCTGAAGGCACTCGGCAAAGCCCATGAGCGGGGGTGAATCGAGGATGACGAGCTCATACTCTTTCGCAAACTCGTCCAGCAAGGTCGCGAGCCGGGGTCCGATCAGGTCGGCCGCCCGGTGAGACCCGGGCCCGGAAGGCAGAATGCTCAGATTCGGCTTGCCTTCGATCGGAATCACAACATCCTGCCAGCACCGTTCACCCGTCAGGACGTTCGATAGTCCCTCCCGCAGGCTCAGGTTGAACTTTGCATGTACGCTCGGACGCCTCAGGTCGGCATCGACCAGCAGAGTCCTTTTCCCGCGATCGGCATTGGCGATCGCAAGATGACAGGCGATCGTCGTCTTACCCTCCGCGGGGGTCGCGCTCGTAAGAGCAATCGAGCCCAGGCGGCCTTCGAAATCCGAAAGGAATATCGTGTTACGCAACGATCGGACCGCTTCGTCGAAGCCCGATCGAGTGCCGTAATACCCGTTGCGTCCGGATTTTGAAGCACCCCCCTGCACCGGCAACTCCTGCACCTCGATGGCGCCTTGCTTGGAAATCTGCGCGGCCGCGGTGTCGGCCGGCAGGGTGCCAATCACATCGGTGCCAAGGTAGCGGCTCGCTTCCTCGGGATCGCGAAGTGTCGTGTCGAGCGAATCGACCAGGATTGCCGCTCCAATCGCAACAATGGTTGCGAATAGAAAGGCGAGAATGATGTTGAGCTTGATCTTCGGAAAGACAGGCTTGTTCGCAGCTCTCGCATAATCCGCGATCCGCACATTGTTGTTTTGGAACCCGGCGTTGATCCCTGCCTCGCGAATCTTCTTGATCAATTCGTCATACAGGGACCTGTCCGCATCTGCTTCCTGTTTCAACTGCTGGTATTCGAAGGATTTCGAGTTGAGGTTGTTCCACTGCGACTTGGCCTCCTCAACAGCCTTTTGAAGCATCTGCTCGCGGTCGACGGCCTGGTTGTACTCAATCTCGGTCCGCTCCATGATGCTTTGGCGGGTGTCATCGTACTCTTTCTTGACTTCCGCGAGATCCGACGCCGCTTTCCGGTACTCGGGGTGGGAGGAGCCATAGGTAGCCTTGATCAGCGCAAAGCGTTCCTGCGCCTGGTTGAGCGCCTCGCCCAGTTTCTGGAGCGCATCGGCCTGAGGAGACGTCAGTGCCGCCGAGATGTTCCCGGACCTGATCGCGTTCCATGCTGCTTCCTTGCCGACACGGTCGCCCTGCGCCGTCGTGTACTCACCGTTCAGTTGCAGAAGCCGAGAGGACAGGATGTTTGTCTTCTCGTCTGGATTGATGACATCCAGGTCCTTCTCAAACTGATTCAGCGCCAGGCTCGATTTCTCCATCTTTGCCTGCAGTTCATCGAGCTGCTTCTCCATGAACGACGACATGCTGGCGGAAGAACGGATGCGGATGTCATAGGAATGAGCCAGGTAGGAGGTCGCAATCCCATTTGCCACGTCAGCTGCGAGCTGCGCATTGGAGGACCGGTAGCTGATGAGCAGAAGGTAGGTGTTGATAGGCCGGGTGACTTTGAGACGCTTCAATACGATTGGCGCATTCAAAGTTTTCTGCGCCGCCGGATCGTTTATGCTCTTGATCTGCTTCTCCTCTTCGAGGAGGCGGTACCGCTCTGCGACCGGCCTGAGCACGGCATCGGACTGAATGAGCTTTTCCTGCGTTGCCAGGAATTGATCCGCGTCATTGAGCCCGATCGCCCGCGTCGACTCGTCGCCAACAACCTGTGATGGGGCCTGGCGGTCAATATCGACGGTCGCAATTGACTCGTAGATCGGCCGTATTCGGGCCGAGAGGACGGCCGTAATCAGTACGCAGCCCGCTACGAACGCCGCGATTCTCCACTTCTGCCGCCGCAGGATCCACAAATAGCGGGAGAAAGGAACCGATGGAGTCTCGGGCTCGATTTCCTGGACTGGTGGGGGCGACAAATACGGCAACGCCGGCTCGGTCGTCAACGAGGTCGATAACGCTTGTGCTTCGAATCTGGCTTTGCGAGGCATGTTGTTCCTTTAGGATGTCACCTGGTTCCGTAGTAAACGGCCGCGGATCCCATGGCGGCGGCAATTCCGGCGGACGCCTCAAGGACACTGAGAGTCGCCTTTGTACCGCTCTTCGTGGGTATGTAGAGGATGTCGTCGGCCATGAGAGCCACATCCGGCGACTTGCGCTTCATGATCTCATGCAGCCGGATGGGAATCTCCTTCCGGCCGCCGGCGGCTCCCTCTTTGCGGTAGATGTACGCTGTGCTCGACGAAAAAGTATCCAGGCCCTCCGACAGCGCCAGCGCTTTCAGCACGCTGCTCTCCGGACCGTCCGTGAGATAGAAGGCGCCTGCCTTTTTCACGTTCCCGAGAACGAAAACCCTGTCGGCTTCCGGGATGCGAATCTCTTCCCCGCCTTTTAACACCAGGTTCAGCGCGGGGTCGCCGCCTTCCAGAAGTTCCTTCAGCGGGATTCGCTGAACCAGCGCGGCTTTCCCATCCGCGCCCGGATCCTGGCGGGTGACAATGACGTCGGAGCCCGCATTATCCGAAAGTCCGCCTCCCCGGGAGATCGCGTCCAGCAGCGTCACCGTCCCCGTCGCCTGGAACGTCAGAGGAGTCTTTACCTCGCCCGCCACGGTGATCGGCCGGCTCTGGTACTCGACCACTGTGACCGCCACGATGGGGTCGACGAGGATATTCTCCGCGATCAGTGCGGCGGTGATCGACTTTTCCAGGCCGTCCGGGTAAAGCCCCGCGGCATGGATCGGTAGTTTCAGCATCGGGAGGCGGATGTCGCCTTCCACATTGACGCGAACCGTCCGCGTAAGCTCCTGCGAGTCATACACGGAGATCCCGACAAGATCGTCAACGCCGATCTTCTCGATTGGGAGGTTCGCAAGCTGATTCAAGGCGGCCGAGCTCTGGTTGTTCAGCTCGCCGACCGGGGTCTGCTGCGCCACGCACAGACAAGTCGCCGATAGTGTGAAAAGGACGATTCTGATGATTCTCATAGCCGCTCTTTGCTGGGGGGTTGAGAAACTGCTCTGGACTAAAAGGCCTTCACGCCGACCCATTGCTCGGCTTCGGACTATAGCTTTGCCCGTAGCCTTCCTTGATCCGTTCGTTCAATTCGTCGATTTTTCGACTAAGCAATAGTATCTGCAACTGAAGGCCCTTTGCATCGACTTGCGACTGGTAGCCATGCTCGCCGTCGCCTACGAGCAGGCGCATCGCTCCGCGAGCGAAATCTGATACGCTCCGAGCTCCGCTGGTTACGCACAAGTTCACCAGCGCCGAGTATTCATCCTCGGAAAGGCGAACGCTGATCATCCGGGAACGCGCCCTGAGAATTGTCATAAAGCTCACGCGGACTTACGGATTTGGAGGCAGAGCAAAGAGCCGGCGAGCCGGCAGTCCCTGCTATGCATGTGTTGGGGAACGGGCATTTGTGACGCCCCGTCTGACGTCTGCGAAGCCGTCGACGAACAGAGGGATAATTTATTGCGGGTGGTCGTCTGTTCCGATTACCCGGCAACCCGTGCAGCGGTTAACGACCAGGACCTTCATTGCACGACTTCTTCCCGGGTAAACGGATTTTTCGAGCATAGCTTACGCACTGCATTCACTATTTTGCCCGCCGCGTCGCCATCGCCGTACGGGCGTGCATCGGTTTGGCCGGCTGCGCCGATTGACGAACGAAGCGCCGCGGCCACGTCTGAGGTTCCGTCGGGCGGCACCAGGCGGTTCCAACCGAGTTCGATCAGTTCCATCCATTCGGTTTCGCCCCGCAATGTGACGCATGGCACTTGATAAAAAAACGCCTCTTTCTGAACGCCTCCCGAATCGGTGGCCACGACTGCCGCATTGCGTTCCAGGGCAATCATGTCAAGATAGCCAACCGGTCCGATCATTTTGAAATTTGGGCTGAAATTCCGCTCGAATCGCGCGGAATCGATCGTGTCTCGCAGGCGGGGATGCACGGGCAGAACCACCGGCATCTCGAGCGATACGGTGTCAAACGCGCTCAGAATCCGGTCGAGGCGCGTGAGATCCTCGGTATTCTCCGCCCGGTGGATCGTGCAGAGCGCATATTCCTTTGGTGTGAGCGCGAGACGTTGCAGGATGGTGCTTGAGGCTTCGGAGATCTCCAGGAAGTGCAGGGCTGCGTCGTACATTACGTCGCCTACAACCTCGATCCGGGATTCGGGAATCCCTTCATCCAGGAGGCGCCCCTTCGCCCTCTCGCTTGGGGCAAGGAGCAGATCGGCCAGGTGGTCCGTCACGACCCGGTTGAGTTCTTCCGGCATCCGGCGGTTGAAGCTGCGCAAGCCAGCTTCCACGTGCACCACCGGTATGTGCAGTTTGGCGGCGGCTAATGCGCCGCCCAGGGTTGAGTTTGTATCCCCGTACACAATCGCGCAGTCTGGCTTTTCAGTAATTAGAACCTTCTCGGTCCGTTCCAGAATGCGCGCTGTTTGAGCGGCATGGCTGCCGCTGCCTGCTTCCAGATTGTAGTCGGGGGCGGGCATCTCAAGTTCCCGCAGAAATATATCGGACATCATCTCGTCGTAATGCTGTCCGGTGTTCACCAGTACTTCATCGATCTCGCCGTCCTGCCTCAGCCGCCGGGACACGAGTGCGGCTTTGACGAACTGGGGACGAGCTCCAAATATAGAGAGGATTCTCATGACAAAGGAAGAATTCGTCTGCAAGGCCGCGAGGACATCCGCCACGCCAGGAAATCCGAGAATCCCTCATCTGTCTATGTTGAGCAATAGAGTAGGACAATCAGCCGCCGCACTCGGCCACGGCTTCACAATCAGAGAACTGGGAATCGCCTCCTGACGGGGGCGGCAAATACCACATCACTCAATCATGCACATACATTTGGGGATGGGGAGCCATGCTGCCGAAGAATGGGGCCTGGCGGGAAAGTCAGTGATCCTGTTCTAAGCGACTCCCGCTGCTCCACGACCTTGGCGTAGGCTTCGCCCCCTTCAGTCCCATTTTTCACAGGACCGAACGGATTAACAGTGGAAAGCGCAGTTATCCGGCTTTCCTCTGACTGGTGATTCCAATAGGTGCAGCTTAACACACCAACTTTCGTTGTCAAGACGAGAATGTAAAACAAATGATGACGCCAGTACCCCGCTTGCCGGGCGCTGGTCATGTCGGCGTTCAGCAGTCTCGATATTCATCACCGGCAGCACGCAAGAATGTTTTTGTCTACTGCCTCCGGTGAATGTTCGTTGAAAACTCCACGGTTTTCTGATGCATACGGCATTCACTGCTGCGGAAGCGCAGCAGTCATCCAGATGTGAGGCCGTCCATCCGGATCGATTGGCGCGGCTCCGCTTGAACTCCCGTCGTTTGCCCGCGTGCCTTCTCAACGCACCCGGAACGTAAGACAACACCCGGCGGCCACAACCGAGATTGACTTCTCTTCGGCGGTCGTCTACGCTCAGTGCCGTGACCAAGCCCCAGGCGCGCATATTCTCGATTGTGTCTCGCGTCCTCGTGTCTGCGATCTGCTGCGTAGGAATCTGGAGCTCCTGGAAGCTGGCCCGGGCGGATTACCTGTTCAACCAGCGCACTGAAGACTCCATTCGCGCCGCCATTCAGCTCGAACCGGACGCCTGGCGCTACTACATGGTTCTCTCCCAGATCGATTCCGCGCATGAGGAACAGCTCCTCATGCGTTCGCTCCAGCTCAATTCTTACAATGCCGCCGCGAACATTGAACTCGGACTCTACGCTGAGAGCGGCGGCGATTATGTGCGCGCAGAGAAGCTCCTTGTCGAGGCATTTGCGATCGACCGCACCTTTGTAACGCGCTGGGCGCTTGCCAACTTCTACCTTCGTCGCGGCAACGAGCCGGCGTTCTGGCAGTGGGCCCGCAGCGCCGCAAGCATGCCATCGGATCGCATGGGCGCTCTTTTCGAATTGTGCTGGCGCGAATCTCCCGATCCGGACAAGATCTCCGCCGCCATCTTGAGCGACAACCCGGGCCTGATCCACCAGTACATCGACTTCCTCCTTACGAAGAATCAGCTCACGGCGGCAGCTTCTGCCGCGCACCGGCTCATCCCGCTTGGCAACCCGGTAATCGATACCCCGGTGCTCCTCACGACCGTCAACCGTCTCGTGGCTGCCAAAGAAGGCCCCGCCGCCGCGGGATTGTGGCGCGAGCTCATTTCCGCAAGGTGGGTCCAGGGCGATCTGGCGGTGGTGAACAATCCAAGGTTTGACCGGGACCCGCTGCCCGTGGACTTTGACTGGTTTCTTCCTGCCAATGACGGCGTCAATTCCGAAACCGGGTCTGCGGGCCTGGTAGCGGACTTCAACGGCAGCGAACCGGAATCCTGGGTGATCGCATCCCAGTCCATCGTGCTTTCGCCGGGGCCGCACACCCTGCAATACTCCTATCGCACTTCCCAGATCGCTCCCGGCACCGGGCTCAGGTGGCAAATTGTTGCCGCCGGGACAGATAGCTCCCTTGCTAACTCGGCAGATCTTGCCAGCGATACCCTGCGCAATGACTCGATGACGTTCACCGTCCCCCAGGACGCGCCGCTTTTGCGCCTTCTCCTTACCTATCAGAGGACACTGGGCACAACCAGGATTTCAGGACGGCTCGTGGTACAATCCGTTCAAGTCCAATAGAACTCCGGGAAAGAAAATGGTTTGTCCCAGTTGTGGAAGCTCCGAAGTTCGCATCTCACAGCGCGCGCATTCGATGGATGGGGTTCGCCGGGTGCTCGGCCACGAAGCTTTCCGTTGCAGGAAGTGCCGGCACCGTTTTTACGCCTCCAATTCCGCCACGCCGGATTCCGTGCCTCAACCCTCTAAGTCCCGCAGTTCCAAGCGCCGGCGGCACAGAGACCCCGGGTTCCGCGCCCGCTTATGGCGCCGTATGGTGTGGATTACCGTCTTCACAGTGGCGTTCTTCGTCTTCCTGTATTTCCTGCGCTTCATCATCAGCGAGCGGGCCGCCCCCGACGAATTACCGGTAAGCTCCGTCCAGTCACAGTCGATCCATTTCAGCGCCTGACCGGCAAGCTCAAGAATCGGACCGCAACGCTGCCCGGCGTCGCACCGGATCTCACCAACGGACATGTATCCAAAGTAATGAACCCCGGCGGAGCCGGAGCCATTGGATATAAGCCGCTCAAAACGGCTTGATCGGGGTCGCCGGCGCGGCCCCGATCGTCGTTTGCTCGCCTCAATCGCGGCCGGTCAGCCCCCATCGCAGCTCCCCGCCGAAATTGCTCAGAACTGCACCTTGGCCCCGAACTGCACCTGGCGCGACGTCGTCGACGTCGCGGTAATCACTCCGGCGGTGGGCGATACGCCCGATGTGGCTGAAGTGTAGGTCACAGGATTCGGCGTGAGAAAGTTGGTGTGGTTGAGGATGTTGAATATCTCCGCGCGGAACTGCAGGTCCACATGCTCGGAGAGTTTCGTGTTCTTCTTTGCCGAGAAATCCACCGTGGTCAAGCCCGGCCCGGCCAGCGAGTCGCGCCCGGCATTGCCATAAGTTCCGGTGGCCGGCGGCAGAAAGGCATTCGGATTGAACCACTGGTGCGGCGTGTGCGGATAGAGCGGTCCGCTGAAGTTCGGGTTCCAGTTCGGCCGCACGGGGTTGCGCGTGTCGCCGTTGCCGGTCGGGTTAAAGCCCAGCTGCGGGGTAAACGGAAACCCCGACTGCACGGTGACGATCGTGCTCGCATTCCATCCCGAAACAACGGTGCGCACCGTCCGCGGGCTCTGCGCCAGCAGGCCGTGACCCGTCCCGAAGGGAAGGTCGTAGCTCGCATTGATCGAGGCGGCGTGGCGCAGGTCGGTCGCGGCCAGCGCCCAGTCCCGCTTGGGGTCCAGCGGGAACTCGACGAATGCCGGCGTATTTGCGCTCAGGCTCGTGTTCCACGCAGAGCCATCGTCCAGGTTTTTGGCAAACGTGTAATTGCCGCGGAACTGAAGCCCGTTCTTGAAGCTGCGGCGCACGTCCACTTCCAGCGCGTTATACAATCCCACGCCCTGCGACACCCACGACGTGGTGTTGGCCAGGTTGGGATTCAAGAATGGCGCCTTCGGCGGATAGTACACCGAGCCGTCCGCCGCATACGATGGTGCCGGCTCGTTCAGGTCCTCCGAGAGGATCTGGTGATAGCTGTGGGATCCCACATAGCCCAGGGTCAGCGCCGTGTGCGCGGCCATCTGCTGTTCCACGTGCAGGGTCCACTCCAGCACCGTCGGCGTTGCAATGTTGGGCTGCACGTTGCTCGGCGAGATCAGGGTCCCCGGCGGCAGCGGCGACCCCGGCGTGAAGTGCAGCTTGCTCACCGGAATATTCGACACCGACTGTGCCGTGTTGAACGGCGCTGTCTGATCGAGCCGGTAGTCCAGCGTGTCCAGCAGCCCGCGATAGATGCCGAACCCGCCGCGCACCGCGGTCTTGCCATTTCCCCACACGTCCCACGCAAAGCCCACGCGCGGTTCGGGCAGAAACTTCGCGCGGTTCTCGCTCAGCGCTGATGTGCCGACCACCGGATTGGTCTGCAGCACCCCGTTCACGATGGCATAGTTCGAAGCGCGCCCCTGCGACTCGTTCCACCCGTTGGTCGACTCGAACCGGAAACCAGCGCGCAGCTCAAACCTCGGCACCACCTTCCAGGTGTCTTCCACGAATCCGGCGCCTTCAAGCATGCGCCAGCCCAGCTCCGTCGGCGACGGCACCACCGTGAAAGTCTTCACCGTGCCCTGCAGGAAGGTCGTCAGCGTGCTGAACGATGCCTGCCCGAACTGGTTCTGCGCCAGCAGGTCGTTCGACTGCATGCGCTGGATCCACACGCCGGCCTCCCATTCATGCTTGCCGTGCGACCAGTAAACGTGATCGTCCCATGTAAACAGGTTGCGCGCAGACGTGTTGTTGCTGCCCACGTTGGACCCCGCCAGCGTGATCTGCGATGCTCCGTTCGACGCCGTGCTGCCGCTGATCACGATCGCACCCACCGGCTTCCCTGCCACCCAGCCCGGCAGATCGACCGGCGTGTACCCGTTGAAATAGAACGACCCGCGCGAGAAGCCGAACCGCGCCGTGTTCAGCAACGACGATGAGAACGAGTGCTGCTCCTGCACGCTTGCCACCTGCTCGCGCAGGCTCTCGTCGATGAGGCTAAGCGGGTTCTGCGATGGCGTGTCCGCAATGCTGTCATCCACGGTGTACACGCCGAAGAGCAAGTCCTTTTTGCCCAGGTTGTAGTCGAGGCGCGTCGTCCCGAAATCCTCGCGGATATGCTGCTTGGGATGGCTGAAGCTCTGGGCGATGCCCCCGCCCAGTTCCGCGCCGTTCTGCACCGGCCATAACGCAAGCAGCGGCTCAACTGCGGGGTTGACGCCGACATATTGCAGGTTTCCTTTTGAATCCGGCAGGTAGCCCAGCCGCGCCTCGTTGTCGGGAACCAGCGTGACGGCGCTCAGGCCCCACGCCTGGCGGAATCCCTCGTAGTTGCCGAACAGGAACAGCTTGTTCGGCCGCAGCGCTCCGCCGAGCGAGGCGCCGAACTGGTTGCGCTGGAACTCCGGGATCGCTCCCTGGTCGAAATAATTTCTCGCGTCCAGCGCGCTGTTGCGCACGAACTCGAATGCGCTGCCGTGAAACTGGTTCGTGCCCGACGTGGTCACGATGCTCACCTGCGCGCCGTCGCGCTTTCCGTATGCGGCCCCGTAAGTCTCGCTCAGCAGGTTGAACTCCTGCACCGCATCCACTCCCAGCAACTGCCCGCTGGCGCCGCCCGGAGTCACGTTGATCAGCGATGCGCCGGTGTATTCAATTCCGTTCAGCAGAAACAGATTGTCCTGCGGCCGGTGACCGCTCACCGCGAACATGTTCCCGACCGAAGAGTTCGACGTGCCGATTCCGCCCGAGCGCTGGCCCGTGTAATTCACGGTCGCCGGATTCAGCGTGAGCAGCTGATCGTAGCTGCGCCCGTTCAGCGGCAGTTCCTTCACCTCGCGCTCGTCGATCAGTCCGGAAGTCGACTGCGTCGTCGTATTCACCGACGAACCCGCCGCATCCACCTCCACTACCTGTTCCACCTTGGCCAGCCCCAGCACAAACTGCAACTGGAGGCTCTGCCCGATCGTGAGTTCCATCCCGGTCTGCGTCTGCGGCTGAAATCCCTCCGCCGCCACCTTCACCGAGTAGTGGCCGATCGGCACCGACGGCGCATGAAAGCTCCCGTCCGCCGATGTCGTTACGTTGCGCTCTGCCCCGGTCTCTTGCTGCCGCACCAGCACGCTTGCGCCGGAGATTGCGGCCCCGGTCGTGTCCCGCACCGTTCCCACAATGCTGCCTCCCACCACCTGGCTCCGTCCCGCCAGAACGCCTGCGCCCGCGACAACCAGAATGAGAGAAAGAAGCCTCAATGCGATCTTCACTGGATCCTCCTGAGTTCGAAACGATGAAGTTGATATGTGGAGCCGCGTCCGCGCACACGAACAGGGTTCTCCGTGCGAGCCGGTCCTCAACCGCCGGGTTCTAGTGAACTGGGATTAGGGGCGACAGAGATCTGCGAGGGAAGTGTGGTCGAGAATCCGTGCCGTGGCGTCGCGAACGTCCAGCAGCAGCTGGAACAGCGCGCGATGCTTGGCATCGGACCGGATACGCCGCCGCAGCGACTCGGCATCCTCAAACGGGGCAAGCGGGCCGTCGGTGATCCGCAGTACGTCCCCGATGAGAATCTGCTCCGGCGCTCGCCGCAGCTCGTATCCGCCGTTGGCCCCGCGCACGCTCACCAGCAGCCGCGCGCGCTTCAGATCCCGCAAGATTGCCTCCAGGAATTTTTCCGGCAATTGTTCCTCCTGTGCGATGTCGCGAATCTTTACCACGGTGCCCGGGTAATGCCGCGCAAGCACAGTGAGGGCCTGCAGGGCATAGAGTCCTTTTTGCGAGATCCTCATGGTTAGAAAAGTCTACCAACCCGAGCGGGATTCCGGAGTGCCAATCATTTCAATGGCGGGAATCGGGCCCCTGGGGGAGGGGAATCTCTATGTCAACTAATCCTACTCATGTAATAGGGATTGTCAAGATTTCTTTTTCTCCCCCTCTATTCCCTGCCCTCCAGGCTCCCATCCAGGGGCGAAACGCGCGCCCGGGAAGCCCGAACCGCGCGGCCACAAACGAAAAACCACACCCAGGTAACCAGTCCTCTTCCATGCCGCCGAGTCAGAGAAACGAAAGGAACCTCGCACCGCGTTACTTCAGCTATCTCTCAGGGCCAGAAATTGTTTTTCCCGGTTTCGATCCTCAAGTACTATGGGTTTACTTGAGTCTGACAGCCGCATGACAGCAAACCCATGATCTATGGGTCCCTTTGCCTCCAAGTCATCCATGGCAATACAGGTTTAGCCGCAGTTCAAAAACGCGGCATTGCATTCCAAAACTGATGTAATTCCCCAAATCTGGAGTGGATATGTGCAATCAGGCGTGGTCCGCGCTTCAAGTCAAAACCAATCAGGAAAAAATCGTTGGTCAGCACCTGGCCATCCGTGACGTCGAGCATTATCTTCCCCTCTACTCCGAGCGCTCCCTCTGGACCGACCGGACCGTTACACTCGAGCGGCCTCTCTTCCCTGGTTATCTCTTCGTCCGCTTTTCACGCGATGCCCGCCTCCCCATCATCAGCGCCCCCGGAGTCTTGCGCGTTCTCGGGAATGGCGACACCGACCTGGTCAGCGACATCGAGATTCAGCGCATACGCATCGCGCTGAGCAGCGGATACATCCTTCGGCCCGATCCCGGCATGCGTGTCGGCACAAGGGTGCGCATGGTCCGCGGTCTGTTCTGCGGAGCGGATGGGGTCGTCACCGGCCTTCGCCGCCAATGCACCGTGGTGATCGCTCTCTCCAACAGCATGCACTCCTTCTCCGTCGAATCCGACCTTGAAGATCTCGAGGTCATTGAAGACCTCGTCTGCCACTAATCACTCCACAGTTGCGCCCGTTCATCGCAGGGCTGTGCCCCGTTCATCGCGGCATCTTCGCGATGAGCGGGCGTGAGGCTTTCGCGATGAGCGGGCGTGTGCCCCACCCATCCATCCCAGGCTGTGCCCCGTTCATCGCGGCATCTTCGCGATGAGCGGGCGTGAGGCTTTCGCGATGAGCGGGCCGCCCATCCCCCTTATTGGACAGTCAGCGTAAGCGTGAGTGCCTGCTTCAGGTTATTCGTTGCGTCGACAGCATTCACGGTAACGCTGTAAGTTCCCGCGGGAGTGCCGGCATTTCCTCCTCCTCCGCCGCCACCGCCGCCGCCCGAGCTGCCGCTGGCTCCGCCGCATCCCGCGGCAAGCATCGCGGCCGCCGCGATCAGCAGCAGGCAGCCAACCGAGCGCAGCCGCGCGCTCACCCTGCGCATGCGGGCGAGGCCGAAGACCAGTCCGGCAAGGCCGGCGAATACGAGCGGCGCGCGCAATGGCTCGCCGGGCCGGCGGGCCGGCGCACCCAGCGCGGACGAAGCCGCAGTAGTCGCGATGCTCAGCGTGCTGGTCTGATTGCCGCTGCCCGTAAACGTAAGCGAAGCAGGATTGAAGCTGCACGTAGCTTCAGCCGGCAGGCCGCTGCAGGAAAGGCTGACCGTGCCCGTGTACCCGCCATTATCGGCATAACTGAGCGCATAGCTCGCGGTGCCTCCGGGCGCGATAGTCTGCGTACCAGGAGGCGTCCCCGGAGTGAAGCTCGGCGCCGCCACCGTAACCGACACGGCGCCGGAAGTACTCGCCGCATTGTTCGCATCGCCCGGGTAGCTGGCAACCACCGAGTAATTCCCCGCGGCAGCAAACGAAGTCTGCAGCGAAGCAGTCCCACCCGCCAGGCTCGCCTGCCCCAGCGTAGTGGAACCGGCCGAGAACGTCACGGACCCAGTGGGCGACGATCCCGTGACCGTGGCGGTCAAAGTGATCTGCTGGCCCACATTCGCAGATGGTGACGACGAAGCCAGCGTGATGGCGGACGAAGCTGGATTGACCACAACGTTCACTGCATTCGAAGTGCTCGCAGCGTTGTTGGCATCGCCCGAGTAACTCGCAACCACCGAGTAATTCCCCGCAGCGGCAAACAAGGTCTGCAGCGTAGCGGTTCCGCTGCTCAGGCTGACCTTGCCCAGTGTGGTCGAACCGGCAACGAACGTCACCGAGCCGGTGGGAGAGGTCCCGGTGACAGTGGCAGTCAGAGTGATCTGCTGGCCCGCATTGGGAGAGTCCACGGAAACCGACAGCGCCGTGGCGGAGACGGTTTGGTTGACAGCAACGCTAACAGCGTTCGACGTGCTCGTAGCGTTGATTGCATCGCCCGAATAGGCGGCGGTAATCGAGTAAGTTCCCGCAGCGGCAAATGAAGTCTGCAGCGTAGCGATCCCGCCGGTCAGGCTCACGGTGCCCAATGTAGTCGAACCGGCCGAGAACGTCACCGAGCCGGTTGGAGAAGTCCCGGTCACCGTGGCGGTCAAAGTGATCTGCTTGCCCACATTGACAGAGTTCGCCGATACCGCCAGAGTGGTCGCAGATGCAGCCAGGTTGACCGCGATGGTCACAGAATTTGAAATACTGGCCGCGTTGTTCGTATCGCCCGAGTAGTTCGCTGCGACTGCATGGCTGCCGGCGGTCGTGAACGAAGTCTGCAAGGCCGCAGCGCCGTTTGTCACCTTGACCGTGCCAAGCGTGGTCGTGCCATCCATGAAGGTCACGGTCCCCGAGGGCGAAACGCCGCTCACTGCCGCCGTCAACGTCACCTGCTGATTCGGCGCCAGGGTCTGGGCCGACGCGCTGAGCACCGTGGCCGAAACTGCGGGATTCACCGTCAGGCTAACCGTGTTCGAGTTACTGGAAGCATTCGCGATGTCACCCGAGTAACTCGCAGTGAGAGAATACGAGCCCGCCGCCGTAAGGGCAACCTGCAGCGATGCCGATCCGTTCGCGACGGGAACCGTACCCATCGCAACTCCGTTAGCGGCGAAGCTGACCGATCCCGTGGGGCTGGCGCCGCTCACGCTCGCCGTGATTTTGACCGGCGGGTTGAGCCCGGTGGGCGTCAGCGTGGTCGAGGCGCTGGAGGATGCCAGCGTGGTCGTGCTGGCCGCGAGAGGCGTGTTGTACGTGATCGAGGCAACCGGGCTGAGCAACTGTCCCGATTGCGCCATGGCCTCGATCGTCGTCTTTCCCGTGACGCTGATAGGCGCCGTGAACTTGGACGAACTTGTGCTCGGCGTAGTCCCGTCCGTCGTGTAGTAGATGGTTGCGTTCGCAGTCGTGTCCTGCAGCGATACGCTCTGCGTGCCGGAGTACGTGCCGGCGGGCAGCGAGAAGGTCGGCGGAGCGGGCACCTGGTAAATGACCTCCGAGACCTGCGAAGGCAGATAGGGGCCATTTCCCGCGATGGCTTTCAGCGTGACGGTCGAAGTGACCGGGATGGGGCCGGTGTAGAGAGTGGAACTGAGGGTCGGCGTGCTCCCGTCGGTCGTGTAGTAAATGGAGGCTCCCGCAGAGGCACTGGAGATGGATACCGACTGCGCGGAGTAATACGTGCCGGTCGTGAGCGAATACACCGGCGCGGTCGCCGCGGAATAGGTTTCCGAAACGCCATTGGTAGCCACGCTCGGGGCATAGTTCGCGTCGCCGGAATAGGAACAACTCAGAGCGTGCGTGGCGGTTGTTCCTGCCTGGACGGTGACGGAGGAATCAGACCCCGACGCAGTGGCGACTGAGCCTTGGGAAAGAACGTAGATGCCCCCCGGACCGCCCCCGACCAGGTAGGCCAGACTGTTCTTGTTGAAATTGGCGGCGGCAATTGCTCCGTAGGCACCTGCTAGCAGGTATTGTGCCGGTGGTCCGAAAGTGCCATCTCCATTTCCGGGGTAGATCCAGACCGATCCCGAGTTTCCGACGTTGTATAACAGGTCTTCTTCTCCCGTTTTCAGGTAATCTCCCGGAACGAGAAAAGGAACCACTCCAAAGGGCGTGGAAACGGGAATCCCCAGCGTGTAGTTGTAGCCAAGCTGAAATGTTCCATCGCCGTTTCCGAGCCAGAATCCAATCCCGTTTGTCGCAAGATAGGCGAGGTCAAGGGCTCCATTATTGTTGAAGTATCCTGCCGCCGAAGGGAAAGCTCCTCCTGCGCTGGCATAGTAGACAAGTTGCTGGAACGTGCCGTCACCGTTACTTATGTAGACATTGATGCCAGGATGGCGAAGAGCATCTGACGATGGACCATTTGAAACCAGGTCGGTCTTGCCGTCGCCGTTCAAGTCCCAGCCGTAGACCTGATAGCCGTTGCCCCACCCGGAGTTCGGAAGGGTGAATGTCTTTTGGAATCCACCCTGCTGGTCGTTGCGGAGAATGTAACCAAGAAAAGAGTACTTCCCGTCGCCACCCATGAGCAGAAGATCCGAGTATCCGTCGCCGTCGACGTCGAGCACTTGCACGACGTCCGCGAACCGCATGGGCGATAGCCCCGGGATAGTGTACGAAACCGGCGAGGTCTGGAAGGTCCCGTCCCCGTTGCCGATGAGAACGTTGAGCACCGCAGTACCGGCGTCGTAACTGGTGTCTTTCACGAACCAGGCGACATCCGGCTTGCCGTCGCCATTGAAATCACCCTCCACGATTGAAGATGGACTCACGCCTGCTAAACCAGCGATAACCTTGGCCGGTTGAAATGTGCCGTCCCCGTTGCCTAGGAGAACCGAGTCGTTGGTCAGAATGTCCAGATTGCCGTCGTTATTGAAATCCGCGGTCGTCACGAACCCATCAGACCCCAGAGACGGCCCGGCGGGCACGAAGCCCTTTTGCACCGTTGCCGTCCCCAACTGGACGCTGGCCAGCGTTGTTGTCCCGGTGGTCGTGTCTGTGAATGTGACCGTCCCTGTTGGTCCCGCGCCGCCCGGTGTCGCCGCTCCGATGACGGAGCAACTCATGGCATACGGGTCGCTCCCGGTCAGGCCGAAGCTGGTAGTGGTGACGATGGGCGAACCGCTGCTCTGGGAAAGAGCGGGCTGGATCAGCGCCAGCGAGAACGCGGCGGCAAGTCCTGCGGTCATGAAGGCGAACGGATGCGAGACTCGCACGGTGCGCCGGGACGAGCGGCGCCGCAACAGGCAGCAAACAACGCGCAAAAACATGGGGACCCCGCATAGCACGGGATTTGCTTCTCTTAGAACTTCAAAACCAGTTGAAGGAACCCACGAATGATCGCTCCCAGGCTCGACGACAAGGGTAGCGCAGAGATGCAGTGCTAAGGATATAAATAAATTATACTCCCGCCACTTTTACCGTTATCCGCGCCTGCCCTGATCGCCGCCACGCTAAACAGCGTGAAGCCGGCGCGTCTCCTCCGACGCGGCGAGGCGTTCCCTCTGTTGTCGATCGAAGGTATACGACATAAGCAGCAGCGCCAGGATGAAGTACATCCACCCCGAAACCGCCGGGCGCGGGAACGGATAGTCCACGCACGCATGCAGCAGCACGGCAATCAGTCCAATGCCCCACGGGTGCTTGATGGCAATTACAGCTCCCCTCAGGAACGGCAGCAGCACCAGGAGCAAAAATGGAATACCGCCATCGGCTGCGAATTCGGCCCAGTCGTTATGAGCGTGATTGGCATAGAACGGAAAATCCTTGATGGCAAATTTCTGGTAGACCTCGGGAAACGTCCCGAGCCCGAATCCCGTCCACGGCCTGTGCTTCGCCATGTTGATCGCCGAGACCAGGTATTCCCGGCGCACATTGTAGGGGTTGCTGTCGTGGAACCGCTCGATCACGTGCCCCCATCCCACCACTGCGGCGAAGGCGCACGCCAGTATTGGGATCACCGCCAGGTACACCAGTGTGGCCTGCATCGAGTAGCCGTCGCGCGACCGCCCTTTCCTCATCAGCACCAGCACAAGAACCGCCAGCAATTCAAGCGTGCACAAAAAGCTCCCCGCGCGCGAAGCCGACGCGATCGTCGACGCGTAGATCACGCTGCCGGCCAGCGCAAATCCCCATGCCCGCCAGCCCTCGCGCAGTGCCCGGTAAATCGCGATCGGCAGCGCCAGCTCCGCAAACTGCGCATAGTTGTTTGACGATTGGAAAGTGGCGTATACATCCGGGTACCCGGATGGAAACAGCCACAGCACCAGCCCCTGCGACGTGAAGATCTGCGCAATGCACAAAATCGCCAGCGCGGTCGCGAACCAGACAAAACAGTTCAGCATGAGGCGCAGCGCCGAGCGGCTGGTCGCCACCACCTGCGTGAGGAAGAACACCCCCGCAAGAGCCCCCCACTTCAGCGCCTGCTGCCGCGTCTCGCTGCTCGACGAGGTCGTGTGCAGCTCAATCTGGATAATCCCCCACACCGGCGTCAAATACACGAGCCACTGTACAACGCTGTCGGCAAGCTGCTCGCGCGCCTGCTGCATTCCCAAAAGCAGGTAAGCGGCAACTGCCCCATAGATGCCAATCTGAAACACCTGGAGCGGCCACGCCTCGTTCACAAAAACCGTGCACGTTGTAAAGAAGAGGAACACGAACAGGAGAACCCCTGTCACCACCACAAGAGGTCTCTCAGCAGGGCTCCGCCCCGGTCCTCTGAACCCGGTTGCGCGCGAGGGGATCGTTGCAGACGTTAAGGTTTTCATCCTATATCCCTTGTTTCAAGCAGCCGGCATCGCGCCGCCAGAAGAGTGCCGGCACGCCCGGACGGTACGAGGCCCTATCGTGATATGAACAGTTATACGCTGAACCTGGCCACGCCCGGGAAAATCCATCTATCGCTGGCGGCGAAACCCGGTCCAGTCCGCGGCAATTCAAATCCTCATCGCGGAAAATCACATCTTCTGGTCGAGTCGCCCGGATTTCAGCACCCCATATAAAAGAATCGCGGGGATAGCTCGCCGCGGTCATTCCCGCATCTCGAGTTTCCCCGCGTCTTGGATGTCGCACCAGGGCTTCCCTGCTGGCGCATGCAATCGTTGGATTAACGGCTTGCCGGCGACTTGGTTGATTGATAAATGCCTTCTTCAATTCCGAAGATAGCTGCCGTGCCGCCGATCACTACCGCGGCAGCGCCGCCCAACCCGCTGCCCGATCCCACTTGCCCTCCGGCATTCGCGCCCGCCGCATCACCCAGGTGCGCGCCCGACACCGCAATCACATCCGCGGCGCCGTTGATCGGCTTGGCTCCTGCGTCAAGCGTGCCATCGATGGTCGCGGTCTTGCCGACGTACTTCGACAGGCTCTTCCCCGTAAGCTCATGCAAAATCCCGGTTGAGTCGGTCACGAAGAAGTGGCCGCTCGTCTGGCTCACCTTTCCCGTCACCGTCACGAGCCCGCTCGACTGGAACGCGAACGACTTGGCCGAGCCCGGCATCACCTTGCCGATTACGTGGCCGGTCCCGGAGGTCACTTCAAACTCGCCTGACAGCGCCGCAACCTCGATGTTGCCCAACCCGTTCACCGCTACCACGCCGCGCGCATTCTGCACTGCCGGAACAACCTTGAACCCGCTCGCTTCCAGCGCAAATGAGTCGGATGTCGAGAGCTCGCTCTTCCCGTGCTGAAGCACCATGTGGTCGCGATAGAGCGTGCCCATCGATCCTGTACCCAGCCGGATCTCTGTTCCCTTCTCCAGTCGAAGGGTCGCTGTCGCCTGGCTCGTCTCAATTGCCGAACCATCAAACAGCGTGGCGTTACCACTGACAGCATAGCCATCAATCCGCATATCGCCCCGCGTCGTGACCGTGGCAATCGCCGGGGAGGACGCGAATGCAACGGTGCTTGCTACAGCAAGGATTCCAGCGGCCAGATACCTTTTCGAGTACATCTTAACCTCCAGACAGGAATGCTGTTGTAGTGGATAATTGAGCCGGAGAATTGGGCCTTCAGTCCTCAACATTTATAACCCTGCACACGCCGTAATATCAAGAAAAATACGAAGATTTCATCTTTGGGCAATGCGCCTTACGGCTGTCATACGGGTTCGGCCCCGACGTGCGGCGAGCATGCTGTCGCATCGTCCGGCGCACTCGCTCGCCGTTCGTACGGCGCGCATGCTCGCACATCGGTATGTGGCTCGCCCGGCGCATTTGTGACACCCGCTTACGCAGTAAGAATCCGCGCGCCCTCGCGCGTCAGCACAACCGTGTGCTCATGGTGCGCGGACCGCGAACGGTCGCGCGTGCGCACAGTCCAGCCATCCTTCAGCGTCACCGTGCGCGGCGTTCCCGCTGCAATCATCGGCTCAATCGTAAACACCAGCCCCTCATGCAGAACATCCGCGCACCGCCGGTCGAATTCATTCGGAATCGTCGGCCGCTCGTGGATCGTTCTCCCGATGCCGTGCCCCGTAAGGTCGCGCACCACCCAGTATCCCGCGCCGCTCACTGCCCGCTGCACTGCCTTGCCAATGTCGAATGCGCGCGCGCCCGGCACCGCCGCCGCGAGCCCCGCTTCAAACGCGCGTTCTGCGCAGTCCTTCAATTCCCTGCTCTGCTTGTCCACCGGGCCCACCGCCACCGTCTCGCACGCATCCGCCATAAAGCCGTTCACTTCAACCGTAACGTCGAGCTTTACCAGGTCTCCATTCGCCAGCTTCCGCTTCCCCGGAACCCCGTGCACCACTTCGTCGTTCACGCTGATGCAGCTATACCCCGGAAAACCGTACACGAGCTTCGGAGCGGAGCGCGCTCCCATCCGGTGCATGATCGACATCCCCACTTCATCCAGCTCGCCCGTCGTCACGCCCGCCTGAACCGCGGCCTTCATCCCATCGAGAACCGCGCGCGTAGCCTTGCCCGCAGTCTGCATTCCGGCAAGCTCTTCTTCCGAGTCGATGGACATGCACCCTCCAGCATGGATGCTCCATCATACCCGCGCTTCTCCGTCGCGCGAAACATCATCGCGGGCGCAAAAAAAGGCCATGGCCGTTTCGTCATCGGCCATGGCCCAGTCATTGGCGCACACGTCACAACATCTCAACGCAATCTGTCGGAGCCGCCGAACCTATCTGCCCCCGAACGATCCTCCATACGATCCCGGATATGATCCGCGGTAATCGAACCCCGCTCTCGCCACCGCCGGCCCTCCCCACGCCTCCATCCGAGGACGCACCGCCGCTGCGGCGCCGTACCCATACCCCGGCCCGCCATACCCATACGCGTACGGCCGCGCCGCCACCACCGGAGGCGCATACGCATACGCCGCCACCTGTGGGGCGACCACCATCGGTTGCGCAACAACCTGCGGCATCACCACCATCGGCGTATACGCAATCACCGGAGCCGGCATCACCACCATCATCGGCGCAGGAACATACGCATACGGCGCCGGCTGCGCATACGCATACGACGGCTGCGGAGGAGGCTCATACTGAGGCTGCTGTTCCTGCGGCGGACCGTAATCCGCCCTCTGCTGCGGCTCCTGGTATTGCTGCTCTCGATACGGCTCCGGCGGAGGCGCATTCTCCGCGTCCGGCGACCGGTGCCTCAATCCATACTGGTCCGTGTTGGGTTGCGTCGAGTCCGGAACCGGCAGGTCGTCCATCACCTTCAGCGTCAGCCGCGTCTCTTCCTTCAGCACGGGCCTTGGCCCCCGCATCGGAAGCATCAGCAGATCTACCGGCCACAAAATCGGAATCGACCACAACACCACGTCGCGCACCGCATGCCCTTTGCCCAGGATCCTCCCCTGCGCATCCACCTTGTACCCCGGCGCGTCCACCACCCGCGCGTCTACCGGAATGATCGTGTCCGGCTCGATCACCATGCGGTCGAACCTCAATTCCATCCATCCCTTGCCGACAAAATGTCCCGGGTCTCTGTATTCTTCGAACCGTCCCACAAGGTAACTGTTATAAGGAAGCACCGACCGCCCATAACGTTCCGAGTGTCCTAGCTGGCACAGCACCGGGTCGCCTACTGCGGTGGTCTTCGATGAGAGCCGGGGTTCGCCCGTCGTGCACGAAATCAGCGAGCCGGCTGGAATCAGATGCTCCCCTGCATCCGCGAAGAGCGGCGGCGCAAGAAGGACGGAGAGGACAACGATCGAGATACGCTTCATAACCCAGCCTCCAGGTAGACGGCTCCGCAATGAGCCGCACAAATTGCGATTTATGCGCGAGGTCCCCCAAGTTAAGGAACTTGCTTGATCCCCTCCAACCCTCCGCCGTCACGGAAGTTTCGCCGCGCCTCGAAAATATTTTTTCCGCCTGTCATCTACCCGCCGCCAACCGCGTCAGGCGAAGAAACCTTCGCCCATTCCGTAAAATAGATAAAGGCCAGCATCTCCGCATTTTTTCCTGAAGCGCTTTTCCCCAAACCGCCGGCCCGAGCAGCGCCGGCCATAGGACACGATGCCAACTTCGCCGCAACATCCGCTGTACAAGATCCTCGAAGACCGGATCGCCATCATCGACGGCGCGATGGGAACCACCATCCGCTCCTACGGCATGACCGAATCCGACATCCGCGGCGCGCGCTTCAAAGACGCCCCCAAGGACCTGCTCAATAACGGCGACATCTTCTCCCTCACGCAGCCCGCCATGATCGGCGACATCCACCGCCGCTTCCTCGAAGCCGGCGCCGACATCATTGAGACCAACACCTTCAGCGCCACCACCATCGCGCAAAGCGAGTTCTTCCGCGAAGACCCCCGCGAGCGCGGCGGCCGCAAAGACCCCGATTTCTACGCCGGAGTAGTCGAAGACGAGTTCCTCAAATCCGTCGCATGGGACATCAACGAGCAGTCCGCGCGACAGTGCCGCGAGTGGGCAGACCGCCTCGCCAACTCCACGGGACGCCCGCGCTTTGTCGCCGGAGCCATCGGCCCGCTCACCGTCTCTCTCTCCAATTCCCCCGACGCCGACGACCCCGGCTTTCGCGTCGTCACATTCGACCAGGTCAAAGCCGCCTACGCCCACCAGGTCCGCGCCCTCATCGCCGGCGGCGTCGACCTGCTCCTCGTCGAAACCATCTTCAACTCGCTCAACGCCAAGGCCGCGCTCGTCGCCATCCGAGAAGTCTTCGATCACGACGGCCTCGCCGCGAAAAATGCCGAGCTCCCCATCATGATCTCCGCCGCTGTCGGCCGCGGCGGTGAAACCATGATCTCCGCGCAAACAGTCGAAGCCTTCTGGACCGCCGTCGAGCACGCCCGACCCTTCGCCGTCGGACTCAACTGCTCGCTCGGCCCCGACCTCATGTACCCCTTCCTCTCCGACCTCGCGGAGAAAGCCACAGTCCCCATCTCCTGCTATCCCAACGCCGGCCTGCCCAATCCGCTCTCGCCCACCGGCTTCGACCTCCACCCCGCCGACATGGCGCGCTACCTCTCCGACTTCGCGAAGCACGGCCTCATCAACATTGCCGGAGGATGCTGCGGCAACACGCCCGAGCACATCGCCGCAATCGCCAAAGCCCTCGAAGGCGTACACCCGCGCGAGCTCAATGCGGCCGCGCAATCAAACACGAGCGTCGCCATCCCCGCGGAAGTCCCCGCAGCCATCCACCCGCTCCGCCTCTCCGGCTCGCAGCCCTTCACGCAGCAGCAGGGCTCGTTCATCATGATCGGCGAACGCACCAACGTCGCCGGCTCGCCCAAATTCGCAAAGCTCATCAAGGAAGGCAAATACGAAGAAGCCGTCAGCGTAGCTCGTCAGCAGGTCGAAAACGGCGCAAACGTCATCGACATCTGCATGGACGAGGGCATGATCGACGGGGTCGCCGCCATGTCGCGATTCGTCAAGCTCCTCGCCGCCGAGCCCGAAGTAGCAAAGGTCCCCTTCATGATCGACTCCTCCAAGTGGGAAGTCATCGAAGCCGGCCTCAAGTGCCTTCAGGGCAAAGGCATCGTCAACTCCATCTCGCTCAAGGAAGGCGAAGCCATATTCCGCGAGCACGCCGCAACCGTCCTCGCCTACGGAGCCGCCGCCGTCGTCATGGCATTCGACGAGCAGGGCCAGGCCGCCACATTCGAAGACCGCATCCGCATCTGCGAGCGCGCCTATCGCATCCTCACCTCCATCGGCTTCCCGCCCGAAGACATCATCTTCGACCCCAACATCCTCACCGTCGCCACCGGCATGGAGGAGCACAACAACTACGCCGTCGACTACATCCGCGCCACGCGCTGGATCAAAGAGAATCTCCCCCACGCCAAGGTCTCCGGCGGCGTCTCCAACATCTCCTTTAGCTTCCGCGGCAACAACAAGGTCCGCGAGGCCATGCACTCCGCGTTCCTCTATCACGCCATCGCCGCCGGCATGGACATGGGCATCGTCAACGCCGGCATGCTCGAGGTCTACGAAGAGATCGAGCCCGAGCTCAAAGTCATGGTCGAGGACGTTCTCCTCAACCGCCGCCCCGACGCAACCGAGCGCCTCGTCCAGTTCGGCGAAACGCTCAAGTCCGCCGCCACCGGCGCAATCGAAAAGAAAACAGAAGAATGGCGCAACACCTCCGTCGAAGAGCGCCTCTCCCACGCCCTTGTCAAGGGCATCGACGACTACATCGAAGCCGACACCGAAGAAGCCCGCGCAAAACTCGGCCGCCCGCTCTCTGTCATTGAAGGCCCCCTCATGGACGGCATGTCCGTCGTCGGCGATCTCTTCGGCGCTGGCAAAATGTTCCTGCCCCAGGTCGTCAAATCCGCGCGCGTCATGAAGAAGGCCGTCGCATACCTCACGCCCTTCATGGAAGCCGAGAAGGCCGCGCTGGCCGCCGCCGGACACGACGTCCGCACGCAAGGCAAGATCGTCCTCGCCACCGTCAAAGGCGACGTGCACGACATCGGCAAGAACATCGTCGGCGTCGTGCTCGCCTGCAACAACTACGAAGTCATCGACATGGGCGTCATGGTCCCCGCCGAGCGCATCCTCGAGCGCGCCCGCGAAGTACACGCCGACCTGATCGGCCTAAGCGGCCTCATCACTCCCTCGCTCGACGAGATGGTCCACGTCGCGCGCGAAATGGAGCGCCAGCAATTCAAGCTCCCGCTCCTCATCGGCGGAGCCACCACCAGCCGCGCGCATACGGCAATCAAAATCGCGCCCCACTACAGCCAGCCCGTCGTGCACGTCCTCGACGCGAGCCGCGCCGTCCCCGTCACCACTTCCCTTCTCGGAGAAAGCAAAGACGAGTTTGTCGCCCAGCATCGCGCCGAATACGAATCCGTGCGCAAGTCCTACGCAACGCCGCGCCAGCAGCTCGTCTCCATCGAGACCGCGCGCGCCCGCCGCACGCCCATCGAGTGGCGCGCCGAAGACCTGCCCACGCCACCCATCACCGGCGTGCGCGTCTTCCAGGGCTTCCATCTCGCCATGCTCCGCAACTACATCGACTGGACGCCCTTCTTCCACACCTGGGAGCTAAAAGGCGTCTATCCGCGCATCCTCGACGACGAAAAGCAGGGCGAGCAGGCGCGACAGCTCTTCGCTGAGGCCAATACGCTCCTTGACAGAATCGTGCGCGAAGAACTCCTCACCGCGCGCGCCGTCTACGGCCTCTTCCCCGCCAATGCCATCGGAGACGACGTCGAGCTCTACACCAACTCATCGCGCACGGATGTCTTCGCTCGCCTTCACTTCCTCCGGCAGCAGGCCGATCGCGAAGGCTCCGAACCCTGCCGCTCGCTCGCCGACTTCGTCGCGCCCAAAGAGACAGGCCTTCCCGACCACATCGGCGCATTCGCCGTCACCAGCGGCATAGGCCTCCGCGAGCTCGTCGCAAAATTCCGCGCCGCGCACGACGACTACAACGCCATCATGGCCGAAGCCCTCGCCGACCGCCTCGCCGAAGCCTTCGCCGAGTGCCTCCACCAGCGCGTCCGCAAGGAGTGGGGATACGGCTGCTGCGAGAACCTCAGCTACGACGACCTCATCCACGAGAAGTACCGCGGCATCCGTCCCGCGCCCGGCTATCCCGCATGCCCCGACCACACCGAGAAGGGCGCGATCTGGCAAATGCTCGACGTCGAAGCCACTACCGGAATCAAGCTCACCGAATCCTTCGCCATGTGGCCCGGCTCAAGCGTCAGCGGCCTCTACTTCGCGCACCCCGAGTCACGCTACTTCACGCTCGGAAAAATCGGCCGCGACCAGGTAGCCGACTACAGCGACCGCAAGTCCATGACCCTCGCCGAAACAGAACGCTGGCTCGGCCCCAACCTCAACTACGACCCGGGCGCTTAACGCCGTCAGAACTTCCGCCGGTTCGATTCGGGGCGCCCCCCGACCCAGGCGAATCCGTCCCCGTGCTCAAAGGCGTCTCGAACAAACATGTGCGGAGGTCCGTGGTGAGTGACCCACACCTGAACTCGGTAATTGATCGATCCTTCAGAAAAGTCGATCGAGAATGCGTTCTCACGCAATTCGTAGATCACCGGCCGGTGATTCGAATCCTTCGTCACTGCCCATTCCTGAGAGAGTGGAACATCGATGTCCATCTTTGTTCCGTGGAGCATTAAGCTCGACCGACCCGAGTCGAGCGGTTCATCGAGGTACCGCTCGGGGAAATCCTTGCGCGATTCGTATGACGGAGGGGCTTTTTCCACCAGTCGAACGCGGCATCGAAATCGGGAATCTGAGCCGCCCTGGTCATAACCGAGAGATGTCGTCTCATCGAATCCCCAAGCGCGACCAAGATTTCTCCACCCGATCCCAAGGTCAGCGGTCATTCTGATGACGTCTTTATTTCGACCTGTATAGCCGCATTCAAGTCTCTCCATAAAGGACCCCACAAGCCAGGTGGGCTGTGACTTTGTTTTTAACAGACATTGACCGTAAATCGGGTGTCCCGGGTCTCGATTTTGAGACCCGAGTTCACTCCAAACCCAGCACTCCCGTCACAGCGCCGTAGGCGCAGGGTTCGTTAGCCCCGCGCTTCAGCGTGGGGAAACCAACCCCAAATTATGTTCCGGAGTCCCGTAGGGACGGCGCATGCGGGGTCGGCAGCCAGCCCCGCTGATCTGCCAACCCGCAGCCTTCACTCCTGCACAAAAAACTCCGCCATCGCCTGCGCGTTCGCCGCGCTTCCCGGCGGATTCTGCAAGCCCAGCGCATCCATCGCGGTTCGCAGCATGTTCTCGTGCTGGTACACGCTCGACGATTTCTGCGTGTACCCCGCCTGCACCGTCGGCCCCCAGAAAAACGCCGCCACGTGCCCGCCTCCATGCGCCGTATCCGAGTCCGCGCCCTCATCGAAGTCCACGATCAGGATTCCGTCGCCGCCCGCCTGGAAAGCCTGCGTCCCCTCGAGCGGCGCCACCACATTCGCTTCGAGCCAGTCGTCGGCCTGCTGCGGCGTCCCGCTGTGCGCATCGTCGTCCACATCCGGCACAATGAACGAGAACTCCGGCAGCGCGTTATTCGCCGCGTCCTTCAGAAATTGCGAAAACGGCCAGATCGTCTGGTTCGCAACCTGTGTGCTGCCCGCCACGTCCGACAGCATTGCAAAAGGATTGTGCCGGATGACGTACAGCCCCGTATTGCCGCCCAGGTACCCCTGGCTGATTCCTTCGGCATACACCTTGAACGTCACGCTTCCGGCCAGCATCCGCCGCGCAATGTTGTCCGCGCTGAACACCTGCGTCGAGCTGTCATCGGTCGTCAGCAGCTGGCCCGTCGTCAGCATGAAGTAGTTGCCGATCGAGGGATGCGAGTCCGCATAGTAATTCGTCGCCAGCGCGCCCTCGGCGATCAGCGCGTTCAGGTGCGCCCAGGCCGTGTTCCCCACCACAGCGGAGTACTCCTGGTTCTCTTCCATCAGCACCACAACGTGCTTGCTCGGCGGCGTCTTCAGTTGCACGGAGACCGTTGCCGTTCCCGTCGATGAGGTGCTCTGCGAACTGGTTGCGGTAATCGTCACGCTGCCCGTCGAACCGGGCGCCGTGAACTGTCCGCTCGCGCTAATCGTCCCTGCGCTGGTCAGCCACGTTACCGCGGTGTTCTCGCTCCCCTGCACCGCGGCGCTGCATTGTGCAGTGCCTTGCGGAACCACCGCCGCCGGCTTGCACGTCACCGACACGGATACATTGTCATTCTGCACGGGCGCATTCATGCCTCCGCCGCCGCACCCGCCCGCGGCCACCACCGCGAAACACAGAGCCGCAGCGGGCCACCCCGGAATCCGGCATCGCGCCCGCGCGTCGGTAGTCACTTCCCTCATCGCAGCCGCACACTCCAACACGCTTGAGACACTTGTCTCCTCCTTCTATCGGAAGCAAAACCCGAGAACCGGGTTTCCCAAACCCGCCACGATCGAATGATCCGCGTGGCCGTTCGCCCCAACCCGACCTCTGCTCGAACCCTGTCAAGCCCCCGCCTCCTGTGGAAAACCTCCACCGATTCCGCCTAAGCCCAAACCCCCGAACAACCTGCCCTGTGGATAAAACCCCTCAAAAATACTTCTAAAGTTGGCCGATCCACTTTTCCAACCAGCTATCCTTAATACAGGTCCCAAAAAGCCCCATCCGTACCGCCGGTCTCCACCGCTTTCTGAAGAAACCCACAGAAAGGGCTTTGTAACAGGGCACGAGTTCACTCGTGCCGAATAAGCCCAACAAATCGCGCGGGCTTTAGCCCCTGCAATCGCTGACTCGCCGCCGAAATTGATTTTTTCAACAAGCTCTCCTGACCGGCTGTTGTGCGGGCCTCCAGACTCGCACCCTCCGCCAGCGAATTCACTTCCATAAATGGCCAGCCCACCCGGCTGGCCTTTCTCATTGAGGAGCAAACATGCCGCAGTCCGCCCAAATCACCGCCGCCGTTCAGCGCTGCAACGAAGCCTGGCAAAAAGTCAGAAGTCAGCTCCCCCCGGACGCCGGCCGGCATGCCCAGGCCGATAACAACGAACTATGCCGCTGGGCCTTCCTTGACCAGCTCCCCATCCTCTGCAACCCCGAGTCCTTTCAGACCTGGATCGCCTGCATCGCCCAGGGCGTAGTCCTCGGCGTCATCGACCTCGCCGACGCAGGCCGCTACTGCCACCTGGCCCACTCCGCCATCGCCGCCTGGAGACTCGCCAACCCGCCCCAAAAGAAAGAAAAGCACACCCCCCTCCCCCCTCCCAACGGTAACCACGTCGAAGGCGAAAACCACCCGAGTGCCCCGGAGCCGGGTGCCCCGGGTCCCTCGCACTTGGGGACCCGGGAGCGATGCCGAGACGACGCCAATCACCCCTCCGCGAAGCCCGAAGGCACCCCTCCCCCCTCCCCCCCATTTATCAATCCCACTGAAGAGGACGAAAGCCCGAAGTCCGCCGGACCGTTTCTCGATCGCGACACACAAGACAAGCTCTATCAATTACTTAAGCAGGCCGGCGTGCCGTCCCCCGGCATGTGGATGATGCGCCTCCACGCGCGGGACGCACTGCGCTCCCTGCACTCGGCCGGTAGCCAACCCCGTGAGGCGGGAAAATAAATACCCCCCCACCCCCTCCCCCCCCTATAAAATTTCCTCTGAGTTAAATCGCAAGGTCAAACTATTCAAAATAAAGCGTTTATATAATACTGCTCCGCCGGACCGGGTCTCCTCAACCTGGGTCACGCACGCGCTTTCCGGGTCTCGCCCCGGCCATTGTCCGCGCCACCGAAGCGATATCCCTGTCTAAGCCCAAGCCACGTGCAACGAATTGATATTTATACAGTTAATTAAACTTCCTCCTGGCCGGCCGCCGCTGCTTCACCTGACCTTCGCCGGCGATGCCCTGTGCAACTCCGCAAGCAACGCTCCCGCAGAGGCGGGCGCGCCCACCGCTCCGTGAAAGATCTCATCCCCCGAAATCTTCCTCCCGTACAGCTTCTCGTTATCTCCCGGATCGGGCCCCAGCGACGTCCCCGCAAGCGACACGCCTCCAAACACGCCCTTTGCCCGCGAGTACGAAAGCATCTGCGCGTTCAGCACCTCGCTTGTCGCCGCTTCGGCATCGCGCCCAATCGGCCCGGCCGCAACGCTGGCATCCGCCCCCAGTTTCGCCGCGCCTTTCATCACCGTGTGCGCGCCCGCCGGATTCATCACCAGGATCACGAAGTCCGTCGCCTCTCCTCCGGCCTGGAAACCAAAGCTTCCGCCGCCCGACTGCATCATGATCGGCGCGCTCCACCGCCCGCTGAAATTCGCCCCGCTCCGGCAGCTCATCACGCCCTTGCCATACTCGCCGGCGATGATGAATCCGCCCTTCTTTACCGAGGGCAGCACGATCACGCAATCCGCCTTGTTCAGCAGGTTGCGCGGAATGCCGTTCGCGGCGTTCACAAGCTCCTGAAACACCACGCCCGCCTTGGCAACTCGATCGGCTTCACTCGCGCCCCGCGCCAGCAGCGGCGCGCAGCACGAAACAGCCACCAGCACGCTCAGCACTCTCTTCGCAGACCAGGAAAAGCTCTCGTGGGTAATCATGGAAACCTCCTTCAGTTGGGGAATGGCACGAATCCAGGTAGCCGCGGATCCGCCGGAACAAGCGGCCGCCGGGAATAGCGGAGGGATGGCCCAGTCAGAGTCTAACGCACAGTTCTCCCGCCCGGCATCAAAGCGCGAACCCAGCCGTAACGCCGGTCAATTGGGATTGGATGAGGAGTATTGCCGCGGACTCACGATTGAATCGCCGCCGTCGCCGGTCTGTCCGCGGTCTTCGCAGGCCGCTTGGCGCTGGGCTTTTCCATCCCCTGCGCCTGCTGCGCCATGCGCAGATGCTGTTCCATCAGCCTCCGGGCCTCGAGGGGCTTTCGGCCTCGAATCGCGCGGTAAATCTCACGGTGCATCCCGGCCGACTCCTGCAAGTCAGTCGCGCGCTCCACAGTCTTGCGCCGCTTGTCGTACATCGACGACGTCACCGTCTCCATGATCGCCGCCAGGATCGGGTTCCCCGACGCCTGCGCAATGATGCGGTGGAACATCACGTCGTGCACAAGGTATTCGACCGGATTTCCGATCGATGCGAACATCTCCGCCACTTCCTCGGCCATCGCCGCGTGGTGCTCCTCTTTGCTGCGCTCCGCGGCCAGAGAGGCCAGACCACTTTCGAGCAGAATGCGCGCCTCGAACATCTGCCACGATTGAAATCCGTGCAGCGCGCCAAGAAGTGAAAGAGAACCCTGCCCAAAACTCGGCGGCCCGTCCGCGACAAATGTCCCGGCTCCGTGCCTGATCTTCATCACCCCAAGCGCCGCCAGGTGTCCAATACCGGCCCTCAGGCTCGCGCGGCTGATCTTGAGTTCGCGCGCAAGATCGCGCTCCGGCGGAATCCTGTCCCCCGGTTTCAGCGCGCCATTCTCAATCAGGGAACGGACGTGGCGAACCACTTCCATCGTGCGATGCTTCTCAGGGCTCTCTTGCTTTTGCCGTGGCATGGCGCGCAATGCTTTCAAAACGCTCTTAATTACGAATCGAGAACAAAATGAGCTTACCACCTGAACATGGGCGAAGTCAGCGAATATCCGCAAAAATCCAGGCCGCAACCATGCAGATGTGTATACTGTGGTCTGACCACTTGCCGGAGAAAGCGCCCGCCATGTTGCTCCACGACGACGCCGATCACCTGCCCGAGATCTTTGCTCCAGCCATTTCGATCACGCCCTTGCCTTGAGCGGCTGTAACCGTTACGCCTTCAAAGGCAACATTCGCATAACCAACGGTCAGGCCCTGCTGCGCTTCCACCTTCACATTCTTCAGCACGATGTTCGAAACCGGAGCTTCAGGCAAACCCACAATTGCCCCGGCCGATGCAGTGTCCACCGCCGTCACGTTCTCCAGGGTGATGTCGTGGAAGTGCGGAGTCAGGCGCGTCACCGGCTGCGCTGCTGCTTCGCCGTCGGGGGGCAGCACCTTCGGGTAGTACTCGCTAATGATCAACGCGTTCTTCACGTTCTTCATCTGGATATCGCGAAAACTCAAATTGCCCACGTCGTTCCCGCGATCGCGATTCGCCTTCACGCGGATGCCGTTGTCCGTTCCATCGAAAGTGACCCGCTCGGCGTGGATGTTTTGCGCGCCGCCCGCAAGCTCGCTGCCGATTGAAAGCCCGTGCCCGTGCAAAAACGTGCAATCCGTAATCGTGATATCGCGGCTCGGGGAATCGGGCCCAGGCGAGTTAATCATGCCCGACTTGATGGCGATATTGTCATCTCCCACATCCGCGTAGAGATGATCGATTACCACATGCGAAGAGGAGAAGGGATCCACCGCATCCGTGTTCGGCGAATGCGCCGGCGCAAGCACCTTCACGTTGCGAATCACCACATCGTCGGAGTAATACGGAACCAGTTGCCACATCGGCGAATTCTGAATGGTTACGCCCTCAACCCGCACGTGCTTGCAATGGTCAAAAACCACCAGCCGCGGACGCGGATGATCCGATCCCAGTACGCCCGAGTTCTTGATCGCACGCGCCTCCTGCCACCAGGTCTCGCCGTTCCCGTCAATCACTCCGGCGCCCGAAATCGTTATATTCTCGGCATTCGCAGCGCTCACGAGCGATTCCAACCCGGGCGCGCGAAATTCCGTCCTCGGCTTGTAGTCGGCGTGGTCGGCCGACCCCAGCAGCGTCGCTCCCTTATCCAGCTCCAAAGTGATATTGCTCTTCAATTCAATGGGCGCGCTCAGATAAGTCCCGGCGCTCAGCCTGACCGTCCCGCCGCCCTTTTTCGCGCACGCATCGATCGCCGTCTGGATCGCCGCCGTATCCTTGGTCGTTCCATCGCCTTTAGCTCCATAGCTCCGCGCGTCGCAGGCCGTCTCGCCACGCGCCGAACTCAATGAGCCTGCAACTACGGCCAGGCCCGCCAACACGAAACTCCACGTCCACTTCGATCCGGCGATCATTCGCTCTCCAAACCTTGAAATCAATCTTGCTCGGAATTCTATCCGTCAAGAGGTCTGACCATCATAAAAATCCGGCGCGAAGCAAATTGCCTCGCGCCGCAGGAGACCACATGGTGGGTCAATCAAAATACGATCCGTCCTCCGAGCTGCACCTGCCGCGGCAGGCTGTTCGAAGTCACGGATGTGATGTAGCCGAAGTTGGCAGCCGTCGCGCTCGAGATATTCGGAGCGGCGAAGATCGCGTGATTCAGCAGGTTGAATGTCTCGAAACGGAGCTGCAGATAAGCCCTCTCTGTAAACCTGAAGTTCTTCAAGAGCGACATATCGAGGTTGTTGTAGCCATCCTGACGCACCCACGACATCGTCTGCGGCAGCGTGCGGTAGTGGAACGTGTACTGTCCGTTGATGAACTGGCTGCCGTCGCAGGGGCCGCTCGCCGGGCAGGCGGTTGAGTTGCCGGTCACGAACGACGCAGTGCTCAGCGCCGGCGTTCCCGACCCGACCGGTGAAGTGTTGCGTGTGTTGTTTGAAAGCTGGCGAATTGTTTCGCCCGGCTGCAGAGGGATGTCGGCTGAGAACTCGATGGGCGCGCCTGTCTGGAACTGGTAAATCCCGTTCAGCACGAACCCGCCGAGAATCTCATCCCACAGCCTGCTTCCGCCGAAGGAGTACGTCTTGCCATGACCGAAGGGCAGCTCGTATGTGCCGCCCACCGTAAAGTGGTGCGTGTGATCGAACGGCGAAACACGCCGCGTCGGCACCGAGTCCTGATCGTTCAGGAACGTGTCGGCTTCGATCATCTTCGAGAAGCTGTAGTTTGCCGTAAGCGTCAACCCGTGTGAAGCGCGGTGCTCCAGGTGGACAATTGCCGAGTTGAAGTAGGATTGCCCGCGCGTCTGGTTCTGCTCCGTCACTGCCGCAGTTCCAAACTGCGGGTACGGAACCATCACGCTCGAGAAGGCAACCGTCTTCGAGGTATTCACTGACGTCGTGTTTGACGCTCCCAACGTCTGGTAGAACGGGTTGGTTACCGATTTTCCATATGCGCTGGATACACTCTGGTTCCGCCACAGGTTTGTTGAAAGATATGGCAGCATTGTCGCATTCAGGTTCTGCGATGCAATCGGCAGGTGCAATCCATGGTTCCCCACATACAGAGCCTCGAACATCGTGCTGCTCGTCAGAGAACGCTGCACGTCGAGGTTCCACCTCTCCGAATACGGATCGTGCTGCACCGGCGCCAGGAAGCTGATCGCCTGCCCAAGGAACGTGTTCGCGCCCAGCGAGGATCCAACCGGCTGCGCAAATCCAGACGGGAATGGATTGCTGAGACTATTCGCCGGGGTCAGGTTGTTGTTCGTCGTCGCCACATATGTCGTCGCCGCGCTGAATCCCTGCTGGTTCGATATTGCACTCGAGCTATATGTTCCCGTGGCGGCCAGCGTAGAGAGCGCCTCTGGCTGAACAAATATGCCAAAACCGGCGCGAACCACCGTCTTCGGATCGACGGCGAAGGAGAAGCCGAGCCGCGGGCTGAAGAACCCGTTGTTTGTCGCATACACCTCGCCGTTCGTTGACTCCGCCGGGAATGTCAGCCCGCCTGCGGTGTTGATGCTCGATACGGTGTAGCTCTCGCCATTCGAGCTTTCCGTAATCGGGTTGAAGGTGGGAGTCTTTGCGTAGTTGATCATCGCCGTCGGGTTGAAACCGTCCACAGTGCGGCTCAGGCGTTCCTTGAATGGTGTGTCGATGTCGAAGCGAAGCCCAAGATTTACGGTCAGCCGGTCATTGACTTTCCAGTCATCCTGCAGAAACGTTCCGAAGTAGTACTGGTGATAGTCGCCGCGCGAGTTCAAATCGTATTCGCCCGACGAAGGCAGTCCGAGCATAAACGAAGCCAGATCGCTGCCAAATGTCTGCGAGGCGCCCGTGGTTCCTGATGTCACAAACGTCGAGCCGAATGTAAAACTTCCCGACGAGTCGCCGAAGTTCTGAATGCTCATCCGGTACTGGCGCCCATCGAATCCGAGCTTCAACGTATGGCGGCCGATTACCTTCACCACGTCCGTAAACACCTGGTAGCTCGTCGTCGGATCCAGTGCAGATCCTGTATCTCCGAGGCATTGATAGCTCGTAATGCTGCCGCAGCTTCCGCCCGTGCTGAAGTTGATGAACGGCAGCTGCAGCAAGTAGCTCGAGCTGGCGAGCGACGACGGCAGTCCCACTGTTGTCGGGCTGTACTTCTGGGCCGGCGTTCCATGCACTTCATCAAAGAGCACCCAGTTCAACCGGGCATCCAGGAAGGTCGTCGAATTCAACGTGAGAACGTTATCCAGTGTCGAACCGTAGTTCTCACGCACGAGAGTCGTCCCGGTAGCGCCATTGCCGAAGTAGTCGTTCTTCAACTGGGAGCGAATGTTGTGCCTGAAATCGAAGAAGATGTGGTCGGACCCGGTCACGTTGTAATCCATCCGGCCGAATTCGTTGTTGTAGGTGTCCGTGCTGGGCGCGTTGCTGATGAAGTTGCCCTGCCCGTCCGCCGCCACGCCGGAAGTAGCATTCGCGCCCGGGAAGAGCTTCAGGTACTCAAGAGCCGTTGGGTTGAAGGAGCTCACCACCGAAGTAAGCTGGTTGTTCACAATCGGCTGGCGCACCACGTTCGTTCCGGAAACAGTCGCCGTGAAGGGGTTGTACAGCTGGTTAGGATCTGCTTTACCAGTATCGTTGCAAATCGCCACGCCATTCTTGATCGTGTACGGCCCGCCCGCGCCCTTGTTGCAGCCAGCCGTCAGCATCTGGGAAAAATCTCCCGATTCCTCCGCCGGCGTGGGCACGGTCGAGGTCGTTGTCGTCGGCGTTGAGTCCTTCAGTCCCTCCCATGCGAAGAAGAAGAACAGCTTGTCCTTGCCGTTATAAATCTTCGGGAGCCAGACCGGGCCGCCCACCGTCAATCCGTACTGGTTGTAGTGGAACACCGGCGTCGGCAATCCGTTCCGGTTGTTGAAATACGTATTCGCGTCGATGCTCGAGATCTGGCCGAACTCGTATGCGCTGCCGTGAAAGCTGTTCGAACCGCTCTTGGTCACTTGGTTGATTACGCCGCCGATTGTGTGCCCGAAGCTCGCGTCCGTGTCGAACGGCCGCACTGAAACTTCCTGCACTGAATCCTGCGTCGGGGCATACGCGAGCGCGCCCAGCAGCGTCAGGTCGGGCGAGCCATCCAGCAGTACTTCACTCACCTGGTTTGGCGTGCCACCCATCGACCAGGAATTGCCCGCATTATTGTCAAAAGGGTGAATCAGCTGCGGCGCCGCGGTCGTGATCACGCCCGGCGAGAGTTCTGAAAGCGTAGTCGGCGTCCGCCCATTCAATGGCAAGTCCGCCACGGACTCGGTTGAAATCACGCTGCCCACCGATGCATTCGCGGTGTTCAGTTGCGGCGGCGCGTCGCTCACTACGACCGTCTGGGTCGCCGCGCCCACCTTCAGCGAGATATTGATAATCGGATGAGCCTGCGCATCCAGGGTAATGTTCGTCTGCTTGTATTCCTCAAATCCGGTGGCCGTCACGTCGATCGCGTACTTGCCTGGTTGAAGGAATGGCACAACAAACTGGCCCGCGCTGTCGCTCACCACGTGGTTCTCGGTCCCGGTGCTTGTCTCTTGCACCTTAATGCTTGCCCCCACCACGAGACCGCCGGTCGCATCCGTCACCGTCCCGGAAATCGTCCCGCGATACTCCTGCGCCTTCGAGGCGGCTGGCGCCAGCATCAGGCAGATCACGATGGCTGGAACAAGCCGGTTGAACAAGCGCCGGAGGCGATTGGAACCACCTGTCAAACCAGCGGTACTTGGTCCCAATGGACCGACCGTTCGCAAACACGCATCAACAAGTGGTCCTACCACTTTTGTCTCAATTCTCTCGTTTGTTTGCATTTTGCTGGCATCCTCATCTATTTGGATCGACCCCTGATTTTCGAACAATATATGGACGTTCGAAATTCTCTCTCCACCGTGTAATTTTTGTCAATTCGCGAAAAACTCGAGCAGCACTGCCTGACCCGCTTGAGCGGTCCGACTTTGTCTCGCATTCGGGCCTGGCCGGTGTCATTCATGCAATTGCCGGCAGGCACGCTGGTCAGACCATTCGGAAGCTTTTCGGCCGACCCTGCCAAAATCTCCATCGCGCGCATTCTCGCGTCGCCGATTATCGCCGCTGAAAGGCGGGCATTGGAAAACGCCGCGGTCACGACGCAAATTGCAGTCTGAATCTCTTTGAAATTCCGCGCCTTCGTGCGGTAGAGGACTGTTGCAGGATCAGTTTCCGTCCAGGTGCAGGCTGATGTCGTTCAGCCACTCGGCGATCATGTCCTCATCGCCAGGGTCGAGGATGTAAGCATCGTTCAGCAGCAGCATGGTAGCCCAGTTCACCAGGTCCCGCTCCGATATCTTGCCCTGCCGCTTGCGGTTCAGCGCGTTTTCCAAGTGCCTGCGCGTAATGGCAATAGCCGGTTCGGGCATCCGGAACCAGGTGCGCGCCGCGCGATGACCGCGCTGCAGGTTGAATTCGAACACCCCGACCATCGCCGTCCGGACTTCCTCCACGTCGGCGTCGAACCACGCAAACCGCCGCAGCACATCCTGCTGATGGTCGGTCAGGTACGGGAGTTCGGACTCATCGATCATCTGCCCTATCCTCGCATGCGCGCGATTCGATTGCCACGCTTTTTGCGCGATGCGCGGGCAGTCTTCCCCTCCGGCGCCCTGCGCTTGCGCTGTTCCTCCGGCGAGTACATGCTTCCCCGGCAATTGTGTGCGCCGCAGTTGCACTTCGCTTCGTCGTCTCCGCCGTCGTACAAGCAGTAGTCGTAGGTGATCTCCGACCCCGCGGGAATCGCCTTGATCGAGTTGATCCAAACGCGGCCATCCTCTTCGCTGGTCTCGCAATTCGGGTCGCAGCTATGGTTGATGAACATTGCCATGCAATGCCCGTCGATGACCACCGACCCGTCGCCCAGTCCAAACAAGTAGGTGAGAGGCGAGGTCTCATACAGCACGTCGGCCTCGTCCTTGGTTAGACGGGGGCCGGTGTACTCTGCCACGCGGCGGCCTTTGGCAATGGGGGTGGTCGTATAGCACCCCGCGGCGTGAATGGCGGACGAGCGGATGATCAGTCCCATGAATTTGTGCGATGCTTTCTTAAGAGATTGTGGTGTACGTTCTGGACCGCATCGTAGCACCTTGGGAATTCAACCATCGAAATGAGATTGCGATACAGAGCGATTTGGATCCTGCTACCGGCGCTTGCGTGCGGGCTTGCTGCGAGACAGACCTGCGCTCAATCGCCTCAGCAGCCACTGCCCACCCAGACGCAGCAGAATCCCGCACCAAAATCACCGGCTGAGGCGAACCCATTCCCCGAAGATACGAACAAGGTGCCTGTGATGCCTAGCGGCAATGCAACCTTGCCGGCCGCAGCTCCCGAACCTTCGCCGCCGCCAGCGCTGCCGCCCGACGATCTCGATCCGGTGCGCAGCCCTGACGAACCCGTGAACGGCACTGTTTCCAGTTCGACCGATTCGAGTTCGAGTCTGGCGGATATGGACAAGGTCCTGTCGCCGCCTCCGGATGAAGACGTGCGCAAAAGCAAAAAAGCGAAGGGCCAGCCGGCCGTGCCCGAACACCACGAGACAGCCCAGGAAGACGAGAGCGTAGGCGGCCTGTACCTCGATCAGCACGACTGGAAGGGCGCGCTGTCGCGATTCGAGTCGGCAGTTGTCCTGGATCCTGAGAACCCCGATGTTTACTGGGGATTGGCTGAAGCGCAGCACCACCTGGGTCAGCTCGCCGAGGCCAAGGCGAATTACCAGAAGGTAGTGGACTACGATCCGGATTCAAAGCACGCCAGGGAAGCAAAAAAGAAGCTGAAGGATCCTGACCTGGCAAACGTGACTGCTTCCAGGCGATAACGGCCGCGGCTCCCTTTGATCTGCTTGCGCTCAGACGCGCTCCGCGTCTCAAGACGCACCCCGTACACTAAGTGCATGTTTACCGGGATTATTGAACTGACGGGGACGCTGATTGCCCTCGAGCCGAGAGGCGGAGTGAGGCGAATCACGGTGGAGGCGCCGGGAATCGCGTCGCGGTTGCGCGAAGGTGATTCGCTGGCTGTCTCGGGTGTGTGCCTCACCGCCCTCGATCCCGATCCTGCATATTTTCATGCCGACCTGGCACAGGAGACGCTCGATCGCACATCTCTCGGATCGCTGAATCCTGGCGCGAAGGTGAACCTTGAATTGCCCACGGCGGCCGGTAGTCCGCTCGGTGGACACGTCGTTCAGGGACATGTCGACGGAACGGGCACCCTTACGGCGCTGGATCCGGTGAATGACCCAGGAAGCCCAGGGTTCGATCGCCAATCGACCGACTGGACCCTTAAAGTAAAGGTTCCGGAGAACGTCCGTAAGTGGATGGTACACAAAGGATCTATCGCAATCGAGGGGATCAGCCTGACGATCGCGGCCTTCGACGGCGAAGAGGTGACAGTCGCCATCCTTCCGCTGACGTATTGGCGCACGAATCTCAACGCCCTTGCGCCCGGAGCCCCCGTAAACATTGAGGCCGACGTGCTCGTAAAGCTGGCGCTCCAGCAGATGGACGATCGGAACAAGCCGGAGTTTGAGGTGACCGAAGCGTGGCTGGTGGCGAACGGGTATTAAGGTCGCACAACTTATGCTATCATTTAACTGGTCGTATTGACTGGTCAAAATATGCAGACTATTCAGGCATCTGAAGCCAAAACACGGTTCTTGAGTATCCTCGACGATGTGGAACGGGGGGAGAGTGTGATCATCACCCGCCATGGGAAACCGATTGCCCGCCTCCAGCCGGAGCAGGATTTCGATAGCGAGAGAGCTAAGCGAGCATTTGAGACGATACGGCAAATTCGTTCCCGAACCGCCCCTATGACGGTGGAGGAGATTCTCTCAGCACGGGACGAGGGCCGCGGTTAATTCCCTGATGTCCTTCGTTCTTGACGCAAGCATCGCACTTGCATGGGCCTTTCCCGACGAATCATCTTCGCTGGCCGACCGGGCAGCGCAACTGCTCGAGTCGGGCCGTGATGGCGCAATTGCCCCGGACGTCTGGTGGTACGAGATACGCAATATTCTCCTCGTGGGTGAACGCCGGGGCAGAATTTCCGAGTCCGATACAATTCTGTTTCTTCGCCAGATGGCCGAGTTGCGCATCGAGCTTGATTCAACGCGCGACGACACGCTCATGCTTTCTCTGGGACGCAAGCACAGGCTGACGTTCTACGATGCCGCCTATCTGGCGCTGGCCGTTCGTGAGCATCTCGCGCTCGCCACTCTGGACAAAAATCTCGCGGCAGCCGCAATCGCCGAGAATGTTCCAATCCTTGCTTAATTCGTCCGAGCCGCGGCCGAACGTTGGCCGAGCGGCCCGCGTCTATGGTTCTGTAGGCACTGTTACCCTTGAGATTGAGAGAGTTATAGAGGACCGGCCGGGTCGCCATGGCGCATTCCGGCGCTGAACCGCATGGCAGAATTCGTCATCAAGCTGGCCGATGAGCGCGGCCGCGTGCAGGAGCAGGTGCAGACCGCCGCAAGCGCGGAGGAATTGCGCGCCCGCTTTGCGCATGCCGGCTTCCACGTCTTCAGCGTGAAGGCGCGCAGCGGCCTCGGCCGTTCGAAGCGCAAGGTAAAGCTGGAGCCCTTCCTCATCTTCAATCAGCAGTTCCTGACCCTGATTCGAGCCGGCCTCCCGATCCTCGGATCCCTGCAGATGCTGGGCAAGATCCAGAAGAACGCGCATTTTGCCGGCCAGCTCGAAGACGTATCCACGCGCGTGAAAACCGGCGAGGCGCTGTCTGCCGCATTCGAGGCGCAGAGCGGGTTCCCGCTGATGTACACCACCACGCTGCTCGCGGGCGAGAGATCGGGCAACCTGCAGGAGGTGCTGGACAGGTATGTGAACTTCCAGCGCACTACCCTTACCTTCCGCAAAAAACTGGTCACTTCGCTTATCTATCCCAGCGTGCTGATCACACTTGTCTTCTGCCTGATGACGTTCATGTTTACGTACGTGATTCCGCAGTTCGCAACGCTGTACGACCAGATGGGCAACAAGCTGCCTGCGATCACGATGGACCTGCTGGCATTCGGCAAATGGGCGCAACACAGCATCATCTACGTCGCGCCATCGCTCGTCATTCTGGCGCTGGTGGCGTGGCGGTTCGCCGGCACAGACCGCGGGCGTGATTTTGTGGATCGCGTGCGGGTAAAGGCTCCGCTGCTCGGCAGGATCTGGCTCCGCTACCAGGTCGCCATGTTTGCGCGAACGCTATCAACGCTGCTCACAGGCGGGCTCCCGCTCGTTCCTTCGCTTGAGACCGCTGCCCGGTCGATCTCGTCGCGGAGCGTATCGAGAGCCGTTTCCTCATCGATCACCACGGTGCGCGAAGGCAAGAGCCTGGCTTCTTCGCTGACCCAGACCGGGGTGTTTCCCAGCCTTGCGACCGAGATGATCGAAGTGGGCGAGCAGACCGGCGCTCTGCCGCAGATGCTGAATTCGGTGGCGGAGTTTTTCGAGGAGGACGTGTCGACCGCGTTGACGGCCGCGCTCGCGCTCATTGAGCCTGCCATCCTCATCCTGATGGGCGTCGTCGTGGTCTTCATTCTCATTTCGCTCTATTTGCCGATATTCTCCATGGGACAGTCTCCCGCAGGACAGGTGTAAAGCAATATGGCTGAACCAGCACTGGCAATTCCCCTCCCCGTCGGCCACGACGAACGCGCCGCCGCCGAATCTATGGCGCGCCGTTATCGCGCCGAATTTGTCGATTTGAAGAACTTCAAGATCCAGCACGACCTGCTGCGCACCGTGCCGGTGGAACTGATGTTCCGGTACAACTTTGTCCCGATCGAGCAGCAGGGCGACGCGCTGGTGATCGCGGTGTCGGACCCGTCGCAACTGATGGTGCTCGACGAGATCGCAGGCCTTCTGGGGCATCGCATTCATGCGCGTGTGGCCACGCTTTCGCAGATCACGGACCTGCTGAAGAAGACCGAGCAGTCGCAGCGCGTGCTGGACGAGGCCAGCGAAGGGCTCACCTTCGACGTGGTCAGCGGCGAAGACAACAGCGACGAGAACATTTCGATCGAAAAGCTGACGCGTGAAGAGGACATCAGCCCGATCATCCGGCTCGTCGACACAACCATCTTTACCGCACTCGAGCGCCGCGCTTCCGATATTCACGTGGAGACGCTGGACGACTCGGTCATCGTGAAGTACCGCATCGACGGCGTGCTGCAAATGGCAATGGCGCCGATTGCGCGCGAGCATCACACCACGATCCTGTCGCGCATCAAGATCATGAGCGAGCTCGACATTGCCGAACGGCGCGTGCCGCAGGACGGCCGTTTTCGCGTGCGATACAAGGGGCGCCTGATCGACTTCCGCGTATCGATCATGCCCACGGTGCACGGCGAAAACGCGGTGCTCCGCGTTCTCGACAAGGAATCGATGTCGGAGAAGTTCCGCAACCTCACGCTCGATGTCGTGGGCTTCGCCGATTCCGACCTGAGGCGATTTCGCCGGTACATCCGCGAGCCGTACGGAATGGTGCTGGTCACAGGCCCAACCGGCTCCGGCAAAACCACGACGCTCTACGCCGCCCTCAACGAGATCAAGAGCGACGAAGACAAGATCATCACGATCGAGGATCCCGTCGAATACCAGATCCGCGGAATCACGCAAATTCCGGTGAACGAGAAAAAGGGCCTCACATTTGCCCGCGGCCTCAGGTCGATTCTGCGCCACGATCCGGACAAGATCCTCGTGGGTGAAATCCGCGACCAGGAGACCGCGCAGATCGCGATCAACTCCGCGCTCACCGGCCACCTCGTGTTCACGACGGTACACGCCAATAATGTCGTCGACGTGCTGGGCCGCTTCCTCAACATGGGCGTCGAGGCCTACAACTTCGTGTCCGCGCTCAATTGCATTCTGGCACAGCGGCTGGTGCGCACAATATGCGACTACTGCGCGCGCACCGTGCGCTACAACGACGATGCGCTGCTGATTGCGGGCCTTGAGCCGGAAGAGTGGCGCGACTTCGAGTTCCGCGAAGGGACCGGGTGCATGGAGTGCGGCGGAACGGGCTACCGCGGGCGAACCGCCATTCACGAGCTGCTCGATTTGACTGACCCGATCCGCGAGCTGATTCTGGAAAAGAAGCCGACATCGGAAGTGCGCAAGCTGGCGCAGAAAGAGGGCATGACGTTTCTGCGCGAGTCGGCGCTGGACCGCGTGCGGCGCGGATTGACCACGCTGAAAGAGATCAACAAAGTCACGTTTATTGAGGCCTCGAGATAGTGGCTCCTTTGCTTAAGAAATTTACGTTTACCAATGCGCCAGCGGGCGCGCGTCCGCACGCGGCGGTCGAGCTTACGCCGGAGGGCGCATTGGCTGCAGCCATTCCGAATGGCGCGGAAGCACCCGTCTACGCCTTCACACCGCTGCGCCCTGGAGCTTTGTCGCCGGGCATCGGTGGAGCCAACATCCTCGCTCCCGATGCGGTGGCCGAGACGCTGCGCACCGCGCTCGACCAGGTTTCGCCGCGCAGCCGGGCAGTGACGGTCATCGTTCCGGACACAGCCGCCCGTGTTTTCGTGCTCGACTTCGATACGCTTCCTCCCAAGTCGCCGGACGTGGTTTACCCCGTGCTGCGGTTCCGCATGCGGAAGATGGTTCCCTTTGAAGTGGAGCATGCTGCGGTAAGCTACCAGATTCTGTCGCAGAACCCGGGCGGGGGCGAGGGATCTGTAAAGGTTCTCGTCACCATCATGCCGCGGGCAATCCTGGCGGAGTACGAGTCGGCCGTTCAAGCCGCGGGATACGAACCGGGCGTAGTGCTGCTCTCGAGCCTCGCCTCGCTGGCCGCGCTTACCGTCCCCGAGCCCGCGCTGGCCGCGAACCTGAGCAGTACGGCTCTTACAACGTCGATTACCCGGGGTGACGACCTGCTGCTCTACCGTACGCAAGAGCTGCCTGCCGAGAACGAGATGCGCGTTGGCGAAGTGCAGCGCAGCATCGCAGTGGCCGCAGCCTACTTTGAAGACAAGGTGGGCAGCGTGCCGCGCCAATTGCACTATGCAGGCGTGGTGCCCGCATACGATTTTGCCCGGGCCATCGGCGATACCGGCCTCGAAGTGGTTGAGACGGCGCCGACGCCGAGTACCGGGGCCGTCACGGTTATGGGCCCCATCGGATTTGCCGGAGTCGCCGGCGCGCTTGCGGGGGCGGCCTGATGCGGATAACCCTCAATCTCGCCACCAAGCCGTTTGCCGACCTCGGCCCTGCGCTGAAGCGGCTGCGCATCGCCATGGGCGCGCTTGCCATTGTCGCGGTTGCGCTCGGCATAGGATTGCACTTTCTGCACAGCAAGGCTGAGGCCGCTCGCGCCCGCGAGCACTCGCTGGACGGGTCTATCACCAAGGTGAACCAGGAGCGGCAGGGCTACCAGACGTTGATGCGGCAACCCGACAACGCGCAGGTGCTGGATCAGGTCGAGGCGCTGAACAAGCTCTTCGATGAAAAGGCGTTTTCATGGACGCTTGCCATGGAGGACCTCGAGACGGTTCTTCCGGGCGGCGTGCAGGTGACCGCGCTCGAGCCAATTCGCGACAAGAAGGATGGGCACATTACACTTCGCCTACGCGTCGTGGGCCCGCGCGACAAGGAAGTGCTACTGGTGCAGAATCTTGAGCACTCGAAGCGATTCATTCAACCGCGCACCGTGGGCGAGGCCAGCGAGGCCACAGGCAACGGGGCGCAGCAGCTCGAGCCGGTGAGCGCATCGAACCGGGAGAGCTTCGAGATTCTCGCCGACTACAATCCGGCAACTCCTGAGGAGCGCAAAGAGGCGCGGAAGAAGGCAGCGGCCCAGGAGGAGTCCGAGAAGCGCAATGAGGCTCCCCAGAACCCGGCGGTGCCGAAGCCAGTTGTGCAGCCGCGGCCGGGATTGCAGCGCGCGCCTTATGCCGGGCCACCGATACCGATGAGGCCGGCGCCGTCACGGCCGATGCCGGGCAGACCTGCTCCCAGGCCGGCTCCCAGCTCCAATCCTTCCAGCGCTAATCCAGGAGGGCCGCGATGAGCGACAAGAATCACGAAGTCTGGCGCGAGCGGCTTGCTTCTCCCCTTACGTGGCACTACGCGGGCTTCGCCATATTGCTGGTCGGGGTGATTGCGCTCGGAACGCGTTTTGCGCTGGACTGGGCGGCGACGAGCACGCGCACCACCGATGCGCTGGCGAGCAAACAGGTGGAACTGAAGACGCTCGAACTGCAGACGGCGCCCCTGCGCGGCCTGGACAAGCGAGTTGCGGAGACTCGGGACGAGATCAAGGATTTCTACGGCAAGCGGATTCCGGCAAACTACTCGACCGTTCTCGCCGTGATCGGCGACCTCGGGGTCAAGTCGGGCGTGCGGCTGTCGCGCGTGCAATATACGCAGGGCCCGCCGGGCAGCAACCTTACCGAGATCACGATGGATGCGGGGTTGACCGGTGATTATCCGCAGATCATGAAGTTTGTGAACTCGCTGGAGCGCGACCACACGTTCTTTATCATTCGCGCCATGGGCCTTACCGGGCAGCAGGGCGGCCTCGTGAACCTGCGGCTGCGGGTTTCAACATTCCTGCGGCCCGAGGACGCGGCGGCAAGCGGATTGCCGCAACAGCAGGCCGAATCGAACACGCCGGCAAAGGCAAATGGAGGCGAGCAGCAATGAAGGCCGGCACGGAAGACAAGAAGAAGGTATACGTCCTCGTCGCGATGCTGGCGGTGATCCTTCCGGCGGCGATATGGGAGCTGTACGGAACGTTTGCGACGCCCACGCAGCCGCCGCGCGCGGTTGCAACCGCGCCGCCGCGAGCGACCAGCACGGGAGCGGCGAATGGGGGCGCAAATTTGCGCACGGCGGCGAATGCGGGAGCTGCCAAAGCTTCGCCGGAAGCGGAGCGGATCACCAACAGCGGCATCGATCCAACACTGCACCTGGACAAGCTGGCGCAGAGCGAGGATGTGGAGTACGCGGGAACCGGGCGCAACATTTTTTCAGCGGAATCGATGCCGGTGAACATTCCGCAGCCCGTCAAGTCCCCGCGCGGCAGCGACCAAGCGCAGGTGGTGACTCCGCCGCCACCGGCAGTTCCGCAGCCTCCGGCGATCGACCTGAAGTACTTCGGTTATGAGCAATCGAAGGACAAGTCGATTAAGGCGTTCATCATGCACGGGGACGACATCTTCATGGCCTATAACGGCGAGGTCATCGACCACCGTTACAGGGTTGGAGACATCTCCGCGAACAGCATCCAGGTGACGGACCTGGCTTACAACAACACGCAGACTTTGCCGCTGATGCAGCAGTAGGCGCATTCTTGATAGAGGTGACTCATATGCCTCCAACACGACGCGGGCCGGGATCGGAAGACGGCTACATCCTGATCGGAGTGCTTTTTCTTCTGGCCCTGTTCATTATTGCGATGGCCGTGGCCGCGCCGAAGATCGCGGCCGACATCCAGCGGGACCGCGAAGTGGAGACGATGCAGCGCGGCAAGCAGTACATCCGGGCGATCCAGCTTTACTACAAAAAGTTCAACGCCTATCCTCCCAACGTCGATGCGCTGGTGAAGACAAATGAGATCCGCTTCCTGCGCAAGCGTTACATCGACCCGATAACCGGCAAGGACGACTGGAAGCCGATCCCGATGGGGATGAACAAGGCGCCGCTGGCGATGGGCTTCTTTGGGCAGCCTCTTGGCGGGGTGGGTGGCATGGGCGCGATGCCGATGCCGGGAACCGGGCCCGGCGGCCTGAGTGGCGGCATGGGCAATCCAACAGTTGGCGGAGGCCTTACAGGCGAAATTGGCGGACAGTCGCCGACCGGCGGTATCTTCGGAAATAACCCGACACCGCCGACGTCGTCTTCGGGGAGCGGGTCGGGTACGGGTCCGGGCGCCGGGACTGGCACGGGGACCGATCAGAGCGGAAATGGTTCCGGGCCGACCGATGCGAATGGAAACCCGATCCAGAGCGGGGCAACGTTTGGCGGCGCTGGGATTGTGGGATTTTCGCCGGCCAGCCCGAAGGCTTCGATCCTGGTTTACAAGAAGAAGACCCATTACAACGAGTGGGAGTTCACGTATACGCCGCTGATGGACCAGCAGATGATGGGCGGCGGGAACATCGGAGCCGGCGGCGGGCAGCCGTTGAATGGGCAGCCTCCGGGGGTTTTGCCGGGGCCGGGTAATGGAACCGGATTAAATCCCGTAGGACCGGGACAGGGCAGCAATCCTATGCCGCCTACACCATCGCCTACCCCTCAACCGCCGCAATGAGCCGCGGACCGGCCACAAATACAGCCTGAAAAAACCTTCGAAGTCCTGTGGATTCATGTAGATCAGGGGAAATCCACGCTTCTTCCAAGCCATTGGTTCGCCTTTTCTCCGGCCCTTCTATTTAACCCACAGGAAATTTTATAGGGGGGGAGGGGGGTATTTCTGTTTTCGACGACGAGAGTGGGGCCGACCCGCCTCCAGGTTCGGCCGTGAAAGGCGCGGACCACGCTACAGGCTGAGAGTACAGACGAAA